>Ga0196964_10000022_pt1 | contig 194557 bp, 185 predicted proteins | sample S1_10metaG_FD_148615 | JGI IMG/M metagenome (GOLD analysis project Ga0196964, IMG submission 148615) | Soil microbial communities from Anza Borrego desert, Southern California, United States - S1_10 | ecosystem: Environmental > Terrestrial > Soil > Desert | place: USA: California | collected...
GAGTAGTCGTAGCCCTCCTGCCGGAAGACCTTCTGGATCATCGCCCGGCCCAGCTCGATGTGCTGGGCGCGCTGCTGGGTCCGGATGAAGCGGCGGATGCGGGCCCGCGCCTTGCCGGTGACGACGAAGTTCTCCCAGTCCGGCGAGGGCGTCTGCGCCTTGCTGGTGACGATCTCCACCTGGTCGCCGTTCTGCAGCTGGCTGCGCAGCGGCTGGATGCGGCCGTTGATCTTGGCGCCGACGCAGGTGTCGCCGATCTGGCTGTGCACCGCATAGGCGAAATCGACAGGCGTGGCGCCGCGCGGCAGCGCGATCAAATCGCCCTTGGGGCTGAAGCAGAAGACCTGGTCCTGGAACAGCTCGAGCTTGGTGTGCTCCAGGAACTCCTCGGGCCGGGAGGCGTGCTCGAGGATGTCGAGCAGCTCGCGCAGCCAGCGGTACTGGCGCCCCTCGGTCTTGGGCTGGCCGCCCTGCTGCTTGTAGGCCCAGTGCGCGGCGACGCCCAGCTCCGACACCTCGTGCATCTCGCCGGTGCGGATCTGGATCTCGATGCGGTTGCGCTCCGGCCCGATGACCGTGGTGTGCAGCGAGCGGTAGCCGTTGGGCTTGGGCGTCGAGATGTAGTCCTTGAAGCGCCCGGGCACGACCGGGTAGCGGGCATGGATGATGCCCAGCGCCTGGTAGCACTGCTCGATGCTCTCGACGGAGACGCGGAAGGCCATGACGTCCGACAGCTGCTCGAACGTCACGTTCTTGCGCTGCATCTTGCGCCAGATCGAGTAGGGCGACTTGCGCCGGCCCGACACGGCGACCGCCGGCAGCCCCTCCTCCTCCAGCTTCGCCTTCAGCTCCGCCAGGATGCGGTCCACCCGGCCGGCGCCCTGGGCCTCCAAATCTTCCAGCCGCTTGGTGATGCTCTCATAGGCGTCGGGGTTCATCTCCTTGAAGGAGAGTTCCTCGAGCTGGTCCTTCCAGCGCTGGATGCCGATGCGCTCGGCCAGCGGCGCGTAGATCTCCAGCGTCTCGCGGGCGATGCGGCGGCGCTTCTCCGGCTTGTTCAGGTGATGCAGCGTCTGCATGTTGTGCAGCCGGTCGGCCAGCTTCACCAGCAGGACGCGGATGTCCTCGGACATGGCCAGCACCAGCTTGCGGAAGTTCTCCGCCTGCTTGGACTGGTCGTTCTCCAGGTTCTGCAGCTCGATGCGCGACAGCTTGGTCACGCCATCCACCAGCCGTGCGATCTCCTTGCCGAAGAGACGCTCGATCTCCTCGACGGTCGTCAGCGTGTCCTCCACCGTGTCGTGGAGGAGCGCCGTGATGATGGAGGCGCTGTCGAGCTTCAGGCCGGTCAGCAGGCCGGCCACCTCGAGCGGGTGGGAGAAGTAGGGATCGCCGGAGGCGCGCTTCTGCGTGCCGTGCGCCTTCATCGAGAAGACGTAGGCGCGGTTCAGCGCGTCCTCGTCGGCGTTGGGGTCGTAGGCGCGGACGCGCTCGACCAGCTCATACTGGCGGATCATCGGCGCCCCCCGCGGCGGAGGGCGCCGTCTCTACAGGTGCCGTCGGCCCGTGGGCCGTCGGAAGTGTCCGGCATTCAGATGCGCCCCGCCGCTCCGGTCAGATGCCCTCGTCGTCGGCCATGTCGGCGACCGGCGTGTCCTCGTCGCCGCCCTCCTCCATGTCGAGACCGTCCTCGACGGCCTCGGCCATCGCGTCGTCGGCGCCCATGTCGTCCTCGCCGCGGTCCTGGACGGCCCAGCCGCCCTCGCCCGCCATGAGCTCGACGATCTCCTCCTCGGGCTCGTCCTGCTCGGCGACGCGCTGGTGGCCCTTGATCAGGCTGTCGCGCAGATGCTCCAGGCCGACCGTCTCGTCCGCGATCTCGCGCAGGGCCACGACCGGGTTCTTGTCGTTGTCGCGGTCGAGCGACAGCGGCGCGCCCGAGGCGATGTCACGGGCCCGCTGGGCGGCCATCATGACCAGCTCGAACCGGTTCGGGACCTTGAGAACGCAATCTTCGACGGTAACGCGTGCCATGGGAGGACGACTCCAAAACTCGGGGTGAGCCTGTCTTTATAGGGACAGTCGCCCTTTGACGCAAGGCGCCGGGCGCCGGGCGGGCATGCGCCGGCCGCTAAGCCCCCCTTCAGGCCACCGGCCGGATCGCCTGTCCCGGCGGCAATGCCGCGACCAGTTCGGCGATGCCGGTGCCCAGCCTGGGATGCGTCCAATCCGGCGCCACGTCCTGCAGCGGCAGCAGCACGAAGGCCCGCTGGTGCAGGCGGGGATGCGGCAGGACGGGCGGCGGATCGTCGCGCAGCAGGGAGCCGTAGGCCAGCAGGTCCAGGTCGATCACCCGGGCTTCGTTGCGCTCGCGCCTGATGCGGCCGAAGCGGGCCTCGACCCGGTGCAGCAGGGCCAGGACATCGTCCGGCGGCAACGCGGTCGCGACGCTCAGCACGCCGTTCACGTACCAGGGCTGGTCGGAGACGGGGACCGGCGCGCTCTCGAACCAGCGGGAGCGGGCGGTGACGCGCAGCCCCTCCTCCTCCAGCGCCCGCGCGGCGGCCTCGCAGGCGGCGCGCGGGGTGGCGAAGCGCTCGCCGGGCAGGTTCGAGCCGACGCCGACCAGGATGGGGCCGACCGGGATGGGGCCTGCCAGATGTGCGTCCGGGCTGTTCACTGGAATGGGCCGCCTATGCTTTGTGGGACGAAGGATCTGTGCCATGATCCGCCCCGGCGGGCCGGATTCATTGACCGGTTGCGCCTTCCATAACACCAAACCAGGGATTGCTTCATGAAAACAGTGCTGAAGGTCTATCCGGAAGAGCGCGTCGGCATGTTCATCGACGGCGCCAACCTCTACTCCGCCGCAAAGTCGCTTGGCTTCGACATCGATTACAAGCGCCTGCTGGAACTGGTCCAGCAAAAGGGCCGGCTCATCAGGGCCTTCTACTACACCGCGCTGATCGAGGACCAGGAATACTCGCCGATCCGGCCGCTGGTCGACTGGCTGGACTATAACGGCTACACGATGGTGACCAAGCCCACCAAGGAATACACCGACGCCATGGGGCGCCGGAAGATCAAGGGCAACATGGACATCGAGCTGGCCATCGACGTGCTGGAGATGGCCGAGCATCTGGACCACGTCCTGCTCTTCTCCGGCGACGGCGACTTCCGCCGGCTGGTGGAGGCGGTGCAGCGCAAGGGCGTGCGCGTTTCCGTCGTCAGCACCGTGCGCTCGGTCCCGCCGATGGTGGCGGACGAGCTGCGCCGCCAGGCCGACGTCTTCGTCGAGCTGCAGGAGCTGGCGCCCCAGATCGCCCGCACCCACGCGCCCCGGCCGCAGAATTACGACCAGGGTCCCGCGGGCGGCCAGCAGGGCGGCTACCGCGACCAGGGCAACTACCAGGGCGGCGGCTACCAGGGCGGCCAGGGCGGCACCTACCAGCAGGGTCCGGCCGTGTACGACCCCGATGGCGGCCCGGACGACGAATTCCAGGACTGAGCCATGGCCGCACCGTCCGAGATCCCGGTCGGCACCCCGCCCCAGCCCGGGCGGGACTGCCCGTTCTGCCCGCGCCTGGCCGAGTTCCGGCGGGAAAACCGGGCGCTCTATCCCGACTTCCACAACGCGCCGGTGCCATCCTTTGGCGATCTCTCGGCGCGGCTGCTGGTGGTCGGCATGGCGCCGGGGCTGAAGGGGGCGAACCGCACCGGCCGCCCCTTCACCGGCGACTATGCCGGCGACCTGCTCTACGCCACGCTGCTGAAGTTCGGCTTCGCCACGGGCTTTTATGGGCGCGAGCCGGACGACGGGCTGAGGCTGGTCGATGCCCGCATCACCAACGCCGCCCGCTGTGTGCCGCCGAAGAACAAGCTGCTGCCGGAGGAGATCAAGACCTGCCGGCAGTTCCTGGTTCCGGAACTGGCCGCCATGCCGAACCTCAAGGCGCTGGTGGCGCTGGGCGGCGACAGCCACCGCAGCGTCGTCGCCGCCTTCGGCGCCCGGCAGGCCGCCCTGCCCTTCGGCCATGGCGCCCGGCACGAGTTGCGTCCCGGCCTGACCCTTTTCGACAGCTACCATTGCTCCCGCTACAACACGAACACCGGCGTGCTGACGACCGAAATGTTCGAGGCCGTCTTCGCCGACGTGCGCCGCCATGTGGATGAGGGTTAGCGGGCGGAGGTGACGTCCCCTATTCCCACAGCGGCTATTCTCACCCTGTCATCCCGGCGAAGGCCGGGACCCAGGGGTTGCAGCGGGATACGGCGGATGCAGCACCGGATGTCGCATGAAGTGGAGCGCTTGGACTCCTGCAGGCCGGCTTCATCAATGGCTCATTGCTGCAACCCCTGGGCCCCGGCCTTCGCCGGGGTGACGGTTTAGGGAGGAACGCGCGGTGGGAGATACGACGGTCCTTCCCAAGTGGATCAAGCGGCTGCTTCCAGCCGTCCTGCTCCTGGCCGCCCCCACTGTGGGCGCCGAAACGCCGGCGCAGGCCGGCTGCCGGGCGATGGCGCAGCGGGTGGCGGCCTATTCCGGAAGCGGTCCGGTCTTCCTGCGCAGCTTCGAGAAGCCGGAGGTCCTGGCGCCGCTGGACGAGCCGGCGCTGGCGACCACCGCCTTCACCTACGATAACGCGCTGGCCGCCATCGCCCTTGTCTCCTGCGGCAAGGTTGCGGAGGCGGAACGGATCGGCGAGGCGCTGCGGCTGGCCGCCACCTCCGACCGTCACTGGCGTGACGGGCGGCTGCGCAACGCCTACCGCGCCGGCCCGGTGGAGAGCATGCCCCTGCCCCCGGGCTGGTACGACAAGGCCGCAGGCCGCTGGGCGGAGGACCCGCACCAGGTGGGAACATCCACCGGCAACGTCGCCTGGGCGGCGCTGGCGCTGCTGACCCTGCACGAGGCGACGGGCAAGGCGCCTTACCGCGACGCTGCCGCCGGCGCCATGCTCTGGGTCGTGAACGCCACCCGCGATCCAAGCGGCCCCGGCGGGTTCGCCGGCGGCTTCCACGGCTTCGAGCCCGCGCCCGACCGTCTCGGCTGGAAATCGACCGAGCACAATCTGGACGCCGCCGCCGCCCTGGATTGGCTGGCCCGCAGCACCGGCGAGGCGCGGTGGCGGGAGCCCGCCCGCGAGGCGCGCGCCTTCCTCGACGCGATGTGGGACGCCAAGGGTGAGTCGGGCCGCTTCCTGATCGGCACGCTGCCGGACGGGCGCACCAAGGCCACCGAGCGCAGCGGGCTCGACGCCCAGCTCTGGCCGATCCTGGGGATCGCGGACGCGCCGGCCGGCTGGCGCCGCGCGCTGGAGCATGCCGAGCGCGCCCACGGCGTATCGGGCGGCTACGACTTCAACGACGACCGTGACGGCCTCTGGGTCGAGGGCACGGCCCAGGCCGCCCTCTCCTGGCGCGCCGCCGGCGATGGCAAGCGTGCCGGCGCGCTGCTGGCCGAACTCGCCCGTCACGTCTCGCCGCACGGGCTGCTCTTCGCCACCCGCGAGCCGCGCATCACCACCGGCCTGGCATTGGGTCCGGCCTCGACGAATGCCGATTTCTTCTACTACCGCCACCCGCACCTGGGCGCGACCGCCTGGGCCGTGCTGGCGGCCCAGGGCTGGAACCCGTTCACCGGCAAGCGGCTGTGAGGAATTACGTGCCAGCGCCTTGTGGGAGAGGCTGAGATGTGGTGCGTCCTTCGACAGGCTCAGGAAGAGGTAAGGAGGATGCCAGGCACTCCTGTCGCTTCTCCAGCTTGGCTTGGCCGGGAGCAACTGAATCCTCCTCCTCCTGAGCCTGTCGAAGGACGCACAGCCTCAACGCTGCCCATGGCTCACCCTTGACGGAGAGCGGCGACGGAACCGGACGGAGGATCACCATGCGGCGCGCACTCTTCGCCTTCGTGATGCTGTCGGCGCTCGCCACGGCCAGGTCGGCTTCCGCCTGCTCCTGCGGCTATTCCGGCCCGGCGGACGCGTCGGTCTGGGCGAATTTCGGCGATGCGATCTTCCTGGCCCTGCCCTTGAGCGCCGACATACCGCCGGACCGCTGGACGCCCGTCCGCAACCGGCTGCAGATCGTGGACAGCTACAAGGGCGGCGTCACCGGCGAGATCGTGGTCGAGACCGAGAACCCCAAGGGCCATTCCTGCGGCTTCAGCTTCACGCCCGGCCGCGGGCTGCGCATCGTCTTCGCCGATCGCCACACCGACGGCCGGCTGACGACTCACATGTGCGCCGGCGTGGTGCTGCGCGGCGTCACGCTGGAGGAGGCCAAGGCCAAGCTGGCGGCGTGGCGGGATGCGGGCGGCAAGCCGTACGACCTCTGCGCCCCGCCCGCGAAACCAGGCGAGGACTACGCGGCCCTCAGGATGTACTGCAAGACCCCGTAGATCGCATGGAGCCGCAGGCGCAATGCGACATGCCGCGGCAGGGAAGCGTCGCATTGCGGCTCCGCCTCCATGCGACCTACGGGCGCCCCACCTCAGTCCGTCAGATTGTGCGTCACGGATGTCGCGCCGTCGGTCTGGATGGCGAAGAAGCCGGCGGTCTTCTTGGCCCGCCGCTCGCACATCTCGTCGCCCTTGTCCTGGAAGTCGGCCTCGGCGATGCAGAAGGGGAACTCGCCTCCCCAGCCCTGCCCGGGCTTCAGCGGCTCGGCGCGCAGGTAGTACTCGGGCATGGAGAGCCTGGTCTCGATCACCTGCCGGCACTGGCCGGGCTCGATCCGCCACCAGCCGCGCGAGGCCCAGGCGTCGCCCTCCTGCTGTCCCAGCGCCACCCGCACCGGTTCCGACGCCTTGTTGCAGACGGTGAGGCGGGCCTCCGCCGGCGTGGCGGCGAGCAGGACCGCAAGGGCAAGTCCGGGCCAGGCCGCCCGGCCGATCGCACGATGCATGTCCCCCGCTCCTTCAATCCTGGCGGGCGGGATCATAGACGCGATAGCACGAAAGTGGTAGCGCTCCGGGCTCAGCCCTTGGCGCGCATCAACCGCGCCTTGTCGCGCTGCCAGTCGCGCTCCTTCTCCGTCTCGCGCTTGTCGCCCTTCTTCTTGCCCTTGGCGATGCCGAGCTCGACCTTGGCGAACCCGCGGTCGTTGAAATAGATCGACAGCGGAACGATCGTGACGCCCTCACGCTTGATCGCCATCAGCATCTTGGCGAGTTCACGCTTCTTGACCAGCAGCTTGCGCAGCCGCTTCGGCTCGTGCTGGAAGAAGCGGCCGGCCTGCTGGTACTCGGGGATGTGGGCGTTGAACAGGTACAGCTCCCCGTCCCGCTCGCCCGCATAGGCCTCGTTGATGCTGGCGCGGCCGCCGCGCAGCGACTTCACCTCGGTGCCCAGCAGCATGATGCCGGCTTCCAGCGTGCTCTCGATGAAATAGTCGAAGCGCGCCCGGCGGTTCTGCGCCGCCATCTTCTCGCGCTCGGAATTCTTCGCCATAGGGGCAGGAACCTTATCTTAACCGTTCAGCCCAATAGTCCGGCGTTGCGCATGGCGTCCCGGACCCGGGCCTGGGCGTTCTCCGAGGCCGGAACCAGCGGCAGGCGCACGTCGGGCGTGGCGAAGCCCAGCAGGCTGGCGGCGTACTTCACCGGCGCCGGGCTGGTCTCCACGAACAGCGCCTCGTGCAGCGGCATCAGCAGGTCGCGGATGCGGTCGACCTCCTTGAGGTCGCCGCGGGTCCAGGCGTTCTGCAGCTCGGCGCACAGCCGGGGGGCGATGTTGGCGGTGACGGAGATGCAGCCGACGCCGCCCTGGGCGAGGAAGGCGGCTGTGGTCAAATCGTCGCCGGAGAGCTGGCAGAAGTCGGGGCCGATCTCCAGGCGGGTCTTGGCCGGGCGCGCCAAATCCGAGGTAGCGTCCTTTACCCCGACGATGTTAGGCAGCTTCGCCAGCCGCGCCATGGTGGCTACCGACATGTCCACGATGCTGCGGCCGGGAATGTTGTAGATGATGATCGGAATGTCGGCCGCGTCGTGGATCGCCTTGAAATGCTGGTAGAGACCCTCCTGCGTCGGCTTGTTGTAGTAGGGCGTGACCACCAGCGCCGCGTCCGCGCCGATGCGCTTGGCGTGGCGGGTCAGCTCGATCGCCTCCTCGGTGGAGTTGGAGCCGGTGCCGGCGATGACCGGAACGCGGCGGTGCGCCACCTCGACGCAGACGGCGATGACGCGGCGGTGCTCCTCATGGCTCAGCGTCGGGCTCTCGCCCGTCGTGCCGCAGGGGACCAGCCCGTGGGTGCCCTCCTTGATCTGCCACTCCACGAACGCCTCGAAGGCGCGCTCGTCGACCTTGTTGTCGGCGAAGGGAGTGATCAAGGCGACGATGGAACCCGTATACATGCCGACCTCCGGGACACGAGACCAGGCCGCGCGTACCGCGGCGGCCGAAAGACGCGAACCTTAGCGACCCCCATGACCGTAAACAAGCCATCCGGCGGGGCACTCCGCCGGCATCTCGCCGCCCGAACCACCCTGGGCTCGGCAGCCCTGGCCCTCGCGCTCTGCCTGTGGGCCGGGCCGGCGGCGGCGCAGCTCTCCTCGGCCGACATCCAGACCTACCGCAGCGCCTTCGCCCAGGCCGACAAGGGCCGGCTGTCCGACGCGCTCCGCATCGCGCGCCGGGCGCAGGAGAATCTGCCGGAGAAGGTGCTGCTGTGGATGGACTACGCCCAGCCCGGCACCGCGGCCGACTTCCAGACCCTGACCGCCTTCCTGGCGGCCAATCCGGACTGGCCGAACCAGGCGGCCATCCGCCGCAATGCCGAGAACCGGATGCCGTCGCTCCCGGCGCCGGAGGTGCTGGCCTGGTTCGAGAAGTACCCGCCGCTGACCACGGGCGGCCTGTTCCGCCATGTCGACGCGCTGCTGGCCGCCGGCCAGAGCGAGAAGGCGCTGGCCATGGTCCGCGACCGCTACGTCAACGGCGCGCTCGGGCCGCAGGAGGAGCGCGATTTCCGCGCCCAGTATGTCAGCCTGCTGCGTCCGCAGGACCATTGGGCGCGGCTGGACCGGCTGGTCTGGGACGGCGACGAGGCTGGCGCCCGGCGGCTGATGCCGCTGGTCGATCCCGGCCGGCAGGCGCTCGCCCAGGCGCGGCTGGCGCTGGCGAACGAGGCCGGCGGCGCCGAGGGGCTGCTGAACCGCGTGCCGGCCGAGCTGCAGACCGACCCCGGCCTGCTGTACGAGCGCACCCGCTGGCGCCGCAAGCGCGACATGGACGCCGCCGCGCTCGACATCCTGCTGAAGCCGCCGGCGACGCTCGGCCGGGCGGAGGCCTGGTGGACCGAGCAGCACATCATGGCCCGCCGCCTGATCGAGCGCGGCGACCATGAGCGCGCCTACCGCGTCGCCGCCGCGCACGCGGTGAAGGAGGGCCTCGGCTTCGCCCAGGCGGAGTTCCTGGCCGGCTGGCTCTCCCTCCGCTTCCTGAAGAAGCCGCAGCAGGCGCTGGAGCATTTCACCAAGCTGTACGAGGGCTCCGGCTCGCCGATCAGCAAGTCGCGCGGCGCCTACTGGGCCGGACGCGCGGCGGAGTCGCTGGGCAATCCCGAGCAGGCCAAGCAGTGGTACAAGCTGGCCGGCGACCATGGCAGCACCTTCTACGGCATGCTGGCGGCCGACAAGCTGGCCGTGCCCGTGGCCCAGGTGATCCCCAAGCCCGCCCCGCCCACTCCCGAGGCCAAGAAGGCCTTCGACCGGCGCGAACTGGTGCGGGCCACCCGCATGCTGGAGCGCATCGTCGGCGCCAATGACGAGCGGGTGCAGCTGTTCCTGCGCAAGATGTCGAACGACGCCAAGAATGCCGAGCAGTACCAGCTGGTCGGCGACTTGGCCCGCGACCTGGGCCTGCGCAAGCTGTCGGTCGACATCGCCCGCCAGGCGCTGCAGGACGGGGTGGTGCTGGTCGACGCCGGCTACCCGCTGCTGTCGACCAAGCCGCCGCCCGGCCCGGAGGCGGCGCTGGTCCATGCGCTGATCCGGCAGGAAAGCTCCTTCGACCCCAAGGCCGTCAGCACCGCCAAGGCGATGGGGCTGATGCAGCTGATGTCGCCGACGGCCAAGCAGATCGCCGGCCGAATCGGCCTGAAGCACAGCGACGCCAAGCTGACCGCGGACCCCGATTACAACGTTCGAGTCGGGTCGGTCTACCTGCAGTCCCTGCTGGAGCGCTACGGCGGCAGCTACGTGCTGGCGATCGCGGCCTACAACGCAGGCATGGGCAGGGTTTCCGGCTGGCTGAAGGAGTTCGGCGACCCACGCGCGCCGGGCGTCGACGTGATCGACTGGATCGAGACCATGCCGATCTACGAGACCCGGAACTATGTCCAGCGGGTGCTGGAGAACGTGCAGATCTACCGCATTAAGCTCGGCCAGCCCCCGATTTCGGTGCAGCGCGACCTGCAGCGGGGCGGGCCGACACAGGGCTGATATTACAAGGCCTTAACCAAGCCTCCTATACTTTCGAGCTAACGCGGAAGGCATGTTGTCGCCATCCGGGTTAGAGTAAAGAGGCTTGGTTTTCCTTGGGCTTAGGACAAATCTGAAGCGGACAAGGCGTAAGTCGAAAGAAACCGGAGGGGAGCGATTCGCCTTTACCGCTCCTTAACTGGCCGAACCCCTAGATAGGGGCGTGTTGTTCACCATGTCCAGCCAGAGGACAGTCCCAATGCGCGGCTATGCGATCACCTCCGACCTCCGTCACTCCTGCCGTGTCCACGCCCGCCTGCTGGATGCGTTCATCGAGCTGACCACCGCGGAGCTCGAGCGGCACGGCCCCGGTTTCGTCGAGGAGAGCCTGAACGAGCTGCTGGAGTCGCTGCGGGCCGACCGCCGCAACTACGGCATGCTGGCCGGCGTCGTCGAGGTCGAGGCGGAGATGATCGAGAACGCGGCCTGAGGCATCCGCCCAGGTCCGCGTCCCGATCGCCATTCCTACTTCCAGTACGCTCAGGCGGGGGACCCGCGGCGGCTGCGCCCCTTGCGCGTAGTCCCGCCGGTCCCGCCGGCGCTCCCGCCCTCGTCGCCGGCGCTCCCGCTTCCGGCCGTACCGCCACCGCCGGCGGCGGCCGCACCGAAGCTGGCGCCCGACCGCGCCTCGGCGCCGCCCGCGCCGGCCGACCGGCGCCTTCCAGTCCCCGTCGAACCAGTCCCCGTCGAAGCACTCACGGCCTGAACCGCCGGCGCCGCCCGTCCACCGCCGGCGCTCCGGCCCTTGCCTTTCGCGGCGGGAGCGGTGGTCCCCGCGGCGCCGGCGCTCTCGACCTGCACGGTCACGCTCTTCACCGCCTTGCCGCCGCCCGACTTGGCCGACCGGCCACCGCGCGCGGCGCCGCGGCCCGCCTTGCCGGCCAGCTCGGCGACGCCGCCGGCCGTCTCGTCAAGCTCCGGCCCGCCGGCCGCCTGGGCATCCTCGGCGTCGCATTCGGCGCAGGCCTGCCGCCAATGCTCCTCGCCCCGGCCCTCGGGACGCCCTTCGCGGTCCCAGATCTCGTATGCCCGTTGCCGGATCTTCGCCTCACGGTCGCTCATCGATTGTTTTCTCCCCCGATGCGAGCTTGGGCGGTAACGCGCCTGCCTCCAAGGGGTTCCCGGGCATGGTCCGATCGGGGGAGCGCATTGTAGGATGCGCCGCCGCGTCCATCCCCGAGCGTCATGCCGAGCCTCCTCCCGATCATCGCCCTAGCTCTGGCCGCGGGCGCCGCCGCCGCCGGCGCCATGCTGCGGCCCCGCCTGCTGGCCGGGTCCGCCAGGGGCTCCGCCTGGGCCGCCGCCGCCCGGCACAGATGGGCGGCGCCGCTGCTGCTGGGCGGCGTGCCGCTGGCCGTCCTGATCGCCGCGGCCGACCTGCCCGCCTTCGCCGCGGGATGCCTGCTCGGCTGGGCGCTGGCGCTGCTGGCCCTGATCGACCTGGACCGCTACCGCCTGCCCGATCTCCTGACCCTGCCGCTGCTGCTGGCCGGTCTGGCCGACGCGGCCCTGCGGCAGCCCTGGGTGCTGCAGGAGCGGGCGCTGGGCGCCGCCGCCGGCTGGGCGGCGCTCTTCCTCCTGTCCGCCGCCTACCGCCGCCTGCGGGGACGCGACGGGCTGGGGCTCGGCGACGCCAAGCTGCTGGGCGCGCTGGGTGCCTGGCTCGGCTGGCCGCTGCTGCCGTCCCTGGTGGCGCTCGCCGCCGGGAGCGCGCTGGCCGTGCTGGTGATCCACCGGCCGCTGCGGAACGAACATAAGGTGCCGTTCGGCGCGTTCCTGGCCGCCGCCGGCTTCGCGCTACACCTTTCAATCAGCATTTAGGCGACATATCGCGCTGTACGGGTGAGCGCCGTCACAGTCGCCCCTATTCGGAAGCCTATGCCGCGCAGGAGGAGTAGCGAGCACTTTTCGATTACGTTAACTTGCGGTTTACAGTGAAAGCTCGCACAGGGGCCTGAGCCGCAATCAAAGCGGGCAAAGGCGGGTGATCGCCATTGCTCAATGGTGACTTAATCCATACTCTTGTGTGTGTTCTCGTCCCTCAGATGGGCCCGGAGGTCCGGGCGGGGACAGCGGGTTGTGGAGACAATTGATGCCGAGACGAACGAAGAACGCGGCGGTGGCGTCCATCGAGACCGCCATCGAGACCCATGTCGCAGCCCGCATCCGGCTGCGCCGCGGTCTCCTGGGCATGAGCCAGTCCGACCTGGCGCGCGCCCTGGGGATCACCTTCCAGCAGGTGCAGAAGTATGAACGCGGGTCGAACCGCGTCTCGGTGGGCAAGCTGTTCCGCCTGGCCGACATCCTCGACGTGCCGCTCTCCTTCTTCTTCGACGGGCTGGAGATGACGGGGGTGGAGAACGCGCCCAAGCCGCCGACCGGCTTCGCGGAAGACCAGTCGCCGCTGCTGTCGCGCCGCGACCTCGACCTGCTGCGCGCCTGGCGCCAGTCGCCGCCGGCGGTCGCCGACGCCATCGCCATCCTGCTGCGCGCCGTCTCGCAGGAGGAGGAGGAGGCGGAGGGGGTGGCCGACGGCGCCGAGGCGCGGGGAGACTCCAAGCCCCCGGCCAGCCGCCGCCGCCGCCGCGCCGTCTGGGATCCCTCGGACATCGCCCCCGGGTCGCGCAAGGCCTGACCTCCCTTCCCCCGCACGCCGGTCACGGCGCCGGCCGGGCCCGCCGCGCGCGGAGCCTGACCGGCGCCCTCGGTTCCCGTGGCTCGCAGGGCGGCGACGGCGGCGGCCCCGGCGGCTGGTGGCAGCGGGCATGGTGCCGGCCGCAGTAGCTCGACCCGGGAGCGGAGGGTCGGCCGCAGAAATCCCGCGCCGAAGGCTCCCCCCGCATGTACTGGCAGGTCGCGGCCGGCCCGGGCGCCGCCACGACTCGCCGCAGGCGGGCGATGACCTCGTCCCGCTCCGGACGCGGCGGATCCACGAACAGGCTGTGCGGCAGGTGACGCGCCGGCGGCACCAGATGCGCCAGCGGCCGGGGTCCGGCTGCCCCCTCCGCGGCATCCGCATGGTCGGGGTGACGGAGGGCGGGCATCGCCCTCCCCCGTTCAACGAAACGGCGCAGCACCGCCGGCTGGCCGGGCACATGGGCCCGCTCGGCCGTCTCCAGCACCTCGACGACGCGCTCCCTTACCGCTTGGCTGACCCCGGGGCGCTGAAGCTCCACCGCGGTCAGCGCGCTGTCGCTGATGCCGGCAAGGTCCGCCAGTGCCGCGCGCGACAGTCCGATGGCCCGGCGCCGAGACCGCAGCCCCAGCGGGTCGGTGCCGCGGCCACGCCAGCACGGCTCATCGGCCGGCGACGGCAGGCTACCCGGCGCTGGCAGGAATACCTGCCGGCCGCGGCGGGTACGCACCACCACCAGCCGGCCCTGCTGCTCCAGCTCGCGCAGGATGACGGACGGGACCGACAGCGACCCGGCGCCGATCCGCGCCGCCAGATCGGCATTGGTGGGGCAGGCCTGACCGGCGGCCAGCGCCTGCGCGACCGCGTCATAGATGGCGTCGTAGCGCCAATCCCTCTTCGCCGTCGGCATGATCAAGCCCCCATCATTCGGGATGCGCGTACCGGCACGCGGCCGGCAGATCGGTACAAAACATGAACAGTCAGCATATGCGTCGCCTCCTACCGTGGTCGCCTGCGGTGAGCGCCCGCCCTCGCCACCTCATGGGTGTCTTGGGTTGTGGGTCACCCACCATCTCGCCTTCAGGTAAAGCTATGTAGGATGATGCGGGGCCGTCAAGAGGATTTCTCCTATGGCTTTATCGGCCTTTCCCTATGGCCGGACCCGGTGTAGGATGCCGCCCATGATGGACTCAGCCCGACAGCTCATCGCCGCCCGCATCGACGCCCTCGGCCTCTCCATGGCCGAGGTCTCGCGCCGGATCGGCCGCAACCACGCCTATGTCCAGCAGTATCTGGAACGGGGCGTGCCCAAGCGCCTGCCGGAGGACATGCGGCACGCGATCGCCCGCTTCCTGGACATCCCGGAGGAGGCGCTGCGGCCGCCGCTGCTGGTGCTGGAGCCCGCTCCGCCCCTCTCGCTGCCGGCACCCGGGGGCGGCCACGGCACCCTGGATTCAGGCTTCGCCGAGGGTGCCGCGCCCCGGCCGACCGAGATCGCGGGCCGGCCGCTGGACATACCGGCGATCAGCCAGATGGCACGGGACGTCCCGGTGCGCGGGACCGCGGTGGGCGGGCTCGATGCCGACTTCTTCTTCAACGGCGGGACGGTCGACTGGGTGCGGCGGCCACCCGGGCTGCAGGCCACCCGCGACGCCTTCGCGATCTATGTCGCCGGTTCGTCGATGAGCCCCCGCTATGAGGAGGGCGACCTTGTGTATGTCCATCCGGCGCGGCCGCCGCGCAGCGGGGACGACGTGCTGATCGAGCTGCACGGCCGCGACGGCGAGCCGGGCCCCTGCTACATCAAGCGCCTGCTGCGCCGGACGCCGACGCTGATCGTCGCCGCCCAGTTCAACCCCGCCCGCGACGATCTGGAGTACGAGCTCGCCTCGGTGCGCGGCGTCTTCAAGATCATGACGGCGGCGGAACTGCTGGGCGTGTAGGAAGAAATATAGGATTTTCCCTATTGCATGAGAATCGGCAGCGCGCGTAGGCTTCCTCCGTCGGCCGGCTCCCGGGCCGACGGCGCCCTCCTTCCCGGGCGTCCTCCCGCCTTCCCGGCGGCCCGGCCACGCGCCCGGGTCGCCGGGCCTTTCCAGGAGGTCCCATGCGCAAGTCCGATTCCCGTCAGATCATCGTGGCCACCGAGTCGCCGACGACGCCGCTGTCGCCCGAGGCGGAGGTCGAGGCGCGGTATGACGGCCGCATCCCCCGGGGCGCCCTGGCGGCCGCCCGGCGAACCGCAACGGCGGGAGACGTCACCAAGGTGACCCGCCTGCCTCCGGCCGCGAAGAAGGCTTGGCGGTCCGGCGGCTGCGTCGGGCGCATGGCCGAGCGGATCGCGGCCTGCGTCAGTGCGCGCGGAGTCGCGACGCGCGAGGATCTGCGGCGCGCCGGCTTCACCGCCGAGGAGATCGAGCGGCACGGCGACGATGCGGTCGCCCTGGCCGCCGCCCGCCTGCTGCCGGAAAAAGGCGGTGCGGCACTGGATGGGGGATGCTGATCCCCCGGCTACCAGCTATGGTGTGCCCCGAGGATGGCGCAGCCCACATCGCGCTTGAATATTGCCGTTTCATGAAGGATTAATGACAGCGTTGATGACAGCCGATCCCGTCCACCCCTCCAGGGCCGCCGATGCATCCGCCCGCGCTCCCGCCGGCCCTGCCCATCTTGGGGGAGGCCCCCAGCCTCATGCTGGTTAGCGGCAATCCGCCCCTTTTCCCGTCCGGCGCGTGGCGCCATCCTGCCGTGGCGCCGGCATTTCCGCCGTGCGCCAGGGACAGCGCCGCCGCGCGGGGCGAAGCCGGAAACGAATGAACAAGAAGCGGTCGCGCGCCCAATATGCCGCGCTCCCCTACACGATCCGCGACGGCGTGCTGAAGGTGATGCTGATCACCTCGCGCGAAACGCGGCGCTGGATCATCCCCAAGGGATGGCCGGAGAAGAAGCTGACCCCGCCCGAGGTCGCCGCGCGCGAAGCCTTCGAGGAGGCGGGCCTGCGCGGGCGGATCGGCGAATCGCCCATCGGGGCCTTCGTCTACGACAAGCGCCTGCGCAACGGCAAGACCACGCCCTGCCATGTCGACATCTACCTGTTCGAGGTCGAGCAGGAACTGGAGGCCTGGCCGGAGAAGGGCCAGCGCGAACGCCGCTGGATGAGCCCGTCCGAGGCGGCGCTGCTGGTCGGCGAGAGCGGCCTCGTCACCGTGCTGCTGAACATGGCCGCGCCCCAGGACTGATACCAGGACAACAAGGTTCCACGACGATGATCATGCGCCTGTTCCGCTCCCTCATGCCCAAGGAGGAACGGTTCCTCGACCATTTCGAGGCCCATGCCGGCCGCATGGTCGCGGCGGCCGACGCGCTGGCCGCCCTGATGGAGGCGCCGGCCGAGCGCCGCGCCGCCATGGTGGAGGAGCTTGGCGCCATCGAGAGCCAGGCGGACGAGCATGCCCGGGCCGTCGTGGTCGGGCTGCACCGGGCCTTCATCACCCCCTTCGACCGCGGCGACATCCACACGCTGATCAACGCCATGGACGACGCGGTCGATTTGATGGAGGAGGTGCCGGAGCAGGCGGCGCTCTACCGGGTCGAGTTCTTCACCCCGCGCATGCGCGAGCTGGCGGCCGAGATCCAGAAGGCCGCCCGGCTGCTGGCCGAGGCCATCCCGCTGCTGCGCGACATCAGCCGCAACGCCGCCCGCATCAACGACCTCTGCCATCAGGTGGGCCAGATCGAGCGCGCCGCCGACCGGATCGAGCGCACCGCGCTGTCCGAGCTGATCGCCGAGCAGCCCGACACCATCTCCTTCATCGGGCGGCGCGAGCTGTACCAGTTGCTGGAGACCTGCACCGACCGCTGCGACGACGTGGCCGAGGTGATCGAGGGCATCGTCCTGGACCACGTGTAGGACAGGGGCCATGGACGTCCTCCAGATCGGCATGCCCGCGCTCGTCGCCATCATCGGCGTGGCGCTGTTCTTCGACCTCATCAACGGCATGCACGACGCCGCGAACTCCATCGCGACCATCGTGTCGACCCGGGTGCTGCCGCCGTCGCTGGCGGTGCTGTGGGCGGCCTTCTTCAACTTCATCGCCTTCGCCTTCTTCGGGCTGCATGTCGCGGCCACCATCGGCAAGGGCATCGTCGATCCCGCCATCATCGACCCGATCCTGATCCTGGCGGCGCTGATCGGCGCCATCGGCTGGAACCTCTTCACCTGGTGGATCGGCTTCCCCTCCTCCAGCTCGCATGCGCTGATCGGCGGGCTGGCGGGCGCCGGCATCGCCAAGGGCGGCATCGGCGCGCTGGTCTCCAGCGGCTTCACCAAGGCCGCCATCGGCATCGTCGCGGCGCCGCTGGTGGGCTTCACGCTCGCGCTGCTGCTGATGCTGGCGACGAGCTGGATGCTGAAGGGCGCCTCGCCCTTCCGCACCGACCGGCATTTCCGGCGGCTGCAGCTGGTCTCGGCGGCGGCCTATTCGCTGGGCCACGGCGCCAACGACGCGCAGAAGACCATGGGCATCATCGCCGTGCTGCTCTTCTCGCAGGGGCTGCTGGGGCCGGAATTCTACGTGCCCTTCTGGGTGGTGCTGGCGGCGCAGACGGCCATGGGGCTGGGCACGCTGATGGGCGGCTGGCGCATCGTGAAGACCATGGGCTCCAAGCTGACCGACCTGAAGCCCTACCAGGGCTTCTGCGCCGAGACGGCGGGCGCCATCACGCTCTACAGCGCCACGGCGCTGGGCGCCCCGGTCTCCACCACCCACACCATCACCGGCTCGATCGTCGGCGTCGGTTCGGCCCGCAAGACCTCGGCCGTGCGCTGGGGCCTGGCCGGCACCATCGTCTGGGCCTGGATCTGCACCATCCCCGCCGCCGGCGCCATCGCCTGGATCAGCTACGAGTTCTTCGCGCTGTTCCTGTGAGGCCGAGACACGGAAAGGCAAACGAAAAGGGCCGCTCCGGTGGGGAGCGGCCCTTTTTCATGTCGGCGAGCCGATCAGGCGGTAGTGGCGGAGGGGATGGGATTCGAACCCACGATACCAGTTTCCCGGTATGACGGTTTAGCAAACCGTTGCCTTCAGCCGCTCGGCCACCCCTCCGCGACCGACCCCGTGGGGTCGGCGGTGCGGCTTTGTAGGGGCTTCGAGGCGGCTTGTCAACGGCCCCGGCATGGCTCACCTATATTAGCGCAGGCCCGGAGGCGGAACGGGCGGGGATGGCGGGGCGGGCCGCCCCCGCGCCGCGCCTCCGGCCGAGACCGCCCTTAATTCCAAGGAGATGTCCCATGGCTGGACATAAGCACATCAGGCCCGCCGCCCTGGCGCTGGCGGCCGCCCTCACCGTCGCCGGTCCCGCTCTGGCCGCCGACACCGCGCCCGCCGCCAAGGCGCCGCCCGCCAACCTGCAGGGTCTGCAGGAGGTCGGGCACTCCGCGCTGGACTCGGTGCATATCCGCCCCGGCGTGAACCTCGCCACCTACAAGGCGGTGCGGATCGAGCCGGTGCAGGTGGCCCTCGCGGGCGACCGGAACCGCCCGGAGCCGCAGGAGCGCGACGTGCGCCACGCCCGCACCTACTTCCAGGAGAAGCTGGCCCAGGCGCTGGGCGGCCGCGCCACCAATCAGGCCGGCCCCGGCACCCTCAGCGTCGCCGTGACGGTGACGCGCTTCGTGCCGAACCGGCCGGCCTTCCCCGAGGACCGCGATGGCCGCTGGATCACCGAGTCCGTCGGCGTCGGCGCCGCCGCCTTCACCGCCGAGGTGAAGGATGCCGCGACCGGTCAGGTGGTGGCGGTGATCTCCGATGCCGATGTCGGCCTGCCGCTGGACAGCAACATGCGCACCCTGACGGAGTGGGGCGACGCCGACCATTTCGTCCGCAAATGGTCGCAGCAGCTGGCCGCCATCCTGACCGGCGCGCCGTCCGGCAGCTGAGGCGCCCGACGAAAAAGCCCCCGTCCAGCGATGGACGGGGGCTTTCTTCATTCCCGGGAGCTTGGGGCCCGTAGGTCGCATGGAGGCGGAGCCGCAATGCGACATCCCGTGGTCGGTGAAGCGTCGCATTGCGCTCCGCTCCATGCGACCCACAGGGAATTGCTCAGCCCTTCAGCTTCGCCATCAGGATCTCGTTCACCAGGGCGGGGTTGGCCTTGCCCTGGGTGGCCTTCATGACCTGGCCGACGAAGAAGCCGAACAGCTTGTCCTTGCCGCTGCGGAATTCCGCGACCTTGTCGGCGTTGGCGTCCATCACCGCGGCGATGGCGGCGTCGATGGCGCCGGTGTCGGTGACCTGACGCAGCCCCTTCTCCTCGACGATGGCGGCCGGTGCCTTGCCGGTCTCCAGCATCTCCTGGAACACGTCCTTGGCGATGCGGCCGGAGATGGTGTTGTCGGCGATCAGGTCGATCAGCCCGCCGAGGTCGTCGGCCGAAATGGGCGAGTTGTCGATGTCGCGCCCCGTCTTGTTCAGCGCGCCCAGCAGGTCGCCGATGACGAAGTTGGCGGCCATCTTGGGATCGCGGCCCTTCGCGACCTTCTCGTAGAAGTCGGCGCGCGCCTTCTCGGCGACCAGCACGCCGGCATCGTAGGCCGGCAGCTTGTAGTCGGCCATGAAGCGGGCCTTCTTGTCGTCGGGCAGCTCCGGCAGGGTCTTGGCGATGTCGTCGACCCAGGCTTGGTCCAGGACCAGCGGCAGCAGGTCGGGATCGGGGAAGTAGCGGTAGTCGTGCGCCTCCTCCTTGGAGCGCATGGACCGGGTCACGCCCTTGTTCGGGTCGTAGAGCCGGGTCTCCTGCACGATCTGGCCGCCCTCCTCCAGCACCTCGATCTGGCGCCGCGCCTCGTATTCGATGGCCTGCTGGACGTAGCGGATGGAGTTGACGTTCTTGGTCTCGGTGCGCGTCCCGTAGGGCTGGCCCGGCTTGCGCACCGACACGTTGATGTCGCAGCGCATGGAGCCCTCCTCCATGTTGCCGTCGCAGGTCTCCAGGTACCGCAGGATGGTGCGCAGCTTGCGCAGGTAGGCCGCGGCCTCGTCCGGCGAGCGCATGTCGGGCTCGGACACGATCTCCATCAGCGCCACGCCGGCCCGGTTGAGGTCGACGTAGGTCTTGGAGGGATGCTGGTCGTGCAGGCTCTTGCCCGCGTCCATCTCCAGATGCAGGCGGGTGATCGCCACCTCGCGCGTCGAGCCGTCCGGCAGGTCCAGCACGATGGTGCCCTTGCCGACGATCGGCTGCTGGAACTGGCTGATCTGGTAACCGGCCGGCAGGTCCGCGTAGAAGTAGTTCTTGCGGTCGAAGACGGAGTGCAGGTTGATCTGGGCCTTCAGCCCCAGGCCGGTCTTCACCGCCTGCTCGACGCAGAAGCCGTTGATGACGGGCAGCATGCCCGGGAAGGCGGCGTCGACGAAGCTCACCTGGCTGTTGGGGGCCGCGCCGAATTCGGTCGCCGCGCCGCTGAAGAGCTTCGCGTTGGAGATGACCTGGGCATGGACCTCCAGCCCGATCACGACCTCCCACTCGCCCGTCTCGCCCACAATCCGGTAAGCCATCTTAATCGCCGTGCCTTTTAAGTGGAGACAGGGTTTTGGCCGGATTCGGCCGAAAAGGCAACGCCGTTCTGCCCATTGGACAGGGGGCCTCGGCGGTGCGGCCAGGGCCTCGCACCATGGTGAGTACTACCCCTCCCTGGCTTGCCGCCGAGGCCGCCGCCATGGGACTCTGGCCGCATGACGACAGCAGCCCTCAGCCTGGCGGGTTACCGCCGGCGCGCCCTCCGCCCCGATCTCATCCGCAGCGATTCCGGTCCCCTGGCGCCGGTCGCGCTGGACGCGCCGCTGCGACAGCTGCACGCCTACTGGCGCAGCCTGGCGGGCCCTGGCGACCTGCCCCAGCGCTGCCATGTCGAGCCGTTCGAGATCCGCGACCTGCTGCGGGACATCCTGCTGCTGCAGGCGGTGGAGGACGGCGCCGACTTCGAGTTCCGCATCGCCGGCGACCGGATCGAGACCGTGGCCGGCCGCTCCATCCGCGGCGCCCGGCTGGGCGACCTGGCCGGCAGCGCGCCCGGCCGCGAGCGCGTGCTCCGCGACTACCGCGCCGTGCTGGAGACGGGCGAGCCGCACTACCGCCGCGACCGCATGTCCGCCATCGGCGGGCAGCTGCCCTACCGCCGGCTGCTGCTGCCGCTCTATGCCGGCGGCACGCTCACCCACATCATGGGCGCGATGCTGTTCGAGGGGGCGTGAGCCCCCCTACTCCGCGATCGCCCACAGCGCGTCCAGATCGCCCTTCACGATGGCAGGAATGGCGCGGGTGACCCGCTCCGGCTCCCAGTCCCACCAGCGCAGCAGCAGCAGCGCGGTGACCGTCTCCTCCGGGAAGCGCATCTTCACCACCCGCGCCGGGTTGCCGGCGACGATGGCGTAGGGTGGCACGTCCGAGGCCACGACGGAGCGGGCGGCCACCACCGCGCCGCTGCCGATCTTCACCCCCGGCATGACCAGGCTCTCGTATCCCAGCCAGACATCGTGGCCGACGACCGTGTCGCCCTTGTTGGGGAACTCGATCTGGTCCATCGGCACCGAATCCCAGCCGTTCCCGAACGCCATGAAGGGGAAGGTCGACAGCCCGCCCATCGCGTGGTTGGCGCCGTTCATGATGAAGCGCGTGCCGGTGGCGATGGCGCAGTACTTCCCGATGACCAGCCGGTCCCCGACGAAGGGGAAGTGGTACAGGATGTTCTCCCGGAACCGCTCCGGCCCCGCCGGGTCGTCATAGTAGCTGTAGTCGCCGACCTCGACGTTCGGCAGGTCGGCCAGGATGGGCTTCAGGAAGCCGACGCGGGCATGGCCCTTCATCGGCTCCCGGTCCATGGGATCGGGGCCGTGCATTACAGGCATGGAGACCTCCTCTCTTCTTATTCCGCCGCTTCCAGGAAACCGCCCATCTGCCGCTGCCAGAGCGCGGCGTAGCGGCCGCCCTGGGCCAGCAGTTCGTTGTGGTTGCCCTGCTCCACCACCCGGCCGCCCTCCAGGAACAGGATGCGGTCCATGCCGGTGATGGTGGACAGGCGGTGGGCGATGGCGATGACGGTGCGGCCCTGCATCAGGGTCCACAGCGCCTCCTGGATCAAATGCTCGCTCTCGCTGTCCAGGGCCGAGGTGGCCTCGTCCAGCACCAGGATGCGCGCATCCTTCAGCAGCGCCCGGGCGATGGCGAGGCGCTGCCGCTCGCCGCCCGACAGCTTGATGCCCTGCTCGCCGACGATGGTGTCGTAGCCGGTGGCGCGCTTGGTGATGAACTCGTGCGCATGCGCCCGCTTGGCCGCCTCCTGCACCTCCTCCATCGAGGCCTCGGGACGGCCGTAGCGGATATTGTCGCCGATCGGCCGGTGGAAGACGCCGGGCTGCTGCGGCACCTCGGCGATGGCGGCGTTCAGGCTGTCCCAGGTGACCTGGGCGATGTCCTGCCCGTCGATCAGCACCCGGCCCGCCGCCGGCTCGAACTGCCGGCGGATGAGCTTGACCAGGGTCGACTTGCCGGCGCCCGAGCGGCCAACCAGCCCGACCTTCTCTCCCGGCCGGATGTCGAGCGTGAGATTGTCGAACACGGCGTTGCCGTCCGGGAAGGCGAAGCTGACGCCCTCGATCCGGATGCCGCCCTCGGTGACGGCCAGCGGCTTGGCGTTGGCTGAGTCCACGATCTCGTGCGGCGCCGTCACCAGGTCGATCGCCTCCTTCAGCGTGCCCCAGTTCTCGAAGAAGTCGAGCAGCCGGTGCGACAGGTTCCAGACCGTGCTGCTGATCTGGAAGGCGAGCGTGAACACCAGCGTGAACTCGCCCACCGTCATGGCGCCGGCGAGGGTCCGCTGGATGGCGATCCAGACCAGCGCCGCCAGCAGCGACACCACGCTGACCATCTGGAACAGCCGCATCACCACCAGGAACCAGCGCAGCCGGCGCGAGCGGAAGCGCTCGCGGTTGATCCAGTGGCCCAGGAACTTGCGCTCGAACGGCAGCCGGGCGAAGCCCCGCACCAGATCGGCGTTGGTGATGGCGTCGATGATGCGGCCGGAGGAGGTGGACACCTCCTCGCTCATCGCCTCGGACAGGCGGATGCAGTGCCGCGCGATGTAGGCGGAGGCCGCCAGATACACCACCATCCAGCCCAGCAGGATCAGGCTGAAGGTCGGGTTGGCCGTCCACAGCAGCGCGGTCGCCACGACCAGCAGCACGATGATCCGCATCGTGTCGAAGCAGATGATCTCCAGGATCGAGAGCAGCGCATTGGCGCCCTGCTTGATCTTCTGGCCCAGCTTGCCGGCGAAATTGTCCTGGAAGTAGCGCGGGCTGTGCCCCATCAGCCAGGCGAACATGCGCTTCTGCACCAGCGCCCGGATGGAGGGCGAGGTGTAGATGTCGGTGATCTGGTACACCCGGTACATGCCGGTGCTGGCGAGCCAGATGAAGACCAGGATGCCGAACCAGGCACCCAGGCCGATACCGGGAATCGGCTCGCCCCGGCTGGCGGCCGTCAGCCCGTCGATCAGCGATTTCAGCGCGTAGGGCTCGAACGCCTCGATCCCCTGCCCCAGCAGCACGGCCAGCATCATGATGGTCAGGCGCCCGGCGAACTTCTCCCGCAGCAGGCTCCAGACGAAGCGGCCGGGGGTTGAGGGCAGCGGACGCACGGCCTCCGTGTCCTCCCAGGTGAAATCCTTCTCCTGGGTGTCGAGGTCGTCGATGCGCAGGGTCTTCAGCCCCGACCGGAACAGCGACGCGAACATGGGGAGGGCTCCCGAAAGGCAGGAGGGCCCACCCCGTCGCGGGCCCGGTAGGGACGGCAAGGCGGCCGCGACGGGCCGCTCCGGTGAGGCTAGAGGTTGGCGATGCGCGATGCCCGTGCCCTTTCCGGGACACAGCCATACATCCGATGTCGGAAGAGATGCACTCCTCGCACAAGGATGTCAACGCCGAAATGGGGGAGCGCGCCGGGTTGCGTTTCCGCAGACGGCACTCAATTATCGCATGGAACCATCCGGGAGAAGAAGATGCGCGCCCTCGCCGCCCTCGCCACCATGCTGATGCTCGCCGCCCCGTCGGCTCTGGCCGCGGGAACGCCGCTGGCGCCGGAGGAGCTGGTGCGCCGGTTCAGCAGCGTGGCGCCCGGGCTGGTCCAGCCCGCCTGCCGGCTGGAGGAGCGGTCCTGCGTGGAGGGGCTGCTGCGCACCGCGCGGGACCTGGACCAGGAGGCGCGCTCCGGCATGGTCGTTTGCCGTCCCGTGGCGGATCCCGTGGAGCGCGCGGGTTGTTTGAAGCCTTACCTGACCACCACCCGCGGGGTGGACGAGGTCACCACCGGCCTGCTGAAGCGCATCGTCGCGCTGCATGGCTGGCCCGGCGGGCCCGGCTGGAGCGCCGATACCGGCGACATCGCGTGGCTGCTGGCGCAGCACGCCGACCATGACCGGCCCTTCCAGCGGGAGGCGCTGGGCCTGCTGCGCACGGCCGTGGACGAGGGCCGCGCGAAGGCTAAGGACTATGCCCTGCTGTCCGACCGGGTCGCGCTGGGCGAAGGGAAGCCGCAGCGCTACGGCACGCAGGGAGGCTGCAAGGACGGTACCTGGCGCCCGGCCGAGCTGGAGGACCCGGCGCGGGTGGACGAGTTCCGCACCGGCATGGGCCTGGTGCCGCTGGCCGAGTACGCCGACCGCTTCCGGGATGTCTGCGCCCGGCTGCGCTGAGGGCCTTCTCAGGCAGCAATAAGAGGCGGATCGTCTTTTTTCTTCCCGTCACTCCGGCGAAAGCCGGGGCCCAGGGGTTGCAGCGGGATGCGGTTGATGCAGCGCTTCCGCCGGTGTGTGCGATCGCACCCAGGGGCAGGGCGTGCTTCATCAAGCGCCCATGGCTGCAACCCCTGGGTCCCGGCCTGCGCCGGGATGACGGTTGAAGAGGAGAGCGGCGGGCGCGAACTCTTCTGTCGGGGATTGACGGGACTCACACGGCCACCCGCCGGGGCAGGATCCGCCAGCCGCGGTTGACCGCGGTGCCGGCCAGCAGGATGGCGCCCAGGCCCGCCAGCTGCGCCGGGCTCAGCACGCGGCCATAGACCAGCCAGTCCATGCCGATGGCGGCGGCCGGGTAGGCGAAGGCCAGCACCGCCGTGGCCGCCGCGCTCAGCTTCTGGTAGGCGCCGTAGAGCAGCGCGTACATGAAGCCGGTATGCACGATGCCGAGCGTCGCCAGCAGCGCCCAGGAGCGGCCGGGCAGTTCCACCGCCGCCGCCGGATCGACGAAGGGCGCCAGCGCCACGGTGCCCAGCGCGACATGCACCAGCGCCGTCAGCTCCGGCCGGATGCCCTTGACCGCCCGCGAGCAGAGGGTGGCGCCGGCATAGAGCAGCGCCGCCAGCAGCGCCAGCCCGACGCCCAGCGCCGCCTGCCCCTCGCCCAGCTCGACATGCCCGGTGGCGGCGACCAGCCCGGCGAAGGCCAGGGCGATCCAGCCCAGCGCATCCGTCCCCGGGCGCTCGCCCGCCAGCCCCGCCGCGATCAGCACGACGAAGAAGGGCTGCAGATGCAGGATGATGGTGGCGAGGCCGATGGAGACATGGTCGAAGGCGGCGAACAGCACCACCCAGTCCGCCACGATGAAGGCGCCGCCCAGCAGCACCAGACCCAGCGTGCGCCGCTCCAGCAGGGCCGGCGTGAAATAGCCGCGCGCCCAGCACCAGAGCCCCAGCGCCGCCACGGCGAAGAGGCAGCGGTAGAACACCACCTGATGGGCGGCAAGTCCGACCTCGGTGACGACGACTCCGATGGTGCCGGACAGCATCATGGCGGTGAGCATCTGGCCGATGCCGGTGACGGAGCCGGTGGCGGCCGTAGGGGCGGGCGTGGCGGCGGAGCGCATGGGGAACTTCCTCGGACCTTGAGTAGCCCGCGCAGGCTGTGCCCGCCGGCTGGCGGCGGCAAACGATGGTTGCTAAGCTCACGGGTGAGCCGATCTCATCCATGAGCGCCCAGGACGCCCGGATGCCGCCCCTGCCCTCCCTCGACGACCTGCACTGCTTCGCGGTGGCGGCGCGGCACCTCAGCTTCCAAAGGGCGGCGGCGGAGCTGAGCGTCACCCCCAGCGCCGTCAGCCACCGCATCAAGGGGCTGGAGCTGCGGCTGGGCACGCGGCTGTTCCTGCGCCTCACCCGCCGGCTGGCGCTGACGCCCGAGGGAGCGGCGCTGGCGGCCAGCGTCGAGGGCGGCATCGCGCTGATCCGGCAGGGGGTGGAGGCGCTGCGGGCGCCCGACCTGGCGGGGCCGCTGACGGTCGGCGCGCCCGCCTCCTTCGCCGCGCGCTGGCTGGTGCCCCGCCTAGCCGCCTTCCAGTCGGCCTATCCCGGCATCGAGGTGACGCTGGCCGCCGACGACCGCCTGTCCGACCTGGCCGGCGACGGGGTCGACCTGGCGGTGCGCTTCGGTCCCGGCCTCTATCCCGGCCTGGACTGCGCCGAGCTTGCCGGCGACCGGCTGTTCCCGGTGGCCGCCCCCGCCCTGGCCGCGCGCCACGGCGACTGGACGCCGGAGCGGGTCGCGGCCGAGACGCTGCTGCACGACGCGGTGGCCGCGCGCGATGGCAGCGGCGGCGGCTGGGCCGACTGGTTCGAGGGCACCGGCGTCCCGGCGCCGGAGGCCGGCCCGCGCTTCACCCAGGCACATCTGGCGCTGCAGGCGGCGGCCGACGGCCAAGGGGTGGCGCTGGCCCGCGCCAGCCTGGTGGTGGACGATCTGGCCGCCGGCCGGCTCGTCCGGCTGGGGGAGCGGTCGGTGCCCGCGCGCTTCGCCTACCGGCTCGTCGGGCGGCCGGAGCGGGCCGGCCATCCCCGCCTGCGCGCCTTCGCCGACTGGATCGGCGGTGCCGTCGACTGGGCGTGACGATTTCCGCGCAGGGTTCGGCAAGGGCCGTCCGTATCAGGGATGGAAGGGCGCCCACCACTCCCCCCTGACGGAAAGAGACGACCCATCATGAACACCCGACTGACCGCCACGATCGCCCTCGCCCTGATCGCGGCGCCGCTCGCCGCGCTGGCGCAGCAGGCTCCCGGTGCCCAGAACCCGCGCATGGAGCGGCTGGACGCCGACAAGGACGGCGCCGTCTCCAAGGACGAGTTCCGCGCCGGCCGCGCCGCCGACTTCGCCGCCCTGTCGCCCAACGGCCAAGCGGTCGCCGTCGCCGACATGCCGGCGGCCCTGGAGCGGCTGCGGGAGCAGCGCCGGGCCGAGCGTCAGAAGGCCATGGCGGCGCGGCTGGACGCCGACAGCGACGGCCGCATCTCCAAGGCCGAGTTCGAGGCCGGCGCCGACCGCATGTTCGAGCGCATGGACCGCGACGATGACGGCCGCCTGACCCGCGACGACCGCCGCGGCCACCATGGCGGCCACCACGGTGGAAAAGGCCGCGACTGACGCTCCAGCCACCCCGGACGGTGACGGCCGATGACGGACCTCGCTCCGCCCTCTACCATCCCCTTCCCGATCGAAGTGAGGATGGCCGGGACGGTGACGGTTCCAGAGACGCCCCCTGGCGCGCATGCCACGCGCGAGCAGGCCCTGGCGGCGGCGGCGGACGAGCAGCTCGTCCGCCGCGTCGCCGCCGGGGACCGCGCGGCCTATGGCGAGCTGGTGGCCCGCCATCTCGACCGCACCGTCACGGTGGCGGCGCGCATCCTGGGCGACCGGGCGGAGGCGGAGGACGTGGCGCAGGAGGCCTTCCTCCGGCTCTGGCGCAACGCCGCCGCCTACCGTCCCGGCACGGCCCGCTTCGGCACATGGTTCTACCGGGTGACCGTCAATCTCTGCCTGGACCGGCGCCGCAAGCCCCGTACGGAAGCGCTGGAGGCCGCCGGCGATCCCGCCGACGATCGGCCGGACGCGGTCGACGGCATCGCCAGGCGCGAGGCCGCCGGCGCCGTCGCCCGCGCGGTGGAGGCGCTGCCGGAGCGACAGCGCGCCGCCGTATCGCTGTGCTACGATTCCGGCCTCAGCAACGCCGAGGCGGCGCGGGCGATGGACGTCAGCGTCGGCGCGCTGGAAACCCTGCTGGTGCGGGCCCGCAAGGCCCTGCGCGCCAGCCTTGCCGCCTTCGCGCCTGAGGGCGGTCCCACCACCACGACCAAGGGCAAGGGAGGCCCGCGCGGATGAGCCCCGACCAGTTCCAGGAATTGCTCGACCGCCATGGCCCCGACATTACAGGCTGGCCCCGCGCCGACCGGCAGGCGGCCGAGGCGCTGCTGGCGGCGTCAAGCGAGGCGCAGGCGCGGCACCGCGCGGCGCTGCGGCTGGAGAACGACCTCGCCTCGCTGCCCATGATCCTCGCCTCCGACCGGCTGCGGCGCGCCGTGCTGGACATCCCGCTCGACCATCCCCTGCCCGCCCGCCCGGCCTCACCCGGCCTGCGGCTGGCCGATGCCGTGCGCGGCGCCTGGCGGCAATGGACGGCCGGGCTGGCCACCGCCACGGCGGCGCTGCTGCTGGGCGTGGTCATGGGCGCCAACGGCCTCTCGCCCCTGCCGGTCGACGACGATGCCAAGCTTGCCGCCGCCGAGCCGGCCTCCGATGAGTCCTCCTACCTGGCCGGCCTGGTGGTCGGCGACATCACCGCGGAGACCGGGCCATGAGCCGCACCGTCAAGATCCTGGCGGCGCTGCTGACGCTGTCGGTCGCCCTCAACCTGCTGGTCGGCGGCATGATCCTGGGCCGGTGGCTGCAGGGTCCGCACGGCATGAAGGGCGAGCATGCCGTCCTGCGGCAGGGCGGGGACCGGCCGCAGGGCAAGCGCCCCCGGGACTTCGTGGAGCGCTTCGTGGCGTCGGCGCCGGAGGAGATGCGCCCCTACATGCGCGAGGCGCTGGAGGGCCGCCGGGAGGAGGCGCAGGCCCACCGCTCGGAAGTGCAGGAGGCGCGCCGCGCCGTCGGCACGGCCCTGGCCGCCGAGCCCTTCGACCGCGCCGCCGCCGGGGCCGCGCTGGAGCGGCTGCGGACCGTCACCGCCGAGGGCCAGCGCCGGCTGCACGAGGTGGTGCTGCAGGCCTACGAGGCCGCCCCGCCCGAGGTGCGCGCCAAGGCCGCCGCCCGCCAATGGCGCGAGCGGGGCGAAAAGGGAGAGCCGCAGGGGCGATAAAGCAATCCTCCCTTCGCCCCACGACCCGTCATCCCCGCGTTTGCGAAGCTGGCGCGCAGCGCCTAGGCGGGGACCCAGGCATTCCCTCGGCACCGGAGCAGTCCGATGGGAGCGCGACGTGCCCCTTTGCACTGACAATGCCGGCGGGTAGCAAGCTCATTACCTGGGTTCCCGCCTCCGCGGGGATGACGGTGTGGGAACTACCACCCGTAGCCCCACTCTCCCCCCCACCACCGTTTCCCACCGTTGACCGCGCCGCCCGCGCCGGTCCAGGCTGTCGGCCGTTGAGAACAGAAGGCCCGGCGGCGCCCGGGCACGGACCAGGGGACACGAGCATGGCCGATACGCGCACCACCCCTCCCGGCCCCGAGCAGGTGGGCGACTGGACCGACGTCTACTTCAAGCGCACCCGCGCCATCGTCGAGCGCCACGGCGATGTCCGCGTCACCTACGCCGCCTTCATGCGGCGCCCCGTCGTCTTCGCGCCGCGCCTGGCGCTGGACTGGCTGCGGTCGGTCTGCGCCGCGCGCGGCTTCGAGCCGGAGATCGAGCAGAAGTTCCGCGAGGGGCAGTGGGTCGGGGCCGGCGAGCCGATGATGTGGATCTCAGGCCCCTTCTCGCAGCTGGTGGAACTGGAGACCATCTTCCTGATGAAGCTGGGCCCGGCCTGCGTCGCCGCGCACAACGCCTTCATCATGGCGGCGGGCCTGCCCAAGGTCGCCTTCCTCGCCATGGACGCGCGCCACTGCGCCGGGACCGAGATGGCGGAGATCATGGCCTACGCCGCCTCGGTCGGGTCGGAGCGCGCGAAGCGCAAGGCCGGCGCGGTCGGCTTCGTCGGCAACGCCACCGACGGCACCGCCCATTACTTCGGACAGGAGCGCGGCCGGGGCACCATGCCGCACGCGCTGATCGGCTACGCCGGCTCCACCGTGCGCGCGGCCGAGATGTACCGCGAGACCTTCCCGCTGGAGCCCATGACGGTGCTGGTCGACTATTTCGGCCGCGAGGTCAGCGACAGCCTGGATGTCTGCCGCCGCTTCCCCGAGCTGGCCTCGAGCGGCGGCCTGTCGGTGCGCCTCGACACGCCCGGCGGCCGCTTCGTCGAGGGGCTGGACCCGCCCGGCAGCTACGCCGTGCTGGAGCGCCACGCCCCCGCCTGCATCCGCGGCTACCGCGACGAGACCGAGCTGCGCTACCTGATCGGCCCCGGCGTCTCGGCGGCCGCCATCCACTGGATGCGCGAGCGGCTGGACGAGGCGGGATTCCCCCGCGTGAGGATCGTCGCCTCCAGCGGCTTCAACCCCGCCAAATGCCGCCTGATGGCCGACGCCCAGGCCCCCATCGACGTCATCGGCACCGGCAGCTACCTCCCCGACGCCTGGTCCGAGACCTACGCCACCGCCGACATCGTCGAGTATGGCGGGGTCAAGCGGGTGAAGGTGGGGCGGGAGTTCCTGCTGCGGAAGTGAGGGGCGGCCGGGCGCCGCCCCCGTTCCCTCTCAGACGAAGCCCCACTCCGACGGGTTGAGCGCGGCGATGCTGGAGACGGAGAAGCCGGTGTTGTTGAATGAAATGTTCCGCAGGCCGGCGGCGTTGTCGCCGAACGTTATGTTGGTGTAGGAACCGTCCGCGTAGAAGCCGATGCGCCTGTCCTGCAGCATCGTCATGAACTCAGCGAAGTCGTCGATCTTCTCATCGCCCACGGTCACGTCGTGGAGGACGATCCGGGCGCCCTCTCCGACGCCTCTGATAGCCATATGCTTGGCGGTGCCGAAGACATTGTACACGTCCTTGGCAAAGAACCCTCACCAAAACATATAGACCATAGATGTAATGGATATTCTGCGTTAAAATAACAAATCTACTCAGCGATCACCAACTCTTTCTTCGAACCGACGTTAGCGAACTCGATGTGATTATCTTTGTTCCTCCAGAACATGAGACGCAATGCTTCATGATCTTTAGAAACATGGGTCCGGAAGGCAAGTGCTCCATCTTTAGTTCGCTTTTTGTGCACCAACCCCTGTCCCTTGGCACTAACGCGCGCAAGGAACTTCTTCACTTCGTACTTTGGCAACCCAATAAGCACACGCGCGCACACCTCAAGAGTACAGTTGGAGAATTTTCCACTTGGCCCGCATCCCCAGGTCACCAACGAGCCGAAAAAATCATCTCCGATGCTAAACTCCGGAACATCTTCTATGCAGGCTTTTGGGTTAGCTCCTAGCAGTATCTGAAACGCTAACAACTTAATTGCCTCAGCAACTTCAGCCTGTGCATTGGCAACATTCCAGATGTCACTCGGCGACGTACTACGAAGCAGGCCATCAATTGACCGAAATATCGGGAGGGAAAAATCTAGCTCGACTTCGTTCTCTGGGAGTGGCGGTTGAATATCTGTTGCGAGTCCTTTAAATCCTACGGATTCAAGGTCCTTAGCGCCAAAGTTCATAGCGGCAGAAACAAGACCAATTGGCACTCCACGCCTGTTAATCATGATGCCAGCGTGCGCAAACAGCACATGAAGGGCCTCGGAAAGCACAGCAGATCCGGGAATATCCACCTCTCTTGGGACTATAGAAGATCCATATGGAATTAAAAAATCCACTTCGCTAAGAACTTCTATAGCCGAGGCTCGCTCCATGATACTAATTACCGTCCTTCGAATCTCCTCAACTGTGTAAACTGCACTCAAGTCATAGTGATCCAGCATCTCTTTGATACTATCAGAGAGAGGAAAATAATTTGCACTTGCGAGCACAGAAGGCAAATTTTCAATGCAGTAGACGCAGGCCCCACGATCTACACGCGCCATTTTACTCAGCTCACGCAGTGTTAATACGATTTGGATAACATCGTCTTTTTCCGATACCACCGACGGCACAGCACATAAAGCAGGATCAACTATGATGATATTACGCATGTTCTATTTTCTCTCGGCCTTGCGCTCTTGGCTCTTCTTCTGAGAAGCAGCCAGCAATATTCGTTCTGCTTCATCCTGAGACTGATCGAAGAAATCTTCTGGCCAATCGATAATTGCTCCATATTTATTGATCTCAACAGGACGAGCGGTAGTCTCCCCATGTAAGCGCTCAACAAAATAGAGTTTCGAGAGCTTTGAAAAGTCATCCCCATGAGACTCGGCAACGCGTCTTCTGAGACGATATATCAAATATTCGCTATGCGTTTCGAGGATACACTGCTTACCATGCTTAGCTATAGATATGAAAAAGTCTGCAAGTCTAGTCTGAACTCGCGGATGTAGATGTAGTTCAGGTTGCTCAAAGATCAGGAGCGACCCGACGGGGGCGATGAGGGCCATCACAACTATTGGAAGAACCTGACTTACACCAACTCCAACGTTCGTAAGGTCATGATATTTTTCAACTCCTGGAGTTCTAACCTGAAGTTCATGTCCGAACTTGCCTTTATCCCCGGTCGAAACAGCATCAACCACGCCCATATAAGAGAGCCAATCCACTACCGCCTTTAATAGGCTAGTGTTCACAGGCTCTATACGAACGTCTTTCTCACGAAAACTTTTTGCCGGTATATACGATATCGTTCTGTGTTTATGTAGGTCGAGCACAGCAGCGGTATGCTCGCCCCTATATCCAACGTCGGTAGGATTAGCGAGGGCTTCTAGGGGATAGAGCGGCTTCGGCTCGTCTCGTAAGGGTCCAAGGTAGCGGACATATCGAGAAAAATATTCCCTTATATAAACGGAGGCGTCAAGAATAGCAGGCGCGCGACCAAAATCGACAGAGTTCTTCCTTTCAAGAATATGAAGCAACTCGCCTTCAATAATTGGATGGAGATTCTGAATACCTGCAACTGAGCTAGTTTCAGGCAACGGATGCTTATTGTTAGAAACGTGCGGAAGGCGCCGTCGCTGAAAATACCGAATTTTTTCGACCATCTCGTTTAAAGTCCATTTCTTTTTCACTCGATCAGAAAAAAGAAACTGCTGTGTGTAAGCTTGGTTCGAGTTCTCCTCAATCCACTTCTCTAAAATGTCGACTAAGCTCTCAGGAAGCTCAAATTGCTGAACTTCGGCAGAAAGTCGCCAAAGCGGCTGACGCTCACATATGACATCTGCAATCTCCCGTGCTCTCTGCTTAGCTACATCAAACTTCACAGCAATGCTCAGAGGGACAAAATGCCGCATTACAGCACCAACAACTTCACCATCCGGTCTATTTTCAATAACCTGGGATCTAGTTTTCTGGTCGATATTTTTGACGTCATACGCCAATGAACTCACAAACCTCAATGCTCTGGAATCATTAACATCAAGTCCACGAAGCTTAGTTTCGGGCGACCGGTTAGATCTCCGGACGGAAAGATTACTGATCTCTTCAGAAGACTCTGCTTTGTTGGCAACTACTTCCAAGGTTGAGGACAAAAGAAGCGGCTGGAGTAGCGTTAGCTCATCTGCAATTTGCGAGTCAGGGATATCGAACCTTAAGTTACACATGACTTTACGAATAGATCTTCCGAAATGACTTAGGGAAGGCCCCTCAGTAAGACTATCCGCAAGTATGTATGGGAATTGGTTTTGATCATCTGCGACAACTGAAAAGGAAATCCCGAAATCGTTAGTCACTGACAGTGCGTTCTTGACGTCACTAAAACTACCAAGCTTTAGCAAAGGGCCATTAAGTGCAATTGGTCGATCATTTGGGGCATATTGAAGGGTTTGCTTCATCAGCAGTATGCTTTGTATAATGGTGCTTTTTCCACTGGAATTGGCGCCAACAAACATTGTGATTGGCGCGAGGTCTAACGACACGGCCTGCCCAACAGATTTGAAGTTATCTATTTTCCAATTTTCGAGCATAGTTGATTCATTCCGCAAACGGTTTCGCGTATCGGAGTTCTCATTTCCGAATAGCTAAACGAGATTTAATAGGAGCGCTGGCGGTACGTCAATCGTTGCGAGCGCTCCGTTAAAATCCCCATAAGCTATCGGGTTGGCTGACACTCCGGACTTGTGATTCATCAGCCCGTAGTAGGAATAGGATCTTACCCCCTCTGCTTCTTCCTCCCCACCAGCGCCGCGATGATCCCGTGGAAGGTGCGCACCTCCTGCTCGGTCATGTGGGCGCGGTGGAGCGTGTTCCGCACGTTGCGCACCATCGACGGGCGCTTCTCCTCGCTGGTGTAGAAGCCGGTCTGGTCCAGCTCGCCTTCCAGATGGTCGAAGAGGTTCTGCATCTCGCCTGATGTGGCGGGGCGGCTGTTGCCGGTGAAGAGGGTCTCGTCGGGGGGCAGGTCGTCGCGGGTCTGGAACCACTCGTAGCCCACCACCAGCACGGCCTGGGCGAGGTTCAGGCTGGAGAAGCCGGGGTTCAGCGGGATGGCGATGACGCGCTCGGCGAGCGCGATGTCGTCGTTGAACAGGCCGGTGCGCTCCGGCCCGAACAGGATGCCGACATTGCGGCCGCCCTCCCAATGGGCGCGGATCTCCTTGGCGGCCGAGCGGGCGTTCAGCGTCACCTTCACCATGTCGCGCTTGCGCGGGCAGGTGGCGTAGACCTTGTGCAGATCCGCGATGGCGTCGGGCACGCTCTCGAACACCCGGGCGCGGTCCAGCACCACGGTGGCGCCGGCCGAGGCCGAGACGGCCTTCTCGTTCGGCCAGCCGTCGCGCGGGTTGACGATGCGCAAATCGGTCAGGCCGCAGTTCAGCATGGCCCGGGCGCAGGCGCCGATATTCTCGCCCAGCTGCGGCTCCACCAGGATGATGGCGGGGCCCGCCCCATCCGCCTCGAACTTGGCCAGTTCCCGCTTGTTGGTACCGCTCAACGCCGCTCTCCGCGTGGGCCCGCTCAGGCGGCGGGCGCGCGCGCTTCCGCCGATGCCCCCGCCGTGAACAGGCAATAGGTGATGCTGTCGTTCAGCGCGTTGAAGCTGGCGTCGATCACGTTGGCCGAGACGCCCACCGTCGACCAGCGCCGGCCGTCCCGCGCCTGGGTTTCGATCATCACCCGCGTCACGGCCTTGGTGCCGTCGTCGGGGGTGAGGATGCGCACCTTGTAGTCCACGAGCCGCATCCCGTCCAGGTGCGGGTAGAGCGGGATCAGCGCCTTGCGCAGCGCCGTGTCCAGCGCGTTCACCGGGCCGTTGCCCTCGGCCACGGTCATGAGCGGCGTGCCGTCCACCTCTACCTTGATGGTGGCCTCCGACAGGGTGACCAGGTCGCCCCGGGCGTTCCAGCGCCGCTCGTCGATGACGCGGAAGCTGCTCAGGCGGAAATAGTCCGGCACCTCGCCCAGGGCGCGCCGCGCCATCAGCTCGAAGCTGGCCTCGGCGCCGTCATAGGCGTAGCCCTCGTACTCCCGCCGCTTCACCTCCTCGACCAGAGTGCCGACGCGCGGGTCGTCGGCGCGGATCTCCAGCCCGATCTCGCGGAAACGCGCCAGGATGTTGCTGCGCCCGGCCTGGTCGCTGACCAGGATGCGGCGCGCATTGCCCACGGTCTCCGGCGCCAGATGCTCGTAGGAGGTCGGGTCCTTCTCGACGGCCGAGACGTGGAGCCCGCCCTTGTGGGCGAAGGCGTTCTCGCCCACGTACGCCGCGTGCCGGTTGGGCGTGCGGTTCAGCCGCTCGTCCAGCAGGCGGGAGATGTGCACCAGGCGCCGCATCCCGTCGGCCGAGACGCCGGTGGCGTAGCCCATCTTCAGCGTCAGCGTCGGGATCAGCGAGATCAAATTGGCGTTGCCGCAGCGCTCCCCCAGCCCGTTCAGCGTGCCCTGCACCATGCGGGCACCGGCGCGCACCGCCGCCAGGCTGTTGGCGACGGCGTTCTCCGTGTCGTTGTGGCAATGGATGCCGAGATGGCTGCCGGGGATGTGCCGGGCGACCTCCCCGACGATCGCCTCGATCTCGTGCGGCAGGGTGCCGCCGTTGGTGTCGCACAGCACCACCCAGCGGGCGCCGGCATCAAAGGCGGCCTTGGCGCAGGCGAGCGCGAAGTCCGGGTTGGCCTTGTAGCCGTCGAAGAAATGCTCGGCGTCGAACAGCGGCTCGCGGCCGCGCCGGGCGGCCTCATGGATGCTGTCGCGGATCAGCTCCAGGTTCTCCGCGCGCGGGATGCCCAGCGCCACGTCGACATGGAAGTCCCAGCTCTTGCCCACCAGGCACACCGCCGGCGCGCCGGTGTTGAACAGCGCCGACAGGCCGGGGTCGTTGGCGGCGCTGCGGCCGGGGCGGCGGGTCATGCCGAAGGCGGTCAGGCGGGCGCGGCAGAGCCGCGGCGGGTCGGCGAAGAAGGCGTCGTCGGTGGGGTTGGCGCCGGGCCAGCCGCCCTCGACATAATCGATGCCGAGCTCGTCCAGCGCCCGGGCCATGGCGGCCTTGTCGGCGGCGGTGAAATCCACCCCCTGGGTCTGCGCGCCGTCGCGCAGCGTGGTGTCGTAGAGAAAGACGCGGTTCGTTTCGGTCATTTTCAGGATCACTGGCGCAATGTCGTTGCGACAATGACCCGAGCGGCGCAAGGGATCAACCCGATTCCGCAGCGCACCAGAGATGTCGCAGCCTCAGCCCTTGGGCGTCAGCATCCGGTCCAGGGCCTCCAGGAAGGCGGGGGGCGTCGCCAGGCTGCAGCCGACATGCTGGGCCTCGATGTCGGGCGTATCCGGCAGGCTCAGCACGGTGAGTTCGCTCTTGTTGCCGGCCTCCTGGCGAACCAAGTCCTGCCAGCGGCTGGCCGGGCCCAGCGCGTAGGAGGCGCGGCCGCCGGCGACGATGTCGTAGAGGCGGATGCTGGGCGAGACCACATCCTCGGTCACCGGCTTGAAGGCGTCGAAACGGCGCTGCAGCTCCCGGCCGTAGCTCATCTTCGACCGCCAGGCCAGCACTTGGCCGCGGTCGGCCAGCAGCTCATCGAAGCTGCGGTAGCGGGCGAAGCTCGGGTCACCCTTGCGGTGGATGACCGCCAGCTGCTCCGCCGGGATCACCGGGGCGGAGAAACGGACGAAGCGCTCGCGTTCGGGCAGGCGGACCAGCGTCGGCACGCAGGCCACGGCCTCCGTGCTCTCCAGCGTCTTCAGCGCGCGCTGGAAGGGCACCAGGTCGACGATCTCCAGGTCCAGCCGTGACTCCGCCGCAGCCCGGGCGAACAGGTCGCGGAGCCGCACCCCATCGGCCGGCGCGCCGGGCAACCGCAGCGGCTCCTCCATCTGTCCGGCGCGCACGACCAGGATCTGAAGCGGCACCGCCCCGGCCGGAAGGGCCATCAGGCAGGAGAGGAGGAACAGGACGCCCGTCAGAAACCGCATGCCACCGGCCGTGGGAGATGAAGAAGCCAGGAAAGCGGGCACCTTAGTTCCTGCGGATGCGCCAGTGCAAACACTCAGCGGCCGCAGGAACGGTCAGCTGCCCTGCGGCGGCTGCCACAGCTCCAGCCGGTTGCCCTCGGGGTCCATGACCCAGCCGAAGCGGCCATACTCCCCCTCCTCCACCCGCTCGTCCACGGCGGCGCCATTGGCGCGCAGCTGGGCCAGCATGGCGTCGAGGTCGTCGACGCGGTAATTCACCATGAAGGGGGCGGTGGACGGGTCGAAATAGGCGCTGTCCTGGGTGAACAGGCTCCAGACGGTCATGCCCGGGCGGCCGGGCCGGACGCCCTCGGCCCAGCGGAAGGCGTGGCCGTTCCAGCCCTCGTCGATGTCGATGCCCAGATTGTCGCGGTACCAGGCGACCATGGCCGCCATGTCGCGCACCTTGAAGAAGATCCCGCCGAGGCCCGTGACCCGCTGCATGACCGCACTCCTGGTGTGGACATAAGAAAGGTGGGCACGTTCCGGCCGCTCGTCAAAGGGAAAAGCCTCACTCCGCCGGTGGCAGGCGGGTGCGGACGGACAAATGCCCTTCGGCCGGCGTGCCCATGTAGCGCGCGTCGCCCAGGAACAGCACCGTCCCCTGCCCGTCCGCCTCGAAGCGGGCGAAGGGCAGGCGCGACCAGAACAGATAGTCCGCCACCTCCTTGCGCCTCACCAGCGAGGCCAGTCGCGGATCGTCCATGTTGCTGGGCATCAGCTCGGGCGACAGCGTCACTTCGGGCAGCGGTCGCCAGCGCACCTCGCCGAAGCCGTAGGACCCGCCGGTGGCGACCACCATGCGGCGGCGGGTGACGTCCAGCGGCACCGGATTGGCGACGACCTCGCGCACCTCCAGCCCCTGCCGCTCCGCTTCACGGCGGGTGAGGTCCTCGGCGACGGCGCTGGCCGCCGCCATGGCGCCGATGTAGCCGCAGGTCAGCAGGATGGCGGCCAGGGCCGGCCGGCCCGGGTTCGGCGCGGCCCTCTTCCATTTCCGCCGCGCCAGCCAGACGCCCAGCGCCGGGACGCTCCACATCCAGGCGTCCATGATGAACAGCGTGTCGCCGTAGAACCAGCGGTCCGAGAAGGGCGCCAGGCAGCGCACGCCGTAGGTGTTCAGCAGGTCGAGCGCCGGGTGCGACAGCGCGCCGACATAGGCCAGCGCCAGCAGCCAGCCGAGATGCACCCTCAGCCGGTCGGGCGGCCGTGTGCCCCGGCGTGCTTGCCAGCGGTCCAGCCCCGCCATCAGCCCTGCCAGTAACGGCGGCAGCAGCAACAGGCCGAGCGGCCCGTGCGACCAGCCGCGGCGGAAGGCGAGGTTCTCCCCGAAGGCCAGGCCGACGACGTCGATGTCGGGCAGGTTGGCGGCGACGATCAGCGTCGCCATGCCCAGGCCCGTCTTCCGCTTCAGGCCGGTCTCGCCGATGACGGCCCCGGCCAGGCTGTGCGCCAGATTGTCCAAGGCCCCCTCCCCGCATCGCAGCTCCGGAAGAGGTAGCACAGCCAGGGGGAATGGAAAGGCCGCGTCCGCGGTGCGGCCTTTCCCGACGCCGCCCCATCACCGCGCCGTCGGTCGGCTCGTCCCACCGCTATATCGAAAATCAATAAGCGATCTTGCCGAAATGCGATACGGCTGTTATTGATATTCAATATGGAGAACCGAAGACGGGGGAGAATCCGGGCATGACACGATCATCAGGGCTGCTGAGCTGGTTCCGCATCGCGCTCAAGGCGCTGGTCGTCGGCAACGGGGTCTTCGCCCTATTCCTTCTCACCCTGCTGGCGACCAGTCTCGGGGCGCCGGAGTTCTTCGGCTCGCTGATGGGCGGGACTCCGGGCCTGCCGGCGCCGGTCCTGGCGGCGCTGCGGGTATTGATTCTGGTCGGGCTCGCCTCGGTGCCGCTGTCGCACCTGATCCTGACGCGGCTCATCGCCATCGTGGACACGGTGCGCGACGGCGACCCGTTCGTGGCGGAGAACGCGGCGCGGCTTGGCGGCATGGCCTGGGCGATGCTGGGGCTGCAGTTGCTGGGGCTGGTCGCCATCGCCGCCGCCGTCGGCGGCTCCGGGGACGGGCACCGGATCGACTGGCACTTCTCCTTCACCGGCTGGCTGGCCGTGCTGCTGCTCTTCGTCCTGGCCCGCGTCTTCGCCCAGGGCGCCCGCATGCGCGAGGATCTGGAGGGCACGGTCTGATGGCCATCCTGGTGCGCCTGGACGAGATGCTCTACCGCCGGCGCATGACGCTGACCGAGCTGGCGGCGCGGGTCGACATCACCCTCGCCAACCTGTCGATCCTGAAGACCGGCAAGGCGCGGGCGATCCGCTTCTCCACGCTGGAGGCGATCTGCGAGGCGCTGCAGTGCCAGCCCGGGGACCTGCTGGAATACGCGCCGGGCCAGGGCGATGCCGGCCCGGCGGAGGACGAACCAGGGGATGGCGGCGAAGACCGCGCCCCGCAACACCGGAGGAACGCGCCCCATGACTGAACTTTCGATGACCCGGCTCTACGCCCTGCGGGCGGCCTATCTCATCCTGGGCGGCGGCCTGGCCCTGACCATCTGGCCGCGCCTGCTCGACCAGCCCGCGGACTGGCCGGTCATGGGCAGCGTGGTCGCCGCGATGCTGGGCGGCCTGTCCCTGATGGCGCTGCTGGGGCTGCGCTACCCGCTGCGGATGCTGCCCATCCTGCTGTTCGAGTTCGCCTGGAAGGCGATCTGGCTGGGGCTGGTCGCGCTGCCGCGCTGGCTCGACGGTTCGCTGGACGACCGCATGATGGCGACGGTCGCCGACTGCGCCGTCATCGCCATCCTGATGCCGCTGATCCCCTGGCGGCATGTCGTCGCCACCTACGTCCGCGCGCCCGGCACGCCCTGGCGGACGGCGGGGACCGCCAAGCCCGCCTGAGGTTCAGGCGCCCGGGCAAGAAAAAAGGCCGCACCCGGGGGTGCGGCCTTTTCCGTCGCGGTGGGGCGACCGGTCAGCGCGAGTAGTACTCGATGACCAGGTTCGGCTCCATCGTGGTCGGGTACGGCACGTCGGCCAGGTTCGGCGCGCGCACGTAGGTGCCCTTCAGGGCGCCGGTGTCGACCTGCACGTACTCCGGGATGTCACGCTCGTTGGAGGAGACCGACTCCAGGATCAGCGCGAACTGCTTGGCCTTCTGGCGGACCTCGATGGTGTCGCCGTCCTTGACCATGTAGCTCGGGATGTTGACGCGCTTGCCGTTCACCAGGATGTGGCCATGGTTGATGATCTGGCGCGAGGCGAACGGGGTCGGCGCGAACTTCATGCGGTAGACCACCGCGTCCAGGCGGCGCTCCAGCAGCTGGATCAGGTTCTCGCCCGAATCACCCTTGCGGCGCACGGCCTCGTCGTACAGGCGGCGGAACTGGCGCTCGCCGATATTGGCGTAGTAGCCCTTCAGCTTCTGCTTGGCCATCAGCTGCAGGCCGAAGTCCGAGGGCTTCTTGCGGCGCTGGCCGTGCTGGCCGGGGCCGTACTCGCGGCGGTTCACCGGGGACTTGGACCGGCCCCAGAGGTTCACGCCGAGGCGGCGGTCGATCTTGTACTTGGACTCTTGACGCTTGCTCATTGCCTACTCCATGGCGCCGCTTTGCGCGGCCGTGTTGTCCCGGTAGTTCCGCCGCTCGGAAAGGGTCCCTTTCCGCCGTGGACGGGGCGCGCGCAATGACACGCACGCCCGCCTTCCCGGGAGTGAAGGCCGGCACTATACGGATCGCCGGCCGGATGTCAAACCCCGTTGGAGGTAGCCGCCCTCAGCGGCCGGGCGTGCCGGGCACGACCTCGAACAGCTCCATGGTGAAGACCATGGTGGCGCCGGGCGGGACCGTGCCCTTGCCCTTGGCGCCGTAGCCCATCTCGGCCGGCACGACCATCTCGACCTTCTCGCCGATCTTCATCAGCGGGATGACCTCCTGCCAGCCGCGGACCAGCTTGTCCAAGCGGAACAGCGAGGCCTCGTCGCGGCGGTAGGAGCTGTCGAAGACGGTGCCGTCGATCAGCTTGCCCTCGTAATGCACCCGCACCTCGTCGAACAGGCGGGCGTTGGGCGGCACGCCCTTGCCGGGGCGCAGCACCTTGTAGACGACGCCGCTGGGCAGCGCGATCACGCCGGGCTGGCGCTTGTAGTCGGCGATGTACTGCTTCTGGCTGTCCAGCAGGGCGCCGCCCACCTGCCCGCCCGGCGGCGGCTGCAGCTGCGCCAGCACCGGCGCGGCGCAGCAGGACAGGAGAAGGGCGGCGGCGAGGATGCGGCGGTTCATGGGGCGTCTCTTTGCAAAATCAGCGGCCGGACGGTTCCGGTTCGGCCCGGTGCCAGTCCTCCACCGCGATGGTGCTGTCGAACTGGTGGCCGGTCGGGGTCACGCCCTTCAGCCAGCGGGGGAAGAAGAAGGCGTCGGACTGGAAGAAGATGGGCAGCGCCGGCAGCTGCTCGGCGTAGTAGCGCTGCAGCTCGCCCCAGGCCTGGCGGCTGCCCTTGGGCTCGCACTGGCTCTCGGTGCGCTCGATCAGCGCGTCCATCTTCGGGTCGCGGTAGCCCAGGAAGTTCTGCCCGGCCCAGCCATTGTCGGCCGTCGGCACGGCGTCGGAATGCAGCGTCGTGCGCGGCACCGCCAGCGGCGTGGCGACCCAGGAGAACAGCGCCAGGCCGGTGAACTTCCGCTCGGTCAGCAGGTCGCCGAACATGACCCGGGCGATGGCGGTGCGCGTCTCGGTCGACACGCCGACGCGGCGCCAGGCGTCGCGGATGATCTGCAGCTCAAGGTCGATGGTGCGGTCGCCGGAGACGGCCACCAGCTCCACCGACAGCGGCTTGCCGGCGGCGTTGCGGCGGACCCCGTCCTGGCCCAGGATCCAGCCGGCCTCGTCCAGCAGCTTGCCGGCCGCCGCGGGGTTGAAGGGGTACTGGGGCACGTCGGCCTCGTACACCGAGTCCAGCGGGTTCACGAAGCCGTGCGCCATGACGTTGCGGCCGTAATAGAGCCGGTCGTTGATCAGGTCGCGGTTGATCGCCATCAGCAGCGCCCGGCGCACCCGCACGTCGCGCAGCGCCGGATTGTCGTGGTTCACGTCCAGGTGCCGGTAGCTCAGCCCCTGCTTCCAGACCACGTCGAACTTGTGGCCGTGGTGCTTCTCCAGCTGCGAGGCCTGGTGGACGCTGAAGCCGTACTCGCCGGCGACATAGTCCACGTCGCCCGCCAGCATCGCCTGCTCCAGCGCCGCCGACTGCTCCAGCGAGCGCACCACGATCCGGTCGAAATGCGGGCGCTTGCCGTACCAGCGCGGGTTGCGCTCCAGGATCACGGAGGCGCCGGGCTCCACCTTCGCCACCCGGTAGGGGCCCATCCACAGGCCGGGATTGGTGGTGTCGGACTCGTAGCGGCTGTGGACCTTGTAGCCGGACGGGTCCTTCTCGAACGCCTCGCGCTCCAGGTGCGAGGGCAGCAGCAGGAAGTCGTTCAGCTCGGCGTAGCTGCAGACATAGCGCGACCGGCGGACGATGAAGGTCTTGTCGTCCACAGCCTCGATGTCGCGGATGTCGTCCGAGAACAGGTACTGGTTGGCGAAGCCGGTGTCGTCGTGCCGGCCGACCCGCCAGGTGAACAGCACGTCCCTGGTCGTCACCGGCGTGCCGTCGCCCCAGACCGCCTTGGGGTTCAGGGTGTATTTCAGCGCCACGCCGGTGCGCCCGTCCGGCAGCTTCTCCGGCCAGGCCGTCCCCTTCTCCCGCGAGGGCAGCTCGGTGCAGAGCCCGCAGGCGAGGTTCCAGTCGGCGTCGTAGTAGGTCAGCGGGCGGTAGGCCATCCAGGCGATGTAGGCCTTGATGCCCTGCGCCTCGGTATTGGGGTTCCAGGTGCCGGGGAAGTCGTTGACGCCGATGGTCAGCGTCTCCGCCTTCGCGGGGGGCGCGGGATCGGCGGCGGCGGCCGGGCGCGCGGCGCACAGCAGCACCGCCATTGCGGCGGTCGCGGCGGCAAGGGCGGCAGGCGTTCGCTTCATCCCGTCAGGCATGCGCCACTATCGCCGCTTCGCCGTTGAAAATAAAGGGGTAGCCGCGTGGAGGCCTCAGTCCTTGCCGCCGCCCCGGAAGACCTCGGGGATGCGGCCGGGGATGGGGTCGAAGCTCATGAGGCTGGTGCCGGGCGGCAGCTCGAACAGCGTGGGGTCCTGGGCGCCGCGCTTCACCTCGGCCAGCTCCATGCGCAGGCGCACCGGCTCGCCGCCGTCGGTGGCGGCGCCCTCGACCCTGGCGTAGATGCCGTCGGAAGTCGCCCAGACCATGCCGTCGAAGCCACCCTCCTCGTTGCCGCCGGAGACGCGGTAGCGGGTCGTGTCGAGGCCGGCGACCTTCTCCTTGCCTTCCGCCACGGCCGGCAGCCGCTGCAGCGCGGCGAGATCGGGCGCCGCCTCCGGGTCGCCGGAATCCAGCCGCATCGCCGCACCCGACTCGGGCTGCAGCACGAAGGCCTCGCCCTGCTCCGGGCGCACGATCAGCACGCTGCGCAGCCCGTCCTGGACGGTCTCCCGCCGCTCCATGCCCCGGGCGTGCGCGACGGTGCCGCGCACCTCCTCGCCATTGACGCTGAGCGTGGCCGCGGCCCGGTACTCCGCCCGCTGCGGCGGCAGCGTGTCGGCGAGGGCGGGCAGCGGCAGGGCGACCAGGAGACCGAGGACCAGGCGGCGGAGCATGGGGCGTTCCTGCAGGGGGAGCGCCCGGACCCTAGCCGCCGCCCGGTGCCGGTTCAAGGGCGGGTTGGGAGGGTCGGAGGCTGTGAGGTCGATCCAAACCTCTACCCGTCATCCCGGCGCAGGCCGGGACCCAGGGGTTGCAGCCATGGGCCATCGATGAAGCCGCCCCAGCTCCAACTGCGCCGCGAACGGTGCAAACTGGAAGTTCTGCATCCATCGCATCCCGCTGCAACCCCTGGGCCCCGGCCTGCGCCGGGGTGACGGGTTGTGGGTTGGATGAACGGACTGCCCCCTTATTCCCCCGGCTGGACCGGCTTCAGCGGCGCGCTGGCCGGGCCGCAGAGGACCGAGCCGTCGGTGCCGAAATGCGAGCCGTGGCAGGGGCAGTCCCAGCAGGTCTCCATCTCGTTCCAGTGCACGATGCAGCCGAGATGGGTGCAGACGGCGGAGACGCGGCTGACCGTGCCGTCCGGCGCCTTGTAGACCGCCACCTTCTGCCCGCCCATGCTGACCACGCCGCCGGCGCCCACGGGGATCGCCGTCTCGGAGGTCACCTCGCCGCCGCCCAGATGCTCCTTCACGAACTCCTTGGCGACGTCGAGATTCTCCTTCAGGTAGGTCTTGAGGTTGCGGTGCATCTTGCGGCTGGGATCGTACAGGCCCGCCCAGGGATTCTCGCGCCCCTGCAGCAGGTCGGTCAGCAGCAGCCCGGCGATGGTGCCGTGGGTCATGCCCATGCCGCTGTCGCCCGTGGCGATCACGATATTGGCGGTGTTGGCCGGGTCGCGGCCGATGAATCCCAGCCCGTCATAGGGCTCCATCACCTGCCCCGACCATTCGTAGACCCGCTCGCCCGCCTGCGGCCAGCGCTCGCGCGCCCAGGCCTCCAGCCGCGCCAGCCGCTCGGCCATGTCATGGGCCTCGCCGGTCTTGTGGTCCTCGCCGCCGACGATCAGCACATCGTCGCCCGACCCGTCGTTCGACGCCTCGAGGCGGACATAGTGGTAGACGTCCAGCGTGTCCCACCAGAGCGCCGGCTGCACCGCGCCCTTCGGGATGCGCAAGCCCACCACATAGGTGCGGTAGGGCGCCTGCTTGGTGTGGATGTGCACCTTGTCGATGAAGGGCGAGTTGGTGGCGACCACGCAGGCCAGCGCCTTCAGCGTGTGGCCGTCGGCCATCTTCAGCGTGGCGTACTCGCCGCCCTCGACGGATTCCACCAGGTGCCCCGTCACGATGTGGCCGCCCAGCCGCGTGATGGCGTCGGCGAGGCCGCGCAGATATTTCAGCGGATGGAACTGGCCCTGGTTCGGGAAGCGCAGCGCGGGCGCCCGCTGGCCGCCGGGCAGGGCGAAATCCTCCACCATGGTCACAGCCGTGAGCCCGGCGCGGTGCGCGGCGGCGATCTCGTCCTCCAGGATCTTGCGCTCGCAGTCCGGCGCCAGGAACAGGTAGCCGTCGACCCGGCGGAAGTCGCAGTCGATCCCCTCCTCCCGCGCGATGCGCTCGATCGTGTCGATGGCGGCGGTATGGCTCTCCGCCACCAGCCGCGACGCGTTGACGTCGTGCATCTCCTCCAGCAGCGAGTAGCGGTCGTCGAAGGCGTTGGCGAGATGGGCGGTGGTGCGGCCGGTCATGCCGCCGCCGACGGGGCCCTTGTCCACCACCAGCACCTTGCGCCCCTCGCGCGCCAGCAGGTAGGCGGTGGTCATGCCGGCGATGCCGGCGCCGATCACCACCACGTCCGCCGGCTTGCCCTGGTCCACCAGGCTGTAGGGCGCGAAGGCCGCGGCCGAGGGCATGTCCAGGTCCGACTCGTGCGTCGGCTCCGCCGGATGCGGCATCGGCCGGTCCGTATGAGTCGGCGGGACCTCGTCCATCCAGACGGACACGCTCGCCTCGATCTCCTGCCCGGCCATCTGCCGCTCCTCTGTCCCGTGGGTCTCGCCGGAGCAACACGGAGGGAGCGGCGGACGTTCCGAAGGAGCGACGCCGCAGGGGGTAGGTTAGAGACGGCGAATATTAGGGGGTGCGGCGAGCTATCCTTCTCCCCCTTGAGGGAGAAGGGTGGGGCCCGCGGCGAAGCCGTGGGGGGATGAGGGGTCGACCGGCGCAGCCGGGCGTTCTCGACGGGCGATCCTGGAACGGCGGTGGAGAGCGTCGGGCTGCCGCCCGCCGACCCCTCACCCTCCCATTGCATGCGCAATGGGTCCCATCCCTCTCCCGCAAGGGGCGAGGGATAACATCACCCCCGCACGCCCGCCCATGGCCGCTCCGCCAGGTAGTCCGCACGGAACGCCTCGATCCGCTCGCGGTACTGGAGCGTCAGGTCGATCTCGTCGATGCCTTTCAGCAGGCCCTCGCGGCGGAAGGGGTCGATGTCGAAGCGGAAGGCGAAGCCGGGGCCGCGGACCTCCTGTGCCTGCAGGTCGACGGTCAACTCGGCGCAGGCGCCGTCAAGGGCGGCGCGAACCTCAGCCACCTGGTCGGGCGGCAGCACCACGGGCAGCAGCCCGTTCTTCGGCGCGTTGTTGAAGAAGATGTCGCCGAAGCTGGCGGCGATGACGCAACGGATGCCGGCGTCCACCAGCGCATAGACCGCGCCTTCCCGCGAGGAGCCGCAGCCGAAGTTCGGCCCCGTCACGACGATCTTCGCCCCGCGATACTCCGGCCGGTTCAGCACGAAGTCGGGACGGGGCGCGCCCGCCTCGTCGAAGCGCAGATCGTAGAGCAGGTAATTGTCGTAGCCGCTGCTGCGCGGCTTCTTCAGGAAGCGCGCGGGGATCAGCTGGTCGGTGTCGACATTGGCGATGTCCAGCGGCACCGCGCGGGAGGTCAGGACCGTGAAGGGCTCCATCACGCCGCCTCCCCGACCGTGAGGCCGCGCACGTCGGTCAGCCGGCCGGTGACGGCGGCCGCCGCGGCCATGGCCGGGCTCATCAGGTGGGTGCGGGCGTTCGGGCCCTGGCGACCGGGGAAGTTGCGGTTGCTGGTGCTGGCGCAGCGCTCGCCCGCCGGCACCAGGTCGCCATTCATGCCGACGCACATGGAGCAGCCGCTGTCGCGCCATTCCAGCCCGGCCGCGGTGAAGACCCGGTCCAGCCCCTCGGCCTCCGCCATGCGCTTCACGGCCGACGAGCCGGGCGAGACGATGCCGGGCACGGCGGAGCGTCGGCCGCGCAGGATGGCGGCGGCGGCGCGCAGATCCTCGATCCGGCTGTTGGTGCAGCTGCCGATGAAGATCCGGTCGACCGTCACCTCCGACAGCTTCTGTCCCGGCACCAGGCCCATGTAGGAGAGCGAGCGCTCCACCTGCGCCCGGCGCGCCGGATCGGACTCGGACGCCGGGTCGGGCACCAGCGCGGTCACCGGCAGCGCCTCCTCCGGGCTGGTGCCCCAGGTGACCATGGGCGCGATCTCGTCCGAATGCAGCCGCACCTCGCGGTCGAAGCGGGCGCCCTCGTCGCTGGCGAGGCCGCGCCAGTCCGCCACCGCGCGCTCCCAGGCCTCGCCGGCCGGGGCGAAGGGCCGGCCCTTCAGATAGGCGAAGGTGGTCTCGTCGGGCGCGATCATGCCGGCCTTGGCGCCGGCCTCGATCGACATGTTGCAGATGGTCATGCGGCCTTCCATGGACAGGCCGCGGATCGCCTCGCCGGCATATTCCACGATGTGGCCGGTGCCGCCGTTGGCGCCGATGCGGGAAATCACCGCCAGGATCACGTCCTTGGCCGCGACACCCGGATGCAGCCTTCCGTCGATGGTGATGCGCAGGGTCTTCGGCCGCTTCTGCCACAGGCATTGGGTCGCCAGCACATGCGCCACCTCGGACGCGCCGATGCCGAAGGCCAGCGCCCCGAAGGCGCCGTGGGTGGAGGTGTGGCTGTCGCCGCAGACGATGGTCAGGCCCGGCTGGGTCAGCCCCTGCTCCGGCCCGATGACATGGACGATCCCCTGCCCCGGATCGTCGAGCCCGAACAGGCGGATGCCGTTCTCCGCCGTGTTGCGCCCCAGCATATCCACCATGTTGGCGATCTCCGGATTCGGGATCGGCCTGGCGCGGTCGCGGGTGGGGACGTAATGGTCGGCGACGCCGAAGGTCTGGCCCGGTGCTATGACCCTGCGGCCCGAGGCGCGCAGCTTCTCGAAGGCGTGGAAGCTGCCCTCATGGGCGAAGTGGCGGTCGATGTAGAGCAGCGCCTGCCCGTCCCGCTCCAGCACCAGGTGGCGGCGCCAGACCTTCTCGAACAGGGTCAGGGGTCCTGGCGCGGCATCCGGCATGGACGGTTCCTCTCGGACGGACTTTCGCGGACCGGTGCGCCGGTCCAATTGACATATCAATATAACAACCGGCCCGCGAAAAGGAACACCCCCTATGGGCGATCACCGGGTGCCAGTGCAGGCTAAGCGCGCGGAGCGCGTCGGCGGGTAGCCGTCCTGCGGCGGGCGCACGTCCCCCCGCCTTGCATTCCCCCCGTTCCGTGTCTAGCTTCCGCGCCCAAGAGGGCCGGCCGCCCGGGCGCGGCCCCGCACCCCTATTCTGCGAGCGGTCCCCCGGCCCATGAGATCCGCCGTCATCGTCTTCCCCGGCTCCAACTGCGACCGGGATGTCGCCGTGGCCCTCGAGCAGGCCTCCGGCACCAAGCCCCACATCGTCTGGCACCGCGATACCGAGATCCCCGAGGTCGACGTCATCGCCGTCCCTGGCGGCTTCTCCTACGGCGACTATCTGCGCTGCGGCGCGATGGCCGCCCAGTCGCCGGCCATGCGGGTGGTGAAGGAGCGCGCCGACAAGGGCGTGCGCGTCTTCGGCCTGTGCAACGGCTTCCAGATCCTGACCGAGACCGGGCTGCTGCCGGGCGCGCTGATCCGGAACCGCTCGCTGAAGTACGTCTGCCGTACGGTGGGCCTGAAGGTCGAGTCGGCCGACAGCGACTTCACCCGCAAGTACCGGGCGGGCGACGTCGTCCGCATCCCGATCGGTCATGGCGAAGGCAACTACGTCGCCGACGACGAGACGCTGGAGCGGCTGGAAGGCGAGGGTCTGGTGGCCTTCCGCTACGCCGCGGTCGAGGGGGAGCTGGGCGACGCCAACCCGAACGGCGCCACCCGCGACATCGCCGGCATCTACAACGCCAAGCGCAACGTGCTGGGGATGATGCCCCATCCGGAGCGCGCCTTCGAACCGCTGCACGGCAACACCGACGGCCGCGCCTTCTTCGACAGTCTGGTGGAGAGCCTCTCGTGAGCCAGCAGCAGACCTTGCCCCCCAAGGACCTCCCTAAGGAACCGCCCGTCACCCCGCAGCTCGGCGCCGAGCATGGGCTGAAGCCGGACGAGTTCCAGCTGATGCTGGACATCGTGCGGGAGAGCAACGGCCGCGCGCCGACGGTCACCGAGCTCGGCATCTTCTCCGTCATGTGGTCGGAGCACTGCTCCTACAAATCCTCGCGCGTCTGGCTGAAGAAGCTGCCGACGACCGCCCCCTGGGTCATCTGCGGCCCGGGCGAGAATGCCGGCGTCATCGACATCGGCGACGGGCAGGCCGCCATCTTCAAGATGGAAAGCCACAACCACCCGAGCTTCATCGAGCCCTACCAGGGTGCTGCGACAGGCGTCGGCGGCATCCTGCGCGACGTCTTCACCATGGGCGCCCGCCCCATCGCCAACATGAACGCGCTGCGCTTCGGCGAGCCGGGCAACCCGAAGACCCGGCACCTGGTGTCGGGCGTGGTCGCCGGCATCGGTGGCTACGGCAACTGCGTCGGCGTGCCGACCGTGGGCGGCGAGACCAACTTCCACAAGGCGTACAACGGCAACTGCCTGGTCAACGCCATGACGGTCGGCCTCGCCCAGGCCGACAAGATCTTCTATTCCAAGGCCGCGGGCGTCGGTAAGCCGGTCGTCTATGTCGGCTCCAAGACCGGCCGCGATGGCATCCACGGCGCCACCATGTCGTCGGCCGAGTTCACCGCCGACAGCGAGAGCAAGCGCCCGACCGTGCAGGTCGGCGACCCCTTCACCGAGAAGCTGCTGATCGAGGCCTGCCTGGAGCTGATGGCGACCGACGCCATCGTCGCTATCCAGGACATGGGCGCGGCCGGCCTCACCTCCTCCTCGGTCGAGATGGCGGGCAAGGGCGGCCTCGGCATCGAGCTGGACCTGGACAAGGTCCCGCAGCGCGAGCCGAACATGACGCCCTACGAGATCATGCTCTCGGAGTCCCAGGAGCGCATGCTCATGATCCTGGAGCCCGGCCGCGAGGACGAGGCGCGCCGGATCTTCGAGAAGTGGGAGCTGGACTTCGCGGTCATCGGCCATTTGACCGACAATGGCCGCATGGTGCTGAAGATGCACGGCCGCACCTGGTGCGACCTGGTGCTGGCGCCGCTGTTCGACAAGGCGCCGCTGTACCACCGCCCGACCGAGCCGACGCCGCCGCAGCCCGAACTGGCCGCCGGCGACTTCCCCCTGCCCGCCCCCGCCTCCCAGCTGCTGCTGAAGCTGCTGGGCTGCCCCGACCTCGCCAGCAAGCGCTGGATCTGGGAGCAGTATGACAGCCAGGTCATGGCCGACACGGTCATGGGCCCGGGCGGCGACGCGGCGGTCGTGCGCGTCCACGGCACGAAGAAGGCGCTCGCCATCACCACCGACTGCACGCCGCGCTACTGCCTGGCCGACCCGGTCCGCGGCGGCGCCCAGGCGGTGGCCGAGGCTTGGCGCAACCTGACGGCCGTCGGCGCCCTGCCGCTCGCCATCACCGACAATATGAACTTCGGCAATCCGGAGAAGCCCCGGATCATGGGGCAGTTCGCCGGCTGCATCGAGGGCATGGCCGAGGCCTGCCGGGTGCTGGACTTCCCGGTCGTGTCGGGCAATGTCAGCCTCTACAACGAGACCAACGGCGAGGCCATCCTGCCGACCCCCGCCATCGGCGGCGTCGGCCTGCTGAAGGATTCGACGCTGGCGATCGGCAGCGGCTTCAAGGCCGAGGGCGACGCGCTGTTCCTGCTGGGCGAGACCAAGGGCGCCATCGGCCAGTCGCTGTACCTGCGCGAGATCCTGGGCCGCGAGGAGGGTGCGCCCCCGATCGTCGACCTCCAGGTCGAGCGCCGCAACGGCGACCTGGTGCGTGGGCTGATCGAGGCCCGGCTGCTCACCGCCTGCCACGACCTCTCGGACGGCGGCCTCGCCGTCGGGCTGGCGGAGATGGCGCTGCGCGGCGGCAAGGGCGTCACCGTCACCGGGCTGGAGCAGGCCGATGCCGGGCTGCTGTTCGGCGAGGACCAGGCCCGCTATCTCGTCACCGCGTCGGCGACCAATGCCGGCGAGGTGGAGAGCCGGGCCAAGGCGGCCGGGGTGCCCCTGACGCGCCTCGGCACCGTCGGCGGCGACGCCTTGACGGGTCTGGCCGGCGGCCCCATACCGGTGGCCGAGATGAAGCGCGTCAACGAGGCGTGGCTGCCCGCCTACATGGCCGGCGAGCTGTAAGGAGACCTGACCATGGCGATGGATGCGGCCGAGATCGAACGCATGATCCGCGAGGGCATTCCCGGCGCGGAGGTGACGATCAGCGACATGCGCGGCGACGGCGACCACTACGCCGCCACCGTCGTTTCCCCCGCCTTCAAGGGCAAGAGCCGGGTGCAGCAGCACCAGATGGTCTACGCGGCGCTGCAGGGGAAGATGGGCGGCCAGCTGCACGCCCTGATGCTGACCACCTCGGTCCCGCAGGACTGAGGCGGCCCGTACCGCGGAAGGACGAAGGCCGGAGGCGACGCCTCCGGCCTTTTTCTTTTGTCCATAGGTGTCTTGTGAGCGTTCATGACACATGTCATCTTTTTGGCGACAGGTGGCGAGGACCGGCATGTACCAGAAATCCGGAACAGCGGACGAAGCGAATGAGATCGACAGCGTCGTCGACCTGCTGGGGGGGCGCGAGGTGCTGCGGCGAACGCCTCACTCCGCCCTGGAGGTCCATGACCTGATCCAAGACGGCATCCCGGGGCAGGCGCTGAACCATCTGGTGGAGCTTCTGATTGTTCCCCACCATCCTGACTTTCTGCTGGAGAAGGCCTTCGGTCTCAGCCTGCGCACCTACCAGCGCCTGAAGAACGCGCCGGAGCGCACGCTCGCCCCCGACCAGGGCAGCCGGGCCTGGCAGTTCGCCAAGATATTGGCCCGCGCCACCCGGGTGCTGGGATCGCAGGCGGCGGCCGAGACCTGGCTCGACACCCCCGCGATCGCGCTCGAACAGCGGAAGCCGCTCGACCTGCTGGCGACCCATGAGGGAGCCGGGCTGGTTGAGGCGCTGCTGACCCGGCTGGAATATGGGGTCTATACGTGACTCCCCTGCCCGGACGACTGGGCGACGGCTCAATTGTCGGCTGGCGGATCGACGATTCGCGCCATGCCGCGACCTGGGACAGCGGCGAGGGCGCCTTCCGCGTCGGCGGTCGGTGGAACAGCCCTGGGGTGCGGACGGTCTATTGCTCCGCCGATCCCGCCACGGCGATCCTGGAGGTCGCGGTCCATAAAGGCTTCCGGGTGCTGGACACGGTGCCGCACACCCTCACCTCCTTCCGGATCGACGCCCCCGACCGCATCCACATCGTCAGGCCGGAGGATGTGCCGAACCCCAACTGGCTGCGCCCGGGCACGCCCAGCGCCGGCCAGATGGCGTTCGGCGACAACTTGCTGAAGCGGCACCCCGTCGTGCTGATCCCCAGCGCCGTGTCCAGCCACAGCTGGAACCTGCTGTTCCTCGCCGGGACGGCGGGAGCCTACAAGATGCTGGCTCAGGAGCGGCTCGCCCTCGACCCACGGCTGCATCCGCCCGTCTGACGCGCGCCCCCTCACCCCGTCGGCTTCTCCGTCCCCTTCAGCGCCACGTACACGCCGCCGCTGAGGCCCAGCAGGGTCAGCAGCCGCTCGTCGAATTCCGGCGAGCGCAGCTGGGCGTGGCTGGTCACCAGATAGACCGCGCCCAGTATCAGGGTGAAGACCACCAGCTGCAGCCGGTGCACCGACGCGCCGCTGCCGTCGTTCAGGATGTCGGCCAGGATGTTGCCCGAGGTGAAGAGCCCCCGCACCTCAGGCAGCTTGGCGTCGATCAGTTGCAGGTTGGCGAGCGACGGGGTAGTGGCCTCGATGCCAGCCTGCAGCGCCGCCCGCTCCTGCGCGTGCGGGTCGGGCGCCGGGGCGGCGGGCACGGGCGGCAGCGCGTCCAGGTCGCGGCGCGCCGTGTAAAAGGCGTTGAGCAGGCGCGTGACCTCGCCGCCGAGCCGGTCCAGCCCGGCGCGGGTCATCCGCTGGGTGTCGACCAGGCCACCCAGGGCCGGCACGGCGGAAATGGCGGCCGCGACATCCCGGCCTGCCGCGACATTGCCGTCCTGGGCCGGCGTTGTGGAATCGACGATCTGGGAGAGCAGCGTCGTGCCGCCGGCGATTCCCAGCAGCACCAGCGCCTGCGCCGAGATGGCGTTCCACTGGCCGGTCGCCAGGATGATCATCAGGTAGGAGCCGGAGATGATCAGCAGCCACCAGCCCAGCTGGGTGCGCCCCAGGCTGTAGGGCCGCTCCGTCCGGTTGAGGAAGGCCGGCCCCCGGTCGCGCAGCAGCGACAGGAAGCGCTTGCCCAGCGCCGAGGCGACCAGCGCCCCCAGCAGCGCCAGGATCAGCAGCCCGCCGAGCAGCGCGTAGACGGGACGGTAGAGGCGCAGCGGGAAGGTGAGCGGCTGGTCCGCGGTGCCCGTGGCGATGAAGCCGCCGCCGACCACCGTCACGTCGACGGGCCGGGTGGAATCGAAGCCCGGCGAGCCCAGCAGCCGCGACCACTGCCCGGCATTGCCCCTGACGGTGCCGTCCGACGCCTCGGGAGCCTCGCGCCGCTCCAGCGGGAACACCAGGGCGTTGGCGGCGGGATCGTAGCGCGGCCTCAGGTCCGGGATGGGAATGCCGTCCAGCATCAGCGTGACCGGCGGGTTGCTGGCGGCCCAGGGCTGCGGCGCCGGCGACGGCAGCATGACCAGCAGCTCGTCGTCGAGGCCGAGCTTCAGCGGCTGGGCCTTCGACGCGTCCTTGCCGTCAGCCGACGGCGGGACCGGCAGCAGCTCGCCCGTCCGGGTTCGCCCCTTCAGCGTCACGGCCACCGGCGTGAGCGGCTGCAGCGGCACGGTCGCCACGACCTGCCCGCCGGGGGTCACGGCGATGGTGGCGCCGGGCGCCTGCGGGGCGGCGGGCGCGGCGTTCTGCGGCGGCGCTCCCGGCGTCGCCGTCTGGGCGATCGAGGCGGCCGGCCAAGCCAGCGCGAGCGCCACGGCCGCCACGCGCCAGATGTAGTTGCGCATGTGCTTCTCCCCCACTGGACGGCCGCGCACCGGCCGGGCGATTTCCGCGTCCAGCATGCGCGCGCATCCCCAACCGGTCCATATATCCTGGGGTATGTCCCTTATCGCGGGAATATAGGGCGCCGGCCGGGCCGCCCCTGGACAAGGGGTCGGGCAAGGCTCATCTGAGGGGGACGGCCGGGCGGGTCCGGCATGCCCTCTTTCGGCGTGCAGTCCGCCGGGAGCCGCAGTATCGTCGGGCCCCTGGGGTTCAACCCGCCGCGCGTGAGCGGCGATTGCCGCCCGGGACCGGGCATAGAGGACGAACTATGGACAAGACCGTCGAAGAGCGCATCCGCCGCGACATCACCGAGAACGACGTCGTTCTCTACATGAAGGGCACGCCCGTCTTCCCGCAGTGCGGCTTCTCCGCCGCCGTGGTGCAGGTGCTGAGCCTGATGGGCGTGAAGTTCAAGGGCATCGACATCCTGGTCGACCCGGCGCTGCGCCAGGGCATCAAGGATTTCGCCAGCTGGCCGACCATCCCGCAGCTCTACGTGAAGGGCGAGTTCGTCGGCGGCTGCGACATCGTCCGCGAGATGTACGAGTCGGGCGAGCTGACCGAGCTGTTCCAGTCCAAGGGCATCGAGGTCCAGCAGGCCGCCTGACCGGCGGCCGCGCACCGCATCGAGCGACCCGGAAGGGCCGCCGTTCCGGCTGATCCGCCGGCGGCGGCCCTTTTGCTTACCGATTACCCCCCTCCCTCCCCCCGCTGGCGGGTTGAAGAAGCGGCGATTTCCCGCTACGTCAGTTCCAGACGCATTTTCCGGACCCAGAGGAGCAGCCCCCGTGATCGATCACCCGATCCGCTTCGACGACGAAGACGACGATCAGCCGGAGACCCAGCCGATGGACCCGGCCAAGACCCTGCCGGGTCCCTTCATGGCCGTGCAGCAGAGCCTGTTCAAGGCGCGCACCGTCCTGGTCTTCGGCGAGATCAACCAGAAGGTCGCCCAGGACACCGTCGCCCAGCTGCTGGCCCTCGCCGCCGAGAGCAGCGAGCCGATCAGGCTGTTCATCAGCTCGCCCGGCGGCCATGTGGAGAGCGGCGACAGCATCCACGACACCATCCGCTTCATCACGCCGAAGGTGCAGGTCATCGGCACCGGCTGGGTCGCCAGCGCCGGCGCGCACATCTTCCTGGGCGCCGCCAGGGAAGACCGCTACTGCCTGCCGAACACCCGCTTCCTGATCCACCAGCCCATGGGCGGCTCCAGAGGCCAGGCCACCGACATCGCCATCGAGGCGAAGGAGATCGTGAAGATGCGCAAGCGTCTGAACTCGATCATCGCCCGCGAGACCGGCCAGCCGCTGGAGAAGGTCGAGCAGGACACCGACCGGAACTACTGGATGAGCGCGGAGGAGGCCAAGTCCTACGGCCTGGTCACCCACATCATCGAGAGCATGGACGCTCTTAAATAAGCGGTTGTCGTTCCGCGGAAAGGCCCCCTCGCGGGGGCCTTTTTCGTATCCGGAGTCTGGAATGCCCATCACCCTCCTCTCCCTGAACATCGGCACGCTCGGCCGGCTCGACCCCGGCAAGGGCGAGACCGGCATCGTCAAGCGGCCGGTCGCCGGTCCCGTGCGCGTGACCCGCACCGGGATCGTGGGCGACGAGAGCGCCTACCGGCCGCGCGACCTGGGCGACACGGCGCTGCACGGATTCGCCATCGAGGGCTACCGGCGGTTCGAGGGACTGGCCGGCCGGTCCTTCGACGTGCCGACCTTCGGCGAGAACCTGACGCTCCAGGGCTACACGGACGAGGACGCGCGCATCGGCGATGTGCTGCGCCTGGGCACCGCGCTGGTCCGCGTCTGCCAGCCGGTCGTGCGCTGCAAATGGCCGGGCCGCCTGTCGGGCGAGCCGCGGCTGGCGAAATGGACCATGCGCGAGGCCCATACCGGCTTTTACCTAGAGGTCCTCGAGGAGGGCTCGGTGGAAGCCGGCGTCACGCTGGAGCTGGTGGAGCGCGGCGATCCCGCCTGGACCGTCGCCCGCCTCACCCGCCTGCTGATGGACAAGCAGCGCGCGGGTGCCGAGGTGGCCGAGGCGCTCTCCCTCCCCGGGCTCGCCGACCGCTGGAAGGAAGAGCTGCGCGAGGAGCAGCCGGCCTGAGCGGCGCCCGTGGATTTCAGCCCACCGGTTGTGATCTGATCGCGGCTCAACCCAGGAGCCGCTTCCCATGAGTCTTCCCGATCTCTCCGGCCCCGGTTTCGAGGATCTGGACCGCGCGAGCGTGTTTGTCCCGAGCTACGCCCCGATGAAGGGCGAGCGCTGGGAGATGCATGTCGTGCCGCTCTGCTGCGTGCGCGGCTACTGGGCGGGCCCGGCGCGGATGATCCGCGGCATGGCGGCGCTCACCCGCCTCGACGAGCAGGGCATCGCGCGCAGCTGGATGAGCATGACGCCGATGGAGATCGAGAGCCAGGAGATCGGCTTCCGTCTGGCGCGCGGCCACACCATCGTCATGGGGATGGGCATGGGCTGGTGCGCCGCCAACGCCGCGCTGAACCCCGAGGTCACCCAGGTGACGGTGGTGGAGGCCGATCCGGAGATCCTGTCGATCGTCGCGCTCAACCGGGTCTTCGACCAGCTGCCGGAGACGGCGCGCGCCAAGATCCGGATCGTCCAGGGCGACGCCATGGCCTATCGCCCGGAGCAACCGGCCGAGACGCTGCTGGCCGACATCTGGCTGATGGTCAATGGCGGCGATCTCAGGGTGGAGGAGGTCAGGACCATGCAGGCCAACACCGGCGCCACCCGCGTCTATTTCTGGGGCCAGGAGATGGAGCTGGCCCGCCGCGCCCGCGACCGCGGCCTGCCCCTGGACGCCGCCACCGTCGCCGCCCTGGTCGCGGAGACGGGCCTGCCGCTGCTGGGTCCCGAGCTGCCCGACTATCCCCGCCTGATCGCCGAGGCGGCGGAGGGCTGGCTGAAGGACCCGATCGCCCTCGCCGCCGCGCCCTCCGCGCGGATCACTCCGGCTGCTGCTGGGTGATGCAGTGGATGCCGCCGCCGCCGCGGACGATGTCCATGGCGGGGATCTGCACCACCTGGCGGTCGGGGAACAGGCGGCGGAAGGTGCGGAAGGCCTCCTCGTCGGCCGGGTCCTCGAAGGCCGGCAGCACGACGCCGCCATTCGCCAGGTAGAAGTTGGTGTAGGAGAGCGTCAGGCGGACGCCGTGCTGCTCCTGCCGCGCCGGCGGGCGCAGCGTGACGATCTCCAGCTCGCGGCCGCGCGCGTCGCGGGCCGCCGCCAGGCGCTCGAGATTGTCCTGGAAGATCTCGAAGTTGGGATCGCTGGTGTCGTCGGTGGTCAGCGTCAGCACCACGCCCGGCTTCACGAAGCAGGCGATCTCGTCGATGTGCCCGTCCGTCTCGTCCTGCTCGTAGCCGCGGCCGAGCCAGATGAAGCTGGTCACGCCCAGATGGTCGCGCAAATGCCGCTCGATCTCTCCCCGGGAGAGGTGCGGGTTGCGGTTGGGGTTCAGCAGGCACTCCTCGGTGGTCATGAGCGTGCCCTCGCCGTCCACATGGAAGGAACCGCCCTCCATGATCAGCGGCGCCTCGTAGCGGCGGATGCCCAGCTTCTCCAGCACCAGCCGGGCGGCGTCGGCGTCCGGGTGGAACTCGTCATAGTTCCGGCCCCAGGCGTTGAAGCCCCAATGCACCGCGGCGCGGGCGCCGTCGCCGCGCACCAGGAAGCTCGGACCGTTGTCGCGGAACCAGCTGTCGGACAGCGGCGCCGGCATGACCTCCACCCCCTTGCCGCAGGCCAGCGAGGCGGACACCACCTCCTCCTGCGGGCAGAGCATGGTCACCGGCTCGAACTGCGCGATCGCCTGCGCCACCTCGGCATAGGCCCGGCGGGCGGCGTCCAAGCCATTGACGAAGGTCTCGGCGCGGCAGGGCCAGGCCATCCAGCAGCGGGCATGGCGCTCCCACTCGCCCGGCATGCGGAAGCCGTCGGCGGCGGGGGTGCCCGGGGTGAAATCGGTCATGGAATGGCCCTCGGAGTCTGTCGAACAGGTCTGGCGGTCAGGGGCGGGACACTAGCGCCCGCCCCGCCCGCTGACAACAGAGCGGAGCCCTGAAATGCGAAACGCCCCGGAGTGAAATCTCCGGGGCGTTTCCGTCTCTGTGCACACCCAGCCGGCCCTCGAAATGGAAACCGGCCAATGTCATGAAGGGTGACTGCGAAACGAATGAAGCCGGCTGTCCTTAATCGCGGCGCGCGGCCTGGGGGCTGGGATTGCTGGTGCCGTAGGCGAATAAATTGCCCAGGCGGAACATCGGGAGCATCAGGAGGTACCGCAAGACACGGACCTTTCGGTTGTTGGCGATGGCCGGAATATAGCCACCCGACCGCACCCGGGCCATGCCGCCCCGCGCCCGCCCCGGCATGCGGGGCCGGCATGGCTGGCGGGGAACCTTCGTGGCGGCATCTATTCACTGCCGTCACCCCGGCGAAAGCCGGGGCCCAGGGGTTGCCGCAGGATGCGGCCGATGCAGCACTCGTGTGGTTCGTAGGTCGCATGGAGGCGAAGCCACAATGCGACGCTCCTCGGCCAGCTCATGTCGCATTGCGCTTCGCTCCATGCGACCTACGAACTTGCTTCATCGATAGGGCATGGCTGCAACCCCTGGGTCCCGGCTTTCGCCGGGATGACGGGGTGAGTGGGACCGAATCCTCGGCACCTGTTGGAGGGGCTCGCCCCCTACTGCCCCTGCGCCAGCCGCTCGTCCTGGCGGCGCTGCTTTTCCTGGCGGCGGGTCCACAGGGTGGCGAGCAGGATGCCGGTCGCCACCACCCCGACGACGATGGTCGCCAGCGCGTTGATCTGCGGGTTCACGCCGAGACGCACCGAGGAGAAGACCTCCACCGGCAGGGTGGTCGAGCCGGGGCCGGAGACGAAGCTGGTGATGACCAGATCGTCCAGCGACAGGGTGAAGGCTAGCAGCCAGCCGGACACGATGGCGGGTGCTATGATCGGCAGGGTGATGACGAAGAACACCTTGCCCGGCCGCGCGCCGAGGTCCATGGCCGCCTCCTCCAGCGAGGCGTCCATGGTCACCAGCCGCGACTGGATCACCACCGACACGAAGGCCATGGTGAAGGTGATGTGGGCCAGGATGATGGTGGTGACGCCGCGCCCGGCGGGCCATCCGATCAGCTGCTCCAGGCTGACGAACAGCAGCAGCAGCGACAGGCCCAGGATCACCTCGGGCATCACCAGCGGCGCCGAGATCATGCCGCTGAACAGCGCCCGGCCCTTGAACGGGCCGAAGCGGGCCAGCACCAGCCCGGACAGGGTGCCCAGCACCACCGCCCCGCAGGCGGTCAGGAAGGCGATCTTCAGCGACAGCCAGGCGGCGCCCAGCAGCTGGGCGTTGCCCATCAGCTCGCCGTACCATTTGGTCGAGAAGCCGGTCCAGACCGTGACCAGCCGGTTCTCGTTGAAGCTGAGCACGACCAGCAGGACGATGGGGACGTAGAGGAACAGCAGCCCCAGGATCAGCGCCGCCTTCAGGAAGCCGGACTTCGGCATGGCTCAGCTCCCCGCCTGCTGTTTGCCCTGGACATGCTGGAACAGCATGATCGGCACCACCAGGAAAGCCAGCAGCGCGATGGCGACGACGCTCGCCGCCGGCCAGTCGCGGTTGTTGAAGAACAGCACCCAGAGCTCGCGCCCGATCATCAGCGTATCGGAGCCGCCCAGCAGCGAGGGAATCACGAACTCGCCCACCGCCGGGATGAAGACCAGCAGCGAGCCTGCGACGATGCCGGGGATGGAGAGCGGCAGGGTGATGGTCAGGAACGCTTTCCAGGGCTTGGCGCCCAAATCGGCCGCCGCCTCCAGCAGCGTCAAATCCATCTTCTCCAGCGTGGCGTAGAGCGGCAGCACCATGAAGGGCAGGTAGGAATAGGTGATGCCGATATAAACAGCGACGTCGGTGTAGAGCAGCGTCAGCGGCGTATCGATGATCCCCAGCGACATCAGCATGTTGTTCAGCACGCCATTGTCCTTGAGGATGCCGATCCAGGCATAGACCCGGATCAGGAAGCTGGTCCAGAAGGGCAGGATCACCAGCATCAGCAGCGAACCGCGCCAGCGCTCGTCCGACCGCGCCAGCGCGTAGGCCATGGGATAGCCCACCAGCAGGCAGCAGATGGTCGAGACGAAGGCGATCTTCAGCGAGTTCAGATAGGCCAGCAGGTACAGGCTGTCGCCCAGCACGAAGTCCAGCGCGCCGCGGCTGGCGTTCAGGGTCCAGCCGCCGGCCTCGTCCTGGGTGAAGAGCGGCGTGTAGGGCGGGATGGCGATCACCGGTTCCGCCACGCTGATCTTCAGCACGATCAGGAACGGCACCAGGAAGAAGAGCAGCAGCCACAGGAAGGGCACGGCCAGAACCAGCCGGCGGCCGCTCAGCCCCACGGCGGCCAGACGGTCGCCGATCCCGCGCGGGCGCGGCGGGCGGGAGGCGTTCACGACATCGGCGCCGACCATGGGAGCGCCAGCGGTCTCGGGCATCGCGGCCTTATCCTCAGTCCGTCAGGACGACGCCGGCGAAGGGCCGCCAGCTCAAATGGACCCGGTCCTCCCAGGTGATGGGCAGCTCGGTGCGGCGGGTCAGGTTCTGCGCCGTCACCCGCATGCGCTTGCCGCCGTCCAGCTCGATCACGTAGATCGACATGTCGCCGAGATAGGCGATCTCCTTGACCGTGCCCTGGGTGGCGTTGCGCGCGGTGTCCGCCGGCGGCTCCTTGGAGATGAAGACCTTCTCCGGCCGCACCGCGACATGGCAGGGCGTGCCCTCCGGCAGATGGGCGGCGTGGGTGACGTAGAGGTCGCAGCCCGCCTCCTCCGACCGGATCAGCGAATGGTCGGGCTCGGACTCAACGATGCGGCCGGCGAACATGTTGACCGATCCGATGAACTCGGCGGTGAAGCGGCTGCTGGGATATTCGTAGATCTCGGTCGGCGTGCCGAGCTGGGCGATGCGGCCCTTGTTCATGACGGCGATGCGCGAGGACATGGTCATCGCCTCCTCCTGGTCGTGGGTCACGACCACGAAGGTGATGCCGACCTTCTCCTGGATGTTCACCAGTTCGAACTGGGTCTGCTCGCGCAGCTTCTTGTCGAGCGCCCCCAGCGGCTCGTCCAGCAGCAGCAGCTTCGGCCGCTTCACCAGCGAGCGTGCCAGCGCCACGCGCTGCCGCTGGCCGCCCGACAGCTGGTGCGGCTTGCGCTGGGCGAACTGGCCCAGCTGCACCATCTCCAGCATCTCCGCCACGCGGTCCTTGATCTCGGCCTTGGGCACCCGGTCCTGCTGCAGGCCGAAGGCGACGTTCGCCTCCACGGTCATGTGCGGGAACAGCGCGTAGCTCTGGAACATCATGTTGACGGGCCGCTCATAGGGCGGGATGCCCGTCATGTCGACGCCGTCGATGTAGATCTTGCCCTCGGTCGGCGTCTCGAAGCCGGCCAGCATGCGCAGCAGCGTCGTCTTGCCGGAGCCCGAGCCGCCCAGCAGCGAGAAGAACTCCTTGCGGTAGATCGACAGGCTGACATCGTCGACGGCGGTGAAGTCGCCGAAGCGCTTGGTCACCTTCTCGATGCGGACATAGGGAGCGGCGCCGGGCTCGAGCCAGGGCTCGAAGCGGTTCGGCTGCGTGCGCGGGGCGGGTGCGGTCGACATCAACGGACCCTGGGATCAGCGGAAGCGGCGGGAAAAGGCGCCGTCTCTCATAACGGAAACGCCCCGGCAAGGTCTTGCCAGGGCGTTCCCTCTTTGTCTACCGCGTTTGCGGTAAGCGGGGAATGCGGCGAACCGCCTCCCCCGCTACGGCGGGGCAATCATCGACGGGCCGGCTTTCCGTTCCCTCTCCCAGGGGGAGAGGGACAGGGAGAGGGGGTACGGGATGGCGGAGCAGTCCGTGGCTTCGATGAAGCGCCCTTCCCCTGCCCTCTTACCCCCTCTCCCGGCCCTGCCGGGCCACCCTGTGCCCGACCGCGTGCCTTGACCGACGGATCAGCGGCCGGTCTTGATCTTCGTCCAGGTGCGGTTGCGCGCCTGGTCGGTGCGCTGGCTCACCTGCTTGACGGTGAAGAGCTTGGCCGCCAGAGCCGCCGGCGGATAGATCGCCGGGTTGGTCTTGATCTCCTCGTTCACGCTGGCCAGCGAGGCCGGCACGGCGTTGGCGTAGGAGACGAAGTTGGTGATGCCGGCCATGTTCTTCGGGTCGAGCACGAAGTTGATGTAGGCGTGGGCGGCGTCGACGTTCGGCGCCCCGGCCGGGATGGCCAGCACGTCGAACCAGAGCTGCGCGCCCTCCTGCGGGATCGAGTACTCGATCTTCGTGCCCTCGGCGGCCTTGGCCTGGGCCTGGAACACGTCGCCCGAATAGCCGATGGCGACGCAGGCGTCGCCGCCGGCCAGCGGATCGATGACGCTGGGCACGAAGGTCTTCACGCTCGGGCGGATCGCCATCAGCGCGTCCTCGACCTTCTTCAGGTCCTCGGCCTTCTCCGAGTTCACGTCCAGGCCCAGATAATGGAACATGGACGGCAGGATGTCGGTCGGGCTGTCCAGCATGACGATGCCGCAGCCGGCCAGCTTCTTGGCGTTGGCCGGGTCGAAGACCTGCTTCCAGCTGTCGATCTTCTCGACGCCCAGCGCGGCCTTGACCTTGTCGACATTGTAGCCGACGCCGACCGTGCCCCACTGGTAGATGGCGCCGTACTCGTTGTTCGGGTCGCTCTGGGCGACGCGGGCCATCAGCTGCGGGTCGAGGTTCTTCAGGTTCGGGATCTTGCTCTTGTCGAGCTTCTGCACCGCCTTCGCCTGGATCAGCTTGCGCAGGGTCGGCTCGGCCGTCGGCACCACCACGTCATAGCCGGAGTTGCCGGTCAGGAGCTTGGCCTCCAGCGTCTCCAGGTCGGTGTAGACGTCGTACTTGGGGTTGATGCCGGTGGCCTTGGTGAAATCAGCCAGCGTGGTCTCGCCGATGTAGTCCGACCAGTTGTAGATGTTCACGGTCTTGGACTGGGCGTTGGCGGCACCGGTGGTGACCGCCAGGGCGCTGACGGCGCCGAGCAGGCCCAGGGCGAACTTCTTCATCATCAGCGACCTCTTCCTCCGCTAGGGGACTTCGCGTCCCGGGGTCTTCACGGGACCGGACCGGCCGTCCCCGAGCGGCGCATTGCACCCCCCGGGGAGACCCTTGTCAACGCTGACGAAAGCAGGGAATTGCGGCGGGATGATGATGGCCTGCCAGCCGCCCTCCGGTACCGGTGAATCGTCGGCTACCACAGCCGCAGGAAGGGGCGACGCGGCGGCTTGGGCAGCCGTCGAGGCCGTCGCGCCGCGACTCGCGGGTGTGCCTCACCAGCCTCCGTCCGGCGGCGCCAGCCCGGCCAGTCCGACCTCCGCCATGCCGGACGCCGGGTCGGGCAGCAGCGGGGCGATGCCGCGGATGGCGGCGGCGTCGAGAGTGCCGACCCAGGTCCACTGGCCCTTCACGAAATCGAAGAAGGCGGTGCTGCCCTGGGGGCTGACGACGGACTGACCGGGCTCGTTGTGGACGTTCAGCAGGATGTCGTCCACGCCGTCGCCGCTGAGGTCGCCGGTGGCGACGACCGACCAGCCGGGACTCGGCGTGAACAGGGTGGTGAAGCCCTGCGCGCCCTTCTTCGGGTCCCAGATCACCAGTTCGCCCGACCCGCCCTGCTTGAACAGGATCTCGTCGCGGCGCCCCATCCCCATGTCGTCGACGAAGTTGCCGACGCCGACCACCTTGGTGCCGGGCAGCAGCGGGCCGATCAGGCTCATGCCGTTCAGATAGATCGTGCTCTCGTCGACGGCGCCGATGCCGCCGGTCCGCTCGTAGGAAAGCACACCCATCGTGCCGATGTCGGTCATGCGGCCGTAGCCGATGAGCTTGGGACCGGTCGCGCTGTCCGCCACCGAGAGGCCCGACGTCAGCATCGGGTCGGCCTGCTTCGTGAAGGGATCGACCAAGCCGTTGTAGACGGTGGCACTGAAGGAGCTGAAGCTGGGCCGCGTCACCCAGGTCACGGCATATGGCACCCCGGCATCGTGCGGAATCAGGGTCGACTCCACGATGTCGGTCGGGCGCGAGAAGGTGAAAGGCGTGGCGATGCCGGGCGGCAGCTGGAAGGTGGAAAGGGCAGCCTTCTCGTTGCGGTAGCTGACGACGTTGGCACTACCGGACCCGTTCCCGCCGTAAAGCGCGTCGGCCAGTAAATCGTTGGTCACATCGGCGAAGGCGATCACGCCCTTCTTGACGGCCGGCCGGGTCGGATCGGTCGAGGGCACGTAACCATAGAGATTGCCGTCGACATCATGTTGGTAATTGAAGCCCCGGTGCTTATCCCAAGTGTAGGCGCCACCATTTATTACCAAGTAGATCTGCTCTGCCATAACGCGCCTGTGCCGCCCAATTGAGTCATTGTCGCAAGGCATATTGCGGTCATGCGGATTCATCAAGGCAGCAAAACGAGTCATCCGGCGACAAGGGCGGCATAAAAAAGGGCGGCACGAGGCCGCCCTTTTCCCTGCTCATCAATACGCAGGACTCAGCGCCCGAGGTCCTTCGCCGTCATGTCGAAGGACTTCCTCGCCAGCCGCACCATCTCGTCGATCTCGTCGCGGGTGATGGTCAGCGGGGGCGAGTAGACGATGCCGTCGCGCACCGCCCGCATGATCACGCCGTTGCGGAAGCAATGGTTGCGGCACATCAGACCGACCTTGCCGTCGCCGTCGAAGGGCTTGCGGGTCTTCTTGTCCTCGACGATCTCGATGGCGCCGATCAGCCCCTCGGCGCGGATCTCGCCAACCAGCGGGTGGTCGCCCAGCTCCTCCCGGAGGCGCCGTGCCAGGTAGGGGCCGGTGTCGGACTTGGCGCGCTCGACCAGCCCCTCATTCTCGATGATGGCGATGTTGGCGAGCGCCACGGCGCAGGCGGTCGGGTGCCCGCTGTAGGTGAAGCCGTGGTAGAACTCGCCGCCCTCCTCGATCATGGTCTCGGCCACGCGCTTGCCGACCATGACGGCGGACAGCGGCAGGTAGCCCGAGGTGATGCCCTTGGCGAGCGTCAGGAAGTCGGCCTCGATGTTGTAGCGCTGGCTGCCGAACCAGTGGCCGGTGCGGCCGAAGCCGCAGATGACCTCGTCGGCGATGATCAGCACGTCATGCTCGCGGCAGATGCGCTGGATCTCGGGCCAGTAGCTCTCGGGCGGGATGATGACGCCGCCGGCGCCCTGGATCGGCTCGGCGATGAAGGCGGCGACGTTGTCGGCGCCCAGCTCCAGGATCTTCTCCTCGACAGCCTTGGCCGCCAGCCGGCCGAACGCCTCCGGGTCCATGTCGCCGCCATAGCCGAACCAGTAGGGCGGCATGACGTGGTGGAAGCCCGGGAACGGCAGGTCGCCCTGGCCGTGCATCGCGGTCATGCCGCCGGCCGAGGTCGAGGCCATGGTGGTGCCGTGATAGCCGTACTTGCGGCCAATGAAGGCCTTCTTGGTCCGCTTGCCCTTCAGGTTCCAGTAGTGGCGCACCATGCGGATGATGGTGTCGTTCGCCTCGGAACCGGAATTGGCGAAGAAGACCTTCTCGAAGCCGGGCGGGGTCAGCTCGGCCAGCTTGGCCGAGAGCTCGGCCGCCGGGCCGTTCGTGGTCTTGAAGAAGCAGTTGTAGAAGGCGAGGTCCATCATCTGGCGCGACGCGGCCTCGGCCAGCTCAGCCCGGCCGTACCCGACATTGACGCACCAGAGGCCGGCCATGCCGTCCAGGATCTTGTTGCCGTCCGAATCCCAGAGCCACACCCCCTCGCCCTTCACGATCAGGCGCGAGCCGCCCTCCTGGGACAGCTCCTTGAAGTCGGTGAAGGGATGCAGGTGGTGGCGGTCGTCGAGGGTCTTCAGCGTGCGCGCGTCGAGCTGCGGCATGATCGTCATGGCGGGTCTTCCCGGACTGGAGAATGAAATGGGCTGGTGATGCGTGGGGCAGCGCTCAGGCCGGCGGGTTGTAGCCGATGCGCGCGCACAGCAGCAGCAGCTCCTCCTTCCTGGTCCGGGTGATGATGGCCATGGTCCTCGGTCTCCCTGGGCGCCTGTCACCGGCGCTCACGGCCGGCAAATTAGCAGGGAGCGGGCGCGCGTACAGCGCCGAATTTCCGCATAGGCGGGGCGGAGGTGCACGCATCGGTATGCGTCCCGCTCTTCCCCATCCCGTCATCCTGGCGCAGGCCGGGACCCAGGGATTGCAGCGGGATGCGAGCGATGCAGCGCAGGTCTGGTTCGTAGCTCGCATGGAGGCGGAGCCGCAATGCGACGCCCACGGCCGGGCCATGTCGCATTGCGCTGCGCTCCATGCGGCCTACTTGTGCGCTTCATCGATGGTGCATTGTTGCAACCCCTGGGTCCCGGCTTTCGCCGGGATGACGTTCGGAGGGGAAACGGCTGGCGAGCACCATTCAGTCGGTTCTTGGACGGGTTCCCCTTCCCCACGGGCTCTTGCCGGGCAGGCGTGGGAACCCCAGCTTCTCCCTGGGCGCCAGTTCCGGCGTCCGCAACGGGAGCACGCTCATGAAGCGGTTTGCCCTTGCCCTGGCCCTGGTGCTGGGCGTCGCCGGTTCCGCCGGCGCGGCCTATGCGGCCTGCCAGACCCCGGAGTGCTGCCCGGACTGCCCGGCGGAGTGCTGCTGAGGGGAAGCGCCGCCGGCCCTCGATGCCGGCGGCGCTTCGCTTCCTCACACGTTCAGCAGCAGGTTCTCCCGCTCCCAGCTGGAGATCACGCGCTGGTAGGCCTCGTACTCCGACTGCTTCACGGCCGAGACGGCGTTGACGAAGCGGTCGCCGAACACCTCCTTCAACGGCTTGCAGGCGTTGAACTTCGCCAGCGCGTCGGCCTGGTGCCGCGGCAGGGAGAAGGCCAGCCGGTGGGCGCTCCCCTTCACCGGGTCGCTCGGCTCCAGCCGCTGCTCGATGCCGAGGAAGCCGCAGGCGAGCGTCGTGGCGATGGCGAGGTAGGGGTTGGCGTCGGCGCCGGCCACCCGGTTCTCCACCCGGCGCGCCTCGGGCGGGCTGACCGGCACGCGGAAGCCGGTCGTGCGGTTGTCCCGGCCCCAATGCACGTTGATCGGCGCGTCCGAGCCCTGCACCAGCCGGCGGTAGCTGTTCACGTTCGGCGCCAGCAGCGGCATCGCGTAGGGCAGGTACTTCTGCAGCCCGGCGATGAAGCTCAGGAACATCGGCGTGTCGCGGCCGTCGGCGAAGGCGAAGAGGTTCTCGCCGGTCTTCGCGTCCACCACTGACTGGTGGATGTGCATGGCGCTGCCCGGCTCGTTCTGCATCGGCTTCGCCATGAAGGTGGCGTAGACCTTGTGCCGGATCGCCGCCTCGCGCACCGTGCGCTTGAACAGGAAGACCTGGTCGGCGAGGCTCAGCGCGTCGCCATGGTTGAAGTTGATCTCGATCTGCGCGGCGCCGGCCTCGTGGCTCATCGTGTCGACGTCGATCTCCTGCTTCTCGCAGAAATCGTAGACATCCTCGAAGATCGGGTCGAACTCGTTGACGGCGTCGATGCCGTAGGCCTGGCGCCCGCTCTCCTGCCGGCCGGAGCGGCCGACCGGGGGCACCAGCGGATAGTCGGGGTCCTTGTTGACCTCGACCAGGAAGAACTCCAGCTCCGGCGCCACGATGGGCTTCCAGCCCTTGGCGTCGTAGAGCTCCAGCACGCGCTTCAGCACCCAGCGGGGCGAGATGTCCACGCCCGATCCGTCGGCGTAGAGGCAGTCGCAGATGACCTGGGCGGTCGGCTCGGCGTACCAGGGCACGGCCCGGATCGTCTCCGGGTCGGGGATCATGTAGACGTCGGAATTCTCAGGGGATGTCACGTCCTCGTCGTCCGGATACTCGCCGGTGACGGTCTGGACGAAGATCGCCTCGGGCAGCCGCAGGCCGCGGTCGCGCAGGATGCGCAGGAACTTCTCGGCGGGCAGGATCTTGCCGCGGGCGATGCCGGCGAGGTCGGGCACCATGCACTCGACCTCGGTGATCTGGCGGGAACGGATGAACTCTTCCAGGGATTGGGTCATCATCATCTTGCCGTGGGCAGCGGGTCCGCGCCCAGCGGGCCTCCGGGCCGTTAACGATGACGCAGTATAGGCCCAGCCCCCGGGGGGCCGCCAAGGGGCCTTGGCGGGACATTAACCGTACGGGCAGGACCGCCCCGCTCGGGCGGGGGCTTGACAGGCACCCTCCCCCCGGCGCCTCTTCCTGCCCAACCTGTCTAGACAAGCCGGTCCCGAGCCATGAGCAGCATCCCCGAGATCGAGGCCTTCCGCGCCCGCCACCCCGATGTCCATGCCGTCGACGTGCTCCTGCCCGATCTGTGCGGCATGTTCCGGGGCAAGCGCGTGCTGATCGACGAGCTTGAGAAGGTGTTCAAGGACGGGGTCGCCTTCCCCGGCTGCACCTTCGCGGTGGACATCACCGGCGAGACGGTCGAGGAGACCGGCATGAGCATCGAGCGCGGCGTGCCCGACCAGCTCTGCCGCCCCGTCCCCGGCACGCTGGCGCCGGTGCCCTGGGCCGCGCGCCCGCTGGGCCAGATGCTGCTCTCCATGCGCGGCCCCGGCGGCGAGCCCTGGCCCTACGCGCCGCGCGCCCTGGTGGAGAGCCTGGAGGCCGAGCTGAAGCGCCGCGGCCTCACCCCCGTGGTGGCGGTGGAGCTTGAGTTCTACTTGGTCGACAAGGACCGCCAGCCGGAGCAGCCGCCGCAGCCGCCGCTCAGCAAGGTCAGCGGCCTGCGCCAGACCCGCACCCAGGTCTACGGCCTGTCGGAGCTGGAGGATTTCGAGGCGGTGATGGACGACATCACCGCGCATGCCCGCGCCCAGGGCATCCCCGCCGGCACCGCCATCGCCGAGTACGGCCCCGGCCAGTACGAGATCACCCTTGCCCATGTCGCCGGCGCGCTGAAGGCCGCCGACGACGCGGTGCTGTTCAAGCGCGTGGTCAAGGGCGTGGCGCAGCGCCACGGCTACGAGGCCACCTTCATGGCCAAGCCCTATGCCGATCAGGCTTCCAGCGGCATGCATGTCCATATGAGCGTGATGGACGACAAGGGCCGCAACATCTTCGCGGCGGAGGACCCGGCCGGCAGCGAGCATCTTCGCCACTGCATCGGCGGGCTGATGGAGACGCTGCCGGCGGCCATGGCGCTGGCGGCACCCGGCGCCAACTCCTACCGCCGCTTCCAGGCCGGTTCCTATGCGCCGACCGCCATCTGCTGGGGCGTCAACAACCGGACCGCGCCCCTGCGCATCCCGTCCGGGTCGCCGGACAGCCGCCGGGTGGAGTACCGCATCGCCGGCGCCGACGCCAACCCGTACCTGGTGGTGGCGGGGCTGCTGGCCGGGCTGCTGCACGGGCTGGACAACAAGGTCGATCCGGGTCCGCAGACCGAGGGCAACGCCTACGCCGCCGACGTGCCGCGCCTGACCGCCACCTGGGAGGCGGCGCTGGAGAATTTCGGCGCCTCGGCCGTCTACCGCCGCTGGTTCGGCGATGCCTTCGTCGACACCTACCGCATCACCAAGCGGGCGGAGCTGAACAAGTTCGCCGGCATCGTCACGCCGCTCGAGTGGGAATGGTACCTGCGCACGGCCTGACGGGCCCGGGGGAGGGAGACGCCATGGACAGGATCGCGCTGCTTGCCGCGCTGGCCGACTGCTCGCTGCCGCTGCGGGACCTCGCCACCGGCATCGTCGAGGTGGAATGGGACGGCGAGGGCGACGCCGTCCCGCTGCTCGGCCGCCAGCTCGCCGCCGTGCTCAAGCGCCACCTGGCGGGCGAGCTCAGCGCCGCCGACGTGGAGCTGTGGGCGGCGATGGTGGAATCGCGCGAGGACATCATCCTCGACCCCGAGAACGAGGAGGCGCTGGAATACGCCCTCTACGAACTCGCCAACCCCGACATGACCCAGCCGCTCACGCCTGAGCGCGCCGAGGAGTTCGTTCGGTTCTTCGGGTAGGGCCGCCGGAGAACCGGCTGCATGGTTCTCACCCGCCGTTGCCGCTCTCGACCGTCATCCCGGCGCAGGCCGGGACCCAGGGGTTGCAGCGGGATGCGATGGATGCAGCACCCGTAGGTCGCATGGAGCCGCAGGCGTAATGCGACACCCAGGCCGGAGCATGTCGCATTGCGCTGCGCTCCATGCGACCTACGGGCGGGCTTCATCGATCGTTCATTGCTGCAACCCCTGGGCCCCGGCCTGCGCCGGGGTGATAGGAGTAGGGTTACAGCGGCTCGGCCATTGTCCGACCCGAGACCCATCCGCGACACCGCCGCCCCTTGCCGGAGGGCGAGCGGCTGGGGCAAGGTGCGCGTCCCATGGAAGACCGCACCCTCCCCATCACCGACCGGCCGCGTTCCGGGCGGACCAGCTGGCGCCGCGCCGCGGTGGCGGGCGGCGCGCTGGCGCTGGTCAGCCTGCTGTTCCTGCTGAAGCCCGGCATCGACCTGCTGGTATCGGGCTATTTCTGGACGGCGGAGCTGGGCTTCGCTTGGCGCAGCGATCCGGTCGCCGAGTTCTTCCACGATCTGGTGCAGGTCGGCGCCCGGGTCATGGCGGTGGTCTTCATACTGGCGGCCCTGTGGACGGCTTTCCGGCGCACCGCCCTGTGGGGCTGGGGCGCCCGGGTCTGGAGCTTCCTGCTGCTGGCGCTGCTGGTCGGGCCGGGCCTGATCACCAACACGGTGCTGAAGGACAATTGGGGCCGCGCCCGCCCCTGGCAGGTCGAGGAGTTCGGCGGCAAGAACGACTTCTCCCCGGCCCTGCTGATCGCCGATGCCTGCGAGCGGAACTGCTCCTTCGTCTCGGGCGACGCGGCGCTGGCCTTCTACCTGCACAGCTTCGCCTATGTGATGGCGGCGCGGCGCTCGCGCCGGGTGCTGGCGCTCGGGCTGGCCGCCGGCGCCGCAGCCGGGCTGCTGCGCATCGGCATGGGCGCGCATTTCCTGAGCGACGTGATCTTCGCCGCGGTCACGGTGATGGCGACAAGCGCGCTGCTGCACGCGCTGATGTTCGGCCGGGCCCGCACCGGGGCGCTCTGGTCGCACTGGACGTCGCGCAGCCCCCATCCCGGAGACGCGGCGGGGGGCGCCTGATGCCCGCACCGCACGTGAGATCCTGGTACGCCGACACCGCCAACCCCAGCCGCGAGCGCCCGCCGCTGAAGGGAACGGTTTCCTGCGACGTCTGCGTCGTCGGCGCCGGCTATACCGGCCTGATCACGGCATTGAGGCTGGCCGAGCGCGGCATGAAGGTGGTAGTGCTGGAGGCCGAGCGGGTCGGCTGGGGCGCCTCGGGCCGCAACGGCGGCCAGATCGTCACCGGCTTCAACAAGCCCATGTCCACCATCGCGGGCTGGATCGGCGCGGCCGACGCGCGGCGGCTCTGGGACATGAGCGAGGAGGCCAAGACCATCCTGGCCGGCCTGGTCGCCCGATTCGACATCAAATGCGACCTGCGCTGGGGCTATCTGATCGCCGCGCTGAAGGGCGGCCAGCTGCACGAACTGGCCGAGTACGCCGAGGAATGCCGGGATCATTTCGACTACGGATCGATGCGGGTCACCGACCGCGCCGAGACCCGCGACCTGGTCGCCACCGACAGCTATGTCGGCGGGCTGTTCGATGCCGGCAGCGGCCAGCTGCACCCGCTGAACTACGCGCTGGGCTTGGCCGATGCCGCCGAGAGCCTGGGCGCCACCATCCATGAGGGCTCGCGCGTCGTGCGTCTCGACACGGGCGAGAAGCCCTGGGTGGAGACGGCTGACGGCGGGCGCGTGGAATCCCGGTTCCTGGTGCTCGCCGGCAACGCCTATATCGGCCGGCTGGTGCCGGATCTGGGCGACCGCATCATGCCGGTCGCCACATACATCATCGGCACCGAGCCGCTGGGCGAGGAACGCGCCACGGCGCTGATCCCCTCCGGCATCGCCGTGGCCGACGCCAACTTCGTGCTGAACTACTACCGCCGCTCGCCCGACCACCGGCTGCTGTTCGGCGGCGGGGTGAGCTATTCGGGGCTGGACCGGCCGGACCTGAAGCGGCTGCTGCGCGGCTCCATGCTGAAGGTCTTCCCGCAGCTCCGGGATGCCCGCATCGACTATTGCTGGGGCGGCCACGTCGCCATCACCATGAACCGCACGCCGCATCTGGGCCGGCTCGGCAAGACCGCCTATTTCGCCCACGGCTACAGCGGCCAGGGCGTCGCCCACACCGCCATCTGCGGCACGCTGCTGGCCGAGGCGATCGCCGGCCAAGCGGAACGCTTCGACCTCTTCGCCCGCATCCCCCACGCCCGCTTCCCCGGCGGCCGCCTGCTGCGCACGCCGGCCCTGGTGCTGGCCATGACCTGGTACCGGATGCGGGACCTGCTGTAGCGGGCGCCTCCCTTCTTCCCCGTCATCCCGGCGCAAGCCGGGACCCAGGGGTTGCAGCGGGGTGCGTCCGAAGCGGCGCTCGTCTGGTTCGTAGGTCGCATGGAGCCGCAGGCGCAATGCGACACCCCGGCCGAAGCACGTCGCATTGCGGCTACGCCTCCATGCGACCTACGGATGCGCTTCATCGGCCTCGCATGGCTGCAACCCCTGCGCCGGGGCGACGGCATGGGATGGCCGGCGGGATCGCCTGAGCCCTCACCCCACCTCGCCCAGCACCTGCGACAGTGTCCCGAACAGCCGCCCGACCTGGTCGGCCCCGATGATCAGCGGCGGGCTGAGCGCGATGGTGTCGCCGGTGACGCGGACCAGCACGCCGGCCTCGAAGCATTTCACGAACGCCTCGTAGCCGCGGGCGCCCGGGGCGCCGGGACGCGGCTCCAGCTCGATGCCGGCGACCAGGCCCATGGTGCGGATGTCGACCACGTGCGGCCGGCCGCGCAACCCGTGCGCGGCGTCGCCGAAATCCTGTTCCAGTGCGGCGGCGCGGGCGAACAGCCCCTCCTCGGCATAGGTCTCCAGCGTCGCCACGGCCGCGGCGGCCGCCAGCGGGTGGCCGGAATAGGTGTAGCCGTGGAACAGTTCGATCCCCGCCGGCCCCTCCATGAAGGCGTCGTGGATGCCGCGCCGGACCAGCACCGCGCCCATGGGCACGGCACCGTTGGTCAGCCCCTTCGCCACCGTCATCAGGTCGGGCGTCACGCCGAACCGGTCGGCGGCGAAGGCGGTGCCCAGCCGGCCGAAGCCGGTGATGACCTCGTCGAAGATCAGCAGGATGCCGTGCCGGTCGCAGATCTCCCGCAGCCGCGCCAGATAGCCCCGGGGCGGGATCAGCACGCCGGTGGAGCCCGCCACCGGCTCCACGATGACGGCGGCGATGCTGGAGGCGTCGTGCAGCGCCACCAGCCGCTCCAGCTCGTCCGCCAGATGCCCGCCCCATTCCGGCTCGCCGCGCGAGAAGGCCTGGCGGGCGCGGTCGTGGGTGTGCGGCAGATGGTCGGTTCCCGGCAGCAGCGCGCCGGAGAAGGCCTTGCGGTTGCCCGGGATGCCGCCGACCGAGATGCCGCCGAAGCCGACGCCGTGATAGCCGCGCTCGCGCCCGATGAACTTCGTCCGCGTCCCCTCCCCGCGCAGCCGGTGCCAGGCCAGCGCGATCTTCAGCGCCGTGTCGACCGACTCGGAGCCGGAGTTGGTGAAGAACACCCGGTCCAGCCCCGCCGGCGCGATGGCGGCCAGGGCGGAGGCGGCCCGGAAGGCGCCGGGATGGCCCATCTGGAAGCCCGGCGCATAGTCCAGCTCGCCCGCCGCCCGGCGGATCGCCTCGACGATGCGCGGCCTGGCATGGCCGGCGTTCACGCACCAGAGCCCGGCCGTGCCGTCCAGGATCTCCCGCCCGTCGGCGCTGCGGTAATGCATGCCCTCGGCCGCGACCAGCAGGCGCGGCGCCGCCTTGAACTGGCGGTTGGCGGTGAAGGGCATCCACAGGGCGTCGAGGTCGTTGGGGAGCATGGCGGTCCGGCCCGTCTGTTCGGTCTGCCACAGCATGCGACGGCAACAGCGGGACTTCCAACGGCCATGCGTGGCGGACTATGCTGGGGCGTTAACTCTTTCACACCGCCGGGCCTTCCGGACAGGATCATGACCGACACCGATACCCGCCTGCAGCTCGCCGAGGAGCGGCTGGACCGCATCGAGACCCGCCTGAACAGCCTGGAGCGCGCCCAGCCGCTGCCGCCCCGCGACGACGAGGCGGAGGATGTCCGCGACCTGCAGGCCCGCAGCGTCCTGTGGCTGGAGACGAACCCGGTGCTGGGCGGCCTGGTGGCGCTGGCGGTGCTGGTGCTGCTGCTGAAGATCTTCAGCTGAGGCGGCCTCCTCTTCCGCTATAGGGGAAGGCCTGTTCCTTCGGGCTAGTCCACTCCCCTTAGGACGTTGGGTAGCGGCGGCCTGACCAAAGCTCTATTTTTCCGGGCATGTCGGAAGGGATAGAACCGGCCGGTTGTCACATTCCCATCGGCACGGCAGGCATGGCTCCCCCGGACCAAGTCCCCAGCGACGGACAGGATCCCGCCTCCCCCGGGGTCGCCCTCTCGCCGGAGGCACGCGCGGACGCCGCGGAGGCGCGGGCGCTGCGGGCCGAGGAGGCGCTGCGCGAGCTGCAGCACCGCGCCAAGAACAGCCTGCAGCTGGTCATCAGCCTGCTGCGCCTGCAGCACCACCGCATCGTCGATCCCGAGGCCCGCGCCGCCTACGACCAGACCATGCACCGGGTCGAGGTGCTGGCGGTGCTGTACCGGCAGATGCATGAGAGCCGCGCCGACAACACGGTCGACCTCTCCCGCTATTTCCGCGAGGTGACGGAGAACGCGCTGGCCAACGCCCCGGACGTCCGCGCCGACCTGAAGGTGTCGGTGGAGGTCGAGTCGCTGGGCACCTCGCTCTACACCGCCATGCCGCTGGGGCTGGTGGTCAACGAGCTGGTGACCGCCGGCGCGCGCCACGCCTATCCCGAGGAGGCCTGGATGGCCGTGCGGCTGGAAAGCCTGCCTTCGGGCCAGGCGCGCCTGACGGTGGAGGACAATGGCCGCGGCCTGCCGCCGGGCTTCGACCCGGAGCAGGACGCCTCGACCATGCTGGTGGAGGCGCTGGCGACGCAGCTGGGCGCCGACCTGGACATCAGCCGCGACGCCGGCACCCGCGTGCAGTTCACCATGACGCTCTGAGTGTCCTGCCCTGACGGATAGGCATCCCCCACCCCTCCGCCGCAGGGCAACAAAGTCTTGGCGCTCGTGGTTGCCGGGGTGTATTTGAAACCGGAAGGGGCAAGGACGCGCGGCGGCGCCGGTGGACGGCGCGGGTTGGACCTGAAACGGTCGGATCGACTTGGGCACGCTGCGGAAGTCCCGTGAAGAAGAACTCGACCATGGCGTCCCTCCCCGCACCCGACAGACGGACCCTCGCCTACGCCCACGACATCGTGATGGCGGCGCTGTCCTTCGTCGTGTCGCTGTATCTGCGGGTCGGCGGCGACCTCTGGGACTATGCCGAACCGCTGGCGCCCGGCATCGCCATCTTCACCCTCATCGCCGCGGGCTCGTACCGCTTCTTCGGCATGAACTCCGGCGTCTGGCGCTACGCCAGCTTGCGCGACCTGCTGGCGATCATGCGCGCGGTCACGGCCACCATGGTCGTGTTCCTGCTGCTGATGTTCATGGTCACGCGACTGGAGGCGCTGCCCCGCTCGGTGCCGCTGATCAACTGGTTCGTGCTGGTGATCATGCTGGGCGGCCCGCGGCTGGTCTACCGCATCGCCAAGGACCGGCGGCTGGCCAGCATCCTGGAGACCAACGCGCGCTCCCGCATCCCGGTGCTGCTGGTCGGCGCCGGCGACGAGGCGGAGATCTTCCTACGCGCCATGGCGACCGACCGCGACGCCTCCTACCGCGTCGTCGGCATCCTGGACGAGAAGCGTGGCCGGGTGGGCCGCGAGATCCACGGGGTGAAGATCCTGGGCGGGCTGGACGATCTGTCCGCCGTCATGGCCGAGCTGACGGCCGGCGGCAACCGGCCACGCCGCCTGATCCTGACCCGCCCGCGTTCGCGCTTCGACGGCGCCCGGCTGGGCGAGCTGGTGGAGCGCTGCGAGGCGCTGAACCTGACGCTGGGCCGCCTGCCCGACCTGACCGAGTTCAAGGACGCGGTCGCCGATGGCGCCCCCACCGTCCGCCCGATCCAGCTGGAGGACCTGCTGGGCCGCCCGCAGGTGGCGCTGGACCGCCACGCCATCGGCGATCTGATCAAGGGCCGCCGCGTCGTCGTCACCGGCGCCGGCGGCACCATCGGCTCGGAGCTGGTGCGTCAGATCGCCGGCCTCGGCCCCGCCCGCATGGCCCTGGTCGACAATGGCGAGTTCAACCTCTACTCGATCGAGCTGGAGACGCGCGAGACGCACCCCGACCTGGACCTCCGGGCCGTGCTGTGCGACGTGCGCGACCGGCCGCGGGTGCTGCAGGTCATGCGGGAGGAGCAGCCGGAGCTGGTCTTCCACGCCGCCGCGCTGAAGCACGTCCCCATGGTCGAGCTGAACCCGGTCGAGGGCGTGCTGACCAACGTGCTGGGCACGCGCAACGTCGCCGACGCCGCCATCGCCTCGGGCGCCGCGGCCATGGTGCTGATCTCCACCGACAAGGCCGTCAGCCCGACCAACGTGATGGGCGCCACCAAGCGCGTGGCCGAGTGCTACTGCCAGGCGCTGGACCTGGTGGCCTCCAGCGGCACGCGCGGCTTCGAGACGCGCTTCATGACCGTGCGCTTCGGCAATGTGCTGGGCTCCACAGGGTCGGTCGTGCCGCTCTTCACCCGCCAGCTACGCGCCGGGGGGCCGCTGACCGTCACCCACCCCGACGTCTGCCGCTACTTCATGACGGTGCGCGAGGCGGTGGAGCTGGTGCTGCAGGCGTCGGCCCACGGCATGCAGGTGAAGGGCGAGAGCGAGCGCGGGCGCCTCTTCGTGCTGGACATGGGCCAGCCGGTGAAGATCGTCGACCTGGCCCGCCAGATGATCCGGCTGGCCGGCCTGTCGCCGGACAAGGACATCAAGATCGTCTTCACCGGACTGCGCCCGGGCGAGAAGCTGTTCGAGGAGATGTTCGACGTGGCCGAGCCGCCGGAGCGGACCGAGGCCGAGGGCGTGCTGATCGCCTCGCCCCGCTCGGTCGACCTCGCCATCCTGCGCCGCTCGCTGGACGAGCTGGAGGCCGCCGCCCATGCCGGCGACGAAGGCCGGGTCGTCGGGCTGCTGCAGCACATCGTGCCCGAATACACCCGCGCCGGCCCCGCCGCCCCGCCCCCGGCCGGCGGCGCGCTGCCCGGCCAGCCGTGAGGGCGGGGACCCCATGATCACGCTCTTCACCTTCGGCTCCCCGCACGGCCACCGCGCCAGCATCATGCTGGAGGAGCTGGGCCTGCCCTACCGGCTGCACCTGCTGGAGTTCACCGGCGGCCCGATCGAGGATCCCGGCCTGCTGGGCGCCAGCCCCATGGGCAAGGCGCCGGCCCTGCTGGACGAGCGCGACGGCAGCAAGCGGCGAATCTTCGGCTCGGGCGCCATCCTGACCTACCTCGCCGCCGAGGCCGGCCGCTTCCTGCCGACCGAGCCGGTCGCCCGCGCCGAGGCGGAGAGCTGGTTCATGATGGCGGTGGCCGACCTCTCGCCCGCCTCCATCGGCCATTTCCGCTTCTCGGTGCTGGCGCCGGAGCGGCAGGACTACGCGGTCGACTATTACCGGCGCGAGCTGGAGCGCTGCTACGACGCGCTCGACCTGCGGCTGCGCGAGGCGGAGTATCTGGGCGGCGCCGAGTACGGCATCGCCGACATCGCCTGCTATCCCTTCATCGACTACGCCTTCAAGGCCACCGACCCCGCCGCCACCCACCCCGGCCTCGCCCGCTGGTACAATGAGGTGGGCGCCCGCCCGGCGGTGCAGCGCGGCATGCAGGTCCCGCCGCTGGCGCTGTGAGGCGCCTGCTCCGTAGGTCGGATGGAGGCGGAGCCGTAATGCGACCTAGGGGTGAAACAGCCTCAGAGCCTCAACCATAAGCCGGCAGCTTCGGCGGCGGGCCGAACCGGTTGTCGTGGGGCTCGCTGTCCTGCAGCGCGAAGACGATCAGCACGATCCAGCCGACCAGCGGCACCAAGCCGATCAGCAGCCACCAGCCGCTGCGCCCGATATCGTGCAGTCGGCGCGCGCCGACGGCGAGGCCGGGGATCAGCATCGCCAAGCCATAGAGCATGCTGAGGAAGCCGGCGATCCCGAGCACCGCCTCGACGAGGCTGATGCCCATGGCAACCAGGAAGTTGAACAGGACGAAGAACCAGTATTCCTTCCGCCGGGCGCGGCCGGTGAAGTCCGCGAACTTGCGCAAGGCGGCGAGATACCACTCCATTCTATCCCCCTGACCTAGTTGTGGTTTACCAGCTTCGCCAAGCCGGACGGGCCGGTCAAGCCGCCTTCACCCGCATCGCCAAAAGGGATGTGCGCGGGGCCTATCCCCGTCCCGCCTTCGCCCGCATGGCCGTCAGGGTCGTGCGGGTGGTGATCTGGTCGGGGTCCATGACCAACTCGATGACCGCAGGGCGTCCCGACGCGACGGCGTCCTCGAAGGCCGGGGCGAAATCCTCGGTGCGGGCGACCTTGGCCCCGAAGGCGCCGTAGGAGCGGGCGAGCGCGGCGAAGTCCGGGTTGGTCAGGCCGGTGGCGCTGACCCGGCCGGGGAAGCGGCCCTCCTGGTGCATGCGGATAGTGCCGTACATGCCGTTGTTGAAGACCAGCACGATGGGCGCCGCGCCGTGGTGGACGGCGGTGGCGATCTCCTGGCCCGTCATCAGGAAGCCGCCGTCGCCGACCAGCGCCAGCACCAGCCGGTGCGGCTCGGCGATCTTGGCGCCGACGGCGGAGGGCACGGCGTAGCCCATGGCACCGGAGGTGGGCCCGAGCTGGCGCCCCGGCCGGCCGTAGCGCAGGAAGCGGTGGCCCCAGCCGCTGAAATTGCCGGCGTCGTTGGTGACGACGGCGTCGGCGGGCAGACGGTCGCGCAGCCACAGCATGATCCGGCCGAGGTCCAGCGGCCCGTCCCAGGGCTGCGGCACCTGCCAGGCCAGATAATCCTGCCGCGCCCCCTCGCGCCAGCCGGCCCAGGGCAGGTGTGCGGGCGGCGTCAGCAGCGCCGCGGCGGCCGCGAAGGGGCCGGGGGAGGACTGAATGGCGAGGTCGGGCTGGTAGACCCGGCCCAGTTCGCCCGCGTCCACATGGACATGGACCAGGGCCTGCCGCAGTTTCGGTGGCGCCAGCAGCGTGTAGCCCTGGGTGGCGATCTCCCCCAGCCGGGTGCCCACCGCCAGGATGAGGTCGGCCGCCCGCACCCGCTCCAGCAGCGCCGGGTTCGGCCCGGTGCCGAGGTCGCCGGCGAAGCAGGGGCTGGCATTGTGCACAAGGTCCTGGCGCCGGAAGCTGCAGGCGACGGGAAGGTCCCAGGCCTCGGCGAAGGCGCGCAGCAGGGCGGCCGAACCGTCGCTCCAGCCGCTGCCGCCGGCGATGACCAGCGGGCGCTTGGCCTGGGACAGCAGGACCGCCAGCCGGTCCATCTCGCCGGCGCCGGGATGCGCCTCCACCGGCGCGACGGGGCCGGGGTCCGGCACGTCGGCGCTCTCGCGCAGCATGTCCTCGGGCAGCGCCAGCACCACCGGCCCCGGGCGGCCGGACAGCGCCGTGCGCCAGGCGCGGGCGACGAACTCGGGGATGCGGGCGGCGCTGTCGATCTCGGCGGCCCATTTGGCCACCGGCCCGAACATGCGGCGGTAGTCGATCTCCTGGAAGGCCTCGCGTTCCATCTGGTCGCGCGCCACCTGCCCCACCAGCAGGATCATCGGCGTGCTGTCCTGGAAGGCGGTATGGACGCCGATCGACGCGTTGCAGGCGCCGGGGCCGCGCGTGACCATGCAGATGCCGGGCTTGCCCGTCAGCTTGCCGTACGCCTCCGCCATGAAGGCCGCCCCGCCCTCCTGCCGGCAGGTGACGAGGCGCAGGGACGGCCGGTCCACCGCCGCGTCCAGCACCTCCAGGTAGCTTTCCCCCGGCACGCAGAAGGCGAGGTCCGCGCCCTGCGCCACCAGCGCGTCCACCAGGATCTGCCCGCCCGTGCGCGGCCGCGGCGTCGTCATGTCGTTTCCCCCTGTTTTGGCGGCAGTAAAGGAGCCGCCGCCCGCACTGTCAATCCCGGCCCCGGCATGCCATAAAGCCCGTCATGTTCTTCTTTCCCCGGGGATGATGGCGCGCCTGCTTCTCGACCGCCTCCTGCAATCGATCCTCGTCCTGCTGGCGGTCTCCTTCATCGTCTACATGCTGATCGGGCTGATGCCCGGCGATCCCATCGACGCGATGATCGCCGCCGACCCGAACCTGACCAGCGCCGACGCCGCACGGCTGAAGGCGCTGTACGGGCTCGACCGGCCGCTGGTCGAGCGCTGGGGGCGCTGGCTGCTGGCGCTGCTGTCCGGCGATCTGGGCTATTCCCGCCTCTATGCCCAGCCGGTGGCCGATATACTGGCCCCCCGCTTGGCAAACACCCTGTCGCTGCTGGTGCCGGCCCTGCTGCTGACGGCCGCGCTGGCGCTGCCCATCGGCGTGGCGGCGGCGCGGCGGCCGGGCGGCTGGCTCGATGCCTCGGTGAACCTGCTCTGCTTCGCCGGCATCTCGGTGCCGCCCTTCTGGCTGGCGCTGCTGCTGATCATCCTCTTCGCCGTGACGCTGGGCTGGCTGCCGGCCGGCGGCATGGAGACCCTGGGCGGCGAGGGCGGGCTGGCCGACCGGCTGCGCTACATGGTGCTGCCGGTGGCGACGCTGGTGCTGCTGACGCTGGGCGCCCATGTCCGCCATGTCCGCGCCGCCATGATCGAGGCGCTGCGCCAGGACCATGTCCGCACCGCCAGGGCCAAGGGCGCGTCGGAGGCGCGGGTGGTCTGGGTCCACGCGCTGCGCAACGCGCTGCTGCCGGTCGTCACCGTGCTGGCGCTGGAGTTCGGGGCGCTGTTCGGCGGCGCGCTGGTGGTGGAGACGATGTTCGCCTATCTCGGCATGGGCAAGCTGATCTACGACGCCATCCTGGGCAACGACTACAATGTGGCCCTGGCAGGGCTGCTGGCGGTCACGACCATGGTGCTGGCGGGCAGCATGCTGGCCGACCTGGCCTATTGGGCGCTGGACCCGCGCGTCACCTACCGCGGCGGCGACGGGACATGAGCGTCACCCTGCCCGCCCTGATCCCGGCCCGCACCCCGCGCCGGCTGTTCCTGGCCCGCTTCGCCGGGCACCGGGCGGCGGTCGCCGCCGCCCTGCTGCTGGCGTCGCTCTTCATCGCCTGCTTCTCCGCCCCGCTGCTGGAGGCATGGTTGGGCGTGGACCCGACGGCGGTCGATCTGATGGGCCGCTTCGCCCCGCCGGACGCCGCTCACTGGCTGGGCACGGACGAGCTGGGGCGCGACGTGCTGGCGCGCCTGCTGCGCGGCGGGCAGGTGTCGCTGACGGTGGGCATGCTGACGGCGCTGCTGGCCGGGCTGATCGGCGCCGCGATCGGGCTGGTCGCCGGCTACCGCGGCGGGCGGCTGGACCAGGCGTTGATGCGGGTCACCGACCTGGTGGTGGCGATCCCGGTGTTGCCGCTGCTGATCATCCTGGCGGCGCTGGACCCGGCCAAGCTGCCCCTGCCCGCTTGGCTGACGCAGGACGGCAGCTTCAGCCTCTGGCGCATGGTGCTGATCATCGCGCTCTTCGGCTGGACCACCGTGGCGCGGCTGGTGCGGGCCGCCACCCTGTCGGTGCGGAGGCGCGACCATGTCCGTGCGGCGGTGGCGCTGGGCGCCTCGCCGCTCCGGGTGGTGCTGGTGCATGTGCTGCCGAACGTGGTCTCGCCGCTGGCGGTCGCAACCACGCTGTCGGTCGGCAACGTCATCCTGGCGGAGTCGGTGCTGAGCTTCCTGGGCCTGGGCATCCAGCCGCCGCTGCCCAGCTGGGGCAACATGCTGACCAACGCGCAGGAGCTGATCTGGACCGCGCCGGCGCTGGCCGTCTATCCCGGCCTCGCCATCTTCGCGACGGTGGTCTGCTTCAACCTGCTGGGCGACGGGCTGCAGGACGCCGCCGACCCGCGGAGCGGTGCCGACCGGCGGTGAACCAACCGGAGAGGAGAGCTATGGACGATATCCGCATCCAGGAGAGCGCCGAGCTGACGCCGGCGCAGCGCGACGCCATCATCGCGCCTCTCGGGCGGTTCTCCACCGACCGCGGCTTCCCGTTCCGGCCGGAGCAGGTCTCGCTGGTGCTGGAGCGCGGGGGCGAGGTGCTGGGCGGGCTGATCGGCGCCACCAACTGGGACTGGCTCCACATCGAGATCCTCTCGGTGGATGAGCGGCTGCGCGGCGGCGGCTGGGGACGGCGGCTGGTGGAAGCGGCCGAGGCCGTCGCCCGCCAGCGGGGCTGCGTCGGCGCCTGGGTGGACACCTTCAGCTTCCAGTCGCCCGGCTTCTACGAGCGCATCGGCTACGCCGTCTTCGGTGAGCTGCCCTCCTATCCGGGGGCTGAGCGGCGCATCTTCCTGCGCAAGATGCTGTAGGCGCCGCGAGGGCCGCTCACTCCGCCTTGCCGTAGCGCACCGGAAAGTCGCTGCGGTCCACCAGCGTGATGGCCCAGGGGCTGGTCAGGACCTGGGCCTGGAACTGCTCGCTGGTCGGGCGGATCTCGCGGTACTCGGCCAGCAGCTGCTCGCGCCGGCCCTGGCGGCGGTCGACGCGGATGTCGACGATCTCCACGCCCCAGCCCGACGAGTTGCGCGAGCCGAGGAAGACGGCCAGCGCCATCAGATTCTCCGGCATCGCCCCCGGCGCCCGCTCGCCCACCAGGTCCCACAGGGCCCGCCACTCGGCGTCGGTGCGGGCGACCAGGAAGGTCGGGCTCTGCGCCCGGCTGATGTCGCCGCGCCAGGTGCCGCGCCCGGCCAGGCCCACCTGGGCGCCGGCCGGCTGCGTGGCGGCGGCGGGCGGCGGCTCGCCGGCCAGCCAGGCCGAGGTGTCGGCGCAGGCGGCCAGCGGCAGCAGCGCGGCGGCGAGGAGGAGCGGGCCCGCCCGCATGGCTCAGCCCGCCCGCGGCAGGACGGTTTCCACCAGCGAGGCCCAGTAGCTGGCGCCCAGCGGCAGGATCTCGTCGTTGAAGTCGTAGCGGGCGTTGTGGAGCATGCAGCCCGAGGCCGATCCGCCCTGCCCGACCCAGATGTAGGAACCCGGGCGCTCGTTCAGCATGAAGGAGAAATCCTCGGCGCCCATGCTGGGGTCGAAGACCTCGCGCACGCGCTCCGCCCCGACCAGCGCCTTGGCAACGCCGGCGCAGATGGCCGTCGGCTCGACATGGTTGATGGTGGGCGGATAGCCGCGATGGTAGGTCAGCTCGCCCTTGGCGCCGAAGACGGCGGGGAGGCTCTCCACGAGGCGGCGCAGCCCCTCCTCCAGCTGGTCGCGCACCTGCGGCTCCAGCGCGCGCACGGTGCCGGCCAGCTTGGCCTCGCCAGGGATGATGTTGAAGGCGGAACCGGCGTGGAACTGGGTCACGCTGACGACGCCGCCGCGCACCGGGTCCAGGTTGCGGCTGACCAGCGTCTGGATGGCCGTCACCAGGTGGGCGCCGGCCACGATCGGGTCGGTCGCGTGGTGCGGCAGGGCGGCGTGGCCGCCGAAGCCGGTCAGGGTGATCTCGAACCGGTCCGCGCCGGCCATGATCGGGCCGGGGCGCACGGCGATCTCGCCCGGCGCCATGTCCGGCCAGTTGTGCATGCCGAAGACCATGTCGCAGGGGAACTTGTCGAACAGCCCCTCCTCCACCATCCGCTTGCCGCCGCCGGCGCCCTCTTCCGCCGGCTGGAAGATGAAGTTGACCGTACCCTCGAAGTTGCGCGTCTCCGCCAGGTACTTGGCGGCGCCCAGCAGCATGGCGGTATGGCCGTCATGGCCGCAGGCATGCATGCGGTTGGGGATCTTGGAGGCATGGGCGAACTCGTTCGCCTCCTGCATCGGCAGCGCGTCCATGTCGGCGCGCAGGCCGACCGCCTTGCCGGTCGGCCCCTTGGCCCCGTGCAGCACGCCGACGACGCCGGTGCCGGCCAGCCCCCGGTGGACCTCGACGCCGAACTCCCGGAGCTTGGCCGCCACCAGCTCGGACGTCCTCACCTCCTCGAAGGCGATCTCCGGATGCGCGTGGATCTGGCGGCGCCAGTCCGTCATCTCGTCATGGAAGTCGGCGATGCGGTTCACGATCGGCATTTTCATCGTCCCAGTTGCGGCTAAACCGCTGCAGGACAGCGATTCTAGCAAAGCCGGCCGCCGCCGCCTACCCCACCGCGATGAAACTTTGCCGCGCCCCAAGCCTCCCTCTAAAGGCGTATCGGCTTAACCTTGCGCGCGCAGGGGGCAATGACGATACTGCGCCGCCCCGAGGGGGCCCCGGTTTCGCCCAAGGTCGTACGATGGTCTTCAGTTCGGTCCAGTTCCTCTTCTATTTCCTGCCGCTGTTCTTCCTCTGCTATTACGCGCTGCCGGGCAAGAACCTGACGCTGACGCTCTTCAGCTTCGTCTTCTACGCCTGGGGCGAGCCGGCCTTCGTGCCGATCCTGGCCGTCTACATCCTGATCAACTGGGGCTTCGGCCTGCTGATCGACCGCGCGGGCGGCTGGAAGCGGTGGGCGCTGGCGGGCGGCGTCCTCGGCAATTTCGGCCTGCTGGTCTACTTCAAGTACTTCAACTTCCTGGCCGAGCAGGCGCGGCTGGTGGCGGGATGGCTCGGCTGGGGCTTCGAGGCGCCGCCGCCGGTGCTGCTGCCGCTGGGCATCTCCTTCATCACCTTCCAGGGCGTGTCCTACGTGGTCGACGTCTATCGCGGCACCGTGCCGGCGCAGCGCAGCCTGCTGAACTTCGCGATGTACAAATCCATGTTCCCCCAGCTGATCGCCGGCCCGATCGTGCGCTACAGCCACATCAAGGACGATGTCGAGCGGCGGCCGGTGGTGCTGGACCGGCTGTTCGAGGGCGCCCGGCAGTTCATGGTCGGCTTCGCGCAGAAGGTGCTGATCGCCAACACCCTGGCGGCCCCGGCCGACCAGATCTTCGCGCTGCCGGCGGACGAGCTCTCCATGGCGACGGCCTGGCTCGGCATCGCCTGCTACACGCTGCAGATCTTCTTCGACTTCGCCGGCTACTCGAACATGGCGATCGGCCTCGGCCACATGATCGGGTTCCGCTTCCCCATCAATTTCGACCGCCCCTACGCTGCGCAGAGCATCACCGAGTTCTGGCGCCGCTGGCACATGAGCCTGTCCAGCTGGTTCCGCGACTATCTCTACATCCCGCTGGGCGGCAACCGCGGGTCGGCGCTGCGGACCTACGCGAACCTCTTCACCGTCTTCGTGCTGTGCGGCTTCTGGCACGGCGCCAGCTGGAACTTCATGATCTGGGGCGCCTATCACGGCCTGTTCCTGGTGATCGAGCGGCTGGGCCTCGGCCGCCTGCTGGAGAGCCTCTGGCGCCCGCTGCGCCACGCCTACCTGGTGCTGGTGGTGATGGTCGGCTGGGTGTTCTTCCGCGCCGACGACCTGCCCAAGGCGCTGGACTATCTGAACGCCATGGCGGGCCTGGGCGGCCCCGGCTCGCCGCTGGCCATTCCCGGGCGCTACCTCTTCCCCAGCGTCCAGCTGGCGCTGCTGGCCGGCGTCCTGCTCTCCACCCTGCCGGCGGCGCGCTGGCTGGCGGAGGCGTCGCGGCGCCTGGACGGGGTGCCCGGCCGGGGCGTGCCGGTCGGCCTCGCCCATGCCGGGCTGTTCGGCCTGACCGTCCTGGCGGTGCTGAGCATCGCCGGCGGCGCCTACAACCCCTTCATCTATTATCGCTTCTGAGGCGACCCCGATGATGCCCGAGACCGAGAAGGCCGCACCGGCGGCCAGCCGCCGCTCCCGCCTGGGCCGCGCCGCCTTCCTCGCCGCCTTCGCCGCGCTGCTGGCGGCGCCGCCGCTGGCCCACCTGCTGGTCGGGCCGGTGGCGCAGGAGGACAACCGCGCCATGGCGCAGGCGCCGGAGCGGCCACGCGACTGGGCGCAGGCCGTCGCCTGGCCGCGCCGGGTGGACGCCTACCTGCAGGACAATTTCGGCTTCCGCCGCGAGATGGTGCGGGCCAACACGGTCTTCTGGTGGAGCACGCTGGGCGAATCGACCTCGCCCTCCATCGTGCCCGGCCGCAACGGACGCATCTTCCACAGCTTCAACGACACGTCCAAGCGCGAGTACCGGGAGCTGCTGATGCAGTGCGGCGCGCTATCCACCCCGGAATGGCTGGACGCCGCCGCCGCCTCGCTGGGGGCGGCGCTGGACCGCCTCGCCGCCCGGCTGCCGGACGCGGCCCTGATGCTGGTGCCGACCAGCATGACCGTCTATCCCGAGGACTATCCGGCCTGGATGAGCGCCGCCTGCGCCGGACGCCGGCCGCCGCCGCTGGAGCTGCTGGACCGGCTGGACCAGGCGCAGCGCGCCCGCATCGTCTATCCGGTGGCCCAGGCGACGGCGCAGCGCGGCGACGAGACGCTGATCCCGCCGCACAATTTCCATTGGGACGGGCTCGGCGCCAGCGTGCTGATCCGGCATGTGGCGGAAGAGGCGTACGGCCTGCCCCGGCGCGTCACCATGCCCTTCAAGGAGGGGGAGTTCGCCTCCGACCTCGCCGGCATGATCCCCGGGCTGGGCCTGTCCAACCGGGTGCTCAGGCCGGAGGTCTGGGCCACCGGCGTCAGCCCCTGCATCGGCGCCGCCTGCTTCAAGGAGTTCCACGACCCCGGAGGGCGCTACTGGAGCATGGTCTGGCGCCTGCGCCGCGAGGGCGGCGATCCCGCCAGCCGGCTGCTGGTGCTGGCCGACAGCTTCGGCCCCGGGGCGGGACAGGCCTTCATCGAGCATTTCGACGACGTCGTGATCCTGAACATCAACGACTTCGGCCAGATGACGCCGGAGGAGCTGCGGGCCCTGTGGACCCAGCTGTTCCAGGACTGGCGGCCGGCCCGCACCCAGTTCGTGTTCTGCGACTGCAACGTCACGTCGATCGAGACCTTCGTCGACGCGCTCCCGGTCATCGAGGACGCGCCGGCCCAGGGCTCGCGGCCGGCGCTCTGAGGGACCACCGGGGCATCGGTAGTGAACTGCTGTCCCACTGCCCGTCACCCCGGCGAAGGCCGGGGCCCAGGGGTTGCGGAAGGATGCGATGGATGCAGCGTGCCCTGCCATCCGTTGACGAGTCCTTCGCCGGTGCAAGGGCATGCTTCATCAATGGTACATGGCTGCAACCCCTGGGTCCCGGCCTTCGCCGGGATGACGGTTGAGTGTGGCAACCGCGGGGCAGAACCAAACCACGGAGTCTCGAAACGCTCCCGAAAGCGACTTCTCCGGTCCGCGTAGGTCGGGAGCAGCCTCAGCGCGTCGCCGGGGCCGGGAGCTGGACCGTCACGCGCAACCCGCCTTCAGGCCGGTTCGACAGCTGGATCTCGCCGCCATGGGCGCGGACGATGTCGTTGGCGACCGACAGGCCCAGGCCGGTGCCGCCCGTGTCGCGGGAGCGCGAGCCCTCCACCCGGTAGAAGGGGCGGAAGACGTTGTCGAACTCGGCTTCCGGGATGCCGGGGCCGTGATCGTCCACGACGATGGAGACGGTGTCGGCGTCGCCGCACAGCGACACCTCGGCCCGCTCGCCGTACTTCACGGCGTTCTCGACGATGTTGCAGATGGCGCGCTTCAGCGCCATGCGGCGGCCCATGATCGCCACCGGCTGGGCCGGGGCGTGGTAGTCGACCGCCCGCCCCTCCTCGCGCCAATCCTCGGCCACGCGCGCCAGCAGCGCCGTCAGGTCCAGCGGGTCCATGCCCTCGCGGTTGGCCTCGTCGCGGGCGAAGGCCAGCGTCGCGCCGATCATCTCCTCCATCTCCGCGAGGTCCTCGAGCATCTTCTCGCGGGTGGGATCGTCGTCGATGAACTCGGCGCGCAGGCGCATGCGGGTCAGCGGCGTGCGCAGATCGTGGCTGACCGCGGCCAGCATGCGGGTGCGGTCCTCGACGAAGGCGCGCAGGCGGCGCTGCATCTTGTTGAAGGCGGCGGCGGCCAGGCGCACCTCGCGCGGGCCGGCCTCGTCCAGCGACGGCGCGTTCATGTCCACGCCCAGCCGGTCGGCGGCGGCGGCGAAGCGGCGCAGCGGCCGGGTGGTGAAGCCCAGCACCCAGGCCGAGAGCAGGATGGCGACGGCGGCGCTGCCGCCCAGCGAGGCGATGAAGCCCGGCTCCTGCAGCGCGTCGGTGGCGGTGACCGGCGCGTGGAACTTGATCCGGGTGCCGTCCTTCAGCTCGCGGCTGACCTGGATGTACTGCGGCGCCGGCGGCGGCGGGATCGGCATGTTGAAGGGCGGCACGGCGATGGCGGGCGAGCGCTCCGGCACGCCGGGCTGGCGCTCCTTGTTCTTCTCGTACAGGTCCAGCGTCACCTGGCGGGTGCCGCCGGCCACCGGCACGCTGATCTCCTGCTCCTTCATCGAGCGGATCAGCATCAGGCGGATGTCGGGCGGCTGCTCCTCGATGGCGGCGGCGATGCCGGCGAGGCAGTGGGCGAGCTGCCCGCCCTCGGCATCGGCCACGGCCTCGGCCCGGTCGGTGCGGTACAGCCCCAGCGCGATGGCCTGGGAGAGCAGGATGCCCCCCACCAGCACCGCGAATATCGAATAGCTCATCCGGTCGGTTACGGCCTTCACAGCGCCAGCACCTCCGGGGCGAAGATATAGCCGCCCGAGCGGACGGTCTTGATGATGGTGGGGTCGGCGGGGTCGGGCTCGATCTTGCGGCGCAACCGGCTGATCTGCACGTCGATGGAGCGGTCGAAGGGCCCGGCGGCGCGGCCGCGGGTGATCTCCAGCAGATCGTCGCGCGACAGCACCCGGCGCGGCCGGCCGGCCAGCGCCACCAGCAGCTCGTACTCGCCGGCGGTCAGCACGACCTCCTGCCCTTGGGCGTCGGTCAGGCGGCGCTGCGCCTGGTCCAGCACGAAGCCGCAGAAGCCCAGCGAACCGGCGGCGGCCAGCCCGTTCTGCGCCGGCGCCGCGGCGCGGCGCAGCACCGCCTTGATGCGGGCCACGAGCTCGCGCGGGTTGAAGGGCTTGGGCAGGTAGTCGTCGGCGCCGATCTCCAGCCCCAGGATGCGGTCGGCGTCCTCGCCCATGGCGGAGAGCATGACAATGGGCGGGCCGGCCTCGGCGCGGACGTGGCGGCACAGCGCCAGCCCGTCCTCGCCCGGCAGCATCAGGTCCAGGACGATCAGGTCGATGTTCCGGTCGGCCAGGAACTTCTTCATTTCCTGCCCGTCCTTGGCCGCGGTCACACGGTAGCCGTGCCGCGTGAGGTAGCGGGTCAGGAGATCCCGGATCTCGCGGTCGTCGTCGACGATGAGAAGATGCGTGCCTTCGCTCATGGCCCGAATTCTACCCGCATGCTGGGAAAGCGCCGATCCCCCAAGTTGTAAACGCACTGTAACGTCCGGCGCCAGCGAAACGGACTGTTTCACAAGGCCCCGACGGACGACATAGGCCGGTTACAGCGCCATGGTGGGATGGCGTCGTTCGATCCCGTTCGCCGCCCCGGATGGGTCCCCGCAACGAAGGCGCCGGCAGAAAGACCGGCACCCTGCAGCAGGAGACTTTATCCCATGCGTATCGCCCTCACCGCCGCCGCCCTGGTCATCGCCGCCGGCTTCACCGCTCCCGCCCTCGCCCAGCAGGCGCAGGTCGCCCCGCAGACCGAGGCGGCCGGCCCCGCGGCCGAGAAGCTGAGCACCGCCGACGTTCGCAAGATCGCCAAGGAGCACATCGCGGCCAACAAGATGCGCGGCGTCAAGCCCGGCCACGTGACCACCACCGCCGACGGCCACAAGGTCGAGCTGCTGAGCATGGACGGCGTGGCCTACCGCACGCTGTATGTCGACGCCGCCGGCAAGATCACCGCCATCCGGTAAGCGCCGACAGGAGTTCCAGGGTTCGGCCGGGTGGTTCCCCGCTCCCCGGCCGGAATGAGGCGGCCGCCGGTCGTACCGGCCGCCTCGCCCAAGCACCCGGCGGGCGTCGCCCATTCCCCGCTCGGCGACGTCCGCCGGGGCGCCTTCCGCCCCTATTCCCTACCCGCCGCCGACCCGACAGACCGCCGGCGCCGGGCTCCCCACCGGGAGAGTGCCCCACCGGGAGAGTACCGATGACCAGCCGCGCCGCCGAGGCGACCCCGCTCCAGACCTCCTGCCGCAAGGCTCCGGCCAAGGCCGCCCCCAAGGCCGGCCACGGCCCGGTGCTCGCCATGTTCGACGGGCAGGAGCAGGCTCCGCTGCAGCAGCGCCTGTTCGACCGGCTGCGCGGCGCCATCCTGTCGGGCACGCTGGCGCCGGGCGACCGGCTGCCCTCCACCCGCACGCTGGCCCACGACCTGGGATTGTCGCGCAACACCGTCGTGGCCGCCGTCGAGCGGCTGGCGGCCGAAGGCTATCTCGAGGCGCGCGTCGGCAGCGGCACCTATGTCGCCCGCGTGCTGCCGGACGAGCTGCTGACCGCCGACGCGGCCACCGCCCCGGCGCCGCAGGCCGCCCGCGCCGCCGCGCCACGCCCCCGCCCCGCCGCCGAGACGCCCCTGCCCTTCCGCCCGGGCCTGGCGGCACTCGACCAGTTCGACCTGGACAGCTGGCGCCGCATCCTCGCCAAGCGCTGGCGGCAGGCCCAGGCGCCGGCGCTGGAGCGCGATACCGGCCTGGGCTGGGCGCCGCTGCGCCGGGCGCTGGCGGTCCACCTCGACGGGGCCCGCGGCATCCGCGTCGATCCCGGCCAGATCGTCATCGTCCCGACCCGCGCCGCCGCCACCGAGCTGGCCTGCGCCCTGGTGGCCGAGCCCGGCGCCACCGCCTGGACCGAGGACCCGGGCTGCCCGAACCTCAAGGCGCAGCTGGCCTGTCGCGCCATCCGCGCCGTGCCGGTGCCGGTGGACGCCGAGGGGCTGGACCCCGTCGCCGGCCGCGCGCTGGCGCCCAACGCCCGCCTCGCCTTCGTCTCGCCCGCCTGGCAGTTCCCGCTGGGCGGCGCCATGAGCCTGCAGCGCCGGCTCGACCTGATGGCCTGGGCCAGGACGTCCGGCGCCTGGATCGTCGAGGATGATTCGGACGGCGGCTTCCGCTACACGGGCAAGCCGCTGGCGGCGCTGAAGGGGCTGGATGCGGACGGGCATGTGCTGCATGTCGGCGGCTTCGACCGGGTGCTGTTCCCCAGCCTGCGCGTCGCCTACCTGGTGGTGCCGCCCGAGATGGCCGAGGACGCCGCCATCCTGCGGTCCCGCATGGATCTGCACGTGCCGCTGATGGAGCAGATGGCGCTGGCCGACTTCATGAATGACGGCCACCTCGCCAGCCACATCCGCCGCGCCCGCCAGACCTACCAGGAGCGGCAGGAGGCCCTGGTCGACGCCGCGAAGCGCCGCTGGTCCGGCGCCATCGAGCTGGTCCCCAGCGCCGCCGGCCTGCACGCGCTGGCCCGCCTCGCCCCAGGATTGTCCGACACGGCGCTGCAGGCCCAGGCCGCCCGCCACTCGGTGGAGGTCATGGCGCTGAGCCCCTACCACGCCGCGCCCGGGCCGGCGACGCCCCAGGGTCTGGTCCTGGGCTTCGCCGCCTTCGGCCCGGCGCTGATCAACCGCGCGGCCGAGCGGCTGGCGGTGGTGCTGGAGCGGATGGGGGCCTAGGGTCTCCGATCATGCCCCGCGCCATCGCCGCCGCGGCGAAGCTGGTGTGCGGTGCCTGTATATGGCTGACGGTCGGAAAGGTCCCCACCGCCGGCTCGAACCCGACGTGAGGTCGCCCCCGCCGTTCCCGGCGGGGGCTTTTGCGTTCCGGCGGCTCACCTGCCCCGGCTCTCGCGGCTGGCGGCGGGGTTGGAGGCGTCGTACCACCAGCCGTGCAGCGGGAAGGCGGGGTCGAAGCTGGTGGGGCGGGCCCGGGGATGACGGAGCACGTCCCAGTAGAAGTCGTGGCGCTCGTCGTCCCAGAAGGTGGGGACGGCGTGGTGGCGCCAGAGGCGGACCCGGTCCAGCGCCCGTGCGAGCGCGACCACCTCGTTCCAGTCGCGCGCGGTGGCGACGCGCTCCACCAGTTCGTCGATGACCGGATCCGCGACGCCGGCCCAGTTCTCGGTGCCCGGCAGGTTGGCGACCTCCGACTTCAACGCGCCGCGCAGGTTCGGCGCGGGCGGATAAAAGACGCCGTAGGTGAGCGCCAGCATGTCGAAGTCCGCGGCGGCGCGGCGGGCGCCGAAGGTCGCGCCGTCGGCGAGCGTCGCCGTTGCGGCGATGCCCGCCGCCTTGAGGGTCTCGACATAGGGCTTCAGCGCCAGCTCCTGCCGGGGCGAAGAGTAGAGGATCTCCAGCGTCAGCGGCTCGCCGGTTCCGCGGCGGGCCAAGCGGCCGTCACGCAGCTCCCAGCCCGCTTCGGCCAGCAGCCGGTGCGCCCCGGCGATCAGATCCTTCCGGTCGCCGTCGCCCCGCGTGGACGGCAAGGTGAAGGGTCGTTCGAACAGTGCCGGCGGCAGGCGGTCGCGGTAGGCGGAGAGGATCTCCAGTTCGCGGCCCGTCGGCACGCCCTCGGCGGCGACGTCGGTGTTGGGGAAGTAGCTCAGTACCCGCCGGGTCTTGCCGGCCAGCGCGGTGGCGCGCAGCGTCTCGAAGTCGAAGAGGCCGGCCAGCGCCTGCCGCAGCCGCTCGTCCTGGAACTTGGGACGGCGCAGGTTGAACAGATAGCCGGAGAAGGTGCCGGGCGTCTGGAGGCGCGAATCCTCCCGCTTCAGCAGGCCGCGCTCGGCGGCGGGCAGCCCGGCCGCGGCGGTCTGCGCGATGGCGAGCGAGGCCCCTAGATGGTCGATCTCCCCGGCCCTGAGCGCGGCCACCAGCGCATCCGTGCCGCCGTACCAGCGGTAGGTCACGGCGTCGAAATTGTGCTGGCCGCGGTTCACGGGCAGGTCGCGGCCCCAATAGTCCGGCACCCGCTCGAAACGGAGCGAGCGCCCCATCTCCGCCTTCGCCACGCGGTAGGGACCGCTGCCCAGCGGCGCCTCGGTCAGCGGCGCATTGAAATCGCGCCCCTCCCACCAATGCTTCGGCATGATCCCGAAGGAAGCCAGGATCGGCAGGATGGAGGGGTCGGTGCCCGGCTTGGCGGTGAAGCGGACGGTATGCCGGTCCAGCGCCTCGATGGCCGTGACGAAGTCGTAGAAGCGCACCTTGTAGATCGGCAGGCCATGGTCGCGCAGGGCGGCGTGGGTGAAGACGACATCCTCGGCCGTGATCGGCCGGCCGTCATGGAAGCGCGCTTCGGGGCGCAGGTGGAAGGTGATCGAGGTCAGGTCGGGCGAGACCTCCATGCCCCCGGCCAGCAGGCCGTAGAAGCTGCGCTTCTCGTCGTAGGCGGGCACCACCAGCGCGTCCAGCGTCTCCACCGCGTACATGACGGCGGCGATGGCGCCCCGGCCGGCATTGTGGTTGAGCGTGTCGAAACCGCCCAGGACGCCCAGCGTCACCTCGCCGCCCTTGGGCGCGTCCGGGTTCAGATAGGCGAAGTGGCGGAAATCCGGCCCGTACTTCAGCGGCATTGTGTAGGTGGAGAAGCCGTGGACGCGGGGCGCCTGCCGCGCTTGCGGCGCGTCGGCCCGGCAGGCGCCCAGCAGCAGCGCGAGGGCCAGGGCGGACGCCGTCGCGGCGCCCTTCTTGAACGGGATCATGGATGCTTTCCTTGCGGCCGTCAGTGTCGCCGGAAGGGCGGCGGGGCCGCGCTTCGGGTGACGGGCAGCACCGCACGGAAGGGGCCGTGGCGGCCATGGAGGCGGGGTGATGACGTGCCGATGTTTGCAGGAGCGGCCATCATCGGCAAAGGATCACCCGTCCCAGGCCCTACTCCGACGGCATGATCCTCTCCACGACCGCCGAGGCGACCAGCCCCACCAGCCCGCCGGCGAGGATGTCGGTCAGGTAGTGCTTCTGGGCCGGCAGGCGGCTCACGCACATCAGGGCGGCGGCGGCGTAGGCAGGGACGCGGTACTGGGGCCAGCAGCGGTTGGTGGCGGTGGCGGCGGCGATGGCGCCGGCGGCGTGGCCGGAGGGGAAGCTCTGCCGGGCCTTGTCGTCGGTATGGCCCAGGCGCACCTCGTGCCGGCCATGCTCCAGCAGTTCCGTGGGGCGGTCGCGGGCGACCACCGCCTTGAGCCCGGCCTTCATGACCGTCGCCAGCACCACCGCGCCATAGACATGGGCGCCCCGCCGCGCCAAGCAGGAATTGCGCTGGACCACGCCGGCGATGATGGCGGCGCCGGCCATGGCCAGCAGCGGCTCCTGGTCCGACAGCTTGCCGAAGACCGAGAAGGCCTTGACCGGCGGCGCCTCGGCATAGGGCTCCAGCCGCTCGGCCAATTCGATGTCGAGCTCTTCCGCCGCTTCCGGCATATGGATCGTGTCGTCTCTCATGCCGGCTCCAACAGGCGGAGGCGCTTCCCGTCCCGCCGCCATGCGTCCTATGCCTGACGGACCGGGCGCGCGGCGGGGGTTGCGCCGCCGCCGCCGCCCCGCCACCATGCGCGCCAACCAAGCCGCCGGGGGCAGCCCTGCGGCGCCCAGAGGAACCGCACGGGAAGACCCGCCATGAGCACGCATCTCGGCAACTCGGCCGCCAGCCGGGACATCGCCTACACGCTGCACCCCTACACCAACCTGAAGGCCCACGAGACGGTGGGGCCGCTGGTCATCACCGAGGGGCGCGGCATCCATGTCTATGACGAGGCCGGCAAGGAGTACATCGAGGGCGTGGCGGGCCTGTGGTGCACCTCGCTGGGCTTCTCCGAGCAGCGGCTGATCGACGCCGCCGTGCGCCAGATGAAGGCCCTGCCCTTCTACCACCAGTTCGCCCACAAGGCGCACAACCCCGCCATCGACCTGGCCGAGAGGCTGGTCGGGCTGGCGCCGGTGCCGATGTCCAAGGCCTTCTTCGCGACCTCCGGGTCGGAGGCCAACGACACGGTCGTCAAGCTGGTCTGGTACTACAACAATGCGCTGGGCCGGCCGGAGAAGAAGAAGATCATCGCCCGCACCAAGGGCTATCACGGCGTCACCGTGGCGGCGGCCAGCCTGACCGGCCTGCCGAACAACCACCGCGACTTCGACCTGCCGATCGACCGCATCCTGCACACCGACTGCCCGCACTGGTACCGCTTCTCCGAGCCGGGCGAAAGCGAGGAGGAGTTCTCCACGCGCCTTGCCGACAATCTGGAGCAGCTGATCCTGCGCGAGGGGCCGGACACGGTCGCCGCCTTCATCGCCGAGCCGGTCATGGGCGCCGGCGGCGTCATCACCCCGCCGCGGACCTACTTCGAGAAGATCCAGGCGGTGCTGGCGAAGTACGACGTGCTGCTGATCGCCGACGAGGTCATCTGCGGCTTCGGCCGCACCGGCGAGATGTGGGGCAGCACCACCTACGGCATGAAGCCGGACATGCTGACGACGGCGAAGGCGCTGTCCTCGGCCTACCTGCCGATCTCGGCCGTGCTGGTGAACGAGAAGATCTACCGGGCCTGCGTGGCGGAGTCCGAGAAGATCGGCGTGTTCGGCCACGGCTACACCTATTCCGGCCACCCGGTCTCCTCGGCCGTGGCGCTGGAGACGCTGAAGATCTACGAGGAGCGCGACATCGTCGGCCATGTCCGCCGCGTCGGGCCCCGGCTGCAGAAGGCGCTGGCCGCCTTCCGCGACCACCCGCTGGTCGGCGAGGTGCGCGGCGTCGGCCTGATCGCCGGCGTGGAGATGGTGGCGGACAAGGAGACCCGCCGCAGCTTCGACCCCAAGCTGGGCCTCGCCGCCAAGCTGGTCGCCTTCGGCCACCAGCACGGCGTGGTGCTGCGCCCCATCGGCGACACGGTCGGCTTCTCGCCGCCGCTGATCATCGACGAGGCGCAGGTCGACGAACTGGTGCGGCGCTTCGGCCTGGCGCTGGACGACACCGCGAAGTGGCTGGCGGCGCAGTGAGGCGGGGCTCGGGCGGGAGCGGCATGCCGCGTTCCCGCCCGGGCCATTCCCGGCGCCGCGTTGTTAGCGTCCGTGGAGCCTGATAGACTGAAGCCATGACGAACATCCCCTTGCCCCGTGACGATGAGACGCTGAGCGACGCGGAAGCGGATGCCCTGGCGGCGGCCGTCGCGGAGTCCGACGCCGACCCGCGCACGGCACCGCACGAGGAGGTCAGGGAATGGCTCCTCCGGCTCGCTCGCGGCGAGAAGGACGCCAAGCGGCCGGTGCCGCGCTGAGATGAAGGTCCGGTGGCGCGCCGCGGCGCTGGACGATATTGACCGCATCTATGCTTACATCGAGGAACGGAACCCGCAGGCCGCCCAGAGGGTGGTGCAGGAGCTTGTCGTCGCCGGCGACAGCCTGGTGACCTTCCCCTACCGCGGACGCGCGGGTAGCCGTCCGGGCTTCCGCGAACTCACGACGATCTGGCCCTACGTCATCGCCTACCGCGTTGAGCGGAACGGGACCGTGGTCATCCTCCGAGTCTGGCACGGCGCCCAGGAACGGGCCTGAGCGGCAAATCCGACGCCCGCCCGACAATTCCCCCGCCAAATTGATCCGGATCAAGGATCGGGCAATCCGCCCACGCCATCATGGCCGCGCGTCATGGTGACGCGCCGGGTTCCGCGACCTCAGACGCGCGTCTAGGTTAAGGGTTCGGTCGCCATAAGAAGTGGACTTTCGGCCGAGGCGCGGCGAAACTTGCCGTTCCGCCTGGGGTGAAGGGCTGGGGTTGGGGCAGATGGATTACGAAGCGATTTTCCGCGGCCAGATCGACGGCCTCAAGCGCGAGGGGCGGTATCGCATCTTCGCCGACCTGCAGCGCCGCGTGGGCGAGTTCCCCACCGCCTCCTACTATCCCGACCCGAACGGCCCGCCGTGCGACGTCACGGTCTGGTGCTCCAACGATTATCTCGGCATGGGCCAGCACCCCGTGGTGCTGCAGGCCATGCACGAGGCGCTGGACAGCACCGGCGCCGGCGCCGGCGGCACCCGCAACATCTCCGGCACCAACCACGCCCATGTCCAGCTGGAGCGCGAGCTGGCCGACCTCCACGGCAAGGAGGCGGCGCTGCTCTTCACCTCGGGCTACATCTCGAACGAGGCGACGCTCAGCACCCTGCCCAAGCTGCTGCCCGGCTGCGTCGTCTTCTCCGACGCGCTGAACCACGCCTCGATGATCGAGGGCATCCGGCACTCCGGCGCGGAGAAGCACATCTTCCGCCATAACGACCCGGAGCATCTCGACCAGCTGATGAGCCGCTACCCGGCCGGCACGCCGAAGCTGGTGGCGTTCGAGAGCGTCTATTCGATGGACGGCGACATCGCCCCCATCAAGGAGATCTGCGACGTCGCCGACAAGCACGGCGCCATGACCTACCTGGACGAGGTGCATGCGGTGGGCATGTACGGCCGGCGCGGGGCGGGCGTCGCCGAGCGCGACGGCGTCATGGACCGGCTGACCATCATCGAGGGCACGCTGGGCAAGGCGTTCGGGCTGATGGGCGGCTACATCACCGGGTCGGCCGCGCTGGTCGACTGCGTGCGCAGCTTCGCCTCGAGCTTCATCTTCACCACCTCGCTGGCCCCCGTGCTGGCCGCCGGCGCCTGCGCCTCGGTCCGCTGGCTGAAGGAGCATGACGAGGTGCGCCAGCGCCACCAGGAGCGCGCCGCCACCCTGAAGCGCCGCCTGTCCCAGGCCGGCCTGCCGGTGCTGCCCTCGGTCAGCCACATCGTGCCGCTGCTGGTCGGCGACCCGCGCCTGTGCAAGCAGGCCAGCGACGATTTGCTGAACCGCCACGGCATCTATGTCCAGCCGATCAACTACCCGACCGTCCCGCGCGGCACCGAGCGGCTGCGCCTGACCCCCACCCCCTTCCACGACGATTCCCGCATGGACCATCTGGTGGACGCCCTGCTGGACGTCTGGAGCCGGTTGGAGCTGAAGCGGGCGGCCTAGGTTTCTACTCCCCCGTCATCCCCGCGTTTGCGAAGCTGGCGCGCAGCGCCTAGGCGGGGACCCAGGTATTCCGCTTGCTCCGGAGCTAAAGAAGAAGGGCGCCAACGTCACCGCTGGCGCCCTTTTCCTATGCCGATAGCAAGCTCATTACCTGGGTCCCCGCCTCCGTGGGGATGACGGGAAGAGAGTTTTCACCCTCACTGCCGCGCGGTGAAGGCCTCGTCCTGCGGGCGCAGGTCGGCCTGCTTGGCGGCGACGCGCAGCTCCTTGGCGCCGGTGTTGATGCCGGCGACCTGGTTCCACGGCACGGCGAAGCGCTTGTCGCCGACGCCCAGCAGCCCGCCGGTGGAGACCTCCACCGCCTGCAGCTGCCCGGTCTCCAGATTCACCAGGACGCGGGCGACCTTGCCGAAGCCCTCCTTGTCCGACAGATGGACCGTGAAGTCCTTCAGATCGGCGGCGTCGATGTTGCCCTTGCCGGGCGCCCCGGCGCCGCTCGGGCCCAGCGCGTCGCGGTAGCTGGCGGCGGGCTTCTGCGTCTCGGGATCGCTGACCGAGCCGGTGTTGCCGCTGGCTGTCGCGCTGTCGCCGGTGGCGGCGTTGGACTGGTGGCCCGGCCGCTTGCGCGCCGTGGAATCGTCGCCCTCGTTGCCGTCGTCGGCGTCGGCCGGCGTGCGCTGGCCCGAGGTGTTCTTGATCTCGTCGGCCTGCGACTTCACGTCGTCCGTCACCGGCTTGGCGTTGACCGCCGCGGTGTCGCCGGGCTCGCTGGCCGCCTGGGTGGGGCCGGTCACCGGCTTGTTCGGGTCGGCGGGCTTGGCCAGCCGGTCGCCGGTGGGGCCGTGGTGCTGGTCGCTGACCGGCGTGTCGTTCTGGGTCTTGGTGTCCGAGAGGTTCTGGCCCTGCTGAGCCGAAGCGGGGGCCGAGAGGGCCAGCGCGACCGCCAGGGCGACGGGAGCGGCGGAGGTCAAGAGTCTCATCGGGCGGTCCTTTGCGAGGGATTTGGACGAGTGCCGTTTCGTCCTGGACAACACCGCCCGCCGGGTTCGCGTTCCACCGGGCTACCCCGCCCTGGCCGGGGGACTTTTTGAGAATGGTTCGCAACGGCACTGGACGCGGCCGCGTTATCAGCCTATGTTCGATGCTACCCAGCGCCCCTGGAGGCCGACGATGTACCGCGACAATTCCCTGATGCCGAAAGAGGCCGTCCGCCTCGCCGCCCTGGGCACCGCCGCGGCGCGCGGGCCGCTGCGCTACGCCGATCTCGCGGCGTCGGTGCGCCACTTCACCGCGCGCATCGTCGGGCCGTCACTCGACATGATGGGCACGTCACTGGAGCTGCTGCGGCTGGAAGGGCTGCTGGAGGCGGCCGAGGGCGCCGGCATGTCCGACAACGCCCTGCTGTCGATCACCGAGGCCGGCCGGGCTGAGCTGTCGACCCTGCTGCAGGCGAATGTCCGCAGCCCCTCCTCCGACCCGTTCAACAAGCTGGTCATCGCGCTGAAGCTGCGCTTCCTGCACCTGCTGCCGCCCGACCGGCGGCGCGACGAGGTGCAGGCGCTGTGCGGCATGTTCCAGACCGAGCTCGCCCGGCTGGAGGAGCTGCGCGCCACCGCCGCCGAGGAGCCCGGCTATCTCGCCGACTGGCTGGAGCACGACATCCGCCAGACCGAGGCCGCCCGCGACTGGCTGGCCGCCATGGTCGAGCGGGTGGGGTGAGTTCTTCCCAGAGCGTCACGCGCTGGGCAGTGTTGACGCTGTGCGTCCTTCGACAAGCTCAGGATGAGGACCTTTTTGCTGCTCCCGGCCGAGCCTGCGCAGCCTGAAACCAAGCGTGCCTAGCGTACCCCTTCCCTCATCCTGAGCCTGTCGAAGGACGCAGGCCGGCTCAGCCTCTCCCAGCGAACGCTCGTCCTGCCGGGAGCGCCCTCAGAACAGGTGCTGCCCGCCCGTCACGAACACTTCCGTGCCGGTGACGTAGCCCGCCTCCTCCGAGCAGAGGAAGTAGATGGTGGAGGCCACGTCCTCGGGCTGGCCCAGCCGGTGCAGCGGGATGCGGGGGACCAGCACCTCGGTCTCCGGCGACAGCATGGCGGTCTCGATCTCGCCGGGCGCCACGGCGTTGACGCGCACGCCCAGCTGGCCGAACTCCACCGCCATCTCCCGGGTCAGCGCCGTCAGCGCCGCCTTGGAGGTGGAATAGGCGCTGCCGGCGAAGGGGTGGACGGCGTGGCCCGCGATGGAGGTGACGTTCACCACGGCTCCCCGGCCCTTCGCCAGGTTCGGCGCGAAGCCGCGGGCCAGCACGATGGGGGCGAAGAAGTTCAGCTCGAACACCTCGTGCCAGCCGCGCATGTCGCCGTTCAGGCAGCCCAGCCGCTCCTTGAACGGGGTTTTGGGCGACATGCCGGCATTGTTCACCAGCGCGTGCAGCGGCCCGCCGGCCAGCAGGGCCGATGCCTCGCGCACGAAACCGTCGCGGCTCTCGGGGTCGGACAGGTCGGCGCTGATGTGGTGGGTCCAGTTGGGATCGCGGCGGCAATCCTCCGGCACCTCCTCGCGGCTGACCGTCAGCACGCGCCAGCCGGCGGCGCTGAAGCGCTTCACCGTGGCGTGGCCGATGCCGCGGCTGGCGCCGGTGAGGATGACGGTGCGGGGTTGGGCGGTCATGGGCCGGGCTCCGTCGCGGGGGAGCCCCCTTATACGCCGGCCGGGGAGGACCGGTGTACCCCTTCGTGAGGCATCGCCGGATGCGGCGTCTGGCCCCTGTCGCGGGGCCCGGCCCGTGGCTATAGTGCCGGCCCGGAAGAGACGCCAGATGCCCGCCGCCACGCCCGTAAGACACACCTCAGACCTGCTGATGGACCTGGTGTCCGGCGACCATCCGCCGGGCGCCACCCTGACGCTGGGCGAGATCATCGACGCGCTGGGCGACCGGGCCTTCGGCGCGCTGCTGCTGATCTTCGCGCTGCCGACCTGCGTGCCGGCGCCGCCGGGCCTCTCCACCCTGACCGGCACGCCGATCCTGCTCTTCGCCCTCCAGATGCTGATCGGGCTGAAGAGCCCCTGGCTGCCGCGGGCGCTGCGGCGCAAGAGCTTCGAGGTCTCGGCGCTGGCGGGCGTGTTCGAGCGCGCCGTGCCCTGGGTCCGCCGTCTGGAGAAGCTGTCGCGGCCGCGCCTGCTGGTGCTGGTGGACGGGCCGGCGGAGCGGGTGGCGGGGCTGGTGCTGCTGGTCCTGGCCCTGGTCCTGGTGCTGCCGATCTTCCTGGGCAACATACTGCCGGCCATCGCCATCGCCATCATCGGGCTGGCGCTGATGGAGCAGGACGGCATCGCCATGCTGGTCGGCTATGTCGCGGCGCTGGTGTCGCTGGTCGTGGTGGCGGCGGTCATCGTCGGCTTCGCCGCGGTGGCGCTGGAGCTGTTCCAGCGCGTCTGGGCGTAGGGACGGCCTCTTGATGGCCCCTCCCCCCGCCGCCTAAAATGGCGGCGGAGGACCCGAGCCCGCCCATGAAGACCGTCCTGGTCGCCGACGACGAGCCCAGCATCGTCATGTCCCTGGAGTTCCTGCTGCGCAAGGCGGGCTATGCCGTGCGCGTGGCGCGCGACGGGGCGGCGGTGCTGGCGGCGCTGGAGGGCGACGCCCCCGACCTGGTGCTGCTGGACGCGATGATGCCCGAGCGCGACGGCTTCGCCGTCTGCCACGCCATCCGCCGCAGCGCCGGCTGGGGTGGCGTGCCCGTCATCATGCTGACCGCCCGCAGCCGGGAGGCGGAGCGGCAGCGGGGCCTGGCGATGGGCGCCACCGACTACGTCACCAAGCCCTTCTCCACCCGCGACCTGCTGGACCGGGTGCGGCGCCATCTTAGCGATGCCTGAGGCGGCGCACGGCCGGCTTGGACGGGGGACATGAGGCGTGCCACCATGGCGCCGTATCAGCCTGGGCCGGAGCACCCTTTCGCCTTGCCGATGAAGCCTCCCTCCGAACGCCGGCGCCAGCGCCTCGCCGCCCTGTTCCTGGGGGGCGCGGTGCTGCTGAACCCGCCAGTGCTGCACGCCTTCGGCACGCCGGCGGTACTGTTCGGGCTGCCGGTACTGCATCTCTACGTCTTCGGGGTCTGGACGCTGCTGATCGTCCTGATCGCATGGCTGGCGGAGCGGCAGCGGTGATCCCGGCCGTCACCGTCGCCAGCGTCTCCTTCGCCTATGTGGCGCTGCTGTTCGCCATCGCCTCATGGGCCGACCGGCGGGCGCTGCGGGCCGGGGGTGCCGCCAAGCTGCCGGGCGGCGGGCTGGTCTACGCCCTGTCGCTGGCGGTGTTCTGCACCACCTGGACCTTCTACGGCAGCGTCGGCCGCGCGGCGGAGGTGGGCGTGGGCTTCCTGCCCACTTATCTGGGGCCCACGCTGGTGATGACGCTGGGCTTCACCCTGCTGCTGAAGCTGCTGCGCGTCGCCCGGCGCCACCGCTCCACCTCCATCGCGGACTTCATCGCCACGCGCTACGGCCGCAGCCCGCTGCTGGGCGGCATGGTGGCGCTGGTGGCGGTCGTCGGCATCACCCCCTACATCGCGCTGCAGCTGAAGGCGGTCAGCCTCAGCTTCGAGGCGCTGACCGGCGGCCCGGCCGGCACGGCGCCGGCGGTGCTGGCCGATACCGCCTTCTGGATCGCGCTGCTGATGGCCGCCTTCGCCATCGTCTTCGGTACCCGCAGCATCGACGCGTCCGAGCATCATCCGGGCCTGATGGCCGCAGTCGCGTTCGAGAGCATCGTCAAGCTGCTGGCCTTCCTGGCGGTCGGCGTGGCGGTGGTCTACTTCGCCTTCGACGGGCCGGCCGACATCACCGCCCGCGCGCTGGAGCATCCGGAGATCGCCCGGCTGTTCACGGCGGAACCGGCGCTGGCCGACGGCGGCTGGGTGACGGTGATGCTGCTGTCCATGGCGGCGATGCTGTGCCTGCCGCGCCAGTTCCAGGTGCTGGTGGTGGAGAACACGGACGAGCGGCATCTGGGCCGGGCGCTCTGGGTCTTCCCGCTGTACCTGCTGCTGATCAACCTGTTCGTGCTGCCGCTGGCCTTCGCCGGCCTGCTGCTGCTGCCGCGCGGCACCGACCCCGACATGATGGTGCTGGCGCTGCCCATGCTGCAGGGCTGGGAGGGGCTGGCGCTGCTGGTCTTCATCGGCGGCCTGTCGGCCGGGACCAGCATGATCATCGTCGAGACGGTGGCGCTCGCCACCATGGCCTCGAACGATTTGGTGCTGCCCTGGCTGCTGCGCTTCCGGCGCGAGCAGTTGGACCAGGTGCGCGATCTGGGACGGCTGATGCTGACGGTGCGGCGCATCGCCATCGTGCTGGTGCTGCTGCTGGGCTATCTCTATTTCCGCGCCGCCGGCAGCGCCTACGGCCTCGTCTCCATCGGCCTGATCTCCATGGCGGCGGTGGCGCAGTTCGCGCCGGCCCTGGTCGGCGGGCTGACCTGGAAGGGCGCCACGCGGGGCGGCGCCGTGGCCGGCATCGCCGGCGGCGTCGCGGTCTGGGCCTATACGCTGCTGCTGCCCTCCTTCGCCCGCTCGGGTTGGCTGCCCGCCGAGTTCGTCGGGGCCGGCCCCTGGGAGATCTGGTGGCTGCGCCCCTACGCGCTGCTGGGTCTGCGGGGCATGGACCCGCTGGCGCACAGCCTGTTCTGGAGCATGGTGGTCAATATCGGCCTGTTCGTGGCCGTCTCGCTGACCGGTCGGGTCGGCGCCGGCGAGCGGGCCATGGCCGCCGCCTTCGTCGAAGCCTATGAGCCGGTGGAGGCCGACTCCGGCACCTGGCGCGGTGCCGGCACGGTGGGTGATCTGCGCGAGCTGCTGACCCGCTTCCTGGGCGAGGAGCGCGCCCGCGCCGCCTTCGACGCGCCCATCGGCCGCCGCTTCGGCGCCCCGCCCGATCCGGATGCCCGCGCCGACGCCGAACTGGTGCGCCGGGCGGAGCGGCTGCTGGCGGGCGCCATCGGCGCGGCCAGCGCCCGCGTCGCCGTGGCCTCCGCCGTCGGCGGCAAGGAGGTGGGCGCGGCCGAGCTGATGCGCATGCTGGACGAGACCAGCCAGGTCATCGAGTACAGCCGGCGCCTCGAGCAGAAATCGGCCGAGCTGGAGCGCGCCACCGCCGCCCTGCGCGAGGCGAACGAGCGGCTGCGCGAGCTGGACCGGCTGAAGGACGACTTTCTCTCCACCGTCACGCACGAGCTGCGCACGCCGCTGACCTCGGTGCGCGCCCTGTCCGAGCTGCTGCACGACACGCCGGACATGGATTTGGAGCAGCGGCAGGAGTTCCTCGCCACCATCATCAAGGAGAGCGAGCGGCTGACCCGCCTGATCAACCAGGTGCTGGACATGGCCAAGATCGAGGCGGGCGAGGTCGACTGGGACATCCGCCCGGTGGAGCTGGCCGGCGCCGTCCATGACGCCGTCGCCGGCACGCAGCAGCTGTTCGCCGACAAGGGCGTCGATCTCTCGCTGGATGTGCCCAACACCCTGCCCCGGGTGATGGGCGACCATGACCGGCTGGTTCAGGTGGTGCTCAACCTGCTGTCCAACGCGGTGAAGTTCGCGCCGGCGGGCGGCCGGGCGCAGGTCACCGTGAAGCCGGTGGCGGGCGCGCTGGAAGTGGCGGTCGCCGATAACGGCCCGGGCATCGCGCCGGAGGACCGGGCGGCTGTGTTCGAGCGTTTCCGGCAGGTCGGCTCGGAGAAGACCGGCAAGCCCCAGGGCACCGGCCTCGGCCTCGCCATCTGCAAGCGGCTGGTCGACGGCATGGGCGGCCGCATCCGCGCCGAGTCCGCCCCCGGCGGCGGCGCGCTGTTCCGCTTCACCGTGCCGCTGGCCGACGCGCGGACGCCGGTGGGGTGACTTGTTTGACGACACCCCTGCGAAATCTCTCTTCGTCATCCCCGCGGAGGCGGGGACCCAGGCATTCCCATTGCGCCGGAGCATAGGGAAGGGGCGGCAACATCGCCTTCTGCGCCCTGAACCCAGCAGCATGGCAAGCTCCTTACCTGGGTCCCCGCCTCCGCGGGGATGACGGGAGAGAGGCGGGAAGCGTCACGCCCTACCTCCCACCGCCTCCCCAAAGCCCGGATTGAGCGCCCCCGCCCGCCCTGCTAGGGTTCCGGCCATCGCCTGGAACCGTACGGCCCCGACATGACCGACCGCCTCGACATCGCGCTTGCCCAGATCAACCCGACGGTAGGGGCGCTGCGGCACAATCTGGAGCTCATCCGGCAGGCCCGGGCCCAGGCGGCGGCGCGCGGCGCGCATCTGGTGCTGACCACCGAACTGTCGCTCAGCGGCTACCCGCCCGAGGATCTGGTGCTGAAGCCCTTCTTCCTGGACAGGGTCGAGGAGGCGGTGCGCGAACTGGCGGCCGACACGGTGGATGGCGGCCCTGGCATCATCGTCGGAGCCCCCTGGCGCGGCGAGGCGGGCGCGGTGCACAACGCCGCCCTGCTGCTGGACGGGGGCCAGATGCAGGCGGTGCGCCTCAAGCACGACCTGCCCAATTACGGCCCCTTCGACGAGAAGCGCGTCTTCGCCCCCGGCCCCCTGCCCGGCCCCGTCAATTTCCGCGGCGTGCGCCTGGGCCTGATGGTCTGCGAGGACATGTGGAGCGCCGATGTGGCGGAGACGCTGCTGGAGACCGGCGCCGAGATCCTGCTGGTGCCCAACGGCAGCCCCTTCGAGACCGACAAGGCCGAGCGCCGCCTGAACCTCGCCCTGGAGCGCGTGGTGGAGACCGGCCTGCCGCTCATCTACGTCAACCAGGTCGGCGGCCAGGACGAGCTGGTGTTCGACGGCGGCTCCTTCGCGCTGAACCCGGGCGGGGCCCTGGTGGCGCAGCTGCCCCGCTTCCGCAGCCATGTCGGGCTGACGCGCTGGACCCGCGACGGGGAAGGCTGGACCGGCAGCTCGACCGAACTCACGCCCCCCGCGGACGGGCTGGCCGCGATCTACCAGGCCATGGTGCTGGGGCTGCGCGACTATGTCGGCAAGAACGGCTTCCCCGGCGTGCTGCTGGGCATGTCCGGCGGCATCGACAGCGCCATCTCGGCCGCGGTGGCGGTGGACGCGCTAGGGGCGGACAAAGTCCATTGCGTGATGATGCCCAGCCCCTACACCAGCCAGGACAGTCTGGACGACGCCGCCGAGTGCGCCGGCATGCTGGGCTGCCGCATCGACACCATCTCCATCGCCCCGGCCATGGAGGCGTATGCGTCGATGCTGGCGCCGCACTTCCAGGGCCGCGATCCCGATATCACGGAAGAGAATCTGCAGAGCCGCGCCCGGGGCATGACCCTGATGGCGCTGTCGAACAAGTTCGGCGCGATGGTGCTGACCACCGGCAACAAGTCGGAGATGGCGGTGGGCTACGCCACGCTCTACGGCGACATGTGCGGCGGCTATTCGGTGCTGAAGGACGTTTACAAGATGACCGTCTACGCGCTGTCCAACTGGCGCAACCAGCACCTGCCGGAGGGCGCGCTGGGCCCCGCCGGCCGCGTCATCCCCGAGCGCATCATCACCAAGGCCCCCACCGCCGAGCTGCGCCCCGGCCAGACCGACCAGGACAGCCTGCCGCCCTATCCGGTGCTGGACGACATCCTGGAATGCCTGGTGGAGCGCGAGATGGGCCTGGCCGAGATCGTCGCCCGCGGCCATGAGGAGGCCACCGTGCGCCGCGTCTGGCGCCTGCTGGACCGCGCCGAGTACAAGCGCCGCCAGGCGCCCCCGGGCGTGAAGATCACCAGCCGCAGCTTCGGCCGGGATCGACGCTACCCCATCACCTCGGGGGCGCTGAACCTGATCTGAGGTGGGGCTACCATCCAGGCAGCGTTGGTGCTGTGCGTGCTTCGACAGGCTCAGCATGAGGGGGATTTAGCTGCTTTCGTCCGTGTGTCGCATGGAGGCGAAGCCGCAATGCGACACTAAGCAGGCGGGGAAACGTCGCATTGCGCTTCGCTCCATGCGACCTACGAGCCGCACAGTGCCTGGCATCCCCCATTCCTCATCCTGAGCTTGTCGAAGGACGCACCACGTTCCAGTCTCACCGGTCAGTGTTCTCTGCTGGCGTCTCGACGACGGAATCCGCCAGCGGTTGCGACCGGTCCAGCACCCGCTCCATCAGCTTCTCGAAGTACGTATCGAGTTGGTCGAGCGGCACGACTTCATACCGCCCCTCCTCGATGTCGCGGATACCGACCTCGGCCGCCTCATGCAGCCGCTTCAGCTTCGCCTCGAACGCGCGCTCGCGCATCTCGATCAGGCGGATGCCCTCGCGCAGCACCTCGCTGGCGTTCTGGTAGCGGCCGCTGGCGACCAGCTCGGCGATCAGCGCTTCCTGATGGTCGGTGAGGACGACGTTGCGGGTGGGCATGGGGCGGCTCCTCGGGCAGGGCCTCAGCCTAGCAGCATTGGCATGATCTGCCAGCGCGGGGTCCCCGGCCGCCGTTCCCCGGGCCCGCCGGTCCGCCCGTCAGTCCAGCGGCAGCGCCACCGCGCCCTTGGCCCGCATCCCCACCAGCCGGTCGGCGTCCGCCGCGGGCATGGGGCGGGCGAAATGGTAGCCCTGGGCGCGGTCGCAGCCGAGCTTCAGCAGGGCCTCGGCGGTCTCGGCGTCCTCCACCCCTTCGGCGACGGTGCGGACGTTCATGCCCTGGCCGAGCGCCACGACGGTGCGCACGATGCTGGCGCTGTCGGCGTCGAACAGCATGGGGCGGATGAAGCTCTGGTCGATCTTCAGCCCGTCGAAGGGCAGCCGGTGCAGGCGCGACAGCGAGGAATAGCCGGTGCCGAAATCGTCGATCAGCACCTGGAAGCCGCGCTGCCGCAGCGCCTCCAGCCGTTGCGAGACAAGCTCCACCTCCTGGCTGAGCGCCGCCTCGGTGACCTCCAGCCGCAGCCGCGCGACTTCCGCGCCGGTCTCGCCCAGGATGCGGTCGATCGTGTCGATGAGGTCGGACGAGACCAGCTGCACCGGCGACATGTTGATGCTGACCCGCAGCGGCCGGTCGGCATCGTCCACCCCCGCCAGCATCCCCTGCCAGCGGCCCATGGCGGTACAGGCGGCGCGCAGGATCCAGTCGCCCAGCGGTGCGATCAGCCCGCTCTCCTCGGCGGCGGGGATGAAGAGCGAGGGCGGGACCATGCCGCGCGACGGATGGCGCCAGCGCACCAGCGCCTCGAATCCGATCAGCGCGCTGTCGCGCAGATCGACGATGGGCTGGTAGTGCAGCTCGAACTCGTCGCGCTCCAGCGCCTTGCGCAGGTCGGACTGCAGCCGCAGCGCCTCCTGAGGGCCGGTGCGCATGGCGGTCTCGAAGGCGATGGTGCGCCCCTTGCCCTTGGCCTTGGCGGCATGGACGGCGATGCCCAGGTCGCGCAGCAGCTCCTCGGGCGAGGAGCGGGCGCCGTCGTCCCACAGCACGCCGACGCTGGCGGTGGGGAACAGCTCGTTCCCCTCCAGCTCCAGCGGCGCCGACAGCACCTCGCGTAGCGCGTCGGCGCGCGCCAGCGCCTCCGCATCGTCGGCCACGTCCTCGACGACCACGACGAAATCATCGCGCCCCAGCCGCGCCAGCGTGTCGCCCGGGTTCAGGTGCGCCTTCAGCCGCCGCGCCATCACCACCAGCATGCGGTCGCCGATGGTGGGCCCGAGCGTGGTGTTGACCAAGCGGAAATTGTCGATGTCCAGCAGGATGGCGGCGCAGCCCCGCGACTGCCGCAGCCGCGCCCGCACCAGCGCCCGGCTCAGCCGGTCGGCCAGCAGCGTGCGGTTGGGCAGCTGGGTGAGGTTGTCGTGCAGCGCCTGGTGCGCCAGCTGGGCTTCGGTGCGCTTGCGGTGGGTGATGTCCTCCACCGTGCCCTCGAAGAAGGCGGTGCGGCCGTCCTCGCCCGGCACGGCGCGGATGTTGACGGAGATCCAGATGACCGGCCCGTCGGCGCGGTGGATCTCGGTCTCGAAGCCTTCGGCGCGGCCGACATTGTCCATCAGCGCCCGCAGCTCGTCGCGGCGCCGGGTGCTGACGAAGAGCGCGCCGGCCGGCTCCCGCCGGGACAGCATCTGCTCCGCCCGCTCATAGCCCAGCAGCCGCACCAGCGCCGGGTTCACCGCCATGAAGCGGCCGTCGGGGCTCATCTGGAAGATGCCCTCGACGGCGTTCTCGAACAGGTCCCGGTAGCGCCGGTCGGCGCTGCGGGCGCGCTCCTCCGACAGCCGGTTCTCCTCGTTCGCCAGCGCCAGCGCCACGAAGTCCGCCAGGGAGGCGGTGAAGGCCATCTCCTCCGGCGTCCAGGCGCGCGGCTCGGCCGACTGCTCGCAGCACAGGATGGCGGTCAGCGCGCCGCGCAGCAGCACCGGCGCGTCCACCAGCGCGCGGATGCCGGTGCGGGCATGGTAGGCCGGGCCGAACTCGCCCGTGCGCGGGTCGTCCAGGATGTCGGCGACCGCGACCACGCGGTTCTCGGCCAGCGCCTCGAAATAGGCGGGAAGCTCCTCCTGGCGCAGCACCGCCCCGGCCTCGTCCGGCGCCCGGTCCAGCCGGCAGAGCGTCACGCACTCGATGGCGTCGCCGGCCTCGTTGTAGAGCCAGACGCCGGCGCGAGTCACCGCCAGCACGGCGCAGGCCGTCTCCGCCACCGCGCGCAGGCAGGCCTGCAGGTCGCGCCGCAGGAAGGCGTCGGAGCGCGCCAGGCGGCCCAGCGCCTCGCTCCCGATATCCGGGCGGGCCCTGGCGGGCATCGTCAAGGCGGCGGAGGGTTGAGGCATGGTGCCCGGGAAGTCTCGAAAGAGGTAGCCCTGCTTTTTAGCAGGAAATTCCTTCGGGATCATACCCAAACGGTTGGGGTCGTCGCGTCCGGGAGCAGGGTGCCTTGACAAGCCTCGGGCCGCCCACCCAAAGTGCGGCCAGTGCCGGGATGATGGGACTTCCGGCCCAACGAGATGATAACGGCCCGCCGGCGCTCACGCCGCGACGGGCACCGGCTGTGGGGGCATCGCGTGTCGAACTTGAATCTCCAGGTCCTCGTCGTCGACGATTACGCGACGATGCGGCGCATCATCCGCAACCTGCTGGGCCAGATCGGCTTCTCGAAGATCGAGGAGGCCAGCGACGGCGCCGACGCGCTGGCGAAGCTGCGCGCCGGCCAGTTCGGGCTGGTGATCTCCGACTGGAACATGGAGCCGATGACCGGCCTGCAGCTGCTGAAGGAGGTCCGCGCCGACATCCGGCTGAAGGCCACCCCCTTCATCATGGTGACCGCCGAGTCCAAGACCGAGAACGTGGTCGCGGCGAAGGAGGCGGGCGTCAACAACTACATCGTGAAGCCCTTCAACGCCGAAACGCTCAAGAAGAAGATCGAGAGCGTCATCGGCGCCCTCTGATCCCCGTCGACCAGCGGAGGCGGGCGTGACCGACGGCTTCAGCGACCTGTCCGACGAGGAGTTCCACCGGATCGAGGACGCGCTGCAGTCCAGCGCGCGCGGCCGGGCGTTCCTGCGCATGCGGGACCGCCGCGGCCGAATCGTCTCGGTGGACGACGTGCGCCGGCTGCTGCGCGAGGAGAAGCGGCCGCCGGCCGAGGTCGATCCCGCCTCGCACATCCGCATCCTCCGGCGCGAGCTGCAGGAGCTGTCCTCCCACATCGCCCAGACGCGGCGGGAGATCGCGGCGCTGCAGCCGAACGATCCCTCGGCCAACCGCATCATGCTGGCGACCGAAGAGCTGGACGCCATCCTGCAGGCGACCGAGCACGCCACGACCGAGATCCTTTCGGGGGCGGAACGGGTGCAGTCGGTGGCCGACGCGCTGCGCGGAACCGACCCGATGCTGGCCGGGCAGCTGGACAACGAGGTCATGGGCATCATGACCGCCTGCTCCTTCCAGGACATCACCGGCCAGCGCATGACCAAGGTGGTCAACGCCATGCGCTACATCGAGCGGCGCGTGGAGGCGATGATCCAGATCTGGGGCGATGCGCTGGACGGGGCCGAACCGGTCGCCGACGACAAGCGCGACACCCGCCCCGACGCCCATCTGCTGCACGGCCCCGGCGGCGGCATCACCCAGGACGCGGTCGACGCGCTGCTTCAGGGCGCCGCCGTCGCCCGCAAGACCCCCGACCCGCTGGCTGCCCCGCCGGCCCCCCCGCCGCCCGCCCCGCCCAAGGCCGAGGCGCCGCCCCCTCCCCCGCCGCCACCTCCGCCGCCTCCGCCCGAGGAGAAGAAGGGCGGCGCGGTCATGGACCAGTCGGCCGTGGACAGCCTGTTCGATTGAGGGCGCTCGGCCCAGTGCGGCTGGAACATGGTGCGTGCTTCGACAGGCTCAGCATGAGGGATGTGGGAGGCCAGGCACGCCTCATTCACCGGCACGCACTTGGCTGGGAGCAGCACCCAACCTCCTCATGCTGAGCCTGTCGAAGCACGCACACCGGCGCCGCTGCCCGTAGGTCGGGAGGAGCGGAGCGCATCCCGACATCTTCGGCCGGTGAATGTCGGGATACGCCTGCGGCTCCTCCCGACCTACGGCGCTGCTGGCCAGTCTCAGCGCTCCAACTCCACCAGATCGTACCGGCTCTCCAGCAGGGTCCAGCTCAGCCGCACCAGCAGCCGGTCCTCTCCCGTCACCCAGAGCAGCAGCGGCGGGCGGTCGTCGGGCAGGATGATGCGGTAGTGGCGCACGTCGAAGCTGCCGGCGGGTACGGTCAGCGTGCCGTCGCCGACATGCTCCAGCTTCTTGTCGACCCAGCCGATCAGCGGCCCCGAGCCGCCGTTCGCCATGTGCGAGCTGTTGCACGCGTTTGGAAAACTCTGGATCGTTTCGGGACGGGAATGGTCGAAGGCCGCGGCCTGCCAGCCGTCGCAGACCAGCGGGTGCGGCGCAAAGATCGGCGGGCGGTGGCCCAACTCCACCCGCTGGCTCACCCGGCCCTCGCGGGCGAGACTCGCCTCGCATTCGGCGCCCTGATCGGAGAAGCGGAACCAGGCGCTGCCGACGAAGCGGTCGGCCACGCTCAGCCGCACGAAGGCGTCCTGCGGGCGCCAAGCGCCGTCCACCGTGTAGGTGACGTCGCGCAGCACCCGGTCGTCGTCCATCTCGCACAGCGCCCGGACGGTGCGCTGCCTATCCGGCCCGACCGTGACGGTGAACCATTCGCGGCCGGTCTCGCCAAGGCGGTCATGGATGTAGGAGATCCGGCCGCGATATGTGCGGTGGCTCATCCCCTGGCCCATGATCCGCTCCCCGGTTCAGGCGCCGCCGATCTCGTCCCGGCGCAGGCGCATCTGGTAGCTGAAGCCCTCGGCCGGATGGTGGTTGACCGAGACCTCCACCGGCATGTCGTTCTCGCCCACATAGCGGCGGGTGATACGCAGCGCGCAGGATCCCGTCTTCTCGCCGAGCGACCGGGCGATATCGGCGGCCATGGGCTCGGCGGCGATCTCCTGCCGCACCTCCATGACCCGCACGCCGCAGGTCTGCTCGATCAGCTGGTAGATCGGTCCCTTATGGTCGCGGACCAGCGGCTCGACGGCCAGGCAGTCGGGATGGACATAGACGGTCGTGCGGCAGATCGGCCGGCCGCCCGGGGTGCGGCGCACGCCCTGCAGCCGCAGCCATTGCCGCCCGGCCTTGCCGCCCAGCATGGCGGCGAGAGCCTCGTCCGGCACGAATCGCTCGACGCTGTCGAGCTTCAGCGTCGTTTCCTGGGCGTACTGGAACAGCTCGGACAGGCAGCGCATGCTCTGGGAATAGACGGCGCCCGGCTCCGCCGCCTCCACCTGGGTGCCCGAGCCCTGGCGGCGCGAGACCAGCCCCAGCCGGGCCAGCTGCCGCAGCGCCTCGCGCACCGTGTAGCGGCTGACGCCGAACCGGTCGCACAGCTCGTTCTCCGTCGGCAGCAGGGTGCCCACGGGATAGGCGCCCTGGCGGATGCCGTCGATCAGCTCGCCCGCCACCCGCTGGTACAGCGGCTGGCTGTCGTTGGCGACCCGGATGGCCTGCGCCGTCTGCTTCTCCATGAACCCCATCCCTCAAGCGCGTGTCGCGCCGCTGTCATGCATCCTACATGCTCTGCCGGGCCTCGCGCCATGCCCGGGAAAGATCGTCGCGGAACTGCGGCGCGGCCACCGAGATCAGCGCCGCGGCACGGGCGTCGACGTCGCCGTGGCGCAGGTCCGCCACCCCGTACTCGGTCACCACCAGATCGGCGTCGGCGCGCAGCGTGGTCGTCACCGTGGCGGGGTCGAGGCGCGGCACGATGCGCGAGATGGTGCCGTCCTTGGCGGTGGCTGCGGTGGCGAGGATGGAGCGGCCGCCGGGCGCGTAGCGGGCGCCCCGCAGGAAGTCCACCAGCCCGCCATGCCCCGACACCTGCCGCCCGCCCATCATCTCGGCATTGCCCTGGCCGAACAGGTCGATCTCGATGACCGAGTTGACCGACACCAGCTTCGGGATGCGCCGCAGCACGTCGAAATCGTGGGTGTGCGCCACGCTGGTGAAGCGGATGCGCGGGTCGGTGGCACAGGCGGCGTAAAGCTCCGGCCCGCCCAGCGCGACGTTGGTCGTCACCCGCTCCAGCGCGCCATCCTCCAGCAGCGGCAGCACCGGGTCGGAGATCATGCCGGCATGGATGCCCAGGCCCGTGCGCCCCTCCAGCGCCCGCAGCACCGCCGCCTGCACCTTGCCCAGGCCAAGCTGGATCGTGTCGCCGTCATTCACCAGGTTCGCGATGACGCTGCCGACCCCGGCGATGTCGTCGGGCACGTCGCCCGTCTCCAGCCCGGCCAACGGCGTGTCGGCCTCGGTCACCCAAGTGAAGCCGTCCAGCGGCAGCACCGGGCCGCCCGACGTGCGCGGCATGTTCGGGTTGACCACCGCCAGGGTCGGCACGCCGGCCTCCAGCAGCGCCGGGGTGAAGTCGCACGATACGCCCAGCGTGACGGTACCGTCGGCATCGGGCGGCGAAACCTGGAAGACCGCCAGCCCCACGCCCGCCGCGTCCCGCAGGTACGGGTAGATGCGGGTATAGTGCAGCGGCAGGAACTCGATCCTGCCGGCGGCGAATCCCCGGCGGAACTCGGGCGCCAGGAAGAAGGTCCGCATGCGCGCGCCCGGCCCCAGCTCCGAATAGTCCACGCCGTTGACGCCGGGGATGTAGACGCCGGTGAAGCTCACCCCCTCGGCGCAGCCCGGCGCGTTGCGCCATGCCCCGATCACCCCGTCGGGCTGGCCGGCGCAGCCGGCGGCGTAGACGGTCAGGCCGGGCCTCAGCAGTTCGGGCGTGCGGTCCAGCGGAATGCGCTGCATGGGGCTCCTCTCCGAAAGGGGTGGGACGGGTCCCGCCACACTCGCCGTTGCATCCGGCCCGCCGATGGTAAAATATGTCCGGACAAATTTTCAAACAGCAGGTGGGGAGGACAGCCGAATGAGTTGCGCGCCGACGCCCTTCCCCGCCCTTGCCAGGACCCGCGCATGAGCCTGGACAGCCTCACCGAACGCCTTGCCGACATCCTCGCCCGCCCCGTGGAACCGGCGGCGCGGGCACGGGCGGCGCGGCATGTGCTGGACTGGATCGGCTGCGCCGCCATCGGCGCCACCACCCCGGCGGGCCGGGTACTGATCGAGCATGGAAGGCGCCACGGTGCGCCGGGCCGGGCCTCCGCCTTCCATCTCGCGGCCATGGCACCGGCCTCGGCCGTGCTGGTCAATGGCGGCCTCGGCAATGTGCTGGAGATGGACGACGTCCACCGGCTGGCGATCCTGCACCCGGGGCCCGTCGTGGTGCCGGCGGCGCTGGCGGTGGCGCAAGGACGGGGCGCTTCGGCGGCGGACTTCCTGGACGCGGTCGTGCGCGGCTACGAGGCGGTGATCCGCGTCGGCGGCGCCGTCGGGCGCGGGCACTACAAGTTCTGGCACAACACCGGCACCTGCGGCCCCTTCGGGGCGGCCGCCGCGGCGGCGTCGCTGCTGGGTCTCGACGCGCCCCGCACCGTCTGGGCGCTGGGCAATGCCGGCACGCAGATGAGCGGCCTCTGGCAGGTGCGGCTGGAGGATGCGATGAGCAAGCAGCTCCACACCGCCCGGGCCGCCCATGCCGGGCTGCTGGCGGCGGAGCTGGCGGAGGTCGGCTTCACCGGCCCGGCGCGCATCCTGGAGGGCCCGCTCGGCATCTTCGCCGCCACCTGCCCGGACGGCGATCCGGAGGCGGTTGTGGCGGACCCGACCGCCCCCTGGCGCCTGTTCGACACCAGCTTCAAGCCCTGGCCCGCCTGCCGCCACGCCCACGCCGCCATCGACGCGGCGCTGCTGCTGCGGGAGCGCGTCCCGGCCGATGCGGTCCAGGCCGTCACGGTGGAGTGCTACCAGGACGCCGCCACATTCTGCGACCGGCCGGAGCCCCGCACCGTGACCGACGCCAAGTTCAGCCTGCAGCACGCCGTCGCCGTGACGCTGCTGGACGGGCCGCCGCCGCTGTCGGCCTTCGACCCGCCGGCCATGGCCCGCACCGACGTGGCCGCCCTGAGCGCGCGCGTGCGGGTGCAGGTGACGCCGCGCTTCTCCGACGCCTTCCCCCGCCGCTACGGCAGCGCCCTGGTGGCCACTCTGAAGGATGGCGGCGCGATGCGGACGGAGGCGCTGGACGCGCTGGGCGATCCGGAGAACCCGATGAGCGACGAACAGATCATCGCCAAGGCGCGCACCCTCATGGCGGCCGCCGGCCTGACGCATGAGCGCATCGACGCCGTCGTCGCGCGCACCCTGGCGCTGGCCGAGGGCGGAACCCTGGAGAGCTTGGCGGAGGTGCTGCCGTGACCTTGGACAATCCGCTGATCCCCCTGGTCCGCCACGCGCTGCGCACCCGCTACGAGGATCTGCCGCCTGAAGTCGTGGCGAAGGCCAAGATCTTCCTGCTCGATACGATCGGCGTCGGCGTGGCCGGCAGCGCCGGGGCGCTGGTGGACAATCTCATCGCCGTGGCGAAGGGCTGGGGCACGGGCGACGAGGCCACCGTCTGGGTGACCGGCGAGCGCCTGCCGGCCCCGGCGGCGGCCATCGCCAACGCCTACCAGATCCATTGCCTGGAATATGACTGCGTCCATGAGCGCGCGGTCCTGCACCCGATGGCGACCATCCTGGCGGCGCTGTCCGCCTATTGCGAGCGGCGTTCGGCCCAGGGCCGCCCCGTCACGGGCCGCGAGCTGATCCCGGCGCTGGCGGTCGGGGTGGACGCGGCGACCATGCTGGGCATGGCGGCGACCGGGCCCATCCGCTTCTTCCGCCCGGCCATCTGCGGCGCCTTCGGCTGCGCGGCCGCCATCGCGCAGATGGAGGGCTTCGACGAGGAGACCGCCGTCAACGCCTTCGGCATCCTCTACGGCCAGGTCAGCGGCACGCTGCAGCCGCACCTGGAGGGCGTGCCGCTGCTGGGGCTGCAGATCGGCTTCAACGCGCGCGCCTCCATCACCGCCTGCGACCTCGCCAAGGCGGGCTTCATCGGGCCCAAGGACATCCTGACCGGCCGTTATGGCTTCTTTCCCCTCTACGAGGACGGGCAGGCCGGCGACCTGGAATCCACCTGGGCGGGGCTGGGCCGCGACTGGCAGATCGCGAACCTCGCCCACAAGCCCTACCCGTCCGGCCGCCTGACCCACGGCACGGTCCATGGGCTGCGCGAGCTGGAGAGCCGCTTCGGCATCGACCTCGGGGATATCGAGCATCTGACGGCCTACGTCCCGCCGCTGGTCCACCGTCTCGTGGGGCGTCCGGACATGCCGGACCCGGCGCCGAACTACGCCAAGCTCTGCATCCCCTTCGTCGCCGGCAGCTGGGTCGCCAAGCGCCGTTGCGACGTGCCGGACTTCCTGGGTGACGAGCTGCGCAACCCGGCCGTCCATGATTTCGCCGCGCGCGTCACGGTGCTGGAGGACGGCAACCCCGACCAGAACGCCATGTCGCCCCAGCGCTTCATCGCCCGGATGAAGAATGGGCAGACGCACGAGGTCACCCTGCCCTGGATCTACGGCCACCCCGAGGTGCCGCTGACCGAGGCGGAGAACGAGGCCAAGTTCCGCCGCTGCTGGGCCTATGCGCGCGGGCCCCTGGACCCCGCCGGCGCCGACAAGGTGGCGGCCTTCGTCGACCGCATCGAAGAGCAGGCGGACGTGGCCGCCCTCGTCCCGCTGCTGGTGAGGCCGGGATGAGCGCCGACGCCCCCGTAGGTCGCATGGAGCGAAGCGCAATGCGACAAGACCCGGCCCAACGTCGCATTGCGGCTCCGCCTCCATGCGACCTACGGATTTTCCAAGCTAAAGCCCCCGCAGAGGAACCGACCCCATGAGCTATCCCGACTATTTCCAGGCCATGGACCATGCCCGGCTGCGGGCGGACCACCCGATCGGCGAGGAGTTCGTCTCCCGCTTCAAGAGCATGAGCCGCGACGCCCTGCGCGCCCAGCAGGAGCGCATGTTCCAGCGCGTGATGCAGTTCGCCTGGAAGGTGCCCTTCTACCGGCGGCACTGGGGCGCGAAGGGCATCGAGCCCGGCGACATCCGCGGCCTCGACGACCTGCCCAAGCTGCCGACCTACAGCAAGACCGAGCTGATGGCCTCGGTCGCCGAGCACCCGCCCTTCGGCGACTTCCACGGCCTCGACACCTACGCTCCCGACCAGCGCCCGCCCGTCGTCTTCCAGACCACCAGCGGCACGACGGGCCGGCCACAGCCGCTGTTCTTCGGGCCGCGCTCGCGCGAGATCCAGAATTTGCTGCTGGCCCGCCTCTGGCGCTTCCAGGGATTGAAGACCGAGGACGTGATCCACAGCGTCTACGGCCATGGCACCATCAATGGCGGCCACTATGTCCGCGAGGCGGCGCTGCACTGGACCAACAGCATCTTCCTGTCCGCCGGCACCGGCGTGGAGACCCGCTCGGTCACCCAGGTCGAGTATATGCGCGACTTCGGCGCCAGCGTCATCGTCGGCTTCGGCGACTACATCAAGCGCCTGTCGGAAGTCGCGCGGGAGAACGGGATCGAGCCCGGGCGGGACATCAGGATCCGCATGATCTCCGGCCATCTGGGGGCGGAGAGCCGCGAGACCATGAGCGCCGCCTGGGGCGGGGCCGAGGTCTACGACTGGTACGGCGTCGGCGACACCGGCGTCATCGCCGGCGAGGGGCCGGATCGCGCGGGCTTCTACGTCATGGAGGACGCGCAGTTCCTGGAGCTGGTCGACCCCGACACGCTGCAGCCCGTGGCCGAGGGCGGCACCGGCAACATGGTCTGCACCTGCCTCTACAAGGACGACGTCTACCCGATCATCCGCTTCAACACGAACGACCTCAGCCAGTTCATCGACGATCCCTCGCCGATGGGGCTGAATCTGCGGCGTATCAAGGGCTTCCTCGGCCGCAGCGACAACATGGTGAAGCTGCGCGGCATCAACATCTTCCCCGCCGGCATCGGCGTAGTCATCGCCGAGCACCCGGCGGCGGCCGGCGAATATATCTGCCGGGTCGAGCGCCAGGACGGCCGCGACGAGATGATTGTCATCCTGGAGACCAGGGCCGAGCGCTCCGCCGCCCTGGAGGAGGAGTTCAAGGCCCTGCTGCGCCGCCGCCTGGGCGTGGAGATGGGCGTCGAGTTCGCCGGTGTCGGCGAACTGGCGCCGCTGACCGGCATCGAGACCCGGCAGAAGCCGATCCGGCTGATCGACAAGCGGCCGAAAGGGTGAGGCCCGGCGGTTGACCTCCCTTCCGGACGGGCTCAGGGTGGAGTGCGGAACTGGAGCGGCTGGAACGTGGTGCGTGCTTCGACAGGCTCAGCATGAGGGATGATGGATGCCAGGCACTCCTGGCTTTCCGCCCCCAGCTCGCCTGGGAGCAGAACCCACCTCCTCATCCTGAGCTTGTCGAAGGACGCACCCCGCCAACGCTGCCGCCCCTTGCGAAGCGGCCCTTGAGCATGTGAGAGCGCCAGCATGACCGACCCGACCTCCCTCTCCGTCACCGAGCTCTCCCAGGCGCTGGCATCCGGCGCCGTCACCTCGGAGGCGGCGACGCGCGCCTATCTGGAGCGGATCGAGGCGATGGACGGGGAGCTGCGCTGCTACGTCGCCGTCTGCGCCGAGACCGCGCTGGCCGAGGCGGTGGCGAGCGACCAGCGGCGCGCCTCAGGCGATGCGCTGGGGCCGCTCGACGGCGTGCCGGTGGCGGTGAAGGACAATATCGACGTGGCCGGCGTGACCTGCACCGCCGGCATGGAGGTCTACCGCCACCGCGTGCCCGACCGCGACGCCTTCTGCGTCGAGCGGCTGCGCGAGGCGGGTGCGGTGCTGCTGGGCAAGCTGAACATGCATGAGGGGGCGCTGGGCGCCACCACCGACAACCCCTTCTACGGCCGCTGCCGCAACCCGGTGGACCCGGCGCGCACGCCCGGCGGCTCCTCCGGCGGGTCGGGCGCCGCCGTCGCCGCCCGGCTCTGCGCCGCGGCGCTGGGCACCGACACGATGGGCTCGGTCCGCATCCCCGCCGCCTATTGCGGCGTCGCGGGGCTGAAGCCCAGCTACGGGCTGGTCAGCACGGCGGGCGTCGTCAGCCTGTCCTGGACGCTGGACCATGTCGGGCCGCTGGCGCGAACCGTCCAGGATCTCGGTCTGCTGGCGGAAGTTCTGGTCTGGTTCGACCCGGCGGGGGCGGACAGCCGCCCGGCGCCGCCGGGCTGGACCGCCCTGATCGGGCCGGAGCGCCGCTCCCGCCCCTTGTCCGGCCGCCGGCTGGGCCGCCCCGACGCGGTCGACAAGGTGGGCTGCGAACCCGCCGTGCTGGAGGCGTACGAGCACGCGCTGGACGTGCTGCGGGTGCTGGGCGCCGAGATCATTCCCCTGTCCATCGAGGGCTGGGACCCTGGCCCCACCCGCCGCGCCGGGCTGCTTATCTCGGAGGCCGAGGGCTCGATGGCGCACGAGGCGGCGCTGGCCGATCATCCCGAGCAGTTCTCCGACGAGTTCCGCGGCATGCTCACCTACGGCCGCGACGCGAGCGGCCTGCGCCTCGCCAAGGCCTACCGCCGCATCCTCGACGCCGCGCATGCGGTGGACAGCGCCTTCGGGCTGGGCGGCGAGCGGCTGGACGCGCTGGTCATGCCGACCGCGCCGCAGGCCGCCTTCCCCTTCGGCGCGCCCATCCCCCCCAACCAGGCCGACCTCACCGCCATCGCAAACGTCACCGGCCGCCCGGCCGTCTCGGTCCCCATGGGGCTGGACGCGGACGGCCTGCCGCTCGGCCTGCAGTTCGTCGGCGAGAAGGCGGGGGAGCAGGCGCTCCTGCGCATGGCCGCGAGCTTCGAGGCGGCGGTGAGACGGTAAGCATCCCTCTCCCCTTGCGGGAGAGGGAGGGACCCGCCGCGAAGCGGTGGGAGGGTGAGGGGTCGACAGCCAAAGGCTGGCGTTCTCAACGGGCGATCCCGGATCAGCGGTGGAGAACGTCGGGCTGCCGCCCGCCGACCCCTCATCCTCCCACCGCTGCGCGGCGGGCCCCATCCTTCTCCCGCAAGGGGAGAAGGATAACGAAGCCCCTACCCCCGCCAGCCGAACACCGGCTTGCGCTTGGCTAGGAACGCCGTGCGGCCCTCGGCGAAGTCCTCGCCGGAGAAGGCGTCGTCGAAGCGGCGGCGGGTGTCGGGCGTCTCGGAATCGGCGCCGTCGGTGATGGCCTGGATCATGGCCTTGGCGGTACGCACGCTGTATTGCGAGCCCTCGCACAAGGTGCGGGCGTAGAGCAGCGTCTCCTCCTCGAGGTCGCCCGGCGCGAAGAGCCGGTCCACCAGCCCGATCGCCTGCGCCTCCGCCGCGCCGATCAGCCGGCCGGAGAAGAGGATGTCCTTGGCCCGCGCCGGCCCGACCGTGTCGACCAGCTTCTTGGTGTCGCCGAAGCTGTAGGCGACGCCCAGCTTGGCGGGCGTGATGCCGAAGCGGGCATCGTCGGCGGCGAAGCGCAGGTCGCAATGGAGCGCTATGCCGGTGCCGCCGCCGACGCAGACGCCGCGCACCATGGCGATGGTGGGCTTGGACAGGCGCTCCAGCGCCGACTGGCCGGCCCGCACCGCGTCGTTGTAGGCGCGCGAGGTCTCAGGATTGGCGTAGACGGTGCCGAACTCGGCGATGTCGGCGCCGGCGCAGAAGGCCTTCCCGCCGGCGCCCGTCACCACCACCGCCAGCACGTCGCGGTCCGCCTCCAGCTCGGCGACCAGCCGGGGGAGCGCCGTCCACATCTCCAGCGAGATGGCGTTGTGCTTCTCCGGCCGGTTCAGCACCAGGCGGGCGATGGGGCCCTGGACGTCGATCAGGAGGGGCGCGCTGCTCATGCCGTGCTCTCTTGCGGAAAAGGGTGGCCGGCATCATCGACGAAACGCGGCGGCTGTGCAAATCTGTCCGGACAAATCGCTGCGGACCCGCATGGCACGCCTTCTTCTCCCGCTGCTGCTGATCCTGTCGCTGCTGGCCCCGCCCACGATGGCGCAAGGCAGCGACGTGCTGACCGGCCGCGCCGCCGCCAATACGCCGCCGGGCAGCCCCTGGGACCGGCAGTGGGGCCGCTTCCGCGACAACCTCGCCGGCCAGCCGGTGCGCATCGAGTTCTTCCTGCGCTCGGAGCTTGGCGGCGAGGAGGCGATGATCGCAGGGCTGCGGCGCAACCGCATCCAGATCGCCGGGCTGACGCTGCAGGGCCTGTCCTCCGCCGTGCCGGAGCTGGCGGTGCTGACCCTGCCCTACCTGTTCGAGAGCGAGGCCGAGGTCGATTTCGTCTACGAGCATTACCTGACCGCGCCCTTCCGCCGGCTGTTCCGCCAGCGCGGCCTGGAGCTGCTGCAATGGACCGAGGTGGGCTGGACCAACCTCTATGCCGACCGGCCGCTGCTGCTGCCCGCCGACGCCGCGGGGCTGAAGCTGCGCGGCAGCCCCAACCCGGCGGCGCAGGGCTTCCTCTCCGCCATCGGCGCCGACGCCGTGCCGCTGGGCATCGCCGACCTGGTGCCGGCGCTGCAGACCAAGCTGATCCAGGGCGGGCTCTCCGGCGTGGTCTTCCATTTCTTCGTGACGCGGAAATACGCCAGCGACTTCACCCTGACCCAGCACAGCTACGACACCGGCGCGCTGGTCGCCAACGCCGCCTGGCTGGCGCGGGCGACGCCGGAGCAGCGCCGGGCGGTGGCCGACGCCTTCGGCAGCGCCGCGACCACGCGCGGCGAGGTGCGGGCGCTGGTGGCGGGTCAGCTCAAGACCATGGCGGCCGAGGGCGTGCGCGTCCATGTGCTGACGCCGGACCAGCGCGCCCGCTGGGTGGAGGTGACGGCCCCCGTCCATGAGGCGCTGCTGAATGAGCTCGGTGGGGATGCCCGCGCGATCTACGACGCCATCCAGCGCGGCAAGGCCGCCTTCCGTGCCAGCGAGGCTCCCCCGCCCGGCCAGGCGGAGGAGGCCGGGGAGATGATGCTGCCCGGGCCGCCCAAGACGGTGACGCTCGGCGCGGCGGGCGTGCTCGCGCTGGCGCTGGCTGCCTTCGCGCTCGCCGCCCCGGCGCGCTTCCTGGCCGGGCTCGGCCGGGCGGAGAAGGCGCTGTGCCTGGGCGGCTTCCTGATCATGGCGGTGGCGGTCTTCGCCGATGTGGTCTGGCGCACGGTCACCGGGCGCGGCATCGTGGGCGCGCTGCAGCTGGGCGTGGTCGGCATGATCATGTCGGCCTATTTCGGCGCCGGGCTGGCCTCGGCCACCGGCACCCATCTCCGGCCGCGCGCCTTCGACCGGCTGGTCGCCCCGGGCTGGGAGCCCGCCATGGTGCGGCTGCAGGAGGCGCTGACCGGCCTGTTCTGCCTGGGCTTCGCGATCCTCGCCGCCGATGTGACCGCCGACAGCGCCGCCCTGGGCGAGACCTTCCCGGTGCTGCGCGCCGTGCTGTGGCCGGTGCAGGCGGTGCTGCCCCTGGCCTTCCTGGCGCTGGCGCTGCGCCACCTGGTCTACGCGCTCCGGCCCGACCTCAGGCCCGCCGCCGGGGAGGCGAAGGAATGACGGCGCTGCTGCTGGTCCTGCTGCTCCTGCTGCTGCTCTGGCTGCGCCAGCCGGTCTTCGTGCTGCTGGGCGTGGCCGCCGTGCTGGCCTACACGGTCTGGGGCGACGGCGAGGCGCGCAACCTGATCTACGACGTCTGGAACAGCAGCAACTCCGAGGTGCTGGTCTCCATCCCGCTCTTCATCCTGGCCGGCGGCATCATGTCCCGCGGCGCCATCGCCGCCCGGCTGGTGGAGGTGATGCGGGCGCTGGCGCGGCCGATCCCGGGCGGGCTGGCGCTGGCGACCGTGCTGTCCTGCGGGATCTTCGCCGCCATCTCCGGCTCCTCCGTCGTGACCATGCTGGCGGTGGGCTCGATCCTCTACCCGGCATTGCTGCAGAGCGGCTACGACCGCAGGTTCGCGCTGGGCGCGCTCTGCGCCGGCGGCACGCTGGGCATCATCATTCCGCCGTCGATCCCGCTGATCCTCTACGGCATCGCCACCGACACCTCGATCTCCGACCTGTTCCTGGCGGGCTTCGGGCCGGGACTGCTCCTGCTGACCATCTTCGCCATCTACGCCGTCTGGCGGAACCGCCACATGCCGAGCGAGCGCTGGGACGGGGCGGAGATATTGTCGGCGCTGCGGCGCGGCGCGTTCGCCCTGGCCATGCCGGCGCTGATCCTGGGCGGCATCTATTCCGGCATCTTCACCGTGACCGAGGCCGCTGCCGTGGCGGTGGTCTACGCGCTCGCCGTGGAGCTGCTGGTCCACCGGGAGATGAGCCTTTCGGACCTGCGCGACGTGGCGCTGGACACCGGCAAGCTGCTGGGCGGGCTGTTCGTGGTGCTGGCGCTGGCGCTGAGCCTCAACATGTTCCTGACCTACGAGCGGGTGCCGGCGGAGTTGGCGGCGGTGATCCAGGACCATGTGCAGTCCAAGGCGCTGTTCCTGGTCGCCACCAACCTGCTGCTGCTGCTGGTCGGCTGCTTCATGGATGTGGGCTCGGCCATCCTGGTGCTGGCGCCGCTGCTGACCCCGATCGCCGAGGGGTTCGGCATGTCGAAGGTCCATTTCGGGATCATGATGATCGTCAATCTGGAGATCGGCTATTTGACGCCGCCGATGGGCCTGAACCTGATCGTCGCCACCACCGCCTTCCGCGAGCAGTTCGGCACGGTCTGCCGGGCGGTGCTGCCCTGGATCGGGCTGATGCTGCTGGCCCTGGTGCTGGTGGCGCTGTTCCCGGCCATCAGCCTGTTCGCGCTGGGGTGAGGTGGTCGCGAGCCCCTGTGGTTTGTCGCTCTCTCAACCGTCACCCCGGCGGACGCCGGGGCCAGGGGTTGCAGCCATGCACCACCGATGAAGCACCCGTAGGTCGCATGGAGCGGAGCGCAATGCGACATGCTCCGGCCGGGGCGTCGCATTGCGGCTTCGCCTCCATGCGACCTACCGACGCTTCATTGAGCCCACATCGCTGCAACCCCTGGGTCCCGGCTTTCGCCGGGATGACGGGATGAGACTGGCAATGCTGGTCGGCGCCCCATCCCACTGGAATGGACGCAGCCGCACCCCAAAGCGGAAGCCCCCTACCCCTGCCCGTGCCTGAGCGCGCGGAAGTATTTCAGCACGCCCTGCAGCTCGTTGCGCAGCGCCTCGTCCTCGTGCAGGCGGCTCTGCAGGGCGAGGTCGCGCTTGGCGAGGTAGACGACGTGCTCCTTCGGCGGCAGCGCGCGGTAGGAGGGCTTGGGCGCCAGCGTGCCGTCGTCCTGGATGGTCGACATGAAGAAGGACACGCGCATGAACTTCGAGAACAGCTTGTTCCCGGACTCCGCCGGTTCGCGCGAGATGATCGAGCAGATGTAGTAGAGCTTGAAGAAATAGTAGTTGTTGTAGATGCGCTGCACCGTCTCGAACAGCTCCGCCGGGCTGGAGACCTTGGTCACCACCTGCTGGTCCTTGAAGCCGGCGAAGAAGTAGCTGGTGGCCTCGCGGGCGAAGACGAAGGGCTTCTCGCGGGCGACGCTGATGCGCTTGCGGTACTCGGACAGGCCGCGCCCCAGCAGCATCTGCAGCATGCGCCGCTCGACGTCCAGCTCGGGGGGCATGCCCATCAGGAACTCGATCGCCGGCATCAACTGGGCCGGGTGGGTGATGCTGGCCTTGCGGCCGCGCCCCTTGCCCAGCAGCGCGCCCTGGACGTTCTCGATCATCTCCAGCGACTGCCAGCGCAGCCGGGTCAGCAGCGGCACGGTGGCGAAGCCGCTGGCCTGCAGGAACAGCCGCAGATTGTCCCGCCAGCCCTTCTGCGGCAGGTTGATGTAGTCGACGTCGGTGAGCTTCAGCGGCGAGCCCAGGGCCTCGCCGGCGAGCGGCTCGGGGCGGAAATTCAGGCTCCGCCCGAATACGACCCCCCGCGTCTTCCTCTCGCTGCTGGCCAGTGTCATGCGGTGGCGGACCCGTTTCCCACAATGGACAGGGTACGGGCCTTCACCGGCCGCGCCTCCTATCCAAAAGGATGTATAACACTTTCGCGCAAAGGCCAGAACAGCCGATTTTCCGTGGGGTCATTCGGCCGGAATGCACAGACGCAACATTGCGCTTGTGCTTTCATGCCCGTGCATCATCCTCTAAAGGGTAGGACCTGTCGGGAGCCCGATCGGGAACGGAGACGCCGGTGCTGAGCCGGATGAGCACATCGCGGGGCAAGTTCGTGCTGGTCATCGTGCCGATGATCATCGCCTGCACCCTGCTGACCTCCATCGTGTCGGTGCTGATCGGCCAGGGCGACCTGCGCCGCCAGCTGGGCAAGGAGATGGAGCACGTCTCGCGCACCCAGGCGCTGGCGCTGCGCATCCCGGTCTGGAACTACGAGAGCCAGACGCTGCAGAGCATCGCCGAGGCGATGCTGACCAACCCCGCCGTCAGCGCCACCGAGGTACGCGACAATTTCCGCAGCGTCATCGCCCGCGCCGAGCGGCCGCCGGGGCCCGGCAGCACCTGGACCCTGACCACGCCGATCCTGTCGCCCGCCGTCGGCAGCGACGAGGTCATCGGCGAGCTGGTGCTGGTCTACAACGACGATCTGATCCGCAAGGAGGTGGAGAGCCGCCTCTACCGCGACGCGCTGCTGCTGCTGCTGCTGGTCGTCACCATCACCGGCAGCGCCGTGGCCGCCCACCGGCTGACCATGGGAAAGCCGCTGGAGCTGTTCCTGTCGGCCATCCACCGGGCGGAGGACCCGCGCCTGCGCCAGCCGGTGCCGGTGACCTCGCAGGACGAGATCGGCCGCATCATGGCCGCCTACAACCGGCTGCTGGCGAAGCTGGCGGCGGAGGAGAGCGAGCGCACCCGCGCCGCCGACGAGCTGCGCGCCGCCCGCGACCGGGCGGAGACGGCGCTGGCCGACCTGCGCGCCACCCAGCGCTCGCTGATCGAGGCGGAGAAGATGGCCTCGCTCGGCCAGATGGTCGCGGGCGTGGCGCACGAGATCAACACGCCCGTCGGCATCGCGCTCACCGCCGCCTCGCACCTGGCGGACGAGACGCGCAAGCTGAACGCCGCCATGGATGCCAACGCGCTCCGCCGCTCGCAGCTGGAGGAGTATGTGGAGACGGCGGCCGACGCGGCGCGGCTGCTGATGTCGAACATGCACCGCGCCTCCGAGCTGATCCAGAGCTTCAAGCAGGTGGCGGTCGACCGCTCCAGCGACGAGCGCCGCGCCTTCGACCTGAAATCCTACGCCGAGGAGGTGGTGCACAGCCTGGGCCCGCGCCTGAAGCGCACGCCGCACCAGGTGGTGGTGCGCGGCCAGGGGCCCGTGCCGGTGGACAGCTATCCCGGGCCGGTGGCGCAGCTGGTCACCAACCTCATCATCAACGCGCTGGTCCACGCCTTCGACGGCACGCCGGCCGGCACCATCCTGATCGAGGTGGCGGCCCTGCCCGGCGGGCTGGTGGAGCTGCGCATCACCGACGACGGCGCCGGCATCCCCGAGGAGCATCTGGAGCGGATCTTCGAGCCCTTCTTCACCACCAAGCGCGGCGCCGGCGGCTCGGGGCTCGGCATGCACATCTGCTTCAACATCGTGACCCAGACGCTGGGCGGCACCTTCACCGTCTCCAGCCGCTTCGGCGAGGGCACCACCTTCACCGCCCGCTTCCCCGCCGTGGCCCCGCCGCCGGTTCTCCCCACCGCCCGCCCGGCGGACGAGACGGTCGAGCGGGTGGCGTGACGTCTGAGCTTCAAGGCTTGGCTTCCAGGTTCTGATTTCATTGATCCCGTCACCCCGGCGAAGGCCGGGGCCCAAGGGTTGCAGCGGGATGCGACCCATGAAGTGCACCCCACGCGCGGGATAGATGATCCAGCAGGTCGCAAAGCCGGCTTCATCGGCTTTTCATTGCTGCAACCCCTGGATCCCGGCCTCCGCCGGGATGACGGTAAAGTGACGTAGCGCTTGATCAGGACCCAGGGATCGGGCGTCAAATCCCCTCACAGGGCGCGCGGTCTCTGCTACCCTCCCGCAAAACCAACGCAGGGAGCGCCTACCCGTGTCGATCCGACTGTCCCGCCGCACCGCCCTCCTCTCCTCCGCGGCGCTCGCCGCCATGGCCGCGCTGAGCCCGGCCCTGGCGCAGACCCAGGGCGTGGCCCAGCCCGGCCCCGAGGATGCCCGCTTCGCCGACCTCGCCAAGCGCTATCTCGACGGCACCTTCCGCCTGTCGCCCATCACCGCCACCCAGACCGGCGACCACCGCTTCGATTCCGAGCTGGACGACCTGTCCGCCGCCGGCCGCAAGGCGGCGCTGGACTTCGCCAAGGGCATCCTGGCCGATCTCGGCAGGATCGACCGCGCCGGCCTGTCGCGCGAGAACCAGGTGGACGCGGCGATCCTGGACAACGCCCTGCGCTATTCGATCTGGACCGAGGAGCAGCTGCGGAACTGGGCCTGGGACCCGCTGGTCTACAGCCAGCTGGCCGGCGGCGCCGTCTACGGGCTGATGGCGCGCGACTTCGCGCCGGTCGAGCAGCGCCTGCGCGACGCCACCGCCCGCATGGAGAAGCTGCCGACCCTGTTCCGGCAGATGCGCGAGAACATCGAGGTGGCGAAGGTTCCCTCTATCCATGCCGAGACTGTCGCCAAGCAGAACAAGGGCGTGCTGTCGCTGATCGACGAGCTGGTCATGCCCGCCGCCGCCAAGCTGCCGGCCGCCGACCGCCAGCGCCTGGACGCCGCCGTGGCGACCCTGCGCAAGGCGGTGGAGGAGCACCAGGCCTGGCTCGACAAGACGCTGGTGCCGGGCGCCAAGGGCGAGTTCCGCATCAGCGCCGAACTCTACGACCGCAAGCTGGCCTTCGCCCTGAACTCGCCGCTGGACCGCAAGGAGATCCGCCGGCGGGCCGAGGCGGCGCTGACCGCCACCCGCGCCGACATGTACAAGGTCGCCCAGGGCGTGCTGAAGGGCCGCGCGGGCGCGCCGTCCGCCCCGGACAATCCCACGCCGGAGCAGCAGCAGGCCGTCATCGCCGCGGCGCTGGAGCTGGCCTATGCCGACCGGCCGGCGCGCGACAAGGTGGTCGCGGTGGCCGAGAAGACGCTGGAGGACACCACCGCCTTCGTGCGCAGGAAGGACCTCATCACCCTGCCGGACTCGCCGGTGAAGATCATCCTGATGCCGGAGTTCCAGCGCGGCGTGGCGGTCGCCTATTGCGACAGCCCGGGCCCGCTGGAGAAGCATCTCGCCACCTTCTACGCCGTCTCCCCCATCCCCGAGGACTGGACGGCGGAGCAGGTCGACAGCTTCCTGCGCGAGTACAACACCCGCTCCATCGAGGAGCTGACGGTGCACGAGGCCATGCCCGGCCACTTCGTGCAGATCGCCCACGCCAACAAGCACCCCTCGGTGCTGCGCGCGGTGCTCAGCTCCGGCCCGTTCGTCGAGGGCTGGGCCGTCTATGCCGAGCGCGTCATGGCCGACGAGGGCTACCGGGACGGCGATCCGCTCTACCGCCTGATCCAGCAGAAATGGTACCTGCGCGCCATCGCCAACGCGATCCTGGACCAGGCCATCCATGTCGACGGCATGACCCGCGAGGAGGCCATGAAGCTGATGGTGGAGACCACCTTCCAGCAGGAGCGCGAGGCCGCCGGCAAGTGGGTCCGCGCCCAGCTCAGCTCCAGCCAGCTGCCGACATACTTCGTCGGCTACCAGGAGCACGCCGACCTGCGCGTCGAGGCCGAGAAGCGCTGGGGCAAGGACTTCGCCCTGAAGCGCTATCACGACACGGTCCTGTCCTTCGGCTCCCCCCCGGTGCGCTTCGCCCGCGCGCTGATGTTCGGGGAGGCGGTGAAGGCTTGATGAGGCTTGGCCCATCCCCTGCTCAAGGGCCGGGGATGGGTCGGCAGCGTTGCCGGGGTGCGGCCTTCGACAGGCTCAGGCTGAGGAGGTGGGTGACGCTCCGTAGGTTGCATGGAGCCGCAGGCACAATGCGACATGCTCGGACCGTGGAGCGTCGCATTGCGGCTTCGCCTTCATGCGACCTACGGACCGGCCCGAAACCCGAGCCGTGCCTGGCGTACCCCATCCCTCATGCTGAGCCTGTCGAAGCACGCAGGCGGGCTCAGCCTCTCCCTTCTCCGACCATCGGAGAGGCGGCCCTCAATCCTCCCCCTTGAAGATCCCCACCACCGGCTGTCCGCCCTCGACTAGGCGCGCCCGGTACATGCCGGAGGTGTTGAAGCTCCAGGCGACCTGCCCGTCCGGCGCCAGGGCCACCACGCCGCCGTCGCCACCCAAGGCGGTGACGCGCTTCTGGATCACCTCGTCGGCGGCGTCCTGGAGCGACATACCCCTATACTCGACCAGGGCGCAGATCTCACGGGCGACGCCGAGGCGGATGAAATACTCGCCGGTGCCGGTGGCCGAGACGGCGCAGGAGGCGTCGGACGCGTAGGTGCCGGCGCCGATCACCGGCACGTCGCCGACCCGGCCCCAGAGCTTGGCGGTGGTGCCGCCGGTGGAGGTGCCGGCCGCGACATGGCCCGCGCGGTCCAGCGCCACCACGCCGACCGTGCCGAACTTGCGGTCCTCCGGCCAGGCGTCCGACACCTGCGCGGGCTCGGGCGGCGCGCCGGCGGGGCGGGCGGGGATCGGCAGGTTGCGCTGGGCCAGACTCTTCTTCAGCGACTGCCAGCGCCGCTCGGTGAAGAACCAGGCGGGCTCCGCGCGCTCCACCCCCTGCGCCTGGCCGAACTTCTCGGCACCCTGGCCGATCAGCATGACGTGCGGCGACTTCTCCATGACGGCGCGGGCCAGCGTGATCGGGTTCTTCGTGCCGGTGACGCTCGCCACCGCGCCGGCCTTCAGCGTGGCGCCGTCCATGATGGCGGCGTCCAGCTCGTTGCGGCCATCGGCGGTGAAGACGGCGCCGCGGCCGGCGTTGAACAGCGGGTCGTCCTCCAGCCCGCGCACCACCGCCTCGACCGCGTCCAGGGCCGAGCCGCCCCGGTCCAGCACCGCCCGGCCCCGCTCCAGCGCCGCGTTCATGGCGGCACGGTAGGCGGCCTCGGTCTCCGGCCCCATGGTCTCCCGGTCCATCACCCCCGCCCCGCCATGCACGGCGAGCGCCCAGGCCGGGCGCTTGGCCGGCGGCTGTGAGGCGCAGCCGGCGAGGAGGGCGGCGGCGAAGAGCGCGAGGGCGGTACGGCGGATCATGGGCGGACTCCCCAGGGGTTCGTTGCCCGCGTCATAGCACGCCCTGCGCCCCATATCCTTCTCCCCTTGAGGGCAAGGGACAACCTCACGCCCCCGGCACGGCACATCCCCGCTGCACCGCCGGCCGGGCGGCGACCTCCCCGTACCAGCGCTCCAGCCGGGGCAGGCCCGACAGGTCGGCGCCCATGCGCTTGAGCGTGGCGACGACGGTGAAGGCGGCGATGTCGGCGATGCCGTACGCCTCGCCCGCCAGATACGTACGCTCCGCCAGCATGTCCTCGAGGAAGCGCGCGTTCGCCGCCGCGCGGGCCAGCATGGCGGCGCCGGCGTCCGGCATCTTCTCGTCCGCCATGTAGCTGAGATAGAAGGCGGCGCCGATGCCGGGCTGCACGTCGGTGGCGGCGACGTACATGGCTTCCAGCGTCCGGGTGCGGCCCGCCGGGTCGGACGGGATCAGCCGCCCGGCCTTGTCGGCGAGATATGTGAGCATCGCCAGCGACTGGGTCAGCACCACCCGCTCCCCGCCCGGGCCGTCCGGGTCGACCAGTGTCGGGATGCGGCCGGTGGGGTTGAGGGCGAGATAGGCCGGGTCGCGCTGCGCTCCCTTCGCCAGATCCACCCAGTGCAGCCGGTAGGGGATGCCCAGCTCCTCCAGCAGGATGCGCGGCCGCTGGCCGTTGCCGGTGTCGTAGGAATAGACCTCGATCATCGCATCCTCCCGATTTGCCCTAATGATAGATCATTGAGGCAGGTTGCGCGATGCGCCGAGCGGCCTATGATCCGGGGACGCGATCCCGAGAGGAAGCCCATGTCCCTGCCGCACCCCAACAACGGGCCCGACCATGGCAAGGTCGTCGCCGCCACCATCGTGACCAACGATCTGGCGGGCCATGCCGCGCTCTATGGCGAGTATCTGGGATACCGCGAGGAGTGGCGCGGCACCGTCCCGCCCGAGCTGGCGGCCCTGTGGGGAGCGCCCATGGCGGCGGCCGCGCCGATGGCGGTGCTGCGCAGCGCTGCCGGGACCGAGAGCTGGCTGAGGCTGGTGGAGGACCCGGGAGCGGAGCCGCAGCCCGCCATGCGCACCTATGGCTGGTCGGCCATGGAGGTGGCGGTGGAGGATTGCGACGCGCTGGAGGCGCCCTTCCGCGCCGGCCCGTGGGAGATCCTGGGCGCGCCGGCCGACCTGTCCTTCACCGACGCCATCCGCGCCATGCAGGTGGTCGGGCCGATGGGCGAGGTCTTCTACCTGACCGTGATCAAGCGCCCGGTCCCCGGCTTCGACCTGCCGGTGCCCGAGGCGAAAATCGACCGGCTGTTCGTCCAGATCCTGGGCTGCGACGATGCGGAGCGTGCCCGCGACTTCTACGCCGCCCTGTTCGACGTCCCGGCCGGCCCGGCCTTCGACGCGGTGATCCGGGTGGTCAACCGCAGCCACGGCCTGCCCCCCGACCACAAGATCAGGCTGGGCACCGTCACGCTGGGCGGCAAGTCGCTGGTGGAGATCGACCGCTTCCCCGAGGGCACGACGGCACGGCCCGCCGGCCCGCTGGGCCTGACCCCGGCCACATCCGTCGCCAGCTACTACGCCGCCTCGCTGGACACTATCCGTGCCGACTGGCTGGCGCCGCCCGCCCGCATCGACCTGCCCTCCTGGGAGGGGCGCCGCACCGGCTGCCTGCTGGGCCCGGCGGGGGAACGGGTGGAACTGCTGGAGATCGGCTGAAGCGGCCTCCTCCCCGCCCGGCCGCGTCTGGTATAAGGGGAAGAGCTCAGGGGAGGATTGCATGGCCAGCGTGACCGACGGCGGGATGCGGACCGGCATGGGCACGGCGGCCCCGGCCCTGCCGCGCAGCCCCCTGCCGCGCAGCCATGCCGGCCGCAGCGCCGCGCTGACCCTGCTGGGGCTGGCGCTCGCCGCCGGCTATTGCCTGGCCCACGACTGGTTCCAGGGCCTTCCCGGCGATGCCGGCATCGCGCTGCGCTGGGGCCTGGCGAGCGTCCTGCCCTGGGGCGCGGTGTGGCTGGCGGTCGGCAGCCTGCCGCAGGAGCGCGGCTGGCCGCGCGCGCTGGGGCTGGCGCTGCTGTGCCTGGGCGGCATGGCGATGGTCGCGGCCGCCCGCAGCCTGGCGATGGCCGACATCGCCGAGCCGAGCCTGCCCGGCTTCATGCGCCAGCTGCACACGCAGCTGCCGGTAGCGGGGCTGGTGGCCCTGGCCGGCTGGTGGCTGGGTCGGGAGACGTCGGACGACGCGCGTCCCCTGGCGCCCGCCCAGCCTTTCATCGAGACGGCTCCCCAAGACCGACCCGAACCCACGTCCGAACCGGCGCCGCTGCTCGACCTGACCCGCGCCGACGGGTCGCGGGTGTCGGCGGCGGAGATCGACTGGGTTGGCTCGGCCGGCAACTATGTCGAGGTGCATCTGCCCGGCGGCGCGCTGCTCTGGCGCCGGCCGCTGCGCGAGGTGGAGGCGATGCTGGCGCCGCACGGCTTCCTGCGCGTCCACCGCACCGCCCTGGTCGCCCGCGACCGCGTGCTGCGGCTGGAGGGCGCCGCGCTGCTGCTGCGCTGCGGCACCCGCATCGCCGTGGGCCGCAACCACCGCTCCGCTGTCCGCGCGGCGCTGGGCTGACCGCGCCGTTCGTCCCACGCCCGTCGCCGTTCGTCCCCGCCCCCGGGCGTTCGTCCCGCGCCCGCGCGCGTCCATCCCCCGGCGGTTGAAGCCCCGACGCCCCCTCCCCTAGCTGAGCGCGACAGCCCCTCAGCCCCGGGAGAGCCCCATGCCCCTAACCCTCACCGTCAACGGCGCGCCGCGGAGCGTGGCGGCCGAGCCCGACATGCCGCTGCTCTGGGCGCTGCGCGACCTGTTGGGCCTGACCGGCACCAAATATGGCTGCGGCCAGGGTCAGTGCGGCGCCTGCACCGTGCTGGTGGACGGGCAGGCGGTGCGCAGCTGCCAGCTGTCCTTGCGCGATGTCGGCGCCGCCCCCGTCACCACCATCGAGGGGCTGTCGCCGGACGGCGGACATCCGCTGCAGCGCGCCTGGGTAGCCGAGGCGGTGGCCCAGTGCGGCTACTGCCAGACCGGCATGATCATGGCCGCCGCCGGGCTGCTGGCCGCCAACCCGCGCCCCACGGCGGAGCAGGTGGCGCAGAGCATCGACAATCTCTGCCGCTGCGGCAGCCACCCGCGAGTCGTGCGGGCGGTGCTGGCAGCATCCGGGACCGTGTGAGGCCGGCCATGGACACGCTCACCCATCCGACCCGCCGCGGCTTCCTGCGCACCATCGCGCTCGGCACCGGCGGCCTGCTGCTGGCGCCCGACCTGCTCGCCCTGCCGCCCCAGGCCGCCGAGTTCAACCCGCACCTGCTGCTGATGCTGGACAGTTCGGGCCGCATCCGCCTGACCCTGCGCAAGGTGGAGATGGGCCAGGGCGCCCATGCCGGACTGCGGGCCCTGGTGGCGGGCGAGCTGGACGTGCCGCCGGAGCGGATCGAGCTGGTGCAGTCGACCTCCGACCCGAAGTTCGGCCAGATCCTGACCGGCGGCAGCTTCACCCTGGCCGGCGGCTGGCTGGCCTTCCGCCCGGCCATCGCCACCGCCCGGCTGCTGCTGCTGCGCGCCGCCGCCGCGCGCTGGAATGCGCCGGTGGAGACTCTCTCCACCGCGAGCGGCACCGTGCTGCACCCGGACGGCCGAGGCCTGCCCTATGCCGAGCTGGTGGCGGACGCCGCCCGGCTGCCCGTGCCGAAGCCCGAGGAGGCGACCCCCCGGCCGCTCTCCGCCCACAAGCCGCTGGGGCGGGAGGCGTCCTACCCCTACCACGCCGCGATCGTGCGCGGTCGGGCCGCCTACGGCATAGACCAGCGCCTGCCGGGGATGCTCTACGCCTCGCTGGAGCGCTCCCCCGTCATCGGCGGCTCGATCGCCATGGTCGACGCCGAGGCGGCGAAGCGCGTGCCGGGCGTGGTCGACGTCGTCACCCTGCCCGGCAACGCTTGGCCAAGCCAAGACCATGTCCGCGCCGCCGTCGCGGTGCTGGCGGAGAACGGCTGGGCCGCCCAGCGCGGCCGGGCGGCCCTGACGATCGAGTGGACGGACGGCCCGCACGGCACCTTCGACAGCGCGGCCGAGCAGGCGGAGATGGCGACGCGCTGCGACGCACCCGGCCTGCCCTGCCGCCGCGAGGGCGATACCGCGCGCGCGACGGCCGCGCCCAGGGGGATGAAGAGCCTGGAGGCGCTCTACCGCTTCCCCTATGTCGCCCATGCCCCGATGGAGCCGCCCAACGCGCTGGCCTGGGTGCGCGACGGGCGGGCTGAGGTCTGGACCGGCACGCAGCGCCAGCGCCGGCTGCACAACGCGCTGATGCGCGAACTGAACCTGTCCGCCGACCGGGTGCTGGTGCACACGCCCCTGCTGGGCGGCGGCTTCGGCCGGCGGCTGGAGGTGGATTACGGGCTGGAGGCGGCGCTGCTGTCCCGCGCCGTCGGCCGGCCGGTGCAGGTGCTGTGGACCCGCGCCGACGATCTGGCCTGCGGCCTCTACCGCCCGGCCTCCTCCCACAAGGTCGCGGGCTGGCTGGACAAGGGCGGGCAGGTCGGCGGCTATCTGCACCGCATCGCCGCCCAGTCCGTCTTCGGTCAGCAGGAGCCCAAGCTGCTGACGCCGGAGGGCGCCGACTTCTCCATGAGCATACCCATGGCAACCTACGGCTACGCCGTGCCGAACCTGTCCTTCGAGCAGCACCCCATGCCCGCCCGGGTGCCGGTCGCCTGGTGGCGCGGCACCACCAGCACCACCGCGCAGGTGGTGCATGAATGCTTCATGGACGAGCTGGCCGCCCTGGCCGGCGAGGACCCGCTGGCCTTCCGCCTGCGCCACCTGCCGCCGGGCCGCGTCTCCAAGGCCGCCTATACCAAGGGCGAGGAGCCGTCCTTCACCGCCGATCTGATGCGCCGGACACTGAAAGCGGCGGCTGAGGCCGCGAACTGGGGCACGCCCCTGAAGGGCGGCGCCCGGGGCATCGCCGGCGGCATGTACGATTGCCCCGCGACCTACACGGCCTGCGTCGCGGATGTGGTGCTGGAGAACGGGAAGCCGCGCGTCACCCGCCTGGTGGTGGCGACGGAGTGCGGCCTGGCGCTGACGCCCGATATCGTGAAGGCGCAGCTGGTCGGCGGGGCCGTGTTCGCGCTGGGCAGCGTCCTCGGCCAGGAGATCACGTTCGCCGGGGGCCGCGTCCAGCAGAGGGACTTCGCCGCCTTCCCCCTGCCGGGCTTACGCGACCTGCCGGAGATCATGCCGGTGATCCTGGAGAGCGACCGCGCGCCCAACGGCATCGGCGAGCCCTGCATCCCCATCGTCACGGCCGCCGTGATGAACGCGGTGTCGGCCGCGACGGGGAAGCGCGTCAGGAGCCTGCCGCTGGGGGTTTGAGGGAGGTCGGGCTACTCCCCATCCTCCCCACCACCGTCACCCCGGCGAAAGCCGGGGCCCAGGGGTTGCAGCCATGCTCCATTGATGAAGCGCACCCGTAGGTCGCATGGAGCTTAGCGCAATGCGACGCCGCACCATTGGAAATGTCGCATTCCGGCTTCGCCTGCATGCGACCTACAGGTGCTGCATTGGGCGCGGTGCGCTGCAACCCCTAGGTCCCGGCTTTCGCCGGGATGACGGACTGAGAGTCACATGGGGCGGAGCTCCACACTCCCCCTCAGCGCGTCCCCTCGGCCGAGCCGGCGGCCGGCACCGGTTCGGCCGCGGCGGCGCTGGTGGTGCGGGCCAGGGCGGGGGCGCCGCCCTGCGACAGCAGGGTCAGGGCCTGGGCCAGCTGCACGTCGTTGGCCGGGTCGGGGCGCTCGCCCCACGGCACCGGGGCCGCGTCGGGCGCGCCCAGCACGAAGTCCGGGGTGATGCCCTGCTCGTGCACCTGGTGGCCGGCCGGCGTCAGGTAGCGGGCGGTGGTGAGGCGGATGGCGCCGCCGCCCGGCACCGGGCGGGTGGACTGGATGACGCCCTTGCCGTAGGTGCGGGCGCCGACCAGCAGGGCGCGGCGGTTGTCCTGCAGCGCGCCGGCCAGGATCTCGGCCGCCGAGGCGGAGTTCTTGTTAACCAGCAGCACGATGGGCAGGCCGCCGGTGTCGTCGCCGGCATTGGCCTCGATGATCTCGCCATCGCGGTTGCGCGACCGGGTCTCCAGGATGCGGCCGCGCTCCAGCAGGGCGTCGGCCAGCTTCACGCAGGCGTCGACCAGCCCGCCGGGATTGTCGCGCAGGTCGATGACCAGGCCGCGCGGCCGGCCCTGGGCCGAGATCTGGCGCAGCGCCGCCTGGAAGCCCGGCACGGTCTGCTGGTCGAACTTGGCGATGCGGACATAGCCGAAGCCGTCGATATTCTTGCCGCCGACGGACGGCACGGTGATGGCCTTGCGCACCAGCCGCAGGTCGCGCCGGGCGCCCTCGCCGGCGGCGAGCGTCAGCGTCACGGCGCTGCCCTCCTCGCCGCGGATCAGGGTGCGCACCTGGTCGGCGTTGAGGCCGGCCAGCGGCTTGCCGTCGATGGCGAGGATGCGGTCGCCGCTGCGCAGGCCGGCCTGGGCGGCGGGGCCGTCGGTGAAGCTCTCGGCGATCTCGGCGCCCTCGGGCTTCACGTTGAAGCGGATGCCGACGCCGACCAGCGAGCCCTGGTTGTCGGCCTGCACGTCGCGGTACTGGCCCTCGTCATAATATTTGGACCAGCGGTCGCGGCCCACCATGGCCTGCACGGCGATCTCGGCCAGCTCGCGCTCGGACAGCGGCTCGACATAGCGCTCGCGCACCTCGCGCAGCGCCCGGACGAAGAGCTGCACGGCGTCGCCCTCGGTGAAGCGGGTCTGCTCGCCCGATCCCGCCTGGTGGGCCGGTCCGGCGCTGGTCTCCTGGGCCGGCGCTGCGGCCGGGAGGAGGACGGCGGAGAAGACGGCGGCGAGAAGGATGCGGCGGAGCGTCATGGGCCTCGGGTCCTGCTGGGGCGGCGCCCTCGGGCGGCGCCGGTCACGAGCCGAGTATCCGCAGAGAATGCTTAACGGATTATCTCCAAAGGCTTCGCTGGAAGAGGTATGCACACGAGGTCACAGCCCCGCCCCCGCCTTGCCCCCGCCGTGACGGGCGGCGGCCGATCTGGTAAGAGCGGGGGACCGCAGCCAGGCCGTCCCGCCATGCCCAAACCCGCGCCCCAGAAATCGCACAAGCCCTCCCCCGCCGACCCGCCGGTGCGCCTCGCCGACGGGCTGGACCGCGCCGCCATCGCGGCACGGCTGGCCGAGCGCGGGCGGGTGCACATCCCCGGCATCCTGCGGCCCGACTGCGCGGCGCGGCTGCGCGACTGCCTGGAGCGCGAGATCGCCTGGAACGCCACCTTCAACGACGGCGCCAAGGTGCATACGCTGCACCCGGTGCAGCAGGCGGCCATGAGCCCGGAGCAGCTCGCAATCATCCGGAACTTCGCGCACGAGCGCGCCCGCACCGGCTTCCAGTTCCTGTTCCGCAACTTCCCCGTTGCCGACGTGGACCGCGCCGCGGCGGGACCCGACCTCTACGTCTTCCGGGTGTTCGACTTCCTGAACGGGCCGGAATTCCTGGCCTTCGCCCGCGAGGTGACGGGCATGGCGGAGATCGCCCTGGCCGACTGCCAGGCGACGCTGTACCAGCCCGGCGACTTCCTGACCCGCCATACCGACCTGGGCACCGCCCAGCAGAAGCGCCGCGCCGCCTATGTGCTGAACATGACGCGCGACTGGCGCACGGAATGGGGCGGGCTGCTGGAGTTCACCGACGCGGCCGGCCATGTGGTGGAGGGATTCTGTCCCGGCTTCAACGCGCTGAACCTGTTCCTGGTCCCGACCCCCCACCAGGTCAGCTACGTCGCCCCCTTCGCCGTCGGCGGCCGCTACAGCCTGACGGGATGGCTGCGGGAGCGGTGAGGAGGCCGGGGCGGCCCCGGTCGCATCGGGCAGACAAGCGTCCCGCAACTTCCAATGGCGATCTTTTTCCGCGCTTGCCCGGCGCGCGTGCCGGCCTAGCTTGCTGTGTCGGAGGCCCGAACCGGATACCGGCGGGGCGGAGAAGGACTGGACACCATGCCCCAACGCCTCATGCTCGCCGTGAACCTGATCCGCGACGCGGCCACCACAGCCCCGGCCGACCTGGCGCCCGACCTCCGCCGCGCCGCCGAGACGGTCAAGGCCCTGGCGGAGCGGATGGCGGCGGCCAAGGGCCAGGCACTGGACCTGCCGCGCTACAACATCGCCCTGGCCGACAAGCTGCTGCTCATCGCCCGCGGCCTGGACAGCGAGGAGCTGGGCCGGGCGGAGCGGGCGTGAGGCGACGCAACGGAAAAAGGCCGGGGAAAACCCCGGCCCTCGGGTATCAAGTCGACGCAAATTACTCCAGGTAGGCGGAGGCCGTTTGCTGCAGGCGATCCGCGTAACCGTAGATGTCCTCCAGCCGCTCGATCTTGATCCGCTCCTCGTCCTTGCCGTTGAAGAGCCCGAGATATTTGATGGATTTGGAATTGAAGTGCAGCCGCGCCAACGGGCGGCGGTTGTTGTCGTCCACCAGAATGGCGCAGTAGGACTTGGCGTCCCGCATCACGATGCGCTCGGCCTTGATGGTGCTGCGGACCAGCGCCTTGATGATGTGGAACGCCTCCACCTCCTCCTCGGTCGTCACCACCTCCGGATCGGCGGTTGCCGCAGCCGCCTGGGGCACGGCGATCTCCGACACTGGCACGACCGGCGGGCGGGCGCCGCTGCTGACCTCCAGCGCCGAGGTCAGGCGCTCATTCACCATGTCGCGCACCGCGTCCCGGATGGCCGCGCCGACCAGGGGCGCGAACTTCTCTTTCACCTTCTGTGTGAAGCTGCCCTCGAAGACCCGGCTCACCAGGATCTTCATGAACTCCTCGGAAGGCTGGGCGATCTCCTTGAGGAACTCGGACTTGATCGCCGAGCTGTACTTGAGATTGCTGGCCGTGGAAAGGATTACGGACTCGTCGAAATGCTCGCAGCGGAACTTCTGCAGTTCCACGAGATCGTCGGAACGGTGGTTCAGCAGGTCGAATTGGAAGAATGGCCGCTGGTCCATCTTGTTGGGCGCGTCGAGATCGCTGAAGAACCAGTATTCGATGCCGTTCGTCAGGATCGCGAACCGCGCCTCGGTCACAGAGAAGTACCGGTAGAGCTGGCTCATATGGGTCGTGGCCAGGTTGGTGCCGCAGCCTTTGCACTCCACCAGCACCGAAATCTTGCCGCCGATTTTGATGGCGTAATCGACCTTCTCGCCCTTCTTCAACCCGACATCGGCGGTGAACTCCGGCACCACGATCTCCGGATTGAAGACGTCGAAGCCCAGCGCGTTCAGGAACGGCATGACGAAGGCGTTCTTGCAGGCTTCCTCCGTCTGCACACTCGCACGCTGCTTTTCGGCCCGCGTCGCCAACGCCTTGATACGATCCGGGAAATCCATCCTACCGCTCCGCTGGTGCCGTTGAATTGATTGGCATCTTATGCGTGTGCGGTGCGGCGAGGCAATAGGTGCATGCAACTCCGGGGCGAGCAGCCATGTCGCACACGCGAATGCCAAAGAAGAAGGGCCGGGGTTTCCCCCGGCCCTTCCCACACTCAACCAGCGTCCCGAAGCCTCACGCCGCGAAGGGCGGCAGGGGCTGGGGGCCGGCGGCCTGTTCGATCACGCCGGCGACGCGGAACAGCGTCTCCTCGTCGAAGGGGCGGCCCAGCAGCTGCAGGCCCAGCGGCAGACCGTCGGATGCCAAGCCCGCCGGGACGGAGATGCCGGGGATGCCCGCCAGGTTCGCCGGCACCGTGAACACGTCGTTCAGGTACATGGCGATCGGGTCGTCCATCTTCTCGCCGATGGCGAAGGCCGTGCTCGGGGCGGTCGGCGTCAGGATGACGTCGCACTGCTCGTAGGCCTTGGTGAAGTCCTCGGCGATGCGGGCGCGCACCTTCTGGGCCTTCAGATAGTAGGCGTCGTAATAGCCGGCCGACAGCACGTAGGTGCCGATCATGATGCGGCGCCGCACCTCCTTGCCGAAGCCGGCGGCGCGGGTGTTGGCGTACATGTCGGCGAGGTCCTTGCCCTCGACCCGCTGGCCGAAGCGCACGCCGTCGTAGCGCGCCAGGTTCGAGGAGGCCTCGGCCGGCGCCACGATGTAGTAGGTCGGCAGCGCGTACTTGGTGTGCGGCAGGCTGATCTCCACCGGCACGGCGCCGGCCGCCTTCAGCCACTCGATGCCCTGCTGCCAGATCCGCTCGATCTCGGCCGGCATGCCGTCGACGCGGTATTCCTTGGGAATGCCGACGCGCAGGCCGCGGATGTCGCCGGTCATGGCGGCGGCGAAGTCCGGCACCGCCACGTCGGCGCTGGTGCTGTCCTTCGGGTCGAAGCCGGACATGCTGCGCAGCATGATGGCGGCATCGCGCACGGTGCGGGTCATCGGGCCCGCCTGGTCCAGCGAGCTGGCGAAGGCGACGATGCCCCAGCGCGAGCAGCGGCCGTAGGTCGGCTTGATGCCGACGCAGCCGACGAAGCTCGCCGGCTGGCGGATCGAGCCGCCGGTGTCGGTCGCGGTGGCGCCCAGGCAGAGGCGCGCCGAGACGGCCGCGGCCGAGCCGCCCGACGAGCCGCCCGGCACCAGCTGCCGGTCGAAGGTCACCTTGCCGTCGGCGCCCTTGCTGGGCTTCGACCAGGGGCTGATCACCGGCCCGAAGGCGCTGGTGATGTTGGCCGAGCCCATGGCGAACTCGTCCAAATTCAGCTTGCCCAGCATGACGCCGCCGTCGCGGAACAGGTTCGCGGTGACGGTGCTCTCATAGGGCGGGACGAAGCCCTTCAGGATGTTGCTGGCGGCCGTGGTCTGCACGCCCTCGGTGCAGAACAGATCCTTGATGCCCAGCGGCACGCCGTCGAGCGGCCGCGCCTCGCCCTTGGCGTAGCGCGCGTCCGCCGCCTTGGCCTGCTCCAGCGCCAGCTCCGGCGTCTCGACGATGAAGGCGTTCAGCGGGCGGGCGGCCTCGATGGCGCGGACATGCGCCTCGGTCAGCTCCACCGCGGTGAACTGCTTGTCCTTCAGGCCCGACAGGGCCTCGGACATGCTGAGATGGGTGAGGTTCGACGCCATCACTCGACAACCTTCGGAACGGAGAAGAAATGCTCGGCGGCGTCGGGGGCGTTCTTCACGACCTTGTCGGGATAGCCGCCGTCGTTCACCACGTCGGGGCGGCGGCGCAGCGAGACGTTCAGCACGCTCGACATGGGCGCCACGCCGTCGGTGTCGACCTCGCCCAGCTGCTCGACCCACTTCAGCAGCCCGTCCAGCTCGCCGGCCAGGCTCTCCTGCTCCGCCTCGGGGACCTTGATGCGGGCGAGATGCGCGATCCTCGCCACTGTGGCCTTGTCGAGCGACATGGTGCTAAGTCTCTCACCGTAAGGAAATTCAGGCCCGCCGGAGGTCCCCCAGGGGGCCTTTGGCCGGGCGGCGCGGAAGGTATCACCCGCTATGGCGATCCGCAACCTCACGGAACTGGCCGGCATGCTGCCCCGGAACGGGCGGCTGATGGGGCTCGATCTGGGCTCCACCACCATCGGTCTGGCGATCTCCGACCCAGGGCTGAAGGTCGCCTCGCCCGTCGGCACCATTGCCCGCAAGAAGTTCACGGTCGACATCCAGGAGCTGCGGCGCGAGCTGAAGGGCCGCGGCGTGGCCGGCTTCGTCATCGGGCTGCCGGTCAACATGGACGGCAGCGAGGGGCCGGCCGCCCAGTCGGCCCGGCAGTTCGCCCTCAACCTGATCGAGCGGGCCGACCTGCTGGGCCAGGTCGCGGAGATCGCCTTCTGGGACGAGCGCCTCTCCACCTCGGCGGTGGAGCGGATGATGATCGGCTGGGACATGACCCGGAAGCGGCGCGACGAGGTCGTGGACCGCATGGCCGCCGCCTATATCCTCCAGGGCGCGCTGGACTTCCTGCAGCGGCAGAAGGAGCAGGAGGCCGGGGAGCCCGACGCCGACGATGCCGGCGGCCCGGACGGGGCCGAGGACTGAGCCTCAGGCCTTGCGCGTGACGCCGCCCGGCTTGGGCGCCGCGCCGCCATAGGCGCGCTGCGCGTCGTCGCCGCGCTTCATCGCCTCCATCAGCTTCTGCGCGAACTGGCCGCCATCGTGGCGCGCCTGCAGGAAGGACATGACGGCGGCGCGAGCCGCCTCCTTGTCGTAGGGCACCATCTCCGGCTCGGGCTCGGGCGCCGGCTTGGCCTTGCCGGACTGGATCGCCTCCGCCGCCTGCCCCGCCCGCTCCAGCAGGTCGGGGTCCAGGCGCTCGCGGATGGCGCGCATCTGGCGCAGCAGCTCGTCGCGGGGATCGGCCATGGCGGCCTCCGGATAGGGAAAGGGGGCACCTCGGTCCCGAGAGTGCCCCCTTTCGCCCGGGCAGGCAAGGAACCCCTGCCCGCGCCCTAGCGCTTAAGCTCGCCGCGGCGGATCGCCGCCAGCCGCTCCGGCGCCAGCGGGATGATCGCCGCGGCAACGGTCAGGCCGGCCTCCGTCTGCGGATCGTCCAGGTCGATCCAGCTGGCGCGGTTGGCGCGGCTGTACCAGCGCAGCACCTGCGCGTCGGCCAGCGCCGCCTCGCAGATCGCCTCCTCCTCCGCCTCGGTGAACAGGGAGAAGAAGTCGGCCGGGTCGAGCCGCGCGCGGTCGGCCACCCGCCGCGGCGCCGGCGGGGGCGAAGCGTCGAAGGCCGGGTTGGGCACCAGTTGCCCTTCCGCCAGCAGGAACTGGCCGGGCTGGCAGGCGGGCGGGTCTCCCGACACGGTCGCCACGCCGACCAGCGCGGCCGGGTAGTCCATCCCGGGAAGATGGTAGACGCCGCCCTGCGGCTGCAGGGCCGGCATGTCGGCGGCGGCGGCGAGGACGGTGCCGTCCCCGGTCACGAGAAGCTGCATGGCGTGATCCTCAGGCGAGAAGGGCGGGAGCGAAGGAGTATGTGATGGAGGCGCCGATGGTTTGCCGCAGCAGCACCAACGTGGTGCCCGCCGCCACCGCATCCGGCAGACCGCCGCCGCTGCTGTGGTTGCTCCAGCTGTCCACATTCATGGCGTTGTGGTCGGCGGCGAGGCTCACGAAATCGATGCCGGTGGTGCGGATACCGACGCCGGCCTCGACGATCGCCAGGGTGTTGCCGGTCGATACGACCGTCTTGGCGGCACCCGACGGCGGGCGCCGCAGAACGGGGTTGGCCGCCGGCGTGACGTTCTGGAAGCGCAGCGCGGTGTCGTAGCTCAGCCGGCAGACATAGCTGCCGGTGGCCCCGACCGCCTCCGTAGCGCCCATCGGGTGAATCGTCATGCTGGTCGCGGCCAGCGGCAGATTGTAGGTCGCCACCAGGGCGAGCGCCGTGCCCGTCACGCTCAATTCGTAGATGACGCCGGAACCGGCCACGAACAGACGGTTCGCCTGGCCCAAATTGGTGTTCAGCACGGCGTTGGCGCCGGTCAGGCCGGACAGGTAGTTCCATGTCGCGGCGCCGCCGCTGGTCAGGGTGGCAAGCGCGATCGCTCCGGCGGCGCTGTTCTGGACGTAGACCTTGTGCGTTGCCGAGATGTCGTACGCCACCGTGTATGCCCCACCGAGCCCGCCACCCGTCGCCGTGACGGTCGACGCCGTCGGCGTGGCGGCGGTGAAGTTCAGCAGCACGATGTTGCTGGAGCAGACCAGGAACACGTAGCTGCCGTTGGAGAACGGCACGGAGGTGGCGGCGCCATAGGTGCTGGACGAGAAGGCGGGATTGACCGTCACTGTGGTGCCGCTGCTGCCCAGATCGACCGAATGGGCGCAGATCAGGTTGCTTGAGGTGCGCCAGCCCACCTCGGCCACCCGCGTCTCGCTCAGCTTCATCGCGTTGGCGGGCACATAGGTCTGGCTGAAATAGTTGGGCCCGACCGCCTCGGCGCCGACGGTGACCGCCGTGCCGCTGGCGCCGAAATCGAGGAGCCGCCAATAGCTGCGGAAGGCCGTGAATACGTCGGCGGTGCGGAGCAGCAGCCGCTGCGTCGCGCCGTTGAGGATGACCACGCTGAAATAGTTGTTCCCGGTGTTCGTCCAGCTGGCGAGGGCGCCGGAGGTGAGGTTGTTGGCCCCGTCCACCGACAGCAGGTAGCCGCTGTTGTAAGCCGAGCTGCCCTGGCGGAAAACGAAGAAGCGGTTGGCGTCGACGAAGTGGAAGGCCGGGGCGTTGATGGCGCCCGCGCTCGCGTCGACCGTCAGCGGCGTCCCGACGGTCAGCGCGCCGGTGGTCAGGTTGATCGTGACGTAGCGCATCACCCAGGCGCTGCCGACCACGTAGTACATGACATAGCAGCCGGCCTTGTGCTGGTAGATGCCGGAATGGTTGCTGCTGCCGACCGCACCCGTGATCGTCTGCGGCGTCAGCACCGCCGCGCCCTGGATGTAGCCCCGCCCCATCAGCTCCCAGGTGCCGTCGGCCGACACGCCGGTCAGCTTGGCGACGACGAACCCGGCCTGCGCGATCTGGAACAGGGTGGCGCCGGACTGGCAGCGCACGATCATGCCCCGGCCGGTGCAGTTGACGGTCACCAGCGTGCCGACCTGCAGGGTGGCGGCGCTGGGCAGGGTCAGCACCTGATCGTCGGCCGAGGCGTTCAGGGTGATCAGCGTGGCGTTCCAGTTGGCCAGCGTCTGCGTCGCCGTCACCGTCGTCTGCCCCTGCAGCGTCACGCCCTGCAGCCCCTCCGGCCCGCAGCCGGTGATGGTCCAGCCCGCCGGCGTGCCGACGCCGCTGGTGCGCGTTACGTTCAGCGTGATGGTGCCGGCGCCCTGGTTCACCGCCGTGAGCTGGCCGAAGATCCAGCGCGCCGGGCTCGCCTGGTCGGTCGCCAGGATGAACTGGCCCGGCTGGAACGGCCGCCAGGCGGAGACGGTCAGCGTCCGGCTGCCGGTCTGCACCGGGACGGTGTTCGTCGTACTGGCGGTGTTGAGGTTGGAGCCCAGGCTGACCAGCGCCCGGTCCAGCGCGCCGCCCAGGTCCGGCACCACCAGCCAGGTGGCATGGGTGCCAGACCCGCCCACCGCATCCGGCTGGAAGGAGAGCGCGCCGGTGGCGGGGTCGTAGCCGGTGGCGCGGCCGGACAGCCAGACCGACGGGTCCTCGGTATGGATGAGGCGCAGGGGGTCGCCGGCCACATAGGGCCGCTCCTTGGTCACCGTCACCGTCTTGGGCGACAGGTTGACCTGGATGGGCTGGGTGCAGCGGGCCTGGCGGCTCTTCACCACGTGCTGCACGGCGTTCTGCAGCACCTCCGGCAGCTTGGTGAACCAGCCGGTGTTGATGAAGTCGGACAGGGCGTAGTCCACGTCGTTCAGCGTGGCGATATGGTCGGGCGCCGGCATGGCGTCGTCTCCTTTCTCGAGGGGGTCGGGGCGCGGGGATGTGGGCAGGGTCAGGCGGATTCGTCCGGCCACTCCTCGATCTGGAGCTCCACCCTGTAGTGGTCGCCCGGGCCCTGACGGGTCACGCGCGGCAGGCGGACGAGGTTGCCCCACAGCGTCTCGTGCGCCAGCCGCACCCCGTCGCCCTGGGGGCTGATGACGGTCAGGAAGGGCCGCTCGGTGCCGACCAGCTGGCTCATCAGCGAGGTGTTGCCGTAGGCCTCCGCCCCCGGCAGGTACTCCATGACCAGGCTCAGCACGCGGTAGCGGCCGCCGGCCCGTACCGACTGGCCGCCGCCGCGCCGCCGCCGGCGCTGGGTCAGGCTCTCCGGCGCCCATTCGTAGCGCGGCTCTATGTTGCTGCTGGGCTGCCAGGCGGGCCCCACCAGCAGCCGCTTCATGTCGCACCAGAGCGCCGGGTTGGTGGCGTCGCCCAGCTGCAGCAGGGCATAGCGCGCGGTGCCGGTCAGCGGCGGCAGCAGCTGCACGAAGGGCACCTTCAGCCGATAGTCCACGCCCGACCAGGGATAGTCGCCCCAGAGCCCGCCCTCGGGCGTGCGGGTCGGCGGGAAGACGTTCACGTCGCCCGACAGCAGCTGCACCGTCCAGGCGCCATGCGTGCCCGAGCCGATCCACTGCGTCACCTCCAGCGCCAGCAGCCCGCGGGCGGCGTCGAAGGCGGTCACGTCGCCCTGCATGAAGGAGCCGTCCGGCGCCACCAGTCGGGCGCCGCGGTTCGGCAGGAAGCCGAGGTTGGCCGCCACCGTCATGGTGACCGGCCCCGGCCCGATCGTGCGCTGCGACAGGCCCTGGGTCTCGCCGACCACCGTCCAGTCGTCATGCACCGTGGCGGCGGCGTCCGGCGTGCCGCCCAGCAGCGCCGGGTCGTTCGACAGGCGCAGCCGCCGCGAGGCCGCCGGCGACAGGCCGGTGTTGGCGAAGCAGACGGCGGAGACGGCGCGGGTCTGGCCGAGATCGACCTTGATCGTCGCCGTGCGGTTTCCGGACGACCAGTCCAGCCGGGCGAAATCGTCCAGGTCGTCGTTCAGCAGCCGCTCCGGCCCCATGGCGGGGTAGAAGGGCGTGCCCTGGACCGTCACGCCCTCGCGGCGCAGATGGTCGTCGTACACGAACATGATGTTGCGGGCGCGTTCCATCATCCGATCCCCACGCAAGAGACGGTTTCGTCGATGTAGTCGTCGTCGATCTGGACGATCTGCAGGGCCCGGCCGCCGACCAGGCCGGGCGTGGCGTCGGAGAGCGTCACCGTGTCACCCAGCTCGTCGGTGAGGCCGGCCGCGTTCTGCACCAGCTGCCAGGCGCGCGGCCCCGCCGCGTGCCAGTCACGCAGCCGGTCGCGCAGCGCCTCGGCATGCGTCTTGTCGCGCAGCAGCGAGACGACCGTCAGCGGCCGGCTCTCCCGCCCCGCCACCGCGCGGATGTCGGGCAGCAGCGCCGGGTCGGTCAGCAGGCAGGCCCCCGTCAGCTCGGCATGGCGGGAGGAGCGGAGCGAGACCAGCTCCACCGTCCCGGCGAAATCGGCGCTCTTGTCCAGGCTCAGCGTCTGGCCGATGGCGGCGAGGTCGACCGCGCGCTCCACCGTCCCGGCCGCCGTGATGGCGGCCCCCACTGCCGTCCCGTTCACCGTGACCGTCAGCGCCCCCGCGGTCAGCGAGGAGACCACCAGGCGCAGCGTGTAGCGGTCTGCCACCGCCGGCGTGATGGTGCGCGACAGCGACGAGGCCGTACCCGCCGCGGCCGTGGCGCGGCCGCCGGCGATGGTCCAGCCGGTGCCCAGGGTCCAGCCGGTGGTGGATTCGAACTCGCCGAAGCTCACCACCTCGGCCCGCACCGCCTCGACCAGGTCGTTGTCCGCCAGCGGGGCGAAGTTCGGCCTGAAGCCGACGGTGATGCGGTAGGGCGCCGGCTGCAGCGGGATCTCGCGCAGCTCCTCCAGCCGTCCGCCGCGGATGGCGCGCTTGGGCGTGCCGGTGCCCAGACGCCCGACCCGCAGCACCCCGCCCCGCCCTTGGTCGTGCCAGCCGTCGGCGCTCAGCATGATCCGGTCGAAGGCCGACAGCAGCCCGTCCGCCCCCTCCCCCTCGTTGGCGAGGTACAGACCCATCGGGTGCGGCCAGGCCGTGTCCAGCGCAGTGAAGCTGGCGGCGTCCACGGCGGTCAGGCCCAGCCGGTTGACGGTCCATTCATTGAAGCTCCCCGCCCCCGCCGCCTCGTCCACCGTGACCTGCGTGGCACCGGTGGCGGGGTCCTGCGCGGTGACCAGGCCGCTCATCCAGGCGCTCTGCTCGGCCATGGCGGCGACCAGCACCCGCTCGCCCGCCGCCAGCGGCAGACCCGGCAGGGTCAGCGTGCGCGCGCCCGTCCCCACCGTCAGCGCGTCGAAGGCGACGTCGCCGTCCAGCAGCGCCCGGGTCGCCAGCCGCCGCACGATCTGCCCGGCGGTCTCGGCGAAGCTCCCCGCAGCGCAGCCCTTCACCCGCGCGGTCAGCGGCTCGTCCACCGCCCCGCCCGTCAAGATGCAGCCCCGGGCCGCATCGAGCGTCCACTGCCCGGCGCCGGGCGTGCCGGCGGTGTAGGTCAGCACCGTCCCGCGTGCGGTGACCCGGTGCCAGGACGGGTCATGGGCGGCGACCGGCCCGTCATGGAACTGCCAGATCTCCAGCCCGCCGGACTTGCCGACCTTGCGCGGCCGGCAATGCTCCACCCAGCCGAAGCAGAGCGGCGCGCGGGCGCCCCGGGCCGCCGGCTCGCCCTGGAAGCCGCCGGTGCCCTGGTATGGCCGCGACCAGGGCGCCCGGTCGATCAGCGCCTGGCGGTCGGCCGTCTCGATGGTCAGCGTGTCGTCGGTCCAGCCGGCGGCGACGACCACATGGTCCAGCACCAGCCCGAAATCGGCGCGGGCATAGGGCTTCACCGCCCCCACCTCGACCAGCGCCGGCCGCCCGGCCCAGGCCCAGCCGCGCCAGGGCGACAGCCGCCGGTCGAGGTCATCCAGCACCAGCGTCGCGCGCCCCGCCACCGAGCCCGAGCGCAGCCGCCCGCCGTCGAACAGCGAGCGCTCGCCGCGCGTGCCTGCCGCCAGCCGCGCCCGGTACAGCCGGTTGGGCGGCGTCTCCTGCGGGTCGGTGGTGTAGCTGCGGGTGGCGAGCGTGCGCAGCACCGCCCCCTTCAGCACCCGGGCCGCCGCGGCCATCTCGGCGGGTGCCGGGTCGGGCGCGGCGAAGGCCAGCACCGTGCCGCCGCCGGCGACCGTCACGACGCTCAGCCAGAAGGCGGCGCCGTTCCCGGTCAGCCGCAGCCGGTCGCCCGGCTCCAGCCCGTCGAACAGGCCCGGGGTGGCGGTGGTCAGCCGGCCGGCCGCGGCCTCCACGGCGATGTGGCCGGCGACATGCGCCACCGGCCGGAGCGTGGCGAGATAGGTGCGGCGGGCCGTGCGGTCCGCCAGCATCAGGTCGAGCGTGCTCATCCGAAGGTCACCTTTCCCGGGGCGCGGACGGCGTTGATCAGGCGGGTGGCGAGGCCGGCCGAGGTGTCGTACTGGTCGGCGATGTCGCGCCGCAGCTCCTCGGTCTCCTTGCGGGCGGCGGCCATCTCCTCCTGGATCTGGCGCAGCCCGTCGACGATGCGGCCGTCCTCGAAGCGGCTGTTGGCGGCCATGGCGGTCATGGACGCCGCCGGCGGCGGGGCGGCCAGGCTGGAGAGCGGCGGCGGTGCGGCCGTCAGCTGCGAGGCCGCGGCCCGCGCCGCCTCCGCCATGAGGGTGGCCGACGCCGCCTCGGCCTTGGCCCGCTCCACCGCCTGCCGCGCCTCGCCGATCACCTCGAAGAGGCGGCCGGCGGCCAGGGTCACCACGCCGGACAGCGAGGTGGCGCCGCCGAAATCGAAGGCCGGCCCGATGCGCTCGGCCGCCATGCCGCCGATCAGCGTCACCACGCCCGACAGGTCGGAGCGGCCGGCGAAGTCGAAGCCGGGCCCGATGCGCTGCGCCCCCATGGCGCCCAGCAGCACGAAGATGTCGGACGCCGAGCGCGCGCCGCCGAAATCGAAGGCGGGGCCGATGCGGTCGGCGCCCATCCGGCCCAGCAGCACCAGGATCTCGCCCAGGTTCCGGGCGCCGGCGAAGTCGATGGCGGGGCCGATCAGCGCGGCGGCGGTAGGGCCGTTGGCGTTGGCCGGCACGCCGGGAATGATCGGCGCCGGGCCGGTCGTGGCGCCGCCGGTGGCGGGTGTGCCGGTCAGCGGGTCCAGCGTGCGCAGGGCATCGGCCAGCGCCTCCTCCGCCCGGCCGATCGGGTCGGCCAGCGCGGCGGCGGTGCTGCCCAGGCGGGTCAGGGCGCCGGTCAGCGTCCCGGCGTCGGGGCGGTCGTCGCCGATGGCCCTGACGATGGTGCCGATGTCGCCGGCGATGTCCCGCGCCACCTCCGGCGGCAGCAGCCCGGTCATCGCGTCCCGCACCCGGTTGAGCGGTTCGGTGATGCGTGTCCGCTCCTCCGGCGTGATGACGCCGTCCAGCATGGCCTGCTTCAGGTCCGCCATGGCCTGGGCATAGGTGCGGGCGCCGCCCTCCAGCCCGTTGGCGCGCCTCTCCTCGGCGGCGGCCTGCTCGCCGGCCACGTCGGCGGCATGGCGCTGGTAGCCCAGCACCTTCTCGAACAGGGTCGCGTAGGCCTCGCCCGAGCCCAGCACCTGCCGCGCCAGCTCCAGGGTGGAGCGGCCCAGCTCCGGCAGCTGACGCATGGCCGCGGCGTTGCCGCCGGCCGCCAGCGCGCCGACCTGGTCCAGCTGCCGTTGCGCCTGGACCAGCCGGTCGGCGGCCGACAGCGGCGACAGCTCGCCCGTCATCATGGCCGCCGAGGCGTCCACCAGGCCCGAGCGCAGGCCGCGCAGCTGCTCGGCCAGGGTGCGGGCGCCGCGTGCGGCCGAGGCGAAGGGGTTCTCCGCCCCGCCGGCGCCGTCCAGCCGGTCGGCGAGGTCGCGCAGGGGAGCGTCCAGCCCGACGATGGCGGTGCGCTGCAGCTGGTACAGGCGGTTCAGCCGGTCCAGGTCGCCGCCGGTCGCCGTCGCCTCGGCCCGCAGCTGCTCGAACTCACGGTCCAGCCGGCGCAACGCCGCCTGGGTCGGGTCGGTGATGTCCAGCAGGCGGAGTTCGATGTCGTCGTCGAAGGACCGGCGCAGCGCGGCCCGGCGCGACTCCTCCTCGGTCCGCAGTGCCGTCAGGTCCAGCCTGTATTCGGTGGCGAAGCGGCGGCCCTCCTCATAGGCGGCGTTCAGCTCGCGCACCTGCTGGGCGTAGGGCCCCAGCTGCTCCGGCGGCTTCACTAGGTCGCGGTACTGGCGGACGCCGTCGATGGCCCTCTGCACCTCCTCCAGCGACTTGCCCTGCAGCGCCTGGATGAAGGCGTCCGCGCCGGGCATGGCGCCCTCCAGCCCGGTCGCGAGGTCCAGCGCCCGGGTGACGAAGTCGGCGAGCGCGTCCTCCAGCGTCTGGAAGGTCTTGCGCACGCCGTTCAGCTGGGTGGCGTAGCCGTCCTTGTTCTGCTCGATCATGAAACCCGGCACGGTGGCCTTGCCGAAATTCACGTTCGAGGCGCCCAGGCCGGTGACCAGCGCGTTGAACAGCGCCTTGGCGTCGTTGCCGAGCTTGGAGGTGGCGCCGCGGTCGGCGCCGTTGTCGGTGCCGACGCTGTTGATCGACAGGAAGTCGCCGGCCCGCATGCGGTCCTGGCCGAAATAGACTTGGCCCACCGGCCCGACCGACTTGCCCGGCCCGAACAGTCCGCCGACGAAGGAGCCGATGACGCGCCAGACCTCCGGCCCGCCGGGCAGGACGGTGCCGGCGGCCTGGCCGACGGCGGCGCCGATGCCGGCGTTGCGCGCCTGCGCGTCGGAGCGGCCCAGCAGCTTCGCGGCACCGTGGGCCACGGCGAAGCTGGTCAGCGCCTGGCCGATGGTCTCGCCGATCTTGGGCGAGATGGCGTCCATCTCCTCGCGCAGGCCGTGGTAGGCGTCCTCCATGGCGGTGCTGACCGCCGCGGCCATGGCCGACTTGACGGATTTCTCGAAGACCGCGCCGACCGCCTTCGCCCCGCCCTCCGAGCCCTGCACGATGGCGTCGGCCAGCACGTCGCCGAAGCGCGCGGCCTCGCGGTCGATCTTCTTGCGCCGGCCGCCGCTCACCAGCTCGTCCAGGTCGGCGGCGTCCCTGTCGAACTGCTCCAGGGCGGCGGCGGCGCGGCGCTTCGCGTCACCCATCAGCTCGCGGTCGAGGCCGCCGGCGGCGCGGTTGAAGTCCTCCTGGTTGATCTTGCCGGCCGCAAGCAGCCTGTTCAGCCGCTCCATCTCGTCGGCATAGGCTTCGACCGGCGTGCGGCCCAGCTTCGCCAGCCGCTCGATCTCCTCGCGCAGCGCCTCCTGCTGGCGCACGGCCTCCGCCCGCAGCGGATTGCCGGCGGCCAGCGTCCTGTCGATGAACTCCTGGGCCGTGCGCTCGTCGCCGAGGATGGCGACCAGTTCCGCCTTGCGCGACAGCAGCTTTTCCTGCGCGGCGGCGTACTCGGCCAGGCCCTTGGGCGACAGCGCCTTGTCGATCGAGGCGATCTGGCGCTGCAGCGCCTCCATGGCCTTGGCCCCCGCGCCGGCGGAGTCCTTCAGGCGGGACAGCTCCTCCCCCGCCTTGCGCGCGGCGGGGGCGACACCGCTCGCATCGGCGCCGATCTTGATGGTGACGTCGTTCGCCATGATGGTCTCCCCGGTGGAGTCTCAGCGTCGGTTCAGCGCCTCGGAGGCGGCGGCCTCGAGGATGCGGAGGTCGTGGAAGAGCGCCGGCGTGGCCTCGATGCCGGCGAGGTCGAGGGCGGCGCGCACGCCGGCATAGTCCAGCCCCAGCCAGGCGAGGCGCCCGCCCTCCAGCCCGCCCATCCACACCGTCCGCCACTGGGTGGCGGCCAGCAGGAAGGCGCGCAGCGGGGCCTCGTTCTCCGGCCAGACGGGAAAGGCGCCGCCCGCGCCCTCCCCCGGGCCCAGGTCCGGGGGCGCGCCGAAGGCGGCGAGGTCGGCGGCGGCCTCGTCGCCGCCTCCCCCCGCGCCGCCATTCGCCCAGGCGCGGGCGGCGCCCCTCAGTTTCCCTCGCGCCGCGCCGCCACCGCCTCGCCGCTGATGGATTTGCGGTAGGCGTCGACCAAAGCCGCCTGCACCCGTGGGTCGCGGCAGAGCCGGTCGCGGGCCTCGTCGCCGAAGGGCAGCGGCTGGCCGTCCTCGTCGGCCACGTCGCGCCAGCCCACCAGCACCTGACCCAGCAGGTCGCGGTCGAGGCTGTCGGGCTTGGCGAGCAAGGCGCGCGCCTCGTCGGTGGGGAGCACGCGGAACAGGGCGGTGAAGCGGTGCGTGGCGAACTGCCCCGGCGCCGCGTCGCTGGGCACGCGCACGTCGACGGGGAACGGATAGGTCTGGTCGACCTGGATGCGGAACATGGGAGGCTCCTTGTCGGTGGTGCTGGAGACGGTGAGGCACCCCTATCCTTCTCCCCTTGCGGGAGAAGGGTGGGACCCGCGGCGAAGCCGTGGGGGGATGAGGGGTGGACCGGGCGGCAGCCCGGGCCTTCTCGATGGTTCAGCTTGGCAAGGGCGTCGAGAACGTCCGCCTGCGGCGTCCGACCCCTCACCCTCCCATTGCTGCCGCAATGGGCCCCTTCCCTCTCCCGCAGGGGGAGAGGGAGTCCTCACTTCACGGTGATGCGCAGCTCGTCGTTGCCCTGGTCGGGGACGAGCTTCAGCGGCAGGGCGTAGTGGGTGACGCCCTGGCTCTGGCTGAGGCCGGGCTTGCCGACCTGGACCTTGGGCGCCGCCAGCTCGACGATGCCGCCGGCGGTCGTGCCGTGGGTCATGGCGAGCGCCACCAGCTGGGCCGGCGGGCCGGCCAGGGTGTAGGGGTTGAAGGCCGCCAGGTCGGGCATCTCGACATTGCAGCGGCCGCTCGGGCGGCGGTCGGTCAGCGCGATCATCTCCTGGTTCACCAGGAAGCGGCCCTGCACCTCGTTGCCCATGTCGATCTCGAACTCCGACATGACCAGCGACACGCCGTTCAGCGAGAAGTTGGGCGTATTGCCGTCGGTGACCGGCACCGGGTCCTTGAAGGCGCCGAAGTTCGGCGTCGGCAGGGCGGTGGCGGTGGGCGTGGTGAAGAGGCCGCGGAAGCTGAAGGCCAGCTTCGGGATCTGCCCGGCGCCGGCGCGCAGCTGCACGTTGCCGCGGGCGCCCAGCAGCCGGTGCTGGGTGCCGTCGATGTTCAGCACCAGCGTCACCGAGCCGAAGCCGGAGGAGACCGGGTCGTAGTCGACCTTGCTGGCCGCCATCACCGTCTCGGCGAAGCCGCAGGCGATCATCAGCGGCCCCCAGGCCGGCGCGGTGCCGGCAGTGCCGCTGCCGGCCAGCTCGACCTCGAAGGACAGCGAGGAGTGGCGGCCGACCAGGATGTCCGGCTGGGCGCCGAGATAGGGCGTGTCCAGCTCGCGTCCGACCTCCTGCGCCTCCAGCGGCGTCAGCGAGACGTTGGTGCAGAGGATGGCGTTGGCGGCGCCGGTCGGCGTCGCGTCGGTGCCGTAGGTGGTCTCGGTCTTGGCCAGCAGGACCTTCTTGCGCCAGAATTTCTGGGCCATGGCTCACTCCTTCGCTGCGGTGGGCTGTGGGACGGGGGACGGGGGGACGGGGGACTTCGGGGGCCGACGCCGGACGGGCGCCGGCGGCCGGTTCAGCGCGGTGCCGTCGGCGTCGCGCGAGCGGTTGCCGCCGGGATGCTCGGCGGTGGCGTCGATCAGGCGCCGCGCGCCGGTCCCGGGGTCGCGGACGTAGCGCCCGCCGGTGAGATCTTCCATGGGAGGGCTCCTTCTCAGCCGAGGTGGCGGGTGTGCAGGGTGAGCGTGGCGCCGTGGCAGAGCAGGCCGGCGAACATGACGGGCCCGCTCTCCACCAGCTGCGCCCCGGCGCCGAACTCAGCCCCGTCGGGACCGTGGACGGTCCCCAGCGCCGTCCCGCCGAAGCTGTCGTCGGCCAGCACCGCCCCGCGCACCGCCTCGATCAGCGCGTCGAAGGCGTGCTCGCTGGCCTGCGCGTCGTCGAAGGACATCAGCCCGCGGATCGCCCAGCTGTGGGTCAGCACCCGCCGGCCCAGATCCGGCCCGCGGCCATGGCTGGCGGTGCGGCGCACGAACCAGCCGCGGATGGCGGGCGTGCCCGGCCCGTCCTGCCAGGCGTACAGCGCCCGCAGGGCCGGTTCGGTGGCGGCGTAGCGCTCGCGGTCGTGCACCCGGCCGATCTGCGGGACGGCGGCCAGGCGCGCGGCGATCGCGGCGCGGATGAGCGACAGGTCGGCCATCACGCGCCCTCCCCAACCTTCGCCACGGCCCGGGCCACCGCCGCGCCCGCCGCCGCGGCCAAGCGGCGGTCCAGGCCGCGCATCGTGTCGCGCAACGGGTGCCGGGCCGGCGTGCCGCGCTTCGCGATGGTGGCGGCGACGGCGTGGGCGGCGCGCTCCGGCGCCTCCAGCCCCTTGGCCCGCGCCCAGGCGATGAGGTCCGCGATCGGCGGGCGGTGCGGCCTTGTGCCCAGCTCCACGGCCTCGGCATGGGGCGCGGTGTAGCCCACCCCGCCCGCCAGCCTGCCGCCGGAGACCGACACCGGCGTCACGGCGATGCTGGCGGCCAGGCGCCCGGTGCCGACCGGGGTGCGGCGGCGGAGATCGGTCTCCAGCCCCGGCAGCAGCCCGTCCAGCGCGCGGGCCAGCTCCGCCTCCAGCGCCGGGGCGAGGCCGTCCAGCATCCGCCGCGCGCCTTCCATGTCGACGGCGATCATGCGCGCCTCCGCGGGAACATGCGGCCCAGCGCCGACAGCGTCGGGGACCGGTGCTGTGACGTGGCCGAGGCGCCGCGCGTGCGCTTGGGGTCGATGCCCAGCAGCTCCTGGTAGCGCTGGCGCAGGGCCCGGGCGCGGGCGGCGAACTCGGCCGCCTTGCCGCCATGGTTGACGGAATCGGCGATGATGGTGCTGTCGCCCGAGCCGCTGGCGGCGGCCGCCAGCTGGTCCTGCAGCAGCGCCGCGGCGTAGGCGGCCACCGCCTCGCGGTCGCCGGGCGGGATTGTGTCCTCGACCGCGTCCAGCCGGTGCGGCGCCGTGTAAACCAGCCGCACCGCCTCGTCGGCGCCGGGGGTGAGCGCCAGCCGCAGCTTCGGCCCGGCGGGCGTCGGCACGATGGCGAAGAGGTCGGCCGTCAGCAGCGCCGGCGGCACCAGGCCGACCGGGCATTCGACCGCCAGCGCCCGGCTCTCCGCCTCGGTCCAGGATGCCGGCAGGTCCAGCAGGGCGGAGCCGCCGGGCAGGTCGGCCACCAGGGTGCGCGGCCGGTCCTTGCCGTACTGGCGCACCGCCAGCTCCAGCGCCCGGTCGCGCGCCGCCGGCTGCAGCCGCGCCGCCTCGTCGCGGGTGAACTCGTCGACCAGGGTTCTGAGGTCGGAGAGGGCCATGATCTTTCCTTTCGGAATCATCGTCGGAAGGTCCCCTCACCCTTCCCAAGCCTGCGGCTCGGGCCCCTTCCCTCTCCCGCAGGGGGAGAGGGAATATCGGGACGCGCCGCCCCTTTCCCTCTCCCCTGGCGGGAGAGGGCGGGGCCCGCGCCGAAGGCGTGGGAGGGTGAGGGGGAACCGTGCGGGCTTAGGCGACGACGTGCTTGCGCAGGCCGCGCCAGTCGACGACCGCGCCGCCGTAGATGTGACGGATCTTCCAGGTGATCTCGTCGCGGGCGAACAGGCTGCCCGAGGACGGGTCGTCCTGGACGAACAGCTCCGGCGCGTCCTTGCCGTCCAGGAAGCCGACCTCGATGCCCGGCACCTCGACCGGGTCCGCGGCCAGCGCCCAGTCCGAGGCGTCGGTCCAGTACCAGATCGGCAGGATCTGCGGGTTCAGGGTCTGGACGAAGGTCGGGTCCTGGTTGGTGCCGCGCACGAACAGGTTGCGCGCGGTCTCCTCCAGCTCGAACGGGATCATCAGGTACTTCGGCCCGACGCCCAGCGTGTCCTGGCCGCCATACTCGGTCTGGCGGACCATGGCCAGCCGCGCGGCGGCGAAGTTGGCCGCGTCCAGCGCGCCGGTGCCGAGGTTGCCGTGGTCGGCGTGGAACAGCGCCTTGCCGTCATAGATGGTCGGGTTGGTACGGATGAAGTCGAAGACGAACTTGCTGAGGGTGCGCTTGGCGGCGCGGGTCAGCTTCTGCGGGATCTGGCGGATCATCGCCACGTCGTCGTTGCGCACCATCTCCAGCGTCAGCGTCTCGGTGCCGCCGCGCTTGGCGATCTGATAGGTCGCCTTCTCGTCCGTCGGCGTGTCCAGCGCGCCGTAGGCCTGGCTCTCCGCCACCAGCGGCAGGTCGCCGTAGCCGCCCCAGCGCGCCCGCTCCTGGGTGCGGAAGTCGGCCACCGGCACCACCGTCGCGATCCTGCGCCAGAGGTCGTACTGGTCGTTGGCCTTGTAGTCCTCGACGACGCGGCGGGTGATGGCGTCGCCCAGCATGTCGGCGAAGGTGCCGCTGTTGGCGGCCTCGGTCAGGCGCACCGCCTTGTCGCGGCGGCCGGTGACGCGGGTGTCGCCGGTCAGCTCGACATAGCATTCGCGGAAGCTGGTCGCCGGCTTCTTCGGATCGAAGAACGCGTCCAGCATCGCGGCCATCTTCTGCGGCCGCTCCCGGAGCACCTGGTTCGAGAAGGCCGGGCTGGTGTCGGCGATCGCGGATGCCGTGTCGTTGATGGCGGCGTTGACGTCCGCCTCCACGAACAGCTCGGTGCGGGCCTTGAACTCGTCCTGCAGGCGGCGCTTGGCCGTGGGCGGCAGGTTGGAGATCTGGATGCGCGCCAGGGCCATGGCGCGGGCCTCCACCAGGCGCGGGTCGGGGGCCTTGGCGGCGTCGTCCGGCTTCGCCATGGCCTCCTTGAGGAGCGCCATCAGCTCATCCTCGCTCAGCTGCTCGGGCACCTGGCCCTCCAGCAGGTCGGGGCGGCGCTCCTTGAGCAGGGCCAGGATCTGGGTACGGTCCATGGGCTTGTCCTTTCCATTGGCTTCGATGAGGGAGATCACGCGGCCGCCGGCCCCCGGCTCGACGATCAGGTCGACCGAGTGGACACGGCGGAAGCGGCGGGCGATCCGGGCGGCGCGCGGGCCGCCCGGGGTGGGGATCGTGGCCGTCTCGGCGTCCGCCTCGGCGTCGATGGAGAGGCCGAACAGGTCGGCCATGCCCCGCTCCAGGGCCGAGCGCAGCTTGGTCGCCAGCGGGTCGGCGGGGTCGATGACCTCCAGCTCGGCCTGCAGCTCGCCGGAGTCCGGGCCGGCGCCGGCGACGAAGGCGGGGCGGGTCAGCCGGCCGATGAGGTTGCGCACGTCCTTGCCGCCATGCGCCAAGTGCTCGGCGTCGGACTTGGCGAAGACGCGGGCGCCCTCGAATAGGGGAGCCGCCTCGCGCAGCGACGTGTCGGGATAGAAGTTGCCGTTGGCGCTGAGGCCGGCGCGGATGACCCGCACCTGGAAGCGCGAGCCGCCGGATGCCGCCAGCAGCTGGCCCGCCTCGCGGAAGGCGCCGCCGGCCGGCCCTATGTGATTGATCCCGGGGCCGCCCATCACGCAGCCTCCGCGTTCGCGGCGGCGGTCAGCTTGCGCCCGTCGCGGGTGACGACCACCACGGCGCCGCCGCGCCGGGCGGCGTCCAGCACCGCCTCCGGCGCCACCCCCACCGCCCGCGCCAGATCGGCGACGGCGGGTTCGGCGATGCCCCGTCCTTTCCCCTTGGAAGCCATGCGGCCCTCCTCTCGGCTGTTCATGACCGGGAGGCTAAGGGGACTGTCGATTCGCAATAAGACCGCGCCGCGCCCCCCACATCTTCGGAGCGCAATGGTAGGCAAAGCCTTGACCGGGCTGGCTTCGCGACGTCCTCACACGCTGTCTTAGGAGGATTTTCCTATTTATGGCCGCGCGTGCGCAGGGTGCCACGCGTCCGTTGCGGCGGAGCCCCGCGCCGGTTTATCGAGGGAGCCGGCCACCGCTTTCAATCGTGCTCGGCGCGGCCGCGATCCAGGTTCGAAGGCTGACCCATGCGCCTCCTCCCGCTTCTCGCTTCGCTCCTGCTGGCCGGTGCCGGCGGGGTCACGGGACCCGTCGTGCCGGAGGCGCCGCCCGAGGATGCGCCGGCGGACCGGCGCGCGGCCTTCCTGGCGAGCGTCGCCGGCGCCGGCGCGATGACGATCCATGAGAGGGCGGGCCTTCCCCAGACCACCTGCGGCGCCCTGGCCGAAGCCCTATCCGCTCCCGGCGCGGTGCGGTTCCTGGAGCCGGTCGCGGCGGGGGACGATTTCGCGGCGGTTGCCGCCCTCATCGACACGCCTAACTGCCCGAGACCCGACGCCTTCCGGGTCTTCGGGACCCGGTGCGACCCGAGCCTGGACCCGAAGGACCCGGAGTTCCTGGGAAGTTGCTGGTGGTATGCCGGGGCGCGGGGATTCGCCCTGTACGAGGTGCGCGACGACAGCGGGCGCCCGCGCCAGCTGCTGGCCACCGGGCAGCGGCTGATGATCACCTCCGGCCCGCCGCGCTTCATCGGAGCCGAGGAGGCGGTCCCGTCCCGGACGCCCCGGCGCGGGGAGAAGACTTCGGGCGATGCGGGCCTGATCGACCCGGCCCGTTGCGACACCGACTGGCTGAACGTGGGCGAGGCCGCCGGCACCGACCCGCGCTACCAGGGACGCCGCACCAGGATGGTGGCGCCGGTCGAGGTGCGCGGACGGTATCTCATCCTGACGGTGGAGAGCTCGGCCATGGGGCGGATGGTCCAGCTGACCAGCTTCCGCGACCATGGCGCCGACCAATGCGCGGCGACCAGCGACACTCCCGCTCCCGGATGACCGACCAGCCGGAAGCGGGCCCCACCCCTCACCCCCGCCCGTAGGCCGCCAGCGCCTGGGCCAGGACGGCGCGGTTGTCGTGGCGCCAGGGGTGGAAGTCGCCGCGGAAGAAGTCCATCCAGTCGCCCTTGGCCGCCCACATCAGCCGGGCGGTGAGCGCCGACAGCCGGGCGAAGGCGACCGGCCCGGGGATGCCCGACCCGCGCAGCAGCAGCATGCCGTTGCGCAGGATGTGGCTGGTGAACTCGTGGCTGACGTAGAGCAGCGCGCGGCGCAGATGCTTGCGCTTGCCGTTCACCGCCATGAACACGTCGAAGGCGACGGCCTTGTGCTCGGTCTCCTCGATCGCGTGCCAAATCCAGAGGCGCCGCATCTCCGCTGGCATTTCTTCCGTCCAGGAGGGCTCGGTCAGGATCTGGTGGGCGAGGATGGCGGTGAAGTGCTCGTACGCCACGGTCACGGCCAGGTGCCCCACCGGCGGCACGTTCTCCCGCGCATAGGCGAGGTTGCGCCGCATCCGCGCCTCCAATGCCGCGAGATCCACCCCGCGCGCGGCGCAGAGCGCCTCGTTGTAGCGCTGGTGCTCGCGGCTGTGGACCGCCTCCTGCCCGCAGAAGGCGCGCACGTCCCGGCGCATCCGCTCGTCCTGGATGCGGTCCATGAAGGGCCGGACGCTGTCCATGAAGAACTGCTCGCCCACCGGGAACAGCGACGACAGCGCGTTCCAGAAGGCGGTGCGCACCGGATCGCCCCCGGCCCAGTCCGTAGCCAGAAGCGCCTCCAGCTCGAACTTCTCGTTCCGGGGGCGGAACTCCAGGTCGGGCGGGGTCCGGGTGGGAACGCGGGCGGCGGCGCGGGTCATGGTCGCTCGCAGGCGGTGGATGCGGAAGCGCCATCATACCGCATCGCCGCCGCCCCGCGCACGTCCCCCTATGGGCGAAGGCCGGCGCCCCGCGCCTCACCCGCCATCAGTGAGGACGAGAACGAGGGCGTAGAGCGTGCCCAGCCCATGGTCGGCGCCCAGGGCGGTGTAGCCGAGGACGCGGAGCCTGGTCCCCGCCTTCATGTTGTTCGCCCCATCGCGGTCCATGTCGCGTTCCGCGCATTCCCCGGTCTGCGGATCGATATGGATCGGCGGCGGCGGCAGCTCAGCCTCGGCCAGCGGCACTTCGGACGCTTCCAGCAGGCGCAGGAAGTCCACCTGCAGCATCACCTCCGAGTTGACGGCCGGCAGGTTGCGCTGGTCGAAGACACGCCAGCGGTTCCCGAAGCGGCATGTCTTGTCGGCGTTTCCGATGGAGAAGCGGTGGGTAAGCGTCTCCTGCGCTCCATGGTACGCCATCTGGTCCTTGTCCCCCGAATATTGGGTATTCGGGATGAAGACGTATCCCACGCGCCCGACGCAGCCGATGGCCCAGCACGGCTCCGCCAGCGCCGGGGCGGTGAACGCCAGGTGGGCGGAGATCAGCGCGATCGATTTCCTGAACATGATGCCGGGCCGCGTTGGGGAGGATCGGGTCACTTTGCCCGAAATTGGTTAATTCGATGACAGCGCCACAGCTCGCGCCGGCCCGGTTCAGCCCGATAGACCGGTCGGGGCCTGTCCGCGTTCTTTTATTGGCCGACCGGTCAGTCATTGGTAAGATGATGCCCGGTAACGACGGAGACACAAATGGCCCCCCGCAGCGAGGAGCAGAACAGCGCCCTGCGCGAGCGCACTGCCGCGCAGATCCTGGACGCGGCGGTCGCGCTCTTCGCCGAGCGGGGCTTCGCCGCCTCGACGGTGGAGCTGGCGGAGCGGGCGGGCGTGTCGAAGGGGACGGTGTTCCACCACTTCCCTGGCAAGGACGACCTGATCGCGGCGCTGGTGGAGCGGTCGGTCACCGCCAGCCTGGATGCCTGGGACGCCGCACCGGCCGGGACGGCGCCGGAGGAGATGCTGCGCGGCGCGGTCGCGGCGGCGCTGGCCGGGGTCCGCGCGCAGCCCGCCCTTTACCGCATCGCCTTCATGGCCGCCATCAGCCCGGAGGCGGCGCCGGCGCTGGAGCGCGCCCGGGCGGCGCTGCGCCCCCGGCTGGAGGCCCACGGCCAGCGCATGGCCGCTCTCTTCCGCGACCTCGGCCGCCCCGATCCCGCCGCCGACGCCCTCCTGTTCCAGGCGGCGCTGAACGGGCTGGGGCAGGTCGCGCTCTCGCGGCCCGAGCTGCTGGAGCGGCCGGACCTGCTGCCGCTGGACCGCATCGCCGAGACGCTGGCCGGCGCCTTCCGCTGACCGCCGCCTTCCCGGTATTTCCCCTTCCCTCATCTCCGGAGCCCGCCATGGTCGCCACCGCCCTCTATCCCGTCCCAATGCGCCTGCGCCCCCTGGCGGAACTGGTGGGCATCGCCCTGCTGACGGCGGCGCTGCTCTCGACACAGTCCGTGTCCGAGACGGTCGGCGGCGGCTGGGCGGAGAAGCTGTTGCTGCCCGCCCGCATGGCCCTGCTGATCCTGGTCTGCACCTGGCTGCTGCGCCGGGGCGGGGAGCGCTGGGCCGACCTCGGCCTGCGCATGCCGGCGACGCTCTGGAAGGTGCCGCTGCTGATGCTGGGCGGCTACGCGCTGATCGGCGCGACGGTCACGGCCCTGACCGTCCTGGTGCTGCCGGCGCTGGGAGCCCCCCGGCCCGACATGTCCGCCTTCCAGGCGCTGCGCGGCGACAAGGCCGAATATCTGTACTGGCTCATCCCAGTGGCGCTGGGCTCGGCGGCGGTGGGCGAGGAGCTGCTGATGCGCGGCTTCGTCCTGAACCGCTTCGCCAGGCTGCTGGGCCACGCCGGCGGCGCGCCCTACGCCGCGATCGTGGCACAGGCCGCCCTGTTCGGCGTCCTGCACGCCTACCAGGGCATCGGCGGCGTGCTGACCACCTTCGCCGTCGGGCTGGGGATCGGGCTGGTCTACCGCTGGGGCGGCGCCAACCTCTGGGCCTGCATCCTGCTGCACGGGCTGATCGACGCCGTCACCATGACCGCCTTCTATCTGGGCCGCGTGCCGGCATAAGGCGGGGCGTTGCGGGGGTGGTTACGGCAGCCTAATCTGCCGGTAGCGCCACGCCCCCGGAAACACCACCCGCATGCGCCCCGCCGCCGCACTGCTGCTGCTCCTTCTGCTGCTCCCATCCCCGCCCGCGACGGCATCGGAGGGGGGCGACGCGGTGGAATGGTCCCGGGACGTGCCGCGCCCGCTGGCCTACGCGCCGTCCGAGGAACCGGCGTGGCTCGCCGGAACCCTGAAGCGCCTTCAGACCAAGCGCCCGCGCACCCACGCGCTGAAGCAGCACATGCTGTTCCGGCGCGACGGCAAGGCCAGCTTCCTGGCGGTGGTCTGGAGCTCCAAGGGCGAACGGTTCGGGGAATGGCTCGTCCTCTACCGCGTCCTGGCGGAGACGCCGGAACCGACGCTCAAATTCATGCGGGAGGTCGAAGGCTATGAGGATGCGACGATCCTTGAGCCGACCGGCCAGGACCTGAATGGCGACGGCATCGCCATGCTGTTCGTCGGCTGGGATCATGGCGGCAGCATCCCCTCCAACCGCGGCGTCCGCGCCTTCAGGCTGACGGACCGGGTGCCGGACGTCACCCCGCCGGACGACAGCCAAGTCCTGAGCCGGCAGGAGGCCATGAAGGGCGTCATGCTGGGATGGCGGACGGTCGCCCCCGAGGATCATTGCTTTCCGGATACCTGCGGCATCCCCGTGCCCGTCCTGCACGCATGGAACGGCAAGGCCTACCGCCCGGCCTGCCGGAGTTTCGATCCCTGGTTCCTTGAGTGGATCGACAATGCCCGGCGGAAGGCCGCGGCCCGGCCGGATGATGGCGTGGATGAAGCCGGCTTCGTCGCCGCGCTGCTGGCGCAATCAGGGAGAGGCGCGGAGGCGCTGGACCATTGGCGTGCCGCCGCGGAGAGATTCCACGCGATCGAGGCGAAGGGCGGCTCCCTGGGCGGCAACATGGTCTTCGGGCTGGGCATGGGCTTCGCGGAGATCGACAAATCGTTCGTCGCCTCGCTGGAGCGGGCCGCCCGCCTCCAGAGCCCCTGCCCGCTGACCGACCGCCCTGATACGGCGAAGCCGAACGGCGGCTGAGCTTCGCCCCTCACCACGCCCGCCACCCCCGCCTGACCGGCGGCGCCACCGTCACGCCGGCGGCCTCTTGCCCGCCGTCGCTGGCCGCGGCGATGCCCAGCAATGCTGCCCAGGCGCGGTCGGCGTGGGTGCCGCCCTGCTCGGGCGTGACGATGCGGGGATGGCCGGTGGGGCCGGTCACTTTGCGCAGGGCGTGCAGATCGGCGCGGATGGCCGCCGCCTCCTCGGGGATGCGCAGCGCCCGGCGCTCGAAGGCGGCCTTGGCCGCCGTGGCGATGTCCAGCGGGCGGGAGCCCGACAGATGCACCCCCTCCACCCGCGCCGCCCCATAGCGGCGGGCGGCGTCCTCCACCGGCTTCTCGCCCATGCCGGTGCGGTCCATGGCGAGGCGCGAGACGCGGTAGCGCGCCATGATGCGGTCGAGCGCGGAATCCTGCTCGGCGAAGCTGGCGCCGGCCAGCTCCACCACCTCGCGGGTCCACAGCACGTCGCCGACCCGCTCCCACACCCAGGCGACCCAGAGGTGCCGGTGGCGGGCGATGTCGTTGCCGACGAAGCAGGGCCCGCCCTGGTACAGCTCGGGCCGGCCGGCGTCCGCATGCTCGGCGTCTGTGATGAGCGCCCAGGGCAGCCAGGCCGAGGCCTCGTCCAGCCATTGCAGCTCGTACTCCTGCGCCCAGGCGTCCGGGTCGTTCAGGCCGGCCCTCAGCTGCGCCACGTCGCGCGGCAGCCCGTCGGCCACGGCCTGGTGGATGTCCACCCGGTGGCGCGACCAGGCCGGGTCGTCGCCGGTCACCAGCTCGTGGAACTTGTTGCCCTTGCCGTTGGGCGTGCTGGTGACGCGCAGCTTCCACCCGGCCGAGACGACGGGGAACAGCGCCTTCCAGATCTCGGCCGCGTCGCGGTGGAAGGCGAACTCGTCCAGGAAGACGTTGGCGGAGAAGCCCCGCGCCGTGTCGGGGTTGGCCGGCAGCGCCGTGATGCGCGAGCCGCCCGGCATCACCGCCTCCAGCGCCCGGTGGCTGGTGCCCTCCCACGGATAATCCAGCGCCTCCAGCGCCACGCCGTAGGCGGCGGCGTGGCGGCGCACCCCCTCCTCCATGGCCTCGCGCGCCTGGCGCTCGCCGCGCGACAGGATCACCCAGCGCGCCCGCCGCCCCTCCGCCATGGCGCGGAAACAGTCGTCGACGATCTCCAGCGTGGTGGTGAAGGTCTTGCCGGTCTGCCGCGCGAACATGCCGATCTTGAAGCGCGACCGGTCCAGCAGCCAGCGCCGCTGGTAGGGCAGCAGCGCCAGGGCGGGGCGCGACGATGAGGCGGGAGCGTCGGTCATGGCGGTTCTCCGGAAGAGCGGGGAAACACGGTTCAGGGGCGTCCTGGACGAGATCCGGGTGCGGTCGAGGCAAGATGGTCGTGCCGGACGTCCCAAGGGGTGTGGTATCGACAGGCGCGAAGCTGCCATCCAACGAGCGGTGCCGAATGGCTGAGCCTGTCCTCGTCCGACCCTACCGCCCCGCCGACTGGGCGGCGATCGAGGCGGTGCATGACGCCGCCCGCCTCGACGAGCTGCGCCTGAGCGTCGGGACGTCCGCGTTCAGGTCGCTCGCCGCGACCGCCGAGCCGGAGGGGCTCTTCAACGGCCAGATCTGGGTCGCCGAGCTCGGCGGCCGCGTCGTCGGGTTCGCCGCGACCGATGAAGACGAGGTCGGCTGGCTCTACGTGCATCCGGACGCCTACCGGCGCGGCGTCGGCCGGGCGCTCCTGCGGCACGCGATCGACCAGGTGGGCGGCAGGGCACGCACCTCCGTGCTCGACGGCAACATTCCGGCCCTGGCGCTCTACCTGTCGGAAGGGTTCGTCATCGTCGAGACCAAGGACGGGCACCTGCAGGGGCTGGAGGCGGTGCCGGCCCGGGGGCACCTGCTGGAACGGGCCGTCTGAGTTCCAGCCCCCCCAGAGTTCCAACCCACCGTGTGCCACCCCGGGGCGACCGCCCGTAACGCTGCGGCGGCCGACGGTATCGCGCTACTGCCCCTCCACGATCCCGTACACCTCCTCCCGGATGCGGGCGAGCGCGGCCTTCAGATCCTTCGGCCGGTCCTCGGCGGCGCGTTCGGCCTCGGCCAGCCGAGGGGCCAGCGCCTCGGCCAGTTCGCGGCGGAGCTTCAGCTCCAGCTCGGTGGTGAGCTTCTCGGCGCCGGCGACCTCCTTCACCGCCTTGGCCAGCACCATCAGATCCTTCGGATCGGGCCCGTCACCATCGCCCAGCGAGGACAGGGTCTGGAAGGCGACGGTCTTCAGCATCTCCTGCAGCAGCCGGCCGACCTCGCCGCGCGCCGCCCCGCCCAGCGCCTCGGTCCAGGCGCCGGCCACCGCCTGGGCCTCGCGGTAGCGCTCCAGCTGGGCGGCGGTGCGCGTCCGGTACTTCGCCACCGTCTGGCACGACAGCGGCGTCCCCAGTTCGGTCATGCGTGCGGCGATGCTGTCGGCGGTGGCGCCCGCCGCCACCATCGCGTCCAGCTCACGCCGCGCCTCGGCCGGCAGGTGGCGCAGCTTCATGCGCTCGGTCGTGGCCGGCTGCAGCCCGTAGAAATGCGACAGCAGCCGCGTCGGCGTCACCCCCTCCTGGGTCAGCAGCCGCCGCAGCCGGTTGGCGAACTGAGTCAGCGTGGCGCTGCGCGGGCCGTCCGTCGGCGGCTCCCAGCCCACGGCGGCCTCCAGCAGCCCGGCCACCTCGGCGCTGGTCCAGCCGGCGGCGGCGATGCCGGCCAGCGCCGCCTCCAGCCGGGCGGGGTCCTCGCGGCGGGGCGGTAGCCGCGGCTTCAGGTTCTCGGTCCTGCCCATGGCGCTCACTCCCCCCGGCCGAGGCCGCGCGGCGCCGGGCGGCGGACGCCCGGATGCACGGCCAGGCCGCGCGCCACCTCCTCGCCCCGGGCGGTGCCGGTGGCGATGGCGAGGCCGGCGATGCGCTCCACCGTCACGAGGCCCGCCTCGGCCAGCCAGGCCAGCTCGCCGCGTACCTGGTCGCCGGTGGCGGCCACGCCCAGCGACCGCACCGCGTCGGCCAGCAGGCACTCGTTGGCGGCATAGCCCGGCGTCTCCGCCAGCAGCCGCAGCAGCATGAGGCGCAGATGCTGGCGCCAGCTGTCGGACAAATCGGTCATGGTGATCAATGTCGGTCTCCTGGTGCGGGAATGGGTGCGGGGATAGGGGCTGGCGGCTTCAGCCCGCCTTGCGGGCGGCGTCGGCGATGATCTGCTCGTGGCGGTCGACGACGCGGTCGATGCGGGCCAGCGTGTCGCGGAAGCCCTCGATGGACTCGTCGGTGGCCTTCAGATCGCCCCGCAGCCCCTCGATGCGCAGCATCAGGTCCTGCAGCTGCTGGGCGGTGGGCAGGTGGCGGGCGACCGTCTCCAGCACCAGCACGCGGTCGGCCAGCGCCGCGCGCTCCGCCGCCTCGCGCTCGAGGTCGCCCCGGGCGGCGAAGAGCTGGCCCAGCGACCAGCGCCACCAGATGAGCAGCGGCACCACCACCCCGTTGACGAGGGTGCTGGCGATGGTGAGCCAGGGCAGCAGCGCCTGGACGGAGGGCCCGGAGGCGGCGAGCGCCCCGGCGGTCTGCGGGTCGGCGGGCATGGGTGTCTCCCGGTCGGGCGGTCAGGTCGACATGCTGCCCCACACCCCGCCCCCGAATAAGGCCGCGCCGCGCCCCCCATATGGCAAGTCGTTGATCCGGCTCGCTTTGTCGCGGGAAATTATTTTCGGTGCGGGAGGAAGTGTCGAATCTCACGACGCCTGGGCGGCAGGGTGCGGAAGACCAGGGCCTCGCCGTCGGGCCCGTGCACCTCCACCCCGGCCACCAGCCCCGAGCCGCCCGGGTCGGTGACGATGTCGTGCACGGCGCCGGGATCGACATAGCCCAGGCGCACCTCGCCGGAGACCGGGTGGGCGGTGACCGGCAGGACGAGCTCGCCGAACAGCTTGTAGGAGCGGACCAGCTCCTTGAGGCGGCGGTCGAGGCGGTTGACCGGATCGTGCCAGAAGGCGTCCAGCCAGGCCTGGCCCTGGGGATCGTCGCAGACCAGGCGCACGCCCTCGCCCAGCAGGTAGGAGAGCGGCAGCTCGATGAGGCGGTTGGCCAAGCGGTTGCGCTCCCACTGGTGCACCGCCAGCTCCTGCATGCGGCGTTGGGACAAAGGCCCGAGGTCGCGGCGGCCGTCGCCGGTCAGCGGGCGCGCATGGCGCTGGCGCGCGCGATGCGGTAGAGAAGAGGCGACCGCTCGCGCCCTGAGGAACGCCCCATGCGCCGTCTGATCACGCTCGCCTTCGCGCTGACGATTGTCACGCCTGCAACTCTTGCGGCTGCGCAGCCCGACTGGGTGGGGCAATGGCGCAAGATCGGCAAGGATGATGCCGGCACAACCAGCCGCTGCTACCTCGACCCCAAGGAACCAGTATGCGTCATAGATGCTTACTGGTTATGCAGGCTAAGAGTAGACCAGGAAGTTTGTTCAGTATCGGACAGCATAACGGGTCGCGGAACGCCATTCTATACATTCTGGAAACGCATCTATGAAAGCAGGCCGTCGAAACTGAGAAGATTGGAATATCGCGTTGCCCGCTACGTAATCTTTCCTTCTTCCGCCATTTTATTGACATGCTCACTGAGCCAGTCTGAACGCCGGGTTTTTAGTTTCTCCAGAAACTCACGACTTCTCTCGGGCGTCAGGCCGGCCAGCGCTTTCATGCTGCCAGATCCAAGAACGCCATCGATCTCCGTATCGGCCGGCAATGCGCCGACATCCACCAGGGCTCGCTGGACGATCTCGGCGCCTTTGGTAGTCCCCTGCCAGTAGACGGTATCCACCACGGCATTGACCACCTTCTGGTCTTTCACCTCCTTGAGGGCAGCGACTCCTCTCTTGCCGAATGCGCCCCCTTCGAATCCGGTTCCCTGGGCATTAGGCTTGCCGTTCAGATAGGCGATCTGTGCCGCCGCCAGTTGGTCTTGGGTCAAGGAGCGGGGCTCCACGCCAACGGTGCCTGCCGGAATGCCAGGGATCAAACCAGCTTTCGTCAAGTCGTTCAGCGTATCGCGCAGGATGCCGCCACGAGATCCGTTGGCGCCCACGATGTTGCCGCCCTCCCAGCCCGTGGTGAGCAGCATCGCCTCCTGCGCGTTCTCGGGCACACCCTTGAGGCGCCCGAGCGCCGCTTCATGCGCCTGCCAATCCTCAGCCTTCATTCCACGAGCGGCAGTCGCGGGGTCAGGTCCACCACCCTGACCTGGCCCAGTTTTCACTGGGTAGACGTTAACGCGTAGCCCACCTGAGCGGCTTCTCTCTCCGCTAGGCTCCTCGGCCCCCGCAGCGCCCAGTCGGTCCTCCTCCGGGTCACGCAGGAAACGCATGCCCTCACGGCGGGGATCCTCCGGCACCGGGCTGGGCGTGCGACCGACGGCGCCGGACGCCTTGCTCCCGCCTCCGCCGCCACCCCCGCCGTCGGTCCAGCGCCCGTCCTCGGCGCGCGGCTGGTCCGGGTCGAACTCCGGGTAGCCCTCAGCGAAAGGGCGGCGGCCCTCCGGCCCGGCCTCCCCGCCCTGAGACCCGGCACCGGCAGCACCCGCCGCCCGGCCCGCCGCCTCGCGCCGGGCCGTCGCCAGCTCCTGCACCGGGTCCAGCTTCACCCCCAGCTGCCGCGCCGTCTGCGCGATCAGCGCCGACGCCGCCGCCTCGCTCAAGAGACCCCGCTCCAGCGCCGGCAGCAGCGCGCCGACCAGGTTCGCCAGCGCCCCCGCATAGGCCGTGGTGTCGCGCGCGGTCAGCTCCGGGAACTCCACCCGCACCCGGTACTCCGGCCGGCCCACCTTGTCCGGGTGCCCCAGCGCCCGCAGCCGGCAGGACAGCACGTGCCCGCCCACGTCCGACAGCAGGGCGCCCAGCTCGCGCTGCTCGTCCGACAGCACCTTGAAGGTGGGCTCGCCCATCTCCCCCGCCGTCGCCCGGTTCACGTCGCCGCCCTGCCCGTACCAGTGCTCCGGCAGCGTCGCTCCCCCCAGCACATGGCCGCGGATCAGCCGCGCGGTCTCCGAGGCGTCCCCGGCCCGCAGGTCGGGGGTCAGCACCTGCCATTCCTCGGCTTCGTTGTGGACACGGACGGACAGCGGCCGGGGCGTCTCGATGCTGCGGGCGCGGGCCTGCACTTCGGCTTCCGTGGCGCCCTTCAGCGTCACGTCGTACACCACCTGGCGCAGCACGGTGGCGCGCTCGGCCTCGCCGTAGATCATCTGCTCGTAGAGGTCGCAGAAGTCGATCGCCGACAGCAGGTCGGAGCGGCCGCGCCGCCCGTCCGGCAGGGCGTTGCGGCGGAACAGGAAGCAGTCGCCGGCCTTCATGTGGGCGCGCATGGCCCGGGCCTCCTCGCTGAACAGCAGCTCGGCGCGCTCGGGATCGGCGCCGGGCAGCAGGGTGCGGAAGACCAGGGCCTCGCCGTCGGGCCCGTGCACCTCCACCCCGGCCACCAGCCCCGAGCCGCCCGGGTCGGTGACGACGTCGTGCACGGCGCCGGGATCGACATAGCCCAGCCGCACCTCGCCGGAGACCGGGTGGGCGGTCACGGGCAGGACGAGTTCGCCGAAGAGCTTGTAGGAGCGGACCAGCTCCTTGAGGCGGCGGTCGAGGCGGTTGACGGGGTCGTGCCAGAAGGCGTCGAGCCAGGCCTGGCCCTGGGGATCGTCGCAGACCAGGCGCACGCCCTCGCCCAGCAGGTAGGAGAGCGGCAGCTCGATCAGGCGGTTGGCCAGGCGGTTGCGCTCCCACTGATGCACCGCCAGCTCCTGCATGCGGCGCTGGGACAGGGGCCCCAGGTCGCGGCGGCCGTCGCCGGTCAGCGGGCGCCAGCCGGGTCCCTCCTCCAGCGTCAGGCCGGCCGCCTCGGTCACGCGGAAGCTGCGCCAGGCGCGGCGGAGGCGGCCGAACAGGGGCGCGCGGCCAGGATTCTTCGCGGTCATAGGATTATGTTCCTTTCTGCTGCGGCGGTCAGAGGATGGGGGCGTCGATGCCGGTGACGTAGCGGCGGGCGCAGCTGTAGGAGAGGCCCAGCGCCGTCGCGATGTCGGTCACGGTGCGGCCGCGGCGGCGCAGCGCCCGCGCGTCCAGCATGGCAAGGTAGGCGCGGGCGGCCGGCACCTCGACCCGGGCGTCGCCGAAGATGGCGCGGCGCAGCTCGTGGAACCGCCGCTCGCCCATCCAGGCCAGCAGCGGATTGTTGAAGCGCGGCCGGGCGGCGAAGCGCACGCGGGTGCCGCCGTAGCGGCGCAGGAAAGCTACGGCGAAGGGCTCGCCGAACCGCTCCGCGATCTCCTGGCCCAGGGGCGGCAGGGTCGGCAGCGTGTCGCGGGCATGGTCCGCCACGGCGGGCAGGCGGGCGGCGGGGATGGTCGCCGGCAGGCTGGCGCCGCGGATGGCGGGCAGGCCGCGCCGCGCCGGGTCGGCGGGGCGGGTGGCGAGAGGGAGCGGCCGGGCGCGCGGGATCGCGTCCAGGGTCATGGATGCCTCCGGATGGTCTGGCGGATGGGTCTGGTCGGTCGCCCCGCGCGCCGGCCGGCCGCGCTGGACATGCACCAATTATAAGAGGGGGGCGCCAGGACTCCAAACCTGCAGGAGAGATTCAACAGTTCCAGGGAAATCCAGGGCCGGAGGCATGTTTTTGAATCTCGCAAGCGAAAAATTTTCTTTCGTTTGCGGGTCTCGCGTGGATGGGGTGGGGGCCCTCCCACCCTTCCGAACGGCTTTCCGGGACGCCAGGACCAAGGCCAATCCCCCTCTCCCAGGGGGAGAGGGTGGGGTGAGGGGTAGGAGTTCTGAGGAAGGGTGCTTCATCGATGCCACGGATTGCTCCGCGATCCCGTACCCCCTCTCCCTGTCCCTCTCCCCCTGGGAGAGGGAACGGCAGTTCCGAACGGTAGCTTTCGGAAAGCAGTCCCTAGGGGAGGAGGATGGGGATAGCGCCCAGCCCTCCCCCCAAGGCCGCCGTTGACGCCGTGCCGGGCACCCCTTAACCATGGCGGCATGTCCGACCGCCCCCACGATCTGCTGGACCGCCGCGCGCTGGAGCGCCGCATCGTCGAGCTCGAGACCCGCAACGCCCATCTGGAGCGGCAGGCGGAGGAGCTCTCGGCCGAGCTGCTGCGCCAGGGCCGCGCCATCGACGCGCTGACGCTGCGGCTGCACCGCCTGTCCGACCGGCTCGGCGATCTGGAGGGGGGCTGGAGCCCGTCGCCCGCCGACGAGCGCCCGCCGCCCCACTACTGACCCGTCCCCTCCTCCCTTCCCCGCCGGAGCGCGCCCATGGCCCACCCCTCCCCCCCGCCCGTGACAGGCCCCCTGGCGGGCGTGCGGGTCCTGGACATGAGCCGCATCCTGGCCGGCCCCAGCGCCACGCAGCTGCTGGGGGACCTCGGCGCCGACGTGGTGAAGGTGGAGAAGCCGGGCGAGGGCGACGACACCCGCAAATGGGGCCCGCCCTTCCTGAAGGACGCGGACGGCGCCGACACGCGGGAGAGCAGCTACTATCTCTCGGCCAACCGCAACAAGCGCAGCCTGGCGCTGGACTTCACCAAGCCCGAGGGCAAGGCGCTGCTGCTGCGGCTGCTGGCCCGGGCCGACGTGGTGATCGAGAACTACAAGGTCGGCACGCTGGCGAAATACGGGCTGGCCTACGAGGATCTGAAGGACGCCTATCCGCGGCTGGTCTATTGCTCGCTGACCGGCTTCGGGCAGACCGGCCCCTACGCCCCGCGCGCCGGCTACGACTTCCTGATCCAGGCCATGGGCGGGATCATGTCCCTGACCGGCGAGCCCGACGGCGCGCCGATGAAGACCGGCGTCGCCATCGCGGACCTGATGGCCGGCATGTACTCGGCCGTCGCCATCCTGGCGGCGCTGCGCCACCGCGACCGGAGCGGGCGCGGCCAGCACATCGACATGTCGCTGCTGGACACGCAGCTGGCTTGGCTGTCCAACGCCGGCCAGTACTACCTCACCTCGGGGCGGCCGACGCCGCGCTACGGCAACGGCCACCCGACCATCGTGCCCTACCAGACCTTCCGGGCCGCCGACCGCTGGATCGTGCTGGCGGTGGGCAATGACGAGCAGTTCCGGAAGTTCTGCGGCTTCGCCGGCCGGCCGGACCTCGCCGCCGACCCGCGCTTCGCCACCAACCGCGAGCGGGTGCGCAACCGCGAGGCCGTGGTGGCCGAGGTGGCGGATCTGATATCCGCGCGCCCGGCCGCCGACTGGCTGGCGGGGCTGGAGCCGCTGGGCGTGCCCTGCGGGCCGATCAACGACCTGGCCGCCGTCTTCGACGATCCGCAGGTACAGGCGCGGGGCATGCGGATCAGCATGGAGCACCCGGCCCATGGCGGGCCGGTGGATTTGATCGGCAGCCCGATCCGCATGAGCGAGACGCCGCCCAACTACCGCCACCCGCCGCCGACGCTGGGCCAGCACACGGCGGAGGTGCTGTCCGACTGGCTGCACCTGGAGGGGGGCGAGCTGGACCAGCTGCGCGCGGCGGGGCTGGTGTGATCCGCGCGGCCGGACGATCCGTAGGCCGGGAGGAGCCGAAGGCGCATCCCGACAAGCAATTCGAGACGGGGAGAAAGCGATGACCGACACGAAGGACGATCTGCGCCGCACGGACGAGCAGGCGGCGAGCCTGCTGCCCGAGCCGGAGGTGAGCCGGCGGACCTTCGCCCTGGGCACGGCGGCGATCGGGACGGCCGGCTTCGCGCTGGCGGCCCTGCCGGTGGAGGCGCAGACGGTCATCACCACGGACACGGCGGGTCTTGCCGCCGGCATGGCGGAGATTCCCGCCGGCGACCGCGCCATCCCCGGCTACTATGCCCGGCCGGAGGGCGACGGCCCCTTCCCCGTGCTGCTGGTGGTGCAGGAGATCTTCGGCATCCACGAGCACATCAAGGATGTCTGCCGCCGCTTCGCCAAGCGCGGCTATCTGGCGGTGGCGCCGGACCTCTATGTGCGCCAGGGCGACCCGACCAGGATCGCCGACGTGCAGACGCTGATCTCCACCATCGTCTCCAAGGTGCCGGACGCGCAGGTCATGGCCGACCTGGACGCCACGGTCGCCTGGGCGGGGGGGCAGGCCAAGGGCGACACGGGACGCGTCGGCGTCACCGGCTTCTGCTGGGGCGGGCGGATCACCTGGCTCTACGCCGCGCACAGTGCGCAGGTGAAGGCCGGCGTCGCCTGGTACGGCGCGCTGAAGCGGCCGCCCAACCCGCTGCATCCGCGCCATCCGGCCGATGTGGCGGCGGAGCTGAAGGCGCCGGTGCTGGGGCTCTACGGCTCGGCCGACACCGGCATCCCGGTGGAGCAGGTGGACGCGCTGCGCGCGGCGCTGAAGGCCGCCTCGGGCACCTCGAAGGCCGCCGCCGGGTCGGAGATCCTGCTGTTCAAGGACGCGCCGCACGGCTTCTACGCCGACTACCGCCCGAGCTTCCGCCCGGACGTGGCCGCCGAGGGCTGGCGCCAGTGCCTCGCCTGGTTCAAGGCGAACGGCGTGGCCTGAATGAGAAAGGGGGGAGCGCGGCGCTCCCCCCTCGGTACCTCACTTCGCGCTGGCGGTGCCGGCGATCTCGGACTGCAGGCTCTGCGCGTGCTGCAGGTGGCCCTGCAGGATCGGCAGCTGGGCCTGGGCGAACTTGTTCAGCGGGGTCTGCTTGCCCTGCTGGCTCGCCTGCGCCTGGAACAGCTCGATCTCCATCTTGTGGTCGTCGATCTGGGTGCGCAGCCACTCGCGGTCGAACTCGGCGCCCGACAGCTTGGAGAGCTTGGCCATGTCGGCCTCATGCTTCTCGCCGACGCTCTTCGGCAGGTCGATGTCGTAGTTCGACGCCATTTCCTGCATGCGCTCGGCGCTCTTGGTGTGGTCGTCGATCAGCTGCTGGGCCATGGCCTTGATCTCGGGATGCTTGGCCTTCTGCAGTGCCAGCTTGCCGGCCGCGATCTCGGCCATGTCGCCCTGGGCCGCCTTCTGCACGAACATCCGGTCCTGCTGGCTGAAGATGAAGGCGCCCTCGATCGGGCCGGCGCCGGCCGGCGACTTGACCGTGTTCTCCTGGCCGGTCATGCCCGGCGAGGTCGGCTGCGGCGAGCTGGTGCCGCTCTTCATGGCCGGGGCGCGCACGTCGGTGCCGCTCTCGGACTGGGTGGAAGAGCTGGAGGTGGACTGGGCCAGGGCCGTGCCGCTCAGCAGCAGCGCCGCGGTGGCGGCGGCGATCGCGAAGGTACGCATGGGGATTCCTCCCGGTGTGGTGGTAACCGAAGCCCATGCAACAGCCGGGAGGCGGGAACGTCGCGGCCGGGGCCCTCCTCCCCCTGCCCGGCCCTTGCCCCGGCCGGCCCGCCGCGCCATAGTCCGGCCCGTTTCGCAGATGAGGCCGCCATGCGCTTCCCGCACCGCCATTTGCTGGGCATCGAGGGGCTGAGCCCGGCCGAGATCGCTACGATCCTCGACCTCGCCGACACCTATGTCGAGCAGAACCGCAGCCCGGAGAAGAAGTCGGCCCTGCTGCGCGGCAAGACCGTGGTGAACCTGTTCTTCGAGAACTCCACCCGCACCCGCACCAGCTTCGAGCTGGCGGCCAAGCGCCTGGGCGGCGACAGCATCAACATGTCGGTCGACGGCTCCAGCGTGAAGAAGGGCGAGACCCTGCTGGACACGGCGCTGACGCTGAACGCCATGCATCTGGACGTGCTGGTGGTCCGCCACGGCGAGTCGGGGGCGGTGAAGCTGCTGGCCGACAAGGTGAACTGCGCCGTCATCTCCGGCGGCGACGGCAGCCACGAGCATCCGACCCAGGCGCTGCTCGACGCGCTGACCATCCGCCGGCACAAGGGCGGCCTCGCCGGCCTGACCGTCGCCATCTGCGGCGACATCCTGCACAGCCGCGTGGCGCGCTCCAACATCCTGCTGCTGAACGCCATGGGGGCCAAGGTGCGGGTGGTGGCGCCGCCGACCCTGCTGCCCTCGGCCATCGACCGCATGGGGGTGGAGGTCCACCACTCCATGGCGACCGGCTTGAAGGACGCGGACATCGTCATGATGCTGCGCCTGCAGCTGGAGCGGATGCAGGGCATGTTCGTGCCCTCCATCCGCGAGTACAACCGCTTCTACGGGCTGGACTACGAGAAGCTGGCGGTCGCCAAGCCCGACGCGCTGATCATGCATCCCGGCCCCATGAACCGCGGCGTCGAGATCGACAGCCTGGTCGCCGACGACATCCACCGCAGCGTCATCCTGCAGCAGGTGGAGCTGGGCGTGGCCGTGCGCATGGCCTGCCTGGACCTGCTGACGCGCAGCGACAAGCCCAACGACATGGCGGGGAACGCCTGAGATGAAGCGCACGGCCTACCTCAACGCCCGCCTGCTCGACCCTGCCACCGGCCTGGACGCCACGGGCGCGCTGCTGGTCGAAGGCGAGCGCATCGCCGATCTCGGCCCGGCCCTCTTCCAGGAGGGCGTGCCGGAGGGGATCGAGACCATCGACTGCGCCGGCCTCTGCCTCGCCCCCGGGCTGGTGGACATGCGCGCCCAGATCGGCGAGCCCGGCTTCGAGCAGAACGAGACCATCCGCACCGCCGGCCGCGCGGCCGCGGCGGGCGGCGTCACGGCGCTGGCCTGCCTGCCCAACACCGACCCGGTCATCGACGACCTGGCTGGGCTGGAATACATCGCGCGCCGCGCCCGCGAGGCCCGCACCGTCAAGGTCTTCGCCTACGGCGCGGTGACGCGCGGCCTGGGCGGCAAGGAGCTGACGGAGATGGGCCTGCTGGCGGAGGCGGGCGCCGTGGGCTTCACCGACGGCACCAAGGCGGTGGCCGACCCGCTGACCATGCGCCGGGCGCTCTCCTACGCCAGCACCTTCGGCAAGGTGATCGTGCAGCATCCGGAGGAGCCGCGGCTGGCGACCGGCGTGATGAACGGCGGCGAGATCGCCACGCGCCTGGGCCTGTCCGGCATCCCCGCCGTGGCCGAGGTCATCATGCTGGAGCGCGATCTGCGGCTGGTGGAGCTGACCGGCGGCCGCTACCACGCCTCCCATGTCAGCACGGCGGAGTCGGTCGAGGTGCTGCGCCGGGCCAAGGCGCGCGGGCTCCGCGTCACCGCCGACACCGCCCCGCCCTACTTCGCCCTGACCGAGGTGGACGTCGGCGACTACCGCACCTTCTTCAAGCTGTCCCCGCCGCTCAGGGGCGAGATGGACCGCCGCGCCATCGTCGAGGGGCTGGAGGACGGCACCATCGACTGCATCGCCAGCGACCACTCCCCCCATAACCAGGACGAGAAGCGCGTCCCCTTCAACCAGGCCGCCTTCGGCGCCGTGGGGCTGGAGACGCTGCTGCCCCTGACGCTGGAGCTGGTGCACAAGGGCCGCATGAGTCTGCTCGACGCCCTGGCCGCCATCACCTGCCGCCCGGCGGACGTGCTGGGCCTGCCCGCCCTCGGCCGCCTGGCGAAGGGCGGCCCGGCCGACCTGGTCCTGTTCGACCCGGACATGCCCTGGAAGGTCGATGCCGACCGGCTGCTCTCCAAGTCCAAGAACAGCTGCTTCGACAAGCGCCCGGTCCAGGGCAAGGTCATGCGCACGGTCGTCGACGGGCGGGTGGTGTTCGGGGAGTAAGGGGCTCCCCCTGCGCCACGGCACCGAGGGTTGGCGCCTCAGGCCGGCCGGACGCCCCTCACGTCTCTTTTGGAGAGGCGGGGCTGTCAGCCTCTCCCGATCCGATACCGCCGATGCCGCCGCTGCCCCGGTGGACATGCCGGAACCGTCAGGGAACCCCCGGGAGGATCGGACCGGCCGCTTACGGTCTAAATCCACGGCCCGCGTTGAACCCGCCCGCCGCGTCCCGCACAAAGTCGGGGTCCGGAGCGGAGGGCGCCCATGCCGACCATCAGCGGTACTGACCAGTCCGAAACGATCGAAGGGGCGCGGTTCGACGTCGCGGAGCGCATCGAGGGCTTGGATGGCAACGACCGGTTGATCGGGTTCGGCGGCGCGGACACGCTGCTGGGAGGCAACGGCAACGACGAACTCTATGTCACCCGGAGCCTATGGCCCCTCGTGCGGACCGTCGACGGCAGCGGCAGCATCCTGCGGGGTGGGGACGGCGACGACCAGCTTGACGGCATCGGCGCCGGCGTCACCCTGGAGGGCGGCGCGGGAAGCGACATCCTGGTCCTGAGGGAGGACGAAGGGGTGGCGAGCCCGCGCGGCCTCCTGGACGGCGGGCCGGGCTACGACTATGCCAGCGTCTACCTGCTGAGCCCGGTGGGCGAGGCCCTGGTCTGGCGGTCCAACCCGAACGACGAGAACGTCCTGAGCAATGGGACGCGGGTACGGAATGTCGAGCAGTTCAGTTTCCGGCCGGGTCCAGGCGGGGACTTCATCGACTTCTCCCGTGATGCCGGCAACCAGGAGGTCTATTACGTTTATGAAAGCGCCGGCGACGACACCCTGGTCGCCGGCAACGGCGGCGGCCGGCTCGAAGGCGGAGAGGGCAACGACCTCCTCCTGAACCTGCGATCCTACATGGGCGGCGATCGCCAGAATCTGCTCCAGGCCTATGGCGGACCAGGGGACGATGTCCTGGTCTATGTCCACGGACAGGTGTTTATCGAGGCGGGATCGGGCAACGATACGGTCAGGACCACCGGCACGGGCGAGGCCGGCTGGGTCAGGATCGACGCCGGGCCGGGCGACGACCGCGTGGAGGTTTACACCCGCACCATCGAGATCCGTACTGGCGATGGCGCCGACATCATCGGGTGGAACGATACCGCCTCGGTGCCGATCATCTGGGACCTGGACGCCGGGGCCGGCAACGACCTTATCGTCGCCGGGATCACCGGCACGTCGGACCAGCGCGGCGGCAGCGGCGAGGACGTGTTCCGCTACAACCTGGTCTTCGACGGGCGTTCCCTGTCCCGCCCCTTAATCCACGATTTCGCCGGGGCCGGCATCCCGGGCGGCGACATCATCGAGATCGTCAACGCCACGCCCCTCCGGCTGCAGTTCGACGGACAGGTGGTGTTCGGCCAAGACATCCAGAACGGCGGAAGAATCAGCTACGGCAGCAAGGCCGCTGACGGGGTGGGATCGGTCCTCTATACCCAGCAGCGTGGACAGACTCATCTGTTCGTCGACATGGACGACGATGGATTCCTCAGTCCCCAGGACCTGCATGTGACGATCGCCGGGCCGCATTCGCTCGGAGCCGACGATATCCGCTTCCAGGAACTGACCCGCTATGTGGGGACCAATGGTAGCGACGCCGCTCTTGCCGGGTCCTGGTTGGACGACCAGGTCAGCGGGCTGGCGGGCGACGACCGGCTGTTGGGCGGGGCCGGCAACGATACGCTGGCTGGCGGTGCGGGTGACGACACCATCGACGGCGGCCCAGGCGAGGATTTGGCGGTTTTCGCCGGTGCCCGCGCCGAATACCGGATCGCGACGGCGCGCGGCGTCACCACTGTCGAACATGTCGGTGGCGGTGCGGACGGGGCGGACAGGCTGACGGGCGTGGAGGCGGCGCGCTTCTCCGACGGCATGCTGACGTTCGGACTGTCGCCTGCGGAGCTCTTGCTGCGCCTGCCGTCCGGCGCCATGGTCGCCTGGGATTCCACCCGGGGCGCCGAGGGCTTCTTCATGCTCGCGGGAATCCAGGCCGAGCGGACTGTCGAGCTCCAAGGCGACTTCGATGGCGACGGCAAGGACGACCTGCTGGTGGGGGGACCGGGCGGCCGGACAACCTGGAGTTCGGCCATCGCGGAAACGGGGGGACGCGCGACGCCTTCCATGGGGGATTTCGTCGCTGTCGGGGCCGGGAACTTCATCGGGAGCGCCGGGGCCGATTTCCTGCTCAGGATGGGCGACACGCTGGCCTTCTACGACACGCAAGCGGTCATGTTCCACGCCTTCATCACGCCCGCCGACGGTGTCGGCATTGCCGGCATGGGCAATGTGGACGGCGCCGGGACCGACGACATCATCTTCCAGAACGAAGCTTCGGGCGCGCTCATCTACTGGAACGGCTCCGGCTTCAAGGACATGCTGACGCTCGCGCCGGCGTCGGGCTGGCGGGTCGAAGCCGTCGGCGACTTCATCGGCGGTGGGGCGGACGACCTCCTGCTGTTCAACACTCGCTCCAAGGTGATGATCTTCTGGGATGCCACGCGCGGCAGTGCCGGTTTTGCCGATTTCATCACGCTGGACGGCGCCTTCGCCCTGGCTGGGGTCGGCGACCTGAACGGCGACGGCAGGGACGATCTGCTGTTCCGCAACCAGGGCGACGGCGCCGCCATCTACTGGGACGGGCAGCGCTTCAGGGATCTGGGGAACGTGCTGGCCGGCGTCGATCTGGTGGGCATCGCCGACCTTTACTAAGAGGCATCTCCCGCTTGCCATTGCCTCGGCGGGCATGTGAAATCTGGCCCTCATCCAACCATGTCCGCCAGAGCACCATGACCGACGCCCTCGCCTCCTCCCTTCCCCTGCTGCTGGCGGCGCTGGCGGGCGGCTATCTGCTGGGCTCGGTCCCGTTCGGGCTGGTGCTGACGCGGCTGGCCGGCTACGGCGACATCCGGGAGATCGGCTCGGGCAACATCGGCGCCACCAACGTGCTGCGCACCGGCAACAAGCCGCTGGCGCTGGCGACGCTGCTGCTGGACAGCGGCAAGGGCGCCATCGCCACGCTGGTCGCGGCGCTATGGGGGCCTGAGCCGGCGATGCTGGCGGCGGCGGGGTCCATGCTGGGCCACGCCTTCCCGGTCTGGCTGGGCTTCAAGGGCGGCAAGGGCGTCGCCACGGCGCTGGGCGTGCTGCTGGCGATCTCCTGGCCGGTCGGGCTGTTCGCCTGCCTGATGTGGCTGGCGACGGCCGTGGTGGCCCGCATCTCCTCGCTCTCGGCGCTGGTCGCCATCGGGCTCGCGCCCTTCTTCGCCTGGTGGTGGGCGGGGCCGCAGCTGGCGGGGCTGGCGGCCTTCATCGCGCTGCTGGTCTTCATCCGCCACAAGGCCAACATCGAGCGGATCATGAAGGGCGAGGAGCCGCGCATCGGCGCCAAGAAGAAGGACGCCGCGGCCTAGGGTCAGCCGGACGATGGATTGGGCGGTGTCCCCCCTCCACCCGTCATCCCGGCCCCCGGATCGGGCCGAAGGCCCGTCCGAGGACAGGCTCCAGCTGGGACCCAGGGGTTGCCGCGGGATGCGACGGATGCAGCGCGCTTTGAGGGGCAGCGTTGAGGCTGTGCGTCCTTCGACAGGCTCAGGATGAGGAGGTTGGGTGCTGCTCCCAGCCAAGCTTGCGCGGGAGGGAACCAGGGGTGCCTGGCATCCCCCTTTCCTCATCCTGAGCCTGTCGAAGGACGCACCACGCTCCAGCCTCTCCGCTTCATCGACCGCCCATGGCTGCACCCCCGGGTCCCGGCTTGCGCCGCGAGGGCGGCCTACCGGCACGACCTGAACGGCCCCAACCTCCCGCGTCCCGCGAAACTTTCCCCGTTGACTAGAGTATGCGGCGGATTGATGCTCCGCCCATGCCGCTCGCACGACGCCCCCTCTCCGCCACCGAACGGCTGGACTGGCTCCGCCTGATCCGGTCCGAGAATGTCGGCCCCATCACCTTCTACCGGCTGCTGGAGCGCTTCGGCTCCGCCGGCGACGCGCTGGCCGCATTGCCCGACCTCGCGAAGCGCGGCGGCCGCGCGCAGCCCCTGCGCCTCTACCCCAAGGCGGAGGCCGAGCGCGAGCTGCGCGCGGCGGAGAAGCTGGGCGTCCGCCTGATCGCCGCCTGCGAGCCCGACTATCCGGCGCCGCTGACCGGGGTGGACGACGCTCCGCCCCTGCTCTCGGTCCTGGGCCATGCCGGGCTGCTGCAGCGCCCCGCCGTGGGCGTGGTCGGCGCCCGCAACGCCTCCACGGCCGGCAAGCGCATGGCGAACGAGCTGTCGCGCGAGCTGGCGGCGGCGGGTTTCCTCGTCGTCTCAGGCCTCGCGCGGGGCATCGACACGGCGGCGCATGCGGGGGCGCTCGACGGCGGCACCGCGGCCGTCATGGCCGGCGGCGTCGATATCATCTACCCGCCCGAGAACGACCGGCTGCACGCCGCGATAGTCGATCGCGGCGTGCTGGTGGCCGAATGCGCCGTCGGCACCGAGCCGCAGGCCCGGCACTTCCCCCGCCGCAACCGGCTGATCTCCGGCCTGTCGCTGGGCGTGCTGGTGGTGGAGGCGGCGCTGAAGTCCGGCTCCCTCATCACCGCCCGGCTGGCGCTGGAGCAGGGCCGCGAGCTGTTCGCCGTGCCCGGTTCGCCGGCCGATCCCCGCGCCCAGGGCTGCAACCGCCTGATCAAGGAGGGGGCGCATCTGGTGGAGAATGCGGAGGATGTGATCCATGTCCTGCGCTCCACGCCGGCCCCCATGCGGGAGCCGGAACGCGACCTGTTCCGGGCCGCCCCGCCGGTCCCGCCGGACGAGGCGGAGCTGGCCCGCGCCCGGTCGCGCATCCTCGAAAGCCTCTCGCCGACGCCCGTTCTCATTGACGAGGTGGTCCGGGACTGCCAATTGTCTGCGGCGGTGGTGATGACCGTCCTGCTGGAGCTTGAGCTGGCGGGACGCGCGCAGCGCCACCCCGGCGGCCGCGTCAGCATCCTCTGACGATTTCCAGGGGCCGCCGTCCCGGGTTGGTTTGAAAGGCGGGTCCCCTTTGTCTGGCAGCAACGTCGTCATCGTCGAGTCCCCGGCCAAGGCGAAGACCATCAACAAGTATCTCGGCCAGGACTTCACCGTCCTGGCGAGCTTCGGCCATGTCCGCGACCTGCCGCCCAAGGACGGCTCGGTGCGCCCGGAGGCCGATTTCGAGATGGATTGGGAGCTGGGCGACCGCTCCAAGCGCCATGTCGACGAGATCGCCCGCGCCGTGCGCGGCGCCAACCGCGTCTATCTCGCCACCGACCCGGATCGCGAGGGCGAGGCCATCGCTTGGCACGTCAAGGAGGTGCTGGGCGAGAAGCGGCTGCTGTCCAAGATCGACCTGAAGCGCGTCACCTTCAACGAGATCACCAAGGGCGCGGTGCTGGACGCCATCGCCAACCCGCGCGACATCAACAAGGAACTGGTGGACGCCTATCTGGCGCGCCGCGCGCTGGACTATCTGGTGGGCTTCACCCTGTCGCCGGTGCTGTGGCGCAAGCTGCCGGGCTCTAAGTCCGCCGGCCGCGTGCAGTCGGTGGCGCTGCGCCTGGTGTGCGAGCGCGAGTCCGAGATCGAGGTGTTCCGCCCGCAGGAATACTGGACAATCGAGGCGACCTTCCAGACCCAGGCCGGCGCTAGCTTCACCGCGCGCCTGTCGCAGCTGGGCGGGAAGAAGCTCGACAAATTCGCGCTGGGCGACAAGGGCGCGGCCATGACGGCCGTCGCGCAGATCGAGCCGCTACGCTTCGGCGTGTCGTCGGTCGAGCGCAAGCAGGTGCGCCGCAACCCCTACCCGCCCTTCACCACCTCCACCCTGCAGCAGGAGGCCAGCCGCAAGCTGGGCTTCGGCGCCACCAAGACGATGCGCACCGCGCAGAAGCTCTATGAGGGCGTGGACATCGGCGGCGAGACGGTCGGCCTCATTACCTACATGCGGACCGACGGCGTGCAGCTGAGCCAGGAGGCCATCGACGGCGCCCGGCGGCTGATCGGCGCCGCCTACGGCAACCAGTACGTGCCGAAGAACCCGCGCATCTACAAGACCGCCGCCAAGAATGCGCAGGAGGCCCACGAGGCCATCCGCCCGACCGACATGTTCCGCAAGCCGGACCAGGTCGCCCGCGCGCTCGACAAGGACGAGCTGCGCCTCTACGAGCTGATCTGGAAGCGCACCGTCGCCTCGCAGATGGAGAGCGCCGTCATGGACCAGGTGGCGGTGGACATCGCCTCCCCGAAGTCCGAGGCCGTGTTCCGCGCCACCGGCTCCATTGTCGTGTTCGACGGCTTCCTGAAGGTCTACCAGGAGGACCGGGACGACGCCGGCGACGACGAGGACCAGGAGCGCCGCCTGCCCGCCATGAAGGAGGGCGACGACCTCAAGCGCGGCGAGATCCGCCCCGACCAGCACTTCACCCAGCCGCCGCCCCGCTACACCGAGGCGAGCCTGGTCAAGCGCATGGAGGAGCTGGGCATCGGCCGCCCCTCCACCTACGCCAGCATCCTGCAGGTGCTGCAGGACCGGAACTATGTGCGCCTCGAGAAGCGGCGCTTCGTGCCGGAGGACCGCGGCCGGCTGGTCACGGCCTTCCTGGAGAGCTTCTTCCGCCGCTACGTCGAGTACGGCTTCACCGCCGACCTCGAGACCAAGCTCGACGACGTCTCGGGCGGCCGCATCTACTGGAAGGACGTGCTGCGGGAGTTCTGGCAGGCCTTCTCCACCTCGATCGAGGGCACCAAGGACCTGACCATCACCCAGGTGCTGAACGCGCTGGACGACCTGCTGGGCCCGCACTTCTTCCCCGCGCCCGCCGACGGCAAGGGCGACCCGCGGCGCTGCCCGAAATGCGGCCAGGGACGCCTGTCGCTGAAGCTGGGCCGTAGCGGCGGCTTCATCGGCTGCTCCAACTATCCCGAGTGCAACTTCACCCGGCCGCTGGGCATCGAGGGGGCCGACGGCGAGGGCGGCGGCGGTGACCGCAGCCTCGGCACCGATCCGGACACCGGCCTGACCGTCTGGCTGAAGAACGGCCGCTTCGGCACCTATGTTCAGCTGGGCGACGACCCGCCCAAGGACAGCGAGACCAAGCCCAAGCGCGTCTCGCTGCCCAAGGGCATGCAGGCGTCGGAGCTGGATCTCGAGACCGCGCTGCGGCTGCTGTCGCTGCCGCGCTCCATCGGCGCGCATCCCGAGACCGGCCAGGACATCCAGGCCGGCATCGGCCGCTACGGCTCCTACCTGAAGCATGGCGAGGTCTACAAGAACCTGCCGCCCGACGACGACGTGCTGACCATCGGCCTGAACCGTGCCGTGGTCCTGCTGGCCGGCACCACAGCCCGTGCCACCGCGGCCCCGGCGCGCGAATTGGGCAACCACCCCAAGGACGGCAAGCCCATCAGCGTCGGTAGCGGCCGCTTCGGCCCCTACGTCAAGCACCTGAAGCTCTACGCCTCTCTCCCCAAGGGCGTCTCCCAAGACGCCGTGACGCTTGAACAGGCCCTGGAACTGCTGGCCGCCAAGGCCGCCAAGGACAGCGCCAAGAAGCCCGCCAAGGCCGAGGCCGAACCGAAGAAGGCCGCGGCGCCCAAGAAGGCGGCGGTGAAGAGTACGGCTGCGAAGGCTCCGGCCAAGAAGGCGACGACGACGGCGAAGAAGCCGGCCGTGAAGAAGGCGGCGGCGAAGTAACTCTTACCCGTCGTCCCCGCGAAGGCGGGGCTCCAGGTAATGAGCTTGCTACATGCATGAGAAAAGGGCGCCAGCGGGGACGTTGGTGCCCTTTCCTTTAAATTCCGGAGCAACGGGATGCCTGGGTCCCCGCCTCCGCGGGGATGACGGTGGAGGAAAGTCCCCTCCCCCTCAAACCCCCGGCTTCACCGGCTTGCTCACGGGCACGGTCACCTCGGAGCAAAGCCCCGGCCGCCCGGTCCCCGGGCGGCACTGACGGATCGTCAGGGTGGCGCCCAGCTGCATGGTGAGCGCGTCGACCAGCTTCAGGCCGAGGCGTTCCGAGCCCTTGTCCGGGATGATGCCCAGCCCGTCGTCGGCGATCAGCAGGCGGCAGCGGCCGGGTTCGCGGACGAAGCTCACCTCGATGGTGCCGCCATCGAGGCCCTTGAAGCCGTGCAGCGCGGCGTTGGAGACCAGTTCGTTGGCGATGATGCCGAGCGGGATGGCGCGGTCGACATCAAGGTCGCCATGGTCGGCCTTCACCGTGACGGACAACCTGGGGTTGCCATGGGCCAGCGCCGGGACCCGGCCGCACAGCGCGTCCAGATAGTCGGCGAAGTCGAGGATGCCGATCTCCTCGGTCATGTAGAGCCGGGCGTGGATCTCGGCCACGGCGCTGACCCGCTGGCAGGCGCGGTCGAGCTGGTCGCGCGCCAACTCGTCGCCCGCCTGCCCCGCCTGCAGCCGCAGCATGCTGGAGATCAACTGCAGGCTGTTCTTGATCCGGTGGTTCAATTCGCGCAGCAGCAGCTCGCGCCGCTCCAGCGCCTGGGTCAGCTCGGCGCGGCTGTGGTCCAGCGCTTCCGCCGCCCGGCGGTGGCGCGTCACGTCCAGCGCTGCGCCGGAGATGCCGACGATTGTCCCGGCGGCGTCGCGGCGCGGGCGCAGGTCGAGCTCATAGTGCAGCGGCTCGCCGCCGACATGCAGCGTGACGGTCTGCCGTTCGGGCGTGCCGGTCGCCATCACCCGGCGCTTGATCGCCGCCAGCGCCTCGCCCTCCTCCGGCCGCTCCGCCATCTCCAGGTCGGACCGGCCGATGAACCAAGCCGCCGGCTTGTCCCAGGGCGGGTTGCTGATCCAGCTGTAGCGCAGCTCCGCATCCTGCTCGAACGCCGTCACGCCCGCCGTCCGCAGCGCCTGTAGCAGCGGGTCGGTGCGGTCCTGGTCGGTGGGAACGGGCAGGGTTGCTGCTGACATCGGCTCTTTCGAAAAGGGCAGGCGCATAGAACAGCACAGCGGGCGCTTGTGGAACAGGGGGAACGCGTCCGGGTTTCAGGCATCCCCCGAAGGCGTTGATTCCGCAGGCGCTGGGCACGAGGGCGGCGCGGGCTTGTCGGCCCGGACCGTCGGCACCGGCAGGAGCGTCGGCGGGTAGAGATCGGGGTTGATCCCCAGCCGCGCCAGCGTCGCCAGGATGTGGGTCGGCAGGGGGGCCATGACGGTCAGCGGCGGCAGCTCGCGCGGGCCCCAGGGGATGGTGATGGTGCGGGCGTGCAGGTGGATGGGCAGGGGCGGCATCGGGTGGTCGCCATAGATGACGTCGCCCAGGATCGGCGTGCCGACGGCCGCGAGATGCGCGCGCAGCTGGTGCATGCGGCCGGTGCGGGGGTGCAGCTCCACCCAGGCAAGGCCGTCGGCCTCGGCCAGCACCTGGTATTCCGTCACCGACTCCTTGCCACCCGCGTCGACGAACACGCGCGAGCCGCCGGGCACGCGCTGCTTGCTGAGCGCAAGGTCGATGGTGCCCGTGCGCGGCTCGGGCGCGCCCACCGTGACCGCCAGGTAGGATTTCACGACATAGCCCATGGTGAAGAGCTTGCCCATGCGCGACGCCGCCTTCTGGTGCCGGCCCAGCACCAGGCAGCCGGTGGTGTCCTTGTCCAGCCGGTGGGCGAGGCGCGGCGGCTCCTCCATCCCGTCCTGCAGCCAGGGCAGGTACAGCTCCAGATGGTCGTGGCTCTTGGTGCCGTAATGGACGGGCAGGTTGAAGGGCTTGTCGATGATCAGCAGGTCCTCGTCCATGAACAGGACGCGGCTGCGGAACTCCGCCTCGGTGAAGCGCATAGGGCTGACTCGTCGCCGTGGATCGCCCGCAGGTAGCATGCGGGCGCGCTCCGCGTCACGCATCGCCGATCATGAACAATCGTTAATGCGCGCTCCACGCGGCGGCAAGGTGCGGGGCGGCATGATCCGAACCGTGGCCGACCGGATCGGGACGCCACGACAGGACCGGAAGCTCCGCCGCCTTGCCCCTTCCGCGGCGGGCGCTTCCGCGACGCGGGCCGGTGTCCGGCGGCGGTGATTGCCCCACCCACCGCCTTCCCACCCGGCCGCCGGCCCGCGCCCCCTCTCCTAAGGACCAGAGGTTCAGGACACGACCATGACCGAGTTCCAGCCCCGCCCCGCCGCCTCCCGCATCCGCTCGCTCGGCGCCGCCCTGCTGGCCGCCACGATGCTGGCCGCCCCGCTGAGCCTGGCCGCGTCCGCGCCGGCCCATGCCGCCAATGCCGCCCTGCCCAGCTTCGCCGACCTGGTGGAGCGGGTCTCCCCCGCCGTGGTCACCATCACCGCCGGCAACAAGGAGGCTGCCCCGCGGATGGAGCGTCTGCCTCCCGAACTCGGCGAGATGCTGCGTCGCTTCGGCGTGCCGGACCAGCTGCCCCCGGGCATGCCCGGGGGGCCCCGCGGTCCCCGCGCCCGCGCGCTCGGCTCCGGCTTCGTGGTCGACCCCGCCGGCTTCATCGTCACCAACCGCCACGTCATCGAGGACGCCGACGACATCAAGGTCTCCTTCCAGGACGGCAAGGAGCTCTCGGCCACGCTGGTCGGCCAGGACGACCGCACCGACCTCGCCGTGCTGAAGGTAGAGTCGCAGAAGCCGCTGCCGGCCCTGGCCTTCGGCGACAGCGACAAGACCCGCGTCGGCGACTGGGTGGTCGCGGTCGGCAACCCGTTCGGCCTGGGCGGCACCGTCACCGCCGGCATCATCTCGGCCCGCGGGCGCGAGATCGGCCCGGGCCCCTATGACGACTTCCTGCAGATCGACGCCTCGATCAACCGCGGCAATTCCGGCGGCCCGACCTTTAATGCCGACGGCCAGGTCATCGGCATCAACACCGCCATCTTCAGCCCGAACGGTGGTTCGGTCGGCATCGGCTTCGCCATCCCGGCGAACCTCGCCAAGCCGATCATCGAGCAGCTGAAAAGCGGCGGCAAAGTCGACCGCGGCTGGCTGGGCGTCTCGCTGCAGGCGGTTACGCCGGAGCTGGCCGACGGGCTGGGGCTGAAGGAGCCGAAGGGCGCCCTCATCAACACCGTCGCTCCGAAGAGCCCGGCCGAGAAGGCCGGCCTGAAGCCCGGCGACGTGGTGCTGAAGGCCAACGGCAAGGACGTGGCCAGCACCCGCGACCTCGCCCGCGTCGTCGGCTCCGTGCCGTCCAATACCAAGGTCGATTTGTCGCTGTGGCGCGGCGGCAAGGCCGAGACCGTCGCCGTCACGGTCGGCCAGCAGCCGGGCCAGCCGGCGCAGGTCGCCGCCGCCACCGGCACGCCGGAGGCCAAGGGCCAGGCCGCGCATGGGCTGGAGCTGTCCGCGCTGGACGAGACCTGGCGCCAGCGCCTGGGCATCGAGGAGGGGGTCACCGGCGTCGTCGTCTCCGGCACCGAGGACGCGGTGGAGAATGTCCGCGAGGGCGACGTCATCGCCAGCGTGAACAACGAGCCGGTGTCGAGCCCCGCCGACGTGGTCAGCCGGCTGGAGCAGGCCAAGAAGGACGGCCGCAAGACCGCCCTGCTGCTGGTCCGGCGCGGCCCCCAGACCGCCTTCGTGGCCCTGCCGCTGAAGGCTTGAGCAGGACGGGCCGCCGCTTCCGACCGGAGGGCGGCCCGATGAGGGCGAGGCGGAGGGGTCCCCCGGGCGGGGCGGTTCCCTCCCCTCGCTCTTTCCCTTTCCGGGCCTTCCATTCGCGCCCGCTTCCGCTATCGTCGCCGCCATGAAGATCCTGGTCATCGAGGACGACATCCAGGCCGCCGCCTACATGGCCAAGGGGCTGCGCGAGGCCGGCCATGTCGTGGACCACGCCAGGGACGGCACCGAGGGGCTGTTCCTGGCGGGGTCCGAGCATTACGACGTGCTGGTGGTGGACCGGATGCTGCCCGGCCGCGACGGGCTGTCGCTGCTGGGCGTGCTGCGTGCGACCGGCAACGACACGCCGGCACTGGTGCTGTCGGCGCTGGGCAGCGTCGAGGACCGGGTGAAGGGCCTGCGGGCGGGCGGCGACGACTATCTCACCAAGCCCTACGCGTTTTCCGAACTGCTGGCGCGGCTGGAGAATCTCGGCCGCCGCCGCGCCCCCGGACAGCAGGCGCCGACCCGGCTCGCCGTCGGCGGGCTGGAACTGGACCTGCTGGCGCGCACGGCGTCGCGCGACGGCCGGCCGATCGAGCTGCAGCCGCGCGAGTTCCAGCTGCTGGAATTCCTGATGCGCAACGCCGGCAGCGTCGTCACCCGCACCATGCTGCTGGAGCAGGTGTGGAACTACCATTTCGACCCGCAGACCAACGTCATCGACGTCCATATCGCGCGGCTCAGGCAGAAGGTGGACAAGGGTTTCGATCCGCCCATGATCCACACCGTGCGCGGCGCCGGGTACATGCTCCGTGGCTAGGCTCCGCCTGTTCCGCACCACCACCGTCCGGCTGGCGATGCTGTATCTGGGCCTGTTTCTGGCCTCGGTGCTGCTGGTGCTCTGGATGGTCTACTGGTCCACCGCCGGATTCGTCACCGGCCAGGCGGACGAGGAGATCAAGTCCGAGGTGCGGACGCTGCTGGAGCGCTGGCAGTTGGGCGGCGTGGGCGCGCTGGCGGCGGCCGTGGCCGAGCGCTCCGCCCGGGGCGATGCGGACGGCATCTACCTGCTGACCCTGCCGACGGCGACACCCCTGACCGGCAACCTGTCATCCTGGCCGCCCGAGGCCTCCTCCGACGGCTGGGTGACCTTCGACGTGCGCGAGCGCGGCGTCGACGGAGACGGGTCCGGTAAGGCGGACGCCCGCGCCATCGCCGCCACCCTGCCCGGCGGCTTCCGCCTGCTGGTCGGCCGCGACATGCGCGATGTCGACGCCTATGCCGACCGGCTTGAGGCGGTGATCGGCTGGAGCTTGGCTCTGACCCTGGCGCTGGGGGTGCTGGGCGGGATGTTCATGAGCCGGGCCATGCTGCGGCGGCTGGAGGATGTGAACCGCACCGCGCGGGCCATCGGCGCGGGCGAGCTGGCGCAGCGCGTGCCCGTGGGCAGCGGCGGCGACGAGTTCGACCGGCTCGCCACCACCATCAACACTATGCTGGACCGCATCCAGGACCTGCTGTCGGGCATGCGCCACGTCAGCCAGGGCATTGCCCACGATCTGCGCACGCCGCTGACCCGCCTGCGCGCCCGCCTCGAGCTGGCACTGATGGAGGAGCAGGGCCCGGCTGATCCGCGCGCCGTGCTGGAGGAGGCGGTCGAGGAGGTCGACCGGCTGCTCGCCACCTTCCGGGCGCTGCTGTCCATCGCCGAGGTCGAGTCCGGCGCCGGCCAGGAACCGGCGATCCCGGTGCGCCTCGACGAGCTGGCCCGCCGGGTAGCCGAGCTTTACGAACCCGCCGCGGAGATCCAGGGCGTGGCGCTGTCGGTGGAAGCCGCCGGTCCGGTCACGGTCATGGGCAACGAGCAGCTGCTGGCCCAGGCGCTCGCCAACCTGACCGACAATGCGGTCAAGTACACGCCGGCCGGGGGGCGGGTCGCCATCGCCGTCTCGGCCGAGTCAGGCCGCGCGCTCGCCATCGTGGCGGATAGCGGCCCGGGCATCCCGACGGAGGAGCGCGAGCGCGTGGTCAAGCGCTTCGCCCGGCTGGAGCGCGACCAGGCGCTGCCGGGCAGCGGACTCGGCCTCAGCCTCGTGGAGGCCGTGGCCCACCGCCATGGCGGCAGGCTGCGGCTGGAGGACAACGCGCCGGGCCTGCGCGCCGTGCTGGACCTTCCCGTCGCGTGAGGCATTATCTCCCCGGGCTTAACCATCCGGGGGCGATCATGCCGCGGCGCTCGATCGCCATCGTCGGGGCGGGCTTCAGCGGGACCCTGCTGGCGGCGCACCTGCTGCTGGCACACCGGGCCGACATCCGTATCCATCTGATCGAGCGTAATCCGCAGTTCGGCCGTGGCCTCGCCTACGCCACCGGCAACGCCAACCACCTCCTGAACGTGCGCGCCAGCCGGATGAGCGCCTTCGCCGACCGGCCCGACCATTTCATGGAATGGCTGCGCGCCAACGCCCCCGACGGGGCACCGGTACCGGACGGTGACAGCTTCGTCTCCCGTCGCCTGTTCGGCGCCTATGTCCAAGGCCTGCTGGCGGAGATCCTCTGGGGCTCGGGCCATGCCGCGAACCTGTTCCTGGTGAACGACGCCGCCGTCGCCGTGGAGCGCAAGGGCGCGCGCTGGCTGGTGCGTACCGAGGGCGGGCGCCCGGTCACCGCCGACGCGGTGGTGCTGGCGGTCGGCAACTTCCCGCCGGAGCCGCCCTATGCCGAGGACAACGGCGTCTACGCCTCCGAACGCTTCCATCCCGATCCCTGGGGACCTGACGTGTTCGAGGGGCTGGCCGCGGATGCCCCCGTCCTGCTGATCGGCACAGGGCTGACCATGGTCGACACGCTGGTCAGCCTGAGCGACCGGGGCCATGCCGGACCGGTCCATGCGCTGTCCCGCCGCGGGCTGGTGCCCCGCCGGCACCTGCACACCGAGGCGGCGCCGCTGCCCATCGCCTGGCCGCCCTCCCCCTCCGTCGCCCGCCTGCTGAAGGAGTTCCGCGCCCATGTCCGCGCCCGCGGCGCCCACAGCTGGGCCGAGTCGGTGGACGCTCTGCGGCCGGTGACCCAGGAACTCTGGCAGGCCATGCCGTTGCCGGAGCAGGAGCGCTTCCTGCGCCATCTGCGGCCTTGGTGGGACGTGCACCGCCACCGCCTGGCCCCCAAGGTCGCCGACCTGGTGGATGGGGCGCGGCTGTCGGAACGGCTGGTCCTGCACCGGGGCCGCATCCTGCGGCTGGAGCGGGCCGAGGGCGGCGTCGCGGTGACCTGGCGGGCGCGCGGTGCCGCGGAGACGCAACGCCTTGAGGTGGAGCGCATCATCAACTGCTCCGGCCCCTCCTGCGACTATGCCCGCATCCGCGACCCGCTGGTGATGGATCTGATGGCGAAGGGCCTGATCCGGCCCGACCCGCTGAAGCTCGGCCTCGACGTCGACGCGCGTGACGGTCTTGTCGGCGAGGATGGCCGCTCAACCCCGGGCCTGTTCGGCGTCGGCCCCGTCACCCGCGCCCGCTGGTGGGAGGTGACCGCCGTCCCCGACATCCGTGTCCAGAGCGAGCGCCTGGCCCACACGCTGGTGGGGCTGTTCGGGCCGTAGAACCCGTAGGTCGCATGGAGCGGAGCGCAATGCGACATGCCCCGGCGGTGTGTCGCATTGCGGCTACGCCTCCATGCGACCTTGTCTGTTGCGAGTTGAGTAGAGTGGCTGGGTCCAAGGGAGAACCGGGCTGCCCCTAGGGGCCGCCCGGTTCGCGGGGTCGGTGACACCGTATGCGACCCCGGCGTTGCCGCCGTCCGTAGCCAGATGCCCGCCCCGAACCCTTGGCGATCTCGAACAGTTGCCCGGGACCGGCCCGCCGGATCCCGCAGACAAGGACGA
>Ga0196964_10000023_pt1 | contig 193788 bp, 184 predicted proteins | sample S1_10metaG_FD_148615 | JGI IMG/M metagenome (GOLD analysis project Ga0196964, IMG submission 148615) | Soil microbial communities from Anza Borrego desert, Southern California, United States - S1_10 | ecosystem: Environmental > Terrestrial > Soil > Desert | place: USA: California | collected...
TGAGATCACACGAAACCCTCTGCACGATCCCTCGACCCCAACCACTCACGCGGGGTGGAGCAGCCCGGTAGCTCGTCAGGCTCATAACCTGAAGGCCGCAGGTTCAAATCCTGCCCCCGCAACCAAATACACAAACCCCTGAAGCGACATACGCTTCAGGGGTTTTGTCGTTCAGGGGCCGTCGGCACAGCGGGTCGGGGCCGCCGGCCGCACAATGCACGGCGAGTCTGCCGCGCCTGCGGTGAGCGCCGGGAGCGTGGCCCAGGGGCCCCGCCGGTCAGGCCTGCATGGCGGCTACGCATCCGACGACGCCGGCGCAGCCATGCGCCTTGGCGGCGCGCACCCCGGTCGTCCCGCGACATGCCGCATCAGCGCCGAAGTGCCGGGCGACCGCGGGCCGGGCCGCGCCTATTCCAGCCCAAGCAGCGAGACGCCCGCCAGCACCGTGCCCAGGTCGCCGAAGCCGCCGCCGGTCCACCAGACGGCGTGGCCGGTGGCGGCGTCGCGCAGGAGCGGGTCGTCGCGGCCGTCGCCGTTCAGATCCAGCGCCCCGATGACCGACCAGCCCGGACCCGGGGTGATGAAGTCGCGGAAGCCGTCGGCGCCGCGCAGGGGCTCCCAGAACAGCAGGCGGCCGGTCGCCTCCTCGCGCAGCAGCAGGTCGGCGGCGGCGTCGCCCTGCAAGTCCGCCACGGCCGCTACCCGCCAGCCGGCGGGCAGGGCCAGCAGGTCGATGAAGCCCGACCCCGTCCAGGCATAGAGCGCGCCGGTGCCCGCATCGTGGAACAGCACCTCGTCGCGCCCCACCCCGTCCAGATCGCCCGTGCCCGCCACCGCGGCTCCCGCCCCCGGCTTGAGGAAGGGCGCCGCCCGGTTGCCGGCGACGTCGTGGAACAGCAGCGTCCCGTCCGTCCCGCGCAGCAGAAGGTCGGGCGCCGCGTCGCCGGTGAAGTCGCCGATCCCCGCCACCCGGTAGGTTCCGAAATCCGGCAGGATGCTGAAGCCCTCGGCGCCGCGCGCCGCATCCCACAGGAAGGCGGCGCCGCTGCCCGGCCGGGCCAGCAGCAGCTCCGCCCGCCCGTCGCCGTTGAAGTCGGCGGCGCCGAGCGCCGTCACCGCGGCCGGGTCGAAGCCGCCGAGATGACGGAACCCCTCGCTCCCCCGCTGCGCTTGCCATGCCATCAGGCCGCCGTCCGCCAGGCCCAGCAACAAGCCGGGTGCCGGTGCCGCGCCGGCCGCGTCCCCGTCCAGGATGGTGCCGGTCAGGGCCAGGGTCGGCGCCCCGCCCGCCAGCACCGCGCCCGACGGGGTGGAGAGGCGCAGCGTCAGCGTCTCCGCTCCTTCCCCGGCGCGGTCGTTCAGCAGGGGCACGGTGACGGTCGCGGTCGTGGCGCCGGCCGGGATGGTCACCAGGGTGGAGACCGGCCGGAAGTCCTTGCCCGCCGTCGCGGTGCCGCCCTCGGTCGCGGCGTGGATCGTGACCGGCGTGGCGGACGCCTCCGACAGGGTCAGGCTGAAGACCAGCGCCCGCCCGTCCTCCGTCACCGTCGCATCCCCGGCGGAAAGCGTCGGCACCGCGCTGAAGCGCGGCCCGTCCGTCACCGTGCCCGAGGTGAGGGCGATGGTGTAGCTGCCGGCGGGCCCGTCCTGGAAGGACTGGGCGGCGGCGTAATAGGTGCCGGAGAAGGCCGGGGTGAAGGTGATGCGGCTGTCGCTGCCGACGCCGCCGTCATCATCCGTCTGGATCAGCGTCCCCGACGGGGCCAGCAGCACCAGGAAGGGATCGGTCAGCGAACCGCCGCGGCCGCTGGAGCCTTTCATCTCGATGGTGACGGTGACCCCGCCCGTCAGATCCATCCGGTACCAGTCGCGGTCGCCCACGGTTTCGATGGCGGCGGCGAAGGATTGGCCGGGACTCAGGGTCGCCGTGGTGCCGGCGCCGGCCGGCGGGTCGAACCCCAGCGGCGGGGCGCCCGCCGCGCCGTCGTCATCGTCCGCGATCACCCCCCGCGCCCGCAGCGCGCCGCCCGGTACGGCCAGCCCCTGCGCGCCGTCGATCAGCAGGAAGAACTCCTCCTCCCCCTCCGCCGCCGCGTCCTGGACCAGGGTGACCGGCACCAAGGCTGCGACCTCGCCCGGCGCCAGGGTCAGCGTGCCGGAGACGGGCTGGAAATCCTCTCCCGCCCGGGCGGTCCCCGCCACCGTCCGGTAGCTCAGAATCACCGGCGCGGCGGAGGGCTGGGTCAGCGCCACGGTGAACAGGATCGTATGGCCGAAGGCGCCGCCAACCACCCGCTCCGTCCCCTCCACCGCCCTGACGCTGCTGAGCGTCAGGCTGGGCGCCGACGGCACCGCGACGAGGTCGAGCGTGCCGTCGGTGAAGGCCAGCCGCTCCACCCCGGTCAGCTGGTCGGTTCCCTCGGTTCCGCCCGTGTCGCGCACGCGCCAGCCCGCCCCCTCCGCCGTGATCTCGTAGCGGCCGCGCGGACCCCCATAGGCGGCGACGTCCACGCCGCCGCCGCCCTCGATCCGGTCGTCGCCGGCGCCGCCCTGCAGACGGTTGGGCAGTTCGTTGCCGGTGATCGTGTCATTGAGGCCGGTGCCGACGGCGTTCTCGATCCAGGTCCCGTAGGCGATGGCGACGTTGCCGGTCAGGCCGTTCACGTCGGAGAAGGCGCCGGGCCGCAGATCGATGCGTGCCGGCGCGGTGCCGCCCGACAGGTCCAGCGCGTCGGCCCCGCCCGCGTCCCAGATCGCCACCACCGGTTCGGGGTTGGCGGCGAAATCCAGGGCGGCGCGGCCGGCGGTGGCGTTGTAGCCGTAAACCGTGGCGCCCGCCCGGGTCGTCAGGTCGGGCCCGTAGAGGCGCTGCGCCGAGGCGATGTCGTGCAGCAGCGGCATGGAGCCGAAGCGCTCCTGCGTCACCACATGGTCGGCGCCGGTCGATACCGCCCCGAAATAGGACATGGTCGAGTATTGCTTGCTGTCCTGGCGGTACTCGGCATATTCGCCGTAGGTGATGACCGGGCCGCCATTGCTGTTGTTGTACTCGCCCGGATGCGCCAGGCCCAGCGCATGGCCGATCTCGTGGACCAGCACGTGGAGCCCGAAATCGCCCAGCTCCAGGCGGGAATTGTTGGGCCGGAGGATCTGCACCCAGACGTCGCCGCCCCGCCCCTCGCCGGGGAAGGAGGCGTAGGCGTGGAAGGTCACCTGGTTGGTCAGGTTGCCGAACTGGATCTCGCCCCCCTCCCGCTCCACGAACGAGAGGGCGATGACGTCGTCCCACAGCGTCATGGCGGAGCGGGCGGCGACGCGCTGCGCCGGCCCGAAGGCCTGGAACAGGGTGCTCTCCACACCGTAGCCGGGGGCGGGCGCCGTCTCGCGGAAGGCATAGCCGATGACCGGCTGGGTCCATTGCGCGCCGGGCCGCAGCAGGTTGCCGACCACCAGCTCGGGGGCCAGATCGGGCTTCCCGGCGACGTTGGACGTCCCGGGCGGGTCCGCGGCCGCCGGGGCGCCGGTGCAGAGGGGGCAGGAGCAGAGCGCCGCGATGTGGGTCATGGCTGGAACTCCAACTGGCAGGACATGCCGACTCTACCACGGGTGGCGACGCCCCGCCCATTCGATCGCGCCACCCGTGGGCGATCTTCCGTCAGATGCCGCCATAGGCCAGGAGGTGGTCCTTCAGGAAGGCCACCCGGGGATGCCGCAGCGCGCCCTTGTCCCAGGCCAAATACAGGCTGTTGCCGGGCGACCCCTCCGGCGGCACCAGGGTGACGAGCCGGCCCGCCGCGAGGTCGTCGGCGCACAGATAGTCCGGCACCACGGTCCAGCCCGCCCCCAGGCAGGCCAGCCGCCTGACCACCCGCAGATCCGCCACGCACACCGCCGCCTGCAGGTCGGGCTCCTCGCCGAAGGCATGGCGGAAGAACTCCCGCGCCAGCGGCAGATCCTCGTCATAGGCCACCGCCGGCAGCGCCCGCAGCGCCGCGGCCGTTGGCGGCCCATCAAGCCGCCGGGCGATAGGGGGCGCCGCCACCAGCAGCAGCCGCTCGCGCGCCAGTTCCGCGAAGCCGTAACCCCGCTCGCCCGGATGCGACGCCGTCACCGCGAGGTCGGCCGTGCCGTCGGCCAGCAGCCCGTAGATGCGCTCCCGGTTGCCCGTCAGCAGCCGCACCCGCAGGCCGAGCGCCGGCAGGCCGGCCAGGGCCGGGGTCACCCGCTCGCCCATGAACTCGGCCGGACCGGCCACATGCACCGTGCCTGACAGCTGCGTCGAGCGGGCCTTGACCTGGGCCAGGCCGGCCTCCACCGCGTCGAAGGCGCCGCCCAGGGAGCGGGCCAGCTCGTGCGCCACGGCGGTCGGCTCCACGCCGCGCGCCCGCCGCGTGAACAGCGGCTTCTCCAGCAGCGCCTCCAGCGACTGCACATGCGCCGAGGCGGCGGGCTGGGTGATGCCCAGCCGCTCGGCGGCGCGGGACAGCGAGCCCGACCGGTAGGCCTCCAGGAAGGTGCGCAACTGCACGAGGTGGCTCATGGCGATCCGCTCCAGCCATCAGAAAACTTATAGCTGATGGGGTCTACGCTGATTTCAAGCCGGGCCGGCGCCGCCCTAACCTCCCGGTACACCCATCGACGGAGAGACATCGTGGCCCACAGAATCCTGTTCGTCCTCACCTCCCACAGCCGCATCGGCGACACCGGAAAGCCGACCGGGGTCTGGCTGGAGGAACTCGCCGAGCCCTACTGGATGCTCAGGGATGCCGGAGCCGAGGTCACGCTCGCCTCCATCCGGGGCGGGCAGGTCCCGGTCGATCCCGGTTCCGTCGCCGAGCCCGGCCGCAACGCGGCGCCGGTTGACCGCTTCCTGGCCGATCCGGCCACCATGGCCGAACTGTCCGGGACGGTGGCGGTCGAGGGCCTGCGGGCCGGGGATTTCGACGCCGTTTTCCTGCCGGGCGGCCACGGCACCATGTGGGACCTGCCGGAGAGCCGGGCGCTGGCCGGGCTGCTGTCGGATGCCTGGGCCGGGGGCAGGGTGGTCGCCGCCGTCTGCCACGGCCCGGCCGGCCTGGTGAACGCCCGCACGCCCGACGGCGCCCCCCTGGTCAGGGGCCGCAGGGTCGCCGCCTTCACCGATGCGGAGGAGGAGGCGGCCGGCCTCGCCCAAGCCGTGCCCTTCCTGCTGGAGACCCGCCTGCGGGAGCTGGGGGCCGAGCTGGTAACGGTGCCGAACTGGCAGCCCAACGCGGTGCGCGACGGCGCCCTCGTCACAGGCCAGAACCCCGCCTCGTCGGCCGGCGTCGCCCGCCTGATGCTGGAGACGTTGGGCGCGGGCGGTACCGGGGGCTGACCCCGTGGCGCGGTCCCCGCCTCAGGGCAGCCGCATGCGCAGCGCCTGGAAGGCCTCGGGCGAGAGGCCTTCCGCCTCGGCGAAGGACACCGCCAGGGTCTCGTCGGCCATGATGAAGTCCAGGGCGCCGCCGAGGAAGGCCGGATCGGCCAGCCGCGCCTGCAGGTCGGCCTGCGAGCAGCCGGTCACGGCCACGAACCGGGACAGCATGTCCTCGTCGCCGGCGATGAAGGCCACCGCCCTCAGGGCGACGATTTCGGGATCGGCCGGCGGCTTCGACGATGTCTTCTTGAACAGGCTCACGCCGCTCCTCCCTGTCCCGCTCACGCCTTGAGGCGGTAGCCGGTCCTGAATATCCACCAGATCGCCACCAGGCAGGCGGCGAGCATCACGCCCGTGGCGGCCAGGCTGGCGCCGAATGCCACGTCGCCGGTCCCGAAGAAGGTCCAGCGGAAGCCGCTGACCAGGTAGGCGACGGGGTTGAACAAGGCCACGGTGCGCCAGGGCTCGGGCAGCATGTCCAGCGAGTAGAAGGTGCCGCCCAGGAAGGTGAGGGGTGTCACGACCAGCATGGGCACGACCTGCAGCTGCTCGAACCCCTTGGCCCAGATGCCCAGGACGAAGCCGAACAGGCAGAAGGTGGCGGCGACCGTCAGCAGGTAGGCCAGCATCAGGATGGGATGCTCGATCCGCACGTCGACGAACAGGTGGGCCGTCAGCAGGATGGTGAGGGCGACGATGGTGGATTTGGTGGCGGCCGCCCCGACATAGCCCAGCACCGTCTCGAAGGGGGAGAGCGGCGCCGACAGCGGCTCGTAGATCGTGCCGGTGAAGCGGGGCATGTGGATGCCGAAGGCGGCGTTGAAGATGCTCTCGTTCAGCAGCGACAGCATCATCAGGCCCGGCACGATGAAGCTGCCGTAATCGACCCCGCCCACCCCGCCCATGCGCGGCCCCACCGCCGCGCCGAAGACGATGAAGTAGAGCGCGGTGGTGATCACCGGCACGGCCAGCCCGGTCCACAGCGTGCGCCGGAAGCGGTGCATCTCGAACCGGTAGATCGCCCAGACGCCGCGGGCGTTGAAGATGCCGGGGCTCATGGCCGACCTCCGCCGACGAGGCTCACGAAGATGTCCTCGAGCGAGCTCTGGCGCGTCTCGAGGTCGGTGAAGGCGATACCCGAATCCCGCAGTCCCGCCATCAGCGACGGGACGCCGGTGCGCTCGGCCTTGGCGTCGAAGACGTAGCGCAGCTCGCGCCCACCCTCCCCGAGTTCCAGCTTCCAGGCGGCCAGCGCCTCCGGGACGGCGGCCAGCGGTTCGGCCAGTGTCAGCCTCAGCTCCCGGCGGCCCATCTTGCGCATCAGCGCCGCCTTCTCCTCCACCAGCACCAGCGCCCCCTTGTCGATGACGCCCACTCGGTCGGCCATCTCCTCGGCCTCCTCGATGTAGTGCGTGGTCAGCACGATGGTCACGCCCTGGTCGCGCAGGCGGCGCACCAGCTGCCACATGTCGCGGCGCAGCGCCACGTCGACGCCGGCGGTGGGCTCGTCCAGGAACAGCACCTCGGGCTGGTGGGAGAGCGCCTTGGCGATCATCACCCGCCGCTTCATGCCGCCGGAGAGTTCCTTGACCATGGCGTCGCGCTTGTCCCAGAGCGACAGGTCGCGCAGCAGCGAATCGATGAAGCCCGGGTCCGGCGGCCGCCCGAACAGCCCGCGGCTGAAGGCGACGGTCGCGTGCACCGGCTCGAACGCGTCGGTGTGGAGCTCCTGCGGCACCAGCCCGACCATGGAGCGCGCCCGGCGGTAGTCGCGCACCGTGTCGTGACCGCCGATCAGCACCCGGCCGCCCGTCGCGGTCACCAGCCCGCAGGCGATGGCGATGAGCGTCGTCTTGCCGGCGCCGTTGGGACCGAGCAGCGCGAAGATCTCGCCGCGGCCGACCTGCAGGTCGATGCCCTTCAGCGCCTGGTGCCCGGAGGCGTAGGTCTTCTCCAGCCCCTCGATCGAGATGATCGGCTGCATGGCCGCACTCCTCCGCATGACACGCGCCGCTGCTGGTACCCCGCCGGCGCGGCGCAGTCTAGTCGGACGATCGGCGCCGGGAGAAGCCCGCGCCGTGATCCGGTGGCTGTCCGTCCAGGTGGAGCGCGGCGCGGCGCGATGGAAAAACCGTAAGCCGGACAAGGCCATCGGGCGCGTATGGAGAGGGTTTGCGGTCGCCGTTGCTGACTCCCGTCCGGTTCCTTAGAGTGGCGGGCAATGGAGGCGGCGCCCGCGAAAATGGCCCGCCCGGCCGCAGGGAGGCGCCCGATGTCGATGGCTACCGTTTCCGAGGAACCCGCGCGCATTTCCGCCGGCGCGGCAGCCGCCGCCGAGCGGCGCTGGCTCGCGCACTACCCGCCGGGCGTGCCCGCCGACATCGACCATTCCATCTATGCCAGCGTCCCGGCGCTGCTGGAGGAGAGCTTCGCCAAGTACCGCGATCTCCCCGCCTATGTCTGCATGGGCCGCAAGATGAGCTTCGGCGAGCTGGACCAGCTCTCCCAGGCCATGGGCGCTTGGCTGCAGTCGCGCGGCTTGAAGCGCGGCGACCGGGTCGCGGTCATGCTGCCGAACCTGCTGCAGTTCCCGGTGGCGAGTTCGGCCGTGCTGCGGGCGGGGTTCATCGCCGTCAACGTCAACCCGCTCTACACCGCCCGCGAGCTGGAGCACCAGCTGGCGGACTCCGGCGCCAAGGCCATCATCGTGCTGGAGAACTTCGCGGCGACGCTGGAGCAGGTGATCGGCCGCACCCGGGTGGAGCATGTGGTGGTCGCCAGCGCCGGCGACCTGCTGGGCTTCCCCAAGGGCGCGGTGGTGAACTACGCCGTGCGCCGCATCCGCAAGGCGGTCCCGGCTTTCAAGCTCCCGGGCCATGTGAAGTTCAACGACGCACTGGCCCAGGGCCGGCGGCTGACGATGGCCCGGCCGGACCTGACGCCCGACGACATCGCCGTGCTGCAGTACACCGGCGGCACGACCGGCGTCAGCAAGGGTGCGGTGCTGCTGCACCGGACCATCATCTCCAACCTGCTCTCCTCGGAGGCGTGGAGCCAGCCGGGGCTGGCGCGGCGGCCGGTCAGCGGGCAGATGGTCGTGGTCTGCGCCCTGCCGCTCTACCACGTCTTCGCCTTCATCACCTGCGGCCTGCTGGGCATGCGGACGGGCGCGCTGAACATCCTGATCCCCAACCCGCGCGACATGAAGGCGACGATCCAGGCGCTGAAGCCCTACCGCTTCAACACCTTCCCGGCGGTGAACACGCTGTTCAACGGCCTCGCCAACCATCCCGACTTCGCCAAGCTGGATTTCAGCGGCCTGCTGATCTCCAACGGCGGCGGCATGGCGGTGCAGGAGGCGGTGGCCAAGCGCTGGCTGGAGGTGACGGGCTGCCCGATCGTCGAGGGCTACGGCCTGTCGGAGACCTGCTCGGGCGTGGTCTGCAACCGCACCGACTCCGAGGCCTATACCGGCACCATCGGCATGCCGCTGCCGAACGTCGAAATCCGCATCCTGGACGATGACGGCAACGAGGTGCCGCTGGGCCAGCCCGGCGAGATCGCCATCCGCGGGCCGCAGGTCATGGCCGGCTACTGGCAGCGCCCCGACGAGACCGAGAAGGTCATGACGCCGGACGGCTTCTTCAAGTCGGGCGACGTCGGCGTGATGGACGAGCGCGGCTACATCAAGGTGGTGGACCGCAAGAAGGACATGATCCTGGTCTCGGGCTTCAACGTCTATCCGAACGAGGTCGAGTCGGTCGCGGTCATGCATCCGGGGGTGCTGGAATGCGCCGCCATCGGCGTGCCGGACGCCGGCAGCGGCGAGGCGGTGAAGCTGTTCGTCGTGCGCCGCGACCCCGGCCTCACCGCCGAGGAGCTCATGAAGTACTGCGCGGAGAACCTGACCGGCTACAAGCGCCCGCGCCTGGTCGAGTTCCGCGACGAGCTGCCCAAGACCAATGTCGGCAAGATTCTGCGCCGCCAGCTGCGCGACGGGGCGCCGGCGGCTTGAACGATACACAGGTCGCATGAAGGCGGAACCGTAATGCGGCAGGCTCCAGCCGGGGCATCGCATTGCGCTCCGCTCCATGCGACCTACGGCATGCAGGGAGCGCCGCTCACCGGTCCTGCGGCCGGCCCGGGTTGGCGAGGGCGCTCATCCGGCCGAGGAAGCCGTTCAGCTCCTCGACCTCCTCGCGCACCATCTCCTGCTGCAGGTTGAGCAGGTCGGGCAGGCTGCGCACCTGGGTCAGGCGCATCATCTGCTGCATGCGCCGCTGGGCGAGGCGCTGCGACTCCTCCATCCAGGCCCGGCCGGCACCCTGCAGCGCGTCGGCGGCGGGCGGTGCGGCGACGCCGGCGGCCATGCGCCCGGCGGCTTCCCTCAGGCGGGTGATGTCGGCGGCGTCGGATCCGGCGGGGACGTCATGGGGCTTCGGGGCGGGATCGACGATCCCGGCCGTGGGGGTGCCTGCGGCGGCGGCAGGATTGATCTCAGGCATGGACGACCCGTGGGCGGCTGTTGCAAGGGCCCGGACAACAGCGTGCGCGCCGGCCGGTTCCAGGCGCGGAATCGCCCATTCCGGCGTCACTCGCCATGGTCGAGGCGCGCCTGTTCGGCCTTGTTCATGTATTGCGAGCAGACCAGCCAGCCCTTGAAGGGCCGCAGCATCGCCATGGAGCCCAGCAGCAGCAGCGAGCAGGTGATGAGCAGGTTCAGCCACAGCGCCATGCCCACCGACAGCTCCAGCCACATGCACAGGCCGATGATCGGAAAGCTGACGATCGACATGACGAAGAAGGCCGGGCCGTCGGCCGGGTCGGCGAAGGACAGGTCCAGGTCGCAGACCGGGCAGCGCTCCGCCAGCCTCAGATAGCCGGCGAAGATGCTGCCCTGGCCGCAGCGGGGACAGAGGCCGCGGATGCCCAGGCCCGCAGGCGTTCCGGCCAGCGATGTCGGGGAGGAGGGGGCGGTCTCGCGGTCCATGGCACGCTCCTGAATGTATGGCGATGCGCCTGCTGGAATGTAGGGTTTTTGAATGGAGACCAGAACCATACAATTCCGCGTGCCGGCCCTGCGCGAAGCAGCGGGCACGTGAAGTTCCAACCGCCGGCCGCACCGCTCGTCACCGCACCCCTGCGGATCGGACGGGTTGATCCGGGCCGCGCGGCAGGGCACCTTGCCCGCCGGACGCCGCTTCAAGGCGGCCGTGACGGGAAGGAAGCGCGCATGGCACAGGTCGAGGGAGGCGTCTTCGGCGCCCTGGGGGAACAACCGGCGGATCCGCTGCTGGCGCTAATCGCCGCCTACCGGGATGATCCCCGTACCGACAAGATCGATCTCGGCGTCGGCGTCTACCGCGACGCTGCCGGCAACACGCCGGTCATGCGCGCGGTCAAGGCGGCCGAGAAGCGTCTGGCGGAGCGGCAGGAGACCAAGGCCTATCTCGGCTCCGAGGGCGACATGGGCTTCGTGCGCCATGTCGCCGGCCTGGCGCTGGGGCCCGTCGACGAGGCCGGCTTCGCCGGCGTGCAGACCCCCGGCGGCAGCGGCGCGCTGCGGCTGGCGGCCGAGCTGATCGCCGCCGCCCGGCCGCAGGCCAAGGTCTGGGTAGGAACGCCGACCTGGCCGAACCACGGGCCCATCGCCAAGTCGGCCGGCCTGCATGTCGAGACCTATCCTTATTTCGACGCCACCACCCAGACCCTGCTGTTCGACCGGGTGATGGAGGCCGCCGGCCGCGCCATCGCCGGCGACGTGTTCCTGCTGCACGGCTGCTGCCACAACCCCACCGGCGCCGACCTCTCCGCCGACCAGTGGCGCGAGGTCGCGGACCTGCTGGCGGCGCGCGGCGTGCTGCCGCTGCTGGACACGGCCTACCAGGGCCTCGGCCGGGGCATGGAGCAGGATGCCGAGGGCGTGCGCATCGTCGCGGCGCGCGTGCCGGAACTGCTGCTGGCCTATTCCTGCAACAAGAACTTCGCGCTGTACCGCGAGCGCACCGGCGCCCTGGCGGTGCTGACCAGCCCGGCGCGGGCCAGGGCGGTGCAGTCGAACCTGCTGGCGCTGGCCCGCACCAACTGGTCCATGCCGCCCGACCACGGCGCCGCCATCGTCCGCACCATCCTGGAGGACCGGGAGCTCCGCGCCGACTGGGCGGCGGAGCTGGACGCCATGCGCGACCGGCTGCGCTCGGTCCGCCACGCGCTGGCGCGCGAGCTGCCGGCGATCGGGGCCGTGGCGGAGCAGTCCGGCCTGTTCGCTCTGCTGCCGGTGACGAACGCCGTCGGCAAACTCAAGGACGAGCACGGCATCTACATGGCGCCGTCGGGCCGGGTGAACCTGGCCGGGCTGAACGAGAAGACCGTGCCGGTGCTGGCGCGCGCGCTGGCGCCGCACCTGCCGGGCTGAGCCGGCCGGAACGACAGGGAACGCGACAAGGAAGAAGAAGGGGAGATCGGGATGGACAGGCAGCGGGTGGTGGTCACGGGCGGCTTCGGCGTGCTGGGCCGCGAGGTGGGCGCGGTCTTCGCCCGGGCGGGCCATGCGGTGGCGCTGGTCGACCGCGCCGAGGGCAACGGCGGCATCGGCTCGCCCCTCATCCCGCTGGGCGGGATCGACCTGACCGACCCGGCGGGGGCGGAGCGGGCGGCGGCCGAGGCGGCCGACCGGCTGGGCGGCATCGACGTGCTGGTCAACGTCGCCGGCGGCTTCCGCTGGGAGACTCTGGCCGAGGGCAGCCCCGCCACCTGGGAGCTGATGCACGCCCTGAACCTGAAGACCTGCGCCAACATGTGCCGCGCCGTCCTGCCGCGCCTGCGGCCGGGAGCGGCCATCGTCAACATCGGCGCCGCCGGGGCGCTGACCGCCGCCGGCGGCATGGGCGCCTACGCCGCCTCCAAGGCGGGCGTCCACCGGCTGACCGAGGCGCTGGCGGCCGAGCTGCGGCCGCGCGGCATCCGCGTCAACGCCGTCCTGCCCGGCATCATCGACACGCCGCAGAACCGGGCCGACATGCCGGACGCGGACCGTTCCGGCTGGACCGCGCCCGGCGCCGTCGCCGAGCTGATCCTGTTCCTGGCCTCGCCGGCGGCAAGGGCGGTCACCGGCGCGCTGGTGCCGGCCACCAACGGCGCCGACGCCTGAGAAAAGCCGCGCCGGCGGCGGTCAAAGGCGCCGCTTCCGCCCACGGGGCTTGATTCATGCCCACCGCCTGCGCGACCCTTGCCGGATGGGGTAACCCCCAGCTCGCCCCGTCCGGCCGGAACCGGGGCGGCGTCCGTTCCCCGGCCGAGGCGGCCCCATGCGCGCGTTCCTGAACCTGACCATCCCGCGCAAGCTGGCGCTGGCCTTCGCCCTGATGATCCTGGTGGCGCTGGTCTATGGCGGCGTCACCATGGCGCAGCTGCTGAACATCCGTGACGCCAGCCGCTGGACCAGCCATACCTTCGAGGTCATCGAGACCGCGAACGCCCTGCGCGCGGCGGCGATCGACCAGCAGACCGGCATCCGCGGCTTCGTCGAGGGCGGGCGCAAGGAGTTCCTGCGCCCCTACCAGCAGGGCCGGGCGGCCCTGGCCGGCGCCGTGGACAAGCTGCGGACGCTCACCGCCGACAATCCCCGGCAGCAGGAGCGCATCGCCCATCTCAGCCGGGACCTCGAGCTCTGGCACACGGAGTATGCCGAACCGCGCCTGGCCGCGCCCGAGGATCTGCCGCGCGAGCAGGAGGAGGCGCTGGCCACCCTAGGCAAGCGCCGGATGGACGGCATCCGCCAGGACATCGCCGAGATCGTCGCCGAGGAACAGCGCCTGCTGAAGGAGCGCATGGACCGCGAGACCCGCGCCTTCAACTGGGCCATCGCCGCCACGATCCTGGGCGGCGTGCTGCTGGCGGCGGTGGCGGTGACGGGCTGGTGGCTGCTGAGCCGGGGCATCGCCACGCCGATCCTGGAGATGACCCGGCTGATGCTGCGCCTGGCCGACGACGATCTGGCCGTGACCGTCCCCGGCGCCGGGCGGCGGGACGAGCTGGGCGGCATGGCCCGCGCCATGACGGTCTTCAAGGCCAACGCCCAGCACCGGGCCGACCTGCGGCGCGCCAACGAGGCGGCGACCCGGCTGGTGCGCGAGAACGAGGCGCGGCTGAGCGCCATCTTCGACAGCGTGCAGGAGGGCATCGTCACCATCGGGCCGGACGGGCGGGTGGAGAGCGCCAACGGCGCCGTGCTGCGGCTGTTCAGCTGCGACCGCGACGACCTCAGCCGGGCCGGCCTCTCCGGCCTGGTGGCGGATGACACGGGGCGCGGCATCGACCGCGCCGCGCTGGAGGCGGCGCTGGGCGGCGGCCACAGCGTGACGCTGGAGGCGACGGGCCTGCGCCCGGGCGGCGGCCGGGTGCCGGTGGAGCTGACCGCCAGCCGCACCGGCGGCGAGGGGCTGCTGACCCTGTCGCTGCGCGACATCTCCGCCCGGCGCGAGATGGACCGGCTGAAGAACGAGTTCATCTCCACCGTCAGCCACGAGCTGCGCACGCCGCTGACCTCGATCCGCGGCTCGCTGGGGCTGGTGCAGGGTCTGTCGGCGGCGCTGCCGGACAAGATGCGCTCGCTGGTGGAGATCGCCTACCGCAACACCGAGCGGCTGATCAACCTGGTGAACGACATCCTGGACATCGAGAAGATCGAGTCCGGGCGCATGGACTTCACCTTCCGCCGCCTGGACATGGCCGAACTGGCCGCGCACGCGGTGGAGGGGGACACCAGCTATGCCGAGGGGCGCGGCATCCGCATCGCGCTGGAGGCGCCGGACCACCCCGTGCCGGTGGTGGGCGACGCCCAGCGTCTGCAGCAGGTCATCGCCAACCTGCTGTCCAACGCCATCAAATTCTCGCCCGACGGCGGCGAGGTGCGGGTGCGCGTCACCCAGGAGACCGCGGGCAACCGCCGCTTCGCCCGGCTCAGCGTGCATGATGCCGGCCCCGGGGTGCCCGAGGAGTTCCGGTCGCGCATCTTCCAGAAGTTCGCCCAGGCCGACAGCGCCGACAGCCGCGCCAAGGGCGGCACCGGCCTCGGCCTCAGCATCAGCCGCATGATCGCCGAGCGGCACGGCGGCGGCATCGACTTCACCAGCCGCCCCGGCGACACGGTGTTCCAGCTGGTGGTGCCGCTGGCGGGCGGCGAGGCGCCGGCCCGTGCGGACGCCGTCCCCCCGGCCCTCGCCGCCGGCCCCGTCCGGCCGCGCATCCTGGTCTGCGAGGACGATCATGACGTCGCCCGGCTGCTGCGGCTGATGATCGAGCAGAACGGCTACGAGGTGACGCTGGCGCACTGCGCCGAGGAGGCGCGCAGCGCCCTGTCCTCGGGCGAGTTCCACGGCATGACCCTGGATCTGGGCCTGCCGGACGAGGATGGCATCAGCCTGTTCCGCTCGCTGCGCCGGGACCCGAGACACCATGCCTTGCCGGTGCTGGTCATCTCCGCCGCCGCCGCCGAGGGCGCGCGCATCCTGAACGGCGACGCCGTCGGCATCCTGGACTGGCTCAGCAAGCCGATCGACGAGACGCGGCTGGCCGAGGTGCTGCGCACCCACATCGCCGCGGCGGAGGGCGAGCTGCCGCTGGTGCTCTATGTCGAGGACGACCGCGACCTGCGCGATCTGGTGGAGCGGCTGCTGGCCGGCACCGCCCGGCTGAAGGGGGCCGCCGACCTGACGGCCGCCCGCGGGCTGCTGGCGCGCGAGCGGCCGGACGCCGTCATCCTGGACATCGGCCTCGGGCCCGAATCCGGGCTGGACCTGCTGCCCGACATCTCCGCCCTGGCGCCGCCCCCCCCGGTTCTGGTCTTCTCCGCCCAGCAGATCGCCGCCGCGGACGCCGGCCGGGTCGCCAGCGTGCTGGAGAAGTCCCGCACCAGCAACGAGGAGCTGACCCGCCGCGTGCTCGACCTGATCAACCAGAAGAAGAGGGCCGCCCGTGCCTGAGCTGAAGACCATCCTCTATGTCGACGACGAGCCGGACATCCGCGCCGTCGTCGAGCTGTCGCTGGGCCTGGTGGCCGGCTTCCAGGTCACCGTCTGCGCCTCGGGCGCGGAGGCGCTGGGCCGCGCGGCGGAGCTGCGCCCGCAGCTCATCATGCTGGACGTGATGATGCCGGAGATGGACGGGCCGGCGACGCTGGCGGCGTTGCGCGCCCAGCCCGCCACCGCGGACATCCCGGTCGTGTTCCTGACCGCCAAGGTCCAGCCGGGCGAGGTGGAGCGGCTGAAGGAGGCTGGGGCGGTCGACGTCATCGCCAAGCCGTTCGACCCGATGCGCCTGGGCGACCAGGTCCGCGCCGTCTGGTCCGCCCTGGGCTGAGGACCGGAGGGGGCGCATGACCGACCGCCAGGATACCGCCGGCAGGGGCGACGACCGCAAGGCCGACGACCGCAAGGACAGGGCGACGCTGTCTCCGGATATCGCGGCGCGGCTGGCCGAGCTGCGGCAGGGCTTCATCGCCCGCCTGCCCGGGCAGCTGGCCGAGATCGAGGCGCTGACGGCCCAGCCCGGCGCGTCGGACGCCATCGCCCGCATCGCCCACGGCATCGTCGGCGGGGGCGGCACCTTCGGCATGCCCGAGCTGTCGCAGGCGGCGCGGGCGGTGGAGATGGTCGCCAAATCCGGCGCGGGGAACGCCGACGGCCGGCTGGTCGAGAGCGTGTCGCTGCTGCGCCGGGCCGTCGGGGCGGCGCTGGCCCGGCCCGATGCCGCCGCACCGCCGGTCCTGCCCGACCTCGAGCTCGGCCGCAGCGGGCGCGTCTACCTGCTGGAGGACGACGAGGCGCAGGCCGCCGACCTGATCGAGCAGCTGCGCCCCTACGGCTTCGAGGTCACATCCTTCGCCACCGTGCCCGCCTTCGTCGAGGCGGCGCGGCAGAACCCGCCGGACGCGCTGCTGGTGGACGTGGTCTGCGAGGGCGACCTACTGGCCGGGCCGGGGGCGCTGGCCGCCATCGCCGCGGGCGGCAGCAGGCCGCCGGCGATCTTCCTCTCCGGCCGCCAGGATTTCGAGGCGCGGCTGGAGGCGGTGCGGGCCGGGGGCAACGGCTACATCGCCAAGCCCTGCGACGTGGCGGTGCTGGTGGATCTGCTGGATCTGCTGCTGGGGCGCGCGGAACCCGATCCCTACCGGGTGCTGATGGTCGAGGACGATCCCATCCAGGGCCAGATCGCGGTGACGGCCCTGGGGGCCGGCGGCATGACGGTCCGGCTGGTGGTGGACCCGGCCACCGCGCTGGAGGAGATCCGCGACTTCAACCCGGACCTGGTCATCACCGACGTGCAGATGCCCGGCTGCTCCGGCTTCGAGCTGGCGGCGGTGCTGCGCCAGGCCGAGGGCATGCTGGCCCTGCCCATCCTGTTCCTGACCGCCGACGCCGAGGCGGCCGGGCGCCGCCAGGCCATGGATCTGGGCGCCGACGCCTATCTGATGAAGCCGATCGCGCTGAAGGAGCTGGTGCGCCAGGTGCGCTCGCGCGCCAGCCGGGCGCGGCAGCTGCGCTCGCTGATGGCGCGCGACAGCCTGACCGGCGTGCTGAACCACGCCATGGTGCAGGAGCGCCTCGCCGCCGAGGTCTCCCGCGCGCTGCGCGAGGGATCGCCGCTGAGCTTCGCGATGATCGACCTGGACTTCTTCAAGCAGGTCAACGACACGCACGGCCACATGGTCGGCGACCGGGTGCTGAAGGCGCTGTCCCGCCTGCTGCAGCAGCGGCTGCGCCGGTCCGACGTGATCGGCCGCTACGGCGGCGAGGAGTTCGCGGTGCTGATGCCCGGGACGAATGGCGCCGACGCGGCCCAGCGCCTGGACCTGATCCGCCGGGAATTCGCCCAGATCGCCTTCGCGGGCGGGCAGACCTTCCACGTCACCTACAGCGCCGGCGTCGCCGAGCTGCAGCCGCACGGCGATGCCCGCCTGCTCAGCCTGGAGGCGGACGCCGAGCTGTACCGGGCCAAGCGCGCCGGGCGCGACCGGGTGCTGTTCGGCGGCGCCTGAGCCGCTTCAGGCGCGGCCCATCTCGGCCAGCATGCGCTCGATCGCCTCGATCCGGGCCTGCGGTGCGGGGTGGGTGGCGAGGAAGTCGGGCAGGCGGTTGCCGTTGGCGGACTCCATGCGGCGCCAGAGCTGCACCGCCTCGGCCGGGTCGAAGCCGGCCTTCGCCATGGTCACCAGCCCCAGCCGGTCGGCCTCCAGCTCCTGCCCGCGGGAATAGGGCAGCACCAGCCCGTACTCCACCCCCAGCCCCAGCGCGGCGGCGATCTCGCGGGCGTACTCGACCTCGCCCAGCTGCAGCACGAAGGCCAGGATGCGCAGGCCCCAATCCTTGGCGACCTGGGCGTTCATGCGCTCGCGCCCATGGTCGGCCTGCAGATGGCCGATCTCGTGGCCGACGACGGCGGCCAGCTGGTCGGCGCTGCCGGCGACCCGGAACATGCCCTCGAAGACGCCGATCTTGTTGCCGGGCAGCGCGAAGGCGTTGACCTGCGGGTTGGCGAAGACCACCGCCTCCCACTCGCGCGGGTCGGCGCCCACCGCCTGCAGCAGGCGGCCCGAGATGCGGTCCAGCGCCTCCTGCAGCCCGGGATCGCGCGAGAGCGGCATCTTGCCCCGCATCTCCTCCCAGGCGCGCAGGCCCATCTCCCGCACCGTGCCCTCCGAGACCAGGTTGATCGGCGGCTCCTCGCCGCAGCCGGCCAGCAGCGGGGCGGCGGCTCCCGCCCCCATCAGGCGGAGGAAGCGGCGGCGCGACGCGTGGTGCAGGCACATGCGGGTCATTCTCCAGGGCTGACGACGCTTCCATCGGAGATGGGGATAGGGCGGCCAGTCCGGTAGTGGGGTGGCACTCCGGCATGACCACGATCCCATGGTTGCCGCATTTCTGCGGAAAATCGCGGCCGGTAGGCAACATATCTGCTGGCACGCTGTTCAAGTCGGGTCGGGTGGAGCCCGCGTTTCCGCAGGGGCGCGTCCCCTCCGGAAGATCGCGGCCTCCGGCGGCACGATGTTCCGGTTCCCTCCGGGGCGTCCGGGCGGCCAAGCGGCCGTTTCGGGCGCCCCGACCTTGGGCCCGGGCGGAGCGGCCACAGGCCCTTTCGCCCGGGCCCGTTTTCCTCATGAATATCTCAGGAAGAACAGCCATGGACGACCCCGCCCGCCTCGTCGCCAAGCCGCCCTTCCGCCGCGACGGCCGCAACATGCTCGAGAAGGCCTGCGCGCGCTTGGCAGGCCGCGTCAGCTTCGACCAGCGCAACGGCTGCTACCGGCTGGACGGCCGGCCCGTGCGCATCCAGGAGCTGATCCTGCTCTCCGGCGATCCGGCCCCCGTCCGCTGACGGTCGCGGCGACGCGGCGGGTCAGGCCCCGGTCGCGGTCACGGGAAGCTCCAGGGTGCAGCGCAGCCCCTCCGGCAGCCACTCCATCCGCACCGAGCCGCCGACCTGGGCGCAGATGCCCTGGTCCAGCAGGGTGGAGCCGAAACCGCGGCGGGTCGGCGGCCGCACCTCGGGCCCGCCGGTCTCCGCCCAGACCAGGGTCAGGCGGCGCCGGGAGGGCTCCAGCGTCCAGCCAACCGCCACGCGGCCCCCGGGCGTGCTGAGCGCGCCGTACTTGGCGGCGTTGGTCACCAGCTCATGGAGCGCCATGGCGACCGGCTGCACGTCGTCCGGCCCCAGCACCGCCGGCGGACCCGACAGGCTGCACCGGTCCTGGAAGGGCGCCAGCTCCTGCGCGAGCAGCCGGCTCAGGTCGCCGCCGGTCCAGCGGTTGGAGGCCAGCAGCGAATGCGCCCGGGCCATGGCGGCGACGCGCCCCTCCACCGCCTGCTTGAAGCCCTCGATCGTATCGGCGCGCGACAGCTGCACCAGCGCCTGGACCACGGCCAGCGCGTTCTTGGCGCGGTGGTCGACCTCGCGCATCAGCAGGCGCTGGGCGGCGTCGCGCCGCTTCTCCTCGGCCAGGCTGCGGATCTCGATGATGGTGCCGACGATGTCGCCGCCCTCCCCCTCGATGGGGCTGGCCGTGTAGGCGACGGGGAAGAAGGTACCGTCGCGGTGGACGAAGATTTCCTCGCCCTGGATGCGGTTGCGCGTCGGAAAGGCCATGTTGATCGGGCAATCCTTGGCCGGATAGGGACTGCCGTCCGGATGGCTGTGATGCACCACCTCGTGCAGCGTCCGGCCCCGCATGTCGTCCAGCGTGTAGCCGGTCAGCCGTTCCGCCGCCGCGTTCATGTAGACGCAGTGCAGGGACTCGTCCATGTGGAGGATGGCGACGGTGGCGTTGTTCAGCACCGCCTGCAGCCGGCGCTCGCTGGCCCGCAGCGCCTCCTCGATGCGGCGCCGGCCGGAGATGTCGCGCGCCAGCACCTGCACCGCGTACCCATCCTTCCAGGGCACCCGGGCGGCGGAGGCCTCCACCTCGACGGTGCTGCCGTCCAGCCGGCACCAGACCTGCTCGGCCGGCGGGGCGGCGCCCTCCGCCATCACCCGCTCGATCCGCGCGGCGATCCCGGGCCAGCATTCCGGCGGCACCAGCGCGGTGACCGGGCGGCCCAGCACCTGCTCCACCGTCTCCGCCCCCAGCAGACGCAGCCCGGCGGCGTTGATGTAGGCGATGCGGCCGCCGGCATTGACCAGCAGCGCGTCCGGGCACAGGTCGGAGACGATCCGGTAGCGCTCGTCGCCGAGGGAAGGCGGGTCGGCGATGGGCGGCGGGCTGAGCGGCATCATGCGGACGCATCGGGGGAGGCGGCGGATGCCACGACGATAGCGGATGGGGCGGCCTCTCCGGCCCGGACATAAGGGGTATGTCACCCCCGCCGTTGGTCAGAGGCGCCAGCGCAGGCCCAGCCCGACCGTCGTCCGCGAGAAGCCGCCGGCGCTGGCGGTGCGGGAACTGAAATGACCGGCCTGCGCCTCCAGCCTGACATCGTCGGAGAGATGGTAGGCCAGCACCGCGCGGGCGCTCCAGATCGGCTTGGTGCCGCCGGGCCTGGACGTCTCCAGCCCGGCCGAGCCCTGCGCCTCCAGCCGCGCCCGCTCCGTCAGGTCGGCGGCCAGCCGCACCGTGGCGGCACCGGCGAGGTAGCGGTCGGGGTTGAAGTAGCCATTGTCCAGCCGGCGCGAGAAGCGGAAGGCGGTGACCTGTCCGCCCAGGTGCAGGCCCGGCTCCTCCAGGATCTTCCGCTCGACCTCGCCCTGCAGCCAGGCGCGGCGGTTGCCGTCGGAGAAGTCGCCGTAATCGCCCCGCAGGGTCGTGCGCAGCCAGCTGTCCGGCGTCCAGTCGACCGAGCCCGACCAGAAGGTGGCGGTGACCCGGCGCTGCAGCGAGCGGACATTGTCGAACAGCGTGCGGCGGGCACCCGCATCCAACCTCACCTGGTCGCCGGGCCAGAGGGTGGCGTAGGCGTCGAAGGTCAAGCGCTCATAGTCGCTGAAGGCGGGGTCGCGGAAGCGCACCGCGTCCAGCCCGGCCGTGGCAGTCAGGGCCAGCATGTTCGAGGCGCGCCATTCCGCCCGGGCGGCCGGCCTGTGCAGGCCGATGCGGGCGCCGCCCCGCGGATCGTAGCGGACATGGCGGTACTGCACGCCGCCGCGGCCGCGCCCGTCGCCGAAGCCCACCGTCTGCGCCGCCCCCAGCGTCGTGATGTCGAGATCGTCCGACTGGGTGGAGCGCTCGGCCGTGGCCGCCAGCTCCGGCCGCCGCGCCGCCAGCACCTCGCGGCGCAGCCGGCCGGCGCGCTCGTCGCCGGGGCGCTCGGCCAGCAGCTCGTCCAGCCGGTCCAGCGCCCGGTCGGGGCGGCCCATCCACCAGAGCGACTGGGCCAGCAGGAAGCGCGCATCCTGGTCCCCGGGCTCCTCCGCCAGGCGCCCGCGCAGGAGGCGCTGGGCCGAGCGCTGGCGGCCCTGCCAACTGCGCACCTCGGCCAGGCCGCGCACCGCCACCTCGTTGTCGGGCTCGGCGTCCGCGATCCGCCGGTACTCCGCCACGGCCGCCCGGTGCCGTCCCATCCAGGACAGGACCTGCGCACGGCCGAGCCGCGCCTCGATGTCCTCGGGCGCGGCGGCGATGCGGGTCTCGTAGGCGGTGAGGGCGGGGCGGTGGGCGCTGCTCCAGGCCAGCGCCCGGGCGCGGCCCAGCTCGGCCCGCCTCGTCCCGCCGGGCGGCGCCTGCGCCAGCGCCTCGCCATAAAGCGGCACCGCCTCGGCCGCGCGGTCGGAGAAGGCCAGCTGGTCGGCATAGTCCAGCAGCACCTCGCCCCGTCGCTGCGGCACCACCGACAGGGCGCGCTCATAGAGCCGCGCGGCCTCGGCATGGCGGCCGGCATCGGCGGCGGCGCGGGCGGCGGCCAGCATGTCGCCGCCCAGCGCCTCGCGCGCCGCCGCCTCCTCGCTCCCGGTCCCGACCGCCGACAGCATGGCCTCGTACTCGGCGACCGCCTGGTCGTGGCTGCCGAGCGCGCTCAGCGCCCGCGCCCGGCCGCGCCGCGCCTCCAGGTCGCCGGGGGTCGCGGCCAGCAGCCCGTCATAGACCTCCAGCGCCCGCTTCGGCCGCCCGGCCCAGGTCAGCGCCAGGCCCAGATTGCGCCGGATGCCCGCTGCCTCGTCCGGGGGCAGGTCGGGCCGGGCCAGCACCTCCTCGTACAGCGGCACGGCGGCGGAGGCCCGGTTCGAGTAGGTCAGCTGGTCGGCATATTCCCGCAGCACCTGCGGCCGCAGCTTCGGCTCCACCCGCAGCGCCTGGCGGAAGAGATTGGCGGCCTCGGCGTTGCGGTCGCTGCGCGCGGCGGTCCGGGCGGCGCGGACCAGGATCTCGGCCATGTCGCCGCCGGCGCCCGCCTCGGCCCGCGTGTCCAGCGCCTCCTTGTAGGCGGCCAGGGCCTGCTCGCCCCGGCCCATCCAGTTCAGCAGCTCCGCCCGGCCCAGCCGCAGGTCGGTGTCGCGCGGACGCTCGGCGATCAGCGTGTCGTAAGCCTCCAGAGCCTCGCCATGGGCGCCCGACCAGGCCAGCGCCCGGGCCAGGCCGCGGCGGGCCTCCAGCCGCTCCTCCAGCGCCAGCGCGCCGGACCGCAGCGCCTCGCGGTAGAGCGGCACGGCGTCGGCGGCGCGGTCGGAATAGCTGAGCTGGTCGGCATAATCGCGCAGCAGGCCCGGGCGCAGCGACGGGGCGGCGCGCAGCGCCTGGGCGAAGAGGCCGGCCGCGACGGCGTTGCGGTCGGCGCGGGCGGCGGCGCGGGCGGTCTCCGCGATCTCGCGCCCGACGCGGTTCGCCTCCTCCGGCGCCAAGCCCCGCTCGAGCAGGTCGCGGTAGGCGTCGCGGGCCTCGTCGTAGCGGAACAGCCAGGTCAGCACCCGCGCCTCGCCCAGGACCGCCTCCAGATCGTCGGGCCGGTCCTTGCGCAGGGACCGGTAGGCGGCCAGCGCCCCCTGCAGCTCGCGGCTCCAGGACAGGGCCAGCGCCTCGCCCCGGCGGGCGCGCAGCCGCTCCTCCTCCGCCAGATCGGGTCGGGCCAGCACCTCGCGGTAGAGCGGCAGGGCGTCGCGGGCGCGGCCGGAATAGGTCAGCTGGTCGGCATATTCGCGCAGCAGCTCGTCGCGGCGCCAGGGCGCCTCCGCCAAGGCGCGCTCGAACAGGGCGGCGGAGTCGGCGTTGCGGTCCTCGCGCGCGGCCTCCCGCGCGTCGCGGATCAGCCGGGCGATGCCGCCGACCAGTTGTGAGAACCGGCCGCGCTCCTCCGATTGCGGTTCACCCTGGGGTTGTTCCGGCGGCGGGGTCGCGGCGGTGTCGCGGTCCTGCGCGCCGAGCCCGGGCGCCCAGCCGGCGACAAGCGTTCCGGCCAGCAGCAACGCCTTGATTTTCATGCCGGTTCCCCCTTCTTGTCGGTCGGCGCCCCCGGCGGGGTGAAATGGCCGTTGGGCGGGAAACCGCAGGCGATGCCCCCTGGTTCCCCAGGGGTATCCCGGAACTTTCGCAAAATCCCGCTGTCGTGAAGGTTGTCGTCCCGCCACCCTCCCGGCCGCCATGTCCCTGCCGTTCTGGTCCCGGCGCCGCCGGTCCCCGACCCCGCGTCCAGGACCCGCCGCCGTCCCGGCCACCGCCGACAGCCTGCTCTGCGGCGACGCGTTCGCCCTGCCCCGGCGCCTGCCCACGCTGCTGGAGTTCCAGGCCCCGGCCCGGGCCGCCTTCCGGCAGGCGCGCAAGGCGGCCGGGCCGGGCGGGCCGGCCGGCGGCCTCGCCATCGTGCAGATTCACGAGTTCGAGCAGCTCAGGGCCTATTTCGGCGAGCGCTGGAACCGCGCGGCGGAGCGCACGGTCGCTCGCCAGCTGCTGGAGGTGCTGGAGCCGGACGCGCTGCCGGGCGAGCAGGTCGGCTGGGAGGCCGCCGCCGGGCGGCTGGTGCTGATGGCACCGGGCGCCAGCGTGCGCCGCTTCCGCCGCCGCCTGCGGCTGCTGTCGCGCCGCATCGCCTCGCACCCCTTCAATATCGGCTGCGAGTGCTTCCATTTCACGCCGGTGATCGGGTTCGACAGCTTCGGCGACGCGCGCCTGTTCACCAGCCTGCTGCGCCGCGCCCGCACCGCCGCGCAGTACGCCGCCGGCCATCTCGACCTGCTGCCGGTGAAGTACCTGCCGGGCATGGACAAGGCCTCGTCCAAGGAGGCGGGGAGGCTGCGGCTCTCCTGGCGGAAGGTCCGCGAGCGGCTGCGGCTGCCCTTCCAGATCCTGATGACCCTGGTGGTCGGGCTGGTGCTGCCCTTCCTGGGCTACGCTGTCTTCGACGCGCTGGGCATGGACATCACATGGCCCATGTACATCACGGTCGTGGTGATGCTGGTCGCCACCGCCACCATGATCTGGATCGAGGGCTTCCTGGCCCTGCGTGCCACCGATCCCCCGGCCGAGCCCGGCGCGCCCTATCCGCCGGTCAGCGCCATCATCGCCGCCTACATGCCGAACGAGGCCGAGACCATCATGGAGACGGTCGAGGCCTTCCTGCGCCAGGACTATCCCGGGCCGATGCAGATCATCGTCGCCTACAACACGCCCCGGCCGATGCCGATCGAGGCGGAGCTGAGGCGGCTGGCGCACCGCGACCCGCGTCTGGTGCCCTTCAAGGTGGAGGGCAGCACCTCCAAGGCGCAGAACGTGAACGCCGCCATCAGCCTGGTGCGCGGCAGCTTCGTCGGCGTGTTCGACGCCGACCACCAGCCCGATCCCGGCAGCTTCATGCGCGCCTGGCGCTGGCTGTCCAACGGCTACGACATCGTCCAGGGCCACTGCCTGATCCGCAACGGCGACGAGAGCTGGGTGGCGCGGATGGTGGCGATCGAGTTCGAGCAGATCTACTGCGTCAGCCATCCCGGCCGCGCCCGGCTGCACGGCTTCGGCGTCTTCGGCGGCAGCAACGGCTATTGGCGCACCGGCGTGCTGCGGATGACCCGCATGCACCATTTCATGCTGACCGAGGACATCGACAGCTCGCTGCGGGCGGTGGGCGCCGGCTACCGCATCGCCAGCGACCGCAACCTCATCAGCCGCGAACTGGCGCCGACGCGGCTCAAGCAGCTGTGGAACCAGCGGCTGCGCTGGGCCCAGGGCTGGTTCCAGGTGTCGCTGAAATGGTTCCTGCCGATGATGGTGTCGCGCAAGCTGACCCTGCGGCAGAAGCTGGGCATGTTCCTGCTGCTGCCCTGGCGCGAGGCCTTCTCCTGGATCAGCATCCAGGTCGCGCCGATCATGGCCTACTGGATCTGGGTCTACGGCATCGAGAACGTGAACTGGTTCATCCCGATCTTCGTGGCGACGACGATCTACACCATCACGACGGGGCCGGGGCAGCTGCTGTTCGCCGCCTTCCTGGCCGATCCCAGCATCCGCGACCGGCGCGGCTGGCTGCTCTGGTACCTGCCGGTCAGCTTCTTCTACACCGCCTTCAAGAACGTCATCTCGCGCGTGGCGCATGTGAAGGAGGCGATGCGCGAGCGGGTCTGGCGGGTGACGCCGCGCACGGCGTCGGCCGCGGCGCCGCTGGCGGCGGCCGTGGAAGCCGACCCTTCGAGGCTGGAGGCGGCCAGCCTGGCCCCGGCGCTCAATCCCGGCGTGCCGGCCGAGCCCGAGCGGCTGCCCGGCCCGCCGCCGGTCGCCACGGTGGCCGCCGCGGTCCGGCGCGAAGGCTATGTGCCCGACGAGACCCAGCGCGAGGCCGCCGCCCAGGACCGCCAGTTGGGCCGCCAGTCCGAGGGGGCTGCGGACTAGCTCAGGCCAGCAGCTCGCCGCGCAGATAGGCGGCGGCTTCCGGGGTGGCGGGGGATTGGAAGAAGGCGGCGGCCGGGCCCTGCTCCAGCACCCGGCCCCGGTGCAGGAAGATGATCTCCTCCGCCAGCCGCCGCGCCTGCGCCAGATCGTGGGTGGTCATCACCACCCGCACCCCCTCCGCCGCCAGCACCTCCAGCATCGCCTCCACCGCCTTGGTCGCGGCCGGGTCGAGATGCGCCGTCGGCTCGTCCAGGAAGACCAGCTGCGGCCGCACGGCCCAGGCCCGGGCGATGGCGAGGCGCTGCTGCTCGCCGCCCGAGAGGGTGCGGGCGTTGCGCCCGGCCAGGTCCGACAGGCCGAAATGGTCGAGCGCGGCCCGGGCCAGCCCCGGCCGCTCGGCACGGGGGAAGCCCGCCAGATCCAGCGCGTGCACCAGGTTCGCCAGGGCCGTGCGGCGCAGCAGCACCGGCTTCTGCATGACCATGGCGTGCGGCCGGCCCGGCCCGTTCCCGCCCGCGCCTGCCCAGCGCACGGACCCGCGCGTCGGCGCCAGCAGCCCGTGGCAGAGGCGCAGCAGCACGCTCTTGCCGGCGCCGTTCGGCCCCAGGATGACGGTGCGCGCCACCCGGCCCAGCGTCAGCGTGACGCCGTCGACCAGAATCCTGCCGCCGGCGTCGAAGCCGACCCCCTCCAGCCGAAGCGGCAGGATGCCCGTGCCTGCCCGGTCGCGCCCGTCGGTCACGCCGCCACCCCGGCCATCCGCCGCGCCCGCCGCCCGGCCAGGTGCGCCGCCGCGTTCACCGCCAGCGCCAGCGCCATCAGCACGATTCCCAGCCCCACCGCCAGCGCCAGGTTGCCCCGGGCCGTCTCCAGCGTGATGGCCGTGGTCATGGTGCGGGTGTGACCGGCGATGTTGCCACCGACGATGATGACGGCGCCCACCTCCGCCATGGCCCGGCCGAACCCCGCCAGGATGCCGGTCAGCAGCGCGTGCCGGCCGTCCCAGAGCAGCGTCGGCACCGCGCGCAGGGGGCTCGATCCCAGCGAGCGCAGCTGCTCCCCGTACTCCGCCCACAGCTCCTCCGACACCTGCCGGGTCAGGCTGGCGACGATGGGAAGGATCAGCACCGTCTGCGCCACCACCATGGCGCCGGGGGTGAAGAGCAGGCCCAGCCCCCCCAGCGGCCCGCTGCGCGACAGCAGCAGATAGACCAGCAGCCCGGCCACGACCGGGGGCAGCCCCATCAGCGTGTTCAGCGCCACCACCAGCGCGCCGCGCCCGGGGAAGCGCGCCACCGCCAGCACCGCCCCCAGCGGCAGGCCGAGCGCGCAGGCGATCGCCAGCGCGGTCAGGCTCACCCGGAGCGACAGGGCGATGATCGCGGCAAGTTCGGCATCGCCCGAAAGGATCAGGTCGAGGGCGGCGGAGAAGGCTTCGGCCAAGGAATCGCGACTTTCGCCTGTGACAAGTTCCGGAACGCTGCCGCCTCCGCAGGCCAGAGGCAAGCGGACTTAGGTCGGAGGCGCCCCCGTCCGGAATCGGATAGCCCCTTCAGCGGCTTAGCCGGAGCCTCAGGTGGCGGGTCCCGGAGGTCGCCCGAGGGGCGTCCGGAAAATGCCCCGTCGGCGACACCGCGTATGTCACATCCGAGGTTCCCGATACCCCTTCCGAGTGGCATTTCGACCACACATCCGGAAGGGCTATTAGCACTCCGTTAGGCATGGATCGAAAAGGTTAGTCCTCGTCGGCGGTACCCACATCGTGTGGATCATCGCCCGCCAGGTGGCGCGCCGGATACCCCCTTCGAAAGGAGGCATCCGGTACGCCAAGCAACGGAAAGAGGAACAGCAGATGCCTACCAGCTATCTCTCGATCACGGACTTCGGCGCCAAGGGCGACGGCGTGACGAACAACCTCGCGGCCATCCAGAAGACCATCGATGCCGCCAAGGCCCAGGGCAAGGGCGTGCTCATCCCTGAGGGGACCTTCCTGCACCGGGGCATCATCCGCCTTGACGGCGTCGAGATGGTCGGCAAGGGCGACGCCAGCGTGCTGAAGGCGGTCGGCGCCTCCTCCACCTTCGACGACCAGGCCATCCGCCTGAGCGGCAACGGGTCGGTTCTCCGCGACGTGCTGCTGGACAGCGACGCGACCTTCCGCGCCTCCACCGGCGACAGCGCCAAGATCCTGGTCACCGGCGCCACGAACTTCACCATCGAGAGCGTGACCATCAAGAATTCGATGAGCGCCGGCATGCTCATCATCGGCGGCTCGAACAACGGCAAGGTGCTGAACAACCGCGTCGACAGCACCAACGCCGACAGCATCCACATGTCCCAGGGCTCCCACACCATCCTGGTGCAGGGCAACCACATCACCAACTCGCACGACGACGGCATCGCGGTCGTCAGCTACGCCAAGAACGGCACGATGGTGCGCGACATCACCGTGCTGAACAACACGGTGATCGGCAACGAGTGGGGCCGCGGCCTCAGCGTCGTCGGCGGCCAGAACGTGCTGATGAAGAACAACTATGTCGAGGGCAACAAGGCGGGGCTGGCGGGCATCTACATCGCCTCCGAGCCGGCCTACGACACTTTCGGCGTCCGCAACGTCACGCTCGAAGGCAACGTCGTGAAGGATGTGGGCGGCTACAAGACCGGCCACGGCGCCATCATGGTGTGGGCCGGCAACAGCCGCCCGATCGAGGACATCTTCATCCGCGGCAACGAGATCGTCGACGCCGGCAAGGACGGCATCGTGCTGAGCGGCAGCCGCATCGACGACGTCTCCATCACCAACAACCTGATCTACAGCCCGGGCAACAGGGCGGTCGCCTTCGTCGGCAGCCCGACGGACGTGGTGCAGACCGGGACCAAGACCAGCTACATCGGCTGGACCAAGCTGGATGTCGGCCATGACGCCGGCGCCCCCGCCGAGCCGGCCCCGGCGCCCGCTCCCGCGCCGACGCCCGCCCCCACGCCGGCTCCGACGCCCGCCCCGACGCCGGTCCCGACCCCGGTCGAGCCCGCGCCGCAGCCGGCCCCGGTCGAGCCGGCTCCCGCGCCGCAGCCCGCTCCGGCTCCTGCTCCGGCCCCGTCGCCGGTGGAGCCCTCGCCGGCTCCCCAGCCGGCTCCTGCTCCTGCCCCGGTTCCGGCCCCCGTCCCGGCTCCCGCGCCGGTGCCGGCTCCGGTCCCGGCCCCCGTTCCCGTCGAGGCTTCGGTCGATCCGGCGGTGCTCGCCGCCGACACGGTGGCCAAGACCCCGGTCACCATCACCGTCCGCGCCGCGGGCTTCCAGCACGGCGACGCGCCGGGCCTGAGCGTCCTGCTGGACGGCGAGATGGCCGGCGGCACCAAGGCGGTGACGGCGGTGCGCGGCGAGGCGGTGCAGGAGCTGGTGTTCCAGGCCGACCTGCAGAAGTCCCCGGGCGCGCTCGCCTTCGAGTTCACCGGCGGGTCGCTCGGCCAGGGCATCCATATCGAGCAGGTGCTGGTGAACGGCGTCGTCGTCGCCACCGGCGGGCTGGACTTCCAGCAGCCGGGCACCATCGGGCTGGACCTGGGCAGCGCCAAGGACCTGTTCGCCGGCGCCCCGGCCTCGGCCCCGGTCGAGCCGGTGCAGCTGATGGGCATCGCCCTGGGCGACATCGGCTGAAGCCGGGTTCCAAGCGCCTGAGGTGAGGAGGGGCGGGCCGTCGGTCCGCCCCTTCCCGTTCCGGCGACCCCGTCCATATGCGCTGCGGTGGAAAGGGGTATGCCGATGACGCCCTTTGAACCACGCCGCCGCCGGGATAGTTTCACCCGTCCGGCGCCGGCAAAACAACAGCGCCGAAATGTGAAATAGCGGCGCGCCGCCGCCGGTCCCTTGGGGTGAATGATGAGCGCTTACGCCGATTGCGAGGTCCTGTCCGTGCATCATTGGACGGACACGCTGTTCACCTTCACCATGCGCCGGGACCCGACCTTCCGCTTCGAGAACGGCCATTTCGCCATGATCGGGCTGATGGTCGAGGGCAAGCCGCTGGTCCGCGCCTACTCCATGGTCAGCGCCAACTACGAGGAGCACCTGGAGTTCCTGTCGATCAAGGTGCAGGACGGGCCGCTGACCTCGCGCCTGCAGCACATCAAGCCGGGCGACAAGGTGCTGCTGGGCCGCAAGGCCACGGGCACGCTGGTGCAGGACAGCCTGCTGCCCGGCAAGACGCTCTATCTCTTCTCCACCGGCACCGGCCTGGCGCCCTTCATGAGCATCATCAAGGACCCGGCCGTCTACGAGCGGTACGAGAAGGTGGTCCTGACCCACACGGTGCGCTGGGAGCGGGAGCTGGCCTACCGCGACTACATCACCCGCATCCTGCCGGAGGACGAGTTCATCGGCGAGGCGGTGGCGGCCAAGCTGGTCTACTACCCGACCGTGACGCGCGAGCCCTTCCGCACGCAGGGCCGCATCACCGAGCTGATCCGCAGCGGCCAGCTGTTCCGCGACGTCGGGACCCAGCCGCTGAACCCCGAGGTCGACCGCGCGATGATCTGCGGCGGCCCCGACATGCTGGCCGAGACGGTGGCGCTGCTGGAGGAGCACGGCTTCCGCCAGGGCAGCGCCAACGAGCCCGGCCACTACGTCATCGAGAAGGCCTTCGTGGAGAAGTGAGGCGGGGCTGGGCCGTGGTGCATGCTTCGACAAGCTCAGCATGAGGGATGGGGGAAGCCAGGCACTCCTGGTCTCCCGCCCTCGCCGGTTGATCGGGAGCGGCGATGACTCCCTCAGCCTGAGCCTGTCGAAGGCCGCACCCCGGCGACGCTGCCGACGTTATCCCGCGACCACCCACCCATCCTCGACCCTGACGGCGACGGGCTCCAGCCCCTCGCCGGCGCAGGGGCCCCAAATGCATTTGCCGGTGCCGACCTCGAAGGTGGCGGAATGGTGGATGCAGAACAGATGGTCGCGCTTGCGTCGCACCTGCCCGCGCCCGCCATCCAGCCGCGCGTCCATGTGCGGGCAGTTGTTCAGGTAGGCGACCGGCCCGTCGGGCCCCAGCATCACCAGCAGGTCCCGCCCGTCCGGATGCTGGGCCGTCACGGCATTCTCCGGCCCAAGCTTCGACAGTTCCACCAGCGCGCGCTCGCGCATCGTCCCCTCCCTGCGTGAGGCTCAGAGCGAAGCACGGGCGGCGGGACGGGGCAACCGGCTACTCGGCGCCCGCATACTCGGGGTCGGCGTAGGCGGTTCCGCCGGCCATGCGGGCGGCGTCCTCGGCCAGCTCCAGGTCGCGCAGCGCCTTGCGGCGGCGGCGCTCCTCCGTACCCTCGGAGACGCCGGTGCGCTGCATCAGCGTGTCCACCGCCCGGGCCGCCTCGGGCAGCGCCAGCGCCACCGAGGCGATGGAGGCGACGGTCGCGGCCTGGCAATAGTCGCACAGCGCCTTGTTCTCCGCCCATTCCTCCTGCCCCAGCTTCAGGGCGACGGCGCTGTCATAGATGGTCTTGGCGGCCAGCGCGATCGGCAGCAGCGGCGTCTGCCGCGCCCGGTGCTTGCCGCCGGCGCCGGCCAGCACCGCCGTGATGCCGTAGGTCACCAGCATCAGCAGCGCGTCCGGCGTCTGCGCCCGCTTGTAGGCGTAATCGGACGCGTCCACCCGCTCGGCGTCGAACACGCGGAACGGCAGCGAGGGCAGGCGGCGGATCAGCCCCATCTGGTAGGCGCCGACCACCATGCCGGCGGCGGCGCCGACGAAGGACAGGGCGACGATGCCGCGGCGGCGGGACAGGTCGGGACTGCGGCCCAGGCGCAGGTCGCGGCTCAGCTGGCGCGGTGAGGGCATGGCGGACTCCCTTCGTCTCTCCTGCCCGTTCCAACCGGCGGCCGGCCCCGCGCGTTCCGGATAGGCGCGCGGGAAGGAGGGGGATGCCGGAACCCGGGGCGCCGCCGTCCGGTTGGTGCCGGGGTTCCCGCAAGGGCCATCGGAAGGATCAGAGACATGCCCGACACGACCGTCATGAAGGTGGACAGCGCCCATTCCCCCGTCGGCCCGATGGGCCAGGTCTATCTCGCCAGCGGCAAGAGCATCTCCATGCGGCTCTGGCGCGACGAGCAGCCGGCCGAGCCCAAGCACCCGGCCCGGCGCGACTATGAAACCGTCGGCTACGTCATCTCCGGTCGCGCCGAGCTGCACATCGAGGGGCAGGTGCTGATCCTGGAGCCGGGCAACAGCTGGACCGTGCCGCGCGACGCCGAGCACAGCTACCGCATCCTGGAGTCCTTCACCGCCGTGGAGGCGACGCATCCGCCGGCGCAGATCCACGACCGGGACGCCCCCTGAGGTGAGCGGCGGCACCGCAATCCCCGGCTCGCTGGGCCACCGCCGCCTGGCGCCCGGCGAGCGCAGCCGGGTCGCCGCGCGGCGGCGGACCCGCACCGGCTGGAGCCTCGCGCTGGCGCTGCTGGTGGTGGCGGGGCTCGCGCTCCTCTGGGCGGTGCTGCCGGTGGAGGCGTGGATCGCGGATTTCCGCCATTGGCTGGCGGGGTTCGGCGCCTGGGCGCCGGTCCTGGCGGTGCTGGCCTACATGGCGGGATCGGTGCTGATGCTGCCGGGCTCGGCCATGACCGTCACGACGGCGCTGGTCTTCGGCTTCTGGGCGATCCCGCTGGTCATGGTCGGGGCGACGCTGGGCGGCGCGCTGGCCTTCCTGGTCTCGCGCCATCTGGTGCGCCGGCCGGTGGAGCGGATGGTGGCGCGGCGGCGGCCGCTGCGGGCGGTGGTGCGCGCGGTGGAGGCGCGGGGCGGCACGGTGGTGCTGCTACTGCGCCTCAGCCCGCTGGTGCCCTTCAACGTCCAGAATTACCTGCTGGGCGCCACCGGCATCCCGCTGTGGCGCTTCATGGCGGCGACGGCGGTGGGCGTGCTGCCGGGCACGGCGATGTTCGTCTACCTGGTCTCGATCGGCCGGGGCGGCGGCGAGCGCAGCCCGTGGGAATGGGCCCTGCTGCTGGCGGGCCTGGTCGCCACCGTCGCCGTGGCGGTCATCGTCGGCCGGCGCGCCAAGGCGGAGCTGGCGCGCGAGGGCCTGTCCGGCAAGGAGACGGGGAACGCGGGCTCGGGCGCCGCGTCCCCCTCCGCCCCGTCTCAGACGGTATCGTAGGCCGGGCTGCGCTGGCCGATCCGGCCGCTCATCCCCTGGTCCATGCCCTGGTGGGCGATGCGGCCCTGGCCGCCGCCCGTGATGGCGGCCCGCACCGGGCAGCGGCCGTAATAGCCGCTCGCGACCAGATAGGCGCCGCCGGCCAGGGCCAGGACGTTCAGCAGCGGATTCGGGCGCGGGGTGGCGCCGGCGGCGGCAAGGCCCAGCCCGACTGCCAGATACAGGCCCCGCTCACCCATGCCCAGATTGTGCTCGCCCCCGAACATGGGCTGCAGCATGGTCTCTACGCTCATGACGACCCTCCTGTGGAATGGAGGGGCAACAGGGCGCGGCCCCGGGCGTTCCGCCGGGCGGGGCCGCGCCCTGTTGCATCAGGCGGTCACCTGCTCCAGCGCCGGATAGTCGGTGTAGCCCGCCGCCCCGCCGCCATAGAAGGTGCTGCGGTCGTAGGGGTTCAGCGGCGCGTTCCGGCGCAGCCGCTCGGGCAGGTCGGGGTTGGCGATGAACAGCCGGCCGAAGGCGATCGCGTCGGCCCGTGCTTCCGCCACCGCCGCCAGGGCGCTCTCGCGCTCGAAGCCGCTGGCGGCGATGATTCCGCCGCCGAAAGCCTGGCGCAGCGGCGCGGCCGGATCGGCGGTGCCGAGCCCGGCCAGCTGGTCGGGTCGCGGCTCCACCAGGTGCAGATAGGCCAGGCCGCGCGTGCCCAGCTGCGCCGCCGCGTGGCGGAACAGCTCGGCCGTGTCGGAGGCGTCCATGCCGCTGATCACGTTCCAGGGCGACAGGCGCACGCCGACGCGGGCGGGCTCCCAGGCGGCGGCGACGGCGTCGACCACCTCCAGCAGGAAGCGCGTCCGGTTCTCGATCGAACCGCCGTAGGCATCGGCGCGGCGGTTGACGCCGGCGCGCAGGAACTGGTCGATCAGGTAGCCGTTGGCGCCGTGCACCTCCACCCCGTCGAACCCGGCCTCGCGGGCGTTGCGGGCGGCCTGGGCGAAGGCGGCGACGATGCCCGGGATTTCCTCGGTGGCGAGTGCCCGGGGCGTCTCGAAATCCACCGGCTTGCCCTGGCGGTCGCTGTGGCGGCCCTCGATCGCGACCCCGGACGGCGCCACCGGCAACGCGCCGCCCGGCTGCATCGAGGAGTGGGAGACCCGGCCGGTGTGCCAGATCTGCAGCACGATCAGCCCGCCCTTGGCGTGCACCGCGTCGGTCACCTGCCGCCAGCCGGCGATCTGCTCGGCGCTGTAGATGCCCGGCGCGCCGGCATAGCCGCGCGCCTGCTCGGCAATGTCGGTCGCCTCGGTGACGATCAGGCCGCCGCGGCTGGCGCGCTGGCCGTAATACTCGGCGTTCAGCGCCTGCGGCACGTCGCCCGGCTGGCGCGAGCGCAGGCGGGTCAGCGGTGCCATGACGACCCGGTGCTGCAGGTCGAACGCGCCGAAGCGCACCGGGGTGAAGAGCGGGTCCTTCGTCATTTGGATATCTTTCGAACCATGGTGGTCTTCCCAACATGGGGCCGGTCCCCGTGAATGCGACCCGACCGAATGCGCAACCGACCCCTGCGCCGGTGGCAGGCTTGACGGTGGGGGCGGCGCACCCCATGCCGGGCAACACCATTTCTCAACCACTTCCGAGGTAGCTTGCCCCGTCTGCGCGGTTCGGAGCGATGGTGGCGGGTGGGATGTTGGAGCAGTCGGCAGGGCGGATCGGCCGCCGCGGCCTGATCGGCGGGGCGCTCTCCATGGCCGTCGCAATGCCGTCCCTGGCGGCGCCGTCCAAGCCGTCGGCGCGGATCCTCCTCACCACGGCGGATCAGGCGCTGCGCCTGTCGGAGCAGGGGCCGGCCGCGATCGGCGCCGTGCCGCGCCGGCCCGACCTGGTGCTGGATTCCGGCCGCACCCACCAGCGCATGGAAGGCTTCGGCGCCTCGCTGACCGAATCCGCCTGCTGGGCCATCGGCCAGCTGCCCTGGGAGGCCCAGGAGCGGCTGCTGCGCCAGCTCTTCGACCCCACGGCCGGCATCGGCCTGTCGATCCTGCGCCAGCCGGTGGGGGCGTCGGACTTCGCGCTGTCCAGCTACACCTACTATGACCGTCGGGACGCCGGCGTGGCGGCGATGCTGAACTTCACGCTGGAGCGGGAGCGGCGCCACGTCCTGCCCATGCTGCGCCGCGCCCTGGCGATCAACCCCGCCATCACCGTGGTCGGCAGCCCCTGGAGCCCGCCCGCCTGGATGAAGAGCGGCGGCAGCCTCAATGGCGGCCGCCTGCTGCCCGAGCATTACGGCACCTACGCCGACTACCTGGTCCGCTATGTCCAGGCCATGGCGGCGGAGGGAGTGGCTGTCTCCGCGCTGACCGTCCAGAACGAGCCCCGGCACGAGACCAATTCCTATCCCAGCATGGCGATGGACGCGCCGGAGCAGGCGCGGTTCCTGGCGCAGCATCTCGGCCCCGCCCTGGCGGCAGCCGGGCTGCGCACCCGGGTGCTGGTCTGGGACCATAATTGGGACGGGGTGGACTTCCCCATGACCGTCCTGGCCGATCCGGCCGCGCGGCCCTTCGTCGCCGGCGTCGCCTTCCACGACTATGCGGGCGACCCGGCCCTGGTGCGGCCCTTGAGGCAGGCGCACCCCCAGGTGCCGCTCTGGCTGACCGAGATCACCGCCGGCGCCTGGAGCCCCGGCTTCGCCGGCAACCTGCGCTACGACGTGACCCGCCTGCTGATCCGGGCGGTGCGCGAGGGGGTGGGGGCGGTGGTGAAGTGGAACGCCGCTCTGGACCAGGGCCACGGGCCGAAGAATGGCGGTTGCCAGATCTGCGACGGGCTGGTGACGGTGGATACGGGCACCGGTGCCGTCATCCACAATTACGACTATTTCGCCCTGGGCCACGCCAGCCGCTTCGTGCGCCCCGGCTTCACCCGGATCGAGGCGACGCCGGCGGATGCCGGGGCGGTGGACGGCACGGCGTTCCTGGGCCCCGACGGCCAGCGCGTGCTGGTCGCCTTCAACACCGGCGCCGCCGACCGGACCGTCGGCGTGCAGGACGGCGCGCGCGGCTTCCGCGCCTGGATGCCGGCGGGCTCGGCGGCGACCTTCGTTTGGCGGTAGGAGGCTCAAGCGAAACTCGGGTGAACTCCCCCCTTGCACGTCACCCCGGCGAAAGCCGGGGCCCAGGGGTTGCAGCGGGATGCGCCTGATGCGGCCCAGGTGTGGTTCGTAGGTCGCATGGAGGCGCAGCCGTAATGCGACATCCCGGCCGTGGCGTCGCATTGCGCTGCGCTCCATGCGACCTACGGACGTGCTTCATCGATCTCTCATGGCTTCAACCCCTGGGTCCCGGCTTTCGCCGGGATGACGGTTGCGAGTGGGAGCCTCCAGCAGGAATCATGCGATACAGTCTCTTGTAGAGCCCGCTAACCCGGCAGCGCCCCGCCATGGCGGCGCCGGCGGACAGGTTCGTTCTGCTGGCGGACCGGTTCCGGTTCGGGGGCGGGCGCCTCGGTCAACGGCGCCTCGCCGGGAGCGGGCAGGGCGGCGGCAGGCTCCTCCGCCGCCGGTTCCTCCACCGGTTCCAAGGGCAGCTCCGCCCTGGGTGGTTGCGGAGGCGTAACGACGTCCAGGGCGCAGTCGTCGACCAGCGGCGCCGGCGCCCTCGCCTCCTCCGGCCGGGTCAGGTGGCGGAACAGCTTCTCGACCATCGCCTTGGGGTCGTCGATCTCCCAGAGCTTCCCGTAGCCGGGGGCGTGGAAGTCCCAGTCATAGTCGACCAGCGGCCGGTGGCCCGCGATGACGGGATCGGTCGCCCAGGCCTTGCGCAAAGCGGCATGGCGCAGCGCCGCCGGCACGCCGCGCTTCAGGAAGGCGGTGTAGTCGGATTGCTCGTCCAGGCTCTCCACCGGCGGCAGCGCCTCCAGGTCCGGCTCCGGTTCGGCGGCGACCGCGGGCGGGAGCGCCTCGGGCGGCGGCTCCGCCACCTCGCGCCTGGCCTGCAGCTTGCGGCGGGACCAGCGGCCGAGGAAGCCGTCCCCGCCGCCCTCATCGGGGCTCTCCAGCCCGACCCTGCGGCGCTCACTCATCCTGGTCCTCCACCGGGCGCCGACGGCCGGCCAGCGCCTCGGGGTTGGCGCGGTCGTTGCGGCGGTACCATTCCTTGCGCTCGACATGGTGGCGGGCGACGAAGTCCCGCAGCCAGGCATGCACCGACGGCGGCATGGGCAGCGCCTCCACCAGGTCGGTGCCGCTGTCGGCATGGGCCTGCGCCTCGGTCGGGTCGACGGTGGCCAGCAGCAGGCCCCAGCCTTCCGGCCCGCTGCCCGCGCCCGGCCGCAGCACCACATAGACGCTGGGCTGCTCCTGCTCCAGATTCAGCTTGTAGACCTTGGTGTCGGCCCGGTGCGCCTCCAGCTCCACCGTCCCGGCATAGTAGCGCGACACGCCGTCCGCCTCGGCCAGCAGCGACCAGGGCGGCGTCTCCGGCCGGCCGGGCAGCACCGCCGCCGCCCGCCAGACATGGTCCAGCCAGCGGCTGGCCGCCGGCCGCCGCTCCACCACCACGCCCACCGGCATATGCTCCAGGCTCATCGCTCCTCCCGCCCCTCTCAACCGGCGCGCGGCCCGTCCGTCTCCAGCCCGTCCGTCTCCGGCTTGCCGCCCCGGCCCAGCGCCTCGGCCAGCCGGCGGCGCTCCGGGACCGTCGTGCCGGGCGTCAGCCGCAGCAGGTCGCCGGTGTCGGGGTCCAGCCCGTGCTTGGTCTCGTCGCCGGACGGCGCCAGCCGGTCCAGCCAGACCTCCGCCACGGTGCGGAAGCCGTCCTCCTGCCAGCGATGGACCCAATGCAGCAGGTGGCGGGCATAGGATGGCGCCAGCAGGCCGGGCTCCACCTCGCCGAATCCCTCCTCCCAGAGCGTGGTGCGGTCGGGCGTGCGGCACTCCTCGCCGGGCCGCCCCAGCCGCACCGAGACGGCCACCGCCAGCCAGTCGGGCACCGCATCCGGGGCTGTGCCGGGCGGGCAGGCGGCGCGGACGGTACCGACCCGCGCCCCGTCGATCTGCAGCCGGTCCGGCCAGCCGAACATCACCGGCTTGCGCTCCGGCCCCGCCGCCTCCAGCGCGTCGGCCAGGGCCAGCCCCGCCACCAGCGCCGCCGGCCAGGCGCGCGTCAGCGGCCGGTCCGGTTCGAACAGCACGGCGACATCCATCGTGCCGTCCCGGCCGCTCCACAGCAGCGTGCCGGCCCCGGCGCCCCGGGCGGCCCGCGCCACCGCCTGCCGCAGCGCATCGCCGCTGCGGATCTCCCGCGCCTCGAACAGGGGCGGGAAGCCCGCCTCCACCGTGTTTTTCCTGCGCAGTGCCGCGCCAGCCGCCATTCCCACCTCCGCAATAGCCCTGGTTACTCCTAGTGGGTGAGCGACCAGCCTCCACCCTCCGCGCTAAAACAACAACCTAGCGGAACGGCGAAACGCCGGCGCGGATGGGGAGGTAGGATGAGGATCGACGGTCGGACGTGCCTCGTCTGCGATTGCGGCGGGACCATGCCGCTCGACGCCGGCGCCTTGGGCGCGGCGCTGGGCACCGAGGCGCCCAGGGTGGCGCACCAGCTCTGCCGGGCCGAACTGGACCGGCTCCAGGCCACCCCGGGCAAGCTGCTGGTCGGCTGCACCCAGGAGGCCGCGATCTTCGCGGAGGCGCTGGACGGGCGCGATCCCGACGATCTCCGCATGGTGAACATCCGCGAGCGCGCCGGCTGGTCCGACGAGGGGGCGGCCGCCACGCCCAAGCTGGCGGCGCTGCTGGCCGAGGCGGCGCTCACCGCCCCCGACCACGCGCTGCTGAGCCTGACCTCGGAGGGCGTCGCCCTGGTGCTGGGCCGCGACGAGGCCGCGATCGAGGCCGGCCGCCGCCTGGCCGACCGGCTGGACGTCACGATCATGCTGGCCGATCCGGTCGACGTCCTGCCGCCGCGCCTGACCGAGTTCCCGGTGGTGCGGGGGCGGGTGCGCGGTGCCAAGGGCCATCTCGGCGCCTTCGAGGTGACGGTGGACGGCTACGCCCTGCCCGACCCGTCCAGCCGGGGCTATCTGCGCTTCGGCCCGGGGCGCGACGGGGCGGTGTCGCGCTGCGACCTGATCATCGACCTCACCGGCGGCCAGCCGCTGTTCCCGCACAAGCGCGACGGCTACCTGCGCGCCGACCCCGGCAGCCCGGCCGCCGTGGCCGAGCTGCTGTTCGAGGCGGCGGAGCTGGTCGGCGAGTTCGACCGGCCGCGCTACGTCGCCTACCGCGCCGACCTCTGCGCCCACAGCCGGAACAAGCGCCAGGGCTGCACCCGCTGCCTGGAGGTCTGCCCGGCCGGCGCCATCACGCCGAACGGCGACCATGTCGCCATCGACGCCCATGCCTGCCAGGGCTGCGGCGGCTGCCACGCCGTCTGCCCCACCGGCGCCGCCACCTACGCCGTGCCGACGCCCGACCATCTGCTGGAGCGGGTGCGGGTGCTGCTGGAGACCTACCAGGGGGCGGGTGGCCGGGCGCCGGTGCTGCTGGTGCACGACCGCGACCATGGCGCGCCGATCATCGACCTGCTGGCCCGGCTGGGACCCGGCCTGCCGGCGCGGGTCATCCCCTTCGAGGTCGAGGCGGTCACCCATCTCGGCATCGAGTTCCCGGCCGCGGCCCTGGCCGCCGGCGCCGCCGAGGTGCGGCTGCTGGCCGGCACCAGGGGCGACGGGGAGCGCGAGGGCCTGTCGCGCATGCTGAACCTGATGGAGAGCCTGGCGCTGGGCCTCGGCTACGGCGCCGGCCGCTGCACGGTGCTGGAGGCCGACGATCCCGACCGGCTGGCGGCGGAGCTGGGCCTGCTGCCGGCGCGCGAGGGCACGCCGACGCCGAAGGCCTTCCTGCCCATGGGCGGCAAGCGCGACCTGATGAAGCTGTCCGTGCGCCGCCTGCACGCCGCCGCGCCCGTGCCGGTGGACATCCTGCCGCTTCCCCCGGGCGCGCCCTTCGGCACGCTGGAGGTGAATGTCGCGGGCTGCACGCTCTGCTTCTCCTGCGTCGGCGTCTGCCCCACGGGGGCGCTGACCGATAATCCGGAGCGGCCGCAGCTGAGCTTCACCGAGGATGCCTGCGTGCAGTGCGGCCTCTGCGCCGCCACCTGCCCGGAGAAGGTGATCCGGCTGCAGCCGCGCCTGGACTTCACCGACGCCGCCCGCAGCCCGCGCGTGGTGAAGGAGGAGGAGCCGGCGGTCTGCATCCGTTGCGCCAAGCCCTTCGGCATCAAGGCGACCGTCGACCGCATCGTGGCGAAGCTGGAGGGGCAGCACTGGATGTACCCGTCGGCCTCACAGAGCGCCACCTCGCCCATCGACCGGGTGCGCATGTGCGCCGACTGCCGCGTCATCGCCCATACGGAACGGAGCTTCGACCCCCATGCCGGCCCCGACCGGCCCAAGCCGCGCACCCCGGAGGATTATTTCCGCAGCCGCGAGGCCGACCGCGCGGACGGGGAGTAGGAGCGGGGACGCCGGCCGTGCTCCGGGAGAGGCTGGGGCGTGGTGCGTCCTTCGACAGGCTCAGGATGAGGGACGGGGTACTCTAGGCACACCCGGTTCTTTCACCGGGAGCAGCAATACACCCCTCATGCTGAGCCTGTCGAAGCACGCACAGCGGAAACGCTGCCCACCGCTTGATGCGATCGGCGGAAACGAAGAGGCCCAGGAACCCGCGTCAGTAGTTCCAGCCGCGCTCGTTCGCGTCGCCATGGTGGCCGGGGGCGGCGCCCTCGGTGGAGAAGGCGTCGACCGACTGCCTGGCGAAGACGCCTTCCAGGATGAAGCCCGTCGCGGCCGCCGCGACGCCGTAGAAGACCACCGCCGTCAGGAACGCCTTCATCATCGCCTCCTCAGTCACCACCCGCCGATAAGGGCCCAACAGCCCGCGGGCCGCCCGGTTGCGCCAGCTTACGCCCGGAAGGCCTGTTCGCGCACCGGGGCGGCGGGGCCGGGATGGCAGAGGCAGGAGAGGTACCCCGGCGGGCTGGCCAGCGGGTGCAGGCGCCAGGGTTCCCGCGCATCACGGGGCTGCGAGGTGTCCAGCACCGTCGGCAGCGTCCCGCCGGGCCCGATCACCTGGACCTCGCGCAGGGGGTGGCCGATGCCGATGCCCAGCGCCTTCACGTAAGATTCCTTGGCGGTCCAGAGACTCATGAACAGCCGCGCCCTGTCATGCTCGGGCGCCGCCTCGATCGCCTCGACCTCGCGCGGCGCGGCGACCATGCGGCAGAGGCCGCGCCAGTCGACGGTGCGGTCCTCGCGCTCGACATCCACGCCCAGCGGCCGGTCGCCGATGCCGATCAGCCCCTGCCCGCGGCAATGGCTGAGGTTGAAGTGCGGGCCGCCGGCCAGCGCCAGCTTGCCCTGCGGGCCCTCCTCGAAGACCAGCGCCTCGGGTGCGGTTCCAGTCCGACGGCCCAGCAGCAGGCGCAGCGCCCCCCGGGCGACCGTGCGCAGCAGCCGGTCCTCCGGCTGGCGGAACCGCGCGATCCCGTCCCGTTCCGCCGCCGTCAGCACCGCCTCGTAGGGCGCCAGCCGGTCCGCCTCGGCCGCCGCGTCGATGTGCCAGATCTCGATCATTTCAGGTCAGGGGAGCAGAAAGCGCGCGCCGCTACAAGCGTGTCAGGAAGTTGCGCAATCCATAGGCAATCGCGCACGAAATGGTTAAGCTTTGGGCTGAGGCTACCCCGGACGGGGCGGTTTCCGGGCGGCGGCGGGGGCGGCACGGCCCTTGCTACCCACAGGGGAGGCGAGAGGAGGGGCAGGCTTCATGGGGCTGGCGTTCGACGAGATGACGGGCGGTGCGGCGGCCGATGCCGCCCGCGCGCCCTACGACGCCGTGCGGCGCTGGCTGGCCGAGATGCCACCCGACATCATGGAGCTGAAGCGGCGCGAGGCGGAGATCCTGTTCCGCCGGGTCGGCATCACCTTCGCCGTCTATACCGAGGGCGGCGACCCCGAGCGCCTCATCCCCTTCGACATCATCCCGCGCATCCTGGACCGGGGCGAGTGGGACTTCCTGCAGCGGGGCCTGGAGCAGCGGGTGAAGGCGCTGAACGCCTTCCTGGCGGACGTCTATGGCGGACGCGAGATCCTGCGGGCCGGTAAGGTGCCGGAGGCGCTGGTGCTGCACAATGAGGGCTTCCGGCCGGAGATGCAGGGCTTCACCCCGCCCGGCGGCGCCTATACCCACGTCGCCGGCATCGACCTGGTGCGCACCGGGCCGGACGAATTCTACGTGCTGGAGGATAATTGCCGCACGCCCAGCGGCGTCTCCTACATGCTGGAAAACCGCGAGGCGATGCTGCGGCTCTTCCCCGACCTCTGCTCCCGGCACCGCGTCGCCCCGGTCTCGCACTATCCCCAGGAGCTGCTGGAGACGCTGAAATCCGTGGCGCCGCCGGCCTGCAAGGGCGAGCCCACGGTCGTGCTGCTGACGCCCGGCTCCTACAACAGCGCCTATTACGAGCACTCCTTCCTGGCCGACGAGATGGGCGTGGAGCTGGTGGAGGGGCCGGACCTGTTCGTCGAGGACGGCTTCGTCTTCATGCGCACCACCCAGGGACCGATGCGGGTGGACGTGGTCTACCGGCGCATCGACGACGATTATCTGGACCCGCTCACCTTCCGCCCGGACAGCGCGCTGGGCGTGCCCGGCCTCTTCGCCGCCTACCGCAGCGGCACCGTCACGCTGGCGAACGCGGTCGGCACCGGCATCGCCGACGACAAGGCGGTCTACCCCTACGTCCCCGACATGGTGCGCTTCTATCTGGGGGAGGAGCCGATCCTGGCGAACGTGCCGACCCACATCTGCGCCCGCCCGGACGAGTTGAAATATGTTCTGGAGCATCTGGACGAGCTGGTGGTGAAGGAGGCGCGGGGTTCCGGCGGCTACGGCATGCTGGTGGGGCCGCACGCCAGCGCGGCCGAGCGCGAGGAGTTCGCGCGGCGGCTGAAGGCGCGGCCGGCCGATTACATCGCCCAGCCCACCCTGTCGCTGTCGACCTGCCCGACCTTCGTCGCCCAGGGCATCGCGCCCCGCCATGTCGATCTGCGGCCCTTCGTGCTGAACGGGCGGGAGATCCGGATCGTGCCCGGCGGGCTGACGCGGGTGGCGCTGAAGGAGGGATCGCTCGTGGTCAATTCCAGCCAGGGCGGCGGCACCAAGGACACCTGGGTGCTGGAGGCATGACCATGCTGAGCCGCACCGCCGACAGCCTCTTCTGGCTCGCCCGCTACATGGAGCGGGCCGAGAGCATCGCCCGCCTGGTCCTGGTCGGGCACCGCATGGCCAACATGGCGCTCTCGCTGGGCAATCCCGGCAACGAGTGGCGCTCCACCCTGATCGCCACGGGCTGCGAGCCCGGCTATCTCGCCAAGCATGGCGAGGTGGTGCCGGCGCTGGTGGTGGACTATCTGGTCCGCGACCCGGACAACCCCTCCAGCATCGTCTCCTGCATCGAGACGGCACGGCGCAACGCCCGGGCGGTGCGCACGGCGCTGACCGTGGACATGTGGGAGGCGCTGAACGAGACCTGGCAGCAGACCCGCGCCCTGAAGCCGGCGGATCTGGCGGCGGACAAGCTGGCGGGGCTGCTGGAGTGGGTGAAGCAGCGCTCGCTGTTGTTCAGCGGCGCCTATGCCAACACCATGCTGCGCACCGACGCCTACCGCTTCACCCAGCTCGGCACGACGCTGGAACGGGCCGACAACACCGCCCGCATCCTCGACGTGAAGTACCATGTGCTGCTGCCCAGCCACGAAGGGGTCGGCGGCGTGCTGGACTATTACCAGTGGCAGTCGATCCTGCGGGCCGTGTCGGCGCTGCGCAGCTACCAATGGGTCTATCATGACCGTCTGAAGCCCTGGCTGATCGCCGAGCTGCTGATCCTGCGGCCGGAGATGCCGCGCTCGCTGGTGGCCTGCAGCGGCCAGGTCATGGAATGCCTCGACGATCTGGCCCGGCTCTATGGCGGCCGGCACGGCGAATGCCACCGCCTGGCCGGCGAGATGCACGCGCGGCTGAAATACGGCCGCATCGAGAGCATCTTCCAGTTCGGCTTGCACGAGTTCCTGTCCGAGTACATCGAGACCTCGACGGTCATCGGACGGGAGATCGGGACGCTGTACCTGTCCAGCTGAGCCTTGCCTCCCTCGCCCCCTGCGGGAGAGGGAAGGGGCCCAAGCCGCAGGCTTGGGAAGGGTGAGGGGTGGACCGGCGCAGCCGGGCCTTCTCGCCAGGGGAGCTGTGCAGGGGCGTGGAGGACGTCCGGCGAGGCCGGCCGACCCCTCATCCTCCCACCGCTCCGCGGCGGGGCCCATCCTTCTCCCGCAAGGGGAGAAGGATTCCAGGTCACTGCAGCCGCAGCTCCGCCGCCGGAAAGCGGAACTCCGCCGGGCGGATCAGCTGCTGGCTGGCGATGCGCACCGAATGCAGCTTGCCGTCCAGCTGCCGCGTCCAGAAGGCCAGGAACCTGTGCAGCTCGGGAAAGCGCGGGGCGATGTCCAGTTCCTGCCAGACATAGGTCTGCAGCAGCCCGGGATGGTCGGGCATGTGGTAGAGGATCTCCGCCGTGGTCAGGCGGTAGTCCTGTAGCTGACGCACCAGATCTGCCATGCTCGGTCTCCGTCGCTTGACTGAACGCAGTGACCCGCCGGCGATCCCTCCTTCGGGGTATCCCTTGACGCCGTACCCCTTTCGATGGACGCCAGCGTGCACCGGAAGAAACGCGTTGTGAAGAGAAAAGTTCCAGCAATAACAAGGCATTAGCAGCAGGGCGGGGCGAGTGCTGCCACGCTCTTGCGCGCTTGCCGGGTCATTTCGCAACGCTATTGCGCACCCGCCATCTTGATTCCCCGAAAGGCTTGGATTATCTCGCTAGCACTCACCGAGGGTGAGTGCTAACAACCAGGCTCATCCGAACCCTTTTGCCTATTTGAGGGAGAGAACCATGAAGTTCCGTCCGCTGCATGACCGGGTGGTTGTGCGCCGCGTCGAGAGCGAGCAGAAGACCGCCGGCGGCATCATCATCCCCGACACCGCCAAGGAGAAGCCCCAGGAGGGCGAGATCATCGCGGTCGGCCCGGGCGCCCGCGACGAGCAGGGCAAGGTGCACGCGCTGGACGTGAAGGTCGGCGACCGCGTGCTCTTCGGCAAGTGGTCCGGCACCGAGATCAAGATCGACGGCGCCGAGTACCTGGTCATGAAGGAGAGCGACATCATGGGCGTGCTCGAGGGTGGCGCTTCCGCCGCCAAGGCCGCCTGAGATCGTCTGACGCACACCGTCAACTGAACAGATTCCAAGAAGGAACGGACACATGGCTGCCAAGGAAGTGAAGTTCGGCGTCGATGCGCGCGCCAAGATGCTGCGCGGCGTCGACATCCTCGCCGACGCCGTGAAGGTGACGCTGGGCCCGAAGGGCCGCAACGTCGTGATCGAGAAGAGCTTCGGCGCTCCGCGCATCACCAAGGACGGCGTCACCGTCGCCAAGGAGATCGAGCTCTCCGACAAGTTCGAGAACATGGGCGCGCAGATGGTGCGCGAGGTGGCCTCCAAGACCGCCGACATCGCCGGTGACGGCACCACCACCGCCACCGTGCTGGCCCAGGCCATCGTCCGCGAGGGCGCCAAGGCCGTGGCCGCCGGCCTGAACCCGATGGACGTGAAGCGCGGCGTGGACATCGCCGTCGCCGCCGTCGTCGAGGACATCAAGTCGCGCTCGAAGAAGATCTCGACCAACGCCGAGATCGCCCAGGTCGGCACCATCTCCGCCAACGGCGAGACCGACATCGGCGAGAAGATCGCCCACGCCATGGAGCGCGTCGGCAACGAGGGCGTCATCACCGTCGAGGAGGCCAAGAGCTTCGAGACGGAGATCGACATCGTCGAGGGCATGCAGTTCGACCGCGGCTACCTGTCGCCCTACTTCGTGACCAACGCGGAGAAGATGACGGTCGAGCTCGAGAACCCCTACATCCTGCTGCACGAGAAGAAGCTGGGCGGCCTGCAGTCGCTGCTGCCGGTCCTGGAGTCGGTCGTGCAGTCCAGCCGTCCGCTGCTGATCGTGGCCGAGGACGTCGAGGGCGAGGCGCTGGCTACCCTGGTGGTGAACAAGCTGCGCGGCGGCCTGAAGGTCGCGGCGGTGAAGGCCCCGGGCTTCGGTGACCGCCGCAAGGCGATGCTGGAGGACATGGCCATCCTCACCGGCGGCCAGGTCATCTCCGAAGACCTGGGCATCAAGCTGGAGAACGTGACCGTCGACATGCTGGGCACCGCCAAGCGCGTCTCGATCACGAAGGACAACACCACCATCGTCGACGGCGCCGGCGCCAAGGACGACATCCAGGCCCGCATCGTGCAGATCAAGGCGCAGATCGAGGAGACCACCTCGGACTACGACCGTGAGAAGCTGCAGGAGCGTCTGGCGAAGCTGGCGGGCGGCGTGGCCGTCATCCGCGTCGGCGGCGCCACCGAGGTCGAGGTGAAGGAGCGCAAGGATCGCGTTGACGACGCGATGCACGCGACCCGCGCCGCGGTCGAGGAGGGCGTGGTCGCCGGCGGCGGCGCGGCCCTGCTGTACGCCACCCGCGCCCTGGAAGGCCTGAAGTACACCAACGACGACCAGCGCGTCGGCATCGATATCATCCGCAAGGCCCTGCAGGCCCCGGTGCGTCAGATCGCCTTCAACGCCGGCGTCGACGGCTCCATCGTGGTCGGCAAGCTGCTGGACCAGAAGGACACCGGCTTCGGCTACAACGCCCAGACCGGCGAGTTCGGCGACATGTTCAAGTTCGGCGTGATCGACCCGACGAAGGTCGTGCGCACCGCGCTGCAGGACGCCGCCTCGATCGCCGGCCTGCTGATCACGACCGAGGCGATGGTCGGTGAGAAGGCCGAGAAGAAGGCCCCGGGCGGCGCGCCCGGCGGCATGGGCGGCATGGGCGACATGGACTTCTAAGAAGTCCTGCCTTCCACGCACCCCGTGTGAGGAATGGGGCCGGCTCCGCGAAGGGCCGGCCCTTTTCTTTTGGGGTCAGGCGACGTGACTCAGGCCGCGTGCGGGCGAATGGCATCCAGGCGGGAGGCGAGCTCCACCCGTGCCCGCTCCAGGTCATAGCGCGCCTGCAGGTTCAGCCAGGATTGCGGGTCTGTGCCGAAATAGCGGGCTAGCCGCAGGGCCGTGTCGGCCGAGATCGCCCGCGTGCCGTTCAGGATGCCGGTGATGCGGTTCGCCGGCACGTCGATATCCTTCGCCAGCCGGTAGGCGCTGATGCCCAGCGGCTCCAGCCACTCGCTGCGCAGCAGCTCGCCCGGCGAGGGCGTATGGCCCGTGCCGGCCTCGGCCACGTCCGTCAGGTCGATGCTGCCCGCTTCCAAATCCTCGCGGCTGATGGTCATGGTCCGGCCTCAATGGTAGTCGCAGAACTCAACGTCGAACGCGTCCCCGCCGGACCAGCGGAAGCAGAGGCGCCACTGGTCGTTGACCCGGATGCTGTGCTGCCCCGCACGGTCGCCGCCCAGCGCCTCCAGCCGGTTTCCGGGCGGCGACTCAAGGAATGACAGCTCCGCGGCCGCGTCGATCAGCCGGAGCTTCGCCGTCGCCCGGCGCGCCACGTCTTGCGGCGTTCCCTTGGCGACCAGCCCTTGGAACAGGGCGGCCGTCCGTTTGTCCGCGAAGGACTTGATCATGCATTGATGATGTCCTGCGTACATAGATACGTCAAGCGTATCTAAGAAGCGTCAACAGCGCCGCCTTCCACCCATGCTCGTCTGGCGCCCGCCGGCGCCTCTGCTACGCTCGTGGCGAACAACGGGAGCGCCCCCATGATGGACGGCTTCGCCTACCGCCGCATCGCCACGTCGGGCACGGAGATCAACCTTGCCGTGGGCGGGGAGGGGCCGCCCTTGCTGCTGCTGCACGGCTTCCCCGAGACGCACCTGATGTGGCACCGGGTTGCGCCGAAACTGGCGGAGCGCTTCACCGTCGTGGCGCCGGACCTGCGCGGCTATGGCGACAGCGGCAAGCCGGCGGGTGGCGGCGACCATGCCGACTATGCCAAGCGCGCCATGGCGCTGGACATGGTGGAGGTCATGGCGGCGCTGGGACATGAGCGCTTCCGCCTGGTGGCGCACGACCGCGGCGCCCGGGTGGCGCACCGGCTGGCGATCGACCATCCAGAGCGGGTGGAGAAGCTCTGCCTGATGGACATCATCCCCGGCTCGGTGGTCTACGGCACGGTGACCAGGCAGGTCGCCAGCGCCTACTGGCACTGGTTCTTCCTGATCCAGCCGGCGCCCTTCCCGGAGCATTTCATCGGGCTGGACCCGGACTATCTGGTGCGCTCGGCCCTGCGGGCCCTGTCGCCGGGCGCCGACCCGGTGCCGCCGGAGGTGCTGGCGGAATATCTGCGGGTCTTCCGCGACCCGGCCACCATCCATGCCGTCTGCGAGGATTACCGGGCCGGCGCCTCCATCGACTGCCGGCACGAGGAGGAGGACCGGACGGCGGGGCGGAGGATCGCCTGCCCCACCCTGGTCCTCTGGGGCTCGAAGGGGCTGGTCGGCCGCGCCTACGACCCACTGAAGGTCTGGGGCGAGGTCTGCGCCGATCTGCGCGGCGCGGCGCTGGACTGCGGCCATTTCCTGCCGGAGGAGGCGCCGGACGCGGTGCTGGCGGCGCTGGACGGGTTCCTGTGACTAGCTCCGCGTCGGATAGATCCGGGCCGCGCCCGTCCGCCCCGTGAGCGGCTTGGCGCCGGGGTCGATCCTGACGCCCAGCCGGTAGCGGCGGCGCAGCTGCCGCCACATCCAGTGCCCGCGCACCAGGCCGCGGCCGGTGGGGCGGCGCAGGAAGGGCAGATCGATCGCCAGCAGCACGATGCCGACCGGCACCATCCAGAAGCCCAGCACCGGCAGGAAGCCCAGGAAGCCGCCGCAGAAGCAGAGGATGGCGACGGGGATGCGCACCCAGCGCGCCTCCGGACAGCGCAGCTTGCCGACCCAGCGGGAGATCCGGTCCGGCAGCCCATCCTGCAGCCGCTGGAACTCCCGGTCGAAGCGCCGTTCGGCCTTTTCCTTGCGCCTGTTCGGGGTCTGCTCGGGCATCGGCAAGTCCGTCATCGCGAGATCATCAACTCCGCTGGCCCAACCCGGCGGAGGCGGGCCGCGTTCCCGGCGGGCGCGGGAATAGGCGTGGCCCCAAGAAAAAGGCCGCCCGGGGTTGCCCCCGGACGGCCCGTATCCCTGGCCCTGAAGCCGGAGACTACTCCTGCCGGTTGCCCAGCAGCGACAGCAGCATCTGGAACAGGTTGATGAAGTTCAGGTAGAGCGACAGCGCGCCCATGACGGCGAGCTTGTTGTTGCTCTCCGCGCCCCAGCCCTCGGCGTACTGCTGCTTGATGTTCTGGGTGTCGTAGGCGGTCAGGCCGGTGAAGACCAGCACGCCGATCACCGAGATGGCGAACTGCAGGGCGCTGGAGCCGACGAAGATGTTCACCAGGCTGGCGATCACGATGCCGATCAGGCCCATGAACAGCAGCGAGCCGAAGCGCGACAGGTCGGCCTTGGTCGTGTAGCCGTACAGCGCCGTACCGGCGAAGGTGGCGGCGGTGATGAAGAACACCCGCGCGACGCTCTCCCCGGTGAAGACCAGGAAGACGCTCATGAGCGAAAGGCCCATGAGGCCGCTGAAGAGATAGAACATCGTCTGCAGCGTCGAGGCCGACATCGTGTGCGGCCGGAAGCCGAAGAAGATGAAGGCCAGCGGGGCGAGCATCACCACCCACTTCAGCGGCGTGCCGAAGATGGCGGCGACGAGCGCCTCGGACTGGGCGCCGAAGAACGCCACCAGGCCGGTGATGACCAGCCCGACGGTCATGTAGTTGAAGACGCGCAGCATGTGCGCGCGCAGGCCTGCGTCGAACTGGGCCTGATCGACAGCGTGGCTGTGCGACGCGTATCGATTGAACGGTCCGGTTGCCATGGTCTCCTCGACACAAGGGTGTTGGATGATGTCCACCATATTGGGGCGGTCCCACCGGCTTTCAACAGGAATCATTTATCCCGGCGCGCGGCGAAGACGCTGAATAACCTTATAAATTGTAGTGGCTACTGCCGCGCGGCCCTGACATCGCCCGCTCGAAGGTGGTATGCTGGGCGGGCTTTTCGACGTGGACTGCCAGCGGACGGGCGAAGGGGACCGCGCATGCGCCGATGGAAGCTTGCCCGGCCTTTGGGCGCGGCGCTGCTCGCCGCCGCCCTGGGTGCGGCTCCGGCCGGTGCCCAGGCCGGCGATCCCTGGGAGGATCTGGCCGTCGTCGCCTTCGAGGCCAGCACCCTGCGCGAGGGGCTGCCGCATGACGCGGTGGCGGCGCTGGCGCAGGACGCCACGGGGTTCCTCTGGGTCGGCACCATGGGCGGGCTCGCCCGCTATGACGGCTACCGCTTCCGCCAGTACCTGAACGACCCGGCCGACCCCGGGTCGCTCGCCGACAATTATGTCCGCTCCCTGGTGGCGGGCGGCGACGGGCGGCTGTGGATCGGCACCAACAATGGCGGCGTCAGCGTCTACGACCCGGCCACCGACCGCTTCACCGCCGCCCGCATCGGCGCGGAGGGGGTGGGCCATCCCAAGATCTACTCGCTGGCGCCGGACGGGGCGGGCGGCGTCTGGGCCGGCACCCATGCGGGGCTCGACCGGCTGGGCCCGGATCTGCGGCCGGTGCAGCGCTTCCGCTCCGGCGACCCTGCGGGCGGGCTGAAGGGCGAGACGGTGTTCGCGCTGCTGCGGGACGGCCGCGGCATGCTGTGGGCCGGTACCGAGCGGGGGCTGTTCCGGCTGCCTCCCGGCGGCGAGCGGTTCGAGCCCGTGGCCGCCGCCGACGCCGCCGCGCGCGAGGTGGTGACGGGCGGTATCTGGTCCCTGCACGAGGACGGCGAGGGCGACGTCTGGGTCGGCAGCGAGCGCACCGGCATCGCCCTGATAAGCAGGCGCGACGGGCTGGCGCGCGCCGTGCCGGGCCTCAGCGGCACCGCCTCCGCCCTGCGCCAGCATGTGGTGCGCGGCATCGCCGAGGTGCGGCCGGGCGAGCTGTGGCTGGCGACCTATGGCGGCGGCGTGCTGGTGCTGGACCGGGCGACGGGCGCCACGCGGCGGCTGGAGCACGATCCCGCCGTGCCGGCCTCGCTGAACGGTAATCTGCTGCGCGCCGTCCTGCGCGACCGCTCCGGCCTGGTCTGGATCGGCACCCAGCGCGGGCTGGAGCGCAACAATCCCTCCAACCAGGGCATCCTGACTGTATCGCTCGCCGACCGGGGCGGGCGCTTCTCCGGCACCGACGTCTGGAGCCTGGCCGCCGCGCCGGACGGCAGGGTCTGGCTCGGGCTGGAGAGCGGCCGGGTCGACCGCATCGATCTGCGCGACGGCAGTGTCCGGCGCCCCACCGCGCAGGATCCGCCGCCGCCCGCGCGCGAGGTGCAGCGCCTGCTGCGCCGGCCCGACGGCACGCTGCTGGCCGGGTCGATCGGCATCCACGCGGTCGATCCGGAGACGCTGGCGATGCGGCCGGCACCCCCGGGCAACGCGGTCGGGCGCGACGTCATCGGCCTCTACGACAGCGGCGACGCGACCTGGGTCGGCACCTATTTCGGCGTCGTCCGCCAGGACCGGGCGACCGGCCGCGAGACGCTGTTCCGCCACGATCCGGAAGACCCGTCCAGCCTCAGCGACAACCAGGTCCGGGCGGTGCTGCGCGATCATGAGGGGCGCACCTGGATCGGCACGGCTTTGGGGCTGAACGTCATGCTGCCCGGCGAGACGGCGATGCACCGCTTCCGCCACGTCCCCGGGGAACCGGGGGCGCTGCCGCACGACTATGTCAACTCCCTGGCCCTGGACGGGCGCGGCCGGCTGTGGGTCGGCACCGTCAGCGGGCTCAGCCTGATGGAGCCGGGCTGGCGCCCCGGCCGGCCGGCGGCCTTCACCACGCTGAAGCGGGCGCAGGGCCTGCCCAGCGACTATATCGGCGCGATCCTGCCGATCCCGGCGCCGGCGGGCCGGCCGGGCGGCGGCGCGCTGTGGATCAGCACCGCCGACGGGCTGGCCACGGTGGACACGGAGACGCGGCAGGTGCGCCGCTTCGGCCGCGCCGACGGCCTGCGCATCAGCAACTACATCAACGCCTCCGCCGCGTCCCTGCCGGACGGCACGCTGCTGTTCGGCGGCTTCGGCGGCCTGACCGTGGTGCGGCCCGACCGGCTGAGCGAGCCGGACCAGCCGGCGCAGCTGGTGCTGACCCGCATCCGGGGTGCCGCCGCCTCATCCGTTCCCGCCACTATCGCCGCCGACCACGGCGCCATGGTGCTGCGCGTGCCGCCGGAGGACCGGCGGCTGGAGGCGGAGTTCGCGCTGCTGAACTTCGCCGCCGCCGACGCCGTGCGCTACGCCTACCGTCTGGAGGGGTTCGACGCCGGCTGGATCGACGCGGAACCGGCCCGGCGCGTCGCCGTCTACACCAACCTGCCGGCCGGGGACTACACGCTGCGGGTCCGCGCCCAGGTCGGCGACGACGGGCAGGTGCGGGAGCTGGCGCTGCCGGTCGAGGTGGTGCCGCTCTGGCACGAGACCGGCTGGGCCCGCTTGGCCGGGGCGCTGGTCCTGCTGGCCGCCGTGGCGCTGCTGGTGCAGGCCCGGACGGCGCTGCTGCGGCGGCGCCAGCGGGCGCTGCAGGAGGAGGTCGAGGCCCGCACCCGCGACCTGACCGACGCCAACGACCGGCTGCATCACCTGGCGACCCATGACGCCCTGACCGGGCTGGTCAACCGCCGCCGCTTCCTGGAGCTGCTGGCGGTGGAGCAGGAACGGGCGGTGCGCTATGGCGGCACCTTCAGCGTCGTGATGATCGACCTGGACCATTTCAAGCGGGTCAATGACGGGCACGGCCACGCCGCCGGCGACACGGTGCTGCGCGAGGCGGCGGGGCGGCTGCAGAGCGCGCTCCGGGGCACGGACGTCGCGGCGCGCTACGGCGGCGAGGAGCTGGCGGTGCTGCTGCCCATGACCGAGGGGCAGGCGGCGCTGGTGGCGGCGCAGCGCTTCCACATGCTGATGCGCGGCACGCCGATCCGGCACGCCGGGGAGACGCTGCTGGTCACCGCCAGCGCCGGCGTCGCCGAGTGGCTGGGCCCGCACGAGGCCGGGGAATGGACCCTGGAGCGCGCCGACAAGGCGCTCTACGCCGCCAAGCAGTCCGGGCGCGACCGGGTGGTGCTGGCGGCGGCGGAGCGCGAACCGGAACCGGTGGCGGGGTAGCTCAGGCGCCCTCGCCCAGCGACCCGCGCGAGGCGTCGATGATGCGGGCGCGGCGACGCAGCAGCTCCACCGCCTGCAAATCCTGGCCGCCGGGCACGTCCAGCGTCACCTCGGTCATGCCGGACATGCCGGGGACGGAGCAGAGCTGGCGGGCGCCGGGGATCTGGTCCACCAGCTCGCGCTCCAGCCCCTCGTCGCGGCCGCCCTGATAGACATAGACAACCTGCATCGCTCTCTCCCGACGGGAATTCCGGGACGGAAAAGGGGGAGCGGTCGCCCGCTCCCCCCGTTCGGCTGGCCGATCCGTGTCAGATGCTCGGATCGCCGTTGGTGGAGGCCTTGGCCGTGCTGACCGTGGCCCGGGTGCCGTGGGTGCCGCTGTCGCCGGTGTCGGCGTCGCCGGTCTCCATCAGCCGCTTGAAGCGGTTGAGGTCCTCGCGCATCTGCACCTGCGGCTCCTCGCCCAGGATCTTGGCGATGGCGCGGCCCAGCGCGCCGGCCGGCGGCTCGTAGCGGATGACGGCGTGCACCTCGGTGCCGCGGCCGCCGGGGGCCTCGCGGAACTCGACATGGCCCCAGTTCGGGACGTCCGACTGCTCCACGGCCCGCCAGGCGATGCGGCGGTTCTCCTGCTCGTCCGTGACCTCGGCCTGCCACTCGACGCGCAGCCCGGCCGGCGCCTTCACATGCCAGTGCGAGCGCTTGTCGTCGATGATCTCGATGCGCTCGATATGGTTCATGAAGCGCGGCAGGTTCGAGAAGTTCCGCCAGAAGCGGTAAAGCTCGGCGGCCGGCTTGTTGATGGTGACGGTGTGCGAGACCGTGACCGCGCGGCTGTCGTGGTCGACGCCGAAGCCGGTCCACTGGGCGATGTCGGGCTTGCCGGAGAAGGCCTGCTGCATCACGCCGAGGCCCGCCAGCGCCAGGCCGTAGCCGACCCAGCCGCCGCGGCGGATGCCGAAGGCCGCGAGCGCGCCGCCGACCACCAGCGGGGCCAGCTGCAGGGCGGTGCCGGCGCCGGTGCCGACGCTGCCGCCCTGGCCGCCGCCGCTGCCGCCGCGGTTGAAGTTCTGTCCGCCGCCGAAGCCGCCGCCGCTGCCGCCTCGGCCGTAGCGCGACTGGGCATAGCCGCCCGACGCGCCGTAGCCCGTTCCGTAGTTCCCAGTCCGATCGGCCATAGATTTCCTCCAATGGATTGCTTGTCTCGGGGTGCGCGAAAGGGTGCCGTCCCGTGACAAACAGGCGAGGGCCATCCGTGTTCCGGCGGGGTACGCTCACCCGGTGGTACGACCGCAAGAAGGGGCCGCACGAACGCCGCGCGCCGGCCGCTGTTGTCCCCGGCATGGACCGACAGGAGGCACGCCGCGCATGACCCCAACCGCCACGGCCCCGGAAAAGCACGGCTTCGCCGCCGGTTCGGTCCTGCTCGGCATCGCGCTGGGCGGCTTCTTCGACGGCATCCTGCTGCACCAGATCCTGCAGTGGCACCATCTGCTGAGCGCCGTGGAGGGCGACCCGTTCCGCGACCTGCGGGTGCAGGTGATGGCCGACGGGCTGTTCCACGCGCTGATGTACCTGCTGGCGGCGGCGGGGCTCTGGCGGCTGTGGCGGCACCGGGACGGGCGGGGCAGCCTCGGCGCGGGCGTCCTGCTGGGCTTCGGCCTCTGGCACGTTCTGGACGGGATCGTCTCGCACTGGCTGCTGGGCATCCATCACATCCGCATGGACAGCGGGCAGCGCTTCGCCTGGGACCTGGGCTTCTTCCTGGCCGGCGTCGCCTGCGCCCTGGCCGGCTGGTTCCGGGCGAGGCGGGGCGGCGGGACCGGCGGGGGGCGGGGAGCGGTCGCGCTGTCGCTGGCGGTGCTGGCGGCGGGGGCCGTCGCGGGGCGGCCGTCGGACGGGGCGGCGGTGGTGTTCCCCCGCGGCGTCGACCCGGTGCGCGCCTTCGCCGCCGCGGCCGAGGCGGATGCCCGCGTGGTCGCGCTCAGCCGGCGCGGCGACGTGCTGTTCGTCAGGATGAATGACGTGCGCGGGGCGCTGGCCTTCTACCGGCACGGCGCCCTGTTCGTCGCCGGCGGCCCGATGGGCGCGGCCTGCCTGCCGCCCGCGAAAACCTGAACCCGGAAAAAGAAAGGCCGCGCCAGAAGGCGCGGCCCGAGTTCAGGGAGGAAACGCCCAAAGGCGTGCAGCACGGATGCTGCAGTGCAATAGAAGCACGGCCATTTTTAGGGTGCAATGCAAAAATGAACGGCGGTTCGGATTTCGCAGGAACCGCAAAGCCCGCCGGTAACGAAATTACCCGATCCCCGCGCCCTTGGCGCTGGAGAGGCTTCGTCCGTCAGCTTGTCAGGGGAGTGGAGCGGGTGAAGGGAATCGAACCCTCGTCGTAAGCTTGGGAAGCTTCTGCTCTACCATTGAGCTACACCCGCGCCGCAGGTCCCTTATAGGGCCTCGGGCGCCCCGGTTCAAGCCGCCGCGTGCGCCGCTTTAGGCGTGCCTCCGGCGGGGCGGTGCGCCCCCCACGGAATCATGCCGGCCCGTCGGGATCAGCGAACCGCCCTCCGGGCCTGGCGCCGCGGGAAGGCGGCGGGGGCGGCGTTCTGCTGCACCGCCGGCCGCTTCGGCGCCAGCGGGCCGCGGCCGACCATGCCGGTGATCCCGGCCAGCGCGCCGGGCCGCAGCTCCAGCCCCAGGAAGCGGGCGGGATCGACCGGGCCGGGCAGCGCCAGGCCGAGCGCGAGCTCGCGGGTGAAGCCGAAGCGCTGGTAGTAGGGTGCGTCGCCGACCAAGATGACGCTGCCATGGCCGAGCTCACGCGCCTTCTCCAGCGCCTGCCGGATCATGCGGGCGCCGAGGCCCGCGCTGCGGCACTCCTCCGCCACGGCGATCGGGCCCAGCAGCAGCGAGGGCACCTTGGCCGGGCCCAGCGTCACCGGCCAGAAGCGCAGCGTCCCGACCAGCTTCGGGTTCTCGGCCGAGTGGCCCGCCGCGTCCGCATCAAGCGCGACGAAGGAGAGCGCCGGCACGGGATCAACCCCGGCGCGCAGGCGGTAGACGGTCTTGGAATTGCGCTTCGGCCCGAAGGCGCTGTCGAGGAGGGCTTCGATGGCGCCGGCGTGCGCCGGCAGCTCAAGCGTGATGTCCATCAGGTCTGGTGTTCCCGGCAGTCTGGGTGATGGCGTCCGGCGGGGTAACACCCGTCAGGCGCCGTCGGGGCCGGGAGTGCGGGGACTTTTGCGATCGTCCCGCGTCAGCGCCCGGCCGAGGCACGAACCCGCCGCCCGCAAAGCGGGCGACCCAGGGGTCGTCGTCGGAGGGAGGGCTGGCGCGACATGTCGCGGTCCGTGCGCAGTTGCAGACGGAATCGTTATGGGGCCGAACCCCCCGCCGCGCAAGGGAAAATCCGACCCCGGCCGGGTGCGCTCGCGTCATGGCGGCGATGACCCCAGGTCAAGGCGCCGCGCCTGCCCGCCCATCGAGGTCCCGCCCCCTGGAACAGCCCGGTCGAAGGGCCTATAGTGGGCATGTCTAATGCGGGCCGGGGCCTATCGCCGGAGGCTCGCCGGGAGCGGTGAAGTGTACAGCGAGACGACGCATTCGGTGAAGGTGACGGTGGAGCCTGTCTTCCTGGAGGACCAGTCCTCCCCGGGCGACAACCACTTCGTCTGGGCCTACCATGTGCGCATCGAGAATCTGGGCCGGGAGAAGGTGCAGCTGCGCTCGCGCTACTGGCGCATCACCGATGCGCTGGGCCGGGTGCAGGAGGTGCACGGCCCCGGCGTCGTCGGCGAGCAGCCGGTGCTGGAGCCGGGCGGCGCCTTCGAATACACCAGCGGCACCCCGCTCTCGACGCCGTCGGGGATCATGGTCGGCACCTACCGCATGGAGGCCATGGGCGGCGAGAAGTTCGACGTGCGCATCCCCGCCTTCTCGCTGGACAGCCCGCACCAGCCGGTGCGGTTGAACTGACCGGCCCGGGCGCCCCGGTCGCTTGAAGAAGCCGGCCCCCGGGCTAGCTTCATCGGCAGGAACTACCCCGCCCGGAGGGGACACCGCGCCAGGCCCGCGACGGCCGGACGCCAATGCTGTTCCCCAATGCGGGAACCGAAGAAGAGGATGAGAGACGTGACCGCGCCGAAGATCGACCAGACCAAGATCGCGGAGAAGACGCCCAGCCGGGTCGATTTGTCCGGCCGCCCCTCCCGCGCGGAGGCCGAGGAGGCCGTGCGCACGCTCATCCGCTGGTCCGGCGACGATCCGGCGCGCGAGGGGCTGCTCGGCACGCCCGACCGCGTCGTGCGCTCCTACGAGGAGTTCTTCGCCGGCTACGGCATCGATCCGGTGGAGTTCCTGAAGCGCACCTTCGAGGAGACCGACGGCTACGACGAGATGGTGCTGCTGCGCGACATCCGCTTCGAGAGCCATTGCGAGCACCACATGGTCCCGATCATCGGCCGGGCCCATGTCGCCTACCTGCCGGCCAAGCGGGTGGTCGGCATCTCCAAGCTGGCGCGGGTCGTGGAGGTCTACGCCAAGCGCCTGCAGATCCAGGAGAAGATGACCGCCCAGATCGCCAACACGATCGACGAGGTGCTGCAGCCCCTGGGCGTCGCCGTGGTGATCGAGGCCTCGCACCAGTGCATGACCACCCGGGGCGTGCACAAGCAGGGCGTCTCCATGGTCACCAGCCGCATGCTCGGCGCCTTCCGCACCGACGGCAACACGCGGCGCGAGTTCCTGTCGATGATCGGCAACCCGGTGAACCGGCTGGAATAGGCCGGCGCGGGGTTGGGCGCCTGATCTTGAACCAGCCCGGTGGCCCCCACCCGCCGGTCCCATTCTCGACCGTCACCCCGGCAAAGGCCGGGGCCCAGGAGTTGCAGCGGGATGCGCTGGATGCAGCGCTCCCTTCCGGCCCTCCCTATGATGCCCAGGCATGAGGGTCTGCTTCATCGGTCGGGTATTGCTGCAACCCCTGGATCCCGGCTTTCGCCGGGATGACGGAGGTGAGAAGGCGGATAACCAACCCTCAGCCCTCGAGGCCCGAGTGGTCCGCCATCCCCGACGATATTCCCCCTCATAGGATCATGACGGGCGACAGGTTCGCCTTGATCCCGGCCGTCAGCTGCTGGTCCAGATCCTGCGCCATCTCGCGCACCAGGGTCAGCCAGGTGCGCTCGCGCTCGGCGACGCTGACATCCTCGGCGACCGAGGTGGTGCGGACGACCGAGGCGGTGGTGTAGCCGTTGAAGCGGCGGCCGGGCTGGTCGACATGCACCTCGACCTCCAGCCGTCCCTCGTAGCGCTCCGACTGGTCCTTGGTGAACCAGCCCTTGATGCCGCCGGTGCGCTCCAGCGGCACCTCGACCACGCTGGCGCGGCGGATGACCACGCGCGCCCGGCCCGAGCTGCCGCCGGCCTTCAGCCGGTCCTGCACCCACAGCCGTACCGACTCCGCCGGCGTGACGGGCACCATGTGCTCGACATTCGGCTCCTTCATCGGCGGCGCGTAGTCGTTGGAGACCTCGATCTCCGCCACGTCCAGCACGATCGGCTCGCCCTGCGTGAAGCCGAAGCCGGGGGCCTGCTGCGCCGCGGCCGGAACGGCCAGCGGGGCGAGGCCCAGCCCGGCCAGGAGCATCAGGGAGGCGGACAGCGTCAGCAGGGAGCGGGTGGCGCGCATGGCAAGGGTCTCCGGCCGGGGGTCGCGGATCGCGGCGCATCCAACCATGGCGTCCCGCGGCGATCAAGCCGGGGATGGAGCCGGGCGGTGGAAGGCGGTGCCGTGCTCCCCCTTCCGATGCGGCTCCGACGGGGCGGATCGCCGGTTCGGGACATGTCTCCTTAGGCCTAGTTGGGACGCGCGGCCCTGGTGCCCATATGGCAAGCAACTGTTATGGCTGCATAAATTCCTTGTACAGTGACCTATTGACAAGCCACCGATAACGAATGCAAGCTAGTTATCGAAAGAGCGGTAACCCCTGTCGATGGAGCGGAACATGGCTGACGTCACGTCCTTCCCGGACCAGTCCCGGTCGATCGAGCGCGTCTATCGCGAGCTCCGTGCCCGGGGTGAGCTCGATCACAAGGCTTTCGAGGCGGCCGTGGCGATGATGCGCGAGCGTCAGCCCGACTGCCCGCGGGAGACGGCGATCCGCACCGTGTCGGAAGTCGTCTTCCAGATCATCTGCCGCGACCCGGCCTGGTTCTGGCGCGACCCGCCGGCCATCGCCGCGCGCATGGCCGGTGGCCTGCCGGCCGCCCACGCCGCCTGATCCGCCGGGCGCGCGCACGCCAAAGACCGGGGGCCGACGTCCCGCCCCTCAGTTCGACCTCCGGTCCTAAGGGCCCGGCCGTCCCCGGCCGGGCCCTTTCCTTTTGGCTTTACCTTTACGTGAACTGTTTCTTACGGCCGGCGCATCCCATCCGCCGCAATCCCGGCGCAACCGGGAGGTTCCCCGGATCGGACTATTTGCCACCGAGGAGTATTGGCCGAAGGTCGGGGCCGATTCCATCCGAACTGGTTAGCCGTCTACTCTCCGATGTCCCCGGGACATCACCGCGACTTCGGAGAATCCACAAGGCTTCGACGGGCTCGACTTACCCCCTGGGAGGCCGCGCGGAGGGGCGAACGGGGAGCGGCGGCACCGCTTCTGTCAAGCGAATCCCATGGAATTGCTTGCGTTCCCGTGTCTGCCTAAAATTTAGGCAGGGGCGAGTCAGGCGCGGACTCCTTCGCGCCCACCATGCTCACCCACAGACTTATCCACAGATTCTGGGGACAGCCGTGCCGCCCCGTCGCACGGCACCCGGGCGCCGCCGGCGATCCGGTCCGCCGCGCTCCCTTCCTCCCGCCCGGCCTTGTCTTGATCCGGCGGAACGGCTACCCATTTATGGAAGGCGGTGCCGACAGGGCCGCGTTCACGGAGACAGGGCCGGTGGCATGACCACGGCCGGCTCCGGCAGCTCGCTCGATCGAGGAGGATGCCGTGACGACCCGAGTTTCGCTGTTCAACAGCCCCTTCCTGCTGGGCTTCGACCAGTTCGAGCGTACGCTCGACCGTATTTCCAAGTCCGCCGCCGAGGGCTATCCGCCCTACAACATCGAACAGACCTCCGAGGACGGGCTGCGCATCACGCTCGCCGTCGCCGGCTTCACCTCGGACGATCTGCAGATCCAGACCGAGGACAACCAGCTGGTCATCCGCGGCCGCCAGGCCGACGACAAGTCGCGCATCTATCTGCACCGCGGCATCGCCGCCCGGCAGTTCCAGCGCAGCTTCGTGCTGGCCGACGGCATCGAGGTGCTGGGCGCCACGCTGGACAACGGTCTGCTGCACATCGATCTGCGCCGGCCGCTGCCGGAGCCGAAGGTGCGCACCATCAAGATCGGGACCTCGGGCGCCTCCAAGGACGGCGCCGGTCCCCAGACCATCGACGTCTCGCCGGAGAAGCAGGGCTGAGGCCCTCTCCGGCATCCCCGGCGGGGCCCTGACGGGACCGCCCCCACATCACGTTGCGGAAAGCGAGTGATCCCATGACCCAGAACCAGACCAGCCAGATCCTGCGCCAGCTGTCGGCCCAGGACTTCGCCGCCTTCGGCGTCAACGAGGTGGCCTTCGTGAAGCCCGTGCTGGTGAACGGCACCGCCGCCTTCGCCATCCACGCCGCCAACGGCCAGCCGCTGGCCGTCGCCCCCGACCTGGCCGTGGCCTTCGCCACCGTCCGCCAGAACGATCTGGAGCCGGTCAGCCTGCATTGAGGGTGGGACTGCGGTGGGGGATGTCTCTATCCCTCACCGCCCTCTCTACCGTCATCCCCGCGGAGGCGGGGACCCAGGTAATGAGCGTGCTGCTGGACTGAGAAGAAGGCGCCCCCCCCCTTTCAGGCATGCACCTGCCCGTACAGGTCCTGCCATTCCGGATTATCACCCTCAATCAACCTAATCTTCCAGGCGCGTTGCCATCTCTTCAGCTGCTTCTCGCGCCGGATCGCCGACTCGGCGCTGGAATGTGACTCGTACCAGACCAGGTGCTTCACCTCGTACTTCTGAGTGAACCCTGGAACTGCGCCGCATCTGTGCTCCCAGACACGGCGTGACAGGTCCGACGTGACGCCGACATAGAGCGTCCCGTTCCTTCCGCTCGCCAGCATGTAAACGCAGAACGCCTTCACCACCTGCCTCCGGAGCAAGCGGAATGCCTGGGTCCCCGCGTCCGCGGGGACGATGTTCAATGGTAGACAAGAGTGTGTGATTGTCTACTTCCGCTCCGGCGCGACCTTCTCGAACGCCAGGATGCGCTCCACCAGCGGGTCCGGCAGCGGGGTGGGGCGGCGGTCGCCGTCGCGGGCGGCGTTGACATAGACCATCTCGCCGTCGACCAGCAGCTCGGCGCCCCGGAACACGGCCATGCGGAAGCGCAGGCTGGTGGTGCCCAGGCGCGCGGCGCGGGCACCGATCCGGATCTCCTCGTCGAAGCGGGCGGATGCGCGGAAGTTGGCGGTGGCGTTCACCGCGAAGATGTCGGTGCCGTGGGGGGCGAGTCCATCAGGATAGGGCAGGCCGATCGCCCGCATGTACTCGGTCATGCCGAGATCAAAATAGGTGAAGTAGTTCGGGTTGAAGACGATCCCCTGCGGATCGACCTCGGCCCAGCGCACCCGCAACGGATGCAGCAGGGCGAACTCCTCGGGCGTCGGCGGGGCGTCGGGTGTCGTCATGTGGCGGTCTCCCATGGTCCCGCCAGCCTGTCGCGCTCCCGCCGCACGGTCAAGACGCCCGGGGACTCCTGCGAACCGGAGCCCCTGAAACGGAGAAGGGGTCTGCCGTCTCCATCGGACGGCAGACCCCTTCCCTCGGAACGGGGCGGAACCACGATCCAGCGCGTGTGTCCCGCCCATCGACCAGATCCGCTGGGCAGCCCCTAGGGGCGTGCGGTCAATGGAACTGGTCGGTCTCGGTGCTGTCCTTCATCGCGGTCGTCGAGGACAGGCCGCCGGAGATGGCCAGCGACACCGCGTCGAAGTAGCCGGTGCCGACCTCGCGCTGGTGCTTCACGGCGGTGAAGCCGTTGCGCTCCTGCGCGAACTCCCGCTGCTGCAGCTCGGAGTAGGCGGCCATGCCGCGCTCCTTGTAGCCCTTCGCCATCTCGAAGGTGGCGAGGTTGAGGGAGTGGAAGCCGGCCAGCGTGACGAACTGGAACTTGTAGCCCATCGCGCCCAGCTCCTGCTGGTACTTGGCGATGGTGGCCTCGTCGAGGTTGGCCTTCCAGTTGAAGCTGGGCGAGCAGTTGTAGGCCAGCAGCTTGCCCGGATACTGCTTGTGCACGGCCTCGGCGAAGCGGCGCGCCTCATCGAGGTTCGGCTTGGAGGTCTCCCACCACAGCAGGTCGGCGTAGGGGGCGTAGGCCAGGCCGCGGGCGATGCAGTAATCGACGCCCATGCCCTTCTTGATCCGGAAGAAGCCTTCCGGCGTCCGGTCGTTGCGGTCGATGAAGGGATGGTCGCGCTCGTCGATGTCCGAGGTGATGAGCTGCGCCGACTCGGCATCGGTGCGGGCGACCAGCAGGGTCGAGGTGCCGCAGACGTCGGCGCCGAGACGCGCGGCGTTCAGGATGCGGATGAACTGCTGGATCGGGATCAGCACCTTGCCGCCGAGATGGCCGCACTTCTTCTCCGACGCCAGCTGGTCCTCGAAATGGACGCCGGCGGCGCCCGCCTCGATCATCGACTTCATCAGCTCATGAGCGTTCAGCGGGCCGCCGAAGCCGGCCTCGGCGTCGGCGATGATCGGCGCGTACCAGTAGGGCGAGCCGGACTTGCCCTCCATCGTGTTGATCTGGTCGGCGCGCTGCAGCGCGTTGTTGATGCGCTTGACCACCATCGGGACCGAGTTGGCCGGGTACAGGCTCTGGTCCGGGTACATCTGGCCGGCCAGGTTGGCGTCGGCCGCGACCTGCCAGCCCGACAGGTAGATGGCCTCGAGGCCGGCCTTCACCATCTGCACCGCCTGGTTGCCGGTGAAGGCGCCGAGGCTGTGGACGTAGGGACGGGTGTGCAGCAGCTCCCACAGGCGCCGCGCGCCGAGCTCGGCCAGCGTGTACTCGATCTTCACCGAGCCGGACAGGCGCCGGACATCCTCGGGCGTGTAGTCGCGCTTGATGCCGTCGAAGCGGCGGGCGTGCAGGGCCTCGAGCTCCGGGGTACGCTGGTTGCTGCCGATGCCGCCTTGGTCGAGGGGTGCCATGATCGCTGATCCTCCTGGGTCTGTCCCGCCTGGGTCCGGGGGTGGGGACCGGGGTCGGGCACGGCCCGCTGTGTGCGGTGCGTGTCTGATGTATTAATGTTTACGAACGCCGGATGGATCAATAACCCGTTGACAGTAAAGTTGTATTCTTGTCTCATCTTGTAATGTAGGTTTCTGTAATTCTGTAAACGTTGTAAATTTGCGGCACCGCAGCGGAGTACCGCGACGGGATGTGCGGCCCCCTCCGGGCGAGGGACCCGGAACGGGGCGGGCCAGGGGGCATCGGGCGGAGCGGCGGGGCCTTGCGGTGGAAGGGAGGGTGCGGATGGAGAAGAAGGCGATGCTCGGCCACAAGGTCCGGCGCCTCAGGCGCGACCTTCGGCTGAGCCAGGCGCAGATGGCGGAGATGCTCTCCATCTCCGCGAGCTACCTCAATCTCATCGAGGGCAACCAGCGTCCCCTGACCGTGCCACTGCTGCTCCGGCTGGGGCAGGTCTTCGACGTCGACCTCGCCAGCTTCGCCGAGGATGACGAGACGCGGCTGGTGGCCGGCCTGCGCGAGGTCTTCGCCGACCCGCTCTTCGACGGTTCCGACGTCAAGAACCAGGACATGAAGGAACTGGCGGCCGTGGCGCCCACGCTGGGCCAGGCGGTGGTGACGCTCTACCGCGCCTACCGCGAGGCGCGCGATGACATCCAGGCGCTGGCGGAGAAGGTCGCGGACAGCGACCATTTGCCGGTCGCCCAGACCCAGGTCTTCCCGCAGGAGGAGGTGGGCGAGTTCTTCCAGGCCCACGGCAACCACTTCCCCGAGCTGGAGATCGCGGCCGAGACGCTGTGGATCGACGGGGACCTCGAATCGGGCGACCTCTACGGCTCGCTAGCCGCCTATCTGAAGCGCGTCCACGGGGTCACCGCCAAGGTCATGCCGGTGGAGGTGATGGGGCCGACGGTGCGGCGCTACGACCGGCATTCCAAGCGGGTGCTGGTGTCGGAGATGCTGATGCCGTCCGGGCGCACCTTCCAGCTGGCGGCCCAGGCCGGGCTGATGCGCTGCCGGGAGCTGATGCAGGGCATCGTCGAGCGCGCCGGCTTCGGCAACGAGGCGACGCGGCGGCTGGCGCTGGTGGGGCTGTCCAGCTACTTCGCCGGCGCCGTCATGATGCCTTATGGCCGCTTCCTGGAGGCGGCGCGCAACGTCCGCTACGACATCGAGATCCTGGAGAACCGGTTCCAGGCCAGCTTCGAGCAGGTCTGCCACCGGCTCACCACCCTGCAGCGGCCGGGCGCCAAGGGCGTGCCCTTCTTCCTGATGCGGGTGGACAGCGCCGGCAACGTCTCCAAGCGCTTCAGCGCCATCACCAACTTCCACTTCGCCCGTTTCGGCGGCGCCTGCCCGCGCTGGATCGTGCACAACGCCTTCCGCACCCCGCGCACCATCCAGGCGCAGCTGGCGCAGATGCCGGACGGCTCGCTGCTGTTCCTGCTGGCCCGCACGGTGGCCAAGAGCGGCGGCGGCTGGAAGGTGCCGCCGCGGGTCTTCGCCCTGGGGCTGGGCTGCGAGGTGGGACAGGCGCAGAATCTGGTCTATGCCGACGGCTTCGACCTCTCCAACGCCGCGGCGGCCACGCCCGTCGGCATCAACTGCCGCCTCTGCCCGCGGCTCGACTGCACCCAGCGCGCCTTCCCGCCCCTGAACCACCGCATGGTGTTCGACGAGAACGTCCGCGGCCTGTCCAGCTACCTGGAGCCGGGGGGCTGAGGGGCGAGCGCCGCCGCCGCGTCGGCAATGTAGTCGATCGCCTCGGCGTCGCCCGGGGCCCAGAGCGCGCCCGTCCGGTAGAGCGTCGCCAGCCCGTAGGACAGCCCCCAGACCCGGACCACCCGGTCGCGGATCTCCCGGTCGCGCGCCGGGCCGGGGTCGGGGGCGAGCGGGACCAACGCCGCGGCGGCGGCCGCCGTCAGGCGCCGCAGCGCCGGCCCGGGCGGCGCCTCGCTCCGGAACAGGCCGCGCAGCGGCAGCGCGTACATCAGCCCGTGCAGGTGCGGCCGCTCCAGCGCGAAGGCGGCGAAGGCCCGCGCTAGGCGCGCCTCGGCCGTCGCATCCGGCAGGCCGCCGCTGCGCTCGACCCGGCCGGCCAGATCGTCGAAGCCGATGGACGCCACCGCCAGCAGCAGCGCCTCGTGCGAGGCGAAGCGGCGGTAGAGCGCGCGGTGGTTCACCCCCACGGCGGCGGCCACCGCCCGCAGGCCGAGGCCGGCTTGGCCGTCGCGTTCCAGCAGGGCGACCGCCGCGTCGAGCGCCGCGCGCTCCAGATCGCCATGGTGGAAGGTGGCGCGCCGGCCGGGCCGGGTCACGCCGCCTTCGGCTTCCGCTCCTTGTCCGACACGTGCCATTCGACGGTCATCTCCCCCAGCACCTCGCCGCCCTCGGCCGCGATCAGGCGGACCGCCACGGGGAAGACCACCTTGCCGTCGCTCTCCAGCGCCCGCAGCAGCGCCGCCGCGTCGCGGCCCTCAAGCCCGGCCTCGGCCCGCACCGGGCCCCTGGCCGCCTTGAGATAGCGGACCCGAGCCTCGCTCGCCACCGGCTTGATGCGGGTCAGCACCGGGGCGAAGGCGCCGGCCATGGCGCCGCCCGACGCCGTCTCCCCCACCGCGAACAGCGCCGCCGCGTGCAGCGTGCCGACATGGTTCAGGCATTCCGGCCGGAAGGGCAGGCTTGCCACGGCGCGCCCGGCCTCGACCCGGTCCAGCGTCACGCCGGCATGGGCGGCGAAGGGAACGCTCTTGGCCATCTGGGAACGGATCATGTCGAAGATCATGGCGGGCCACCATCGGGCTAGGGTTCTGAGGAACCAGCGGATCACGGGAAACCTCCGTCGCCGGGATTATGTCTCCACTGGAGACTTATAGACCCGCCACGATCCGGTCAAGCCTTCCCCTTCCGCGAAAGGGACGGATCGGCCCCGGCGCTGTTGCCAGGACCTTCCATCACCGGAGGCCACCATGGCGCAGATCAAGAAGCCCAGCCACGACCAGTCCGTCAGCTCGCAGCTCGAGGCCGGCGCCCATCCGCGCGGCACCGACGCCAAGAACCAGGGCCGCGACGGCCAGCCCCGGCAGGCGCCCAAGGTCGGCGGCGGCAACGATGCCGACCGCCCCGAGGGCGAGCAGGCCCAGGGCCGCACCATCGGCCAGGGTGCCGGCAAGCATACCGGCTACGTCCCCGACCGCCCGGGCGACCTGGAGCGCAACCCCGGCATCGGCAGCGGCGGCGGCACGTCGGTGGACGGCGGCGACGGTCCGCTGGAGGGGGACCGGAGCTAGGGCCGTCCGGCCGGTCGGGACCGGTCGCGCGGACCCTTGCGCGGCCGGCCCGCCGTCCGGGATCACAGGGAGCGCAGCCGCTCCACAGGCACGTCGATCCGGAGGCCGGAGCGCCTGGGCGTCAGGCGACCTTCCGGACGGGGGCCCTCAGGTTCAGGCGCACGTCCAGGCCGCCGGCCGGCAGGGCCAGGGTGACGTCGCCGCGGAGACCCAGCCGGTCGACCGGGCCGGACAGCGGCTGCACCTCGAAGGCGCCGACCAGCATGGCCGCGATGCCCATGAGCTCGGCCGTGGCCAGCTGGGCGCCGACGCAGGTGCGCGGGCCGGCCCCGAACGGCACGTAGGCGAACTTGTCCGGCGCCTTGCGGCCGAGGAAGCGGGCGGGATCGAGGCGCCGCGCATCCTCCCAGAGATCCTCCTGCCGGTGCAGCGCCCAGGGGCACAGCAGCACCGACGTGCCCTTGCGCACCGGCACGCCGTCGATCTCGGTGTCGCGGTCGGCGACGCGGGCGAACCACCAGGTCGAGGGATACAGCCGCAGGACCTCCTGGACGAAGCTGCGGGTCCGCGGCATGTCGCGGAAGCGCTCGGTGCTGAGCTCGAAGCCGTTCGCCGCCGCATCGATCTCCGGCCGCAGCCACTCCGAAATCCACGGCTTGTCCGCCAGCTCGTAGGCGAGCATGGCGGCGACGGTGGCCGTGGTCTCGAAGCCGGCGATCATCATGGTCATCGCCTCGTCGCGCAGGACCTGCGGCCCGAACTCCTCGGCGAGCGGCGCCAGCGCCTTCAGCACGCCCTGTGGCGGGCTCGCGACCTGGTCGATGAACGCCTCGAAGGTCCGCAGCGCGGCCTTGAAGCGCCGGTTCTCCGGGGTCGGCAGCGTCGCGTCCAGATCGACGATCCGCCACATGGCGTGCGAGAAGCGGGTGTGCACCACCTGCCCGGCCTGGTACAGCCGCTCGGCCGCGTCATCCTCCATGCGGACCCGGAACAGCGCCGCCACTACCATGCGCAGGGTCAGGCGTCCCATCCAGGCATGGAGCGACAGCGGCGCGTCCCCGCGCATGGCGAGGCGCCCGGTCTCCTCCGCCAGCACCAGCTGGGCCAGCTCCATGCCCGCGTTCAGCTCGGCATGGGAGAAGGAGGCCTTGGCCGCATGGCGGGCCGCCTGCCAGCGGGCGCCGGACGCGGTGATGAGGCCGTCGCCGAAGGCGGGCCGCATGCGCGCCTGCAGGGCGCCCTTGCCGAAGGTCTCGACCTCGTCGACGAGCACCTGGCGGAAGGCCGAGGGGCGGGCGATGAAGACGGCGTTGCCGGGGCCGAGGCGCACGGGCAGCGGGCGGTCGTTGCCGAGCAGGCGCTCCTCCACCCAGCGCAGCGGGTCGGGGCGGAAGGCGGGCAGCTCGCCCAGGACGGTGCGGCGCAGGCTGGTCAGCATGGGACGGTCCTCCTCAGGCGGCGTGGCGGGTTTCTGCGGCCCGCAGCTCGGCGGTGACGACAAGGGCTTCGACCGGACGGCCGCGCGCCTCGCCCACGGTGCGGGCGGGAGTCATCGGCGTGACATCGAGCCCGCAGGCCGGCAGGAAGCGCGCGAAGCGCGGGTCGGTGACGCCGATGAGCTTGGTGGCGCCGAGCGCCGCCCCCTGACGATGGAGCGCGTCGACCAGGGCGCGACCGGCCCGCAGCCGGGCCATGACGCTCAGGTTCTGGCACAGCGCGAAGCGGCTGAGTTCCAGCAGCAGGGGCGAGCGCGGCGGGGCGCCCAGCAGCTCGGGGAAGCTGCGTTCCAGCAGATAGGGGCCGGTCGTCGGCAGCAGGCGCCAATAGCCGGCCGCGCGGCCGTGGAGCAGGGCCACGCAGTGATGGGCGTCGCCGTCGAGATCGTCGAATTCGAGGAGGTCCGCGGTCGGGATGGTCCAGCCCATCTCCTCGCAGAAGACCCGGTAGCGCAGCCGCCAGGCGAGCGCCATCAGCGCCGGCGCCTCCCCCATCCGGAAGTTGATGATCTGAAACCTGTCCATGTGCCACCCCCGCTCCGGCCGAAGCCACCTGACCGGGAATACAGCACCGGGGATACTCTTGAAAAAGCTGGGCATTTGCCCAGGTACAGCGTAAGTCTTAGCTCGGAGGCCCTAGGCGGAGGCTGCTGTCGTGCCACCCCTCGACGAGATGCTCGGCGATCTGCTCGGCTCGCCCACGATCGAGTCGCTGCATGCCAGGATGGGCCGGATCGTGGGTGATCTCGGCTTCAGCAACTACAGCTACGTGGATGTGCGGCGGCTGCCGATCGCGCCCGAGCCCATGCCCTTCTTCGTGACGACGCTGCCGCCCGCCTTCGTCTCCGACTATCTGGGCGAGCAGTTCGTCGGCTATGACCCGGTCGTCCGCCGGGCGGCGACCACCAACGCGCCCTTTTCCTGGAGCGACACGCCCGATTTCCACACGGCGCGGCGCCGCCGGCCCGGGCGCCGGAGCAAGTCCGTCCAGGTCATGGAATTCGCGCGGGAGCACGGCTACACGGACGGCTACATCATCCCGACCCATGCGGTGGATGCCGACGGCCACCCGGTCTCGGCGCTGTTCAGCCTCTACTGGCAGGACGACCCCGCCCGGCTCGGCACGGCCGACGTCACCCCGGTCTGGCTGCGCCTGGCGGCGGCCATGTTCCAGCAGCGGATGGAGGAGTTGCGCCACGTCCAGGGGGCGACGGACGCCACGCCGGCCCTGACCGACCGGGAGATAGAGACGCTGCTGTGGGCCTGCCGCGGCAAGACGCGCAACGAGACGGCGGAAATCCTCGGGATCACCGACCGCACGGTGGAGTTCCACTTCGCCAACGCCATGCAGAAGCTGGGCGTGCATAACAAGTTCCATGCCATCGCCGTGGCGATCCAGCGGCGCCTGATCGCGCCCTGACGGGTGCGCGCGACCGGAAGATCAAGGTCCCTCGTCAACCCGGTCCGCCATCTGGCCGGAGGACGACGCGTGCGTGTCTCCCGCCAACTCATCCATCAAGCGGCCAGTGGGTCAACGGAAATTCCGGTAAGTGTTGTAGATTGCCGACATTCTGCCCTGAATTGTGCTCAAGTGTGCACTAGTATGCAGATATGCGCAAGTTTCTGCCCAATCGGCGCGGGGGCGTGACGCTCCGCCATAGCCGATCGACCCGGAGCCCGGCGACATGGGCAGCGGGATGCGATCCATGCAGCAGCTGTAGGTCGCATGGGGCCGTAGGTGTAATGCGACGTCCCGGCCGGAGCATGTCGGGATGACGGGCGCCTACTCGCCGTCCTTCTTCTTCGCCAGGGGGTGGTGGGTCTCCACCGTCTTCTTCAGCCGCTCGCCGGCGACATGGGTGTAGATCTGGGTGGTGCCGATGTCGGCATGGCCCAGCATCTTCTGGACCGAGCGCAGATCGGCGCCGTGGTCCAGCAGGTGGGTGGCGAAGGCGTGGCGCAGCACGTGCGGGCTGACCTTGGCCGGGTCCAGGTTGGCCTTCAGCGCCAGCTCCTTCAGGATCTGGCCGAAGCGCTGCCGGGTCAGCGAGCCGCCGCTGGCGCGCGACGGGAACAGCAGGTGCGCCTGCTTCGCCTCCCGCCCCGGCACCATGAACCAGGCGCGCACCGGAAGGTAGGTGGCCAGCGCGTCGCGGGCGGGGGGCGAGAGCGGCACCATGCGCTCCTTGCCGCCCTTGCCGCGCACCACCAAGGCGCGGCCGTCGCGGGTCATGGCCGTCAGCGGCAGCCCGACCAGCTCCGAGACGCGCAGGCCGGTGGCGTAGAGGATCTCCAGCATGGCCAGCATGCGGGTGCCCTCCGGCCCGCCCATCTCCTCCGCCGTCGCCAGCAGGGCGGTGACGTCCTCCTCGGACAGGATCTTGGGCAGCGGCCGACCGAGCTTGGGCCCGTCCAGCACGGCGGCCGGGTCCTCGCCCCGCCGGTTCTCCGACACCAGGAACTTGTAGTACTGGCGGAGCGCCGACAGGCGCCGGGCGACGGTGCGCACCGCCGCCTTGGTGCCGCCGCGGCCCAGATGATCGAGATAGGCGCGCAGATCGTCGCTGGAGGCCTGGTCCAGGCTGACGCCGCGCGGCTTCAGGAACCAGGCGGCGTCCACCAAGTCGCGGCGGTAGGCGTCGCGGGTGTTGGCCGCGGCGCCGCGCTCGGCCACCAGCATGTCCAGGAAGGCGTCGACCTCCGGCGGCAACGGCTCGCGCTGCCGCTTCGGGCGGCCGGGCCTCGCCTTGGGTGTCGCAGCCTCGGCCATCCCCGTCACATCGGCAGCCGCGCGGCGGCCGCCTCCAGCGCCAGGCGCCGGGCGGGGTCGCGCAGGCCGGCGGCGCTCAGCGCCTGCACCGCATGGGCGGTGGTGAGCGCCGAGGCGGTGCCGTTCTCCCCCAGCAGGGCCAGGGCCAGCAGCGCCGCCTCGCCGGCGCGGCGGGCCTCGCCCGCTTCCCCCAGGCGCTGCCAGACCGTCACGTCGGGCACGGTGCCCCGGATGCCCGGGCCGCCGATCAGCCGGGCGCGGGCGTTGGCGTCCACCGGCTCGCCGCTTGCCGCCAGCAGCGCCAGGACGGAGCCGGCGGCGGCGCGGGAATCGGCGTTGTTGGCCACGTCCAGCCGGTCCAGCCAGGCGCCGATGTCGATCTCCGTCGGCCGGGCGAGGCCGCCCAGCACCGCCAGCGGCCACAGCCTGTCCCAGCCGGCGGCGTCGCGCTGCGCCTGCTCCACCCAGCCGCGGGCGAGGTCGGGCCGTCCCTGCAGCAGCAGCAGCCGGGCGGCGGCCGGGGCGAAGCTGCCGAGAGTGCCGCCCGGGGGCAGCACCGCCACCTCCTGCGCCAGCAGCTCGCCATAGGCGCCGGACAGGGATGATGCGTCGGACAGGGCCATGGCCCTGGCGACCAGCGCGGCCTTGGCGGCCGGGTCCTGCTCGGCGGTCATGGCCTGGTACAGCAGGCCGCGGGCCTGTCCCGCCTTGCGGGGATCGGACGCCACGGCGGCGTCGGTCAACTCGGCCGGGTTGGCCTTCACCGCCTTGTAGATGGTGGCCAGCTCGCGGGCGGGCAGCGCGCCATAGGCGGCGGCGCGCTCGGCGGCGGGCAGGCGGACGGCCAGCGGCGTCTCCGCCGCCAGGGCCAGCGCCGCCAGCTCGGCCGGGTCGTCCACCTTGGCCTCGGGCGGCAGGCCGCGGCCGGAGGCGCGGATGAGGGCCAGCTGCGTCGGCGTCAGGTCGGTCACACCCTTGACCGGCTGCTTCTGGCCGGCGGCGGTGGCCTCTGCCAGGCGGAAGAACAGGTCGTCCTTCACCCCCTGCTCGCGCAGCAGATCGATGCCCAGCCCGATGTTGGCGGCCTGGCCGGCCTGCACCTGGCAGACCACCTGGTACATCTGCCATTCCGGATGCTGGAAGCGGCCCAGCAACCCGGCGACCTTGCCGCAGGCGGCGTCGCGGTCGCCGGCCAGCAGGTTCACATCCATCCAGGCGCGGGCGGCGTCCTCATCCTCCAGCGCCGGCTCGGCCGCGGCGACCAGGGCGTTGGCGGCGGCGGCGTCGCCCATCAGCGCCACCCGCTCCAGCCGCAGCCCGGCGAGGTTGCGCTTGCCTTTGTCGCCCTGCGGCACGGCGCCGCCGCTCAGCAGCAGGCGGCGGGCGAGGTCGCGGGTGGCGGCGCTGGTGCTGCGGCCGGGCACCAGCGGCAGCAGCTGCTCCACCAGCGGGCGCGGCGTGCCGGCCCAGAGGTTGGTGCCGAAGCCGCTGTCGTTCGGCGAGAGCGGGCCGGCGCCTTCGGCGCTCAGCGCCCCCAGCTCCTGCACCTCCAGCCCCGAGGGGCGGCGGGTGCCGGGGGCGGCGGGCGGCGGGGCATCGGGCAGGGGCTGGCGCTCGACCGTCGGCTGGTCGGGCGAGGCTGCGGCCGGGGGCGGCAGCGGCGCCGGTTCCACCGGCTGCACGGCGGCATTCGCCGAAGGGGGCGGTCCCAGGCGGATCGGGCCGCCCTGCTGCGCCATGGCGGTACCCGCGAGCAGCAGCGCCGTCAGCCCGGCGAGCGCGCCGGTCCTCATTGCGGCAGCTTGTCGTTGGGGACGACCCGCTCCACCGGGGCCTTCGGCGCCGGCATGTCCCAGGTGCCGAGGAAGATGACGGTGCCCACCACCAGCAGGGCGATGAGGGCGAGGATGATCTGGATCAGCTTGCTCATGGGCCTTCGTGCGTGACGGGCGGGACAGGTGGAACTGGCCGGGTGGGACGGGAAAGGGGCCGGACCTGGGACAAGGGTTGGGCGCGCGTCCGGCGGGGTTGGGACAGGCCGGCCGTTCCGTGCTATGAGGGGCGCCGGCCAGATGAGGCCCACCACCGCGACAGCAACGGCCCGCAAGAGAGACATGCCTTACGCGCCCCGCACTCTAGCGCCCGCCCCGGTGCCTTGCAACGCCAGCGCCCGCCCCGCTTCGGCCCCGGTCAATGGGGGCCGGGCATGAGGGGCGCCGGGCTGCCGCGCATTCCGCGCACCATCGTGCTCATCGGACTGATGGGCGCCGGCAAGACCAGCATCGGCAAGCGGCTGGCCTCGCGCCTGCACCTGCCCTTCGTCGACGCCGACCAGGAGATCGAGCAGGCGGCGGGCTGCAGCATCAACGAGATCTTCGACCGCTATGGCGAGGCCGCCTTCCGCGACGGCGAGCGGCGGGTCATCGCCCGCCTGCTGGAGCAGCCGGTGCAGGTGCTTTCCACCGGTGGCGGCGCCTTCATGGACCCGGCGACCCGGGCGCTGATCCGCGACCGCGGCCTGTCCATCTGGCTGAAGGCGCCGCTGGATCTGCTGGTGCAGCGCACCGCGCGCCGCGACAACCGCCCGCTTCTGAAGCAGGGCGACCCGCGCGAGATCCTTCAGAACCTCATCGATGTGCGCTATCCCGTCTATGCCGAGGCGGACCTGACGGTGGACAGCGACGACCGCCCGGCGGAGGAGACGGTGGAGCGGGTCATCGACAAGCTCGCCATCCATCTCTCGGGCGATCAGATGAGGCGGTCCGGCACATGAGCGACCCTGCGGTATTCCCTGCTGAGTCCAAGGTCCGCGTGGATCTGGGCGAGCGCGGCTACGACATCCTGATCGGCCCCGGCCTGATCGGGCGGGCCGGGGCGCAGGTGAAGACGCTGCTGGGGAGCCGCCGGCTCATCCCCCTGACCGACGCCACGGTGGCGGGCATCCATCTGGAGCTGCTGACCCGCTCGCTGGCCGACGCCGGCTGCCGGGTCGAGGCGCCCATCGTGGTGCCGGCCGGCGAGGCGACGAAGAGCTTTGCCCATCTCGAGCAGGTGCTGGAGGAGCTGCTGTCGCGCGGGATCGAGCGCGGCAGCGTGCTGGTGGCGTTGGGCGGCGGGGTCATCGGCGACCTGGGCGGCTTCGCGGCCGCCGTGGCGCTGCGCGGCATCGATTTCCTGCAGGTGCCGACCACGCTGCTGTCCCAGGTGGACAGCTCGGTCGGCGGCAAGACCGGCATCAACAGCAGCCATGGCAAGAATCTGGTCGGCGCCTTCCACCAGCCCCGCCTGGTGCTGGCCGACACGGGCGCCCTCGACACGCTGCCCCGGCGCGAGCTGCTGGCCGGCTATGCCGAGGTGGTCAAGTACGGGCTGATCGACCGGCCGGACTTCTTCGCCTGGCTGGAGACGGACGGCGCCCGGGTCATCGACGGCGACGTGCCCGCCCGCATCCGCGCGGTGGAGGAGAGCGTCGCCGCCAAGGCCGCCATCGTCGGTGCCGACGAGCGCGAGGGCGGCGTGCGCGCCTTGCTCAATCTCGGCCACACCTTCGGCCACGCGCTGGAGGCGGAGTGCCATTTCGACGGCCGCCTGCTGCATGGCGAGGCCGTCGCCATCGGCATGGTCATGGCCTTCGACCTGTCGGTGCGGCTGGGGCTCTGCCCGCCCGCCGACCTGGACCGCATGCGCCGGCACCTGGAAGCGATGGGCCTGCCCACCGGCATCGCCCACCTGTCGCGCGGCGACTGGACCGCCGACCGGCTGCTGGCCCACATGGGCAAGGACAAGAAGGTCGAGGGCGGCCGCCTGACCTTCATCCTGGCGCGCGGCATCGGCCGGAGCTTCGTCGCCAAGGACGTGGACCCGGGTCCGGTGCGTGAGACGCTGGACGCGTTCCTGGCCGGCTGATCCGTGGTGCGTGCTTCGACAAGCTCAGCATGAGGGATGGGGGAAGCCAGGCACTCCTGGTTTCACTCTGGGCAAGCTCACCGGGAGCAGCAACAACCTCCTCATCCTGAGCCTGTCGAAGGACGCACACCCTCAACGCTGCCGAGGGCGCGCCGCGATTTCGAGGTGCGGCGGCCTGCGCCTGGACTCGTCGGCCGGCGTATGTTCTTGATACGTACGCTTTTGCCGATTCCGAGTCGCGCCAGCATGGGCCTGCCTTCATCGCCTTTCACGAATACAGCCGTCCGTCCGGGCACCGAGCCCGCGCTCGCCATCTGCCGGGGGGTGCGCCGCGCGCTGCTCGACCGGGGTTATGCCACGCTGGCGGAGTTCACGCTCGCGAGCGGGCGCCGGGCCGACATCCTGGCGATCAATGACTCAGGCGAGATCATCATCGTCGAGGTGAAGAGCGGCGTGCCGGACTTCCGCAGCGACGGCAAGTGGCACGAGTATCTGGAATGGTGCGACGCCTTCTACTTCGCCGTCGACGCCGACTTCCCGCAGGAGCTGATCCCCGAGGAATGCGGGCTGATGGTGGCGGACGGCTACGGCGCCGAGGTGCTGCGCGAAAGCCCGGTCGCCAAGCTGAACCCCGCGCGGCGCAAGGCCCTAACCCTGCGCGTCGCCCTCACCGCCGGCCAGCGCCTGCACCGGATCGAGGATCCCAGCCGGGGGCGCTAGCCCTGCATCTTGGCGATGGTCTTCGTCGTGCTCTGCCCCTCGACCAGATCGGCCAGCACCACCCGGCCGCCCCAGCCCTGCACCAGATCGGCGCCCACCACCTTGTCGATGGTGTAGTCGGCGCCCTTGACCAGCACGTCGGGCCGCAGCGCCTCGATGAGGGCGAGCGGCGTGTCCTCCCCGAACAGCACCACCAGGTCGACCGAGGCGAGCGAGGCCAGGACGGTGGCGCGGGCGGCCTCGCCCTGCACCGGGCGGCTCTCGCCCTTCAGGCGCTTGACCGAGGCGTCGCTGTTCAGCCCCACCACCAGACGGTCGCAGGCGGCCCGCGCCTGGCCCAGCAGCGAGATATGGCCGGGATGCAGCAGGTCGAAGCAGCCGTTGGTGAAGCCGACGCGGCGGCCCTGGCGGCGCCAGGCCTCCACCCGCTCCACCGCGGCGGCGCGCGACAGGACCTTGGCCCCGGCCGCCTCCCAACCCTGGCGGTTCAGCGCGGCGGCCAGCTCGTCCGGGCGCACCACGGCGGTGCCGACCTTGGCGACGACGATGCCGGCGGCGAGGTTGGCGAGGCGGGCGGCGTCCGGCAGCGCGGCACCTGCGGCCAGTGCCGCTGCCAGCGCCGCCACCACCGTGTCGCCGGCGCCCGACACGTCGAACACCTCGCGCGCCTCGGCCGGCAGATGGTGGACCGATGTCTCGGCTACCACGCTCATGCCCTGCTCGCTGCGGGTGGCGACGACGGCGCCCAGGCCGCAGTCGCGCATCAGCAGGCGGCAGGCCTTCTCCACCTGGGCGTCGGTGCCGACGGGCAGGCCGCTGGCCTGGGCCAGCTCCTTGCGGTTGGGGGTGACGATGCCGGCGCCGCGGTAGCGGCGGTAGTCGCTGCCCTTGGGATCGACCAGAACCGGCAGGCCGGCCGCCTTCGCCGCGTCGATGATCGCGCGCAGCAGCCCGTCGGCGAGAACGCCCTTGCCGTAGTCGGATAGGATCACCGCCCGCACGCCGGGCATGATGTCCAGGGCGCGGGCCAGCAGGCGGGATGCGGTCTCGGCCGACACGGCCGCCACCGTCTCCCGGTCGGCGCGCAGCAGCTGCTGGCCGCCGGCGAGGAAGCGGGTCTTCACGCCGGTCTGCCGGCCGGGCTCGACCAGCAGCTCCGCGCCGCCGTCCAGCCGCTCGGCCGCCAGCGCCGACAGCGTCGCCCCTTCCGGATCGTCGCCGACGACGGAGAGGAAGCGGACGGAGGCGCCGAGGGCGGCCAGGTTGCAGGCGACGTTGCCGGCGCCGCCCAGCGTCAGGCTTTCCCGCTCCACCCGCAGCACGGGGATGGGGGCCTCGGGCGAGATGCGCTCCACCGTGCCGACGGTGAAGCGGTCCAGCATGGCGTCGCCGACGCACAGGACGGGGGCGCCGCGCAGCGCGGCGATCAGGGCGGTGAGATCGCTCATGCGACCCTTGTACAAGCAGGCGGGGCCGGGCGCCAGCCCGGCACCCGGCCCCCTCCGGAAGGTTCAGCCCGTCAGGGCCTCAGGCGCTTGGCGCCGACGCGACCGTGCGCGCGGCCACCGACTCAGGCTTTCCCGGCGGCATGCCCTTGAGCAGGGAGGCGGCGCAGGACAGGTGGCGCATCACGTCGAAGCGGGCGACGAACAGGCGCGGCTGGTCCGGCGCCACGGCGGCGGCGGCGCGCAGCGCGACGTTCTTCAGGAACTGCCAGCGGGTCAGCACCTGGGCCACGCCGCCGAGCCGGCCGACCAGCCCGGCGCCGCGGTTCATCCGCACCGCCGCGTCGGAAATGCCCTGCCAGCGCGCGCGCTCCAGGAACCATTGGCGGGTCAGCCGCTCGCGCCCGACCCAGTGCTTCACCGTGGCGTGCGGGTCGTAGATCGTGGTGTAGCCCAGCGCCTCGATGCGCTCGGCCATGTCGCGCTCCTCGGCCGAGAGCAGGTTGCCGCCCTTGCGGCCCAGATTCTCGGCGAACCCGCCCGCCTGTTCCAGCAGCTCGCGGCGGAAGGCGATGTTGGCGCCGGCGACGAAGATGCCGTCCCGGGTCGGGCAGCGCTCGGTCCGGTCCCATTCGATCACGGTCAGGCAGGGCAGCAGGCCCTGGTGCAGCCAGGAGGGGCGCGGCGCCTCCCAGTTGCCCTCGATCCGCCCGCCGACGCAGCCGGACCGCCAGCGCAGGTCGGCGAAGGCGTCGATCAGCCGGGACAGCCAGTCCGGCGCGGCGATGGCGTCGTCGTCCAGATAGGCCACCAGGGGCGCCCGGGCGAGCTTCCAGCCGGTGTTGCGGGCCCGCGACAGCCCCAGCACCGGCTCGTGGAAATAGAGCACCGGGTGCGGCGCCTCGGCGAACTCGTCCACGACCGAGCGCGTATCGTCGGTGGAGCCGTTGTCCACGACGATGATCTCGAAGGCGTCCGCCGGCAGATCCTGCGCCTGCAGGCTGGCGATGGCTTTGCGCAGATGGTCGGACCGGTTGTGGGTGCAGATGACGGCGCTTATGGACGGGGTGACCTGGGGGTACCGGGCGGCGGTGTCGACGGTCACGTCTTCCTCACGGTCGGAAGGAATGGCTTGCCCGACACGCGGGCCGGGCACCTGTAGAACGAAAGGAACTTACCCATGGTTCCTGCCCCCTGCGGCCGCGCCAGCCGCATTACCGCCATGAGTAGCGCCCCGGCAACACCTGCTCTGGAAGATTAGCGCCTCCGGATAGGTCGTTCTGCCGCATGGCGGAGCGGGGACCCCGCGGCGCCCGTCCGTGTTCATGTCCTGTCCGGACGTGCGGTGCCCCATGTGGCGCCGACGCCCGTCCTGTTCAATAAGCGCCGCCGTCAAAGGGGACCTGACCCATGGGCCAACCGGTCATCGCCATCGGCCTCGACTCCGCCGAACACACGCTGGTCGACCGCTGGATCGCGGAGGGCAAGCTGCCCGTGCTGGCCAAGCTGCGCCAGGAGGGCGCGCGGGCGCGGCTGGAGAATTTCGCGGTCTACTCGGCCGAGCTGCCCTGGACCACCTTCCTCACCGGCAGCACGCCGCAGAAGACCGGCTACTGGACGCCGATCAAGTACGACCCGAAGAGCTACACGACCACCCAGACCGGCGCCTACGACTTCGAGGAGGTCCGCCCCTTCTACGCGCTGGGGCAGGACTACAAGATCGCCGTCTTCGACATGCCGCACGCCAAGCTGTCGGACCAGGTGAACGGCATCCAGGCGCTGGCCTGGGGCGCGCACAGCCCGCAGCACCCGACCGCCTCGCTGCCGCGCGGCCTGATGGACGAGCTGGTGGCCAAGTACGGCGAGCACCCGGCCTTCGAGAAGGACAATCTCGAGCCCTGGGAGACCCACCGCGAGCAGTGGATGGTCGACGCCATGGTCACCGGCATCCGCCGGCGCGCCGACATCTGCGTCGACCTGCTGGGCCGCGACCGCTGGGACCTGTTCCTGACCATGTTCGGCGAGCCGCACTCGGCCGGCCACGCGCTGTGGCACCTGTCGCAGCCGGACCATCCGCTCTACCGCGCGCCGACGCCTGATAGGCCGGACCCGCTGCTGCTGGTGCAGCAGGAGATCGACCGCGCCATGGGCCGCATCCTGGAGGCGGCGCCCAAGGACGCCCGCGTGGTGGTCTTCTCCGCCCACGGCATGGAGGGCAACTCCATGGACGTGCCCAGCATGTTCTTCCTGTCGGAGCTGCTCTACCGCATGAGCTTCGGCAAGGCCGCCTTCGCCAAGGGGGAGAAGGGCGGCCCGCTGCCCGAGCCGACGACGCTGATCCGCAAGCGCCACTGGGCGTCGGAGATCTACGCCCGCAAGGAGGACTGGAACCCGCTGCGCCGCTTCGTCCGCAGCAAGGTGCGGTTCGACTATTCCTGGCAGCTGGAGCGGATCATCGGCTCCGGCGACGGCCCGGCGCACCCCAAGGCCGCCGGCGGCATCGAGTTCATGCCGGCCAGCTGGTACGCCAACTGCTGGCCCCGGATGAAGGCCTTCGCCCTGCCGACCTTCGCCGACGGCTATGTCCGCATCAACCTGAAGGGCCGCGAGGCGCACGGCATCGTCGATCCCGCCGACTACGACAAGGTCTGCGACGAGATCACGGCCGAGATCATGGCCCTGGTGAACCCGCGCAACGGCCGGAAGATCGCCAAGAACGTCGTGCGCACCCGCAAGTCGGCGCTGGACAGCGATCCCCGCCTGCCCGACGCCGACCTGGTGGTGGAGTGGGAGAGCGTGCCGGCCGACGTGGCCGAGGGGCCGGTCACCGGCCGCATCGGCCCGGTGCCCTACCGCCGCACCGGCAGCCACACCTCGGAAGGCTTCCTGCTGGCCGCCGGCCCGGGGATCGAGCCGGGCGAGCTGCCCGCCGGCCACGGCGTCGACCTCGCCCCCACCATCCTGCAGCTGATGGGCGCGCCGGCGCCGAACCATCTGGACGGCATCTCGCTGTTCAACCGCGAGCGGGGCGCGGCGCCGGAGGTCAGCGCGCTGGCCGTCTGAGCGCCGGCCTCGTCCGATTTGCCGACCCCGCCGGAGGCGACTCCGGCGGGGTTTCGCTTAACAAGCGCCGCGAAGCCGGGCATGCTCTGGGCATGACGCGCTGTCCTTCGGGAACACGACCGGACGACCGGCCCGCGCCGCGGGGGCCCGCCCCGACGCGGTGGGCCGTCCCGCTCCCGTCCCGCATCCGCACCGGCATGCGAATGGGACCGCTCCGGACGTGGCTGGGCCTGCTGCCGGTACTGCTGGCGGGCGCGGCGACGCCAGCGATCGCCGGTCCGGCCGACGGCGCCGTCACCATCATCCTCTACTCCGCCGAGAATGGCGGCTTCGCCGTCTCCGGCCAGGGCACCGCGCGCCAGTTCGTGGCGGCCGCCGGTGCCCGCGCCAAGCTGCCCGTGATCATCGAGGGGCCGGTCCCCTTCGCCGAGGCGCTGCGCAACCTGGACGAGGAGCCGCGGCCCGCCTGCCTGACCCATGTCGTCCGCACGCCGGACCGCGAGGCCCGCTACTGGTTCTCGCCGCCGCTGGAGCCTGCGACGCGCGTCGTCGCCTTCACCCGCGCCGACCAGGCGACGGTGCGGGCACATGACAGCCTGGCGGGGCTGCTGTCCGACCGGTCGCTGACGCTCGGCTGGCGCATCGCCGCCAGCTTCGGCGCCCGCACCGACGCCTGGGTGAAAAGCTTCCAGCCGAAGACGGTCCAGACCATGACCGACCGCACCACCCTGCTGCAGCTGCTGGAGCGCGGTAGCATCGACTATTTCCTGTCGGCCGAGGATCTGCTGGCTGACCGCAACCCGGTCTCCGAGGCGGTCGCCCAGGGCCGCGTCGTGCCGCTGCGCTTCAAGGACGCGCCGGAGCTGGACACCCACCACCTCATCTGCAACGACAAGACGCCCCAGCCCTTCCGCGACGCCGTCACCGCCATGCTGGCGGACGGGGCGAGGCGGTAGAACGGTTCAGCCGTAGGTCGCATGGAGGCGGAGCCGTAATGCGACGTGACGACCGCCGGAGCACGTCGCATTGCGCTTCGCTCCATGCGACCTACGGTTACTGGAGCGCGCGTCCAATAAAAAGGGCGCGCCCCGTAGGACGCGCCCCTCTCCACCGGTGGCTCGGATCCCGCGGGATCAGCTCTCGTAGTACTTGTTGCCCAGATGGTACTGGCCGCTGTCGCCGAAGCTGTAGTCGGCGTGGCGCTTGGTGTTGACCATGGACAGCAGCACGCCGCCCACGCTCGCTCCCGCCTCGACCAGCTGCTTGAGGCTGTGGATGACGTGCTCGCGACGGGTGCGGGCCCAGCGGACCACGAAGACCGTCTCGTCCACGTAGCGCGACATGATGCGGCTGTCGGAGACGACCATGACCGGCGAGCTGTCCACGACCACGAAATCGTAGTGCTTGGACAGGCCGTGGATGAAGGCCCGGGTCTTGTCCGCCGCCAGGAAGTGCAGCGGGTTCGACACCTGGCCGCCGGCGGCGATGAAGTCCACGCCGCTCTTCGGGTCGCGGCGCACGATCTCCTCGATCGTGGCCTTGCCCTGAAGGTACTCGGTCAGGCCCGGCGTCATGGGCATGCCCAGCAGCGTGTGCAGGGTCGGCCGGCGCAGATCGCCGTCGATCAGCAGGGTGCGCAGGCCCGACTGGCTGACGGCGCGGGCCAGGTTGACCGACATGGTGCTCTTGCCCTCGTTGGGCAGGCTCGAGGTCACCATGATCGAGCGCGGCCGCTTCTCGCCCGAGGTCAGGAACAGGCTGGCCACGGCGCTGGAGACGCTCTCGCCGAAGCTGGAGCGCGGCTTGCGCAGGAAGAAGTCCTCCGGCGACAGCTCGCGGCGCTGCTGCGGCGTGATGGCCGGCACCATGCCCAGCGAGGAGATGCCGGTGACCGCCGACAGCTGCTCGCCGCTGCGGAAGCCCTGGTCCAGCTGCTCCAGGATGAAGGCGATGATCACGCCCAGCACGGCGGACAGGAACAGCGCCAGGCCCAGCAGCAGCGGCTTGTTGGGCGAGGCGGGGCGCTGCGGCACCGGCGCCGGCGAGATGATGCGGGCGTCGGCCTGCTGCAGATCCTGCTGCAGGTTGGTCTCGTTGAAGCGCTGCATCAGGGTGGTCAGCAGCATGCGGCGGCTGTTGGCCTCGTTCTCCAGGCTCTTCAGCTGCACCAGATCCTCGCCGCGGCCGGACTGGTTCTTCAGCCGGTTCAGCTCGGCGGTGACCGAGGCCTCGCGCTGGCGGGCGATGGTCAGGTCGTTGCGCAGGCCGGAGACGACCTTGCCCACCTCGGCCTGGATGCGGCTCTGGAGCGCCGCCATCTCGGCCTTCAGGTTGATCATGGTCGGGTGCTTGGGACCGAAGGTCTCGCCGGCCTCGGCGAGGCGCCGGTTCAGCTCGACCTGCTGGCCCTGCAGCGACTGGATCAGCCCGTTCTGCAGCACCGCCATCGGCAGCGAGGAGGCGTTGCCGGTGCCCCGGGCGCCTTCCGCCGCGCGCAGCCGCGCCTCGGCCTCGGCGGTGCTGGAGCGCATGATGATCAGCTCGGCGTTGAGCCGCGACAGCTCCTGGGCGGCGAGCGTGGAGCCCTCGCCCTGCAGCAGGCCGGCCTTGCCGCGGAAGGCCTCGACCGCCTTCTCGGCCGCCTCGGTCTCCTCGCGCAGCGCCGTCACCCGCTCGTTCAGCCAGCGGGTGGCGCGCTCGGTCGCCTCGAACTTCGCGTCCAGCTGGTCGGTGATGTAGACCTCCGCGACCGTGTTCACGATCTTGGCGGCCAGCTGGTTGTCGGCCGAGGTGAAGGTGATCTCGATCACCCGCGAGCGGCCGCGCGGCTGCGCCTCCAGCTTGTTCAGGAAGACCGTGATGATGCGGTTCTTCAGCTCGGCGTCGGGGTTGCCCGTCGAGACCGGGGCCGGCGCGTCGGCGAACAGGCCGACGACGGCGCCCACGCCGGACTGCAGCCAGCCGACCGGGTCGAACCAGCTCTTCTGCCACATGGTCGGGTTGAACTCCGACCGCTTGTCCAGCTCGAGCTTGTCGATGACCTTTGCGGCGAGGCCGCGCGACTTGATGATCGCGATCTCGCCCTGGATCGCCTCGACGTCCGCCGGCAGGCCGGAGACGACGCCCTCGATGTCGAGGGTGCGCTCCTTCGGCGGGTCGATCATGACCGTGGTCGTGGCCGTGTAGAGCGGGATTGCCCGCTCCAGCATGATCGCGGTGAGGAGGGTAAGCGCCAGCATGGTGCCGAGGATGACCCAGCGGCGGCGCTTCAGCTTCAGCAGCTGGTCCCGGAGCGAGACCTGCTGCTGCTCTTCCAGGATCCGGGCGAGGCGCTGCGCGCGTCCTTCGCGGAACTGGACGACGTCTTCGGAACCCATGCGAAACCCTGCGAGACAGTTGAAAGACGAGCGCCGCGCCACCGGCGGGGTGGCGGCACCACGTCGATAACGCCTGCCGCGGCCCATGGGCCCGAGCGCAGGCGGAGCCCCGACACCGGGTGGGGCTGTGGATATGGGGTACCCTCATGGACTCAAGGGTCCACTCCCCCGCATGAACTGAACGCGCGGAAACGGGGAAGGTTGCATGATTCCGTGGGGGCCCGGCGGGAGCACCGCGACCCGGGGCGGGAGCCTCCCGGCCTCTGCGGCGTTTAGGGCGGGTGACGCATCCTGCCGGAGCCATCCCCTTGACCCGTCGCATCGACGCCGACGCGGCCGCTCAGCCGTTCCCGCACAGCACCGCCACCGGCGCCCCGCGCCGCGCGGTTCTGGTGTCCGGGCACTATTACGCCTCCAAGCGCAAGGCGAACTTCCACTTCCTGGCCGACGCGCTGGCGGCGCAGGGCTGGGAGGTGACCTTCGTCACCGCGCAGATCAGCCCGATCTCGCGCCTGCGCGGCGATCCGCGCTTCGAATATCCCGTCGAGGCGGAGGCGAACCGGGTCGTGCCGGTGCGGCGCAACCTCTCCAGCTTCGTCTGGATGACGCCCTTCCATGTGTTCAGCCTGAGGTCGGGCCTGGCCGACCGGCTGTCGGGACCGCTGTTCGGGCTCTACTCCCGCCTGCCGCTGGGCGGGCTGGAGCGGGTGGTGCGGTCGGCCGACCTGATCGTGGTGGAGAGCACCGGCGCCCTGCTTCTGGTGGAGCGCTTCCGCCGGATGAACCCGGGCGCGCGGCTGGTCTACCGCGTGTCCGACGACACCCGCAACCTGGGCCAGCACCCCATCATCGTCGAGGCGGAGGAGCGCATCCTGCCGCTGTTCGACCTGATCAGCGCGCCCTCTCGCTACACGGTGCAGCGCTTCGGCCACCTGCCCTCGGTGCGCTTCCACCCGCACGGGGTGGACGTGTCGGTCTTCGATGCGCCGCACCCGAGCCCTTACCGGGGTGACGGCCCGCACCTTATCTCGGTGGGACATTCCTTCTTCGACTACGACTTCGTCGATGCCGCCTCCCAGCTGTTCCCGGCCTGGACCTTCCATCTGGTCGGCAAGCTGGAAAAGCGGTTCGAGCGGCCGAACGTGCGCTGGTACGGCGAGATGCCCTTCGCCGAGACCATCCCCTTCGTGCAGCACGCCGACATCGGGCTGGCGCCCTATGTCTACCGCGAGGGGGCGGAGACGCTGGCCGACAGCTCGCTGAAGCTGACCCAGTACACCTGGTGCCGCCTGCCCTCGGTCGCGCCGACCTTCGCCACGCGGCCCGACCGGCCGCATGTGGTAGGCTACGTGCCGGGCGACCGCGACAGCATCCGCACGGCGCTGGAGGCGGCCCGCGCCTTCGACCGCACGACCGTGTCCCGCGCCGGCATCCGCGGCTGGGACGAGCTGGCGCGCATCATCGCCGAGCCGGGCTTCGAGGAGTCCCTGGCCGTTACCGCCGAACCCCTGATGGTGCGGGCGGGAGGCATGGCATGAGCGTCGCCCTCGCCGAGAAGCCGGTCGCCGCCGCACCCCTCGCCCTGGCACGGCGGACGCTGGTGATCAACGGGCGCTTCCTGTCGCAGCGCCTGACCGGCGTGCAGCGCTACGCCCGCGAGCTGGTGGGCGCGCTGGACGCCAAGCTGGCCGAACGCGCCGCGGCCGGCGACGTGCAGCCGGCGATCGTCCACGCCCCGCCCGACGCCAAGGACCTGGAAGGGCTGCGGCATATCGGTTTCAAGCGCGTCGGCCGCCATACCGGCCACGCCTGGGAGCAACTGGATCTGGGGCCCAGCGCCAAGGGCGCGCTGCTGCTGAACCTGGGCAATACCGGGCCGCTGCTGCACCCGAACCAGATCGTGGCGATCCACGATGCCGGCATCTATGCCTGTCCGGAGAGCTATTCCAAGGCGTTCCGCGCCTGGTACCGGCTGCAATATGCCGTGCTGGGGCGCCGCGCGAAGCGGGTGCTCACCGTCAGCCGCTTCTCCGCCGGCGAGCTGGCCTTCCATGCCCATATCCATCCCGGGCGCCTGGCGGTGGTGCCGAACGCCGCCGACCATTTCGCCGCGCAGGAGCCCGACGAGGGGGCGCTGGCCCGCTTCGGGCTGGAGCCCGGCGGCTACATCTTCGCGCTGGGCAGCCTGAGCCGGGCGAAGAACACGGCGGCCGTCGCCAAGGCGCTGGCGCTGCTGCCCGGGCCGAAGCCGCTGCTGGTGACGGCCGGCCACCGCGACCCCCGCATCTTCGCCGATGCCGGCGCCGCCCCCGGCGAGGGCGTCAAGGAGCTGGGCCCGGTCAGCGATGCCGAGCTGAAGGCGCTCTACGGCGGCGCGCTGTGCCTGGTGTTCCCGTCGCTCTACGAGGGGTTCGGCCTGCCGCCGCTGGAGGCGATGATCGCCGGCTGTCCGGTGATCGCCGCCCGCGCCGCCAGCCTGCCCGAGGTCTGCGGCCAGGCGGCGCTCTATGCCGACCCGCACGACCCCCAGGACATCGCCCGCCAGATCGCGCGGGTCCTGTCCGATCCCGACCTGCGCCGGACCATGGCCGCCCAGGGCCGGGAGCGCGCCCGCGCCTTCGGCTGGCGGCAGAGCGCCGACGCCCTTCTCACCATCCTCGACGAGGTCCAAGCATCATGAAGGTGGCCCTGGTCCATTACTGGCTCGTGACCATGCGCGGCGGCGAGAAGGTCCTGGAGGAGCTGTGCCGGCTCTTCCCCGAGGCCGACATCTTCACGCATGTGGTCGACCGCGACGCCTTGTCGCCGACCCTGCTCCGCCATGACATCAAGACCAGCTTCATCCAGAACCTGCCCAAGGCGCGGACGCAGTACCAGAAGTACCTGCCGCTGATGCCCATGGCGCTGGAGCATCTGGATCTGCGCGGCTACGACCTGGTCATCTCCAGCGAAGCGGGGCCGGCCAAGGGCGTCATCACCGACCCCGAGGCGGTGCATGTCTGCTACTGCCACAGCCCCATGCGTTACGTCTGGAACATGTACCACGACTACCGCTCCAGCCTGGGCGGCGTGGCGGCCAAGGCGCTGGTGCCGGTGGCGCATTATCTGCGCTGGTGGGACGCGCTGACGGCGACCCGCGTGGACGAGTTCGTCGCCAATTCCGGCAATGTCGCCAAGCGCATCCAGCGCTATTACGGCCGGGGCTCCGAGGTGGTCTACCCGCCGGTGGCGGTGGACGATTTCACGCCGACCCGCGACCATGACGGCTTCTACCTGCTGGCGGGCCAGCTGGTCGGCTACAAGCGCGCCGACCTGGCGGTGGAGGCCTTTAACCGCTCGGGGCGGCCGCTGGTGGTCATCGGCGCCGGCGAGCAGCTGGAGCAGCTGCGGCACATGGCCAAGCCCAACGTCACCATCCTGGGCCCGCAGCCCTTCTCCAGCCTCCGCGACCACTATGCCCGCTGCCGGGCGCTGATCTTCCCGGGCGAGGAGGATTTCGGCATCGTCCCGGTGGAGGCCATGGCCAGCGGCAAGCCGGTCATCGCCTACGGCAAGGGCGGTGCGCTCGAGACTGTGGTGGAGGGCCGCACCGGCCTGTTCTTCCGCCAGCAGACCGTGGACGACCTCAACGAGGCCGTCACCCGGTTCGAGGCGACGGAGCGCCGCTTCTCGGCCGACGAGATCGCGCTGCGCGCCCGCGCCTTCGACGCCTCGGTCTTCCGCGAGGACATGCAGGCGGTCATCGGCCGCGCGCTGGCCAAGGGCCAGCTGCCGGGCGTGGAGTTCCCCAAGATCCCGGCCAGCGCGGCGGAGTAGGGGGGCGTCCCTGAATCCCTCTCCCCTTGCGGGAGAGGGATGGGGCCCCAAGCCTGCTTGGGGAGGGTGAGGGGTCGACAGCCGAAGGCTGGCGTTCTCAACCGGTATCCTAAGGCCGCCCGTCGAGAACGTCCGCCTGCGGCGTCCGACCCCTCACCCTCCCACGCTTCGCGCGGGGCCCATCCCTCTCCCGCAAGGGGCGAGGGATTTTCCTACCGCGTCACGATGTCCCGGTGCATGGGCGCCAGTTCGGCCAGCAGGCGGTTCTGGGCGGCGAAGGGGATGCCCTCCGCCGCCATCGCGTCCTGCAGCACCTCGACCAGGGCGTTGAACTGCGCCCGGTCGATCTTCCAGCGCTTGTGCACCACGTCCATGGCCCCGCCCTTGTACTCGCAGGGGCCCTCCAGCAGGGCGCAGAACTGGTCGACCAGCTGCTCCTTGATGCGGCGCTGGTTGCGCTGGAAGAAGGGGGCGGTGACCGGGTCGGCCAGCAGCCCCACCATCAGCCGGTCCATCAGCCGGACCAGCCCGGGCCGCTCGCCGAAGGCCTGGTAGTCGCCGGGCCTTGTGTGACTCACGGGCTGGGCATGCGCTGGGGCGGCGAGGGCCAGCAGCAGCAATGCCAGTCGCATCGTCCTCATGATCAGAGCCCCAGCTGCAGCGAGAGGTAGAGGCCGCGCTGGCCGCGCTCGATGGCGACGGTGCCGAGGCGCGCATAGGCGAGCGTGACCGTGACGTTCTTGTTGGGCGACCAGGCCAGGAAGAGGTCGGCCCAGTCGTCCTCGTCGACGATGGCGAGGTTGTCGGGCTTCATCCGGTACTCGGCCCCGACCGCCAGCCGGCGGGTCAGCAGCAGGGCGGCGCTGCCCTCGAACTGCGGTTCGTAGCGGTCGTCCACCCCGCCGAATCCCAGGATGCCCAGCTCGTTCGCCTTGGTCAGCCGCACCGTGCCGCTCAGCAGCAGGCTCTGCGCCAGGAACAGCTTGGTGGCGCTGGCATAGACATCGACGCCGGTGTCGTCCCGGGCGCCGATGGCCCTGAGCACGCCCGCCCGGTCGTTGTCCTTGAACTGCAGCCCGACGGCGAGCTGCGGCAGCCAGCGGTCCTGCTCCAGCACCGCGTCGCCCGCCAGCCGCACCTTGGCGCCCAGCACCGTCTGGTGGAAGGTGAAGCCCCGGCCCAGCCCCAGCGCCGCGCCGACATTGCGGGTGTCGAAGGCCTGCTGCGCCACCGACAGCTCCACCCGGTCCCACAGGCCCACCGTGGCGCCGGCGACGCGCAGCTCGTAGTCCTGGGAGCGGACGAGGGTGGCGAAGCCGTAGCCGCCGATCTGGTCGCGGGTGCCCTGGCCGCCGATCAGCGCCCAGGGCGTCAGCCCGCCGCCGGCCGAGCCCTCCAGCGAGGCGACGCCGCCGGTCAGCGGCAGCTTGCCGGAGAAGAGCGGGCCCGGCACGTCGAAGCGGGAGGGCGGCGGTGCGGCCTCGGATTGCGCCGCCGCCGGCCGGCAGAGACAGAGTAGGGCGAGCACCGCCCCGACGACACCACGCATCCGACCAACCATATCGCCCCGAAAACCGCGTGCCTTATACGGGCTCCCGGCACGTCCGGATTACCATCCTCCGGGATAGGGCCGCGCTTTGTCCCAGGCAGGGGCAGCGTTGACGCTGTGCGTGCTTCGACAGGCTCAGCATGAGGAGGTTTTGCTACTCCCGATGAGGAAACCAGGAGTGCCTGGCATCCCCCGTTCCTCATCCTGAGCTTGTCGAAGGATGAGCCTGTCGAAGGATGAGCTTGTCGAAGGATGAGCTTGTCGAAGGACGCACGACGTCCCAGCCCCTCCCGGTTCGCTCCCCCAGCCCTATGCCTCCTCGGCGGGCCGCAGCTTGGGCAGCAGCAGGTGCAGCCAGGCCAGGCCGATCAGGTAGGAGGAGGCGGCCAGGAGCAGCAGCGGCGCGTAGCTGCCGGTGCGGTCCAGCACGATGCCGGCCAGCTGCAGCACCAGCATGCCCGTGATGTTGCCGCACAGCGCGCTCACCGCCGTCACCGAGGCGACGCGCGAGGCCGGGATGATGTCGGTGATGACGCCGAACAGGTTGACCGAGAAGCCCTGGTGCGCGGCCAGCGTCATCGACAGCAGCACCACCGCGATCCAGTGGTTGTCGGTCATCAGCACCAGCGGCACCGGCGTCACCAGCAGGGCGTAGACCAGCATCATGGACTTGCGCGCCCGGTTGATCTCGACGCCCGAGGAGAGCACCCGGCCGGCAAGGTAGCCGGCGAAGATCGAGCCCAGGCCGGCGGCGCCGTAGATGGTCGCCAGCGGCACGCCGAAGCTCTTCATGTCCAGCCCGAACACCCGGTTCAGCAGGTCCGGCATCCAGAACAGCAGGAACCACCAGGTCTGGTCGGTCATCGCCTTGGCGCCGGAAATGGCCCAGGTGCGGCGGTCGCGCAGGATGATGCGCCACGGCACCTTGTTGCCGCCGGCGATGGCGGCCGGGGCCTGCGTCGCCGGCGCCATCGGCGGCCGGTCCAGCTTGCGGGTGGAGATCATGGCCCACCAGACCAGCACCCAGACCAGACCCAGCCCGCCCATGATCAGGAAGGTGGCGCGCCAGCCGAAGGCCAGGGCCAGCGCCGGAGCCAGCAGCGGCGTCATGATGGCGCCGAGGTTCGCGCCGGCGTTCACCATGCCCCAGGCGACCGAGCGCTCCTCCGGCCGGAACCAGACGGCGACGGTCTTCAGCGCCGCCGGCGTGCCCACCGCCTCGGTGGCGCCCAGCGCCGCGCGGACGAAGACGAACTGGCCGACCGTGTGGACCAGCGCATGGCCCATGGCGGCGATGCTCCAGGCGCCGACGCCGTAAGGATTGGCCCGGGCCCAGCCCACCCGGTCGACGAACCAGCCGGCGAAGAGCAGGGCGATGGCGGCGGAGAACTGGAAGGCGGAGGCCAGCAGGCCGTACTCGGTGTCGCTCCAGCCCAGCTCCGCCTGCAGCATCGGCTTCAGCACGGCGATGATCTGGCGGTCGACATAGTTGAGCACGACGGCCAGGATCAGCATCACCAGCATGACGCCGCGCCAGCCGGCGAGGACGGTGCCGAAGCCCACATGCCCCGAAGGGGCCGCCGGGTTGCCCGCCGGGTTGGAAGCGGTCGCGCCGCCGACGATATCGCCCATGATGCCCTATCTCCCACCGGCGCCGCGGGAACCCGTCCCGGACGCCTCTCCCTGACCCGGCTCCGAACCGGACGACGGCCGGGGCGCCTCTGCGGGCGCCGCTCGGCTGAGCGTCCTACCACCTTCGTCCTGCACACTGCCCGGATCGCGCCGCCGCCGCAAGGCGGGCGAGGCTCCCCTCTGGGAGCGACGCTACCATGAGGCGTCTATAACACAACATATATAAGACATATGAGTGCAGTGCAGCATGCGCTTGCCCCGATCGCGCGGGCGGCCCATGATGCCGCCGCCAAACTGGCTGGAGGGATGGGATGAGCGAGAGCGTCGACCTGCTGATCGTCGGCGGCGGCATCAACGGCGCCGGCATCGCGCGCGACGCCGCGGGCCGGGGCCTGAGCGTGCTGCTGGCGGAGAAGGCGGATCTCGCCTCGGCCACATCGGCCGCCAGCTCCAAGCTGATCCATGGCGGCCTGCGCTATCTGGAGCACTACGAGTTCCGGCTGGTGCGCGAATCCTTGAATGAGCGCGAGGTGCTGCTGCGCGCAGCACCCCACATCATCTGGCCGCTGCGCTTCGTGCTGCCGCACCATAAGGGGCTGCGCCCGGCCTTCGTGCTGCGCACCGGCCTGTTCATCTACGACCATCTCGGCGGCCGCAAGCAGCTTCCGGCGACGCGCACGATCCGGCTGGGCCGGGATCCGGCGGGCCAGCCGCTGAAGCCGGAATTCACCCTGGGCTTCGAGTACTCGGACTGCTGGGTCGAGGACAGCCGGCTGGTGGCGCTGAACGCCATGGATGCGGCGGCCCGGGGCGCCGTCATCCTCACCCGTACCAAGGTCACCTCCGCCCGGCGCGAGGACGGCCACTGGCTGGCGACGCTGGAGGGGGAGGACGGGACCGAGCGGGCGGTGCGCGCCAAGGCGCTGGTGAACGCCGCCGGCCCCTGGGTCATGGACACGCAGCGCGCCATCGGCCGCCGCTCCAACAGCCAGGGCGTGCGGCTGGTGAAGGGCAGCCACATCGTCGTGCGCAAGCTCTATGACGGGCCGCAATGCTACACGCTGCAGAATGCCGACAACCGCATCGTCTTCGCCATCCCCTACGAGCGCGACTTCACCCTGATCGGCACCACCGACATCCCCTTCGAGGGCGAGCCGGCCGACGTCGCCTGCGGCCCGGACGAGGTCTCCTACCTGTGCCGGCTGGCCAGCGAGTATTTCCGCACGCCCATCGACCCGTCGCAGGTGGTCTGGACCTATTCCGGCGTGCGGCCGCTCTATGACGACGGCACCGCCAACGTGTCGGCCATCACCCGCGACTACACGCTGGACCTGGACGCTCCCGCCCCCGACTCGCCCGGTGGCGGCGCGCCGTCCTTGAGCGTCTTCGGCGGCAAGATCACCACCTACCGCAAGCTGGCGGAGGACGCGCTGCTGCGGCTGCTGCCCGCCATGGGCCGGTCGGCCGCGCCCTGGACGGCGACCGTGCCGCTGCCCGGCGGCGACATCGAGGACGCCGACTTCGACCGCTTCCTCACCGACCTGGGCCGCCGCTTCCCCTGGGCGCCGGCGGAGGCGCTGCGCCGCCTGGCCCGCGCCTACGGCACGCGGGTGGAGGCGATCCTGGGCAAGGCCACCCGCTGGCAGGATCTCGGCCGCGACTTCGGCGCCGGCCTCACCGAGGCGGAACTGGATTATCTCCGGGCTGAGGAATGGGCCCGCACGGCGGACGACGTGCTGTGGCGCCGGTCGAAGCTCGGGCTGCACCTTGACGCCGGGCAGAGGGATGCGGTGCGCGCGGCGATGGGGGCTTAGCCGAAGTTTCCCTCTCCCCTTGCGGGAGAGGGAGGGACCCGCGCGAAGCGTGGGAGGGTGAGGGGTCGACCGGCGCAGCCGGGCGTTCTCCACCCTTGGATCGAGCTATGCCGTTGAGAAGGCCCAGCTCCGCCGGGCCACCCCTCATCCCCCCACCGCTTCGCGGCGGGTCCCACCCTTCTCCCGCAAGGGGAGAAGGATTTTTGCTCACCCCCGCCACACCTCCGCCACCCGGACCTCGCCGCCCAGCTCGCCGGTGTGCTTCACCGCCGGCCCGAGCGGAATCTCCGCGCCGGCGCGGGCGAAGACCGCCGTCTCGGACAGGGGCAGCACCAGCTTGTGGCTGCGGCCGCCCTCGAAAGCGGTCTTGTCCTCCGGGCGGCCGGGGGCGAAGCGGTGCCAGGTGCCCTGGGGCAGGTACACCTCCACCTTGCCGTCGGGGCGGGTGCAGGGGGCGACCAGGAGGTCGTCGCCCAGCATGAACTGGTCCTCGAAGGCCCAGGCCGCCTTCTCGGCGGGGAAGGCGAGCGCCATGGCGCGCTGCACCGGCAGGCCGGTCGCATGCGCCTGCTCCATCGCCCGGTGCAGGACGGGCACGAGGCGGTAGCGCAGCTCTAGCGCCGCCTGCACGGCCGCTTCGGCTTCAGGCCCGTAGGACCAGGGCTCGCGCGGGCCGATGCCGTGCAGGCGCATATGGGCGGAGTAGACGGCGGCCTGGGCCCAGCGGACGTACAGCGCCGCGTCGCGCTGGTCGCGGTAGAAGCCGCCGATGTCGGTGGCGTAGTAGGGCGCCCCCGTCATGCCCCAGGACAGGCCGCCGCGCAGGTTCCCGGCCATGCCCTCCCAATCCGCCTGCGGGTCGCCGCCCCACTGCGCCGGATAGCGCTGGGCGCCGATCCAGCTGGCGCGGGAGAAGAGGAAGGGGCCGCTCTGGCAGTAGCGCTCCGCCGCCTCATAGACGCAGCGATTGTAGAGATGGGCGTAGACATTGTGCAGGGCGTGGCCGGTCTCGCCGTTGGACGCCTGCATGTCGTCCTCGATCTGCTCGCCGAAATCCGCCTTGATCATGTCGACGCCCAGCTCGAACAGCGGCTTGTGGCAGTCGCGCCAGAAGGCGTAGGCGTCGGGATGGGTGAAGTCGACGATGCCGCTGGCCGGCAGCGGCGTCAGCACCGGGCCGAAGGGCTCCAGGTCCCATTCGTAGCGGAAGGCCTCGCCGGTGCGGCGGTCCTTCAGCAGCCAGCCCTTGGCCGCCATCTCCGCGAACCAGGGATTGTTGACCGAGACCAGCGGGTACTCCCAGACGCAGACCTTGAAGTCCATCGCCTTGAGCTTGGTGATCACCGCGCCCGGGTCGCTGAAGCGCTTGGGGTCCCACTCGAAGGTGAAGCGGGTGTCGGTGTCCTGCCAGGCGCGGCCGTCGAAGGTGATGGTGTCGCAGGGCATGCCGCGCCGGCGCACCTCGGCGGCCACCTCAAGCACCTCCTCCGGCGTCTTGTAGTAGGCCTTGGACAGGATGACGCCCAGGCTCCACAGCGGCGGCACGGGGGAGCGGCCGGTCAGACCGGTGTAGCGGGCGATCAGGTCGGCGCCGTCGGTCCCGGCGAAGACGAACAGGTCGAGCGCCTCGTCCTCGACCAGCAGCCCGTAGGCGCGCTGCGACCAGGGGGCGAAGCCGACGCCGTGGGTCACGGGGGAGGGGGTGTGGACGAAGGCGCCCCAGCCCTCCGGCGACCAGGCGAAGGGCACGTTCTTGTAGGAGCGCTCGGCATTCACCCCCAGCGCGTCCTCGTTCTTCGAGCGGATCAGCTGGCCGCGCTTGTCGAGCTTGCCCCACTTCTCGCCGAGGCCGTAGACCGGCTCGCCCGAGGCGAGGTCCAGCGTCACGAACCAGCCACGGTCCAGCTTGGCCAGCGGCGGCATGCGGAAGCGGCGGACGAAATGCCCGTCGGTGGGGGAGCGCTGGACCACCGTGCCGGCCTTCGTCAGCTCGAAGCTGAAGGGCTCGTGGCCGATGACCAGCTTCAGCCCGCCGCCCTCCAGGATGGTCTGCCCCTCGGCCGTGGCGAGGGTCACCGGCTCCTCCGCCGGTTCGGCGTTCAGCATGCCGTAGCCGCCGATGGCGCGGGGCGCCGAGCGCAGTCGGAAGCCGAACGGATAGAGCGAGACCCGCAGGTCGCCTGAACTGGTGGGCAGCAATATGCGCCCCGCCCCCTCCTGCCGCGCCGGGCCGGTGACGGTGACGGGCGGGATGCGGCCCCAGTTGGGGGAGGGCCAGTTGTCGACGACGGTCTCGATGGTGCTCATGGGATCTCCCTGTGCCCGTCTGCGCGGGCCCTCTCGTTCAGGTCAGCGTGACCGAATAGACGGTGCGGCGCGTGTCGAAGCGGGTGAGGCGCCATTCCACCGTGCGCCCGTCCAGCGCCACGGCCAGCCGCTCCACCTGCAGCACGGGCGTGCCGGGCTCCAGGCCCAGACGCTCCTGGTCCTCCGCCCGCGCCAGATCGGCGCGCAGCTCCTCGTGCGCGGCGGAGATGTTGATGCCGTAGTCGCTCTGGTAGATCGAGTAGAGCGCGTTGGGCAGCGGCGCCTTCTGCTCCAGCTCGGGGAAGATCGCGGCCGGCACCACGATGGTCTCCGACGCGGCCGGCTCGCCCTCCACCAGGCGCACGCGGCGGATCTCCACCACCTTGTCGCCCTTGGACAGGCCCAGCTTGGCGATGTCGGCCTGGGTGGCGGCGCGGCGGCGCACCGTCTCCTCCCCCGGCTGCGGCGTGAGGCGGGCGCCGCCCGGGCGGGCCAGCCGGAAGAACTTGAAGAGCGAGCGCTCCTGCGTGTTGGCGGCGACGAAGGTGCCCTTGCCCTGGCGCCGCTCCATCACCCCTTCGACCGCCAGCGCGTCCAGCGCCTTGCGCACCGTGCCCTGGCTGACGCCCAGCTCGCGCGCCAGCGCCTGCTCGGACGGCAGCGACTCACCCGGACGCCAAGCGCCGTCGGAGACCTGGCGCACCAGATACTCGTAGACCTGCCGGTAGAGCGGCCGGAAGCCGGGGGGATCGGTCACTGCCAAGGGGGTGGGCCTGCCATTCTGCGCGTCGCCGCCATCCTACGTCCCGCTTGCGGGCCTGTCCACGTTCCGCTAACTTCTATCTTATATAAGAGTTGGATTTTCCCGGCCTGATCCCATGCCCGAGAGGAGACGCGTCCCGTGCCAGCCCCGCACCTGCTGATCCACGACAAGAAGGACAATGTCGGCGTCGTCGTCGTCGAGGGCGTGACGGCCGGCGCCGAGCTGCTGGCCGTCTGCCTGGAGGACGACAGCGAGTTCCGCATCGCCGTCACCAAGGACATCCCGATCGGCCACAAGGTGGCGCTGGCGGACATGGCGGAGGGCGGCACCATCATCAAATACGGCGAGGATATCGGCCGGCTGGTGGCGGGCGTCGGCCGCGGCGACCACGTCCACGTCCACAATCTCAAGACCAAGCGCTGGTAGCGCGGGAGCCCTGACATGGCGAGCAACGGCAAATTCTGGGGCTACCGGCGCGAGAACGGCCGAGTCGGCGTCCGCAACTTCGTCGCCATCCTGCCGGTGGACGACATCTCCAACGCCGCCTGCGAGGCGGTCGCGAACAACATCAAGGGCACCATCGCCCTGCCGCACGCCTATGGGCGGCTGCAGTTCGGCGCCGATCTGGACCTGCATTTCCGCACCATCATCGGCACCGGCGCCAATCCCAACGTGGCGGCCTGCGTGGTGATCGGGATCGAGCCCGGCTGGACCAAGCGGGTGGTTGACGGCATCGCCGCCACCGGCAAGCCGGTCGTGGGCTTCTCGATCGAGGGCAATGGCGACATCAATACCATCGCCACCGCGTCGCGCGCGGCGAAGGAGTTCGTGCACGCGACCTCCGGCCATCTGCGCGAGGAGTGCGACGTCTCGGAGCTGTGGGTCTCGGCCAAGTGCGGCGAGAGCGACACCACCACCGGCCTCGCCTCCTGCCCGGCGGTCGGCAACATGTACGACAAGCTGATCCCGGGCGGCATCTACGGCGTCTTCGGCGAGACATCCGAGATCACCGGCGCCGAGCATCTCTGCGCCGCCCGCGCCGCGACCCCCGAGGTGGCCGAGAAGTTCATGCGCACCTGGAGCGCCTACCAGAACGACGTGATCGAGGCGCACAAGACCAACGACCTCTCCGAGAGCCAGCCGACCCGCGGCAACATCGAGGGCGGCCTGACCACCATCGAGGAGAAGGCGCTGGGCAATCTCGAGAAGATCGGCAGACGAGTCAGCTACATCGACGTGCTGGAGCCGGCGGAGGCGCCGGCCAGGGGCCCCGGCCTCTACTTCATGGACACCTCCTCGGCCGCGGCGGAGTGCGTGACCCTGATGGCGGCGGCCGGCTATGTCGTCCACTGCTTCCCCACGGGCCAGGGCAACGTCATCGGCCACCCCATCATCCCGGTCATCAAGATCACCGGCAACCCGCGCACCATGCGCGTCATGTCGGAGCATATCGACGTCGACGTGTCGGGCATCGTGAAGCGGGAGATGAGCATCGACCAGTCCGGCGACGTGCTGATCGACTGCATCGTCAAGACCGCGAACGGCCGGCTGACGGCGGCGGAGGCATTGGGCCACCGCGAGTTCGTGATGACCAAGCTGTACCGCAGCGCGTGATTGAGATAGGCGTTCTCCCGCATAGACGCCTTTCTGGGGCGGCGGTGGCTCATTGCCGCCGCCCCTCTTTTCTTCCGGAGCCATCATGAGCGGACCCGTGCGCCTGGGCCTCGAGGAGGCGGAACGCCTCGCCTTCGATGCCCTCGCCGCCAGCCGAACCGCGCCCGACAACGCGCTCGCCACCGCCCGCGCCCTGGTCGCCGCCGAGGCGGACGGGCAGAAGGGCCACGGGCTCTCGCGGGTGCCGAGCTACGCCGCCCAGGCGCGCGTCGGCAAGGTGGACGGATTCGCCAAGCCCGCGGTCGACCGTGTGGCGCCGTCGGTGCTGCGCATCGACGCCGCGCATGGCTTCGCCTATCCCGCATTGGACCTCGCCATCGACCGGCTGTCCGCCTTGGCGCCCGAGCAGGGCATCGCCATGGCGTCCCTGCACCGCTCCCACCATTTCGGCCAGGCGGGCCGGACGGTGGAGCGGCTGGCGGAGCGGGGTCTGGTCGCGCTGATCTTCGGCAACTCGCCCAAGGCCATGGCCTTCTGGGGCGGCCGGGCGCCGATGATGGGCACCAACCCCATCGCCTTCGCCTGCCCGGTGCCGGATGCGCCGCCGCTGGTGGTGGACATGGCCCTGTCCGAGGTGGCGCGCGGCCGCATCATGGCCGCTGACAAGGCCGGCGAGACCATCCCCGAGGGCTGGGCGCTGGACCCCCAGGGCAACCCGACGACAGACCCCAAGGCGGCGCTGAAGGGCTCCATGCTGCCGATCGGCGGCGCCAAGGGCTCGGCCCTGGCGCTGATGGTCGAGGTGCTGGCGGTGGCGCTGACCGGCGGCAATTACGGCTGGGAGGCGACCTCGCTGCTGGATGCCGAGGGCGGGCCGCCGGGCCTGGGCCACACCATCCTGGCGATCGATCCGGGCCCCGCCTCGGGCGGCGCCTATCCCTCGCGCATGGCGGAGCTGGCCCGCGCGGTGGCGCTCGATGCCGGCACCCGCTTCCCCGGCACCCGCCGGCTGGAAAACCGGGCGCGGGCGGCCAAGGAGGGCGTGACCCTGCCGCCGGCGCTGCATGCCGAGATCCGAGCCATCCTGGACGGTGCGGCATGAGCGCGCCGATGATCGAGCCGGCGGTCGAGCCGATGGCGACCGGCCGCGTCGCCCGCACCCGCGCCTATGCCGAGCGCATGATGCCCGGCGTGCTGCTGGCCGCCACCGTCGCCACCGCCTCCACTTGGCTGGCCGGGCATTACGGCGCGCCGGCGACGCTGTTCGCCCTGCTGCTGGGCATGGCCTTCCACTTCCTGAACGACGACCCGAAGTGCAAGCCGGGCGTGCAGCTGACCTCCACCACCCTGCTGCGGTTGGGGGTGGCGCTGCTGGGCGCGCGGGTGACCTTCGGCCAGATCGCCGGGCTGGGCGTGGCGCCCATCGTGCTGGTGCTGGTCTGCGTCGCCGCCACCATCGCCTCGGGCCTGGCGTTCTCGAAGCTGTTCGGGCGGTCCTGGCGCTTCGGCCTGCTGACCGGCGGGGCGGTCGCCATCTGCGGCGCCTCGGCCGCGCTCGCCATCGCCGCGGCCCTGCCCAAGGGCGGCAAGCTGGAGGATAGGGACGTGCTGTTCACCGTCATCGCGGTGACCACGCTCTCCACCATCGCCATGATCGCCTATCCCATCGCCTATGCCGCGCTGGGCTTCGACGCCATCCATATCGGCATGCTGCTGGGCGCCACCATCCATGACGTGGCGCAGGTGGTGGGCGCGGGCTACGCCGTCTCGGACGAGGCTGGCAACGTCGCCACCTACGTCAAGCTGCTGCGCGTCGCCATGCTGCCGGTCGTGGTGCTGGCGATCGCCATCGCGTTCCGCGACAGCGGCGAGGGCAAGCCGCCCTTTCCCTGGTTCGCCGTCGCCTTCGCGGTGATCCTGGGCATCAACAGCGCCGGGCTGATCCCGGAGACGGTGCGCTTCGCCATGGAGACGGCGTCCCGCTGGCTGCTGATCGCCGCCATCGCCGCGTTGGGGGTGAAGACCTCGCTGAAGGCGCTGGTCGATTTGGGCGGCCGGCATGTGGCGGTGGTGGTGGGCGAGACGCTGTTCCTTTTCGTCCTCGCTACCGTTGCGTTGACCTTCATCTGACGGAGCCCGCCTTGGCCGACATCGTGATTGCCGAGTTCATGGACGAGGCGGTGATCCGCGAGGTGCTAGCCGGGCGCGACGTGCTCTACGACCCCACCCTGGTGGACCGACCCGACGAACTCCGCGCCGCGCTGGCCGATGCGCAGGCGCTGGTGGTGCGCAACCGGACCCAGGTGCGCGGGGACCTGCTTGAGGCGGCGCCCCGGCTCAAAGTCGTGGGCCGGCTGGGGGTGGGGCTGGACAATATCGACGTCGCCGCCTGCGAGGCGCGCGGCATCAAGGTCTGCCCCGCCACCGGCGCCAACGATCTGTCGGTGGCGGAATATGTGGTGACCGCCGCCCTGGTGCTGCTGCGCGGCGCCTGGCACGGGACGGAGCGGGTGGCATCCGGCGTCTGGCCGCGCATGCACATGATCGGGCGCGAGATGTCGGGCCGCCGCATGGGGCTGGTCGGCTTCGGCGCCATCGCCCGGGCCACCGCCGAGCGGGTGCGGGCCCTGGGGATGGACGTCGCCGCCTTCGACCCCTACCTGCCGGCGGACCACCCGAGCTGGTCCGGCACCGAGCGCGTGTCCCTGGACGAGCTGCTGCGCACCTCCGACGTGGTCAGCTTGCATGTGCCGCTGACGCCGGAGACGCGGCACCTGATCGACGCGCGGACCCTGTCCTTCATGCCCAAGGGCGCCATCCTCATCAACGCCGCGCGCGGCGGGGTGGTGGACGAGCCGGCCCTGGCCGCGGCCCTGCGATCGGGCCATCTCGGCGGCGCAGCACTCGACGTGTTCGAGACCGAGCCGCTGGGGGCGGAGGCGGGCGCGATCTTCGCCGGCCTCCCCAACCTGATCCTCACCCCGCACATCGCCGGGGTGACGGAGGAGAGCAACGTCAGGGTCAGCCGGGTGACGGCGGAGAACGTGCTGCGGCATCTGGGGTGAGGGTGGTGCTCGGCCGGCCCGTTCCACCCTCTTCCCGTCACCCCGGCGCAGGCCGGGGCCCAGGGGTGACCGGACTCAGACGGTTGTCATTTGCCCGGGCGACGGGACAAGCTGGCATTAGAAAGTTGGAAGCGCTGCATGAAGCGCATTCCGCTGCAACCCCTGGGCCCCGGCCTACGCCGGGGTGACGGGAAGTGGGAGCGGGGATGACGAGAAAAAAGGGAGGAGCGTGCGATGAGCGGTAAGGGCGACTGCGTCCTGGCGATCGACCAGGGGACCACCAGCAGCCGGGCGATCGTGTTCGACGCGCAAGCCGGCATCGTCGCCGTGGCGCAGGCGGAGTTCCCGCAGCACTACCCGGCCGACGGCTGGGTGGAGCACGACCCCGAGGATATCTGGCGCACGACGCTGGAGGTCTCCCGCCAAGCCTTCCACGCCGCCGAGAACAAGGGCTGCCGGGTCGCCGCCATCGGCATCACCAACCAGCGCGAGACGGCGCTGGTCTGGGAGCGCGCCACCGGCCGGCCGATCCACAACGCCATCGTCTGGCAGGACCGCCGCACCGCCGCCACCTGCCGCGCGCTGGTCGAGGCCGGGCACGAGGCGGAGGTGCAGGCCCGCACCGGCCTGCTGCTCGACCCCTACTTCTCCGCCACCAAGATCGCCTGGATGCTGGACCATGTGTCGGGCGCCCGGATGCGGGCGGAGCAGGGCGACCTCGCCTTCGGCACGGTGGATACGTTCCTGCTGTGGCGGCTCACGGGCGGGAAGGTCCACGCCACCGACGCCACCAACGCCAGCCGCACCAACCTGTTCAACATCCACACCCAGGAGTGGGACCCGGAGTTGCTGCGCCTGTTCAAGGTGCCGGCGTCCGTTCTGCCCGAGGTGAAGGACTGCGCCGACCGGTTCGGCGAGACCGATCCGTCCCTGTTCGGCCGGGCGGTGCCGGTGCTGGGCATGGTGGGCGACCAGCAGGGCGCCACCATTGGCCAGTGCTGTTTCGAGCCCGGAATGATCAAGAGCACCTACGGCACCGGTTGTTTCGCGGTCGTGAATACCGGCGCCAACGCGGTGACCTCGAAGAACCGGCTGCTGGGCACGGTCGCCTACCGGCTGGACGGCAAGGTGACCTACGCGCTGGAAGGCTCGATCTTCGTCGCGGGTGCGGCCGTGCAGTGGCTGCGCGACGGCATCGGCGTGATCCGCTCGGCCGCCGAGACCGAGGCGCTGGCCGCCGGCCTGCCGGACAATGGCGGGGTGTACCTGGTGCCGGCCTTCACCGGCCTGGGCGCGCCGCACTGGGATCCGGACGCGCGCGGCACCATCGTCGGGCTGACCCGGGGCAGCGGGCGGGCGCATCTGGTGCGCGCGGCGCTGGAGGCCTGCTGCTACCAGACCCACGATCTGCTGGCGGCGATGCGCGAGGACGGCGCGGCGCCCCAGGCGCTGCGGGTCGACGGCGGCATGGTCGCCAACGGCTGGATGCTGCAGTTCCTGGCCGACGTTCTGGGCATGCCTGTCGACCGGCCCAAGGTCATGGAGACGACGGCGCTGGGCGCCGCCTATCTCGCCGGGCGCGAGGCCGGCATCTATGGCGGCTTCGAGGAGTTCACCCGCACCTGGCAGCGCGACAGCCGCTTCACCCCGGCCATGCCGGCAGCATCCCGCGAGGGGCTGCTGGCCGGCTGGTCGCGGGCGGTCGGCCGGACGCTGGGCTGAGGTCCTTGGGCGCCTTGTAGAGAAACACCCTTTCCGTCATCCCGGCGAGAGCCGGGGCCCAGGGGTTGCCGCCGGATGCGCCTGATGCAGCGCTCCCTGCGCTACCTCCGGGCGCACCCGTGCGTCAGGGTGTGCTTCATCGGTCGACCATGGCTGCAACCCCTGGATCCCGGCTTTCGCCGGGATGACGGTTGAAGGTTCGAGCGACCCCGGAGAACCACACAACCGGTTCCCGGGAAGGTGCCCCTCCGCTCACTCGATGTAGCCCGGGGCGAACAGCGAGGAGCGGCGCTGGTCGGGCGGCAGGACCTGCATGGGCTGGCGCGCCAGTTCGTTCGGGCGGGCGACGGGCTTGCCGTCGGTGATGCCGGGCGGGGCGTCCCAGACCCGGTTCAGCGCGGCGTGCAGCTGCCCGGGATCCTTCGTGCCGCCCTCCAGCTCGGTGGCCGGCCGCGTGCCCTGGGCCGTCGGCATCGGGTCCTGGCTCGCCTTGACGTCCTGGTCGGTCAGTCCCCGCGCCTTCGCCTCGCCCGGCTTGCCGCCCTTGGTGACGCGGCTGCTCTGGTCCGGGTTCTGCTGGCCGCCGGGCCAGTTCGGCTGGCCCTTGTTGGCGGTGGGCTGCTTCGGCACGGCGGCGCCCGGGGGCTGCTGGGCCGTGGGTTCGGCCGGCTGGCGGGGAGCCGGCTGCTGCGCCAGCGCCGTCCCGGCCACGAGCAGGGCGGCGAGGGCGAGCGGCGTAGCGATCGTGGTAATGCTGCGCATGGCGACTCCTCCGAAAAGCGGACCTCCGATGGGGGTAACAGCATGGGAGGGCCGGATATCTCCAATGTCCCGTAACAACTGGGCGCGCTCCTTGTTCATCCTGACATGTGCCGATCCGGCACACGGGGAGAGACGGGTTGGAAGCGGCCTGGAAGAACGGGGCCGGGGCGGAAGCAACCGTTCCGGGCGGAAACGCGCCCCTGAATGGCGCGACCGATGAGAGCGGGGATGCCGCGGTCGACGAGTTCGCCGCGCAGCGCGCCCGGCTGTACGGGCTGCTGGCGACGCTGCTGGCGCGGCCGCCCGACCGCAACCTGCTGACCGCGCTGGCCGGGCTGACGCCGGACGCCAGCCCCATCGGCCGCGCCCTGGGCCGGCTGCGCGACGCCGCCGGCGAGGCCGACCCCTTCGAGACCGAGCGCGAGTACAACCGCCTCTTCATCGGGCTGCAGCGCGGCGAACTGGTCCCCTACGCCTCCTTCTACCTCACGGGCTTCCTGCAGGACCGGCCGCTGATCCGGGTGCGCGAGGACATGGCGCGTCTCGGGCTGGAGCGGGCGCCCGACGTGGCCGAGCCCGAGGACCATGCCGCCGCCTTGCTGGAGATGATGGGAGCATTGGCCGAGGGCGCGCTCGACGCCGCGCCGGAGGAGGAGGCCCGCTTCTTCGAGCGGCACTGCAAGCCCTGGCTTGCCAAGTTCTTCCGCGACCTGGAACGCGCCGACTCCGCCCGCTTCTACCGGCCGGTCGGCGCGCTGGGCCGCCTGTTCATGGAAATCGAGGCCGAGGCCTTCGCCCTGGCCGACGCGTGATGGAGAGCCGTCATGAGTGACACGGAGAACAAAGCCGACCGGACCAAGGCGGACAGGCGCGGCTTCCTGAAGGGGGCGGCCATCGCCGGCGCCGCCGCGGCCGCCATTCCGCTGGCGGCCCAGGGCCAGGGCGGTGCCGAAGCGCCCAAGGAGAAGGGCGACGCCCAGGTGAAGGCCCGGTACCAGAAGACCCCGCATGTCGACCGCTTCTACTTCCTGAACAGCATCTGAGCCGTCCCGACAGCCCAACCTCCAGCCTCCTGGGAGCCCCGCCATGCTCACCAAGCGCAGCGGATTGAAGCCGACCCGCAATTCCGGCCTCGCGGCGACACTGTCGCCGCCGGAACCGCGCGGGCCGGGCGGGGGCGGCCAGGGCGTAAGCCGGCGCTCCTTCCTGCGCAATTCGGGCGTCGCGGCCGGCGGGCTGGCGGCGCTGGGGACCGTCACCGGCGGCGGCATGGTGCGCAAGGCCGAGGCCGCCGGCCTGCAGCCGAACGTCGAGAAGGTGCTGAAGAAGAATATCTGCACCCACTGCTCCGTCGGCTGCACCGTGGTGGCGGAGGTGCAGAACGGCGTCTGGGTGCAGCAGGAGCCGGGCTGGGAGAGCCCGATCAGCCAGGGCACGCACTGCGCCAAGGGCGCGTCGGTCCGCGAGCTGGTGAAGGGCGAGCGGCGGGTGAAGTACCCGCTCAAGCTCGTCAACGGCGAATGGCAGCGCCTCTCCTGGGAGCAGGCGGTCGCCGAGATCGGCGACAAGCTGCTGGACATCCGCACGCGCCTCGGCCCGGACAGCGTGTTCTGGCTGGGCTCGGCCAAGATGTCGAACGAGGGCGCCTACCTGATGCGCAAGTTCGCCGCACTCTGGGGCACCAACAACATCGACCACCAGGCGCGTATCTGCCATTCGACGACCGTCGCGGGCGTGGCCAATACCTGGGGCTACGGCGCGATGACCAACAGCTACAACGACATCCAGAACTCCAAGTCGCTGCTGATCATCGGCGGGAACCCCTGCGAGGCGCACCCTGTCTCGCTGCAGCACATGCTGCGCGGCAAGGAGCGCAACCGCGCGCCCTTCATCGTCATCGACCCGCGTTTCACCCGCACCGCCGCCCACGCCACCGAATATGTCCGCATCCGTCCGGGCACCGACATCCCCGTGGTCTGGGGCATCCTCTGGCACATCTTCAAGAACGGCTGGGAGGACAAGGACTACATCGCCCAGCGGGTCTACGGCATGGACGAGATCCGCAAGGAGGTCGAGAAGTGGGACCCCGACACGGTCGAGCGGGTCTCCGGCGCGCCCAAGGAGCAGATCGCGCGCGTGGCGGAGACCTTCGCCAAGAACCGGCCGGGCACGCTGATCTGGTGCATGGGCGCCACCCAGAAGACCGTCGGCACCGCCAATGTCCGCGCCTTCTCCATCCTGCAGCTGGCGCTGGGCAACATCGGCGTGCCGGGCGGCGGCGCCAACATCTACCGCGGCCACTGCAACGTGCAGGGCGCCACCGACTTCGGCCTCGACGTCACCAGCCTGCCCTCCTACTACGGGCTGGCGGAGGGCTCCTGGAAGCACTTCGCCCGCGCCTGGGACGTGCCCTACGACTGGCTGCTGAACCGCTTCGGCCTGCCGGACATGCAGCCGGACGCCAAGAAGAAGCTGATGGAGCAGAAGGGCATCCCGACGACCCGCTGGTTCGACGGCGTGACGTCGGAGGCCAAGGCCATCGACCAGCCGAACCCGATCCGCGGCATGTTCGTGATGGGCCACGGCGGCAACACCGTCACCCGCATGCCGGACATGCTGAAGGGCATGGAGGGGCTGGAGCTGCTGGTGGTCTGCGACCCGCACCCCACCACCTTCGCCGCCATCCCCGAGCGCAAGAACGGCACCTACATCCTGCCGATTTGCACCCAGTTCGAGACGGACGGCAGCCGCACCTGCTCCAACCGCTCGATCCAGTGGGGCGAGAAGGTCGTCGACCCGATCTTCGAGTCGAAGGACGACTACGAGGTCCTCTACCTCTTCGCCAAGAAGCTCGGCTTCGAGAAGGAGCTGTGCAAGCACATCGCGGTCGAGGGCAACCGGCCGGTGCCGGAGGACATCCTGCGGGAGATCAACCGCAGCTGCATCTCCACCGGCTACACCGGCCAGTCGCCGGAGCGCCTGAAGCTGCACATGAAGCACCAGGCCGACTTCGACAAGATCACCATGCAGGCCACGACGGGCCCGCTGAAGGGCGAGTATTACGGCCTGCCCTGGCCCTGCTGGGGCTATCCGGAGTGGAAGCACCCGGGCAGCCCGGTGCTGTACGACACCAACAAGCACGTCATGGAGGGCGGCGGCACCTTCCGCGCCCGCTTCGGCGTCGAGCGCAACGGCGCCACCCTGCTGGCCGAGGGCAGCTTCTCCAAGGGCTCGGAGATCCAGGACGGATACCCTGAGTTCACCATGGCCGTGCTGAAGAAGCTGGGCTGGGACAAGGAGCTGACGCCGGACGAGCGGCGGGTCATCGAGATTATCGGCGGCGCGAAGATCGACGAGGTCTCCTGGGCGACCGACCTGTCCATGGGCATCTGCCGCGTCGCGGTGAAGCATGGCTGCCTGCCCTACGGCAACGCCAAGGCCCGTGCCGTCGCATGGAACCTGCCCGACCCGGTGCCGACGCACCGCGAGCCGGTCTACAGCCCGCGGCCGGAGCTGGTGAAGGAATTCCCCGCGATCGAGGACCGCCGCGACTTCCGCCTGCCGCACCTGAACCGCTCGGTCCAGGCGGCGGCGCTGCAGGCCGGCGTGCCCGAGAAGTTCCCCTTCATCTTCACCTCGGGCCGCCTCGTCGAGTACGAGGGCGGCGGCGAGGAGACCCGGTCCAACCGCTGGCTGGCCGAGTTGCAGCAGACCATGTTCGTCGAGATCAACACCGGCGACGCCAAGCGCATGGGCATCGGCGAGAGCGACTGGGTCTGGGTGCACAGCCCGGAGGAGGGCCGCGTGAAGGTGCGGGCGCTGGTGACCGACCGCGTCGGCCCGGGCGTCGTCTTCATGCCCTTCCACTTCAGCGGCTTCTGGCAGGGCGAGAGCATGCGCAAGCACTACCCGCCGGGCACCGACCCCATCGTGCTGGGCGAGCCCTGCAACGGCATCACCACCTACGGCTACGACCCCGTGACCTTCATGCAGGAAACCAAGGTGACGCTCTGCCGCGTCGAGAAGGCGTAACAGGGAACGGCACCAGGGAGGCGCAAACATGGCCAGGATGAAGTTCCTCTGCGACTCGGAGCGCTGCATCGAATGCAACGCCTGCGTCACCGCCTGCAAGAACGAGCACGAGGTGCCCTGGGGCATGCAGCGACGACGGGTCGTCACGCTGCAGGACGGCCAGCCGGGCGAGCGCTCGATCTCGATGTCCTGCATGCACTGCACCAGCGCGCCCTGCGCCGCCGTGTGCCCGACCGACTGTTTCTACGTCACGGCGGACGGGGTGGTGCTTCACGACAAGGATCTGTGCATCGGCTGCGGCTACTGCTTCTACGCCTGCCCCTTCGGCGCGCCGCAGTATCCGCAGGCCACCAACTTCGGCGGCCGCGGCAAGATGGACAAGTGCACCTTCTGCGCCGGCGGGCCCGAGGCCGACAACAGCCCGGCCGAGTTCGCCAAGTACGGCACCAACCGGTTGGCCGAGGGCAAGCTGCCGCTCTGCGCCGAGATGTGCTCCACCCGCTCGCTCATGGCCGGCGACGGCGACGTGCTGGCGGCGCTCTACCAGGAGCGCGTGTCGCGGCGCGGCTACGGCTCCGGCGCCTGGGGCTGGTCGGTCGCCTACGGCACGGACCAGGGGGACTCTTATTCGCCGGGCGGCAGCGCCCATAGCGAGACCTGAGGGAGGGCGCCATGGCACGCACGCTCATCCGCTACGCCGCCGCCGCCTTCGTGGCCCTGCTGCTGGGGCTCGGCCCCGTGCTGGCGGTGCAGGCCTTCGCCCAGGCGGCCGACGGGCCGGGCGCCGGCAAGAACGCCCCCGCCGGCACGCCGCCGGGGCTCGAGGCCGGCACGCCCGGCACGAAGGTCATTCCGCCCGCCGACGTGCAGCTCTACCAGAACTACCCGGACAAGGTGGTGGGGCGCGTCTCCATCCCCGACGAGAAGCTGGCCGTACTGGTCCAGCCGGAGGGCCGCGAGTGGCGCGCCTTCCGCATGAAGTGGCTGCAGTGGGGCGCCGGCATCATCATCGTCGGCACCCTCCTCGCCCTGGCGGTCTTCTTCCTGATCAAGGGCCGCATCCGGGTCGAGCGCGGCCTGTCCGGCCGCTGGGTCCCGCGCTTCAGCTTCTTCGAGCGCTTCGCCCACTGGGCGACGGCGGTGTCCTTCATCGTGCTGGCCCTGACCGGGCTGGTCGTCACCTTCGGCCGCTTCACCCTGCTGCCGCTGCTGGGGCACGAGGCCTTCTGGACCGTGGCCGAGCTGTCCAAGTACCTGCACAATTTCTCGGCCCTGCCCTTCGTGCTGGGCATCATCGTCATGACCTTCGCCTGGATCCGGGACAACATCCCGAACCGCGAGGACCTGGTCTGGCTGCGGCAGGCCGGCGGCATCTTCAAGGGCCACTCGCCGCACCCGGAGACGGGGCGCTTCAACGCCGGGCAGAAGGGCATCTTCTGGGCGGTGGTGCTGGGCGGCTTCGCGCTGGCGATCACCGGCTACCTGATGATGACCCCCTTCACCGTCACCGGCGTCGGCGGGCAGCAGATCCTGCACATCGTCCACGCCGTGGTGGCGGCCCTGCTGACCGCCGTGATCCTGGCGCACATCTATATCGGCAGCCTGGGCATGGAGGGCGCCTTCGACGCCATGGGCCGCGGCGAGGTCGACGAGAACTGGGCCATGGAGCACCATGCCGGCTGGTACAAGCGCCTGCGCGGCCAGCAGCGCCCGGTGATCACCCGCGACATGCGCGGCACGCCGGCGGAGTAGGGCTCCAACCCGCTGCCGTTATGGGCCGGTCCTTTCCCTAAGGGGATGGGGACCGGCCCGTCGCCCATCTCGGGGGAGAGGCTGGGGCGTGGTGCGTCCTTCGACAGGCTCAGGATGAGGGAAGGGGGATGCCAGGCACTCCTGGATTCAATCCGCTCAGAGTTGACCGGGAGCAGCACCCAACCTCCTCATCCTGAGGCCTGTCGAAGGACGCAGGACGGCAACGCTGCCACACCCCGGGAGCAGCAAAAAGGCCCTCATCCTGAGCCTGTCGAAGGACGCACGGCATCACCGCTGCCCAGAACTCTCCCTCAACTCCCGATCCGCATCTCCACCCCCACCTCCCATGCGTCGCCGGGCTCCAGCGCGCGCAGGCCCGTCACGACGGCGGGGCGGTCGGGCATGTTCAGCGCATTGATGGCGTGGCTCACCGGTTCGACACAGAAATAGGGCAGCGCCTCGGGGGCGAAGACCAGGGCGTGGCCGAGGTCGGCGCGCATCGAGAGGGCCGAGCCGTCTGTCCAGGCGATCCGCGCCCGGCCGTTCCAGCCGGACAGGCAGTCGTCCAGCCCGACCGGCAGGGGCTTGCCGCCCTGGAAGTCCAGGGCGGGCGGCGTCGGCTCCAGCCCCACGGGGATACGGTCGGGGCGGGGCACCCAGTGGAGTTCCGTCGCCATGTCCAGCGAGACGCCGTCGCGGCGCGGGAAGAAGGGGTGGAAGCCCAGGCCGGCCGGCTGCGCCGCCGCGTCCCGGCTTTCCATCCGGAGCGACAGCGTCAGGGCGTCGGCGGCGAGGCGGATCGTCATCAGCGCGGTGAAGCGCCAGGGCCAATCGGCATCGCCCTCATGCTCCAGCCGCAGCATCGCCTGGCCGCCGGCGGCGTCCACCACGCTCCAGGTCCGGTGCCAGCCGGTGCCGTGCAGGCTGTGCGGCATGGCCTGGGGCGAGGGCGGCAGGGTGACCGCGCGACCATTCCAGGTGAAGCGCCCGTTCTCGATGCGGTTGGAGTAGGGCACCAGCGCGAAGCAGCCGCCGCGGTGGCCGCCCTCATGCTCGTGGATCGGGTGCAGCCAGTCGCGCCCCTGTGCCCGCCACGACGCGATCCAGCCGCCCAGCTCCGGCAGCAGCACGGCCTCCGCCCCGTCCTGGGACAGGGTGACGGTCTGGAATTCCTTGTCGCCGATCCGCATCAGACGATCCCCGCATCCACTTGGAAATCCTGCCCGGCGCAGCCGCGGCTGTCGTCGGACGCCAGGAACAGCACCATGGCGGCGATGTCCTCGGGCATCAGCCGGAACTTCAGCGCCTGCTCGTCGAGGAAGCTTTGCTCGAGCTTGGGATCGACCCAGAGCTTCAGCTGCCGCTCCGTCACCACCGCCCCGGGCACGACCGAGTTCACGCGGATGCCCCGGGGCCCCAGCTCCTGGGCCATGGTGCGGGTCAGGGCATGGATGCCGCCCTTGGCGGTGGTGTAGGCGGTGAAGCCGGCGCGCCGGCGTTTCCAGCTGACCGAGCCCATGGTGACGATGCTGCCGCCGGGGCCCATCAGCCGACCGGCCTCCTGCAGCGCGAAGAAGTGCGGGCGGAGGTTCACGGCCTGCCCCTCGTCCCAATCCTCGGGCGTCACCTCGTCCAGCGGCTGGCGCCGGTCGTTGGCGGCGTTGCTGACCAGCACGTCCAGCCGGCCGCCATGGTCGGCATGAGCCTCGCGCAAGCTGGCCTGCAGCGCCGCGACGTCGCGCACGTCCACCTGGCGCCACCAGAGCCTGTCTCCCAGCTCGTCGGCCAGTGCGGCCGCCGCCTCGCCATCGCGGTCGATGAAGCAGGTGCGGGCGCCCTGGGCGACGAAATGGCGGACCAGGCAGGCGCCGATGCCGGACGCCCCGCCCGTCACCATCACCACCTTGCCGGCCAAGCTGGGATAGCGGTTGGTCAGGGCGGGCGACTGCGCCATGGAGGGCTTCACATCCATGGCGCTCAACCTCCGAACCGGTGTTCGGGCAGGCCAGGCACGTCCACGCGGAAGGCGAAGAGGCCGCCGGAGCGCGGGCGCCGCGCCAGCTCCTCCGCGTCCAGCCCCTGGGCGGCGGTGGTGACGTAGGCGGTGCGCAGATCCTCGCCGCCGAAGGCGATCATGGTGCAATGGCGGCTAGGGATCGCCACCTCGGCCAACAGCCTGCCCTCGGGCGAGAGCCGCACCACCCGCCCGCCGTCATACAGCGCCGACCAGTAGCAGCCCTCCGAATCGACGGCTGCCCCGTCCGGCCGGCCGCGGGCCCAGGCGAAGGTCGCGAAGGTGCGCGGCGCGCCCAACGCGCCGGTGTCGGGATCGAGGCCATAGGCGCGCACGATGTGGTTGGGCGTGTCGGACCAGTACATCGTCCGGCCGTCGGGCGCGAAGGCGAGGCCGTTGCTGGTCAGCGTGCCGGACGCGCAGCGGTGCAGGCTCAGGTCCGGGTCCAGGCGCCACAGCGTGCCGTTGGCCGCCTTCTTGGTGCCGTCCATGGTGCCGGCCCAGAAGCGCCCCTGGGCATCGCAGCGCCCGTCATTGAAGCGGTTCTCCGGCAGATGCGCCTCCACCTGCGGCTCCACCGGCCGGGGCGTTCCCTCCCATTCGTCCAGCAGCCAGAAGCCGTCGCGCATCGCCAGCACGAAGCCGCCCTTGGCGCGCACCGCGAAGCAGCCGACCGGCTGGTCGAACGTGCGCTTCTCGTCGGTGCCGGTGGCGGGGTCGAAGCGGTGCAGCTCCTGGCGCGCGATGTCCACCCAGTAGAGCCGCTTCGAGGTGGCATCCCAGCGCGGGCACTCGCCCAGCGCCGCCCTGGCGTCCAGCACGCAATCGACCTGGTACATGCGCCGGTTCCCCGTCCGTCGTGACAAGCTGCAGGATTTATATAAGATAGAAGACTATCGCCCGTCCACCGGACCTGATCGCCATGACCGACCGCCGACGCCGCCCGGAGGATCTCCGCAGCCACCGCTGGTTCGGGGCGGAGGGCATGCGCGCCTTCGCGCACCGCCAGCGCATGCACCAGACGGGCCTGCGCCGGGAGGAGTACAAGGGCAAGCCGGTCATCGGCATCCTGAACACATGGTCGGAGATTTCGACCTGCCACGTCCATCTCCGCGAGCGGGCCGAGCAGGTGAAGCGCGGCGTGCTGGCGGCGGGCGGCTTTCCCATCGAGCTGCCGGCCCTGTCGCTGGGCGAGGTCATGGTGAAGCCCACCACCATGTTCTACCGCAACCTGCTGGCGCTGGAGACGGAGGAGCTGATCCGCAGCCACCCGCTGGACGGCGTCGTGCTGATGGGCGGCTGCGACAAGACCACGCCCGGCCTGATCATGGGCGCCACCAGCGCCAACCTGCCCGCGATCTACGTGCCGGCCGGGCCGACGCTGTCGGGCAACTGGCGCGGCCGCAAGATCGGCACCGGTACCCACACCCGCTTCTACTGGGACGCGCTCAGGGCCGGCGAGATCACGGCGGAGGATTGGAAGGAGCTGGAGGACGTGTCGGTGCGCTCCTTCGGCACCTGCAACACCATGGGCACCGCCAGCACCATGACCATCATCGCCGAGGCGCTGGGCTTCACCCTGCCGGGCGCGCCGTCGATCCCGGCGGTGGACAGCGCGCACCCCCGCATGGCCTCGGCCGCCGGCGAGCGCTGCGTGGCGATGGTGTGGGAGGATCTGACGCCCCGGAGCTTCCTCGCGCCCGGCTCCTTCCAGAACGCCGTCGCCGCGCATTACGCGCTGGGCGGCTCGACCAACGCGGTGGTCCATCTCCTGGCCATGGCCGGGCGCGCCGGGGTGGAGTTGACGCTGGACGATCTGGAGGCCTGGTCGGGCCGGGTGCCGGTCATCGCCGACCTGATGCCGGCGGGGCGCTTCCTGATGGAGGATCTCTACTATGCCGGGGGCAGCCGGGCGCTGCTGGCGCGCCTGTCGCCCCACCTCGACCTTGGCTGCCGCACCGTCTCCGGCATGACGCTTGGCGAGCAGCTGGCGGGGGCGGAGGTCTACAGCGACGAGGTCATCCGGCCGCTCGACAACCCGGTCACGACGGAGCCGGCATTGGCGGTGCTGAAGGGCAACCTCGCCCCGTCGGGCGCGGTGATCAAGCCGAGCGCCGCCTCGCCCCACCTGCTGCGCCATCGCGGAAAGGCGGTGGTGTTCGAGACGGTGAAGGAGATGTACGCCCGCATCGACGATCCCGACCTTCCGGTCGATTCCGACTCGGTGCTGGTGCTCAAGATGGCCGGGCCGGTGGGCGCCGGCATGCCGGAATGGGGCGGGCTGCCGATTCCGCAGAAGCTGCTGCGCCAGGGCGTCAAGGACATGGTCCGCATCTCCGACGCCCGGATGAGCGGCACGCATTTCGGCACCTGCGTGCTGCATGTGGCGCCCGAGTCCGCCGTCGGCGGGCCGTTGACGCTGGTGCGCGACGGCGACTGGATCGAGCTGGACGTGCCCGCCCGCCGCATCCATCTCGACGTGCCCGAGGCCGAGCTGGACGCCCGCCGGGCCGCCTGGACTGCACCACCGCCCCGCTACCCGCGCGGCTACGGCGCGCTCTACGGCCGCCATGTCATGCAGGCCGACAAGGGTTGCGACTTCGACTTCCTGGCCGGCGACGCCCCGATCGCCGATCCCGAGATCTACTGAACCGGAGAGCCCCATGACCCAGCGTTTCGGCAACCGCTTCAAGGAGGCGCTCACCCAGGGCGCCGGGCTCCAGGGGCTCTGGTCCATGACCGGCTCGCCCTCGGTGGTGGAGGCGCTGGGCTATACCGGCGGCGACTACATCGTGCTCGACCTGGAGCACTCGCCGACCTCGGTCCACGGCATGCTGCCGCTGCTGATGGCGGCCGACGCCTCGGGCTGCCCGGCGGTGGTGCGCATGCCGGACCAGGACCGCACCCGGATCAAGCACGCGCTCGACCTCGGCGCCAACAGCCTGATGTTCCCCTTCGTGCAGACGGCCGGAGAGGCGCGGGCGCTGGTCGATGCCTGCCTGTATCCGCCCAAGGGCAGCCGCGGCTTCGCCCGCATGACCCGGGCCTCGCGCTACCTGGCCGATGCCGACTACATCCACCGGGCCGCAGACGATGTGCTGGTGATCCCGCAGCTGGAGACGGCCGACGCGCTGGGCCGCTTCGACGAGATCGCCGCCGTGCCGGGCGTGGGCGCGCTGTTCATCGGCCCGGGCGACCTCGCCGCCTCGCTGGGGCTGCTGGGGCAGGTGACGCATCCCCGGGTCAAGGAGATGATGGCGGAGTGCGGCGCCAAGGCCCGCGCGCTGGAGCTGCCGCTCGGCACCGTCCTGCCCGACGCGGAGAGCGCCGCCTGGGCCTTCGCGCAGGGCTATTCCTTCGTGGCGGTGGGCAGCGACCTGGGCACGGTGGTAAACGGCACGCGCAAGGCGCAGGCCGATCTGAGGGCCCTGCGCGAAAAGGCCTAGAGGACCCGCATGCCGGCACCGCGCGACAACGCCCCCGATGATGAAGACGATGAGGACGAGGGCTCCCGGCTCCCGGCGGGTTCCAAGAACTACATGACCCCGGCCGGCCACCAGCGCCTCTCCGACGAGCTGAAGAGCCTGCTGCGGGTGGAGCGGCCCAAGGTGGTGGAGATCGTCCACTGGGCCGCCGGCAATGGCGACCGGTCGGAGAATGGCGACTATATCTACGGCAAGAAGCGGCTGCGCGAGATCGACCGGCGCATCCGCTTCCTGACCAAGCGGCTGGAGATCGCCGAGGTGGTCGATCCGGCCCGCCAGACCCGCCGCGACCAGATCTTCTTCGGCGCCACCGTCACCTATGCCGACGAGGAGGGCGACGAGCACACGATCCGCATCGTCGGCGTCAACGAGACCGCCTTCGGCGACCATTACGTCAGCTGGATCAGCCCCATCGCCCGGGCCCTGCTGAAGGCGCGGGAGGGCGACCTGGTCACGGTGCGCACGCCGACTGGGCCGAAGGAGATCGAGGTGGTGGCGATCCGGTACGAGGGGTGAGAGGAGCGATCCGGGGACGGCAGCGTTGCGGGTGTGCGTCCTTCGACAGGCTCAGGATGAGGAGGGTTTTGCTGCTCCCGGCCAATCTCACAGGCCGACGAAGAGGGGTGCCTGGCATCCCCGATCCTCATCCTGAGCTTGTCGAAGGACGCACCACGCTTAAGTCCCCCGGTGCCTCACCACTCCGGCGTCGGGATCGCCCGGTAGCTCTCCCGCAGCGCCTCGCTCCATTTCTCGCGGACCATGCGGAAATAGGCATCGTCCTCGGTGATGCGGCGGCGGGCGGAGAGCTTCAAATCGCCCTTGCGGTAGACGGCGAGGTCGACGGGCAGGCCGACCGACAGGTTGGAGCGGAGCGTGCTGTCCATGGAGATCAGCACCAGCTTCACCCCGTCCTCGATCGCCGTCTCGTGGGTGGCGGCGCGGTCCAGGATGGGCTTGCCGTACTTGTGCTCGCCGATCTGGAAATAGGGGGTGTCCGCAGTCGCCTCGATGAAATTGCCGGCGGCGTAGACCTGGAACAGGCGCATGCCCCGTCCCTTGATCTGCCCGCCCAGCAGGAAGCTCGCGTCGAAGGTCACGCCCTGGGCCTGCATCGCCGCCCCGTCGGTGGCATAGACCTGGCGGACGGCGGCGCCCACCAGCTGGGCGGCGCGGAACATGGTGGGGGCGCTCGCCAGCGTCTCCGGCTGCTCGCCCAGCTCCACCCCCTCGCGCAGCAGATTGACCACGGACTGGGTGATGGCGAGGTTGCCGGCCGCCATCAGGGTCATGCAGCGCTCGCCCGGCACCTCGAACACATGCATCTTGCCGAAGGTGGAGATGTGGTCCACGCCCGCATTGGTGCGGGTGTCGGACAGCATCACCAGCCCATCCTTCAGGTACAGCGCCACGCAATAGGTCATGATGCCCGAGGGTCCTTACTGCTGGACCGCCATCTCATCGACCCGCACGCTGACGGTCAAGCGCTCCGTCCCGCCGCCCTGCCGCACGCCCCGCACCGGGGCGGCGTCGGCATAGTCCAGCCCGACGGCGACCCGGACATAGCGGTCGGTCGGGCAGACGCCGTTGGCGGGATCGAAGCCGACCCAGCCCAAGCCCTCCACATGGCCTTCCATCCAGGCATGCGCGGCCGGCTCGTCCCGGCCGTTCGCCCCCGGCCAGTAGTAGCCGCCGGCGTAGCGGGCGGGGATGCCCAGGCTCCGGGCGGCGGCGATCATGACATGCGCCTGGTCCTGGCAGACCCCCTGTCCGCCGGCCAGCGCAGCCGCGGCGGTGGTCGCGGTACCGGTCGTGCCGGTGCGGTAGGCGACGCGGTCGCGCACCAAGCCCATCAGCGCATGCAGCCGTGCGAGATGCCCGGCCTCGCCCTTGGCCTCCACCGCCAGGGCGCGCAGGCCCTCGTCTGGCGCGGTGAGGTCGGTGGTGCGCAGGAAGAAGGCGGGCGGCAGCGGCTCCGCTTGGCCCGCCAGCAGCCCTGCCCGGTCCTCCGTCTCCACCTCGCCCTGCACCGTCACGATCAGGTCGCGGACGGTGCCGCGCCGGGTCAGCAGGTGGCAGCGATTGCCGTAGCCGTCCTCGAACCCAGGCAGATCCTCACCCCCCGCCGCCACGCGCCAGGACAGCACCGTCTGCCCGGCATGGTCGGACGGGGTCAGGCGCAGCAGCTGCGCCACCGACCGCAGCGGCGTGTCGAAGGCGTAGCGCGTCTCGTGGCGGATGGTCAGGCGCATCAGGCGTCCGGTGTCGCGAACAGCAGGTTGGGCCGGTCGATCTTCGGCAGGGTGATCATGCCCCGCCGCTCCAGCCCGATCCTCTCCAACACGCGAACCGAGCCGGCGTTCTCCGGCACGGTGATGCCGAGGATGGTGCGCAGCCCCAGCGTGTCGCGGGCATAGGCCAGGGTGGCGGCCGCCGACTCGACCGCGTAGCCCCGGCCGAAGAAGCGCTCCAGGAAGGCGTAGCCGACATCGGGGTGATCGAGCCCGTCGCGCTTCACCAGCCCGCAGATGCCCGTCAGCTCGCCCGTCTCCTTCAGCACCACGGCCCAGAGCCCGAAGCCGTGCCGGGCATAGAGCGCCATGAACACGTCGCGGATATAGCGCTCGGCATCCTCCACCGAGCGCAGGCCGCGGTCGCCGATATTCTCCAGGAATCCCTTGGAGTTCAGCAGCTCCAGCACGAAGGGCGCGTCCTCCAGGGTGAGGTCGCGCAGAACAAGGCGGTCGGTCTCCAGGATGTGCAAGGCGGGCTCCTCTCAGTCGATGCCCTGATAGTCGATCACGGCGTCGAACGCGTCCATCGCCGGGTCGGTGAATATCCCCACAGGGTCATACCGGCCCAGCACCTTGCGCACGAAGCGCTGGGCCAGCAGCCATTTGCGGCGGTCGCCCAGCTTCAGATCGGCCGTCGCCTCCTCGCACAGCAATGCCGAGGCCAGCGTATCCGACATCAGGTCCAGCAGTCGGCGGCCGTGGCGCGACCCCTCCAGCGGGTTGCGGCGGACGTACGACAGCGCCTGCCGGCATTCCTCCAGCGCGCCCTCCAGGATCTCCGCCGTGTCGCCGAGGCCCGGCGGCAGGTCGGCCAGGACCGCGCCGACGCGCGCCAGGAAGCTCTGGTCGCCCGGCCGCTTGCCCGCCACCAGCCGCAGCAGTTCCAGCGCCTGGATGTTGGCGGGCCCCTCCCACACCGCCACCACCAGGCAGTCGCGGTAGAGGCGCGCCGTCGGGAACTCCTCGGTGTAGCCGTTGCCGCCGACGATCTCGACCGCCTCGCGGCAGGCGCGCACCGCCTGCTCGGCCGTGCGGTACTTGGCGAGCGCGGTGGCGACCCGCAGCCAATCCTCGCCGCCCTCCTCCAAGAGGCAGGAATCGAAGGCGAGAGCGCTTTCGAAGGCGAGGGCGCAGGAGGCCTCCAGCTGCATCTGCATGTCCAGCAGCTGGTCGCGCACCATGGGGTAGCGGATGATGGGCGAGCCGAAGGCGTGCCGGTCCTCGGCCCAGGCCAGCGACTCGATGAAGGCGCGGCGGTGCAGCCCGGCGGACCCCACCGCATTGTGGATGCGACTGTATTCCAGCGCCGCCATCATGGTGCGTAGGCCGTCCGGCGGCGGCGCCACCTCCACCGCCAGCGCGCCCAGCAGATCCAGCTCGGCGGTGGCGAGGCCCCGGGTGCCGGCCTTCTCCTTCAGCCGGCGCGGGCGGTAATGGTTAGGGGTGCCGTCGTCGAGGTGGCTCGGCACCAGGTAGCAGCCCAGCCTCTTGCCGCCCGGCTCCGCGCCCCCCAACCCAGACTCGGCCGGCCGGGCGGTCGCCAGCGCCAGGCCGGAACCGGCGTTGCTGGTGAACCACTTCACCCCGTGCAGCCGGAAGCCATCGGCCCGCGCCTCCGCCCGGCTGGTGCTGGCGCCGACATCCGAGCCGCCATGCAGCTCCGTCACCCAGGTGCCGCCGGAGAGCGCCTTGCCGTCCATCCGGATCAGCTCGGGCAGGTACTTCGCCTTGACCGGATCGGGCGCCAGCCTGTCCAGCACATAGGCGACGGCGCCGGTCATGGTGACCGGGCAATGGATGGAGATGTCGGCCTGGGACAGCATGTAGCCCATGGCGAAGCAGGGCAGGTGGCTTCCCGCCCCCTCCGGGGTGTAAGGCAGGCCGACCGCGCCCAGCCGGTAGGCCTCGGCATGGCAGGCGACATAGTCGGGGTTGAAGACCACGCGGCCCTGGCGCTCCCCGTCCGGCCCGTAGGCCTCCAGCCGGGGCGGAGCGAAGCGGTCGGTGTATTCGGCTTGGCGCTCCAGCGGCCCGCCGGCCCAGGCGCCGAACTCGGCCAGCCGGGGCTCGTGCCGCTCCAGCAGCCCGGGCGCGCGGCGCTCCAGCAGGTTCTGCAGGTTGACGTCCGTCTCGAACAGGTTGGTGCCGCGGGCGGCGTTGCTCATCGGGGGCTCCCTCTCCAGCCCGCGAGCATGGGGGAAGGGTGGGGGCGGGGGCAAGGCGAGTGTGGGCGCCTCGGGAGAGGCTGGGATGTGGTGCGTGCTTCGACAGGCTCAGCATGAGGGTCGTTGGTTCCAGGCACTCCCGTAAGCTGCGCCGGGAGCAGCAAAACCCTCCTCAGCCTGAGCCTGTCGAAGGCCGCACCACACCGCCGCAGCCCTGGCGTCGCAGATACATAAAATTTTATTCAATTGATCGCGACTTCCGCGCGTGAGACGCTGGCTTAACCATTCCGTCCGCAGGAGCGCGCCATGAGCGCCATATCAGCCGGCCTCATGTCCCGGTCCATCGATCACCGCCTGCTGGGCGGCGACGCGCCGGGCGTGCAGGGGCGGCCGGCGCCCGTCGGCGGACCCGCCCAGCCGACGGGCCCCACGGCCGGCACGCGGCTGGCCGGCGCCTTGTCTGAGATGATGCGCTCGGCCAAGGCGATGGCGCCGGGCGAGGCGGACGAGGCGGTGCGGCGCGAGGCGGCGGACAGCTTCAAGCGCGACCTCTCCAAGCTGCTGACCGAGGTCGGCTACGACCCGCAGGACGCCCAGGAAAAGGCCGGCATGCTGACCGACGGCGCCTTCTCCGGCCGCGGCGGGATCATCAGCCTGTCGCTGGACCGGGTTCAATCGATGAGCGTCGCCGAGCGCTACACGGCCCAGGGCACCAAGCAGGGCGTCGCTTTCGGCCGGTCGGAGGAGCGCGCGGCCTCCATCACGCTGGAGCAGTCCTTCGACCTGACGCTGGACCTCGCCAGCGGCGACTTCTCGCTGGAGCGGGCGGAGAGCCTCACCCGCACCGCCTCCCTGCGCGTCGAGGAGTTCCAGGGCGCCTCGCCCGAGGCGCTGCTGGCCGGTCTGCCGCCGCCGGACGGTGCGCCGGACGCGGGCGGGCTGGAGGGGCTGATGGCCAAGCTGAAGGAAGGCGGCGCAGGAGGTGAGGCGGTGCGCAGCCTGACCGCGCTCGACACGCTGCTGAAGGGCCTGACCGACGGTCGCACCGGGGAGGGCAACCGCCTGTCCCTGGGCAAGGCCGAGGCGGAGGGCGACAGCTTGAAGCTGCGCCTGACCCTCTCGCGCACCGTCGGCGCCGCGCTCGCCTCGACCGAGGGCGCCGATGCCCTGTTCCGCACCGCCGACGGCCCGGCTTCGGCCAGCCTCAAGGGCGTGCGGCAGGAGGTTTGAGGGATTCGGGAGCCGGTTGCTCTCACTCTCAACCGTCACCCCGGCGCAGGCCGGGGCCCAGGGGTTGCCGCCATGGGCGGTCGATGAAGCACGCCCGTAGGTCGCATGGAGCGGAGCGCAATGCGACATCACCCCGGCGGGAACGTCGCATTCCGGCTCCGCCTCCATGCGACCTACGAACCACACCTACGCTGCATCCACCGCATCCCACTGCAACCCCTGGGTCCCGGCCTGCGCCGGGATGACGGGGAGAGGGGCTGCACCGCCTCGGCCATCGTCGAGCGGACCCTAGCTACCCTCACGCGAACCCCGCCGGCCGCCGGTCCGCCCAAGGGCGCGCCTGCTCCAGCTGCGCCGCCAGCGAGAGCAGGAGATTCTCCTCGCCGAAGCGGGCGGCGGCCTGGACGCCCACGGGCAGGCCGTCCGGCGTCCAGTGCAGCGGCAGGCTGGCGGCGGGCTGGCCGGTGACGTTGTAGAGCGGCGTGAAGGGGATGAAGGCGAAGGCGCGTTCGACCGCCTCGTCCATCAGCGGCGTGCGCCGGATCAGCCCGCCCAGACGCAGCTTCGCCACCACGCCCTGCATGCGCGCCTCCAGCCCCTGCGGCTGCAGCGAGCCCACGGGCACCGGCGGCTGCGCCAGGGTTGGGGTGAGCGCCACGTCCACCTGGTCGAACCAGGCGGCCACGTCGCGCGCCTGCCGCCACAGCCGCTCCTTGGCGACGGCGAGGTCGACCGCCGACAGGCTGCGGCCGATCATCACCGCGATGGCGGTGGCGGGCTCCAGCTCGTCCAGCGACGGGGTGACGCCGGTGGCGGCCTCCGCCTCCTCCAGCTCCAGCGCGGCCGCGGCGAAGAACAGCGTCATGAAGTCGTGGTAGAAGCTCTCCGCCATCGGCGGCGCGCCCTCCATGACCTCGTGGCCGAGGTCGGCCAGCAGCCGGGCCGCCTCCTCCACCGCCCGGACGCATTCGGGATGGACGGGTGCGCCGTTGGGCGCCCGGGCGCTCCAGGCCACGCGCAGCCGGCCGGGTGGCCGCGCGACCGCGTCGAGGAAGCTTCCCGTGACGGGTGGCGCGTCGTAGGGGCGGCCCGGATCGGCGCCGTGGGTGGAGTCCAGCAGCAGGGCGCTGTCGCGGACGCTGCGGGTGACGGCGTGCGCCTGGGTCAGCCCGTGCCAACCCTCGGCCGTGCGCGGGCCCATCGGCGTGCGCCCCCGTGTCGGCTTCAGCCCGAACAGGCCGCAGCAGCTGGCGGGGATGCGGATCGAGCCGCCGCCGTCGGTGGCGTGCGCCATCGGCACGTAGCCGGCCGCCACCGCCGCCGCGGCGCCGCCGCTGGACCCGCCGGGCGTGCGGCCCGGGTCCCAGGGGTTGCGCGCCGGGCCGAAGGCGCCGGGCTCGGTCACCGGCATCAGGGAGAGTTCCGGCGCCTTGGTGCTGCCCAGCAGGACCAGCCCGGCGCGGTGGTAACGCGCGGCGAGGCTGCTGTCGGTCGGCGGCGTCCAGCCGCGCCAGACCCGGCTGCCATTGTGGTAGGGCAGGCCGGCGGCGGTGTTCAGATTGTCCTTCAGCAGGAAGGGCACGAAGGCGAAGGGACCGTCCGGCACGCCGCCCGCGGCCTCCAGCCGGGCGCGGTCGAAGCGCCGCTCCATCATGGCGCCCAGCGTGGCGTCGAAGCGCTCGATCCGGGACATGGCGGCGGCCGCCGGTTCCGTCGGCGCCACCTGTCTCGACCGCACCAGCTCCGCCAGCGCGGTGGCGTCCAGCCGCGCGTACTCCTCCGGCGTCATGATCCCCCCTGTCCCGGTTTTCCGGCAGGGTACGAAAATCCGCGCCGGTCCGCCATGCGGGCCGGCGCGGGAGTTCTCTAGGCTTGGGAGGAAAAAGCGGCCGGGCGCAAGACTTGCCCGTCGCCGATGCCCCGGGCCCACCAGAGACCCGGGGAATGCGCGTCCGGATGCGGGGGCATCCGGGAGATGCGATGGAGGGGCGGCCCCCTGCGGGGATAAGAGGCCGACCCCTCCGCAACCGGGACCGCGGGGAGCGTCCCGGAACTTTCAGGAGGGGGCGGGCCGACGCGGGGATGCCTGCCCGTCCCCTCCAGCCAGAAGCCCTCGGAGGAGGGCGCCTGGATGACGCGGCGCCGGATCCCCTGGGGAGCGGCGCCGAAACTCGCGATGAGCAGACATTACCGGTTGACCCTTACGTCAGGATGTCGCTGGTGTATCCTGTGTTGCCGAACGCGTTTCGAGTGTTTCTTGACTGAAGGGGGAGGGACCCGGCATGCCGGCACGGCAGCGGATCCTGGTGGTGGACGACGAGGCGGAACTGCGCGACCTGCTGGTCGGCTATCTCGGCGAGCATGGCTTCGAGGTGGAGGGCTGCGCCGGCGGCGCGGAGCTCGACCGGCGGCTGGCGGCGGCGCCGGCGGAGCTGGTCCTGCTCGACCTCGGCCTGCCAGGGGAGGACGGCTTCTCCATCGCCCGGCGGCTGCGCGGCCTGCCCGGCGGCGGCCCGGCCATCATCATGGTGACGGGTGCCGGCACGGTGGTGGACCGGGTGGTCGGCCTCGAGGTCGGCGCCGACGACTATGTGCCCAAGCCCTTCGACTATCGCGAGCTGCTGGCCCGCATCCGGGCCGTGCTGCGCCGCGCCAGCGCCAAGGCCGCGCCCAAGGCGGGGGCGGACGAGGTGGTGTTCGGGCCCTGGCGGCTCGACCTCGGCGCCCGCACGCTGACCCGCGACGATGGCGGGGCGGTGGTGCTGACCGCCATGGAGTTCGACCTGCTGGCGGCCCTGGCCAAGCGCCCCAACCGGGTGCTGACCCGCGACCAGCTGCTGGACCTCTCGACCTCCGGCGCCGCCAGCGCCGCGGCCGAGCCCTTCGACCGCGCCATCGACGTGCGCGTCACCCGCCTGCGCCGCAAGGTGGAGGCCGATCCCGGCCGCCCGCGCTTCATCCGCACGGTGCGCGGCACCGGCTACATGTTCACGCCGAACGGGAGCGAGTGAGGCGGGGATGAAAAAAGGCGGCGCGGGACTCTCGCCCCGCGCCGCCCACCGTTCCGGCCAACCGCTCTCAGAAGCGGAAGACGGCCGCGATGTCGAACACGTTCGTGCCGCCGCCGCCGTCGAACTCGTGGCGGGTGTAGCCGCCCCGGACGCCCATGGTGGGGCTCCAGAAGTAGCTCAGGCCGCCGCCGAAATTGACGCTCTCCTCGGAGTCGGTCTCGCTGACGCCGCCCGACTTGAACTTCAGCTCCTGGGTGCCGTAGCCGACCCGGGCGAACAGCTCGAACTGGTCGTTCAGCGGCAGGAAGCCGACGGCATAGCCGGCCACTTCGTAGTTCAGGTGCACCTCGACCTCGGCCGCGCCGAGCCGGTACTCGGTGCCCAGCACGCCGAAGGCGCCCTCGACCTCGGCGCCGAAATACGGGGTGATCTTGGCGCCGAAGCGGCCGGTGATCGAGCCGATGTCGAGGTCCGCGTCGGACTCGTGCAGGTGGCTGTAGCCCAGGGTCGCGTAGGGCTGGAAGCCCATGGCGGCGTCGGCGGTCTGCGCCAGGGCGGAAGTCGCCGGGGCCAGCAGGATGGCGGCCAGGGCGGCGCTCTTCAGAACACGCATTTCTTATTTCCTTTGGTATCGAGACGCGCCGGCGGCCATCGGGCCGTCAGAAGGCCGGCGCGGGGCGGGGATTTACGCCCGGGTCCCGATAGCGTCAACGAAATAGGGTATTAGGCTCAATAGTGTCTCATATGCACCGGATGCGGGTCGTTGCCTTATTTATGACAACTATGCCGCTGCGGGGGATGCTTATCCCAGCATCGCCCTGACCTCGTGCAGGTCGAGCGCCACATGATGGCAGAGCGGGCGAATCTCCTCCGTGGCCGGCAGCAGGTCGGGCACCATGACCGCCATCATGCCGGCCGCGTGCGCCGCGCGGATGCCGTTGTGGCTGTCCTCCAGCGCCAGGCAGTGCGCCGGGTCCATGGACAGCGCGGCGGCCGCCTTCAGGTAGGGCTCCGGGTGCGGCTTGCCCTGAGCGACGTCGTCGCCGCCGACCACCGCGCGGAAGCGCGCGGCGATGCCGGCCCGCTCCAGATGGTGCAGGGCGCGGGCCCGCGCCGTGCTGGTGGCGACCGCCGCCGGCAGGCCGATGCCGTCCAGATGGTCCAGCAGCTCGACCACGCCGGCCATCAGGCGCACCCCGTCGCTCAGCTCGGCGTCGATGTATTCGCGCCAGCGCGCGCCGAAATCCTCCAGCCCCTCCGGCCCGAAATGGCGCAGCAGCCCCTCGCGCACGCCCGCGTAGGTCTTGCCGATGAGGCCGGCATAGGTCGCCTCGTCCATCGGCTTGCCCATGGATTCGGCCAGCCTGTAGGTAGCGGCGCGCACCGGCTTCTCGGTGTCGAGCAGCAGCCCGTCCATGTCGAAGATCACGGCGTGGACGGTGCGGGGAAAGGCGGGGCGGCTCATGGCGGCGGGCTCTCGGGAGATTCGGGGTAGGCAGGCGGAAAGCCCGCGTCATATCCTCCCCGGCAACTTGAAGCGTCAGGGAGCGTCGCAAACATGTCGTCCGGGTCGTTCGGCCGCAAGGCCGTCCTCGCCGTCCTCCTCTCAACAGCCGCGGCCGCCGCAGGGATCATGGTCCAGCAGTACAGCAGCAAGCCCGCCGAGGCCGTCCAGGCCGCGCCCGAGTTCCGCCAGAGCGCCTTCCCCGCGCCGCCCGTCGCCAAGCAGGTGCCGGTGCAGCTGGAAAAGCACGGCGACGTCCGCACCGACCCGTACGACTGGCTGCGCGACAAGGACTATCCCAAGGTCGACGACCCGGAGGTGCTGGCGCATCTGAAGGCCGAGAACGACTATATCGAGCAGGTGCTGGGCGGGCCGAACGACCTGCGCCAGAAGCTGTTCGAGGAGTTGAAGGCGCGCATCAAGGAGGACGACACCTCCGTTCCCTTCAAGCGCGACGGCTTCATCTACCAGGTGAAGTTCGCGGCCGGGCAGAACTACCCGATCCATGTCCGCAAGGCCTCGGACACGGCCCCCGAGGAGGTCGTGCTCGACGTCAACAAGCTCGCCGAGGGCAAGCCCTACATGCGGGTCATGGACGTCGAGCCGACGCCCGACGGCCGCTACCTCGCCTATACCGAGGACGATGACGGGTCCGAGCGCTACGCCGTCAAGGTGAAGGACCTCCAGACCGGCAAGCTGGTGCTGGAGGGGATCGACGACGCCTCGCCGGGCGTCGCCTGGTCGAAGGACGGCAAGACCCTGTTCTACACGCTGCAGGACGAGTTCCAGCGGCCGAAGAAGATCATGCGCCACGCGCTGGGCACGCCGTCCGCGCAGGACAAGCTGGTCTGGGAGGAGAAGGACCCCGCCTGGTTCGCCGGCGTGGGCGACACGCTGTCGGGCGACTTCATCACCGTGGGCTCGGGCAACAACGTCTCGTCGGAGGTCTTCCTGATCCCGGCGGACAAGCCGGACGCCCAGCCCAAGGTCGTCGCCCCGCGCAAGCAGGGTCACGAATACTCGGTCGCGCACCAGGGTGACAGCCTCTACATCCTGACCAACGACACCCACCGCAACTTCCGCCTGGTGAAGGCGCCGGTGGCGAACCCGGACCCGAAGAACTGGCAGGAGGTCATCGCCCCGACCGACCGGCAGTATCTGACCGGCCTGCTGGCCTTCAAGGACTGGCTGGTGGTGTTCGGCCGGGTCGACGGCGGGCAGCAGGTCTGGGTGCGCGACGCCAAGGGTGAGACCCACACGATCAAGTTCCCGGACGCGGTCTTCGACGTGAGCCCGTCGGCGAACTTCGTCCATGACAGCAACGTGCTGCGCCTCGCCTACGACAGCCTGGTGACGCCGCCGACCGTCTATGACTACGACATGGCGGCCCGCACGCTGACCAGCCGCAAGGTGCAGGAGATCCCCAGCGGCTACGACGCGTCGAAATACACCAGCGAGCGCATCATGGCGCCGGCCCGCGACGGCACCATGATCCCGGTCTCCATCGTCTACCGGAAGGACTTCAAGAAGGATGGCAGCGGCCCGCTGCACCTCTATGCCTACGGGTCCTACGGCATCGGCATGGACCCGAACTTCTCCACCAGCCGCATCAGCCTGCTGGACCGCGGCTTCGCCTACGCCATCGCCCATATCCGCGGCGGCGACGAGATGGGCCGCGGCTGGTACGAGGACGGCAAGCTGGAGAAGAAGGTCAATACCTTCACCGACTTCATCGACGTGGCCCAGCACCTGGCCAAGCAGGGCTACACCAAGGAGGGCAACATCAGCATGCAGGGCGGCAGCGCCGGCGGGCTGCTGATGGGAGCGGTGCTGAACATGGCGCCCGACGGGCTGTTCCGCGCCGCCATCGCCCAGGTGCCCTTCGTCGACGTGGTCAGCACCATGCTGGACGACACGCTGCCGCTGACCGTCATCGAGTATGACGAGTGGGGGAACCCGAACGACCCCGAGGTGTACAAGCGCCTCAAGTCCTACAGCCCCTACGACAACGTCGCGGCGCGCGACTATCCGCACATCCTGATCACCGCCGGCCTGTCCGACCCGCGCGTCACCTACTGGGAGCCCGCCAAGTGGGCCGCCCGGCTGCGCGCCACCAAGACGGGCGACCATGTGCTGCTGTCGCGCACCGAGATGGAGGCCGGCCACGGCGGCTCCGCCGGCCGCTTCGACAAGCTGAAGGAGGTGGCGCTGACCTACGCCTTCCTCCTGCGGGCCTTCGGCAAGGAGTAAGCGCGCCCCTGCGACGCCCGGCCGCGTTTGACGGCGCGGCCGGGATGGTCCATCTGTTCCGGCATGTCGGCGGTGTTCGCGGTGTGCGGCCTTCTGACCGAGCTCAGGCTGAGGGTGTTTTTGCTGCTCCCTGCGGACCGAGGCAGGGGGCTGGCACCCACAGTCCTCATGCTGAGCCTGTCGAAGCACGCACCACGGTCCAGCCGCGCCCGATGCGAGTTCTGCTGGAGCGCCCCCCTTGTCCTCCGTCGCCCTCACCTCCGCCGAGACCCGCGTGAAGGCCCCGGCCGACCGCGCCATCGCCGCCTGGCTGATCGCCTGCGCCGGCATGGTCTTCGCCATGGCCATCATCGGCGCCATCACGCGCCTGACCGAGAGCGGCCTGTCGATCGTGGAGTGGAAGCCCATCGCCGGGACCATCCCGCCGCTGTCCGAGGCGGCCTGGCTGGTGGAGTTCGACAAGTACAAGGCGACGCCCGAGTACCAGATCCGCAACGCCGGCATGTCGTTGGCCGAGTTCAAGCAGATCTTCTTCTGGGAATGGTTCCACCGGCTGTGGGGCCGGCTGATCGGCGTCGTCTTCGCCGTGCCCTTCCTCTGGTTCTGGCTGACTGGCCGGGTGCGCAAGGGGCTGATGCCGACCCTGGCCGGCCTGTTCGTGCTGGGCGGGCTGCAGGGCGCCTTGGGCTGGTATATGGTCATGAGCGGGCTGGTCAGCCGGCCGGACGTCAGCCACTACCGGCTGGCGGCGCACCTGTCGCTGGCCATCGTCATCTACGGGGCCCTGCTGGCCGTGGCGTTGCGCCTGCTGGACCCGGCGCCGGAGGGCGGGCGCTCGCCCCTGGCCCCGTCGCTGATGCGGCACGGCTGGGTGGCGCTGGCGCTGGCCTCCGTGACCATCGTCTGGGGCGCGTTCGTCGCTGGGCTGGACGCGGGCCTCGCCTACAACAGCTGGCCGCTGATGAACGGGACCTTCGCCCCGTCGGAGATGTGGAACCTGTCGCCGGCCTGGATGAACTTCGTCGAGAACACCGCCGCCGTGCAGTTCGCCCACCGCTGGCTCGCCATCGCCACCGCCGCCGCCGTGCTGGGCCTCGCCTGGCGGGCGGTGAAGGCCGGGGCAGGGGCGCGTCTCAGGGGCTTGGGCATCGCGCTGGCCGTCGCTGTCGTGGTGCAGGTGGCGCTGGGCATCAGCACCCTGCTGCTGTTCGTGCCGATCTCGCTGGGCGCCATGCACCAGGGCGGCGCGCTGGTGCTGGTCGGGCTGCTGGTCTGGACCCTGACGGAGCTGCGGCGGCCGGCGTAGGGCCTGTTGAGTGCTAGCCGGGGAGACGTGATCCCACTTCCCGTCATCCCGGCGAAAGCCAGGACCCAGGGGTTGCAGCGGGATGCGGTCGATGCGGCTCTCCCAGGCGACTGGGATCTATGCACTGGCAGGTAACAAGGTCGGCTTCATCGAGCTTTCATGGCTGCAACCCCTGGGCCCCGGCTTTCGCCGGGGTGACGGTCGAGAGTGGGGCGGCCGGCGAGAGCAAGAGGTCAGTCTCCAGCATACCTAAGCCGCCGCATCCACCGGCACCGCCTGCCGCCGGAAGCGCGCCAGCACGCCGTAGCGCGGGGCGAACAGGATCGAGGCCGCCAGGAACACGCCGGCCAGCGTGGCGATCATGCCGGCGGAGCTGAGCGACTCCTCCACGGGCAGCCAGGCGGGGGCAAAGGCGCCGGCCACATAGCCCAGCACCCCCGTCGCCCCGCCGATCACCAGGCTCAGCAGCACCTGTGTCTTCAGCCGGTCGGTCAGCAGCCGGGCGGCGGCGGCCGGGCAGATCAGCATGGCGATGACCAGGATCGAGCCCACCGCCTCGAAGCTGGCGATGGCGGCCACCGCCACCAGCGCCACCAAGCCATGCTGGAACAGCGCCGCCGGAATGCCCTGCGATGTCGCCAGGCCGGGATCGAAGCTGGTGATGGTCAGCTCCTTGAAGAAGGCGGTGATCAGGGCCGCGCAGACGGCGAAGACCGCCAGCAGGGTCAGCACCTCGCGCGGGGCGCCGGCCCAGGCGGCGGGCGACAGCAGATCGCCCCAGCCGGTCAGCCCGAACCAGAGGATGTCCTCCAGCTGGCCGTAGAGCACGCAGTCCGCGTCCAGATCGACCTGACGCGCCGCCGCCTGCTCGATCAGCACCACGCCCAGCGCGAACAGCGCGGTGAAGACCACGCCCATGGCGGCCCCCGCCTCCACCCGGCCCAGCCGCCGCACCAGCTCGATCAGCAGCCCGGCCACCAAGGCGGCGGCCAGCGCGCCGGTCAGCATGGGGAAGGCGTCGCGGGTGCCGGCCACCAGGAAGCCCGCGACGATGCCGGGCAGCACGGCATGGCTGACCGCGTCGCCCAGCAGGCTTTGGCGCCGCAGCACCAGGAAGTTGCCGACCAGCGCGCAGGACAGGCAGGCCAGCGTCGCCGCCAGGATCGCCGGGAAGTCGATGGTGAGGAATTCGGGGCCGGTCATCGGCCAGCCTCCAGCTCGCGCACCAGGTCGGGCGGCAGCACCCGGTCGATCGGTGCCAAGCCCCAGTCGGTGATACCCGGCAGCTGCGCCGGGTAGCGCTCGATGAAGCGGTTCCAGAGCAGGCGGTTGCGCAGCGCCGCGTCGGCCCTGATACGCCCGCGCATGGTCAGCTTGCCCATGGAGCCGGTGAAGCCCCGCAGCCGCAGCCAGGCCGACAGCGGCCGGTTCGGATGCGGTTGGCCGCCGGCGATGGCGGCCAACTCCTCGGACTCCGCCAGGCGAAGCCGCAGCAACCCGTGCCGCACCACCCGCGCCACGACGCCGCGCGCCGGGGCGAAGAGGAAGCTCAGCAGGAACAGGCTGGCGGCGACCAGCACGATCACCGCTCCGGCCGGCAGGTCGGCGAAGCGGGCGGAGAGGAAGGCGCCGATGCCGCCGGAAAGCCCGCCCAGCACGGCGGAGATGAGCGTCATCAGCCCCAGCCGGTCGGTCCAGAAGCGCGCGGCCGCCGCCGGGGTGATCAGCAGGGCGATGATCAGGATCAGACCCACCGTCTGCAGCCCCACCACCGTCACCAGCGTCACCAGCGCCATCAGCAGCAGGTCCAGCCGGGCGGCGGGCCAGCCCTGCACCTGGGCGAAGCCCTGGTCGAAGGCCAGCAGCCGCAGCTCCTTGAAGAACAGCAGCACCATGGCGACGGCGGCCAGCGCCAGCGCCCCCAGCGCCGTCGCCTCGCCGGCGCGCATGGCGGCGGTCTGGCCCAGGATGAAGGTCTTGATGCCGGCCTGTCCGCCGCTGGGCAGCGTCTGGACATAGGACAGCAGCACCACCCCCAACCCGAAGAAGACCGACAGCACCGCCCCGATGGCGGCGTCCTCCGGCAGGCGGGTGTGGCGCGAGATCGCCTGGATGGTCACGACGCCCAGCGCCCCGCTGGCGGCCGCGCCGGCCAGCAGCAGCGGCAGCGACCGCCCCTCGATCCCCAGCCAGGCGCCCACCATGAAGGCGATGGCGATGCCGGGGAGGGTGGCGTGGCTGAGCGCGTCGCTGACCAGCGAGCGCCGCCGCAGCAGCAGGAACACCCCGACGGTGCCCGCCGCCACCCCCAGCGCCGCCGTGCCCGCCAGCACCACGGCCGAGTTCCACCCGCCCAGGGCCTCGACCAGGGTCATGGGGCGGGTTCCAACTGTGTGGGTGGCTGGGAGGTGGTGCGTGCTTCGACAGGCTCGGCATGAGGAAGGGCATGCGCGAGGCACTCCCGAACCCGCCCATGGGGAGCAGCAAAACCCCCCTCATCCTGAGCCTGTCGAAGGACGCACACCATCCACGCTGCCCGGCCCCGACCCCTCACCGGACCAACCCCCCGCCATGGCGGTGCCCGTAGGCGGCCCTCAGCGTGTCCTCGGTCAGGGTCGCGGCGGCGGGACCGGCGGCCACGACGCGGGTGTTCAGCACCAGCACATGGTCGAAGGTCTCGGCGACGGTCTGGAGGTCGTGGTGGACGCAGAGCACGGTGCGGCCCTGGCGGTCCAGGTCGCGCAGCACGTCCAGCACCGCCTTCTCGGTGGCGGCGTCGACGCCGGCCAGCGGCTCGTCCATGAAGTAGAGCTGGGCCTCCTGCGCCAGGGCCCGGGCCAGGAAGACGCGCTGCTGCTGGCCGCCCGACAGCTGGCCGATCTGGCGCTTGGCGAAGTCGGCCATGCCGACCCGGTCCAGCGCCGCCAGCGCGGCCTCCTTGTCCTTGCGGCCGACCGGGCGCAGCCAGCCGATGCGGCGGTAGCGGCCCATCGCCACCACCTCCAGGGCGGAGATGGGGAAGTCCCAGTCCACGCTCTCCCGCTGCGGCACGTAGCCCACCAGCCGGCGCTGGCGGTTCAACGGCCGGCCGAAGACCTCCACCGTGCCCGACAGGCTGGGAACGAGGCCGAGGCAGGCCTTGATGAAGGTGGACTTGCCGGCGCCGTTGGGCCCGACCACCGCCACCAGCCCCTTGGGCGGGGCGGTGAAGTCGACATGCCACAGCACGGGCTTGCGGTGATAGGCGACGGTCAGGTCGCGCACGGCCAGCGGGGCGACGCCGGCCTCGTGCGGCGGCAGCGCGTTCTCGGCCATGCCCAGGCTCTGCAGCATGGCTCAGCGCCCCGCCGTGGCCGCGGCGGTGCGGAAGCCGGCCGCCCTGCCGCCGAGCGCCGTGGCGATGGTGGTGACGTTGTGGTCGATCATGCCGATATAGGTGCCCTCGTAGGTGCCGGGCGCGCCCATGGCGTCGGAGAAGAGCCGGCCGCCGATGACGACCTCATGCCCGCGCGCCCGCGCGCCCTCGATCAACGCCTGGACGTTGCGGTCGGACACGCTGGTCTCCACGAACACCGCGGGGATGCGGCGGCGGACCAGCAGCTCCACCACCTCCTCGATGCGCTTGAGGCCCGCCTCGGACTCGGTGCTGATGCCCTGGATGCCCAGCACCTCCACCTCATAGGCGCGGCCCAGATAGGCGAAGGCGTCGTGCGCCGTGACCAGCACCCGGCGCTCCCTCGGCACCGACGCCAGGGTGGCGCGGGCATAGGCGTCCAGATCGCGCAGGCGCGCGGCATAGGCGGCGGCGTTGGCGCGGAAGGTTTCGGCGCCGGCGGGGTCGAGCTTGGAGAGCGCGTCGCGCACCGGTCCCAGCCCCTCGGCCCAGGCCGCCACGTCCATCCAGACATGGGGATCGGGCGCGTTCTCGTACTCCGGGTCCTTCAGCAGCCGGTCCGGGGGCAGGGCCCCGGCGACCGCGACCGAGGGCCGGCCGGCCTGCGCCACCCGGTCCAGCGCGTCGGTCATTTTTCCTTCCAGCAGCAGGCCGTTGTAGAAGACGGCCTCCGCCTGCATCAGCTTGGACACGTCGCTGCGGGTCAGCTTGTAGGTGTGGGGGTCGATGCCCTCGCCCAGCAGCGCCTCGACATCGGCCCGGTCGCCGGCGACGGCGCGCACCAGATCTGCCACTTGCGCGGTGGTCGCCAGCAGCCGGCGCTTGCCTTGCGCCCATACGGGCAGCGGCGTCACGGCGAGGAGGGCGCAGGCCCCGGCGGCACCCAGCAGGGCGCGCCTCGAGCGATGGTGCGAATGCGTCTCCGTCATGGCCGTGCGGCCCGTCCCTTCCCGTTTAGGCCCCGCGGATGAGCCGTCCATCATATAAATAACCGACCCCCGGGGGCTGGCAAGGAAGCTCTGCCGAAGGTCTGAGGAGGCGTCATGATCTTCCTGTTTACCGATTTCGGCTGGAACGGCCCCTATGTCGGCCAGATGCTCGCCGTGCTGGCCGCCCGGGCGCCCCGCATCGCGGCCGTGCCGCTGATGTCCGACGCCCCGAGCTTCGATCCCCGGGCCGCCGCCTATCTGCTGGCCGCGCTGGCGAACAGCACCCTGGCGGCGATCCGGGCACCGGTTCCGGCAACGGCGGCGCACGGCGGCGGGTTCCCGCAGCCCAAGCCCGTCTTCCTCTGCGTCGTCGATCCCGGTGTCGGTACCGACAGGCGGCCGCTGATGGTGGAGACGGGTGACGCCTGGTTCGTCGGCCCGGACAATGGCCTGTTCGAACCGGTGCTGCGCCGGTCGGGTGATGCCCGCGCCTGGAGCATCGACTGGCGGCCGCCGGCCCTGTCGGCCAGCTTCCACGGCCGCGACCTGTTCGCGCCGGTGGCCGCCCATCTCGCGCAAGGGGGCGAACCGCCGGGGACGCCGGTGGCGCCGACGCGCTTCCCCGACTGGCCGGACGAGCTCGCCGAGGTGATCTATGTCGACCATTACGGCAACGCAATGACCGGCCTGCGGGCCTCATCGCTGCGCCCGGACGCGGCGCTGCTCGCCGGCGGCTCGGTCCTGCCCCGCCGCCGCACCTTCGGCGACGCGCCGCCGGGCACGGCCTTCTGGTACGCGAACTCCACCGGCCTTGCCGAGATCGCCGTCAACCGGGGCAGCGCCGCGGCCCTGCTCGGACTGTCCATGGGCGACCCGGTGGCGGTGGGCTAGATCCCCGGCCGGGGCGTGCCCTTGCGGCCGACGGTGGGGACGATGGTGGGGTGGGTCATGAGGGCCAGGAAGGGCAGGTCGCTGGGGCGGTTGCCATAGCCGTGGGTCTCGTGCCAGGGGCCGGTCTCGCGCATCCAGGCGGTGACGCGGCGGGCCTTCTCGTCGCGCACGCAGTTGCCGTCCGCGTCCATGCGGCCGGTCAGCACGCCGTCGCGCTCCTCCAAACCCGTCGCCAGCACGACGTCCACCCCCAGCCCCTCCAGCAGCGACGGCATGTAGAGCGCCAGGGCGCCGGTGGCGACCACGACCGTGTCGCCCCGGTCCTTGTGGCGCTTGAGCGTGTCCAGCAGCGGCTTGTGCCAGCGCAGCCAGCCGCGCATGCCCTCGCAGGCGCCTCGCGCGCGCTCCACCGGGATGCCGGTCAGCGTGTTCGCCAGCAGCAGCGCCTTCACGCTGGTGCGGATGTCGCCGCCGCGGCGCACAGCGTGGCGGGCGACGGCGCCCTGGATGGCGCGGGCCATGGCGAAGCGGGCGCGGTTGCGGCCGACCACCCGTTCCAGGAAGGGCAGCAGGCTGTCGCCGGCCACCAGCGTGCCGTCGAAATCGAAGATCGCGAGGCTGCGGCCGGCGGGGTTCTCGGGGGGCAATGCGGTCATGCGCGGCATGAAAGCGCCTGCGCCCTTTCCTCTCAAGGGCTTTCAGGGTAATCCCAGCGCCTTCGGAGTGCAGGAGGCCAAGATGGCGCGCGAGAAGATCATCATCGACACCGATCCCGGGCAGGACGACGCCGTCGCCATCCTGCTGGCGCTGGCCAGCCCCGAGGAGATTGAGGTGCTGGGCATCACGGCCGTCGCCGGCAACGCCCCGCTGCACCTGACCGAGGTGAACACCCGCAAGATCTGCGAGCTGGCCGGCCGTCCGGACGTGAAGGTCTATGCCGGCTGCGACAAGCCGCTGCTGCTGGAGCTGCACACCGCGCCCGAGGTGCATGGCGAGACCGGGCTCAACGGCCCCGTCCTGCCCGAGCCGACGATGCCGCTGCAGCCGCGGCACGCGGTCGACTACCTGGTCGAGACGATCATGGCCGAGCCGGCCGGCACCATCACGCTGTGCCCGCTGGGCCCGCTGACCAACGTCGCCAAGGCCATCATGAAGGAGCCGCGCATCGCCGGGCGCCTGAAGCGCATCGTGCTGATGGGCGGCGCCCAGAGCGAGGGCGGCAACTCCAGCCCGGTGGCCGAGTTCAACATCTTCGTCGACCCGCACGCCGCCGACGTGGTGCTGCGCAGCGGCGCGGAGATCGTCATGTTCCCGCTGGACGCCACCCACCAGGTGCTGACCAGCCGGGTGCGCATGGAGAAGGTCGCCGCCATCGGCACGCCGCTGGCCAAGGCCACCTACGAGATGCTGGACTTCTACCGCAAGTACGACGAGGCCAAGTACGGCACCGACGGCGGCCCGCTGCACGATCCCTGCGTCATCGCCTGGCTGATCCGGCCGGAGCTGTTCTCGGGCAAGAAGGTGAACGTCGAGGTCGAGACCTCCAGCGCGCTCACCATCGGCCAGACGGTCGTGGACCATTTCCACAAGACCGGCCGCGCGCCGAACGCCACCTACATCACCAAGGCCGACGCCGAGGGCTTCTTCGACCTGCTGATCGAGCGCCTGCGGCGGCTGTGACCTGCCGGAGGCTCACGCCTCAAGTGTGATGGGTCGGAGGCCTACGCCTCCGGGGGGCCGCCCACCGGCTGGATGAAGCAGGTGGTGCTGCCATGGGCGTAGAGCTTGCCGTCCTCCTTGCCGTAGAGGCGGGCCTCGGCCGTGGCGATGCTGCGGCCGACATGGATGACCTTGCCCTCCGCCAGCACCGGCCCCGACTTGTGCGACAGACCGCGCACATAGTTCACCTTCAGCTCCACCGTGCCGTAGGTGAAGCCCGGCGCCAGCGTCGTGTGCACGGCGCAGCCCAGCACGCTGTCCAGCAGCGTCGCGGCGAAGCCGCCATGGATGCCGCCCAGCGGGTTCAGCAGATGGTCGCCGGGCCGGCCCTCGAACACGACGCGCCCCTCCTCCACCTCCACCGGCCCCATGCCGATGGTGGCGGCGATGCTGGGGGCGGGGAGGCGGCCGTCGATCATGCGCTGGATGATCTCGATCCCGGGCAGCGAGACCAGCTCGCGCAAATCGGGCCGCGCCGCGTCCCAGCCATAGCTGCGGGTCTTCCAGGTGGGGGGCAGGGTGGCGGCATCCATGGAGCGTCTCCGGGAGAGCGGTAAATAACACGAACGATCGTGCTTTACGCTTTGCGGGCTGTCAAGCCGCCGCGTATCGGCCCGGCAATCGGACCGCCTGCGTACCGATCCGGCGTCACCGGCGGCCCGGCTACCTCGATAGGTTTGACAAACCTATTGTTTACCTTGAACCTGTAGGAGGTAGTAAGACCAACACCTCCGGGGCACGTTCCATGTTCGCCGCCATCGGCCTCTTCGGCGTCTTCTTCTGCGTTTTCGGCGGCTACATCATCTTCGGCGGCAAGATCGGCATCATCGTCGAGGCCCTGCCGAAGGAGATCATGATCATCGGCGGCTCCGGCGCCAGCGCCTTCCTGATCGCGAACAGCTCGCACGTGATCAAGAAGTCGATGGCGGACATCAAGCGCATCTTCGCCGGCGCCCGCTTCCACAAGAAGGAATACATGGAGCTGCTGTCGCTCCTGTATCAGATCCTCAAGACGATGAAGACCAAGGGTGTGCTGGCGATCGAGCAGCACATCGAAAAGCCGATGGAAAGCAACATCTTCAATGCTTATCCTTCGATCATGAAGGACCCCTTCACGGTCAAGTTCATCGCCGACTATCTGCGCATGTTCTCCATCGGCGTCGACAACCCCCATGAGCTGGAAGGGCTCATGGAGCAGGAGATCGACAAGGTGAAGCACGAGGATCTGCACTCCTCGCACGCGCTGCAGAGCATGGCGGACGCCATGCCGGCGCTGGGCATCGTCGCGGCGGTGCTGGGCGTCATCAAGACCATGGCGTCGATCACCGAGCCGCCCGAGGTGCTGGGCAAGCTCATCGGCGGCGCGCTGGTCGGCACCTTCATGGGCATCTTCATCTCCTACTGCATCTTCGCGCCGATCGCGTCGCGGCTGAAGGGCATCACCGAGGAGGAGGTGCAGTTCTACCATGTGATCCGCGCCGCCATCACGGCGCACCTGGCCGGCTACGCCCCGCAGGTCTCCATCGAAGCCGCGCGCAAGAAGGTCCCCACCGACTACATGCCCGACTTCAACGAGCTGGAAGAGGCGCTGTCGGCCATCAACTGACGGCGCCCCCTCCGCACGGTCCCCGTCCCCGGCCGGCTTCCCTCCGCCGAACCGGCTAGTTGCCGCCCGCCCGCCGCCCGAGTCATGCTTTCCCGCCGCCCCGCCTGTTGGCGGGGGAGGGACGGCCAAGGTGGGGAGGGGCGTGCATGGTTCCGGACTATGGCGACATCGAGCTTCGCAAGGAGGCGCTGGAGACGGCCCGGCTGCTGCTGGAATGCGGCGCCGTCGGCTACGATCCCGACGAGCCCTTCCGCGCCGGTCAGGGCTTCCTCAGCCCGCTCCGCATCGACGCCCGGGCGGCGCTCTCCTGCCCCAGATCCCGCGCCCAGCTTCTGCGCCTCTCGCTCGAGGCGCTGGACCGCGATGCGCCTGGAATCCAGGCCGTCGCCGTAGCGGCCGACGGCGCCGCCGTGCCGCTGGCCACACTGATCGCCGAGGCGCGCGGCCTGCCCCTGCTGTTCGTCCGGCGGGAGGAGCCGTCCTCGCCCCGCAAGCGTCGCGTGGAGGGCAAGGTCGAGCCGCGCGCCCGGGTGCTGCTGGTGGAGCAGCTGGCGACCGACGGGCAGCGCAAGGCGGCGCTGGTGCAGCCACTGCTGGCGGCGGGCGCCTGCGTCACCGACCTGTTCGTGATCTTCCAGTACGGGGTGTTCGACCGCATCCACAAGCATGTGGCCGGCCTGGGCATGCAGATGCACGCGCTCGCCACCTGGTGGGACCTGCTGGAGGTCGCCCGCGACGGCGGCCATCTGATGCATGATGCCATCGCGGAGATCGAGGCCTTCCTCAAGGACCCGGAGCGCTGGCGCGCTTGAGCCGGGTCATTGGGCATCGATGGTCGGGAGAGGCTCGGCCGTGGTGGGTCCTTCGACAAGCTCAGGATGAGGTAGGGGAGGTGCCAGGCACTCCTGCGCCTAAGGGCATGGCATGCCTGGGAGCAGCAACAACCTCCTCATGCTGAGCCTGTCGAAGCACGCACCAGGACAACGCTGCCCCCTTGCCTAGAAGCTGAACTTCATGCCCGCCCGCACCCGACTGTCGCCGCCGCCGCGGCCGTCGGGCTCGGTGACGTGGTCCAGCGAGAATTGCGTGCCGTCGCGGTGGTAGAACTCCGTCCCCAGCCGCAGCACGGCCCGGGAGCGCTGCACCGTGCCGCGGTCCAGCGGCGTCTGCTCCGTCAGGTCCAGGTCGCGGCGGCGGCGCTCGCTGCCGTCGGCCAGGGGCGTGCGGTACAGCACCTCCGCCACCAGGTTCAGGTCGCCCTGCTCGAAACGCCAGCCGCGCTCGGCGCGCAGGCCGGCCAGCGCCGTCACCAGCAGCGCCTTCTGGCGCCGGCCGCGCTTGTCCCGGGCGCTGCCCTGGACCATGCCCAGCCGCACGGCCGGGGTCACGGCGAAGCCGCCCAGGTCACGCCGCCAGGAGGCGCCGGCCTCGGCGAAGACCGTCCGGCCGGCGACGCCTTCCTCGATGCGGCCGCGCCCGCCGCCCACGGTCAGGTGCAGGGCGACGTCGCCCTCCTGACGCAGCACGTAGGCGGCGCCGGTGTTGGCGCGCAGCCCCGTCTCGGCGGTGCTCGGGTCGCGGGCAAGGCCCAGGGTGGCGCCCACCACCGTCTTGCGGTCCAGCTGGATGTCGGCACCGGCGGTGGCGTGATCGGTCTTGAGATGCCCGCCGACCCAGCTCAGCACGCCGGAGAAGAAGGTGGAGATGCGGCCGGCGAGGCTCGGCTCGGCGTTCTCGGGCGCCAGCGCGGCGCCGGGCAGGCTGTCGCCGCCGCTGCCGACCCGCAGGTCCAGCGTCCCCAGATCGACCTTGCGGCGGTCGCCCTGCTTCAGCGTGCCGATGCGGTAGGCGACGCTTTCAAGATGCGCCTCGCCGCTCAGCCGCATGCTCCGGGCGCCCGCCTTGGTCTTGGACAGGTCCGGGCGCGGCACCTCGACGGCGCCGGCCTCGCTCGGTTGGATGAGTAGGATCAGGATCGCGCCGAGAACGGCGTATCCCGATATCGCGGCCTTGCGGCGGAAATTCCTGTCCGCTGCGCGCATGGTCGTGCCCATGGGCACCCTCCTTCGCCTCGCTGATGGGAGGCTCAGGCTCGGCCCTGTGCTTTTCGATATGGTTAAGTACCCTAAATGGTCACCGCATCATCCCGCTCGGGGATGGGACCCCTACGGCCGAAGGCCGCTTTTCCGGCGCGCAACCCAGCCATGCGACGAAAGTCCCGGAAATCCGAGCCAATGACCATTAAAGGATTGACCTACGGCCGCGCTGACGCCACCTCTGCACAGCATGCCGGACCCATTCAGCGGCGCCTCCCGGCGCCCTTGTCCCGTGGCCGCCCCAAGCGGGCTGCCGCGATTTCCCGGCCGCAGCGCGGCAGGTACGGAGAACCTTTCGCCCCGAAATCGCGTTCGGGCGGCGACGGGTGGACCCGGCCCGCGCCATGCGCCGAACCATTACAGGAGACCGACCTTGACCGATCAGCCGCTTGCTGGAAAGAACGTTGCCATCCTCGTCGCCAACGGGTTCGACGAGCTGCAGATGACCGAGCCGCAGCGCGCCCTGCTGAAGGCCGGTGCCAAGCCCAAGATCATCTCCCCGGAGCAGGGCCTGGTGAATGGCTGGCACGGCGCCGCCTGGGGCCACTACTTCCCGACCGACAAGCATGTGGGTGACGTGCTGGCCGCCGACTTCGACCTGCTGGTCCTGCCGGGCGGCGAGCGCAGCGTGGCCAAGCTGGCCTCCAACCCCCACACCCGCCGCATCATCGGCGGCTTCATGGACGCCGGCAAGGGCGTGGCCGCCATCGACCACGGCGTGCAGCTCCTGGCCGTCGCCGAGCGCCTGAAGGGCCGCACCGTGACCGGCGCCGCGAGCGCCCGCGAGGCCGTCGAGGCCGCCGGCGGCAAGTGGTCGGAGGAGGCCATCACCGTGGACCGCTTCCTGATCACCGCCCAGGCCAACGAGCAGCTGGGCGAGTTCATCGAGCAGATGACCAAGACCTTCGTCGAGGTCATCGAGCAGCGCAAGCAGGCGGCGTAAGGTCGGTCCAGCATCCGGCGCCGCCTCCCAGCGAGGCGGCCCGGCGATCGGGTAAAGGGGCGCCACGGGCCACCGGGCGCCCCTTTCGCTTGTCCGGGGGCCATGACGTCCCTCGCCCCTTGCGGGAGAGGGAGGGGCCCGCCGCGAAGCGGTGGGAGGGTGAGGGGTGGACCAGCGAAGCTGGGCCTACTCGACGAATGATCATGGGACAACGGGAGAGAACGTCGGGCTGCCGCCAGCCGACCCCTCATCCCCCCGTTGCTGCGCAACGGGTCCCTCCTTCTCCCGCAAGGGGAGAAGGATAAAGGATCAAGAGGCCGGCACCGCCGCGCGCGGCACCAGCAGCCAGTAGCGGCCCTTGCTCTTCATCAGGCCGGCGCGGTGCTCGGCATCCCGGCCGTGGCCCCAGAAGACGTCGCCGCGCACCGGGCCGCGGATGGCGCCGCCGGTGTCCTGGGCGACCATGAGCCTGGAGATGCGGGCCCTCGCGTCCACCGGATCCTCCGCATCCAGCCACAGCGGCACGCCGTAGGGCACGAAGCTGCGGTCCACCGCCAGCGAGCGGCCGGGGGTCAGCGGCACGCCCTGGGCGCCGATCGGGCCTTCGCCCTCCAGCAGGCGGAAGAAGACGTAGGACGGGTTCTTGTCCATCAGCGCGGCGGCCTCGCCCGGGTTGGCGGCCAGCCAGGCGCGGATGGACTGCATGGAGACCTGCTCCTTGGGCATCGCGCCGCGCGCCACCAGCTCGCGGCCGATGGCGACGTAGGGATGGCCGTTCTGCCCGTCATAGCCGATGCGCAGCTCCGACCCGTCATCCATGAGCACCCGGCCGGAGCCCTGCACCTGCAGGAAGAAGGCCTCCACCGGATCGTCGACGTAGAGCAGCTCGAGGTTGCGGCCCTTCAGCGCGCCGCCGACGATGGCCTTGCGGTCGTCATAGGGGCGCAGGCGGCCGTCCACCACCTTGCCGGCGACGCGCTCGCCCTTCAGATGCTCGCGGAACTCGCCGAGGTCGACCATGACCAGCTCGGGCGGCTTGCGGTAGAGCGGCGTCTGGTAGGGGCCCTGGCGGGTGCGGCTGCCGCGCAGCTGGCTCTCGTAATAGCCGGTGAAGAGGCCATCCGGCTCGCCGTTGTTGGCGGCCAGGCGCGGCACGAACCATTGCTCGAAGAAGGCGCGGGCGGCGGCGGGATCACCGGCGCGCACCTGTTTCAGCGCGGCGCAGGGGGCGGCCCAGTCGGCGATGCGGCCGGCGGCGCCGTCGGGGCCCAGCGTCCGGTCGGGGGGCTGCTTCAGCAGCCGGTCGCAGGAGCGCGCCAGGGCGGGCAGCGCCTGGGACTGGTCGTCCCGCGCCCAGCCCGGCAGATCCTGGAAGCTGGCGGTGGTGAGGGTCAGCCTGGCCGGCGGCGGCTCGGCCGGCGGCTTCTTCGCGGGCGAGCAGGCGGCCAGGACCGCCAGCAGGCCGAAGGCGGCGGCATGCTTCAGGGACAGGGCCACGTCGGGACGCCTCAGACGGTGCGGGTCTCGACCAGGACCCAGTTCGGGTCGCGCGAGCGGGTGTTGCGGGAGAAGGTCCAGAGGTCGACCACCTCCACCGGCTTGTCTTCCTCGCCGTCGATGACCTCGCCCGCCGCGTTGCGGGTGACGTTGGTCTGCTGCGTGGTGAAGCGCACGGTGCAGAAGGCGGTGCGGCCGTCCAGCCGGGCCTCGGCCAGATCGACAGCCTCGGTCTCGTGGATGCGGGTCTCCAGCGTCTCGCCGGCGGCCTGGCGGGCACGGATGGCCTCGGCGAAATTGTCGTACACCGTATCCGCCAGCAGCGGCCGCAGCGCGGCCGTGTCGCCGCGGGCGAAGGCGTCGACGATCATCTCGAAGGCGGCGTGGGCGCCCTGCAGGAAATGCTTCTCCTGGAAGGTCGGGTCGGCGGTCTGGATCTGGCGCACCCCGTCGGCGAGCGAGGTCGGCAGACCGTCGCCGGGCGGCGGTTCGGTCACCGGCCCGCGGCCGGGCAGCGGCACCACCCGGTCGTCGTCGGCCAGCGCCGTCGGGCGCGGCGGCGGCACGCCGGGGCCCTGCTGGCCGGGCGGCGTGGCGTAGGGGTTGGGGCGCTGCTGCTCCTCGCCGGTGCGGCGGCCCAGCACGCTGCGCAGCCTGTAGATCAGGAAGGCGGCGACCATGCCGAAGATCAGGATGTCGATGAAGTAGAAGCCTTCGCCCATGGACCTGTCCTGACGGTTTGCGCGGCGCGTTGTCGGCGGGGCGGTTTCCGGGTGCGGGCCCCTGGATGCCCCTGGAATCATGGTCGGCGGGGCATTACATCCTGCGAGGACGGTCCGCCGGGCGGCCCCTCCCGCGGTCCGGCATCACCCCCGCCGTCACCGGAACGCGTCTTCTGTAGATAGGGGGTCGAGGCTGAAAGAGCAAGGCATGCGCATCCTGCCCCTTCTGGTGCTTCTTCCGTTGTTGGAGATCGCCGGCTTCATCTGGGTGGGCGGCGCCATCGGCGCGGGCCCGACCCTGGCGCTGATCGTGCTGGCGGCGGTCGCCGGAGTCTGGCTGATCCGCCGCCAGGGCCTCTCGACCCTGCGCGCCGCCGCGACCGACGCGCGGTCCGGGGCACCCCTTCAGGGCGCCTTCGACGGGCTGTGCCTGGCGCTGGCGGGAGTGCTTCTGTTCATCCCGGGCTTCCTGTCGGACCTGCTGGCCCTGCCGCTCCTGCTGCCCCCGGTGCGCCGGGCCATGCTGAAGCGCCTGGGCGGCGGCTTCGTGATGGCTGGCGCCGCGTCAGGCGGCTTCCGCCCGCAGCGCCCGGCCGTGATCGAGGGCGACTTCGTCGAGGTGCGCGAGCCCGCCGTGGAGCTGCCGCCCGAGGAGAGCCGCTGGCGGGCCCCGAACGAGCGCTGAGCGGCCTCAGCGGCGGTATGTGGCGACGTAGTTCTGGGTCCGGCTCATCAGCGCCGTCCACTGCGTCTCCAGCGCCTTGTAATGGTCGGCGGTGCAGGGGCCCTCGCGGCCCAGGCTGATGCCCAGATCGTAGATGACCTCCATGCGTCCCGGGTTCCGCGCCAGCCGGTTGTACTGGTACCAGCGCATCAGCTCGGCCCGGTCGGGACGCAGGCCGAAGCCGCAGGCGGCGTGGAAGCCCTCCAGCTGCCCGCCCACCAGCACCAGCTCGCCATGCAGCTCGAAATCACCGGGGATGGTGCCCAGCGTGCCCTGCGGCGGCACGCCCGGAGCCGGCGCGGCCGGGGTCTGGGTACCCGCGCCGGGGGCCGAGGGGCTGGGGACGGCAGGGCCGGGAGCCGTGGGGCCGGGCGCCCGCCAGTCCTGGGATGCGGGGGGAGCGGGCGGCGTGGCGCGCGGGTCGATGATGGCCGTGTCCTGCGCCGGCGCCGGGCCGGCGGGCAGCAGGCAGGCCAGGGCGAGGAGGGGAACCGTCAGCAGGCGACGGACGCGGGGCATGCGGCGTCTCCTTCCGCCGTTACGGGACTTGGTCGCGGGTTAACACCCGGGCGACGACCAAGGCTCCCGTCTCCGCCGAATGGGGAGGGTGGGCACCGCTTTATTGCGGAGGGTCCGGCGCCGCTTCCACCCCGCCCGCGCGATCCCGGACGCCCCGCCCGGCCGCCCTCCGCGCCGGCGCCGGATGCGCGGATCGCGGTGTTGTTGGGGCATGAAGACGATGCTCCCCACCCTGCCGGTCCTGGCGCTCCTCGGCGCCCTTGCCGTCCACCTGCCCGCCGCCCCCGCCCTTGCCGGCGGCATGCCGGGGGAGACGCCCCTGTCCGGCGGCCCGCTCTCGGGATCGCTCGGCTGCCGCGTGCCGGACCTGATCCTCACCGCCGGGCGCGACCTGGACGGCACGGCCGAGGAGGTCGCGGCCAGCCGGGCCGAGTTGGTGCGGTTCGAGGCCTGCCTCGATGCCCGGGCCGAGGCGGCGGAGGTGCTGGATCCCGATGCGGTCACCCGCCTGGCGCTGCAGCGCGACGCCGCCGTCACCCTGCGCCGCCTGCTGGACGCCTTCGGCGAGGCCATCGCCGAGGCCCGGGCGCGCTCGGTGCCGGGGAGTTAGTCTAGGTTTGGCGTAATGCTTGGCGGAGAAGCTGAGGCGTGGTGCGTCCTTCGACAGGCTCAGGATGAGGAAGGGTGGATGCCAAGCACTCCTGGTTCCCGTCCGTGCGGGCCAAGCTGGGAGCAGCTAAATCCACCTCATGCTGAGCCTGTCGAAGCACGCACCGCGTCAACACTGCCCATGGTCGGACGAAGCGCACCCGCCGCTCACGGCGGCTTCACCAGCGGTAGTTCCCTCACCCCGTAGCCCGCCCCCGCGGGGATGCGGACCCGAAGGCCGTCGGGGCCCCGCTCCACCTCGGGCGTGATGGGCGCCTTGGGATGGGCGGCGGCGAGGGCCAGGATGTCGGCCACGGTCCGCCCGCGCGCCGCCAGCATCAGGTTGGCGCGGGTGGCCGGCACCAGCTCGGCCCCGCCCCGGTCGGCGAGGGACAGGGCATCCGCCGGGCGCAGCCAGGCCGAGTCCACCGTCTCGCGCCCGTCATGGGCCCCTGCCTGCCCCGGCGGCACCGCGGCGGCGTAGAAGCGCGTATCGAAGCGCCTGGGATTGCTGGCCGGCGTGATCCAGCGGGCCAGCGGCACCAGCGCCGCGAGGTCGGCCGCCAGTCCCTCAGTCCGCAGGAAGTCGCCCAGGGTCGCCTCGCGCCGGTCCAGCCGGCCGCGCCAGGGCGCCAGCCCGGCCAGCCTGTCGGCGGTGGGGAAGTCTCTGTCGGCACCGCGGGTCAGCAGCACGCCCGCCTCTTCGAAGGCCTCGCGCACCGCCGCCAGCCGGTGGGCCCTCTCTTCCGCCTCCAGCCCGTCACCGCCGGTGGCGGGGATGCAGGGCTCGCGGTCGCCCGCATCGACCTTGCCGCCGGGAAAGACCAGCGCGCCGGCGGCGAAGGCGACCCCGGCGTGGCGGCGCAGCAGCAGCGCCTCCGGGCCTCTCGCGCCGTCGCGCAGCAGCAGGACGGTGGCGGACGGAACGGGCTCAGTAGCCACGGGCGCGGTCCACCAGGTTCGCCAGCGGCAGCCCGGCCTCGAAGCGCCGCATGCCCTCGACCACCTGGGCCACGGCGGTGCGAGCCTGGGTGATGGCGGCGATGTGAGGCGTGACCGTGACCTTGGGGTGCGTCCAGAAGGGATGGTCTGGCGGCAGCGGCTCCTCCTGGAAGACGTCCAGCGTGGCTCCGGAGATCTGGCCGCTGTCCAGCGCCGCCAGCAGGTCCGCCTCCACCAGATGCTGCCCGCGCGCGGCGTTGATGACCACGGCGCCCCGGGGCAGCCGGGCGAACAGGCCGGCGTTGAGGATGCCCGCCGTGTCGGGGGTCAGCGGCAGCAGGCAGACCAGGATGTCGGTACGCGCCAGGAAGGCGTCCAGCTGCGCCTCGCCGTGGAAGCAGGTTACGCCCGGCAGCTCCTTCCGCGTGCGGCTCCAGCCGGCCACGTCGAAGCGGAGCGCGGTCAGCGCGGCGGCCGCGTCGGAGCCCAGCGCGCCCAGCCCCAGCAGCCCCACCCGCCGCTCGCGCGCCAGCATCTGCACCGCCTCCTGCCGCCACACCCGCTCGCGCTGCTGGCGCTCGATGGCGGGAGCGCCGCGGTGCCAACGCAGCACGTGCAGGCAGACATACTCGGTCATGCCCTCGGTCAGCGCCGGTTCCACCATGCGCACCAGCGGCCGGTCGGGCAGATCAGGGTCGCGCAGCAGCGCGTCCACGCCGGCGCCGAGCGAGAAGATGACCTTCAGGTTCGGCAGGGTCGCCAGCAGGCCCGCCGGCGGTTTCCAGACCAGCGCGTAGTCGATGGATGCCGGATCGGGCAGGTCGGGCCAGACGCGCACGGGCCGGTCCGGCATCTGGGCCCGCAGCTCGTCCAGCCAGGGGCCGGCATTGTCGTGGGCGGAGGCGAAGAGGATGGACATGGGCGGTCGTCTCCCCGGGATGGCTGTGCCGCCCTTATCCCACGGGACCCCGCAAAAGCGAAACCCCCGCCGGATGGGTCCGGCGGGGGTCCGTAGGCGCCACCCCTCGCGGGGCGGGTGATCAGAACTGGAACTGCAGGCGGGCGGTGATGGCGTCCGTCTCGTCGGTCGGCTGCGTGCCGGGACGGTCGGCCTCCATCATCTGGTAGTTGAACATCAGGCGGACGGCCGAGTTCAGGTACCAGTTCAGGCCCAGGGTGATGACCTCCTGCTCGCCGGGCGTGCCGCCGGTGCGGAAGCCGCTGGTCGGGGTGACGTTGGCGAGCGGGGTGGTGACGCCGACGCCGCCGTCCAGGTCGACCAGGTCGATGACCGAGTAGCGGGCCGCCAGCTCCCAGGCGCCGGGACCGTAGCCGCCGGAGGTGCGGAACGGCCACTGGACCTTCGGGCCCTGGAAGTTGCCGCCCTTGATGTTGTAGGGGCGGCGCTCGCCGGTGATGAACCAGCCGGCGGCGACGTAGTAGCCGTCGAAGGACGGGTCGTCGAAGGCGCCCAGGGCCACGCGGCGCTCGAACTCGTACTGGTAGTACTCGCCGGCCACCCAGAAGTTCTTGAAGGTGAAGGCCACGTCGCCGCCGTACACCGAGAAGCTGTCGCTGTCGATGTTGCCGGTGCTGACCATGCGGTAGGCGCCGCCGCCGATGCGGGTCTCGGGACGCTCGCTGAGGCTCAGGTTGCGGACGTTGTTGGCCGCGACCTGCGCGCCGCCGGCCGTCTGGCGCGGCTCGAATAGGTGGCCGCCGGTGACGCCGATGCCGAGGTCGAAGTCGGGGCTGGTGGCGGCCAGGAAGGCGGCGCGGCCGATGACGGCGTGCTGGTCGTCACCGCCCGAGGCGGCCAGCGTGTCGCCGGTCAGGTAGGCCGACACGAAGTGACGGTCGCCGCTGTTCTTGAAGCCGAGCGCCAGGCGCGACTCGCTCGCCACCAGGCTGGTGGCCAGGTTCACCGGCGCCGAGCGCTCGATGAAGGGAATGTCGTTGGAGGAGGTGCTGTCCTCCAGCGTGAAGGGCGGCTGCATGGCGCCGACGTCGATCGTCCAGCCGGGGATGGCGGTGTAGGAGACGTTGGCGGCCTGCAGGCGGCCGCCGGCGCCGCGGTCGTTCGAGAAGTCGGCGGTCAGCTCGAAGTTGAAGTCGTTGAACACCTTGCCGGCCACGCCGATGTAGGCGCGGCGGGTGTTGAAGCCGTCCGGCAGGTCGATCTGGTTGCCCGGCAGGTCCAGCGCGCCGGCCGTGACGTTGTCCGGGAACCAGTAGCCGTAGTCGAGATGCAGGCGGGCGCGCAGCGCCACGTCGAAGGCCTTGTCGGCGCTGACGAAGCGCGGACGGCCACCGGCCACGGTGACGGTCGGGGCGTCGGAGACGCGCTTGTTGACCGCGGCGACGTCCTTGCCGACCTGGTCCTTCAGCGACTGGAGCTGACCCTGCAGCGCCTGGATCTGGCTGTTCAGCGCCTCGATCTGGGCCTGGGTGACGGTCGGGGCCGGGGTGGTCGCCGGACGCTGGGCGGTCTGGGCCGAGGCCGCTCCGGCCACGAGGGCCGCGGCACCGAGGACGGTGCCGGCGAGCAGGGTGGTCTTGAAGGTCATTTCTCAACTCCGTAGGACGGTTGGAACCTCGCCAAAGCCCGCAACTCCACCTCGGTGAAGTACCTATTCGGCATAGGCGGCGTTCCAGGCGCCGGAACCGCTAGCAAAGCGCCGTGACCGAAATGTCGAAGTTGGCTTTCATTTTTGTGACATGCTGTGACCGTTGCCGGATTGCCACGCCGCCTGAAGCTGCCGCCGCGCAAGCAAATCGATTGAAAAGCGTGTATTACCAGGACGAGAATAGGCTGATCGATAGAGGGCATGGGGCGTGATGCCGAGCGGTTCCGGCGCCGAGGACACGGTCGCGCGGCCCTTCATGGGCGCCGCCGGCGGCGGGATTCAGGAGGAGGGGCGTGGCCTCTCCACCGCCGCCTATCCGCTGCTGGTCCCCGTGCTGCTGCTGCTGATGGTGGCGGTCGCCGCCATCGCCGGCGTGCTGGGCTACGCCGCCGTGTGGCAAGACCGCGAGATGGCGGCCCAGACCGTGCGCATGGTGCAGGTCTCCGTGACCCAGGCGGAGACGCGCCTGGGCGACATCGTCATCGACTATGCCAGCTGGAACGAGTCCGCCGACCAGCTCGCCGGGCCCGCGCCGGACGCCGAATGGGTCGACCGCACGCTCGGCTCCTACCTCACCAACCATTTCGGCATCACCGACGTCGTGGTGGTCGGCGACGACGGCCGCATCCGGCTGGCGCTGCAGGACGGCACGCGGCTGGAGGCGACGCTCGGCGCGCCGCCGCCCGGCATCATGGAGCTGGTGCGCCGCGCCCGGACGTCACCCCCGGGCGTGCCCAAGGCGGCCACGGGCATCGTCGTGCAGGGCGGCCGGCCGCACCTCGCCGCCGCCGCCGACATCCGCTACGAGGGCACCGGCGCCCGCCCGGCCCAGGGCGCGGTGCTGGTCTTCCTGCGCCTGCTGGCCGACCCGATCCTGGCCGACTTGGCGGCGCCCCTGCCCATCCAGAAGCTGCGCCTGCACGGCGCCGCCCCGGCCGGCGACCCGGCGACCACGCTCGCCCTGGCCGACCCGGAGGGGCAGCCGGCGGGCTGGCTCTCCTGGCAGGCGCCGGCGCCGGGCAGTTCGCTGCTGCACAGCGTGCAATGGTTCCTGGTCGCCATCATCGTCGCCATGGTCGGCCTGACCGCGCTGTTCCTCGCCCGCGCCCAGCGCGTCGGGCAGCAGCAGGCCCGCGCCCTGGCCGAGCTGGCGCAGAGCGAGGAGCGCTACCGGGCGCTGGTGGACGCCGTGCCGGACCTCATCTCCCTGGTGCGCGACGGCGAGATGTCGCTGATCAATGCCGGCGGGCTGGACATGCTGGGGCTGGACAGCCCGGTCGACGCCGACGGCGTGCCGCTGCTGGACTTCATCGCCGAGACCGCGCGCGGCGAGGTCCGCCAGCGCCTGGCGGAGGCCGGGGCCGGCCGGCCCTGCAATTGGGAGCCGATCGAGTTCCGCCGCCGCGACGGCTCCGCCGTGCCGACGCTCACCACGCTGCTGCCGATCGAGGATGAGGACGGCCGGGCGGTGCTGGTTGTCTCCCGCGACGTCAGCGACCGTGCCGTCGCCGACGAGGTGCTGCGCCAAGCCCGGGCCGAGGCCGAGCTGGCCGACCGCGCCAAGGGCCAGTTCCTCTCCAACATCAGCCACGAGCTGCGCACCCCGCTGAATGCCATCATCGGCTTCTCCGAGATCCTGCGGGACGAGCTGCTGGGCAGCCTCGGCAACCCGCAGTACCGGGACTACGCCGTCGACATCCACGAGGGCGGCCTGCACCTGCTGCGGCTGGTGAACGATCTGCTGGACATCGCCCGCCTGGACGCCGGCCGGCTGGAGCTGCGCGAGGCCTGGCTGGACGTGGACGCGCTGGTCGACCGCTGCGTGCGGCTGGTCGCGCAGAAGGCGAACGAGGCCGGCATCGCCATCGAGGTCGATGCCGGGTCGGGCGGCGGGCAGCGGCTGCTGGCCGACGAGGTGCGGCTGAAACAGGTCCTGGTGAACCTGCTGTCGAACGCCATCCGCTTCAGCGAGCGGGGTGACCGGGTGACGGTCGCCGCCGGTACCGACGTGGAGGGCGATTTCTGCCTCTGCGTCAGCGACACCGGCGTCGGCATGACGCCCGAGGCGCTGCGGCTGGCGCTGCAGCCCTTCGGCCAGGTGGAGACCGGCCACAACCGCCGCCAGCCCGGCGCCGGCCTGGGCCTGCCGCTCGCCAAGGGCTATGTCGAGGCGCATGGCGGCCGGCTGGGCATCCAGAGCACGCCGGGCGTCGGCACCATGGTCACCGTCACCCTGCCGAAGAACCGCCTCTACCGCTCCGAGCCGGCCCGCTCGGCCTGAGGGGCGGGCGCAACCCTTTGGCTGTGTCTCACCCGTCACCCCGGCGGAAGCCGGGGTCCAGGGGTTGCAGCGGGATACGATGGATGCAGCGCCCGTAGGTCGCATTGCGCTGCGCTCCATGCGACCTACGGGCGCGCTTCATCGATCGGGCATGGCTGCAACTCCTGGGTCCCGGCTTCCGCCGGGATGACGGACTGAGTATGTCGGCCTCCAAGGCGGCAGCGGGCGTTTTCAAGCACCAGCCCTAAACCGCCGGTTCCGCCGCCAGGTCCAGCGCCGCCGCCAGCAGGGCGCGGGTGTAGGGATGCTTGGGCGCCGCGAAGACGCGCTCAGCCGGACCCCGCTCCACCACCTTGCCGTCCTTCATCACCAGCAGCTCCTGGCTGAGGGCGCGGACGACCTTCAGATCGTGGCTGATGAAGAGGTAGGCGAGGCCGTGGCGGGCCTGCAGGTCGCGCAGCAGGTCGACGATCTGGGCCTGCACCGACATGTCCAGGGCCGAGGTCGGCTCGTCCAGCACCAGGAAGCGCGGCTTCAGCACCAGGGCCCGGGCGATGGCGATGCGCTGGCGCTGGCCGCCGGAGAATTCGTGCGGGTAGCGCTGGCGGGCGGCCGGGTCGAGCCCGACCTCCTCCAGCGCGGTGGCGACCATGGCGTCGCGCTCCGCCCCGTTGCCGCCGATGCCGTGGACCTCCAGCCCCTCGCCGATGATCTCGCCGACGGTGAGGCGGGGGCTCAAACTGCCGTAGGGGTCCTGGAAGACCACCTGCATGCGCCGGCGCAGGGGGCGCAGCCGGCCCTGGCTCCAGCCCTGGATGTCCTGCCCGTCGAAGCGGATCGCCCCCTCGCTGCCGATGAGCCGCAGCAGCGCCAGGCCCAACGTCGTCTTGCCCGATCCCGATTCGCCGACCACGCCCAGCGTCTGTCCCTGGCGCACCGTCAGCTCGATGCCGTCCACTGCCCTGATCTGGTCGACCGTGCGCCGCAGCAGGCCGGAGCGGACGGGGAAATGCACCTTGATGCCCTCGGCCCGCAGGATCTCGGGCGCCGTCGGGTCGGCCGGGGCGGCCAGGCCCTTCGGCTCCGCCGCCAGCAGCCGCCTCGTGTAGGGATGATCGGGCGCCCGGAAGATGTCGGACGCCCTGCCGGTCTCGACGATCTCGCCCCGGTTCATGACGCAGACCCGGTCGGCCATGCGGCGGACGACGGCGAGGTCGTGGGTGATCAGCAGCAGCGCCATGCCGAAGCGGCGCTGCAGCTCCTTCAGCAGTTCCAGGATCTGCGCCTGGATGGTGACGTCCAGCGCCGTGGTCGGCTCGTCCGCCACCAGGATGTCCGGCTCGTTGGCCAGCGCCATGGCGATCATGACGCGCTGGCGCTGGCCGCCCGACAGCTCGTGCGGGAAGCTCGCCAGCCGCCGCTCCGGGTCGGGAATGCCGACCAGACGCAGCAGCTCCACCGTGCGCGCCCGGGCGGCGTCGCGCCCCATCGGCCGGTGCAGCAGCAGCGCCTCCGCCACCTGGGCACCCACCGTGTGCAGCGGGTTCAGGCTGGTCATCGGCTCCTGGAAGATCATGGCGATGCGGTCGCCGCGCACCCGCCTGAGATCCTCGTCCGGGGCGCCGACCAGCTCCCGCCCCTGGAAGCGCACGCTGCCGGCGGGATGCCGCGCCTGGGCTTTGGGGAGCAGCTGCAGCAGCGACAGGGCGGTGACCGACTTGCCGGACCCGCTCTCGCCCACCAGCGCCAGCGTCTCGCCCCGCTCCAGGGTGAAGGACACGCCGCGCACGGCCGGGACCCAGTCCCGCCCCTGGCGGAACTCGACGGCGAGGTCCCTGACCTCCAGCAAGGGCGTGGCGTCCTGATTCACTCTCTCTCGCCTCATCCGCGCGGGTCGAAGGCGTCGCGCGCCGCCTCGCCCACGAATACCAGCAGGCTCAGCAGCACCGCCAGTGCCGCGAAGGCCGTCACCCCCAGCCAGGGCGCGTGCAGGTGGGCCTTGCCCTGGGCCAGCAACTCGCCCAGGGACGGGGAGCCGGGCGGCAGGCCGAAGCCCAGGAAATCCAGCGCCGACAGGGTGGTGATGGCGCCGCCCATGACGAAGGGCAGCAGCGCCAGCGCTGCCACCGTGGCGTTGGGCAGCACGTGGCGCAGCAGGATGCGGCCCTCCGACGCGCCCAGGGCGCGGGCCGCCCGCACATGGTCCAGCCGCCGCACCCGCAGCGCCTCGGTGCGCACCGCGCCGACCAGCGGCATCCAGCCGAACAGCAGCAGCACCCCCAGCAGCCACCAGAAGCCGGGCTCCACCAGGCTCGCCAGCAGGATCAGGATGAACAGCACCGGCAGGCCGGACCAGACCTCCACCAGCCGCTGGCCGGCGAGGTCCACCCAGCCGCCGAAATAGCCCTGCACCGCGCCGGCCAGGATGCCGATGGCGGACGCCGCCACCGTCAGCGCCGCGCCGAACAGCACCGACAGGCGGATGCCGTAGACCAGCCGCGCCACCACGTCGCGCCCCTGGTCGTCCGTACCCAGCCAGTTCTCCCGCGAGGGCGGGGAGGGGGCGGGGCCGGGCAGGGCGTAGTTCACGCTGTCATAGGCGTAGCGCAGCGGCGGCCAGAGCATCCAGCCGCGCGCGCCGATCAGCGCCGCCACGTAAGGATCGCGGTAGTCCGCCGCCGTGGGGAAGTCGCCGCCGAAGTCCGTCTCCGGATAGTCGTGCAGGACCGGCGAATACCAGCCGCCGTCGAAGCGCACCAGCAGCGGCCGGTCGTTCGCCACGAACTCCGCCGGCAGGGTCGGCAGCACCAGGGCCAGCAGCAGCCACAGGCTCCACCAGCCCCGGCGGTTGGCGCGGAAGCGGGCCCAGCGGCGGCGGGCGGGGGCCGACAGCCTCATGCCCGCGCTCCGAAATCGATGCGCGGATCGGCCCAGGCGGCGGCCAGGTCGCCCGCCAGATTCGCCAGCAGCCCCATCAGGCTCAGCACGTAGAGCGTGCCGAAGATGACGGGATAGTCGCGGTTCACCACCGCCTCGAAGCCCAGCAGCCCCAGACCGTCCAGCGAGAAGATCACCTCCACCATCAGCGCGCCGGTGAACAGCACCCCCACCAGCGCCTGCGGGAAGGAGGAGATGACCACCAGCATGGCGTTGCGGAAGACATGGCCGTAGAGCACCCGGCCCTCCGGCAGCCCCTTGGCGCGGGCGGTGACGACGTAGGGCTTGGCCAGCTCCTCCAGGAAGCCGTTGCGGGTCAGCAGCGTCAGCCCGGCGAAGCCGCCGGCCACCAGCGACAGCACCGGCAGCGCCGCGTGGTGCAGATAGTCCAGCGCCTTGCCCAGGGGCGACAGGGCGGCCCAGTCCTCCCCCGTCAGCCCCCGCAGCGGGAACCAGGCGAGGAAGCTGCCGCCGGCGAACAGCACCACCAGCAGCACCGCCACCATGAAGCCCGGCACGGCATGGCCCACCACCACCAGCCCGCTGGTGACCGCGTCGAAGCCGCTGCCCGGCCGCCGCGCCTTGGCGATGCCGAGCGGGATGGAGGCGGCGTAGATCAGCAGCGTCGACCAGAGGCCGAGGGTGAGCGAGACCGGCAGCTTCTCCAGGATCAGCCCCGCCACCGGCCGGTCGCGGAAGAAGCTGCGGCCCAGGTCGAAGGTCAGGTAGCCGCCCAGCATGCGGGCGAACCGCTCCGGCCAGGGCCGGTCGAAGCCGAACTCCCGCTCCAGCTCCTTGATCAGTTCGGGGTCGAGGCCGCGCGCGCCGCGATAGGCACCGGGGTCGGCCTGGACGGAGGCGCCGGCACCGCCGACCCGCGCCGTGGCGTCCACCGCCTCGCCCTCCAGCTCCGCCGCCAGCCGCTCGATCGGGCCGCCGGGCGCCAGCTGTACCAGCAGGAAATTGACCGCCAGGATCAGGACCAGGGTCGGGATCAGCAGCAGCAGGCGGCGGGCGGCGTAGGCGAGCATGCCTGCCATTGTGGACTTGGGCGCGGCCGCTTTCCAGCGCCCCTTGCCGAAGCCCCGCCGGATGTCCCCGGTAGGTCGCATTACGGCTCCGCCTCCATGCGACCTACATGTCAGCCCCGCATCAGCTCCAGCGCCCGGGCATGAAGCACCGGGTCTCCCGCCGCGACCACCTTGCCGGGCGCGCCCAGCACCATGTCCTGGCCGTCCCAGCCGGTGAGGCGGCCGCCGGCGCCTTCCACCACCGGGACCAGGGCGACCCAGTCCCACGCGCCCAGCTGCGCCTCCACCACCAGGTCGAGGAAGCCCGAGGCCAGCAGGCCATAGCCGTAGCAGTCGCTGCCGTAGAGCGTGTACTTGGCTGCCTTCGAGAGGCGGGCGAAGGCCGGCGCGTCGCCCTCGTCGAACATCTCGGGCGTGGTCGTGGTCAGCACCGCCGCACCGATGTCGCCGCAGGGGCGGGTGCGCACGGGCGCGCCGTTGAAGGTGGTCGGGCGGCCCTGGGCGCCGACCCAGCGCTCCTCCGCGATGGGCTGGTCGATGATGCCCAGCACCGGCCGGCCCTTGTAGGTCAGGCCAATCAGCGTGCCGAAGATCGGCCGGCCGGTCATGAAGGACTTGGTGCCGTCGATCGGGTCCAGCACCCAGACGAAGTCGCGGTCCAGTCCCTCGGTCCCATGCTCCTCCCCCAGGATGCCGTCCTGCGGCCGCTCCGCCTGGATGAGCGCGCGCATGGCCGCCTCCGCCTCGCGGTCGGCGATGGTGACGGGCGTCTCGTTGGACTTGGTGTCCACCGCGAACGGCGTGCGGAAATAGCGCCTGACCACGGGCCGGGCCGCGTCGGCCAGCCGGTGGGCGAAGGCGATCAGATCGTCGGTGACGGGGGGAGAACGCATCGCATGGACTCCTGGCGACGGGGCGCGCACCAACCTAATGCGCGACGGCGACGTCCGCGAGGGGAGCTTCAGGGGAGCTCCCGCAGGGGGATCAGGCGTTCCGCCGACAGGACCGGCGCGAACTCCACAACCTCATAGGTGGCGGCGCCCGCCCGGGCGAAGGGATCCGCGGCGAGCAGCTCGTCCAGTTCGGCGCGCGGCATGGCTCCCGCCAGGATGACGCCGCCGGTGCGCGGCCGTTGCGGCCCGGAAAGCAGGAAGCGGCCGGCCGCATACTGATCGCCGAGCCAGGATCTATGCTCGGCATGCAGGGCGTCGATGGCCTCCAGCGCGGCGGTGTAGCGCAGGATCACGACGTACATGGAAAGTCCTCGCGAAACGGCACGGGGCGGTCCCTGCGGACCGCCCCGTCGAAGTCACCGCCATGCGGCCCGGATCAGGGCAGCGGCGCCGGCGCGTCGGCCTGGGTGCGCAGCCAGGCGATCAGGTTGGCGCGGTCCTGCACCTTCTTGATGCCGGCGAAGTTCATCTTGGTCCCCGGCGCGTAGGCCTTGGGGTTGGCGAGGAACTGGTTCAGCCCCTCATAGTCCCAGTTGCCCGGCTTCTCCTTGATCGCGGCGGAGTAGGCGAAGCCCGGCGTGTGGCCGTGCGCGGCGTTCACCACGCCCCACAGGTTCGGGCCGACCTTGTTGGCGCCGCCCTTCTCGAAGGTGTGGCAGGCGGCGCAGGCCTTGGCGCCCTTCTCGCCGGCGGCGACGTCGGCCGAGGCCAGCAGCGCGGTCACCGGCTCGGGCGCGGCGGGCGCGGCCGGCGCGGCGCCACCGGCCGGAGCGGCCTCCTCGACACCTTCGACCTTGTAGGCGTTCTCCGCCAGCTGATGCGGGTGCACCAGCTTCTTGGACACGAACGCGGCCAGCATGGCGATCAGCATCGCCATCAGAACGGCCATGGAAAGTTTGTTGAAGAAGCTGCCCGCCATCTCGTCCTAACCCTCTAATCCCGCCCGATTGTCCCTCGGGTGCGGGGCAAAATAACGTCAAGAGGGCGCGCTGTCGATGCCCGCCCACCCCGATCATTCGCGGGGCACCATAGCCGAGGCGGCATTCCAGTCCACCCGCATTCCCGCTTGACCCGCCGGACCAAATGTCGCACGCGGTTCGGGCTATGACCATCGCACCCGACGGCGCCACCCCGCGCAACCCGGCCCCCATGAACCCGATCGTTCTCATCCCCGCCCGGCTGGCGTCGACCCGGCTGCCGGACAAGCCGCTGGCCGACATCCACGGCCTGCCCATGATCGTCCATGTCTGGCGCCGCGCGGTGGCCGCCGGCATCGGCCCGGTCGCCGTGGCCGCCGCCGAACCGGAGATCGCCCGCGCCGTGGAGGCCGCCGGCGGCGTCGCCGTGCTGACCGACCCCGACCTGCCGTCGGGCTCCGACCGCATCCATGCCGCCCTCCTGGCGCTGGACCCGGAGGGGCGGCACGACGCGGTCGTGAACGTCCAGGGGGACCTGCCGACCATCGAGCCGGAGACGGTGCGCGCCGTCTTCGCGCCGCTGGCCCGACCCGGCGTGGACATCGCCACGCTGGTCGTGCCGATCCGCGACGAGGCCGAGCGCACCAATCCCAATGTGGTCAAGGCGGTGCTGGAGCTGGAGGGGGATGCGGCGGTCGGCCGCGCCCTCTACTTCACCCGCGCCACCGCCCCCTGGGGGCCGGGCGACCATTTCCACCATATCGGCCTCTACGCCTACCGCCGCGCGGCGCTGGAGCGATTCGTGGCGCTGCCGCCCTCAGCCCTGGAGCGGCGGGAGAAGCTGGAGCAGCTGCGGGCGCTGGCCGCCGGCATGCGCATCGACGCCGCCGTGGTGGACGCGGTGCCGCTGGGCGTCGATACTGCCGAGGATCTTGAGCGCGCCCGCCACCTGCTGGCGCCATAGGAAACGAGCATGTCCGAGACCACCATCGCCTACCAGGGCGCGCCCGGCGCCAATTCCGACCTCGCCTGCCGGATGGTCTTCCCGACCATGACGCCGCTGCCCTGCGCCAGCTTCGAGGACGCCTTCGCCGCCGTGCGCGAGGGGAGGGCGCAGCTGGCGATGCTGCCGGTGGAGAACTCGGTCGCCGGCCGCGTGGCGGACATCCACCATCTCCTGCCCAACGGCGGGCTGCACATCATCGGCGAGCACTACCAGCGCGTCGTCCATTGCCTGGTGGCGCCGAAGGGAGCGACGCTGCAGTCGCTGCGGAAGGTGCACAGCCACATCCAGGCGCTGAGCCAGTGCCGGGGCTACCTCCGCGACCGCGGCCTGGCTCCGGTCACCCACGCCGACACCGCCGGCGCCGCCGCCGACGTCGCCAAGTGGAACGACCCGACCCAGGGCGCCATCGCGTCGGAGCTGGCGGCGGAGATCTACGGGCTGGAGGTGCTGGCGCGCGGCATCGAGGACGCCCAGCACAACACCACCCGCTTCCTGGTGATGTCGCGCGAGCCCCGCCCGGCGGCGCGCGGCCAGGGCGGGACGGTCACCAGCCTGATCTTCCGGGTGCGCAGCGTGCCGGCGGCGCTCTACAAGGCGCTGGGCGGCTTCGCCACCAACGGCGTCAACATCACCAAGCTGGAGAGCTACCTGGTCGACGGCCGCTTCACCGCTGCCCAGTTCTATGCCGACGTCGAGGGCCATCCCGAGGACCGGCCGCTGCGGCTGGCGCTGGAGGAGTTGGGCTTCTTCGCCCGCGAGGTGAAGATCCTGGGCGTCTACCCGGCGCACCCGTTCCGCCTGGAGGCCAGCCAGCAGGCCGGGGACGACTGAGCCGGTCCGCCCGTGTTATCCTGGCGTCCCCATTGACGGAGGGCGCTATGGACGGCCTGCCTGACAAGACGACGGTGACCGTAGCTCTGCCGTCCGAGACGGTCGAGGCGCTCGACCGCATCGCCGCCGCCCTGGGCGAGGACCGGGGCGATTTGATCCGCCGCGCGCTCGGGCAGTACATGGCGGCCGAGGGCGCCGACCTGCTGGCGGAGATCGAGGGGCTGGAACAGGCCGAACGGGGCGAGACGGTAGACTTCGATGAAGTGATGGAGGAGGCCAAGGCCATCATCGCGGAGGCCGAGGCCCGCAATGGGGCTCGGAAAACCGGCACTTGAGCGTCGGTCGCGTCAGCTTCACCCGCGACGCACGGCACTGGTACCTGCGGGAGATCGCCTATCTCGCAGACATGAATCCGGCTGCGGCGCGGAACCTGGACCGTCGCATGTCGGCGATCCGCGAAAAGCTTTCGGCATTCCCCGGCATCGCCCAGCCGGGCCCCCTGCCGGGTACGCGGCGCTTCGTGCTCCCGCCCTACATCCTGACGCTCGCCGAGGTGCGGGGGCACCTCGTCATCACCGCCATTCGCCACGCCCGGCAGTCGGACGAGCCTTCCTTGGACGAGGGAACGACAGGCTCCTGAAAACGCCAGCGTTCCGCCCACCCTCACACCCGCCCGTGCATCCAGTCCTCGATCAGCCGGCGGGAGATGCTGTCGCGCGGGGGCAGGCGGAAGGTCTCGCTGGGCTCGTGCGCCAGCAGGAAGGCACGGTCGAACCAGCGGGCGTCCTCCAGCTCCTCCCCGTCCACCCGCAACGTGCCGCCATTGGCCCGGGCGTGGAAGCCCAGCATGAGGGATGCCGGGAAGGGCCAGGGCTGGGAGGAGTGGTAGCGGACATCCGTCACCTCCAGCCCCGATTCCTCGCGCATCTCGCGCGCCACCGCCTGCTCCAGGCTCTCGCCCGGCTCGACGAAGCCGGCCAGGGTGGAGTACCAGCCGGGCGGGAAGCGCGGCTGGCGGCCCAGCAGGCAGCGGTCGCCGCCGTCATGGATCAGCACGATCACCGCCGGATCGGTGCGGGGGAAGTGCGCCGTGGCGCAGGCGGCGTTGGTGCAGCGCCTGACATGGCCGCCCTCCTCGACCCGCGCCGGGTGGCCGCAGACGCCGCAGAAACGGTGCCGGTCCTGCCAGTGCAGCAGGCCCCGCGCATAGGCGAACAGCCCCGCCGTCGCCGGGTCCAGAGCCGGCGACAGGGTGCGCAGATCGACCAGGGCGCCCAGCGCCGTGAGTTCGGGATGCGCCTCGGGTTCCTCGATCGATGACAAATCCACCGCAAACCAGGCCTCGCCGCCCTCCAGCCCCAGGAAGGCCGGCCCGTGCGGGGCATGGTCGCGCCACCAGCCGGCATCGGGGGGAAGCAGCGCCGGCACCGGTGCCTCGCGCGGGCCGGTCACCAGGTGCTTGCCGCGCCAGAAGGCGGTGATGCGGCCGCCGGCCAGGCGCTCGGCCAGCCAGTCCCCATTCTTGCGGTACTCGGAGGCGCGGTCGATGGTGGCGCCGGTATAGGCGTTGCCCTTGGACATGATGGCCCTGGGGTGGCGGAACGGGCCGCCAGCCTGGGCCGCCGCCGCGATACCGTCAACTAGCCGAATCGGGACAGGAAGCGCACCAGCCCCCGCGTGCGGTCGCTGAACAGGCTGGGGGTGTAGAAGCTGCCGGCCGCCCGCTTGCTGGCCTCGCCCCGGGTGGGATAGGGGGCGATCATGTCGGTGAAGGCCTTCACCTTCAGCCCCTGCGACAGCGCTAGGCACCAGGGCTGGATTAGCTCGCCCGCCCCCGCGCCCGCGATGCCGGCGCCGAGGATGCGGCCGTTCGGCAGGGCGACCGCCTTGACCAGCCCCTCCGTGTCGCGTTCCGCCTGGGCGCGGTCGTTCTCGTGGAAGGGCCAGCGCAGCACCCGCACCTCGCCATGCCGCTCCCGCGCCTGCGCCTCGGTCAGGCCGACCTGGGCGACCTCCGGCTCGGTATAGGTGACCCAGGGCAGGGCCTTGTAGTCGGCCTTGGCGGAGAGGCGGAACAGGGCGCTCTTCACGAACAGCCCGGCATGGTAGCCGGCGACATGGGTGAATTGCGGCCCGCCCGCGACGTCGCCCAGGGCGTAGACCCGGCGGTTGCTGGTGCGCAAGGACGCATCCACCGTGATGCCCTTCACGTCCCACTTGATGCCGGCCTCATCCAGCCCGAGTTCCTCGACATTGGGGCGGCGGCCGGCGGCGACCAGCAGCGCGTCGCCCTCGATCCGCTCGCCGCTGCCGAGCTCGACCGCGACGCCCTCGCCGGCCCGCTCCACCCGGCGGATATCCGCGCCCTCGCGGATCGTGACCCCGTCCGCCGCCAGCGCGTGCCGCACCACCTCGACCAGCTCCGGCTCGTCCTTGGGCAGGATGCTTGCCCGCTCCAGCACCGTCACCCGAGCGCCCAGCAGTCGGTGCGCCTGGGCCATCTCCAGCCCGATCGGTCCGCCGCCGATGACGATGAGATGGCCGGGCAGCCCGGTCAGCTCGAAGATGCTCTCGTTGGTCAGGTGCGGCGTCTCCGCCAATCCCGGGATCGGCGGCAGGGCCGCGCGGGAGCCGGTCGCCACCACGAAGCGGCGGGCGCGGATCGTGTGGCCGCCTTCCGTCACCACCATGTCGGGGCCGGTGAAGCGCCCTGCCTCCAGGATCACCCGCACGCCCAGGCCGGTGAAGCGCTCCACCGAATCGTTCGGCTCGATCGCCTTGATGACGCCGTGCACATGGGCGTGGACCTTGGAGAAATCGACCTGCGGCTCGCCCGCGGTGACGCCGAAGCGGCCGGCGGTGCGGATCGCCTTGGCGGCCTTGGCGGCGGCCAGCAGCGCCTTGGACGGGACGCAGCCCCAGTTCAGGCAGTCGCCGCCCATGGCCCGGCGCTCCAGCAGCACGACGCGCTGGCCCAGCTGCGCCGCGCCCGCCGCGACGCTGAGGCCGCCCGATCCCGCGCCGATCACGCAGATGTCGGCCTCGATCCTCTCCCCCATGACGCGCCCCGCCCCGTCTTTCTGCTTAAGCCGAGTGTGCCCTGTTCCGCCGCGCCTTGGAACGCTTGTAGAGGATCGGCACCAGCGACAGCAGCGACATGCCCAGGATCGGCAGCAGGATCGCCGGCCGGAAGATGACGCCCAAGTCGGGCGTGCCGCCCGCGTCCAGCACCGCGCCCAGACCGTTGCCGACCGAGACGTAGACCAGGCTGCCCGGGATGATGCCGATGATGGTGCCGGCCACGAAGTCGCGCGGCCGCACCTTCAGCAGCCCCGACGCCAGGTTCACGAACCAGAAGGGGAAGAGCGGCATGAAGCGCAGGAAGAGCATGTAGCTGAAGGCGTTCTTCTGGAAGCCGTGCTCCAGCCGCCGGAAGGAGCGGCCCAGCCTGCGCTCCAGGAAGTCGCCCACGGCGGTGCGCGCCGCAAGGAAGACGCACGTCGCCCCCAGCGTCGCCCCGGTCATGGCCAGCGGCGTGCCGGGGAACAGGCCGAACAGGTAGCCGGCGCCGATCGACAGGAACACCGCCCCGGGGATCGAGAAGGCGGCGGCGGCCGTGTAGACCGCGACATAGATCAGCGCCGTGCGCACCGGCGCCTCCGCCACGGAGGCCAGCAGCGCGTGCCGGTTCTCCCGCAGCGTGTCCCAGCTGAGATAGCGGTGCAGGTCCAGCGCGAAGGCGGTGGCGAGCCCGGCCGCCAGCACCAGCAGCGGCAGCAGGCGCTGCCAGAGCGGGCGGCGGGGACCGGACGGCTCCTCCGGATCGGGGGCCAAGTCGAGGTCGTCGGCGTCGTCGATCGGTTCCGGCGTCGTCGGCATGCGGTCCCTTGCACCCTGTGCTATGCTGGCCCCAGCAGTAGCATGCGCGGGGCCGGGTGCGCCAATGCCGCCGGCCCGTGCGGCGCGCGGTTGACTCCCGTCCCGACCGCCACTATACAGCACGCTTCGTTTTGAACGCCTGATTTGGAGTATCCGTCGTGAAGCGTACTTTCCAGCCGAGCAAGATCGTGCGCGCGCGCCGCCATGGCTTCCGCGCCCGTATGGCCACGCCGGCCGGCCGCAAGGTCCTGTCCCGCCGCCGCGCCCAGGGCCGCAAGCGCCTGTCGGCCTGATCCGGCTGATGGCGCCCCGGCTGTCCAAGGCCGTGGTGGGGCGCCTGATCCGGCGGCCGGAATTCCTGGCCGTCGCCGGCGCCCGCCGCAAATGGGCGGCGCCCGGCCTGATCCTGCAAGCCCGCGCCCATGACGATCGCCAGCGGCCCGCCGCCGGCGACGTTTTGGTGCGCGTGGGCTTCACAGCCAGCAAGAAGGTCGGCAACGCCGTCGAGCGCAACCGCGCCCGGCGCCGTCTGCGCGCCGCCGTCGAAGAGGTGCTGGCGCCCAACGCCGCGCCGGGCAACGACTTCGTCGTGATCGCCCGGCCCGAGACGGTGCGCCGCCCCTGGGACGACCTGAAGGCCGACCTGAAGCATGCGCTGAAGCGCCTGGGTGCCTGGACTCCGACGGCACCGGCCGTGCCCGCCGCCGCCGAACCGCCCTCGCCCGATGTGGGCGCATCCGCCGCACCTCCCCCGCCGGGAGAGCCGGGATGAGCCCCGCCGCTTGGCTGCTCAAGGGGCTGGTGCAGCTGTACCGCTACACCGTCTCGCCCTATCTCGGGCCGGTGTGCCGCTACATGCCCAGCTGTTCGGAATATGCGCTGGACGCCCTGTCCAGCCATGGGGCAGTAAGGGGCGGCTGGCTGGCCGCCCGCCGCGTGCTGCGCTGCCATCCCTGGGGCGGATCGGGCTGGGACCCGGTGCCGGCGCCCGGAGATGGAAAGCGTCACGACGCCCATCCTAGAAACTGCGGGTGCGCCGGGACGCCGGCGCCCTGACCGTTCCCTCCCCGGACCTGCGGGAGGGGGCGCAACCACGAAGTGACGTCGGAACAGGACCCATGACCGACCAGAAGAACCTCGTCCTCGCGATCGCCATCTCGGTCGCCATCCTGTTCGGCTTCCACTTCATCTACGAGGTGCCGCGCCAGCAGCGGCTCCAGGCCGAGATGGCCCGCCAGAAGGCGATGCAGGAGCAGACGGTCGACCCGGCCACCGCCGGCGCCACTGCCCCCGTCGCCGCGCCCGGCGGCGTCCCGGCAGCCCCCGGCGCGGTGCCCGGCGCCTCGCCGCAGGTGGCCCAGGCCGCGCCCGCCGAGGCGCCGCGCGTCCGCATCGAGACGCCGGAGCTGCACGGCTCCGTCTCGCTGCGCGGCGGCCGTTTCGACGATCTGACCCTGGCCCGCTACAAGACCGAGCCGAAGCAGGGCGCGCCGGAAGTGGCGCTGCTGGCCCCGGCCGGTTCCTCCAAGCCCTATTTCGCCGAGTTCGGCTGGATCGCCGGCCAGGACGGCGCCGCCCAGGCGCTGCCCGGCCCGCAGACCGACTGGACCGCGCGCGGCGACCGCCTGGCCCCCGGCCAGCCGCTGGTGCTGAGCTGGGACAACGGCCAGGGGCTGGTGTTCGAGCGCGAGATCTCGGTCGACGAGAACTTCATGTTCACGGTGGTGCAGCGCGTCCGCAACACCGGCGGCCAGCCCGTCACCCTGTTCCCCTACGGCCGCATCGTGCGCGAGGGCACGCCGGAGACGTCGGGCTTCTACATCCTGCATGAGGGGCCGATCGGCGTCGCCAACGGCACGCTGCAGGAGCTGACCTACGACGAGGCCCGCGAGGACGGCAGCTGGAGCGCCGATTCGACCGGCGGCTGGATCGGCATCACCGACAAGTACTGGCTGGTGACGCTGATCCCCGACCAGAAGACGCCGGTCGCCATGCGCGTCTCGCACCAGCAGGGCGACGTCTACCAGACCGATTATCGCGGCCAGGCGCTGACCGTGCAGCCGGGCGCCACGGCCGAGACCACCAACCGCCTGTTCGCCGGTGCCAAGGTCGTGCGCCTGCTGGACCGCTACGAGGACGAGCTGGGCGTCGCCCGCTTCTCCTACGCGGTGGACTGGGGCTGGTTCTACTTCCTGACCAAGCCGTTCTTCTACGCCCTGGACTGGCTGGGCCGCGCCACCGGCAATTTCGGCATCGCCATCCTGGTGTTCACGGTCTTCCTGCGCCTCGCCTTCTTCCCGCTGGCGAACAAGCAGTACGAGTCCTTCGGCAAAATGAAGAAACTCCAGCCGCAGATGGAGGAACTTCGCAAGCGCTGCGGCGACGACCGCCAGCGCATGAGCCAGGAGATGATGGCGCTGTACAAGCGCGAGCAGGTGAACCCGCTGGCGGGCTGCTTCCCGATCCTGCTGCAGATCCCGGTCTTCTTCGCGCTGTACAAGGTGCTGTTCGTGACCATCGAGATGCGTCACGCGCCCTTCTACGGCTGGATCCGCGACCTGTCGGCGCCCGATCCGACGACCCTGTTCAACCTGTTCGGCCTGATCCCCTGGGACCCGCCCTCCTTCCTGCACATCGGCGTGCTGCCGCTGGCGATGGGCGTGACCATGTGGCTGCAGCAGAAGATGAGCCCGGCCGCCGGCGATCCCGTCCAGCAGCGGGTGATGATGATGCTGCCGTTCCTCTTCACCTACATGATGGCCGCCTTCCCGGCCGGCCTGGTGCTGTACTGGACCTGGTCCAACCTGCTGTCGATCGCGCAGCAATGGTTCATCATGCGCCGCATGGGCGTGAAGAACCCGGCCGCCTGAGGATCATGAGATGAGCGGCGAGCGGCTCCAGATCACCCCGGCCCTCGCGGCCGGCCTGACGCCCGAGGAGATCGAGGCGGGCCGCTGGCTGTTCGCGCAGGAGTGCGACTTCGTCTGGGGCGCCGACAAGGCCGAGCTGCTGCCGCCCGAGGGGCTGCCGGAACTGGCCTTCGCCGGCCGCTCCAATGTCGGCAAGTCCAGCCTGGTGAACGCGCTCACGGGGCGCAAGACCCTGGCCCGCACCTCGCACACGCCGGGCCGCACCCAGCAGCTGAACTTCTTCAAGCTGGGCGAGCGGCTGCTCATGGTGGACATGCCGGGCTACGGCTACGCCAAGGAGAGCAAGGAGAAGGTCGCGGCCTGGAACGACTTCGTGCGCTCCTACCTGAAGGGCCGGGTGCCGCTGCGCCGCGCCCTGGTGCTGATCGACAGCCGCCACGGCATCAAGCCGAACGACGTCGAGATCTTCAAGATGCTCGACAACGCCGCGGTGGCCTTCCAGCTGGTGCTGACCAAGGTCGACCAGATCAAGCCGACCGGCCTGCCCAAGATCATCGAGGCCACCGCCGCGATGCTGAAGAAGCACCCCGCCGCCCATCCCGAGGTGGTCGCCACCTCCAGCCAGACCGGCCAGGGCATCCCCGAGCTGCGGGCGACCCTGGCGAAGCTGGCGCAGGGGTGAAATCCCTCGCCCCTTGCGGGAGAGGGATGGGACCCATTGCGTGAGCAATGGGCGGGTGAGGGGTCGGCCGGCGAAGCCGGACGTTCTCCACGTAGAGGCCAAGCTCACCCGTCGAGAAGGCCCAGCTTCGCTGGTCCACCCCTCATCCCCCCACGGCTTCGCCGCGGGCCCCACCCTTCTCCCTCAAGGGGAGAAGGATGAGAGTGCCCACCCAACCCCCGTTGCCACCCCGGCCCCTTCCGGGGTAAGCGTGGCGCCTCGGGTTCATGGGGAGGCGTCATGCGGCGGATCGGGGTCATCGGGGCGGGGGCCTGGGGCACGGCGCTGGCCATGGCGGCTCGGCGCGCCGGCAGCGAGGTGGTGCTGTGGGCGCGCGAGCCGGAGGTGGTCGAGGCGGTCAATGCCGGCCGCGGCAACCCCGTCTTCCTGCCCGGCATCCCGCTCGAGCCCGGCATCCGCGCGACCTCCGACTGGGCCGAGGCCGCAAGCTGCGACGGGCTGCTGCTGGTCACCCCGGCGCAGCATCTCCGGTCCGCCTGCCGCACGCTGAGGCCGCTGCTGCGCGCGGGCGTGCCAATCGTCATCTGCGCCAAGGGCATCGAGATCTCCACCGGCAAGCTGATGAGCGAGGCGGTGGCCGAGGAGCTGCCGGACGCGCCGCTCGCCGTGCTGTCCGGCCCGACCTTCGCGGCGGAGGTGGCGCAGGGCCTGCCGACCGCCGTGACGCTGGCCATCCGCGACACCGACCTGGGCCAGGCGCTGGTCGGGGCCATCGGCGGGCTGACCTTCCGGCCCTACCTCTCGGACGATCTGGTCGGCGCCCAGATCGGCGGGGCGGTGAAGAACGTGCTCGCCATCGGCTGCGGCATCGTGGCGGGGCGGGGCCTGGGCGAGAACGCCCGCGCCGCCCTCATCACCCGCGGTCTCGCCGAGATCAACCGGCTGGGCCAGGCGCTGGGTGCCCGCAGTGAGACGCTGATGGGCCTGTCCGGCCTGGGCGATCTGACGCTCACCTGCAGCAGCCTGCAGTCGCGCAACATGTCGCTGGGCCATGCGCTGGGCCAGGGCCGCGCCCTGTCTGACATCCTGGGTGAGCGTCGCAGCGTCGCCGAGGGCGTCTACACCGCCGAGGCCGTCGTGGCGCTGGCTGGGCGGCTGGGGGTGGAGATGCCGATCTGCGCCGCCATCGACGCCATCCTGAACCGCGGCGCCGACGTGCCCGCCACCATCGCGGCCCTGATGAGCCGCCCCTTCAAACCCGAAGGCGCCTGAGGAGAGACACCATGCCCTACATTCTGGAATGCCTGGACAAGCCCGGCAGCCTGGAGCTGCGCCTCGCCAACCGGCCGGCGCACCTGGACTATGTCGAGAGCCACATCAAGCACGTCGTCGTCGCCGGCCCGATCATGGCCGAGGACGAGAAGACACCGATCGGCAGCCTGCTGATCCTGGACCTGCCCGACCGCGCCTCGGTGGAGGCCTTCGCGGCGGAAGACCCCTATGCCAAGGCCGGTCTTTTCGGCAGCGTGACGATCCGTCCCTGGCGCCTCGTCTTCCCGAAGGGCTGAGGGGCGCGATGGCTTACTGGCTGGTGAAGTCCGAGCCGTTCAAATACAGCTGGGACCGCTTCGTGGCCGACGGCCGCACCCATTGGGACGGGGTGCGCAACCATCAGGCCGCCAACAACCTCAAGGCCATGCGCGTCGGCGATCGGGCCTTCTTCTACCATTCCAACGAGGGGCTGGAGATCGTCGGCGTGGCCGAGGTGGTGCGCGAGGCCTACCCGGACCCCTCCGACGAGGCGGGCCGCTTCGTCATGGTCGATCTGAAGCCGGTCTGTCCGGTGAAGAGTCCGGTCACGCTGCGGCGGATCAAGGAGGACCCGCAGCTCTGCGGCATGGCGCTGGTGAAGCAGTCGCGCCTTTCCGTCTGCCCCGTTACGGATGCGGAATGGAATTATGCCTGCGGACTTGCCGGCATCGACGCCTGACCCCTTCCTCTGCCGGCTGGAGGAGATCCCGGACGGGCAGGCGAAGGGCTTCGTGCGCGGCGAGGGGGCGGGGCGGCTCAAGCTGCTGGTCGCCCGCCGCGGCGACCGCGTCTATGGCTACGTGAATTCCTGCCCGCATGTCGGCGTGCCGCTGGACTGGTCGGAGGACCGCTTCATGAGCCTGGACGGGCTGCATCTGCAATGCGCCACCCACGGCGCCCAGTTCCGGGTGGCGGACGGGTTCTGCGTGCTCGGCCCCTGCAAGGGCCGGAGCCTGACGCCGTTGCCGGTGCGGGTGGAGGACGGCGCCGTCCTGCTGGCGGCGCCGTGATGGTGCCCGTCCGCACCCATCCGTAGGTCGCATGCAGGCGAAGCCGCAATGCGACGCACAGCCGGGGCATCGTCGCATTACGCCTGCGGCTTCATGCGACCTACGACCTCGTGGACATCACGCCGCCGGTTCGGTTTCCGGCTGCATGGCGGCGGCGAAGTCGCGGGTGGTCTGGGCCAGGCGGCGGGCGATGATGGCCGCCTCGAGCGCCGCGTCGGCATGGCCGCTGTCGCCCTTGGGCAGGGCCCGCAGCAGATTGTCGATCGCCATGAGGGTGGTGCGGCTGCCGATCTGGCTCAGCCGCCCGACCGCGCCGCCCTGTCCGTCGGTCGCGTCGTGCCCCGAACTGCCGTGACCCGAACTGCCCCGCCCCGAATTGCCGGTTCCCGCCGCCATAGACCCGCTCCGCGCCATCGGACGGGGTATGTTCTACCACGTTGGCGCCGGCCCCGCATCCCCTCCGCGTGCGCCTATCCCATTGCGCCTAGGCCCCGGCGGTGGAAGGACAGGCGGCCGCGTGCCGGATATTAGGCGCGGCATGGATGATCATTTCGTTTCGGGGTGACGATTATTAGTTCGCCGGCGCAAGCGCGCTCCCGGCAGGTGCGATTACACGGAAACCTACCTCTTTTGGCTTTATGCCAGCGGAGGAGATGTTAGGTTAGCATCCCAGGCGGGACAGGCACCCGGAGATACGCCCAGGGCTCCGGCCCGGGGCGGCTCCGATAGCAAACCACCTTGAAATCACCGGTCCGGGGCGGATCGCCGCCGCGGCCCCATAACGAACAGCGGGGAAACGATCCATGAGCAGCAACAGCCTCTTTCCCGTTCCGGAGTCCGTCGCCAGGTCCGCCTGGGTGGACCAGGCCAAGTATCGGGAGATGTACGACCGGTCGATCCGGGACCCGGAGGGCTTCTGGGGCGAGCATGGGCGCCGCATCGACTGGATGCGCCCCTATAGCCGCGTGAAGAACACCGACTTCACCGGCAGCGTCGCCATCCGCTGGTACGAGGACGGCACGCTGAACGCGTCCTACAACTGCCTCGACCGGCACCTCGCCAAGCGCGGCGACCAGACCGCCATCATCTGGGAAGGCGACGATCCCGGCGAGAGCCGCCACATCACCTACCGCGAGGCGCACGAGCAGGTCTGCCGGCTGGCGAACGTGCTGAAGGCGCGCGGCGTCAAGAAGGGCGACCGGGTCACCATCTACCTGCCGATGATCCCGGAGGCGGCCTACGCCATGCTGGCCTGCGCCCGCATCGGCGCGGTGCACTCGGTGGTGTTCGGCGGCTTCTCGCCCGACAGCCTGAAGGACCGCATCCTCGACTGCGACAGCAAGGTCCTCATCACCGCCGACGAGGGGCTGCGCGGCGGCCGCAAGGTGCCGCTGAAGGCCAATGCCGACCAGGCGCTGAAGAGCTGCCCCGGCGTGGACACCTGCGTGGTCGTGCGCCGCACCGGCGGCAACGTCGCCTTCGAGGCCGGCCGCGACCTCTGGTACCACGAGGAGACGGCGAAGGTCTCCGCCGACTGCCCGCCGGAGGAGATGAGCGCGGAGGACCCGCTCTTCATCCTCTACACCTCGGGCTCGACCGGAAAGCCCAAGGGCGTGCTGCACACGACCGGCGGCTACATGGTGTACGCCTCCATGACCCACCAGTACGTGTTCGACTATCATGACGGCGACGTCTACTGGTGCACGGCCGACGTGGGCTGGGTCACCGGCCACAGCTACATCCTGTACGGCCCGCTGGCGAACGGCGCCCAGACCCTGATGTTCGAGGGCGTGCCGAACTATCCGGACAGCGGACGTTTCTGGCAGGTCATCGACAAGCACAAGGTCACCATCTTCTACACCGCCCCCACCGCCATCCGCTCGCTGATGCGCGAGGGGGAGGGGCCGGTGAAGCGCGCCAGCCGCGCCAGCCTCCGCCTGCTGGGCTCGGTCGGCGAGCCGATCAATCCCGAGGCCTGGCTCTGGTACTACAATGTGGTCGGCGACGCCCGCTGCCCCATCGTCGACACCTGGTGGCAGACCGAGACCGGCGGCATCCTCATCACGCCCCTGCCCGGCGCCATTTCCACCAAGCCGGGCTCGGCGACGCTGCCCTTCTTCGGCGTGAAGCCGGTGGTGGTCGACAATGACGGCAACAGGCTGGAAGGCGCCACCGAGGGCAATCTCTGCCTGGAGGACAGCTGGCCCGGCCAGATGCGCACGGTCTTCGGCGACCATGAGCGCTTCGTCCAGACCTACTTCTCGACCTTCAAGGGCATGTACTTCACCGGCGACGGCTGCCGCCGCGACGAGGACGGCTACTACTGGATCACCGGCCGCGTCGACGACGTCATCAACGTGTCGGGGCATCGCATGGGCACCGCCGAGGTGGAGAGCGCGCTGGTCGCCCACCCGAAGGTCGCCGAGGCGGCGGTCGTGGGCTATCCGCACGACATCAAGGGCCAGGGCATCTACGCCTACGTCACGCTGAACGCCGGCGAGCAGCCCTCGGAGGAGCTGCGCAAGGAGCTGGTCGGCTGGGTGCGCAAGGAGATCGGCCCGATCGCCAGCCCCGACCTGATCCAGTTCGCGCCGGGCCTGCCCAAGACCCGCTCCGGCAAGATCATGCGCCGCATCCTGCGCAAGATCGCCGCCAACGAGCACGACCAGCTGGGCGACACCTCGACCCTCGCCGATCCCGGCGTGGTGACCGAACTGGTGGAGAACCGGCAGAACCGGGGCTGAGGCGCCGCGGCACCGGTGAGGGGGCGGTCCTTCGGGGCCGCCCCTTTTCCATGCCGGTGCGGCCGATCCCCTCAGGGGGAGTGACGGCGGCCGGGCGGCGGGCGCAGGATGCGGGCCTTCGCAATTGGAAGCCTCGCCATGACCGCCAAAGTCCCCATGATCCTCGTCGCCGGCCCCTACCGCTCCGGCACCGGCGACGATCCCGCCCTGATCCACGCCAACATGAAGGCCATGACCGACGCCGCGCTGGCGCTGTTCCGCGGCGGCAAGCTGGGGGTGACCGGCGAGGCGCTGGCCCTGCCGCTGATCGAGGCCGCCGGCGGCACGCTGGGCGACGCGGTCTGGGACGGCATCTTCCACCCGCTGGCGGAGCGGCTGGTGCCGCACTGCGACGCGGTGCTGCGGATCGGCGGCCCGTCGGTGGGCGCCGACCACATGGTGGCGCTGTTCCAGGCGATGGGCCGGCCGGTCTACCGCTCGGTGGAGGAGGCACTCGCGGGCTGAGGCCGCATGGCCTGCCCCGGCTCATCCCGGAAAGGCTCCGTCAGCAACCGCGGCAGCGGCTCGTCCGGGCGGCCGATGCCCAGCTCCATGTCCGCCGTCCTCACGCCCTTGGCGCGGCTGCGGAACAGCCGGTCCCAGACGCTGAGGCCCAGCGCGTAGGTGCTGTCGGTGTCGGCCCGGTCAGCATGGTGATGCATCCAGTGCAGCGAGGGCGTCACCACCACCCAGGACAGGGCGCGCTCCAGCCTCGGCGGCAGCCTCAGGTTGGAGTGCTGGAACAGGGCCGCCAGCAGCACCAGCGTCTCGAACAGCAGCACCGAGGCCAGCGGGATGCCGAAGGCCAGGATCACCAGCGCCCGCACCAGCGCCGCCAGCGCCACCTCGCCGGCATGGAAGCGCACGCCGGTGGTGGTGTCCAGGAAGCGGTCGAGATGGTGCACCCGGTGGAAGCGCCAGAGCATCGGCACCCCGTGCGCGGCCCTGTGCCACCAGTAGATCCAGCAGTCCAGCACCAGCAGGTCGAGCGCCAGCCCCGTCCAGCCGCTCCACCAGCCGGGCCGCCAGCCGATCCCCTGGCTGGTGGCCCAGGCCGAGACCGGCAGCACGAAGGCCAAGGACAGGGCCGAGTTGCCCAGCCACAGCGCCGCGTTCCGCCCCAGCCGCCGCCATCCCCGCGCCTCCTCGGGCGGCACGGCGGCGGGAGCCAAGCGCTCCAGCGCGAAGAACAGCGCGAACCAGCCGCCGACCAGCAGGGCCTTGAGGAGGGGGAGGGAGGCGTCGGGCATGAGGATCTTTCTCTACCCGTCATCCCGGCGCAGGCCGGGACCCAGGGGTTGCAGCCGTGGGGCGGTTGACACAATCCCTCTCCCCTTGAGGGAGAGGGATGGGCCCCGCGCCGCAGGCGTGGGAGGGTGAGGGGTCGACCGCCGCAGGCGGACGTTCTCGCCCGCTGTCCCAGGATCAGCAGTGGAGAAGGCCCAGCCTGCGGCTGGTCCACCCCTCATCCTCCCCAAGCAAGCTTGGGGCCCCATCCTTCTCCCTCAAGGGGAGAAGGATAAGAATGTGCGGCTCCCGTTCCCGGCCGAAGCACGTCGCATTGCGGCTCCGCCTCCATGCGACCTACGCGCCCCGGAACAGCCCCAGCAGCCGCCGCGCCGCGGCCGCCGGCGCCACGGTGCCGCCCGCCACGCCGGTCTCCAGCGCCGCCAGCTCCGCCCGCACGGCGGGGTCGCCGGTGAAGGCGGAGAGCAGCCCCTCGCGGATCTCGTCCCACATCCAGGCGCGGGCCTGCTCTGCCCGGCGGCGCTCCAGGGCCCCGGAGGGGGCCAGCGCCGTCCGGTACTCGCCGACCGTGTCCCAGACCCGGGCGATGCCGTCGCCGGTGAGCGCCGAGCAGCTCAGCACCGGCACCCGCCAGGCTGAATTGGCCGGGCGCAGCAGGGCCAGGGCGTGGCGGTACTCGGCCACCGCATGGCGGGCCTGGGCGGCCAGGTCGCCGTCGGCCTTGTTGACCACGACCATGTCGGCCAGTTCGACGATGCCCTTCTTGATGCCCTGCAGCTCGTCGCCGCCGGCCGGCAGCAACAGCAGCAGGAACAGGTCGACCATGTCGGCCACGGCCGTCTCGCTCTGCCCGACGCCCACCGTCTCCACGACGATCAGGTCGAAGCCGGCGGCCTCGCACAGCAGCATGGCCTCGCGGGTGCGGCGGGCGACGCCGCCCAGCGTGGCGCCGGCGGGCGAGGGGCGGATGAAGGCCTCGGGCGTGCGCGACAGCACCTCCATCCGGGTCTTGTCGCCCAGGATGGAGCCGCCGGTGCGCTGGCTGGAAGGGTCGATCGCCAGCACCGCCACCTTGTGGCCGCGGCCGATGACGTGCAGGCCGAACGCCTCGATGAAGGTCGACTTGCCGACCCCCGGCACGCCCGAGATGCCGAGGCGCACCGAGCGGCCGGTGTGCGGCAGCAGCTCGGCCAGCAGCGCGTCGGCCGCCGCCCGGTGGTCGGCCCGGGTGGACTCGATCAGCGTGATCGCCCGGGCCAGCGCCCGCCGGTCGCCGGCGCGGACCTGCCCGGCCAGCGCGGCCGGGTCGGGTGGCGGCAGCGGCATGCGGGACTACTCGGCCGCGGCGGGCGGGCGGGCGGCCGGCGCGTCGCCGGGCACGCCCGCGGGGGTGAAGCGGCCGTCCAGCTCCTGGATCTGCCGGCGGATGGTGCCGATCGGCTTGATGTTGCGGGCGAACATCGCGTAGGCGACCGGGGTCACGATCAGCGACAGGATGGTGCCGACGGTGACGCCGCCGACGATGACCCAGCCGATGGCCGCGCGCGCCTCGGCGCCGGCGCCGGTGGCGATGGCCAGCGGCACCGCGCCGAAGACGGTGGCGATGCTGGTCATCAGGATCGGGCGAAGCCGCAGCTGGGACGCCTGCCGCACCGCCTCGATCAGCTCCAGCCCCTCGTCGCGCAGCTGGTTGGCGAACTCGACGATCAGGATGGCGTTCTTCGAGATCAGGCCGATCAGCATGATCACGCCGATCTGCGTGTAGATGTTGTTGCTCTGGCCGCTCAGCGCGACCGCGCCCATGCCGCCGAACACCGCCAGCGGCACCGCCAGCAGGATCATGACCGGCAGGCGGAAATTCTCGAACTGGGCTGCCAGGACCAGGAAGGCCACCAGCATCGCCATGCCGAAGGCGAAGAAGATGCTGGCCGACGCCTCCTGCTGCTGGCGGGCCGCACCCTCCCAGGACAGGCGGGCCTCGGGCGGCAGCACCTCGCGCACCGCGGCCTCCACCACCTCCATCGCCTCGCCCATCGAGACGCCCTCGACCAGGTTGCCGGTGATGGTGATGGAGCGCAGCCGGTCGTAGCGGTTCAGCTCGGCCGGGGCGGCGGCGTCCTGCACCTGGATCAGGTTCGCCAGCGGGATCAGCTGGGCGTCGGCGGTGCCGGTGCGCACGAAGATGTTGGACAGGTCGCGCGGGTTGGCGCGGCCGGACAGCTCCGCCTGCAGCACCACGTCGTACTCCTCGCCGCGGTCCATGTAGCGGGTGACGACGCGGCTGCCCATCATCGTCTCCAGCGTGGCGCCGATGTCCTGGATGGAGATGCCCAGGTCGGCGGCGCGGTCGCGATCGACCGTGATGCGCAGCTGCGGCTTGGTCTCGTCATAGTCGGCCTGCAGGCTGGTCAGGCCGCCATAGTCGCCCAGCCGCTCGATGACGATGTCGCGCCACTCGGCCAGCTCGGCATAGGTGCTGCCGCCCAGCACGAACTGCAGCTGGTTGCTGCTGCCGCCCCCGCCGCCGCCGAGGCCCGAGGGCAGGATCGGCACGATGCGGGCGCCGGGCACGGCCTGCAGCTTCGGCCGCAGCTCGGCCGTGATCTCCAGGATGCTGCGCTTGCGCTGGGCGAAGGGCGGGGTGCGCGCCACCACGAAGCCGCGGTTGACGCCCGACTGGCCGCCGAAGCTGGGGTTCAGGATGGAGAGCGCGCTGTCGAGCTCGCCGGAGTCCAGGTACGGCTTCAGGATCGCCTGCACCGCCGCCATCTCGCGGGCGGTGTATTCCTGGCTGGAGCCCTCGGGCGACACGACCTGGATGCGGACCACGCCGCGGTCCTCGACCGGCGCCAGCTCGCGCGGCAGGCCGACGAAAAGCAGCCAGGTGCCGACCAGCACGGCGACGAAGCCGGCGCCGACCATCACCGGCGCGCCGATGGCCCAGTCCAGCACCCGGCCATAGCCGCGCGCCAGCGCCTGGAAGGCGCGCTCGCTGGCCATGAACAGCTTGCCGTGGTTGCCCGTATGGCCGCGCAGCAGCTTGGAGGACAGCATCGGGGTCAGCGTCAGCGCCACCAGGCCGGAGAAGGCCACGGCGGCGCACAGCGCCACCGCGAACTCGCGGAACAGGCGCCCCTGCGCGCCCTCCAGGATGGCGAGCGGCAGGATGACGGCGATCAGCACCAGGGTGGTGGCGATGACGGCGAAGCCGATCTGGCGGGCGCCGCGGAAGGCGGCCAGCAGCGGCGGCTCGCCCTCCTCGATGCGGCGGGACACGTTCTCCACCACGATGATGGCGTCGTCGACCACCAGCCCCACCGCCAGCACGAAGGCCAGCAGGGTCAGCACGTTGATCGAGAAGCCGAAGGCCGACAGCACGCCGAAGGCCGCGACGATGGAGACCGGGATCGCCACCACGGGGATGATGGTGGCGCGCACGTCGCGCAGGAACACCCAGACCACGACCACCACCAGCGCCAGCGCCACGCCGATGGCGTGGAAGACCTCGTAGATGGACTGGTTGATGTAGACGCTGTCGTCGTTGCGGATGTCCAGGCTGGTGCCGGTCGGCAGGGTCGGGCGGATCTGGTCGAAGAGCGCGCGCACGCCGGCCGCAACCTCGACCGTGTTGGCGGTGCTCTGGCGGATGATGCCCAGGCCGACCGCGTCGTTGCCGTTGATGCGGAACTCGCCGCGGGTGTCGCGGGCGCCGACCTCGACCTTCGCCACGTCGGACAGGCGCACGATGTTGCCGTCCTCGTTGCTCAGCACGATGCGGCGGAACTGGTCGGGGGCGGACAGGCGCGTGTCGGTGCGGACGGTGAACTCGCGGGCGGAGGACTCGATGCGTCCGGCCGGCAGCTCGGTGTTCTCGCGGCGCAGCGCCCGCTCGACGTCCTGCACCGTCACGCCGCGCGCGGCCATGGCGGCGCGGTCCAGCCAGATGCGCATGGCGAAGGCGCGCTCGCCGCCGATGCGGACCGAGGCCACGCCGGGGATGGTGGTGATGGTGTCGACCATGTAGCGGCGGACATAGTCCGTCAGCTCCAGGGTCGACATGGTCTCGCTCGACAGGGTCGCCCAGATGATCGGCTGGCCGTCGGCGTTGACCTTGCTGATCTCGGGCGGCTCGGCCTCCTCCGGCAGGTTGTCCAGCACGCGGCCGACGCGGTCGCGCACGTCGTTAGAGGCGGAGTCGATGTCGCGGCTGATGTCGAACTCGATGGAGACGCTGCTGGCGCCCTCGCGCGAGCGCGAGCGGATGGTCTTGATGCCCTCGATCCCGTTGACCACCGACTCGATTCGCTCGGTGATCTCGTTGTCCACCACCTCGGCGCTGGCGCCCGGATAGTTGGTGGAGATGGAGACGACGGGGAAGTCGATGTTCGGCAGCTCGCGCACCGGCAGCCGCTCATAGCCCAGCCAGCCGAAGACGATCAGCAGGGCGCTCAGCACCACCGCCAGGACGGGCCGCTGGATCGAAAGGTCGGACAGCACCATCGCGCGTTCTCCTCCGGGGCGGGCCGCCCGGGCCGGTGTCCGGCGGGGGCCCTGACGGGTCCTATGTCAGATGGGACGCCCGGAGGCGCCCCTGCAAATCAGCTCTCGGTCGCCGGGCGGGGCAGGGCCGTCTGCGGCGCCACCTCCACCTGCACCGGCGCGCCGTCGCGCACCTTCTGGGTGCCGCGGGTGATGACCAGGTCGCCGTCCTTCAGCCCCTCGACGACCTCGACCATGCCGGACTGGCGGGCGCCGATGCGCAGCGCCCGGCGCTGCACCTTGTTGTTCACGGCGACGAAGGCGAACTGCTGGTCGCCGACCGGCACCAGCGCCTCCTCCGGGACCAGCACCACGTTGGTGCGGTTCTCCACCGGCAGCTGGACCGACATGAACATGCCGGGCTTCAGCTTCAGCGTCTGGTTGGCGAGGCGCGCCACCACCTTGACGGTGCGGGTGACCGGGTCGACGCGCGTGTCCACCACCTCCACCGCGCCGTCGAAGCTCTCGCCCGGGTAGGCGGCGGAGCTGGCGGTGATCTTCATGCCGGCCGACAGGCTGCGCAGCGCGATCTCGGGCACGGCGAACTCGAGCTTCACGATCGACACGTCGTCGATGGTGGTGACCTCGCGGCCGGGGGTGACCAGCGCGCCGGGGCTGACCTGGCGCAGGCCGGTCATGCCGGCGAAGGGCGCGCGGATGGTCAGGTCCTGCAGCCGGGCCTGGGCGGCCCGCACCGAGGCCTGCTGCCCCTCGATCTGGGTCGTCAGCTCGTCCACCCGGGCCTGCGCCACCGCCTGCCGCTTCAGCAGCTCGCGCGAGCGGTCCAGCAGCTGGCGGGTGTTGCGCACGTTGGATTCGGCCACCGCCAGGTTGGCGCGGGCCTCGCTGTCGTCCATCTCCACCAGCACGGCGCCGGCCTGGACCAGCTGGCCCTCCTCGAAATGGATGGCGCGGACGATGCCGCTCTGCTTGGCGGTGACGGTGACCGCCTCGTTGGCCCGCAATGTCCCCACCGCGTCGAAGGTGACAGCGATGTCACCCCGGCCGGCCGAGGTCGCCACGACCTGGGTGGCGCGGCCCGGGCCGCCCGGTCCGCCGGGGCCCGGCGCCTTGGCGCCGCCCGACGCCGCGTACCAGGCGCCCCCGCCCACGAGGACGAGGCCAGCGACGGTCACGATCTGCCAGGCGAGGCGCATAGCTTTATCCGGTCCAACAGTGGGCGGTCATATAAGACGGACGGTCATGTGCCGTGCAAATGCCAAAAGCCATCGGCCGCCCGGACGGGCCGGGCGGCTAATGGCTATTGACTTAGTATTACATGGGCGAAGCGCAACCCGGCAACCTGACTTTGCCCGGCGCCACCGCTCCGGTGGTGCCGCTTTCGGCCGGGATGCCGGGACCGCTGTCGTGCTGCCCGCCTCAGGCGGCGATGACCATCGGGGCGGCGGCGTTGACGCACTCGATGGTGAAGGGGCCGCGCACGCCGCCCGAGAAATGCTCGGCCGTCTCCAGCGCCTTGCGGACCCGGGCCTCGGCCGGCAGGTCGCGGCTGTTGTGCAGGGCGCCCAGCGCGTAGGTCGCGCCGCAGCCGATGGCGTGGAAGCCGCGGGTGAACTCGCTGACCTGGTAATCGTCCTGGATCGAGAACAGCCGGCCCTCGGCCGCCACCAGGAAGAAGCCGCCGGTCTCCACGTCGTTGCTGCGGTGGGCGAAGCCGCCCTCCTTCAGCGTGGCGCGGACCGACTCGACGAAGTCGCAGACCATGTAGCGGAACAGGTCGACGTCAGGGCGGCGCGGCGGCGGCTGCAGGCGGAAGCGGAGCAGCTGGCCCATGCGGAACGAGCTGGTGAAGCCGATCAGGAAGCCGCCGTTGCGGAAGACCTTGGTGTCGGCGCGCAGGCTGATGTCCAGCCCGGCCACGCCGGCGCAGTCACCGCCCATCCAAACATTGCCGCCATCAACCAGTCCGACGATGCACGTCATGATTCCCAACCCCGAAAGTGCAAGTGAATGACGGGGCGGATGATGGGGCGGTCAAACTTAATGCTTCGTATACGGCCCGGGATTGCCGAGCCTCTACCACCGAATACTTAGCTGTACTTCGCAATTTCGGATGAGGTCAGGCGGCGAGCTGGAATCCGGCGCGGCCGATCTCCTCCAGGAAGGTACGGTCGATCTGCGGGTGGCGCGAGGGCATCTCCCGCTCGATCCGGTCCAGCAGCAGTCGCCCCGCCCTCTCGCCGTTCAGCTCGGTATAGAGCAGGAACCAGGCGGCGTAGGTGCGGCCGGTCAGGCGCTTGTCCGAATCGTCCACCTCCGGCGGCATGACCCAGTGGCCCAGCTGCCCGTCGCGGCGCAGGCCGACGAAGGGGAGCTTGCCCTCGGGCAGGCGGCTGGTGGGGGAGGGGGCTTCCGGGGCGGGTGTCACGATCGTGTCTTCGCGTTGCCGAGTCAGGGAGACAAAGGCGGAGAATCGGGCCTCGTCGTAAAGGTTAATGCGATTCTAGTACGCCATTCCTGGTGGCCGCAACCACCGGATGCCCCCATAGAGGGTGTTCGGAAGGATAGGTCGCGGCCTCGTCGCCCAATGGCGCCGCCCCTGGCCCGCATGCCCGGCCGCGCCCATATGCGGACCATGGAGACGAAGCGACGAGTCGGGCCGGTCGGGCGGCGCGCGGTGCTGGGCGGCTTCGCGGCGCTGGCCGTTGGCGCGCCGGCGCCCGTGCGCGCGGCCGGGGCGATGGCGCCGGAGGCGGCCGCCGCCTATCTCGACGCCTATGCCGCCTGGCGCCGGCGCGCGCCCGACACCACCTTGGCGCCGCTGGAGCGCTCGGCCCTCGCCGCCACCAACGCCAGGCGCGCCGCCGACCGGGCCCGGCCGCTGGCCGAGGAGCCGGAGCTGCGCCGCATCGCCCGCTTCTACGCCCATGCCACGCTGGAGCGCTTCGCCCATGTCGACGCCGCCGGCCGCACGCCGCAGCAGCGCGTCGGGCTGCTGCACCGGCGGCTGGTCGGCGAGCTGGGGGAGAATCTGTTCGAGGTGCGCGCCACCTTCGACATGCTGCACCATCGCGGCGACCCCGAGCGCCAGGCCGAGGCGGGCGAGTTCGCGGTGGACAGCCTGATGGACAGCCCCGGCCACCGCCGCAACATCCTGGAGCCGCGCTGGACCCATGGCGGCATGGGGGCGGCGCAGGGGCCCAACGGCTTCGCCCTGGTGCAGCTCTTCGCCAACCGGGTCGTGCTGCTGGAGGAGGACCTGCCGCTGTTCCTGCCGCCGGGCGCGCCGCTGCCGGCGGAGGCCTTCCGCTTCGCTGAGGGAGCCGCCGACCATGTGGCGCCGTTGCCGCTGGACCGGCCGGCCACGCGGGTGGATCTGGGCGACCCGGCGCTGATCCGCCTGCCGGCACGGCCCGGGGCGGTGCGGCTGGCCTACGCGGTCGCCCGCTCGCGCCTGCAGACCCGCACCGGCAGCACGACCAGCTTCGACGTCTTCGACGGCCCGATCGTGCTGGTGCGCTGACGCCGCACGGCGCCCGGCGCTTGACGGGCGGCCCGCCCCAGGTCAGCCTTCCGCCGGCGATTTGGGGAGAGTGCCATGCGGCTGCGGATCGGACTGGGTGTCGTGCTGGCGGGGATGGTGCTGTCGGGAGCGGCCGTCGCGGCCCCTTGCGCGCTGCAGAGCGGCGCACCGCCGGCCCGCATCGCACCGGAGGGCACCGAAACAGGGCCCTCGCCGTCGGCGCTGGGACATTTCACCTGCGCCCACACGCCGCATCACGGCAAGCGCGACTATCTGCGCCTGCGCAACGTCGCGGGACGGCCCATCACCGTCACCGACGAGGGGCAGCGCTACTTCGTGGAGATCCCGGCCGGGCAGGAGCGCATGGTGTTCCTGCCGGCGCAGCGGCTCTGGTGCCTGTCCGGCATGGTCCCGGCGCGGGCCTTCGTCGACTGCCGCGGCGCGCTGGAGGTGGCGGCCGAGGGGCCAGTGCCGATCACGCTGCGCCCGCAGGAGCATCACGGCGCGCATCATTGAAGGGGGCAGCGGGACTGACCGTAGGTCGCATGAAGCTGCAGGCGTAATGCGACGTTACCCGGCCGTGATGTCGCATTGCGGCTCCGCCTCCATGCGACCTACGGGTGGGTAGTGGTTCTCACCCCAGCCCGTGGCCGCCCAGCACGCTGGTGGTGAAGCGGTTGCCCATGCCGGCGATCAGCGGGCGGGCGCGCTGGATCAGCTCGGGCGTGCCGGGCAGGCCGAGCGAGGCCTTGTGGTCCGCCTCGCTGTCCCATACCTCGGTCACCCAGACGGCGTTGTCGTCGCCCGGCTGCGTCGCGACGACGTAGAGCCGGCAGCCCTTCGCCTGGTGCATGCGGCCGGCGGCCTCCATCAGGATCGCCGCCAGCTCGTCCCGCTTGCCCGGCTGGGCGATGAAATTGCCGCTGAGGCCGTACAGGGTGCCGCTCATGGCGCTCGCCTTGAAGGAGGTGAAGCTGCCCAGCGCCGCAATGCCCGCAGCGCCGGCGAGGAGGTCGCGGCGGGAGGCGCCCATCGGGCTCAATGCCCGTGGCCGCCGCCGCGCTTGCCTTCCTCGGTCTGGATGTAGCGGCGGCCGCAATAGGGGCAGTCGACCTGGCCGGCCTTGGTCATGGTGAGGAAGACCGTGGGATGGCCGAGGCCGCCCCCGCCGCCGTCGCAAGCAACGGCATCCTCGTCGACGTGAATGGTTTCCAGCGGCTGCATGGCGATCCGGCACTCAGAAGGTGGGTGGCCCGGGACAGCCCCGGGCGCGCGGGCCGGATCATACAAGCTCCCGCGCCGTGATCAATGGCGGCCATGCCCTTTCGCGCCCGGGCGCACGGTTGACCCCGCCCGCACCAGAGGTGTACCCCAGGGGCACCCCGCCATCCGTATCGCCGAGAGGCAGTGCCATGCCCGATTCCCTCGACCGTGCCCCGGCCCGGACAGTGACCTTGCCGGAGCACGCGGTGGAGCTGAAGGGGCTGGCGAAGACCTACCGCGCCGCCGGCAAGGCGCCGGAGAAGCACGCGCTGAAGGGCATCGACCTCGCCATCCCGCGCGGTTCGCTGTTCGGGCTGCTGGGGCCGAACGGCGCCGGCAAGTCGACCATGATCAACATCCTGGCCGGGCTGGTGACCAAGAGTGCCGGCACCGCCCGCATCTGGGGCATCGACATCGACGCCGACAGCCGCGCCGCCCGCGCCGCCATCGGCGTGGTGCCCCAGGAGCTGAACATGGACCCGTTCTTCACCCCGCGCGAGCTGCTGGACCTGCAGGCCGGCCTCTACGGCGTACCCAAGCGCGAGCGCCAGACCGACCAGCTGCTGGAGGCGGTGGGGCTGAAGGACAAGGCCAACGCCTATGCCCGCACGCTGTCGGGCGGCATGCGGCGTCGGCTGATGGTGGCCAAGGCCATGGTCCACGCCCCGCCGGTTCTGGTGCTGGACGAGCCGACCGCCGGCGTCGACGTGGAGTTGCGCCAGTCCCTCTGGGCCCATGTGCGGGAGCTGAACCGCGCTGGCACCACCGTGCTCCTGACGACGCACTATCTGGAGGAGGCGGAGGAACTCTGCGACACCATCGCCATCATCAACCACGGCCAGGTCGTCGCCTGCGACAGCACCCGGGCCCTGGTGGGGCGGCTGGACCGCAAGGAGTTGGCGGTGACGCCGGACCGCGACCTGGAGACGGTGCCCGCCACGTTGGCCGGGTTCGAGGCGCGGCTGGACGGGCCGCGCCGCCTGGTCGTCACTTTCCAGCCGACCCGCACCAAGGTCGGCGAGATCCTGGCCGCCATCATCGCCGCGGGCGTCACGATCGTGGACCTGACCACGGTCGAGAGCGACCTGGAGGATCTGTTCCTGGAGATGACGCGCTCCACCGGCCCGGGTGCGGCCGCGGCCCCGGTGGGCGATGAGTACCGCTAGGCGGGCGCTCGCCCTCTTCCTCGCTTTCTGGCTGGCGGGCTGCTCGCCGGCGCTGCAGCCGCGCGGCGCCGCCGTCGGCGAGCCCCGGCTGGTGCAGGGCGCCATGATCGCGTCCGACGGCGCGACCCTGCCGATGCGCCGCTGGCTGCCCCGCGACGGCGAGCCGCGCGCGCTGATCGTGGCGCTGCACGGCTTCAACGACTATTCCAACGCCTTCGCCGCTGCCGGCGGCTGGTGGGCCGAGCGTGGCGTCGCCACCTACGCCTACGACCAGCGCGGCTTCGGCCAGGCGGGCGAGCGCGGCATCTGGGCCGGGCAGGAGACGATGGTGGCCGACATGCTGGACGCGGTCGCCGCCGTCCGCGCCCGCCATCCCGGCCTGCCGGTCTATCTGCTGGGCGAGAGCATGGGCGGGGCGGTGCTGCTGACGGCGCTGGCCGGGCGCGAGAGCCTGCCCGACGGGGTGCGCGGCGCCATCCTCTCCGCCCCCGCCGTCTGGTCGCGCGAGACCATGCCCTTCTACCAGCGCTGGGCGCTGGGCGCGGTGGGGCTCACCATGCCGGGCCTGACCCTGCGCCCGCCCAAGGGGCTGAAGATCCGGGCGTCGGACAACATCCCGATGCTGCGGGCGCTGGGCCGCGACCCGCTGGTCATCAAGGGCACGCGGGTGGACGCCATGCGCGGCCTCACCGACCTGATGGACCGTGCCATGGCCGCCACGGACGATCTGCGCGTGCCCGCCCTGGTCATGTACGGCGAGAACGAGCAGCTGATCCCGCCCGACCCGGTAAAGCGGGCGCTGGGGAGGCTGCCGGAAACGGGGCCGCGCGTGGCGCTCTATCCCCAGGGCTGGCACCTGCTGCTGCGCGACCTGCAGGCGGAGACGGTCTGGGCCGACGTGCTGGCCTGGATCGAGGACCCGGCCGGCCCGCTGCCCAGCGGCATGGACCGCAACGCCAAGCTGGCGGCGCTGCGCGGTCAGGCGGTCCCGTCCGTTGCCGAGGGGCGGTAGCCCGCCATGGTGCAGGCCCCGGTGCCCGTCACGGTCTGCGCCGACGACTACGCCCTGTCTCCGGGCGTCAGCGATGGCATCCGCGAGCTGATCGAGCTGGGCCGCGTCACCGCCACCGGCTGCATGGCCCTCTCCCCCTACTGGCCCGGTCATGCGCCCGGCCTGCGGGAGGGCCCGGCCGAGGCGGGGCTGCATGTCACCCTGACCAACCATGCGCCGCTGGGGCCGATGCCCCTGCTGGCGCCGTCCGGCCGGCTGCCGTCGCTGGGGGCTCTCCTGAAGGCGTCGCTGCGGGGACTGCCGACGGGGGTGGTGGCGGAGGCGCGCGGGGAACTCGTCCGCCAGCTCGACCGGTTCGAGCAGGCCATGGGCCGCCCGCCCGCCTTCGTCGACGGGCACCAGCATGTCCATCTCCTCCCCGGCCTGCGCGGCGTCGTGCTGGAGGTGCTGGCGGCGCGCTACCCGGCCGGCACCGTCTGGCTGCGCGACTGCGCCGAACCGCTGCCCCGCATCCTGGCGCGCCGGGTGGCGGCGCCCAAGGCGGCGTTCATCGCGGCGCTGGCGACCGGCCTGCGCGGCCAGGCGGCGGCGCTGGGCATCCCGACCAACCGGGGCTTCCGCGGCGTCTACGATCTGAGGCCGGGCCATGATTTCGGCCGGCTTTTCGCCGCCTTCCTCGATCCGGCGCGGCCGGGGGCGCTGATCATGGTCCACCCGGCCCGGCCGGACGCCGTGCTGGCCGGGCTGGACCCGGTGGTGGAGGCCCGCCACGCCGAGCGGGACTGGCTGGCCTCGCCGGCGGCCGATGCGGCTTTCGCTAAGGCGGGCGCGGTGCCGGCGCGGCTCAACGCTGGTTAGGACAGTATGCCGATCGGGAGAGGCTGGGAGGTGGTGCGTCCTTCGACAGGCTCAGGATGAGGGAGGGGGATGCCAGGCACTCCTGGCTCCTCCGTGAGGAGGAGCAGCAAAACCCAACCCATGGGGAGCAGCTAGATCATCCTCATCCTGAGCCTGTCGAAGGACGCACAGCCTCGACGCTGCCCCTGATCCGAAGACCTCCTACCCCTCGGCCGGCCGGGTGACGACCGGGGCCGGGGCGGCCGTGTTCTCCCGTTGCGAGCGGTCCCGCAGCCAGGCGGGCAGCGTCATCAGCAGGATCGCCCCGACGCCGATGGCGAGGCGCTGCACGAAGCCGAAGGGTCCCGCCACCTCCGCCGCATGCTCGACGGCGTAGACCAGCACCACCTGCGCCGCATAGACCGGCAGCCAGTTGCGGCCCAGCAGCGTCAGCCAGGGCAGGGTCGCCACGGCGTGCAGCAGTTGGCCGGCGAGGCGCACCGGCATCGCTCCCCGGGCACGCCCCTCCGTCAGCAGCCAGGCGGCGAGGAAGGCGATGGCGGCGAACCCGGCCAGGCCGGGGGCGTGCAGGTGCGTATCGTCCAGACGCTGGGCGAAGCCGGCGTTGAAGGCGCTGCCGAACAGCGCGCTCTCATAGGCCAGCTTCATGGCCAGCATCAATGCTGTGAAGCCAAGGCAGGCCAGCACCAGCGGGCGGCCGCCGACGCGGGCCCAGGCGGTGGGGTCCAGCCGGCCCTGCTCGGCCCGCACCCCCAGCCAGAAGCCCAGCACCGGCAGCAGCTGCCAGGCCAGCGGGTTCATGTCGGCCCGGGCGACCGCGCCCGGCAGCAGGCCGCGCATGGCGTCGCCGACGACGGCGCCCAGCATCCCGTCCATGCCGGTCTGCGCCTGCACCCAGAGCCCGGCGCTGACCGCCAGCACGACGGCGGCCCGGCCCCCCAGGATGGCGCGCAGCATCAGCGGGGCGAAGGCCAGGAACAGCACCAGGGTCGGCAGCACCGCCATGAAGGCGGGCTGGTACAGCAGCAGGGCCGCCATGATGCCGTTGGCGGCCGGCCGGCGCTCCAGCGGCCCCGCCAGATCGGACCAGCCGGCCGGCGCCGCCAGCAGCATCAGCGCCAGCAGCCCGCCGACCAGCGCCAGCTGCCAGGCGTAGGCGCCCAGCATCAACCGCCGCGCCAGGCCCGTCTCCGTGCGGGCGGCCAGCCCGACGGCGAGGCCGGCCAGCAGCAGGAAGCCGTGCTCGGCCCGCGCGAAGCCCAGCTTGGCCCAGCCGATCCAGTCCAGCACCTGCGGCACCGCGCCGTCCAGGTTGGCGACCAGCATCATCACCAGCACCAGCCCCAGAAGCCCGTGGATAGGGTCGTAGCGCCTCATGTCTCAGGCTCCGTGATGCGGGTCGGGCACACGCACGCTCGGGCGGAAAAGGCCGGGGCGGGCGTAGTTCACCGCGGCGAAATAGGCGGCGAAGAAGAGGAGCAGCGGGAAGATGGCGCGCGAGTTGTAGATGTAGACGATGCGCGGCAGCTCCAGGAAGTTCAGGAACAGGATCGGGTACAGGCCCAGCGACAGGATGTGCCCCTTGGCCGCGCGCCAGTGCGTCAGGAACATCGACAGGATGAAAGCCAGCAGCACGGCGAAGCCCCACCAGCCGAAGTCGGACATCAGCATCGCCAGCCCGCCGGGGTTGGTCATCTCCTCGTTGCCGACGTCGAACTGGTGCGCGAAGAAGTTCACGGCGTTGTTCTTCTCCGGAATATAGCCGGTGAAGCGCCCGATCATGCGCAGCACGCCGCTGGACCAGTATTCCGTGATGTGGAAGAACTGCTCGTTCATGATGAAGTACGACTTGTTCGTCACGTCGGTGTAGTAGAGCGCCAGGCGCTCCAAATTCCATTGCAGCACGAAGCCGATGTCGAGATGCGCCCAGCCGGTGTCCTCGACGAACTTGGCGTAGAAGCTGCGGAAGATCTCGGCGATGACGAACAGGACCGGCACGGCCACGCCGATCAGCGCCAGCCGCGCCGCCGGGATGAACATCTGGCGCAGCAGCGACAGCACCACCAGCAGCGGCACCATGAACTCCAGCAGCGCCAGCCGCTCCGCCATCAGCAGCGCGCGCAGCAGCAGCACCACGCCGAGCGCGACCAGCACCTTGCGGTAGGGCTTGCCGGAGACGACGCACAGATAGATGTACGGCCCGATGGCGAAGAGATAGCTCTGCGTCAGGATGTTGACGCCCTCGAGGTTCGCCATCGCGTCCTTGATGTCGAAGACGCTGCCCCGGTAGTGCGGCACGGAATAGGCCAGCACCAGCGCGTTGGCGACCACGCCCAGCCACATCAGCGACAGCATGGCGACGCGCAGCGCCTCCAGGTGCGATGCCGAGAAGCGCTGCGGGCGCGGGTCGAAGGTGGGCGCGGTGATGGCGCCGTAGAGCACGTACAGGCCCAGCAGCACCCCGCCCAGCACCAGGCAGTTCAGCGTGTGCTGCAGCGGGTCGACGATCTTGATGATCGCCATGTACTCCATGGGCACGAGATAGGGGAAATAGCTGAGCAGCACGTAAGCGAGCAGGGCGTACACCGGGCTGCTGACGTTGGCGATCAGCCGTCCCCGGTGATCGCGCAGGAACATGCCGGCCGAGGGTGGTCGCAAACCTAACCTCCTGGGAAACATGTCCCGACCCTGGCTGGTGGGGACCGGCCCTAAACGGAGGCGGAAAGCGGCCGGTTCCGCCTGCCCGCCCCGGGCTTCGGGAGCAACCAAGCCGGACGCGGGAAACGCTGGCAACGGGGCAAGGGTGGTGGTGCGCGCGTCCGGGGTGCCACGGCGGGCGGGGTCCGCAAAAGCTAGGGGGAGCGGACGTTTCCGCCCGCTCCCCCTGAAACGACCGACCGTGCGCCCGCGATCAGGCGAGCAGCAGCGGAATGCCCGCGATCTCGATCGGCGGGATGCCGTCCAGCACCACCGTATAGTCCGGCTCGGCCGCCGGGGCCTCGGCCGCAGCTTCGGCGGGAGCGGCCGGGAAGTATTCGGCCTCGGCCGGCTCCGGGGCCGACGCGCGCACCGCCTGCACCTCGGTCACCGGCGCGGCCGACGTCCAGGCCGCGACGTACGGGGCGGCGTCGGCCGACGGGACCCAGGAGACCTCCTCGCCCAGGGCGGCTTGGTCCAGCGAGATCTCCTCGCGGCTGGGGTCCAGGGCGGCCGGGGCGTCGGCGGGAGCGCTGTCCTCCGGGGCCTCGGCGGCCGGGTCGACCACCGGCAGGCCGGCATCCTCGCTGCCCTCGGGGGCGGCGTAGGTCGACCAGGTGGTGCGCGAGGTGGTGTTGGAGATCTGGCGGACATCGGTCGCCGTGCCGCTGATCGCCACCGGGGCGGCGGCCGACTTCTCGAACAGATTGTAGGAGATGGTGATGTCGTCGATCTTGCTGCCGCGGATCATGACGCTGTTCTTGGCGGCGTACATGATCTGGTTGTGCTTGATGAAGATGTCTTCGACCATGTAGCCGGTGCTGTTGTAGATCATCACCGCGCCGTGGCCGGTCGTGGCGCCGCCCACATTCTTGATGATGTTGTCGGCGACCGTCACGTTGCGCACGCCGTAGGTGTCGTAGCTGCTCTCGCCGGAGATGTAGACGCCCGCGAAGCCGGCCTTGTTGCCGTCGACCGTGTTCTTGGAGATGTTGACGTTGTAGCCGCCGACGACACTGATGTTGCGGCCCCAGACATTGTTCATCACCGTGTTGTTGGTGATGGTGATGTCGTGCACCTGGGTGCCGTTGCGCTCGTAGCTCACCACCGCGATGCCGTCGTCATGCGGGTTGGTGATGTAGTTGCCCGACACGGTGATGTGGTGCGAGCCCGACGACATGTGGATGCTGTCGGCGTTGGTGCTGTTGATCTTGTTGTTGATGATCTTGCCGTAGCTGGACCCGTAGGTGACCAGGATGCCGGCGCTCATCGAATTCTTGATCGTCACGCCCTCGATGGTGAAGTTCGAGGCGCCCATGACCCAGATCTTGGCGCTGTCGCCGGTGGAGGCGCGGGTGGTGGCGTCGCTGTCCAGGGCGATGTTGTGGATGCCGCCGCCGCTGCCGGACAGCTTGATCGCCTGGTTGTCGTTGGTGGAGGCGCCCACCGCCTTCAGCACGCTGGCGGTGCCGCTGCCGTAGATGTCCACGCCGCTGTGCAGGTTGATCATGTTCTTGTGCACGAAGGTGCCGGTCGGGACATGGACGTCCAGCCCGTTCGCCTTCGCGTAGTCGATGGTCTTCTGGATGGCGACCGTGTTGTCGGTCACGCCGTCGCCCTTGGCGCCGAACTTCAGAATGGAAACAGTGGCCATGGTGGCAGGTCCTTATCCGATCAGCGGGGACCGGCGCGGCCTTATGCTCTGCGCCGGATCTGCTGCGGAGGTGCCGGGACCCACCCGATCGGGTTAGTCGCTATCCGTTTAGCGCCTCCGCTTGGGTAAGAGCTACCCCGAAATGGCTAATCGGAAGTTAACCCACAAGGACGTGGTAGTGTTTTTTCGCAACGCCAGAATAGAAAAGCCCGCCGATCTGTGACATCGGCGAGCCTGTTCTTGGTATAATGAAGAGATAATACTTCGATATTCGTGGCGTTCTACTTCTGTATCGCGCGGTGATAGGGCTGGCGGCGGTCAGAACAGGCTCTGGTAGGCCGATGCCGTACCATGCCCGATACGCGACCAGGACAGCGCCTCCAGCGGCGCGTGGTCGGACCGCGGCTGGTCGAGGAAGTCCCCCAGCGCGTCCGACAGCACCTCGGGCGTCAGGTCGCCCTCGAACAGCCGCACCCATTCCGGCCCGACAGCCTCCTGCAGCTCGCGCAGGGAGCCGAGGTCGGCGACCAGCACCGGGCGGTCGAAGCTGAGCGCCAGGATGGCGGAACCGGAATTCAGGATGCGGCGGAAGGGCAGCACCACCAGGTCGGCCGCCTTGAGGTAGAGCTGCATGTCCGCCTCGTCGATGAACTCGTCGATCAGGCGGATGCGGCCGTCCTGCGGCGCCAGGATCTCGCGCTTGAGATCCTCGGTGTGGACCCGGCCGGCGATGAGCAGCCGCAGGTTCGGGTCGGGCAGCTGGGCGAAGGCGCGGGCGAGCTGCGGCACGTTCTTGTAGGCGCGGACATTGCCGACGAAGACCAGCACGCGCTCGTGCTCGCCATAGCCCAGCTTGCCCCTGGCCTCCGCGCGCGTCATGGTGTCGGCGTAGGCGCCGCGGAAGTCGCCGTGCGGGATGACGAAGGCCGGCCGCCGGCGCAGCACCGGCCAGCGCCGCTCCACGATCTCGCGCGCCGTCTGCGACAGGTGGATCACCCCGTCGACCGAGGGCAGGAACAGCCGCCAGTACAGCTTCTCCAGCAGCGGATGGCCGGGTTCGTGCGGCCCCTCGTTATGCGCGGTCCAGATGATCTTGGCGCCCTTGGCCCGCTGGGCCCACAGGCTGGCGAAGAAGATGCCGAAGCGTGCCAGGTTGCGCAGCGTCAGCTTCGGGGTGACGAACTTCTCCGGATGGTGCAGGTGCACCACGTCGTAGCGCTGCTTCAGGCAGCGGCCGGGGCTGTACTCCTCGACCGTCAGGCCCTCGGCCTCCAGGCTCTCCGCCAGCAGCGCGTGGAAGGGCTGGGTCGCGCGGAAGCGGTCCTTGGGATAGGCCAGCACGCGCTTCACCCTGCGCCGCGTCCGTGCGCCGGCCTCGGCCTTGCTGTCGGTGGCGGGGAGGGGCTGGGTCATGGCGTGGTCCGGCATGGGGGGAGGGTCCGTGGAAGGGGAGGCTTGCGGAACAGCCCCAAAACGCGCGAGGGGCCGGACTGTTGCCGGGCACCACCGGGACTACCCCGCCTCTCCCCCCGGCATACGTCTCCCGACTCATGCCCGCATCCGATTTGCCGGCGTTAATGCAGTGCGACCGCTTCGCACATTTCGCCGCTACCGAGGACGTGATGATGACCGCTTCCGGCCACATCGACCTGCCCTGCCCGATCCGCTTCCGCACGCCCGACGATGCCCAGCATTTCGTCGGCTTCCACGATATCTGCCCCTGGGCGCCCGGTGCCGACGTGCTGGCCGTCCACCGCATTCCCAAGGGCTATGAGCGGACGCCGCTGGCGGAGGACACGGCCGACATCTGCGTGTGGGACCCCGCCCGCGGCACCGTCGTCAAGGTTGGCGAGACCCAGGCCTGGAACCTGCAGCAGGGCTCGCGCCTGCAGTGGCTGCCCGGCCAAGCCCGCACGCTGGTCTGGAACGAGCGCCGGGGCACGAAATTCGTCGGCGTGCTGCTGGATCTGGAGACGAACGAGCGGCGCGAGGCGGCCTGCTCGATCTACGCCCTGCATCCCGGCGGCCGCAAGGCGCTGACCCCCAGCTTCGCCCGGCTGGGCAAGTACTATCCCAGCTACGGCTATGCCGGCGGCACGGCCCCCGGCCTGCACGCCGTCGCCCCGGCCGAGGACGGCATCTGGGGCGTCGATCTGGAGGCGGACCGGGCGGACCTGCTGGTCTCCATCGACCGGGTGGCCGGCTTCGGTGGGCTGGTGATCGACCCGCCGGTGCCGCACTTCCTGACGCACCCGACCTGGAACCCCTCGGGCGACCGGTTCTGCTTCATCCACCGCTACTTCACGGCGCATGGCGAGATGATGTCCCGCCTGTTCGTCGCCGATGCCGACGGCCAGAATCTGGTGCTGGTGTCGGACGACCGCGTCTCGCACTTCGACTGGCATGACGACGACACGATCTGCGTCTGGGCGCGGATCGGCATGAAGCAGCTGGGGTCCTTGCGCAACAAGGGCATCCTGCAGCATCCGATGGTGCGGCCGCTGGTGAAGCTGGCCAAGAGCCTGCGCCCGGACCTGAAGCGCCGCCTCAATAATGCCGGCTACTGGAGCATCGACGTCCAGGGCCGCCGCCCGCCCGAGCTGGTGATCGAGCGCATCGAGGACGGCCACCAGATGTTCAGCGGCGACAAGCGCTGGATGCTGACCGACACCTATCCGGACCAGGGCCGCGTCTCCACCCTGATGCTGTTCGACCTGCAGGAGAACCGCATCTACGACGTCGCCAAGCTGCACTCGCCCGTCCATGCCGACCACGACCACCGCTGCGACCTGCATCCGCGCTGGAACCGCGGCTCGGACCTGATGTGCGTGGACAACGATGCCGACGGCTTCCGCCGGGTGCTGGTGATCGACCCGGCTCCGGTCTTCGCCGCCGCCGGCGCCGCCGGGCCGGGCGCGGACCGCGGGGAGGCGCGCACCGCCGCCTAAGCGGGGGCACGGGAATCTTCCGCCGACTCCGCCCGGCAAGCCTTGCCGGGCGGAGTTTCGCGTTCCGGGGTGTCCTCTTCCAAGTCTCTGGAATCACGTCGCTTCTTCATTGGCACGGCCCTTGCTCCTTACCCGGCGAACCGCTTTCGGCCCGGAGGGGCCACGCCGTACGTGAAGGAGTAGACCGATGTCGTTCGTGCAGGATTGCGTGAGCCTGTCCCGCCAGCACCTGGTGGCCGGATATCTCGCCGAGGCCGAGATGAGCTGCCGCAGCGCGCTGGCGGCGGAGCCCGTGAACTCCGAGGCCACCCACCTGCTGGGCATCATCGCGCTCCGCGCCAACCGTCCGGTCGAGGCGCACGAGCTGTTCGAGAAGGCCATCGAGCTGGACGGCGGCAACGCCCAGTACCACAACAGCCGCGGCGTGCTGCTCTATGGCTGCCGCCACTTCGAGGAGGCGGAGGAGAGCTTCCGCAAGGCCGTCGAGCTGGACCCGCGCGACCCGCTGGCCCAGAACAACCTGGGCAACGCGCTGCGGGCGCTGGGCCGGCTGGAGGAGGCGGAACCCTGCTTCCGCGCCGCGGTCGAGTTGCGCCCCTCCTACGCCGAGGCGCACAACAACCTGGGCAACACGCTGCGCGAGATGGGCGTGCTGGACGAGGCGGAGTTCTGCTTCCGCCACTCGCTGGCGCTGCGCCCGCACAATCTCGACGCCATGTTCAACCTGGGCGCCCTGCTGCTCTACACCGACCGGCTGGAGGAGGCGGGCCGCCTCTTCGCCGCGGTGCTGGCCGCCGACCCGACCCGCTTCGAGGCCGCCATCTGCCTGTCCCAGGTCTTCCAGGGCCAGGGCCGCGTCGACGACGCGGTGGCGCTGCTGACCGGCGCCCACAACCGCGCCCCCGACAACCAGGCGGTGCTGTTCGCCCTGCAGCTGCTGCGCTCCACCCAGGTCCCGGCCTGGCACATCCCCATGATCAACGACCATGAGCGCAACGACGCCTACGAGGCGGCGCTGCTGCGGGCGGTGAAGCCGGGCGACGTGGTGCTGGAGGTCGGCACGGGCTCCGGCCTGGTGGCCATGATGGCCGCCCGCGCCGGCGCCGCGAAGGTCGTCACCTGCGAGATGCACCAGCCGCTGGTCGAGGTGGCGCGCGAGACCATCGCGCTGAACGGCTATGCCGACCGCATCAGCGTCGTCGCCAAGAAGTCCACCGAGCTGGTGGTCGGCCAGGATCTGCCGGAAAAGGCGGACGTCTTCGTCTCCGAGCTGATCAATGTCGGCATGCTGGCCCCCGACATGCTGGCCATCCTGCAGCATGCCCGCCGCAACCTGGTGAAGCCGGGCGCGAAGATCATCCCGGCGGCGGCCACCGTCTACGGCCAGCTGATCCAGGCCGACGAGCTGCGCCGCATGAGCCCGGTGCGCACCGTCAGCGGCTTCGACATGAGCCGGTTCGACCAGTTCCGCACCCCGGGCTACCAGGTCATCGACCTGGCCGGCGACCCGCACCGCATGCTGTCCGAGCCCTTCGCCGCCTGGAAGTTCGACTTCCGCCAGCCCATGGCCGACAGCGAGTTGAAGACGCTGACCATCAACGCCGCCGAGACCGGCACCGTGCACGGCGTCGCCTTCTGGTTCGACCTGCACATGGACGAGGAGGTCACCTACAGCTCCAAGTCCGCCGCCCGCACCAACCATTGGAAGCAGGCCGTCTACTTCTTCGCCCACGACCTGAAGGTGACCAAAGGCCAGCCGGTCATGGTCGGCACCGGCTACGACCGGACGCAGATTCACTTCTTCGTCTGAGCCCTACGGGCGGTCGGGCTCCCTTGCCGCTTCGTCGGGCAAGGCAGCATCCCGTCTCCCCCGCCCGCGAACTGGCGGCCGCCCAGAAGGGGCGCCGCCGGTTCTTTCTTTTTCGCCCCCTTGCACGCTTCGAACAAAAGCCCACTCTGCTGAAAGAAGGCGGGAGGTGGCGGATGTCTGGCAGGACGGCGAAGGCCAACATGGCGACAAGACGACGCGCCAACCTTATTCGCGACGCGGAGCGCTTAGGTCTGCTCGGAGCCGAAGGACCGCCCCTCATCGTCCGAGTGCCAGCCCTGCTGTTACAGGCCGCGAAGAAGAGGTCAGGAATCAAATCCGACACTGAGCTCCTGACCTACGCCCTGGCGAAGGTCGCGCTGGAAGATGTTTTCCTGGACGCGCTTACGGCCAACCAAGGGACCGTGCCGGACCACTTCTTCGGTGAGGATATGCTCGAGCGAGGATGATGTCGTTTCTCAGGGGCACCACCCTAGGTCACATGGAGCCGCAGGCGCAATGCGACACGTCCCTGCTTGAGAAATGTCGTATCGCACTCCGCTCCATGCGAACTACAACCTACTTCGCTGTTGCCGCCCCTACTTTCAGTTGAAGTGTTGAAGCGCACCGGCAGCGGAGTGACCGAGGCCACATTGCCGAGCGCGTGGTCCACCGTTTCGGCTTATGCGGTCGAAGCCCCAGTCTTGCTGGCAATTTTGGCGGCGACCAGCGATTTGACTACCGGCAGCGTCTGGGCAATAAGCTGCTCCAACATAAAGCCACGAAACAAGGCACGCTGATACTCGCCAAACTCGGTCTGAGGGAAATTCTGGCCCTGTTCGGTGCGCTCGAAGATCAACTGCACCGCTGGGTGTCCGCTCCAATCCGTATCGTGCCAGCGCCCCAAATGCTGATTGCCGTCTCCGTCGATGACGGTGATGCCGGCGGGGAAAAGAATCGTCAGCGTGTCGCGCGCTAATTGGGCATCGAAAGGGCTCTGAATGGACAGGCCAAAGCTGCCCTTTCTGACGTACCAGTCGAACCCCGTGAGATTGAGGCCTTCGGTTTCGCTAGGCTTTCTGAAAATGATTTGAGAATAGCCGGTCCGTTCCTTGACAAGGGGTTTGCACAACGGGTCCGGCTTGAGCCGATTCTCGGCAGCAAGGCAAGTGAGAAGATGCGTCGGTAACGGCATGTCGAAGTTCCCATTGTCCTGGATTAACCAATTCCCAGTGGCGAAGCTCGATGGCTCGCCGCGACTAGGTGCCATGTCCCGAGGACGAGGCAAGTTGCTCGGCCGGATGACCGAGTGAATCTAAGGTGCCGAAGAATTCGCCGCGGAGCAACGGTGATGTGAGAGGCCGGCTTCGGCGCCATTACCTACTCACACCCAGCGTCCATCACACAATCGCGCCGTGGCAGTGCTTGAACTTCTTGCCGCTGCCGCAGGGGCAGGGGGAGTTGCGGGGCGTGTCGCGCCACTGCTCCTGGCCGGAGACGATCTCCTGGGCCTGGGGCAGGGCGCCGGCGCCGTAGGCCGGGCCCGCGGAGCGGCGGACCATGCCCTCGGGCAGGGCGTCGCCGCCGGCCGGGGCCAGGGCCGGGTCCCGGCGCGTCTCGAACATGTCCATCGGCGGCGGCACGAACTCGGGCTCGGGCTGGCGCATCTGGACGTGCATCAGCACGGTCGTGACCGTCTCGCGCAGATGCGTCAGCATCTTCTCGA